>Ga0183098_10185_pt1 | contig 208319 bp, 175 predicted proteins | sample BioMet9_FD_128884 | JGI IMG/M metagenome (GOLD analysis project Ga0183098, IMG submission 128884) | Microbial communities from bioreactor (seeded with sewage sludge) at Lawrence Berkeley National Lab, California, USA - Biofuel... | ecosystem: Engineered > Bioreactor > Anaerobic > Unclassified ...
CGACGGCAACTGCAGAAGGGTGGACCTGTGACACAGCCGTAAAGGACGTAACAGTTGAAGTGGCTGACGACGGGAAGGGGAATCTTACTTCAACGATCACGCCCGCGCTGATCACGAACAGCTACGCGCCGACAGGAACCGTGATCGATACAACAAATCCGGCTTCCCTGGATACAGCACTGGTCAAGAAGACGGTGACAACAGATCCGGAAGGCGAAGTGTTTGCCGAGAAGGCATTTGCCTTTACGATCACACCGCAGGGAGACGCACCCGCACCGACCAATACGACAGGCTCCGTGAGCTTTACAGAAGCCGGGACCAAGAGCGTGAACTTCGGAACTGTCACGTTTACAAAGGCAGGGACATACAGCTACAAGGTAACGGAGACGACGGCAACTGCAGAAGGGTGGACCTGTGACACAGCCGTAAAGGACGTAACAGTTGAAGTGGCTGACGACGGGAAGGGGAATCTTACTTCAACGATCACGCCCGCGCTGATCACGAACAGCTACGCACCGGCAGGCAAGCAGATCGACACGACAGATTTAACGAACGGGAATTCGCTGGCCGTAAAGACGGTAACGACAACACCCGAAGGAGCAACCTTTGCTTCGAAAGACTTTGCTTTCACAATCGAAGCGCAGGGAGACGCACCCGTTCCGACCAGTACGACAGGTTCCGTAAGCTTTACCGCAGCCGGGATCAAGGGAGTGAACTTCGGGAATGTCACGTTTACGAAAGCGGGAACATATGCCTACACGGTATCTGAAACAACAGCGACCGCGGAAGGGTGGACCTGTGATACGTCCGTAAAGAACGTGTCGGTAGTGGTAACCGATGACGGCAAGGGACATCTGTCACTGGCTGTAACGCCGGCGGCAGTTACGAACAGCTATGCGCCGACAGGCAAGGTGATCGATACGACGGATCCGGCTTCTCTGGATACAGCCCTGGTCAAAAAGACCGTGACAACGGATCCGGAGGGAGCAACCTTCACGGCGAAAGACTTTGCCTTTACGATCACGCCGCAGGGAGATGCGCCTGCACCGGCCAGTACTACAGGAACCGTAAGCTTTACGGAAGCCGGGACCAAGGGCGTGAACTTCGGAAGCATTACATTTACGAAAGCGGGGACATACAGCTACACGGTATCGGAGACGACGGCAAGTGCAGACGGGTGGAATTGCGACACAACGGAAAAGACTGCAACGGTCGTCATATCCGACGACGGGAAGGGAAATCTTACCCCGACGATCACGGCCGCAGAGATCGAAAACGATTATGCACCGACGGAAACCGTGATCGATACGACGGATCCGGCAAGCCTGGATACTGCCCTGGTCAAGAAGACAGTGACAACAGATCCGGCGGGCGAAGTGTTTGCTGAAAAGACATTTGCCTTTACGATCACGCCGCAGGGAGATGCACCCGCACCGACCAGTACTACAGGCTCCGTAAGCTTTACGGAAGCCGGGACCAAGAGCGTGAATTTCGGAAGCATTACATTTACGAAAGCGGGGACATACAACTACACGGTATCGGAGACGACGGCAAGTGCTGACGGGTGGAATTGCGACACAACGGCAAAGACTGCAACGGTCGTCATATCCGATGACGGGAAGGGGAATCTTACTTCAACGATCACGGCCGCGGAGATCGGGAACAGCTATGCACCGCAGGAAAAGATGATCGATACAACGGATATCACAAACGGATATGCGCTTGCAACAAAGGAAGTGACAACCGATCCCGAAGGAGCAACTTTTGCTTCGAAAGACTTTGCTTTCACAATCGAAGCGCAGGGAGACGCACCCGTTCCGACCAGTACTACAGGCTCCGTAAGCTTTACGGAAGCCGGGACCAAGGGCGTGAACTTCGGAAATGTCACGTTCACGAAAGCGGGAACATACGCCTACACGGTATCTGAAACAACAACGAGCGCAGAAGGATGGACCTGCGACACGTCTGCAAAGGATGTGTCGGTAGAGGTAACCGATGACGGCAAAGGACATCTGTCACTGGCTGTAACGCCGGCGGCAGTCACGAACAGCTACGCGCCGACAGGAACCGTGATCGATACGACGGATCCGGCAAACCTGGATACTGCCCTGGTCAAGAAGACCGTGACAACGGATCCGGAGGGAGCAACCTTCACGGCGAAAGACTTTGCCTTTACGATCACGCCTCAAAACGGTGCGCCGGCGCCGTCGAATACGACAGGCTCCGTAAGCTTTACGGAAGCCGGGACCAAGGGCGTGAACTTCGGAAGCATTACATTTACGAAAGCGGGGACATACAACTACACGGTATCGGAGACAACGGCAAGTGCAGACGGGTGGAATTGCGACACAACGGAAAAGACTGCAACGGTCATCATATCCGACGATGGTAAAGGAAACCTTACCCCGACGATCACGGCCGCAGAGATCGAAAACGATTATGCACCGACGGAAACCGTGATCGATACGACGGATCCGGCAAACCTGGATACCGCGCTGGTAAAGAAGACGGTGGCAACAGATCCGGCGGGCGAAGTATTTGCCGAGAAGGCATTTGCCTTTACGATCACGCCTGAAGGAAATGCACCAGCTCCGTCAGGCACAACGGGCTCCGTGAGCTTTACGGAAGCCGGAACAAAGGGCGTAAACTTCGGAAGCATAACATTTACGAAGGCAGGAACATACAACTATAAGATAACGGAGACAACGGACAGCACAGAAGGGTGGACCTGCGATACGTCTGAAAAGACTGCAACGATTACCGTGAGCGATGACGGAGCCGGAACCCTTACCCCGACGATCACTGCTGCGGAGATCGGGAACAGCTATGCGCCGACAAGCAAGGTAATCGATTTGACGGATCCGGCAAACCTGGATACAGCCCTGGTCAAGAAGACGGTGACAACGGATCCGGAAGGGGACGTATTTGCCGAGAAGGCATTTGCCTTTACGATCACGCCTGAGAATGGTGCTCCTGCACCGGAAAAAACGACAGGCTCCGTAAGCTTTACGGAAGCCGGGACCAAGGGCGTGAATTTCGGAAGCCTTACATTTACACAAGCCGGGACATACACTTACAAGGTAACGGAGACAACGGACAGCACAGAAGGGTGGACCTGCGATACATCCGAAAAGACCGTGACAGTCAAAGTGACGGACGACGGGAAGGGGAACCTGATCCCGGAGATCACAGCCGCGGAGATCGGGAACGGCTATGCACCTTCCAGTCAGACTCTGGATGATACGGCAACGGATTCGAATGCCCTGCTGATCAAGACCGTGCAGGGAACAAGCTTTACGGATAAGGAATTTACATTCCGGGCAGAGCCTGAAGGAGATGCACCGGCACCGGAGAAGGAAACAGTAACGGCGGTATTCTCCGATGCAGGCTCACGTGCGATCAGTTTCGGCGGCATCACATTCAGGAAGGCAGGGACCTATACCTACAGGATAACGGAGACGACGCAAAGCGGAGGAGGCTGGATCTGCGATGATAAAGATCACACGGCGATTGTCAAGGTAGTCGACGACGGCAAGGGCAGTCTGACCGCATCCGTTGTGCAGCAGGCCGATATCCTGAACACTTTTTCCATTCCGTCCACGCCGGTCAATAAGGAACTGGAATCCGTCGACGTGCAGGAAGGCATCATGTATGCGAATTACTCCTACACAATGTTCAACGACAGCGATGTTGATGCAATGGATGTCCGGTATGAAGACCAGATGGTAAACCTTAATGCAGAGGGTGCCATCTTCGACGGAACGGACAGCAACGGAAACACGGTCACGGCGGAAGTGGCGGACGAACATACGGTGTATATAACGGTCGGAAAGCTGCCGGCACACACGACATCGGTCATCCATGCAAGGATACCGGTAGCGGATCAGACCATGCAGTTTACGAACTCCATCCTGGAAGCGGATAACGACCCGGGATATGACCTGAAGAAAATCCGCGTGGAAGGAAACGGTTCGGAAACGGAAGCGGATACGCCGCTCATTTACGGGGATGATGTCTGGTTCCTGATCCGTCTGGACAACGGTGCGGGAAATGCAAACCTTACGGCTGACCTGACAAAGGTAACGGATATCTACGGATCCGGTCTTGTCTTTGCGGGATTCGGCACAATGGACGGTACCGCGGATACGTCAGGCAAAACGATTACCTGGAATCCGGGAGATGTGGCCGCGGGAGCATCCGCATCGGTATGGATGCACTTTACGGTATCAAAGACGGCGGCAACGGAAGGCTTTGCGCAGAATAAGATTGCAACGGCGAACAAGACAACGTCGGTGGCGGTGCCGGTGGAACATGAACTGATCGCGACGCCGAGCGATATCACGGTGACAAAGAACTGGACCGGCAGGAGCACGCATCCGGACAGCGCGGAATTCCAGCTGTATGTGGTGCTGTCCGACGGGACCAGGGACGCACTGGGAGATCCGAAGACGGTAAGCGAACAGACAACAGTGGACGGAAAAGCATGGAGCATTGAATGGACGGGAGAAGAGATTGCCTCGCTTTCCGATGCGGACGGCAATGTGATCTCAACGGCCACGGTATCCAATGCATCACCTTCCAATGCATCCTCATCCAATGCGGAGGGGGACGGAGCGCTGCCTGACGGTGCCGTAGGCTACAACGGGAACGTGACGCAGACAGGCCTGACAAATGTAATCGGCTATTTTGTCCAGGAAGTCAATACAGCGGACGGATGGACGGCAACGGAAAATCTTACGGCCGCAAACGGAAAAGCCGCATATGTCTTTACGAATGCATGGAAGTCGACCGGCGGCAGCAGCGGAGGCGGAGGAGGATCCGGCGGCGTTGTGAGAGCTGTCAAGAAAGCAATAGAAGAGACACAGCCAGTGGCCGGAGCGGAAACAGGGGAAGTAAATCCCGACGGAACGCCTAACGGAAACCTGCTCGGCGGACTTCCCAAGACAGGGGATACGAGGAGAGGATTTTATCTGCTGATGCTCTTATGTCTTATGATCGGTATTTCAATACGGTTTATTTCCGTATTGCGAGAAAAAGACAGTAAGTGAGTACGATAATTACAAAAAGTATATTTAATGATTGAATTTTGAGTCAGGAAGCCGGCTGAACGGACAGAAGTCTGTTTAGCCGGCTTCTTTCAAAAATGCAGGCGGATTTATGCAAAACTTTCAGCGAAGCAAACTCTTTTCAGTCCGAGGAAATCTGCACTTCCCGCCAGGGTGATCCCGTAAAACAGTACTTCAGTATCCAGATCCATATAATCGACGATTGTACCATTGCAGAGCGTGCTGCCGGTGCAGAGAATCAGATCGGCATAATTCCGGATGATTTCATTCTTTGCAGAGTTTCCGTCTTCCACATAAACGCCGAAGCGCTGTTTCCCGATATTATCCGAATTCAGGTCAAGTACCCTGACCCGGTAACTGCTTTCTGCCAGCATTTCAAGAAGGGCGGGCTGATATCCAATCAGCGCAATTTTCTTTTTGTCCGGATAATTGCGATGCAGATAATTTAACATTTCCTCTGCACAGAGTTCCGGACCGTCTGTCCGGCAGTGAACGGTTCCGCTGCAGAGCCCGAGATAACTCATGACGGCGTTTAAAATCGCAATAAAAATTCCGCGGTCCCGGGGATCTTTTACAGGATTCAGACTTTTAATTTCGGACAGCTTTCCCGAAAAAGCAGAAGGGGAATCCGTGAATGCCTGCCCGCGGCTGCCTTTGTATTCGGCCTGAATCATTACATCCTTACCGGTCAGAATGGGATAATCTCTTCTTCTGGTTTTACCGATTGCTTCCTCCGGTGAAAGTGAGCGGCAGTCCACGGTTACCTCGCTGTCTTCCAGACCGTATTTTTCCAGTATATTCGCAAAACTGTTCTGCAGCTTTGTATAAAGGATCTCTGTTGTCATGATTAAATGTCTCCTTTATTTTTTATGTTGAGAAAAGCCATAGTATCTGTGTCCCAGGGAGCCGTATACAAATCCTTTGCGTCCGCGGTGCCGCGGTATCTGCCGTGCAGAAGAATTCCTGTTTTATCCGCCAGTATTTCTGCTTCCGTAAAATCATGCGTGACAAAAATAATGGCACATCCGAATTCTTCTCTTATTTTCAGAATGATACCGTAGATATCTTTTCGGGTCATCGGATCCAAAGCAGAGAAAGGTTCATCCAGAAGGAGCAGGGCAGGATGCCGGATCATGGCACGTGCAAGCGCAATCCGCTGCTGTTCCCCTCCGCTCAGCGTTCCCGGGTACTGCTTAAGAAGATGCAGGATGCCAAACCGGCCGGCAATGGCATTCACCCTGTCATGGATCTCTGCTTTGGCAACACCCTGCATTTTGAGTCCGTATGCAATATTGGAGTAAGCTGTCATGTGGGGAAACAGGCTGTAGTCCTGATAAAGATAGCCGATGTTTCTCCGGAATATGGGAATTTCGAGCAAGGGTAGTCCGCAATAGATTACTTCCCCTTTTTCCGGTTTATAGAAACCGGCTATTGCTTCCAGCAGCAGTGTCTTTCCGGAACCGGTCGATCCCAGAATGGCAAAAATTTCACGTGGCCTGACGGACAGGCTCACGTGGTCAAGGAGAAAGTTACCTCTTTTGACCGTCAGATCTTTTACCTGAAGAAGAGTATTTTTATTATCCATGATACCGGCTTAACCGTTTGTCTGATCGGGTAAGATAATTTGCCATACAGAGTGATGCGGCTGAAATAATCATCAGAATAAATGCACCGGAAAGCGCACCGTCGAGATTGTTTACACTGACATTGAGGTAAATACTTGCCGGCAATGTTTCGGTTTTCATCCGTGTGATGCCTACCAGCATTAAGGTGGCGCCGAATTCTCCCAGAGCTCTTGACCAGATTAAAATCAGTGAGCTGATCAGAGCATTTCTGCATTGCGGAAGCACTATGGTCTGCATGCATTTCCATGGCGTGGCGCCTAACAGGCCTGCCACATATTCGAGTTTCCGGTCAGTGGAGAGAAAAGCCGTGGAAACCAGTTTTATGGCAAACGGCAGGTTGACAACAAGCTGTGCCAGAACAATTCCGTTACTGCTGAATATGACAGGGAAACCGGCTTTCTTCAGTGCTTTCCCGAAAGGAGAGGAAAAAATGATCAGCAGGCTCAGACCGATGACAATATAGGGAAGGGATAAAGTCAGTTCAAGCATGGTTTCCATAAACGGATGAAAAACGCTCTGCATTTTTGTAAGAGTATAGGCCGCCGGAACGGCAAGACAGAAGCAGAGCACGGTGGAAATGCACGAGCTTTTAAGGCTTATCCATAAAGCAAATAAGGTCTCCCTGTCACGCATGTTGTCTGCCAGACATCGGATTCCGCGGACTGCGATCACCAGAATATTGCTTCCGATCAGGATTACTGTAAGCAGCGTAAGCAGGATACAGATAACCTGAAAGCAGGTTTTATGAGTTTTATACATTATTGTGCCAGTTCGTAGCCGAAGGATTTCCAGATGCTTTTTACACTGCCCGACTGAAGAAATTGATCGAAAGCATCTGCAGCAGCGGCATCAGGAGAGAAGGTGAGTCTTGCTGCCGGAACGGTTTTTACATATTTATCCATATCGGAAGTGCTGCAGATTTCGACGCCGTCCGCATTGCAGTTTTCTTTCCAGATAATGGCTGCGTCCGCTTCTCCCAGACCGATTACGGTTGCAAGCTGAGGAGCCGTGGTAGTGGTTGCGGCAAGCTTTACAGTATCCGTCACACCGAAATCAGAGAAGGCTTTTTTGGCAATCTTGCCGATCGGCGTGGATTCCGGGTCTCCAATTACGGTTGTGATTCCGCTTTTCCCGAGATCTTTTATACCGGTTATGTTTTTCGGATTTCCTTTGGCAACGGCAAGTACCGGGATATGCTTGACGAGATCCGTGCTGCTTTTTACAAAATCACTGACCGGTTTTACTTCCTCCGCGGAACCTGCGATAAAAAAATCTCCCTCTTTGGATTCCTTGATCTGTGTCTGGATCTGAGCTGCATTTGCATATGTAACATTTACCTTGCAACCGGTCTGTTCCTGAAAACTGTCAGCGATTTTCTGAAATGGTTTCTGCATTCCGGCTCCGCAGTAGATCAGAAGAGTTTTGCCGTTCAGCTGTACTTCCGGCATTGCCGTGCCGGATCCGGTTTCTGCCGATGCGGATGCCGCAGTTTCTGCTTTCGCAGCAGAAGATGCATTTGGATTCGAACCGCATGCGGCCAGATTTAAGATGATTCCAATTCCCAGAATAAATGCCGAAATTTTTTTCTTCATATTTTTCAGACCTCCATATTTATTTTGGTATCCCATGGACATATTAACACAATCGATATATATTGTAAAGAATAACGGTGCATTTCTGTTAATGGCAGAAAAGACCGGAGATCCATGCCTGCCAATTTTTGCCTTTTCTGATGAAGGGATTATAATCCGGGGGAAAATGCATTATAATAATTTACAGATGTTTTCAGGAGGCTTTAAGGGCATTTGAAGCAGGCTATTATAAAAACGATATTTCAGGGAGGAAAAGAGTATGGCAATTTGCAAAAAATGCGGTGCACAGATTCCGGACGGATCCAAATTCTGCGAATATTGTGGAACGGTGCAGGACGAAAATCCACAGGCAATAAATCCGCAGACGCCGAACCGGCAGGCACCGAACCCGCAGAATAACTTCGGAGCGGTACCGAATCAGCAGACCGGATACGGAGCGGCACCGAATCAGCAGCAGAGTTCAATTCCGCAGAATTACGGTTATCCGGGAAATCAGCCGGCAGGAGCACCGAAAAAGAAGATGTCGGCGAAACGGATTGCCATCATTGCAGCTGTGGCTGCAGCCGTCATCGCCATCGTGATGATCTACGGCTACATACAGAAGGGGATCAATATCGGTGATTATGTTCAGGTGAAATATACGGGAGGAAACGGCCACGCAACGGCAAACGCCAATATCGATTACGACAAGCTGTCCAAGACAGTCCTCATGAAGGAAAAAGGGAAACTCTCGGCGCAGAAAATACTTGCCCTGACCGGTGAAATGTCAGAACTGGAAAGCAGCATAAAAATTGATCTTGATAAAGAGGAAAAGCTGTCCAACAATGACAAGGTCAAAGCTACCGTCACATGTGATAAAAATATCCTGAAGAAAATGGGAATCCACTTTACCAATACTTCAAAAACCTTTACCGTATCCGGACTGAAGGACCTGATCAGCCTGGACCCGTTTAAGGATGTCAGGCTGGAATGCAAAGGATTTGAGGGGAACGGAACGGCTGAGCTCGTCAACAATTCCTCTGATAAGATTCTGGCGAATGCTAACTATTCGGCAGATAAGACAGTTGATCTGAGCAACGGAGATGCGGTAACGGTAATGATCAAGATGACGGAAGCGGAAGCGGAGAAAAAAGGATATACGTTTTCCAGTGTATCCAAGACCTATACGGTGTCCGGACTGAAAGATCTGACCAGCCTGGATCCGTTCCAGGATATCACGGTGGAATTCAAGGGCTTTGCGCCTAACTGCACAGCCAAGGTCATCAACAGTACCTCAAATAATATCCTGAAGAATGCCCATTACGAGATTGACAAGAAGGATCATCTGAATATCGGAGATGTCGTTACCGTAAAGGTAAAGCTTTCAGATTCCGATCTGGCAGAGCAGGGATATAAGCTTTCGGGAACGAGCAAGACATTTAAACTGGATAAGGCGGATAAATACATAACATCAGTCTCCGAGATTTCGGAAGCTTTCATGGAATCCATGAAAAAAGAAGCAAGCGATACAATCGAATCTTCACTTGCAAGAAACTGGACCAGTACATCCGTTCTGGGAGATCTGAAATATTCCGGATACTATTTTCTTGCAAAGAAAAATCCTTCGTCTGGGGAAAATATAAATTCTCTATTCATTATCTATACGGGAACGGATACAGACGGAAATAATATCTATGAGACACAGACATTGTTTTTCCCGATTGAATTCAAAAATCTTACCGAAATCTCTTCCGGAACGCAGCTATATGACAGCAAATCGGATATTATAGGGTCGTTTCATGCATCCGTTCCGAAAATTGGCGGCGGAACATATGATTACGGCAGCAGGGGATATTTAAACGGCACGGATATGTTTAAGGATATAGTAGTCAAAAACAAGGAAGACTTTACTTACGAAGTGTCTCCGGAACTGGTACAGTTCGGAAAGTGATCATGATTGCGGTTTGAAAACAGAAGCCCGGCGGACGGATACCTGTCGGGCTTCTTCTGTTCCGGCCTGCAGCATTTTCGGGGATTGTTCTGTCTGTAATCTTTCCGTTTCTGTATTTTTCAGCCCTGCACAGGCAGAAAAGGGAAAACATTGTTCCTGATGCACATGATCTGTTTTGTCCGTCCCCTTGCGTCCCGGGCAAAAATCTGATAGAATCATTTCTGGTCATTATCTTATGAATAGTATGTATAGTTCCGGATTGGCCGGATGTGTCTACCAACTGCCGTAATAGTTGACTACATACTGAAATAACTGTTTTTACGACAGTCTTTCAGCAGGAGGAAGCTATGGGCGGTATTTTTTTGCTAAAAGGAGATTTCATCTGGAACAGGTCACTTTCGGAATTCATGTCCGTAAGAGACGGCATTGCGGTCTGCAGGGACGGAAAATGTCTCGGCGTTTTCGGACAGGAAGAACTACCCGCCGAATACAGAAACAAGCCGCTGGAAGATTTCACCGGAAAGCTGATCATTCCCGGGTTTACGGATCTGCATATCCATGCACCGCAGTATGCCTTCCGCGGACTCGGCATGGACATGGAACTTCTCAAATGGCTGGAGGTCAATGCTTTTCCGGAAGAAAGAAAATTTGAAGACCTCTCTTACGCGGAGAAGGCTTACGGCCTTTTTACGGAATCCCTGAAACGCAGCGGTACGACGCGTGCTGTGATCTTCGGTACGCTTCATACGGATGCCACGCTTCTTCTGATGAAGAAGATGGAAGAATCCGGACTGATCTCTCTGGTCGGAAAAATAAACATGGACAGGAACTGCCCGGACATTCTCAGGGAAAAATCCGCAGAGGAAAGCCTTCAGGAAACGGAACACTGGATAGCGGAATGGAAGAAGCTGGGACAGAAACATACGAAGCCCGTCCTTACGCCGCGCTTTATTCCGAGCTGTTCCGACGAACTGATGAACGGCCTCGGGCGGATAGCGGTCAGGGAAAACATTCCGGTTCAGAGCCATCTTTCCGAGAATCATGCGGAAATAGAACTGGTAAAAAAGCTCTGTCCCCAAAGCACCTGCTACGGCGATGCCTATCGCAGGGCCGGCGTCCTTGATTCCGCGGCAGGTTCCGTGATGGCGCACTGCGTCTGGTGCCCGGAGGAAGAGATCGGGATCCTGAAAAAATGCGGAACCTTTATCGCGCACTGTCCCGCATCGAACACGAACATTGCTTCGGGAATAGCACCGGTCAGGAAATATCTGGAAGAAGGACTTCCGGTGGGACTCGGGACGGATGTTGCGGGAGGCCACACGGAATCCGTGCTGGACAGTATCCGGGAAGCGGTCCAGGTCAGCAAACTGTACTGGCGTCTTGTGGACAGCAGTAAAAAACCGCTTACCATGCCGGAAGCTTTTTATCTGGCAACAAAGGGTGGCGGAAAATTTTTCGGAAAAGCAGGCGGGTTTGATGCGGGATATCCGTTCGATGCGCTTGTCCTGGACGAATCGCAGATTAAGACGACACGGGATGATCTGAAGCCGGAAGAGAGACTGGAAAGATTTGTCTATCTTGCATGCGACCGTGATATCCTGCACAAGTATGCGGAAGGAAAACAGATTTTCTGAAATGCACTTTGATACACAGGACAGTGTATTCCGGATCATCCGGAAAAAGGAGGAACAGAACATGAGATCAGGAATAAAGAAAACGGGAGCGGCGGTTATGGCTCTTATCCTTTTGTCCTTTACGGGAAATACCGCAATGGCTTCTACGGGCGGCATGACCGGTTTGGCAAATCCGTTCCGGGACTGCGAGACACTGTCCGATGCGGAAAAAACGGCAGGCTTTTCCTTTGCGCTGCCGGAGGAACTGATGACAGCCGGGACCTGGGAAAAGAATGATACGGGCTGGTGGTTTCGGATGAACAGCGGAGAGTGGCCGTCGGATCAGTGGAAATGGATCCGCGGGAAATGCTATTTCTTTGATCGGGAGGGTTACTGCCTGACCGGCGGGAAAACACCCGACGGATACGACGTGAACGAAAAAGGAGAGTGGACGGAAAACGGTGCTGCTGTCAGTTATGCTTCCAAAGGAGAACTTGCAGGTTATTCCCTGGATGTCATTCAGGCAATAGAAGGGGATCTTGCTCAGGCAATTTTCAGGGACGGTGAAAGTGAAATCCTGGTCCGGAAAGCGGAAGGCACGGACGATGTAACGGGGGATTACCGGACATATGAGAGAACAGAAACAGAAACTGTGAACGGAAATACGGTAACGATACACGGAAACGGCGGAAAATGGAGCAATGCTTCCTGGGTGTCGGACGGCTATGCCTTTGCGGTGGTGGTAAAAACACCGGATGACGGAATTGGCCGCGATGCAATCCTTGCTGTGGCCGGCGGAACAGAATAAGCGGAGGAAAAAATGAAATACAGATCGCTGGGAAATACAGGATTAAGGGTAAGTGAGATCGGACTCGGCTGCGAAGGCTTTGTCGGAAAAAGCGATGTTTTTACCGGAAAACTTCTGAACCGGGCAATCGAATGCGGCGTAAATATCATGGACCTGTACAGCCCTGAACCGAAGCTCAGATCGGCTGTCGGAAAAGCACTGGAAGGCAGAAGAGAAAAATTTATTCTGGAATCCCATCTCTGCGCGATATGGAAGAACGGGCAGTACAAGGCATCGAGAGATATCAGGGAAGTCAGGCCTGCTTTCGAAGATATGCTGGAACGGTACCGGACGGATTATATCGATATCGGCATGATCCATTACGTGGATTCCGTTGAGACATGGGATAAGATTGCGGAAGGCGATATCATGAAGTTTGCGCTGGAAATGAAGAAGGCGGGAAAAATACGTCATATCGGTCTTTCCAGTCACAATCCGAAAGTGGCACTGAAGGCCGTACGGAGCGGACTGATCGAGGTCCTTCTTTTCAGCATCAATCCGTGCTACGATCTTCAGCCTGCCGGGGAGGATGTGGAAGAACTCTGGGCAGACAAAAACTATGAAAAGAATCTGATCAACATGGATCCGGACAGGGAAAACTTTACGAGACATGTCTGAAGAAAGGCGTCGGCATTACCGTCATGAAATGCTTCGGAGGAGGAGATCTTCTGGATGAGAAACTTTCTCCTGCAGGGAAAGCCCTGACACCGGTTCAGTGTATCCACTATGCGCTGACAAGACCTGGCGTAGCATCCGTAATGGCGGGAGCACACACCGAAAAGGAACTTGAGGCATCGCTTTCCTATGAGACGGCATCAAAAAAGGAAAAAGATTATGCCGCCGCGTTTGCTTCCTTTCCGAAGATCAGCTGGAAAGGACATTGCATGTACTGCGGTCACTGTGCACCATGCCCGCAGAAAATTGATATTGCTGCCGTCACGAAATTTTTAAATCTTGCCAGGGCACAGGGAAAAGTTCCTGAGACAGTGAGAGAGCATTACGCGGTCCTTTCCCATAAGGCGGACGAATGCATCCGGTGCGGAGCCTGTGAAAAGAGATGTCCGTTTGACGTCCCGGTACGGGAAAATATGAAGGAAGCTACAAAGGCCTTCCAGTCTTAAGGAATGAAAAAAGTCAGTCGGCAGAAATGCCCGTTTATCCGGAAAAGTCCGGAAAACGGGTATTTTTTGAAGAAAAAACCGGGGAGGACCGCGGCTTTTTCATGCTGGAAAGATAGGTTGATTTACGGTTAAAAACATGTTACGATGTTACAAGAGTGATTCAAGTCAATATAATTTATAAATTGTAACAAGTAATTAACTTTTAACCTCAGACGAGTAATAAACGACAAAACGCTGAAAATAAATGGCGTATGAGTCTGAAATCTGGCAAAGTGCCAAAATTTTGACTTCTTTTATAATATTGACACGATGTGGTTTTATATCGAAAGAGGCGGAAAGAGGAGGATGAGTTATGAGTGGAATGAGGAGAAGCTGGAGAAGGTATGTTGCGTGTATGCTGGCATTCACTATGATGTTCAGCAATTTCGCAGATCTGTCGTTCATGGCGGGAAGAGCGTATGCTTCCGAAACGGAATCACAGGCTGCGGAAGGGGATAATACTTTATCCGCGGAAAATTCCGTGGAGGTCATACGGCCTGAAAATGACACCGTGAAAGTTGAAGTGACGCAGGAAGAAGTCGATGCTGCGTTCAAGGCAGATCCGGCGAACAGGATTGACAAGGATATGATCCCGTTTGACCGGACGGCACAGGATTCTGTTTACGGAATGTTTGAAAAACTGATGGACACATCTTACGATCAGGGCGGATATATTCTTGTGTCGCAGAAAAATGACGGCAAAGCCATGTATGCCGTTTTTGCAAAAAGGGGAGTCGAAACAAAAACTGTCGAAAATGCGGAAACAGGTGAGAACGAAGAAGTTCAGAATGAGATCACCTATGTCCAGATGGTAGGCATAAACGGTTATGCGGAAGGAGACATTCAGTTTAAGCTCCGCATTACGGGGAACGATTTGAGCCTGATCAGGGCTTCGGTCACGACATATAACATTGACTATAAGAATGAAACGGGACCGGGAGCAGATATAACGGCTGCTACGCCGGCAACAGCTGAAAAAGCGGCCGGGACCGGAGAAGCAACGGCTGCGGACGCAGAAGCAGCGTCAAAAGCCACTTCATCTGAAATTGAAAGAGAAGAAGACGGCGCTATTATAAACGGCGACGTTGTTAATGATACATCGGATGGCGGCAGCACAAATGAAACCGATGTTTCCGATGAGGAAACACCGGAAAAGATCGACTTAAGTCTCCTTTCCGGTAAGCTCACGGTTCTGGACGAAGCAACGGACTTAACCGATGACGAACTGACCTCTCTTTCCGGGGAACCTTCCGAAGAGGACGCTCCTGCCGTTAACTACAGCAGCAGTTTCTTCAGCCTGAAGAAGCTGGCGGCTTCCTCCGATACATCAACATCAGATAATGAGATCTCCTATGACATGGCTGCGGCACCGATGACGCTTTCCCTGCTCAGTGCGGGCGCCGGTGTTCTGGGAAATAAAAACAACCCCGCGGAGATCGCGGAGTATTATTACGGAAAGCACGGAACGAACCCGTCTGTCATGAACGACCAGAGCGTTGCCTTTTATGACATGGTGGACGGCATCGAGCAGAGCAGTCCGGTCGGTCTTTACAATCTCGGGACAACAGCCATGAAGGTTTCCTTCAAAACGAAAGGCGAAGGAGATCTGCCGACCGTCACATACGAGAGCAAAGGAAATCTTTCTCTGTTCGACACATTTGATTCCGTTACCGTAACGATCTCCGGGATCCCCTCCTGGATTGATGTCACATCCCCGACGACGGGGATTACTCTTTCCGCTCCGACTGCGGCAGCGGACGGAACCAAATCCTATACGGTGACTTATACGAACGTCAAAGCGGGAGACGGCGGAGAACTCTGGCTGAATTTGAAGACAACGCTGACGGCAGACAGCAAGCTTCAGCCGATCGGAAAGGAATTTACCTTTGATCCCGCGACCATGCTGAAGACGACCGCGATATTCCATGCGGTAGACCGTACAAAGGATAAGGGAGCGTCAGGTTATGATCTTACGCCTTCCTATACGCAGGATAATGCCTATACGGAAAATGCCTCCAGACTGATCATCAAATCTGCCGAGGAATGGTCCGTCAAGAAATACGCGCAGAAGTTCCTGGCAGATGATGTGGATCACAACGGAACGGCGATCAAGGGAATCTACACACCCGCAGACCAGAACGGCTATTGGGCAAAGGACGGAAGCTATGCGCTGATGAGATATCTGGTTCAGGCCGGATTAAAAGGATCCGACGGCAAACCTGCTCTTTCTTCCAGTGACAGTCTTTATTCCGCGGCAGGACGCGGTGCTCTGGACGGCTTTACGATCACGGATACGGTTTCGGATATCACGGGAGCCGGCGGGACGTCTTATTCCGGCGAGATCGTAAAAGTAACGACCGACACGAAAGACAGCAGCGGGAATTACGGTGCCGTTGACTGGACGCTGTCGGATTCCGGCAAGACCGTTTCCTTCACAACACACAACACGGCGGAAAACGGTTCCGGTCTTCCGAGTGCCTATTATGTCTGGGTCCGTTACCCCATTCAGGCTATCACGGTCCTGATCGACAATACAGATGAGAACAACAGCGATCACTACGTGACCAATAACCATGTTGCCCTGAACTGGAGTCTCAGTTCCGTAAGCACTGCTACGGATGTCTCCGGTTCTTCGGAAGATTCCATTGCGCAGAACATCCGCAACGTGGTGGATAAGAATACCATCTATGTCAATAAGAAAATAAAATTCGGCGACACGACCGTTGCATTCGACAAGGCATTTGTGGACAGCGCCAATGCAAACGGATATGCATGGGGCAAAACGGATGCGAATTCTCCGGAATTTGTCCTGCAGTCCAAACTGATCACGGATCCGGACACTTCCTGGGCGGATTACAAAGCCAGCAGCGGAACGGACGATGACGGCGTCTTCTATATTCACGGGGATACGGACGGCGGGACCGCAGAGATCAAAGTACCGGCCAACCGTGATTACCGGATAAGGGAAACATCCGTACCTGCAGGCCTTACGGCGGAAGTGACGGATTATATCGATGTGGATTTCGGAAACGATACGACAAAATCCGTCGATGTGATAAACGATGCGGATATTTCCAGATATCAGTTTAAAAAGGTGGATTCTGCAGGAACGGCAATTTCCGGGATAGAGTTCACGCTTTCCAATACATCGCATACCTATACGGCTGTTTCTGCCGCTTCCGACGGTATGGTGACATTCTTCCCGATTGAGGCGGGAAGCTATACGCTGAAGGAAAATCCGGGGAACGGGACTTACGTCACCATGGCGGATAAAACGGTAGCAGTTACCGCAAGAACATCCTTTACGGCGGATCCCATAGTCAATAAAAAGAATTCTGCCAATCTGTATGTTAAGAAATACCTGATCGACTGGGATGAAAACGGAGTCCAGGTTCAGAAGATGATCCCGAACCCGGCTGATTTCACCGGTGCCTTTGAACTGAAGAAAAAGGTAAACGGCAACTGGGTATCCCTGACTCCGCAGACGATTGTCGGACTTAACAGCTCCACACTTTCCGAAACCGGCCTGGAAATAGACAGCCTTCCGGTCTATACAACGGATGCCAACGGGAACTATACGGTTCCGATCGAATACCAGCTGTTTGAAACGGTCCCGGTTGCCAAGGGATATACGACTACGGAAACCGGCGGTGTGGCAACATTGTATATAGGCCGTCTGACCGAAGAACAGAAGACCAGCATGGCAATGGCAAATGCTAAGAGTGCCACGCTTACGATTACGACGGAAAAAATGACGATGGGCGGGACAGGCATTACGGAATCTGCCCTGGATGCATCCGCGTCGTACGAGCTTTATACATCCACAGACGGCTCTGCCTTCACAAGATACACCGGAATCTATACGCAGACCTCCGCAAACGGCGTGACCACGTTCACAGGTCTTCCCGTTGTTTCCGGGACGGCCCGGATAAAATATTACGTCAAAGAAACCAATATCCCGCAGGACAGCACTTATGATTATGAAATGTTCTATAAGAACGGCGCTTCTTACGGAATCAGTCAGAATTCGGCCTCTGCATACGCAGGACCTTACGAACTCAGCACTTCCGCGGATAAGACGGATACGGTCTGGAATGTGGAACAGGCACGGCTTGTAAAGATCAATAAGGTTGACGTTTTCGGAAATGCAGTCACGGATCTTACCGGAGCAACCTGGTCTCTTTACAGCGGCTCTTTACCGGTATCTTCAAATACGCAGAATATTGCCATGTCTTCTTCCGGCGTCAAGGCACCGCAGAGTGCCCTGACGGTTAAGGAACTTGTTGCACCCAAGGGATACAGTATAAAGACTTCCCCGGTAGATGTTCCGGCGGACAATGCGGGAACGGATAAGAATACGGCAACTTATACGCGTGTCACGAAAGACACGCTGGGAAGGGATACCGAAACCACCGCGGTCAAGGTGGAAGATATCCCATGGCAGAAAGTGAAGATCAACAAGAATATCATTGCAGCCGACGGAACCGTTTCTTCCGGCAGCGGGATTACCTTTAAGATCTACAAGACTTCCGTGGCGGATGCAAATCTTGTAGGGACGGTGAACGGCAATACCTATACGACGGGACTGGAACCGGGCAGCTATTACTTTGTGGAGCAGTGGGACAAGACAAAGACTGCAAACCCGGCAGGAAGCGTGACGCTTGCCGCAAACAGCAGCCAGACGATAGCATCTCATGATGAGACGGCAGGCAGCGTGGTTTACGGACCGTACACGGTGGATACGGTCACCAAAAATCTGACTGACGGAACCTATGCGGCAGGAACCGGATATTTAAGCAAATCCGTGAACGATACCGCAATCGTGAACTATGATACCAAGATCATTCAGAAGGTAAAGAAAACGGCGGCAGTCGCAAACGGGGCCACGGCGGCGGGAAGCGGACTCAGCGGTGCGGTGATTTCCGTCGAGGCATCCGACGGCACAAAATATTCCGGCACGACAGGAGCGGACGGATATACTTCCTTTACATTGCCGGTCTATGCGGCTAACGGAACCACGAAACTGACCTATACCTATACCGAAACAACGGCGCCAAAGGATTATGCCCTGACCAATGACTGGGGCAGCGGCGCAACATCCGTTCAGAAGACGTATGTGATCAATGAAACAACGGCGGATCTTACGGTTACGGACTATCCGCAGGTCACCAAGGAAATCCATAAGACACTCATCAACGAATGGAACAAATATCAGAACGAACACGGGATTCCGACAGCCTATGTTTCCAACCTCGGCGGCATAACGATCGCACTTTATAAAAAAGACAGGACCGTAACGCCGAATGTCTGGAGATGGGTCACCAACATAGACACGGACGGCTACGGCAAGTCCACATTCACGAATCTGGATTACAGCGGCGAATACATGGCTCTGGAAGCTGACGGATTTGACGGCTATGCGGACGAGGGCGACAAGTCGATCACGAAACCGGAAGCCGGAAAATATGCGGAAAACGGGACATTTACGGATGCGGAGCTTACCAATCCTGCAAAGAACTATATCTACCGGACATTCACAGTAAACCAGACCGGAACGGAGACACAGGAAATAGTCAATACAAAGCCATGGGTTTCCCTGGAAGTGACCAAAGTCTCCGACTATACGAGAACAAAAAATGCGGACGGATCCTACAGTTTCACGGTAAAACCGGAAACCGGACTCAGCGGTGCCAAGTTCACGCTTTATGAGAGCAGGGATATTATGCTTTCCGGCACAATCGGGCAGGCCGGCGCTACATCGCTTACCTTTGACATGAGCGGCGACGGCGACTGGAAAAAGGTGAATTCCTACGTCACAGGTTCCCAGCTGGACGAAAACGGAAACATCATTCCCGGACAGTTCAATACCGAACGTCTTGACTACGGACACGTCTATATTCTGGTAGAGGAATATTCCAAGCCGTTTTACAGCGTGATCCCGTCCCAGAAGTTTACGATCTTTACGCCGGAAGCAAAGGAAAATTACACGATCATTCCGTCTTCGGTTACCCAGAACGGATACAGCGGAACGGGAAGCCCTGTCAGCAATACCTATGTTGTTAGACAGTATGCGAGAAATGAGATAACGAAGCAGAAGATCGACAATCTGGATATGACAAGTAATCCCGACGGCGGACCCGGCGAGCTGTATTTCGGAAAACTGAAATTCAACAAGTGGGTCTATAACGGAAAAGACAAAAACGGAAACACCATTGATCTCGGGTCGGCGATCTCTTACGGACCGTCGATATTAAGAGGATATGATGCCATTGAAAAGGCGGCAAGGACCGAGAACGGTTCTGTGGTCGACGCCTCACAGCTGGCGGATGTTCAGTTTGACATTGTCCTGTACGACCCGACTGCCACCTATGACGTTCCGGATCCGAATGATCCCGAAAAGACGATCAAGAAGACCGGCGCACCGCTCACGGTAGGCGGAGAAAATGTCGTGGCGGAAACCGTTACGACAGGAAAAGGACTGAACGGCATTGATGCGGCCCTGGCCGGCATGGCGCAGAGCAGCGTGATCAATGCCTCCACATTCTCCTATACCTATGATGACGGAAATGACGATAACGGCATGGAAAATCCGTACTGGGGACAGTTCAAGGATTCCCTGCTCGGAAAGTACTGTGCGCTTGCCTATCCGGATAAAATGGAACACCTGACGGCTGACATGGTAAATACAGCGGCAAGCAAGATTTTTTCCGGACCGGATTATGCTCCCTATACCGAAACTGTTCTTCATGCGAATACGCAGTATTACCGGAAAAAAGCGGACGATCTCGTATATTATGCCTATAAACCGTCGGACGATATCAGCATCACGGATGCCAATACCGACGAACAGGGAAATACGACGGCTTACGAGTATTATACGAGAACAAGTTCCGACAGGACCGTCCATCTTGCGCTGGTGGAAAAATCCGCGCCGGGCAAAACGATCATGTTTGATTCCGCCATTCCGGTTGACCTTGTCCTGAAGCAGTCATTCTCCGTGGATGACCAGTACAACGACACCGTACTGAAGGAAAATACGAATACCGATCTGTACTGGGATCCGGGAAAAACGGATGATCTGAACAATGCGGATGCAACGCAGATCGTTGACTCCAAATCCACGGTTACGATCGTGAATGTGAAGAACTTCGGATATGTCCCGAAATATGATGGCACAGGCCTGCAGACCGGTATGACCGACAAGAAGGGAATAGGCGGCGTTCTGAAACTGCAGTCATGGTCCGGCGGTGTATGGTCGGATGTCGATATAACCGCTCTTGCGGCAGGATATAACAGCCCGAAATTTACGCCGGATGCAGTAAACCCCGTGACGAACGGTTATGTGCTGAGCCTTGCACTTCCGAACGGCACCTACAGGCTGTATCTGGACGATACCGCAGGAACGGATCCCTCGCCCGAATATTCCAAGATGTTCAACGGAAAGGACAATGACGGGACAAAGACAGATCCGCTGAACAACTTGAGCGATGCCAGGTATTATTACAAGTTTACGGTTTCGGATAATACGGAAGAAAAGTCGATCGAGCTTGACAACCCGTTAAAGCCGTCCATTGAAGTGCAGAAACGGGCGGGAAATTTAAGTACCTTTACGGGAAAGCTTTTCATTTTTGCAGTCAGCACCGCGAATACCGCCGTGAAATACACAAGTGCCATAGGAGCGGACGGCAGGGCGTCGATCGGGACCAGTTCGGACGGAGAATACCTGAACAGCGGATCCTATACGCTGAGCGAGGAAATCTCCGACGGCGCCAATACTTCGGATAAGTATTTTGACGAATACAACAATACGGCATCCGTCTATGTGGTGGGATACGACAAGCTTCTTCAGACAAAGACATACTGGTACAAGGATCCCGATACAAGAAAATGGGTAAAGGGTATCCGCTATATCACCAAGGTGCAGAAACTGACAGCGGATCCGGAGGCGGTTCCCGCACAGATCTATTACGACAGTGAAAAATCCGGGATTCTGACGATCAAGAACCCGACGGCTGTCAATCTGACGCTGACCAAGACCTATAATCCGGCGCCTGCGGATGATACCGCAAAGGCAGCCTATTATGCCGCAACAAAATTCACGATCTACTGGCAGAAGTATGCGCTTGATAAGGATGCCGATGGCAATATGCAGTACACGACGGCTGGAAATCCGAAATATGACGTTACCGCAAAACCGTCTGTGGCGGATCTTTCAAAATGGACTGCGGTCAAGACCGATGTCAGTCCGTCAGCCGACGGGACCATTAAGATCGAGAACGGAGATCCGGGATGGTACTATATCGTCGAGACCGCATGTCCGAAAGGCTATAACGTAAGACCCGGCTTTGTAAAATCCTGTCAGGGAAGCATTAACGATGCCTCGGTAAGCGACTATGCGGAAACGATCAGCAACGGCGGGGACCCGACCCTTACGATCACAAAGACGCTGGACTACAAAGACGTCGTGATATCGAAGGACAACGCTTCCGGGCTGAATTTCTACAACGGGACCGTGTCCGCGCCTGTCAAGGCTCCGGACAGCTACAGCATAGAATTCAAAGTATGGAAGAAGGTCACGGTAAAGGCAGGAGACGGGACGTCTTCCGAACATTACGAAGATACCGGAAAATCCTTTACGGCGTCCTATAAGGCAGACGGAACGGCGGCGGATACCTTCCTTCTGGAAGGACAGGTCACCGTACCGCTTTTACAGTCTCCGGATCAGTACGTCATACAGGAAACCACGCCGATCTGCGCCACGGAGCGGTGGTTCCTTCAGAACTCGTTTACCGGGAAGGATGCGTCCGGAAATGATGTCCAGAACCTGATCGCCCTTACGGCATCCAACAACTATTATTCCTACACCGCCGACGGCCTTACCGGATCCGTTACGAACAGCACGGGACTCGGGATGCTCGACGTCACAAAAGAATTTGACGGCGGGGATGTTTCGGACCTTTCCGGCATCAAGTTTAATATTTACAAGACATTTGACGATGCCACAGATCAGAAGAATGCGATCGGGAACATGACCACGGATGCGACCGGCCATGCACGGTTTGCCTTTGATCTCGGGGAAGCGGGAGCGGACGGAAAACCGAAGAACAGCACGACGTATTATTATCGAGAAGTCAATACGAAGGACGGATATATCCTGGATCAGTCCGTGTACTTCTGTACGTTCGACAAGGCAAACGGATACGGACAGAAGGTTGCGGAAACCGTAAAGAACCGCAGGGGATCCGTCCTGACACTGAAAAAATACACCTATGAGGACGGCTCTGTTACGGACACGGTGGTCCCGGATGCGGAATTCACGCTCTGGAGAAGATGGCGTTATCAGGTAAGCGGTTCCGATCCGATTGCATGGAGCGCATGGCAGAAGTTTGAAACGGAGACCACGGATGCAGACGGTACGCTTAAGTTCGGCGAATCCGGTGCCGGTCCTGTGGACTTCAAGGGCTATTCCTTCCGCCTGGAAGGCGGCAGCACGATCGCCTATGAGTATGAGTACGCCATTTCCGAAGGAGAGTTCCTGCCGTCCAGCCCGTTCTATAAATATAAACTGTTCCGGATTGCAAAGGATACGGCAACCGGAACGGCGCTTACACCGATGGATTCTTCGGAAGCACCGGCAAGCGGAGCGGAAAAATTCCAGAATTTTGACGGCAGCACGTTTGTAAACGGCAGGGATTACACGCTGATCGCCATGAATATCCCGGCACAGAAAGTTTCTCTTCTTAAGGTTAACTTAAACGGCGGAACAGACCGCAGTGCGGAATTCACGGTATACCGGTCCGCACTAAAGAACGGGACGGCCGGCGAAGCTGCGGTGGAGGATACGGATGCGTTTGAGTATTATTCGACTTCCTCCGATGCACAGACCGGTGAAAGCAGCCTGAACCTGGAACCGGGCTATACCTATATCGTAAAGGAAACAAAGGCAACCGGAACCGGAACGGGAATTGTTACTGCGGACAGAAGAGTCGTTTACATGAAGAAAGTCGTGGTCACCGATAACGGTTTTGTGGATGTATATGATTACGACAATGCAGACAAGGTGTTCCTGACTGATAAGGACGTGAATGAATCCACCGGAGGAAACGGGGAACCGCTGATCTTCAAGAATCTGGATGTCCGCGCGGTGAACGAGATCACGAAGGAAGTGGATGACACCGATGCCGACGATGTGACGGCAGCTTCTTCCGCAAATCCGACCATCGAGACGCTTCTGATCTCGAATGAAAACGACAGCATTGCAAGAAAGGTTAACTATAAGGTGAGACCGGCGGCAAGCCTGAATCTTCTGAACGACCTGCCTCTGGACAGCTATGTGATCTCGGATGACAGGATAAGCTTTACCGATGACACGGGAGCAACCTTCCTCGATGAGGATACAAAGGACAGCTACACGATCACGTCCTTCACCATCCCGATGAATCTGCGGTATACCATGACGGATGTCGGCGACAGCTACGGTTATCGTGATGCGGACATTGCGACATCATCCAACGGAACGCTTTCGAATCTGACTGCCACCGTAACGCTGACAAATTCCGACAACACGACTTCCGTCTATACCGTAAAGCCGCAGGAAGCTGTCAGTGCCGGCGGAGCGTTCGGGGATCCGGTTACATTCGATATTGCGGAGAGGACCGGCAGGACGCTGGATTCGCAGCATAAGAAAGTGTCCTCCTTCTCAATCAGCTATTCGGATACCGATCTGAAGGATAAGACGGGATTTGCACTCGGAACGCTTGTGAACTGGACATCGGCACCGGTCATTGATGTGGAAACGAAGATATTCCCGCAGAAAGTTACTTCCGTGACGGGAGCAGACTTACGAACCGTCATGCATGTGGACAATACGGCATCCACCGACCTGACCTACAGGTCATGGACCGATACCGCAGAGCAGAGTACGACGGAAACGGAGAAGAAGGATTCCGCAGCGGCGCGAGTGGATGTAAAGGAACGTATAGTTCCGGACATTGCCATGACAAAGACCGTTACGCCTAAGACGGGATATTACCTCAGCGCGGATACTTCCGTACAGTCCGGCACAGTCTATTACAGAGCGGTACAGGACGGCATCAACACTACCTATGTCGCAGTGACGGGTACGGATCTCACCGGAAAGAATCCATCCGAAGAAGGCTGGTATTATCTTGTGACCTGGAACAGTGCCACGGTGCCGGAATACACCATAACGGTGGAGAACAAATCCACGGATCCGGCCGCAAAGCTGGTGCAGCCGGTCGTATTCGACAAGATGTCCTCCGGGCAGATCGTGAAGGCGGAAGATTTCACCATTACGGTTCCTTCCGGAAACGACACATTCTATCAGTCGGAAGACCTTGTGACGGCGGTGAATGCAGGCTGGGTGGAATTCACGACCAGCACCAACATGCAGCAGTTCTTTATCAAATTTGCCGGCAAAGGAGACGGCGCTGTCCAGACCACACTGAATGCGGGAGAAAAGATCGTCATCACATACAAGCCTGCCGTCGACGTCACAAGGACCGGTGATTCGGCAAAGAACGATGCCTATGTAACGAGTGCGGAACGCTATCCCACCAACGGTTATGTGAACCCGAACCGCTACGGCGCCACATTCAAAGACCCCCTGTCTACGGAGGAAAAATGGCCTACGACGCTTCTGCCGAATGACTTTACGATCGGACAGACGAAATACAACACGGAAGGCAGGCGCTACGGTTTCATTCATGCCCAGACCTCGGAGATGGTCGACAACTCGGTTTCCGATATTACGACGACATTAGGCGTAAAGGGAGACAGGGACGGCAGCTATGAAACTTACGACGAAGGCAGCTATTCCTTCCTGGCAGATGTTGCCGGTGCGGTTTCAAACGGCGGCAGGGCCAAATACAAGATGGAAGTCTTAAGCAACGCAAAAGACCAGCGTACCCTTACGGCCGTCCGTACCTATAATATTCTGCCGGCAGTCAATGTCTACGCCTATGACGGCGTTACGCCGAAACCGTCCGCGTTTACGCTGATCGGTGACAAGATCCACAGGATATACCTGGTGGACGGAAACGGAAACGAGACAGATATCGATCCGTCGGTTTACAAAGTCTTTACGACGGATATCCAGCCGGGACCGGTGGCAAATTCGGATCCTGTCATCGGTGCCACCGAGCCGACCAATACATGGATCAAGGATACCTATCTGAAATATGAAGATGCCGGTACAAACGATGCCCTGACTGCAGGATTGACCAACGGAAGTCAGACCTGGACACTGAGAAATACGGATGCCTCTTCCGGCGAAACGGATATTTCCGGTTCCCGTGCGTTCATCGTGGACCTGGTCGTCAGGGTTCCTTACGGTTCCAAAGTCATGTATGATATCGACACCAAAGTGAAAAAGCTGACGGAAAACGCAACGACAGCCGGACCGGACGGTATTTATGATCCGACGTATGAATCCGCACGGTTCAACTACGCACAGGATTCCTTCAATACAGGATACAAATATGTGAAGAAGGAATTCGTGGTGAAGGCAGTGCGCAGGATGATGATCAGGCTTGCCGCAGCTCCGGAAACGGAAAGCAAAGGTTCACCGACGGCTTCCAATAAGGTAAATGTGTACATGACGCCGCAGCCGGTTTCCGTAGGCGGACATGTCTGGATTGACGATAACGGGAACGGTGTGGAAGACCCGGCGGAAACGGCAGACGAGAACGGCACAGTCACCAGGACAGAAAACGGGAAAACATATCAGGACAATTTCTCCGGATTCTTCCGGCAGTTCGGTATAAGCCTGACGGCTTTCAAGGGTGGTTCCGAAGACGGGACCGCAGGTAAAAACGAGACAGTCGGAGCGGACGGCCATTATAAGTTCACGGGGCTTATTCCTTCCGAACCGAAGACCGATACCGCAAACTATCCGCTGTATAACAAGGAAGGCAGCGGCCTTCAGATCAATTCGCTCCTGGTCGCGGGACTCAAGACACAGAACCCGTACAGCTTCTATCTGGACTTCAGCTATACGAACCCGGGCGGCATTACACAGCCGTGGTACGGATGGAGCAAGGCAGCAGTCAGCCCGCAGTATGCGGCAAGCGGAGCGGACGGCTATAAGTCACTGAACCCGAATTACGCGCTGGGGACACAGAACGTGGATCTGGACAGAAATAAATACGGGCCTCTTTACGATCCGGATTCCGCCGCCGTGACGGACAGCAACTTTACCGGCAGCGAGATTTCCGACCGCATGAGGAGCGAGACATTTTTCGTCTGGTCCAGGCCGAACGACACATGGATTGATGCAACGCCCTCGGATGCGGGAGATCAGGTAGAGACGACCAACTGGGACGGCACCAAGAATATCGGTGTAATTCCTTACAGAGACCTGACCATTTCCAAACTGGATCAGCTGAAGGCACATCTGAAAGGCGCAACGTTCGAGATTTACGGACATTACGAAGCCGACAAGGCGGCAGAGCATACGGATCTTACCGGTGAAACACCGGTTGCGGCAGCGCAGTCCACGGCGGATGCAAACGGAAAGTATACGGATATTACCTTTAAGGATCTGATGCTCCGCCAGGAATACATTATCGTGGAAAAAGGCGTGCCGGACAACTTCAACAAAGACAATGCCTCTGCAGTCGCTTCCACTTCGGACGCTTCCCCGGCGGATGCCTATGCCGGATCGGATCTTGTAAAGACCGCAGTCACGATCGACGGCGAAACCTATACCGCCTGGATCCTGCCTTACGGCAGCGCACAGGATCCGATGAATAAAGTGCAGGTTACCAACAGACCGGATGAAGCGGAACTTAAGATCGACAAGATTGACGAACAGGACCGCAAAGATCCCGATCCTTCCAAGCAGATGCATTACCTTGCAGGCACGGTGTTCACGCTGACCAGGACAAAGAGCATGAAATATACCAACGTGGACCTTGGCTTCGCGGATATTGCCCAGAAGATTGCTTCAAATACGCTGACCGATGATAAGGGCAATCCGATCACATGGGATGACATGGGCATTACGGATGTCTCTGCGGATATCGTCGCAACAAACTCCGATGCGATCGAGAAGCTTTCGGACGGGGACAAGATAGGTTCCATTACCTTTACGGTTGCCCGCGATCCGGATGTTTCACCGACGAATGCGACGTACGAAGGAAACAGTACGGATCCGATCGGCAGAGAAGTGGATCTGAAACGGCTTCCTCTCGGAATATACACGCTGAATGAAGATGCTTCCGCCGCGGGCTATGTTGCGGTAGGCAATAATGTGAAGTTTACCTTCAGCCTGACTTCGGAAAACGGCATCGCAAAGGTCACCGCCATTACCGATATCAGCAACAGTACGATCAGTACGGAGGGGAATACGGTTACCGTTACCAACAGGCGTGCAGACTTCAGGTTCTGGTTCAGCAAGCTGGATATTTACGGGAACGGTCTTTCCGGTATCACGTTCAAGATCACCGGACCCGGGAACTACAGAAAACTGCTCGGAAAATTCGCTTATCTTACGCCGACTGAAAATACCGAAACAGTCGAAAAAACTTCCGACGGCTCCGGCAGGGTGGAAATGAGCGGTGTGCTGTGGGGCGACTACCAGATCTCGGAGGAAAGCAGCGGTGTCTACGAACCGCTTGAAAACTTCTACGTCAGGGTGAAAGAGGACGGTTCCTTTACGCTTCTCACGCCGGCAGGCGATATGGCAACCATGAGCGATGCCACCGCAGAACCTGCTGTACAGGGAGAGGATCACATACTGGCGAGCGCAGGCGATGCCACTCCTGCAGAAGCTGACTTCACGGTCATCAACACACCCGGCATCGGCAACATCAGGATGCAGAAGATTGATTCCGAAACCGGAAAGGAAGTTACCGGAGCGGAGTTTAAGATCATCGGGGAGTCCGCGGACGTAAAGGCATCCCTGAACGGTGTCCCGGATAATTCCGCATGGAAGAACTTTACGGAGAATCCGTGGTGCGACGGCATCGAAAAGACCGGAAGCGGTACGGAAAACGGTCAGTATTATATGACGTTCACCATGACAAAGGGAACCGCAGCCATAACGGATGTCCCGTACGGATCCTATACGGTCACGGAGATCAAGGCGCCGGAAGGCTATCTGCTTACGAAAGACGGAAGCACAGCATGGACAAAGAACTTTACGATAAATGAAGATACAGGGGATGAGATCAACTACGTAAATCCTGATACATACGGTACGGACTTCGGCGCAATCAAAAACGATCCGCATCATGCCGTCATTACAAAGAAAGACTGGTATGAGACCAAAGCCCTTTCAGGAGCAGAGTTTATCCTGCAGAATGCGGCCGGACAGTACATTATCCTGAAACAGACGGCAACGGACAGCAATGCAGACACTTACAGTGCCGTAACGGAGGACAAGGCTTCGGCAACAACGATCACGACAGGAGAGGACGGAATCTTCACGGTCAAGGGTCTTCCTGCCGGAACGTACCAGCTGACGGAAACCAAAGCACCGAGAGGATATAGGATTAACAGCAAGATTCCGGTATTTACGGTGACGGACAGCGCCTATACGAACATTACCGTGAAGGACAGAGAAGAAAGCGGCGGTGGCGGCGGGGACGATACGCATTCGAGACCCGGAACGAGTACATCGCTGACGCCGATAGAGGTCGGGACACCTCCGCTGGGATTTAATCCGGGTGAAACGCCTCTCGGCAATCTGCTTCCGAAGACCGGAGAAGATTTCCGGAGAAGGATCCTGCTGCTGGCACTCTGCAGCGCGTTCCTGATGCTCATGACTCTGGCAAAAAAGAAAAAGGAACAGCAGGAAAAGTAATCAGGTGAATTTTTTGGATACCGGCGGTTTCCCTTCGGGGCAGCCGCCGGTTTTGTTGTTTTACCGGAACCGGATTGTTCCGGCAAAAATACAATTGCTTTCAGATTCCTTTCAGCATAAGACCGTATACTGCAGTCATAAAAAGAAAACAAAGGCCGCACGGAAGCAAGACAGCGGTACTTACGGAGGATAAATCAGATGTTTAAGAAGAACAATACCAAAAAGAAAAAGAACAGCTACAGGACGCTGGCTTTCTGCATGGCGCTTTCAATCAGTGCTGCGGCTTTTTTCGGATATAAATCCTATTCCGTGGATCACAAGCTGGACATCCCGGTCATCGATACGCTGATCGGATCCGGCAGCGGCACTTCCTCGAAGACCACGACGACGGCAAAGGTTTCCACGTCATCCGGCAGCTCTTCGAAGAGCCAGGGAAATTCTTCTTCCGCCGGCAACATGCTGATGCAGCTCGGCAGGTAAGCCTGGAGACAAGCATTGATTTTTTATTCCTTTTCCGTGATAATGGTACTGTTCGGAAAGGAAAGAAGACAATGCCGGAAAAAATATTAAAACATAAGGGATATCTATACGCGACGGAATTCTTTTCGGGAATGTCCGTGATGGCGGTTGAATTGGGCGCAAGCAGATTACTTGCGCCCTATTTCAGTTCCTCCCAGATTGTATGGACCATAATCATCGGAACGATCATGATCGCCATGGCACTGGGAAACATATGGGGCGGAAGGAGCGCGGACAAAAATCCGGATCCGGGCAGGCTTTACAGGCGCATCCTGATCGCCGCAGTCTGGATCGCGGCCATTCCGGTCGTCGGAAAATATGTCATTCTTCTGATCACGGGAGTATTGATCCTGACGGTCAGCACGAATTTCCTGATCATTGCGGCTTTCCTTGCCTGCATGATCCTGTTTGTGTTTCCGCTTCTTCTCCTGGGGACGGTCACACCTTCCCTTGCCAAATATGCCACCGAAAGCCTGGAGGACAACGGGAAAACGGTCGGAACACTCGGAGCGTTCCAGACTGTCGGAAGCATCATCGGAACCTTTGTGCCGACATTCGTGACCATCCCGGCCGTGGGAACTTCCGTGACGTTTCTGATCTTTGCGGGGATCCTGTTTCTTCTGGGCCTCATCTATTTCCTGAGCACCGGGGAAAGGAAGACCGCCTGCATCGTATGCGCTGTCCTGATGATCCTCTGCACGGTATTCGGCCGCTCCGACAGCTTTGCCTTCTGGGAAAAAAATCTCCTTTATGAGGGGGAATCCGTCTATAACTATCTTCAGGTAAAGGACAATGCGGATTCCGTTACCCTTTCCACAAATGTCATGTTCGGCGTGCAGAGCGTCATGATGAAGCAGAACGGGCTTACGGGCATGTACTACGATTATGCGCTTGCCGCGCCTGTGGCGGCGGCAGGGAAGAACGGAGAACCCGAAAAAATACTGGTCCTCGGGAACGGGACGGGGACTTTTGCCAGACAGTGCCGTTCTTACTTTCCGGATGCCGATATTACGGGAGTTGAGATCGATCAGAAGATCACGGATCTTGCCGGGACTTATTTCCGTTACCCGTCGGACAAGATCAAAACGCTCACCTATGACGGGAGAGCGTATCTGAACGCTTCCCGTGACGATTACGACGTGATCATGGTGGATGCCTATCAGGATATCACGATCCCGTTTCAGATGTCCTCCACGGAATTTTTCACGCTGGTCAAAAACCATCTGAAGGACAACGGCGTGATGGTGGTCAACATGAACATGCATTCCGACGGAGAGGGCAGCATAAACAGCTGCCTGTCGGATACCATTTCTTCCGTTTTCCCGGATGTATTTACGGCAGATGTTGAAAATGCCACGAACCGGGAACTTTTTGCCTGCAAAAGTGCGGAGGTGCCCTTTAATGAACGCCTGAAGCAGGGCACGGAATCCCTTTCGGACGCAGCGCTTTCCGGAACCATGCGGGGGATAGGCGGGAAGCTTTCGGCGTACAGAAGCACCGGCAGCAGGATTCTGACTGACGACAAGGCGCCCGTGGAGCTCCTGGGTATGCGGATGATCGATGGTCTGATCGGAAATGAACTTACTTATTACAGGCAGATTTACCGGGAAAAGGGTCCTGCGGCATTTTTAAATTCAATCCGTTGAAAATATAGCATTTACAAAGAAAAACTGATATAATTTAAATAGTAAAATTTTGATAATAACAAGGCTGAAAAATTAAACTGTAACTATACAGACATATATAGGTATTGATTAGATGCGGGGAAGGGAAATGCCAAGAGAGAAAAAGCAGACAATCCTGATCGTGGACGATCAGATGATCAACAGGGAGATTCTGAAAAACATACTATCTGCGGAATATAATACCGTGGAAGCCGTTAACGGACTGGAGGCTATAAAGATTCTGGAAGACGGGAAAGAAAAGATCACCGGAATCCTTCTGGATGTGATGATGCCTGTTATGGACGGATACGGTTTCATGAATGAAATCCGGAACACGCCGTATGCGGATCTTCCCGTTATTGTCCTGACCGGATCAACAGGCGCAGAATCGGAAAACCGGGCTCTGAACATGGGAGCATGGGACTTCATCTCCAAACCTTATCATCCAGCCATCCTGCAGTCACGTTTAAAGAATGCGATCGCAAGAAGTCAGATGGGTGCTTTTGACAGGATCAAGCATGCCGCCGAGTTTGATGCGCTGACAGGTCTCCATAACCGTACGAAATTCTTTTCCGAAACAAAAGAAATGCTTGATGAGCATCCGGATACGGAATTTGTCATGATCCGCCTGGATGTCGATCATTTCAGTCTTCTGAATTCCTTCTGGGGAGAAAAGAACGGAAATACTTTTCTGCGGTATATGGGAAACAGCATAGAAAAAGCGTGCGAGAATTTTCCGCTGTATGCATACGGCCGTATTACGGCAGATATTTTCTGTGCATGTATTCCGAACGGAAAAGAAGAGACGGATCATTTCGTGGAAGAGACACGGGAACAGATCATGTCCTACAACAGTGATTATTTCGTAAAGCCGACCTACGGGATTTATGTGATCAATGACCGCAGTGTTTCCGTGGAAAACATGTATGACTGCGCTTCCATGGCAGCCAAGACCTGCAAGGGAAAATACAATTCCTATATCGGATATTACGACAAAAAAATGCACGAGGCATCTTTCCGAGAGCAGGAGATCATAAACGAAATGCAGAGTGCCCTGGATTCCGGGCAGTTTGTTCCATATTTCCAGCCGAAATACAATCTGCAGACCAATGAGCCGTACGGCGCGGAAGCGCTTGTCCGGTGGATTCATCCCGAGAAGGGAATGATTTCTCCCGGAGAGTTCATTCCGATTTTCGAACGGAACGGCTTTATCGGAAAACTGGACTATTTCATGTGGGATACCGTATGCGGGCTTCTCAGGAAGTGGACCGACAGCGGAATAAATCCCGCGCCTGTTTCCGTCAACATATCCCGTGCCGATATGTACAATCCGAATATCGTAAAGATCCTTACCGATCTTGTGAAATCCCACGGGATTCCCATGAGCCTTTTGAATCTGGAACTGACGGAAAGTGCCTATATGGACAACCCGGATATCATGAAGGGCATTGTCCATGATCTGCAGAAGCAGGGATTTACCGTCATGATGGATGATTTCGGAAGCGGTTATTCCTCCCTGAATACCTTAAAGGACATTCCGGTCAATATTCTGAAGATCGACATGAATTTCCTGAAGGGGGATGACGCGTCCGGCAGGAGCGAAAGGATTCTTTCTTCCATGATCCGGATGGCGGGATGGCTGGATCTGCCGGTCATTGTGGAAGGCGTGGAGACAGAGCATCAGTGCGAATTTCTTCGCAACATTGGTTGCGGATATGTGCAGGGATATTATTTTTCAAGGCCTCTGCCGCTTGAAAAATATGAAAAACTGATCTGCGACAAGCACCAGGAGAAAACAGAAGAACAGATTTCCGCGCTGTCAGGAACGCTCAATGAACTGATATGGTCCCCCGACCCGCAGAGCGAGTTTCTGCTGAACCAGATCGAACAGCCGCTGGTTGTCTATGAATATTCCGGCGGAGAATACAATCCTCTCAGAGTCAACGATTCCTATAACCGTACATTCGGTTACGGATATAATATTCTGAATTCATGTGAAAATACCGGGAGTGCCGTTCCGGACGTGAATGCGGCTGAAATAGAAAAAGCGTTTGAAGAGATTTCGGAAGAACACAAGACGTGTTCCTTTTTATGCGGATTGAAAGGGCAGACAGAAAAAGACACAAAGGTCCGCATCGTGCTGAATTATCTGGGGAATATGGGAAACAGCAAGGTCATTCTCGCCATAATCCTTAGCGAGAACGCGGAACAGAGAATTTAACCGGCATCAAACACGCCTATTCCGATCAGTCCGGGACCGGTATGGATAGCCATGGAAGCAGTGATCTGGCTTTCCACCATGATCGTGATTCCGGGAATTTTTTCAAAAAGCATTTTCGTCACTTCGGGAATGCTGCTTTGTGCATCTCCGTTCATGACGGTTGCCCAGAGTTTTCCCTTCATGCTGCGGGCGGCTTCCGCTTCCATATCGATCAGCTTGGACATTCCCTTTGCGGCGCCGCGGATAATGGCTGCCGTGTAATAGATACCCTCGTTGTTGCAGGAGATGATGGGCTTTAAGTGCAGTATTTTTCCGACGATGGCAATGGACGGGGTAATTCTGCCGCCTTTTGCCAGATAATCCAGCGTATTCATGTAATAGCAGAGTCTGGAGTCATGCTGTTTCTTTTCCAGTTCCTTTGATGTTTCTTCGAAACTCCATCCTTCCGCCAGTTTCTGTGCAGTCCATACCGCATAGATCCCGGCTCCGATGGAGATATTTTTTGTGTCGAAAAGAAAAGTGCCCATGTCCTTCAGTTCGGAAAAGGCAAGTCGGAAAACATTGTTGGTTCCGCTTAATCCGCTGGAGATGGTTATGCCGATAATATTCTTATATCCTTCCTCACGGATGGTTTTGATCACTTCTTCTACTTCGGTAACATTGGGCGTGGAGGTTTTCGGGATGACGTCCGGAAAACGTCTGTAAACTTCCATGGGGTCTATATCCAGACCGTCCTCATAAACCTTTTCAGGATAGATGACCTTAAGTCTGACTACCTTGATCTGATATTGTTCTGCCAGTTTTGTGCCGAGATCGCATCCGGAGTCGACTAAGACAGCAGTCCTGGAATCGTTCAAGTTTTTACCTCCCGAGAATGTAGTATTAAAAACTACATAATAAAGTATACGATACAGTACCGCTTTTGTCAAGAAGTATGCTATACTGTTCCCATGAAAAATCAGAACACAGGAAAAACAAAAAACAAGAGCATGGAAACCAGAAAAAGGCTGGCGGAAGCCTTAAAGAAGATGATGGCCGAGAAACCGCTTTCCAAGATTTCCATTCGTGATCTGACGGATGCCTGTGCCATTCGCCGGCAGTCGTTTTATTATTATTTTGAGGATATATACGATCTTATGAAGTGGGGACTTCACCAGGAAGCGGAGAGGATTATCCGCCGCCACGGCAATATGATGACCTGGCAGGAGGCCATGCTGGATATTTTCGACTATGTGCAGGAGAATAAGGCACAGTGCCTCTGTATCCTGAATTCCGGCAACCGGGATTATCTGGACCGTTTTTTTTACGATGACCTGAGAAGCATTTTCAACAAATCGGCTTTCCCCTACATGGAAATAATCCGTACGGGAAAGGACAACAGGGAACTGATGGAATTTTACCTTCATTATCTTGCCATATCGCTGACGGCGCTTTTTGAAAGCTGGGCAAAAGGCAATATAAAAGCGTCTCCGGAATATATTCTGAAGGCGCTTGAAATACTGCTTGTGGACCAGGTGAACGGAAGCATGAAGCGTGACGGTTCCGTGGAAGAGACCCTGGAAAAAATCCGGATGAACGGAATAGAGATCAAACTTCCGTGACAGAAATTCCGGCGGCTCCCGTTTCGGGAGCCTTATTTTTGTTTTCGGGAATTTCTTCTTTGTCTTTTTTGTCCGGCTCCGCTTTTTCCTTTCCGGTTCCCGACCAGTGCCATGTGGTCCTGCGGATGAACGGCTCAAAAATACAGAGGATGCTGGGCAGCAGGAACATGGTCACGGCAGCGGAGATGATGGCGCCGCGGGCCAGCATGGAGCAGATTTCCTTGACGATTGCCATCTGCGATATGATGGTGACACCAAGTGTTGCGCAGAGCAGTGTAAGAGAGCTTGTCAGGATGGACGGATCGGATGTCCTGCCGGAGATGATGGCGGCTTCCTTCACCGATTTTCCGTTGCGTATTTCCTCCTGGAAACGGGATGTCATCAGAATGGCATAGTCCACCGTGGCTCCCAGCTGAACGGCGCTTATGACGGTCGGTGCAATGAACGGGATGGTAACGCCCTGGAAATACGGAACACCTTCATTGATATAAATGGCAAGTTCAATTGAAACGATCAGCAGCACCGGAATGGCGGCAGAGCGGAACACGACGGCTACGATCAGGAAGATCAGTGCGATGGAAATATAATTTGTCACATTGAAATCCGTATTGGAAATAGAGATCAGGTCTTCCGTCATGGCGCCTTCGCCTGTGATATAGGCAGCAGGATCGTATTCGCCCACAATCTTCTGAACATCCTTAAGCTGCGTGCGCATATTGTCGGAAGCGACTTCATAGTCCGATGTCACAATTAAAAGCTGGTAACTGCCGCTTTTGAAGATGTTGCGGAGCTTGTCCGGAACGAAGAAATCCGGGATCCCCTTTCCGAGAAGCCTGTGATAGGAATAGACCTTTTCTATGCCGGCCACTTCTTTCAGGCGGTCTTCCATTTTTGTCATGGTCCCGTTGTCTATGTTTCCGTCCATGACGATAAAATGTTCAGTTGCCATATTGAAGGTGGACTTAAGCTTTTCATTTGCCTGTATGGAATTCAGCGTCTTGGGAAGCGACTCATCCATTTTATAATATACGCCGGTGTGTGCCTGGGAATAATAGGCGGGGATCAGCGCAAAAAGGAAGATCACAAAGAACAGAACCTTGTGCCGGATGATGAAAACATTCATTTTCTTGAAATCCGGGAGAAGCTTTCTGTGCTGATATTTGTTGATCTGTTTGTCAAAGATCAGGATAAAGGCCGGAAGAATGAAAATGACGCAGATCACACCTATGATCACACCTTTGGCCATGACCAGTCCCATGTCGCGGCCCAGTGTAAAGCGCATGAAGCACAGCGCCAGAAAACCGGCGATCGTGGTAAGGGAAGAGCCGGAAAGAGAAGTGAAGGCGGCAGTGATGGCTTCGGCCATGGCATCGCGGTTGTCGGCATATTTGAGTCTTTCCTCTTCATATCTTCGATAGAGAAAGATCGAGTAATCCATGGTGACACCGAGCTGCAGGATGGCTGCAATGGCTTTGGTGATGTAGGAGATCTGCCCCAGGAAAAGGTTGGTCCCCATGTTGTATATGATAGCCATACCTATGCATCCGAGAAAAAGGAACGGCATAAGCCAGGACTCAAAACTGATCAGAAGGACGATCAGCGTCAGGAAAACGGCTATGAAAATATATTTCGGGAGCTCGGTGTTGATGACCTGATGGGTATCCTCAACCATGGCGGACATGCCGGCAAGAAAGCAGTTCTTGTTCATGATCTTATGAATCTTGGCGACAGTTGCCATGGTCTCTGCGGAAGCGGCAGGACGGTCATACTGAATGATCATCATGGTAGAATTTCCGGAATCGAAATTCTTGGCCAGATCAGACGGAAGAAGATTGGTCGGAAACTGGATCCCTATGCTGTTGGAAAGCCAGAACGCGTTGCTGACATGATCCAGTTTCTTGATCTGGTTCAGCAGATTGTCCGTATATTTTGCAGGCATGTTTTCAACGATCATCATGCTGGTGGCTGCTTCTCCGAACGGATCCTCCAGGAGATTTTCACCCTTTACGGAATTCACATTGGAGGGCAGATAGGAGAGGATATCATAATTGACTCCTGTTGCCGCATAGCCGATCACCGCGGGAAGCAGAAGAAAAATGGCAAACGACAGTATTCTTTTCGGCCTTCTTGAAAGCCAGTGCGCAATTTTTTTAATCAACGGAAATTACCTCCGGAAGATTTATTGAAAGGGAAAGAGAAAAATTATTTGATCCATCCCGTCAGGAAATGCCAGATATCGATGAACATCTGGGCAACCCTGTCCCAGAATCCTTTCTTCTGTGTCGTGACCGGAGCTTCTGTGGTGCTCTTGCTGTCCTCGGTCTTGATTTCCTGCGTGCGGATGAGAACGGATACGCTCTTGATGTTCGTGTTTTCGGCGGAAGTCAGGGATTCCGGGGCGGCATCCGGGTCCATTTTCAGGATATTGCTGTCTTCTCCCGTGTACTTGTCCCATTTGTCGTCGATCAGATTCTTGATCGTGTCCTTTGCCGTGCGCATCTTATCAGTGGAATCAAACGTATCAGAGGTTTTTCTCAGGATATCGGCAGCCCCTCTTAAAGTTTCATCCGTACCTTTGTTCAGGGCATCGGAATTTTTCTTCATGACGGATTCGGCAAAACGCATGAAATTGCCGAGCGTATCCACGGTTTTCTGTATGGAATCCGTTAAAGCGGAAGCGTCGGATAGTGCCGACTGCGCTTCGGGAATATAGCCGTCAATTGTGGTGTGGAGCTCGTCCAGGCGGGAAATGGCTTTCTGTGCGTCTTCCGAGAAATTATAGGTGTCGCCGAGTGCCTTGTCCGCATCATCCGTAAGTTCAAAGATGACATCGTAAAGCTCATTGTCGGAAAGATCCGCAAGATTCGTAAGCAGATTGTTGACATTGTTGGAAAGGCCGGCCGTGGAGGTAAGCCCGGACTGCAGGGTATCTTTGTGCTCCCATATGGCAAGGTAGAGGGCAGCCTGGTCGGATGTGGCACCTTTGGACATCAGGACTTCAGTGGCGAACTGGGCAAAAGTTTTATATCCCGAACTGTTGTCCGTCGTCCATACGGCGGAACCTTCAAGGTCGTAGTAGACTTCTCCGTCCTCTAAGCCGTCACTGCTGGTGGCAATGATGCCCTTGCTCTTTATGCTGGTGGCATTGGAGGGAGTGGCCTTGCCGTAGTAGGCGTTCCAGAGCTGATAAAGCTGGCCCATCTGCGTCAGGATAGTCGGGATCTGTGTTTTAATGTAGCTGTTGCTGCCGGCAGCCAGGGAATTCAGGGAATTGATGTCTCCTTTAAGCCTGCTGCTTTCGTTCTGCAGGGTATCCACGGCATCCTGTGTGTGGACCGTGGCACTCTGGAGATCGGTGATGGTATCTTCAGCATCCTTCAGGTCGTCTCTTGTTTTGATCAGGCAGTCGTTCAGGTCGGACAGGTTCTGCCGGGAATCGGTCAGGACGTTGTTTGCTGCCGAAATATGTCCCTTGACCGGATTCAGCTCCAGGGAAACATCGGAAAGACCGTTTAAAAAGGCATCAAAATCGGAATAGAATTTGTCCTTGTCGGAATGGACGCTGCCGCGCACTTTGTTCAGGTCATCAAGGCCCGTGGCGGCGTCGTTCAGGCTTCCCTTCATGTTGTCAACGGAATCCAGGACGTCATCCAGGGCATCGTTGAAATCATTGTAGGAATCCTCGACATCTTCCTTGTCCTTCTTTAAATCCGTGATTTTGGAGAGCCTGCCGGAATTGATCGGGCCCATGGCAAAGGTAAGTCCGTCGAACTTGAAATCATCGGTTCCGACACGGAGCGTGTAATGCTGTTCTTCTCCGGGCAGTACAATGAACATGGCAACGCGGATGTTGCCGAGTGTCTGGAGCTGCGCATCCGGCGCTTCCAGGGACAGGATATCGTCCTGGTTGAACGCGGCGACCGCTTCCAGCGTGTAGTTGTTCTGCATATATTCGCTTGCGGATTTGTTGGGAACGGCGTTGATCGTGATCTCTACCACGCCTTTCTCCCCGGCAAGTTCTTCGGCTTTCTTGGGCACGCCGTTTAAGGTGTAGGACATGGAAATTTTCCAGGGCAGAGTGTCGAACGGCTGGCTTGTCTTTCCCTCAAAATAGAAACTTGCGGGAGCATCGTCGCCGAAGGTGAATGTTGTTGTTCCGTTTCCCTTGACCGCTTCCGTGGAATCCGTGAGATTGTCGACGGAATCATAGGTACCGTAATCCGTAATGGATTTGGCGCCGTTCAGCGTATAGCTTTTGACAACGCTGGACTCCGTCAGATTTCCGTAATAGTCCATTTTGGCATAGAAAGCCTCGTCACACGTAGGCGTGACGGAATCCGTAACCGTGTCCGCCAGGGCCGTTGCCGGTGTTCCCGGAACAAGAATGGCGATACTTAAGATTGTCGCTAAAGTTCTGTGAATTCCCTTAACCATAACCCCATCTCCTGATCTGAAAATTAGATATGTTATCAATAATTCAACAGTTCCTTTTTACATAACCGTAATTATAGGATAAACAGATGACCAAATAAACGGTCAATTTCGAAAAAGTGTCATGTTACTCAACATCCGTGCCGTTAATTAACAAAGTTTGATAATACGTAAAAAGCCGCGCTGCCGTGCGCGGCTTCTATTAATGGAAAAATTGCCCGGGGAAGGTCATGAAAGCCGGACGGACAAGATCTCTCGGACAAGGTCAAGCAGCACCTCATGCATTTTCCGGAGCGACCGGACGGGCAGATATTCAAAGATCCCGTGGAAATTTTCGCCTCCCGCGGAAAGATTGGGGCAGGGCAGCCCAAGGAAGGAAAGCTTTGCACCGTCCGTCCCGCCACGGACAGGAACGACTGCCGGGGTTACGCCGGCATCCGTGAATGCCTTTTTTGCGCAGTCGATCAGGAACATGCATGGTTCGATCTTTTCTTTCATATTAAAATACTGATCGGTGATCTTAACGGAAACGGAGGCATTGGTCCCGGCCAGGGAACGGTTTGCTTTTTCCGCCGCTTCCCGGCATGCTTCCTTTTTTTCTTCGAATTTTACCCGGTCATGGTCCCGGATTAAATATTTCATTTCGCAGAGGTTTTCGTCCCCGTTCACGGAACAGAGGTGGAAAAAACCCTCGTAACCTTCCGTATTGGCGGGCGTGTAGGGCGGAAGACAGCCGTTGTATTCCATGGCAAGGAGAGAGGCATTGATCATTTTGTTCTTTGCGGATCCCGGATGAACGTTTACGCCTTTCACCGTGACAAGGCAGGATGCCGCGTTGAAGTTTTCAAAGTTGATCTCACCGAGCGTGCCGCCGTCCACGGTATAGGCAAAGTCCGCATCGAACAGAGAAAGGTCAAAGTGATCGCTTCCCCTTCCGATCTCTTCGTCCGGCGTAAAGCCGACGGAAATCTTTCCGTGGGGGATTTCCGGATGAGACAGGAGATATTCCGCCGTCTGCATGATCTCTGCGACGCCGGCCTTGTCGTCCGCACCGAGAAGAGTACGGCCGTCCGTGACAATGAGGTCCTCTCCGCGGTAAGAGGCAAGCTCCGGAAAAGAAGAAACCTTCATGACGGTTTCACCGTTTAATGGAATATCCTTTCCGTCATAGTTTCTGATGATGCGCGGGGAGATATTCCGGTCCGATGCGGACGGGGTGGTGTCCAAATGAGCGATCAGGCCGATCTTCGGGACTTTGGATGCATCCTTTCCGGTGAGATTCCCCGGGATCTCGGCATAGAGGTAACACTGGTCTGTCAGATGCACGTTACCGGCACCCATTTCCTTAAGCTCCGATTCCAAAAGGCGGGCAAGCGCAAACTGCTTTTCGGTGGAAGGGACATCCGCGCTTTCCTCCGACGACATCGTTCCGATCTTTACATAAGACAGAAACCGCTCCAGAATATCTTTCATGATTTTCCTCCCGCAAAAAATTTTGAACGTAAAACCGGTCTTTTGCCCATTATACCGTAAAAGCGGAATTCTTCCAGTTTCTTTCCCTTGTGCCGGGTGTGATTATCCGTTCCGTTATTTTTCATGGTCTGCCGTTTTACATACATTTAACATGAGCTCTCTTTTTCATTTTACATTCAGAATTTAACATAAGTTCTGTAAACAGGGACGGGATGAAAAAAACATTTCAGTGGAAAATGGAGAGGAGAGTTTTTATGAGAAGAACAGGTTGGGGGAAAAGAGCAGGTACGATCTTACTGGCATGCATAACGGCAGCGGGCCTTATGGCATGCGGAAGCGCAGATACAGCCACAACGGCAGCAGCCAAGGCGGCAACGGAACAGAAAGCAGCCGCTCCGGCAGCAGGAAATTCGGCTCCGGTCAAAGGATCGGTCACGGCGGCGGGTTCTTCCGCGCTTCTTCCGCTGGCAAAAGCAGCGGCTGAGGATTTCATGAAGAAGAATCCGGACTGCACCATTGCAGTGAACGGCGGCGGATCCGGAACGGGATTAAAACAGGCGGCGGACGGCAGCGTTGACATAGGCAATTCGGATGTCTTTGCGGAAGAAAAACTGGATGCGGCTGCGGCAGGAAGTCTTAAGGATCACGAGGTCTGCACGGTCACCATGGCAGCGGTCGTAAACAAGAGTCTCGGCATCAAGAGCCTGACAACACAGCAGCTTACGGATGTCTTTACCGGAAAAGTCACGAACTGGAAAGATGTCGGCGGTCCGGACAAACCGGTTACGCTGGTAACACGCCCTGCATCGAGCGGCACAAGGGCTCTGTTCAAAAAATGGGCGATCGGCGGTGCGGAAGAAGCAAGCAATGCCGCTCTGGAAACCGATGACTCAGGAACGCTCCTGCAGACAGTGGAGGACAATGACGGTTCCATAGGCTATGTGGCGCTTTCCTACCTGGTGAACAACGACAAGGTTCAGCCGGTCGCGATCGACGGGGTTGATGCAACACTGGAGAACACCTACAGCGGGAAATATAAGGTATGGGGTTTTGAGCACATGTACACCAAGGGCGACGGCTCTGATGCGGCAAAGGCATTCATCACATTCATGACCGGCGACGAATTCGCAAAGAAAATCGAGGCTATGGGATATGGAGTCGCTTCTAAAATGTCAGCAGATGCAGTGTCCAGCCATAAGTAACGGCATGGAAACAGCTGCGGAAAAAAGAAAATATGCGGTAAAAGCCCGTTCGGAAAGGACCTGGCAGGGTATCATTACGCTCTGCGGGGTCCTGATCATTGCCCTGACTCTTTCCATTGTCGTTTTCCTGATCGTGAAAGGAAGCGGGACATTTACAAAATTCCATCACAGCATCGCGGAATTTCTTTTTTCGCCGGAATGGAATCCGACGGATTCCCCGACGCAGTTCGGCGGGAAAACAGGTGCGGCGGTCTATATTTTCGGATCTATTCTTACGTGCGGCCTGGCGCTTCTCATTGCGCTTCCGTTTTCTCTTGCCGCAGCCGTTTTCATGACGGAGATTTCTCCGAAGACAGGCACAAGGCTGTTTCGTCCGGCGGTGGAAATATTTGTGGGAATTCCGTCCGTCGTATACGGCTGGATAGGACTTACGGTACTGGTACCTTTTATCAGGCGTGCGTTTCATGCGAGAATGGGAGGGTTTTCCGTTCTTGCGGCAGCCATTGTTCTTGCGGTCATGATTTTTCCGACCATAACGACCATGGCGGCGGACTCCATCCGAAGCGTACCTGACATTTACAGACAGGCGGCTTACGGGATGGGGTCGACACGTTTTCAGGTGATCCATAAAGTGGTTATGCCTACGGCGCTGCCGGGGATTGTCACCGGTGTCATACTGGGACTCTCCCGTGCGTTCGGCGAAGCACTTGCGGTAGCCATGGTAATCGGGAAGACGAGGGCGTTTCCGAAAGATCTGCTTTCGCCGACATCGAATCTGACGGCTGCCATCGCGGCCGATATGGGGAACACCGCGGACGGCGGAGAAGCCAATACGGCACTCTGGAGCATGGCTATGCTTCTTCTGTTTATCTGCATGTTCTTTATCCTGCTGATCCACGTGGTTTCGGGAAGAGACCCGGACCGGGAATCCGCAGCGAAAAAAAGGAAGGTGAAGACCGTTGAAACGTGAAAAAAAGGATGCAGTCATTGTACGCGCAGAACGCACGGACCGTTTCATGACAGGCCTTTTTTATGCGGTCGGCGGTTTTTTTCTGGTGCTTCTGATATTTCTTGCCGGTTATATCATCTGGAAAGGTTTTTCCGGATATTATCCCGGCATATTTTCCTTTTCGGAAGACGGGATAGGAAATCAGTTCTTCAATACGGTCTATCTTGTCTTTCTGTCACTCCTGATCAGCGTACCGCTCGGCACCGCAGCGGGGATCTACATGGCGGAATACGCAAAGGAAGGGAGACTTCTGAAATTTCTGAGGATCAGCATTGAATCCCTTTCTTCGCTGCCCAGCATTGTGATCGGTCTTTTCGGATATCTGGTTTTTATCCTGATGACCGGAATGAAATGGAATCTTCTGGCAGGAGCGCTGGCAGTTTCCATCCTGAGCATTCCGCTGATCACGACTACGGCGGAAGATGCCATCCGGTCGCTTCCGAAAGGATACAAGGAAGGTTCTATGGCGTTGGGAGCCGGACACTGGCAGACCATACGGAAAGTTCTGCTGCCTACGGCTGCGCCGCGGATTATTACCGGCGTCATCCTTGCGGCCGGCAGGGGGTTCGGAGAAGCTGCCGCGCTTCTTTATACGGCAGGGCAGAGCACCAATATCAACTGGACCAATTTCAATATCACTTCACCGACATGCCCGTTCAATCCTTTCCGTCCGGGCGAGACGCTTTCCCTCCATATCTGGGTCATGCGTACGGAGGGAAGTCTTTATGCGCATGCTTCCGAGATTGCATGGTTTTCCTCTGCGGTTCTTGTCATCATGGTGTTTCTGTTCAGCTTTCTGGCAAGGGCCGTATCGGCAGGGATAGAAAAGAAAGCAGGAGGGGAAAAGACATGACAGCAAATACGGAAGTTCAATCCAAATTTTCGGTCCGTTCGCTGGATCTTTATTATGGTTCCGTAAAGGCACTGAAGACGATCAGCATGGAAATCAAGCCTAATGAAATTACTGCCCTCATCGGTCCTTCAGGATGCGGAAAATCCACGTTCTTAAAAACGCTGAACCGAATGAATGATTTCATACCCAGTGTCAGGATCACCGGAAATATTCTTTTAAACGGAGAGGATATTTACGACGGGATGGACCCTATCGCCCTGAGAAAGAAAATCGGAATGGTTTTTCAGCAGCCGAATCCGTTTCCCATGAGTATCTATGATAACATCGCATACGGGCCCAGGATACACGGCGTCAAGGGAAAAGCAAAACTGGACGACATTGTGGAACGTTCCTTAAAGGATGCGGCCATATGGGATGAAGTGAAGGACCGGCTTAAAAAATCCGCGCTGGGTCTTTCGGGCGGACAGAAACAGCGTCTCTGCATAGCAAGGGCACTTGCAGTCCATCCGGAAGTTCTTCTGATGGACGAACCGACATCGGCGCTGGATCCCATTTCCACGGCAAAGGTGGAAGACCTTGCCCTGGAACTGAAAAAAAACTATACGATCGTGATCGTGACGCACAACATGCAGCAGGCTGCAAGAATTTCCGACCGTACGGCATTTTTCCTTCTGGGAGAGCTGATCGAGTACGGAAAAACGGGAGAACTGTTCGCAAATCCGAGGGAAAAGAAAACGGAAGAGTATATTACCGGGAGGTTCGGCTGATGATCAGAGTTAGGTTCATGGAGGAACTTTCAAAACTGAATCACGAAATGACGGAAATGGGAGCGCTCTGCGAGGACGTTATCTCAAAGGCGGGAAATGCCATGATATCCGGGGATAAATCCGTTGCGGAATCCGTAAAGCCGCAGACGGAGGAAATTGACAGAAAAGAGAGAGAAATCGAAGACCTGTGCCTGAGACTTTTACTGGAACAGCAGCCGGTGGCCGGGGATCTGAGAAAAATTTCCGCGGCACTGAAAATGATCACGGACATGGAGCGGATAGGCGACCAGGCCGGCGATATCGCAGAGATCACCGGGTATCTGGAAAAAGGAGAAGGGGAACTCGGCGGTTCACGGATTGGCGGCGGACACGTGAGGGAAATGGCGCTGAAAACCATACGGATGGTGAATGGCAGCATAGACGCCTATGTGAAACAGGATCCGGATACGGCAAGAAAGGTCATAGATTCCGATGATATCGTGGACGGTCTTTTTTCCGAAGTGAAAAGCGGCCTGATCCAGCTGATCATCCGGCATCCTGAGTTCGGCGAATATGCCATGGACCTGCTCATGATCGCAAAGTATTTTGAAAGAATCGGGGACCATGCCGTGAACATTGCCAGATGGGTCGTTTTTGCCGTAACGGGAGAACGGGAATAAAACGGCGGACTTATGATATACTGTTACTGAAATAACGCAGGAAACGGACGGTGGCTTTATGATCTATATCGTGGAAGATGACAAAAGCATACGGGATATTGAAATCTACACACTGAAACAGACCGGTTTCACGGCAGCCGGCGTAAGCTGTGCTTCCGAACTGTATTCGGCAATGAAGAATGTCGTTCCGGAACTCATTATCCTCGATGTCATGCTTCCCGGTGAAGACGGACAGACCATCCTTAAGAAACTCAGAGCATCGGAAAAGACTGCGTCCATACCGGTCATCATGGCAACGGCAAAGGGCGAGGAATACGATAAGGTTACTTCCCTGGATCTGGGGGCGGATGACTATCTGGTGAAACCGTTCGGGATGATGGAAATGGTTTCCCGTGTCAGAGCCGTTCTGCGGAGAAGTTCGAAGACGGAGAAAGAGGAAAAGATCCTGAAAACGGGTTCGCTTACGCTGGACCCTGCAAGGCATATCGTAACCGCGGACGGAAAACAGGTAATCCTGGCGCTGAAGGAATATCAGGTTCTGGAAAAACTGATGTCATACCCGGAAATGGTATTCACAAGGGAAAAACTTCTGTCCGATCTCTGGGACACGGATTATGACGGTGAAACGCGCACGGTGGATGTCCACATGCGTACGCTCCGGCGGAAACTGGGAAAATGCGGGAATCTGATTGAAACGGTACGCGGCGTCGGATACCGCATGGCGGGAGAAGAGAAATGAGCAGAAAAATTTTCAAGTCCATCTTCGGCGTGGCAGCTCTTACGGTAATCCTGGGACTGGCGCTTCTGATGGCGGTTCTGTACCGGTATTTCATACGGAATGAATTCATGCAGCTGAAAATTCAGACGGAACTGGCAGCCCAGGGAATTACGCTGGAAGAACAGGACTATTTGAAACAGCTCAGGACGGACGGGTACCGCCTGACCTGGATTGATGCGGACGGAACCGTAAAATATGACAGTGCCGCAGATGCCTCCGTGATGGAAAATCATTCGGGAAGAACGGAAGTGAAGGAAGCACTGGAAAGCGGCACCGGAGAAAGCAGAAGATATTCCGCCACGCTGAGCGAGGAAACGCTCTATTCAGCAAGAAAGCTTGCGGACGGTACGGTGGTCCGGATTTCCGTGACGCAGAAATCCGTACTCACACTGGTCTGGGGCATGCTCTGGCCGCTTGCCCTTGTCCTTTTTGCGGCAATGATGTTTTCCGTTTTTCTGGGGCGCCACGTTGCATTCCAGATCGTGAAGCCGATTAATTCGCTGAATCTGGATTCTCCTCTCGAAAATGATACCTATGAAGAGATCACGCCACTTTTAAGGCGGATGGAAGAACAACGGAAGGAAATTTTAAACCGGGAAATGGAGCTCGGAAAAAAGCAGGCGGAATTTTCCTCCCTGACCCGTAACATGGATGAAGGAATGATCCTCCTAAACGAAAAGGAACGGATCCTTTCCATGAACAACAGCGCGCGGAGACTCTTTCATGTCAGCGGGAATCCGTACGGAACGGATTTCATGATCTTGAATCATTCCCTGCCCATGCAGGAACTGATGCAGAGAGCAAAGAAGGAAGAACATGCGGAACAGGTCCTGGAGCTGGAAAACAGGACATACCGTTTCATTGCGACGCCGGTCAATTCCGGAGGCCTTGTGATTCTTTCTGTGGATGAGACGGACCGCGCGGAAGCGGAAAAGATGCGCCGGGAATTTACGGCCAATGTATCGCATGAACTGAAGACGCCGCTGCAGAGCATTCAGGCAACGGTGGAACTTCTGCAGAACGGGCTGGTACAGGAAAAAGACATGCCGGAATTCTTAAACAGGATGCAGAGGGAAACTTCCCGCATGACATCCCTTATCCATGACATCATCCGTCTGTCGCAGCTGGATGAAGGAGAAGTGGCAAGAGAGAAGGAAACGGCAGACCTTTCCGAAGTCGCAGAGGAAGCCGTGAGATCCCTTCGGGAAAAGGCACAGAAGCTTTCCGTAAAGATTGTCCCGGATCTGAAATCTTCTCCGGTGTACGGGATCCGGCAGCTGTATTCGGAAACGGTCGTGAATCTTCTGGATAATGCCATCAAGTACAATAAGGAAAACGGGGAAGTGGAGATCAGTACCGGCACGGAAGGAACGGATGCGGTCCTTACGGTAAAAGACACAGGCATCGGGATTCCGAAAGAAGACCAGCCGCATGTATTTGAACGTTTTTACCGCGCGGATAAAAGCCGCTCGCGCGAAAACGGCGGAACCGGTCTCGGACTATCCATCGTAAAGCATGCCGTACAGATAAACGGAGGCGTCATAGATCTTTGCAGCAATCCGGGGGAAGGAACCTGCATCACGGTCAGGTTTCCCGTTCAGAATGTATGACGGTAGCGTTTTCTCTTGTTGAGATTAAAATCAGAGGTCAGCTGTTCCCGGAAAAGGGACAGCTGATTTTTTTCTCCGAATGCTTCAAAAAAATCCAGAAGCAGGTCAAACCGTTTCTGCTGGGAAAAGGATTCTGCCGCCGCATTTTTCTTTTCGTAAAAGGCGGCAAGATTTTCGTACAGGAGAAACGGACGTTCAAACTGCTTTTCCAGCAGCGGAAGGGAATTCCGGAATTGCCCGCTGTTGTGATAGATCTCCAGAACGGCTTCGATCTTCTTAAGGCGCAGGACGTCTTCATAGGAAAGCCATCTGGTGGACAGCACTTCATAGGGAGGAAAGGAACGGTAGGAGATCCCGCAGGATTCGGTATCCTTCTCAATCTGCGTTCCTTTCAGTATTTTCAGAAAGCCAAGCTGAAGCTCGTCGGGATGAAGAGAATAGACGTCGTCAAAGGAACGGGAAAAGCTCTGATAATCTTCAAAGGGCAGCCCTGCTATGAGATCCAGATGGACGGGGATATTGCCGGCTCTGAGGATCCGGGTAACGACGGAAGAGAGCCTGCTGAAATCCGAACGGCGGTTTACGAATGAAAGTGCTTTCTGATTGGTCGACTGGACGCCTATTTCCGTCCGGATGAGTCCGGGGCGGAGAGAGGAAAGAAGTTCCAGTTCTTTTTCTGTGATCAGTTCCGCCTCCAGTTCAAAATGGAAATTCGTGACACCGTTGTCGTGGTCTTTCAGATACTGCCAGATCGCAATGGCATGGCTTTCGTTGGCATTGAAGGTACGGTCCACGAATTTGACCTGTCTTACCCTGTGGTCCAGAAAATACTGCAGTTCTTTTTTTACGATGTCCATTCTGCGGAAACGGAGACGCCGGTCAATGGAAGAGAGACAGTAGCTGCAGGAAAAAGGACATCCCCGGGAGGATTCGTAATAGAGGATCCTGTTTTCAAACCGCTGAGGGTCCGTGTCCTGATAAAGAAACGGGATTGCGGAAAGATCGTCAAGGATGAGCGGCGGCGTTGAAATGAAGGAAGCCCTGCTGCCGGGTTTGGTGTTTCCGGATTTTCTGAAAACAATTCCGTGTATGTTTTGAAGATCAACAGTATCTTTTTCGTAAGCCTGCACCAGTTCGGAAAAGGAATGTTCCCCTTCGCCTGTCGTGATTCCGGTCACTTCCGGATATGCCGAAAGAATTTCCTCCGCACAGTAGGAAACTTCAGGCCCGCCCAGCCATATGATCACGTCGGGGAGAATTTTCTTAAGTTCCGGAATGATGCGGAAAACGGTTTCGCGGTTCCAGATATAACAGGAGAATCCGATGAAATCCGGATGCCTTTCATAAATGCCGGAAAGGATCTCATCCGGTGTTTCATTAATAGTGTATTCCGCAATTTCTATATCGGCATGCGAAAAAAGCCCTGCATATGCTTTTAAGCTGTATACGGCGGGATTGGAATGAATGAATTTTGCGTTCACGGCAGTGAGAAGAAATTTCATAATGCAGTCATTATACCATACAGGAGCCGGGAATATTGACAAGTCTGATTTCCGAGGTTAAAATATCATTACAAAGCCGGTGTCGGCCGAAGCTATGAATAAGACATCACCCACCATGATTGTTTTACCACTTCGTCCAAGGACGCCCTTTGATTCGCAGGCTGATCGCCCATGATCAGCCTGCTTTTTATTTTTTAAGGCATCCTTTTTCAGGATATGATATACTAGATTATATGATTAAAGTGACAGATATATGCAAATCGTACGGAAAAAGGAAAATACTGGATCACGTGTCGTTTCAGGCCGGATGCGGAGAACAGATCGCGATCATCGGAAACAACGGCTGCGGGAAATCCACGCTGATGCAGATCCTTGCAGGCGTTTCGAAGCCGGATTCCGGTCAGGTCGCCTATTTCGGGCATGATGCCATAAGAGACAGGAAACTGTTTACGAAATACTGCGGCTATGTGCCGCAGGAAAATCCCCTGATGGAGGAACTGAGCGTTCAGGACAACATCAGCCTCTGGACCGGGAAAAGTGGAAAGCCGGAAGACAAACTGATCCGTATGTTTGAACTGGATAGTATCCTGAAAATGCCGGTCGAGAAACTTTCGGGCGGGATGAAGCGCAGGGTCAGCATTGCGTGCGCCATAGCCAAATGGCCGCCGGTCATCCTGATGGATGAGCCGACATCTTCACTGGATATCTTTTACAGGGGAAGCATTCATAAATGGATGGAAGAATTCCGCCGCATGAACGGGATCCTTGTCATAGCGACACATGATGAGGAGGAGATGAGGACCAGCAGTTCCTGCCTTATGATGAAGGGCGGTCAGCTGCAGCAGGCATAGCTTTAAGAAAAATTCTTAATCAGGGAGGGTACAGTATGCATTACGATCCAATGACAGGACAGCCGATTGCCGATGAGGGTGACAGCGCAGGCAGCACGGCGAACACGGGGAACGCAGGTTATACAGGCGGCACGGCGGATGCGGGTTACACCGGGAATCCGGCGAACACTGGCTATACCGGCAACGCGTCAAATACAGGCAGTGCGGCGAATACTGGCAGTACGGCAAATACAGGCAGCATGGGAAATTTCGACCCTATGACGGGGCAGCCGTTAAACAGCCAGGCACAGCCTATGAACGGTCAGGTTCAGCCGGGTGCGCAGCCTCCGTTTGTTCAGGCTCCGGTAAAGAAATCCCATAAGAAAGCGATCATCATTACAGTTGCCGTCTGCGCAGCGGTTGCGGCTGCGGCGTTTTTCCTCATTCCCATTCTGTTCCCGGGCAATATCAACAAGAAGATCCGGACGGCTCTGAACAATTCGTTCAAGGCAGACCATCTCCTTCAGGCACTGGATGTCAACGACACTGTCAAGTCCGGCCAGTTCACGGTCACGGGAAGCGGAAGTGTATCGGGAGTCAACATTGATCTTACCTATATGGCGGATAAAAGCAAAAAGAAGCAGGCCCTGAACGGGGATGTTTCCGCTTACGGGATCGACTTCGGCTTCTCCTCTATGATGGATGACCATCAGATCAAGATCCAGATGCCGGATGTCACGGACAAGACGATGATCTATGATTATACCGCCAAGAAGTCGGGATATCTTGCCGATTTCTGCAGTTCAAAAGGAATAAACCTGGACGGCTTTGACAAGGCGCTCAGCCTTATGAATTCCGGGGACGAGCAGCAGGACAAGCTGAATGACATGGTTGAAAAGGCGAAAAAAGTCACGGACGACAGAATTGACGCCATGAAATTCGAAAAAGCAGGCAGCAAATCCTGCACCGTGAACGGGAAAGACCAGAACTGCACCGGATACAAAGCCGTCGTGACGGAAAAAGACATCAAGAGCTGGATCGATGATTACAAGGACGTTTACGGCGACTACATGACTTATATGGAAGACGTCATGAAAACGATGGGAGCCCAGTCATCGTCCGGTTTCGCCAGTACGGATTCGTTTGAACAGCTGAAGGATTCAATTGACAATATGCCGGATACGGATGTCACGGTTTATCTCTATAAGAGCCAGGTTGCTCTTCTGGACATCAGGAATGACGAGGGCAGTTTCAGCTTCGCCTTTGAAGGCGGGGATGTGCCCATGCAGAACATGAAGATCAGCATGGATGTCGACGGGAAGGAGAGTTCATTCGAAAAAACCGCTTCCGTCAAGGACAGCATGGAAACGATATCGTATGTCATCGACGGAGACAAGTCCATGAAGCTTGATATCGACTATGATTATAAAAAAGGAGATCTGAAGGTGAAGGGAACGGATGTTTCCCTGGAGGGAAATCTCCTGCATACGGACGGCGGCTTTGACCTTTCAATCGACAAGATCAGCACTCAGGATACAGGAAGCATTTCTCCCGATGTGAAGATCAGCCTTAAAAAGGGTGCTTCCATCGAGGATCTCAAGGGAACGGGAGACACCTTTGACATGGGCAGTGCCACCGAGTCCGACTGGGATGAAATAGGAAAAGATTTCATGCAGTTTGTCATGAAGAATTACAAATAATGTTTTTCGGATACCGGTATGAGTTGTCTTTTGCAGTACATAAGACTTGAATACAAGAAGACGGCGAAGTCCTTTCTTCGCATTCTGAGCAGCCTGTTACTTGCGGTCGTGCTGATTTTCGCGGCGACCGCAGGTGCAGGCTATTTGCTGTATCATGCCGGGATTTTTGAACCGGTCCGGATTTCGTTTGTCATTCCGGACAATGAGTCTGTAACAAAAGCGGCCGTGAACATGGTCGGCATGATGGACAGCGTGAAGAGCATATGCCGCTTCGAATACGACACGGAGGAAGAAGCACGGAAAAAAGTGCGGGAAGATCGGGTCCAGGCGGCCGTCATTCTCCCGGAAGATTTCTATAACGATGTGAACTACGGGAAGAACACGCCGGTCCGCATCGTATTCGGAAAAAGCATTACGCTGAACACGGCGGTATTCAAAGAGCTTGTGAACGACGGGACTTCCTACATCGGAATAACGGAGTCCGCCATTTATGCGGTGACGGACACTTCCCGCGAATATGCCATGAGCCTTTCCGTGGGAGATATGGAGAATCTTCTGACGGATGTTTTTCTTCAGACTGTTTTCCAAAGAGGAAGTTCTTTCAATAAAACGGTGCTTTCCCCGACGGGACGGTTTGATATCCGTCAGTACTATACGGCGGTGGTGTTTGCCGCGGTCCTGCTTTTTGCCGGACTGAATTTCGGATTTCTGTACCGTCGCAGGGAAAAGGCAGTGGAAGAAAAACTGAAGATCTGCGGCGTGGGACCGGTGAAAACGGGACTGGTCAGGATCCTGGTCATGACGTCCGTGCTTTTTGGTCTGTCTGTCGTCCTTTATGCCGCGGGATCCGCAGCGGCGGAAAAATTCCTGAAAACAGGGATAGGTTTTGCCCCGCGGAATATCATCCGTCTGCTTCCTGCCGCATTTTCCATGGCTGCATTTTTCCATCTGATCTATTCGCTGTGCAAAAGTGAGATGCATGCAGGCATGGTCCTTCTGATGACGGATCTGATCATGCTCCTGGCAGGGGGCTGTATCCTGCCCGTTGTCTATCTCCCGGAATTCTTTCAGAAGGCGGGACAGTGGCTTCCGCTGACTTTCTGGAGGACGTATTTCACGGGCGTATTTTTCGGAGATCCGGCCACGGGGACGGCACTGAAGATGGTCCTTGCCGCAGGAGTCGTTTTTGCGGCAGCGGGGGAGGTGTGCGCATGCAGAAATTCATGACATGGTATCTTCTCCTTCTGAAACAGGCCATGCGGAAATGGACGTTCTGGCTGCAGATCGCTTTCATGATCCTTTTACTCTGGATGACCGGCCGGATGACTCTGCCGGACAGTTCCAATCATACGGTCCTTCTGTACAACGGTGCGGGAGCGTACGGGAAAACACTGACGGATGCCCTTTCGGCGCAGGATTCCATTTTCGATTTCCGCACGGTTCCTTCGGCGGAGGAACTGGAAGATCAGGTGCTTTCGGGCCGGGCGGACTGCGGATTTGAGATCGGAGAGGATTTTGAAAACAGAGTGAAGTCGGGAAACACAGACGGAATATTCGATTTTGTTTCATCGTCTCTTACGACAAAGGGAGCCATTGCCCGGGAAACCGTTTATGCGGTTTTTTTCCGTTCCTACAGCATACAGCTGCTTCAGGATAATCAGAAAAAAATATTCGGGTCCGATGATGAAAAAGTCACGGACCGGATCATGGACCATTATAAGTCCTATCTTTCCGGCAACCGGATATTCAGGGTAAACTTTGAAACGGAAGAAAGCAATGCGGGGAACGCACAGGGGAAAGCCGGAAAGCAGCCTCTTCGCGGAATGGCAGCCGTGCTTGTTTTCATGGCGCTTTTATTTGCGCGCGGGGAAGATATCCATACCGGTTCCGGAAATCTCTGGATGTACATGCCCCGCAGGGAAAAAAATTTCTTCCTTTTGATCCGGTATGCCGCCGTGATCACCATTCCGGCCCTGATCGGGCTTTTGGCCGTTATGCTTCCCGGTACGGGAATGTCCCCGTTTGCGGAAATTCTTCTCTGGCTGTTTTTCCTTGTGTGGTCCTGCCTTTGGATATTCGGCTTCGGAAGGCTGTTTAAAAATGAGATCACCTACGCCAGCTGGATGCTGTCGCTGCTTCTTCTGAATATCCTGATCTGTCCCGTGTTTTTTGACATCGGGGAAACCGTTCCCGCACTGGGAGCCGTGGGCTGGCTTCTGCCTGTCGGCGCCTATCTGAAACTGTCGGCTCTTTTTCTCTGAATTTCCGGGTGCTTTGCATCGGACCGTGAAAATGCTTCAGAGCACATAAAATTTATTTAGATATTCTAAAACTAATTGCATTTCATGAGACGCTGTGGTATGCTTATCACGGCGTTATATTTTTGTTCGCATATCGAAAGGCGGTATCATATGAAGCTTATGAAAACGGAAGATGCGGTAGGCAGCGTTCTCTGCCAGGACATCACGCAGATCATCCGGGGAAAAAGCAAAGGACCTGTCTTCCGGAAGGGACATATCGTAACGGAAGAGGATATCCCGGTCCTTTTAAGCGTCGGCAAGGAACACCTGTACGTATGGGAGAAAAAGGAAGGGATCCTTCATGAGGACGAAGCGGCGCAGATATTAAGGAAGATCGCCATGAACGGCTATATGCGCGCAAGCGACCCGAAGGAGGGGAAAATTGATATTACGGCGGAAACCGACGGTCTCTTCAAGGTGAATTCCGCTGCACTCCTTACCGTGAACGAAACAGCCCGGGTCATGATGGCTACGCGTCACGGGAATACGCCGGTCAGAAAAGGCGACAAGCTCTGCGGCACCCGCATCATCCCCCTTGTCATTGAAGAGGAAGTCATGGCGGATCTGGAAAAACGGGCGATGCAGGTGACGGGCGGGAAACCGCTTCTGGAACTGAAGCCTTACATTCACAAAAGAGTCGGGATCGTAACGACGGGATCGGAAGTTTTCAAGGGACGGATCCAGGATACCTTTACCCCGGTCATCCGTGAAAAGCTTTCCGAATTCGACACGGAAGTCATAGGGCAGAAGATCTGCGACGATGACGACAAAATGACGACGCAGGCCATCCGCGGATTTCTTTCCGACGGAGCGGATATTGTCATCTGTACCGGCGGAATGAGCGTGGACCCGGACGACCGCACGCCGCTTGCCATTAAGAATACGGGAGCGGAGGTCGTGACATACGGTTCGCCGGTACTGCCGGGGGCCATGTTCATGCTTGCCTATTATTCGGAAGGCGGGAAAAGGAAATGCATACTCGGACTCCCCGGATGCGTGATGTATGCGCACCGCACGGTATTTGACCTTATGCTGCCCAGAGTCATGGCGGACGATATTATAACAAAGAAGGAGATAGCGGCACTCGGAGAAGGCGGGCTCTGTCTTTCCTGCGAAACCTGTACGTATCCGAACTGCGGCTTCGGAAAATAAATGGCTGAGTTTTCACATATTGACGGAAACGGGAATGCCGTTATGGTCGATGTGACCGAAAAGAAAGTCACAAAGAGGGAAGCGACGGCGGAAGGCTATATCACGGTCTCTGCCGAATGCTACCGGAATATCAGCGAAGGGACCGTAAAAAAAGGAGATGTCCTTTCCACGGCAAGGATCGCGGGGATCATGGGCGCCAAGAAAAACAGCGAGCTCATCCCGTTATGCCATATCCTGAATCTCACAAAAGTATCCGTGGATTTTGAATTCTGCGGGGAAGCGGCGGACGGTTTCCGGATCCGTTCCGTCTGCACGGTCCGGTGCACCGGAAGGACAGGCGTGGAAATGGAAGCCCTGACCGGCGTCTCTGTGTCGCTTCTTACGGTCTATGACATGTGCAAGGCCGTGGACAGGCGGATGACGATCGGCGGCATATGCCTTCTGAAAAAGGCAGGCGGAAAGTCCGGTACCTTTATACGATGAACAGGATTGAAAAGACAGAAAGAAAAATCAATTATCTCAGAATATCCATTACGGACCGCTGCAATTTGCGGTGCGTTTACTGCATGCCCGAAAAAATCCCTTCCGTTCCGCATGAGGAAATCCTGCGGTATGAGGAGATCATCGGGATTGCCGAAGCCGCCGCAAAGGAAGGAATACGGCATATCCGTCTGACCGGCGGGGAACCCCTGGTGAGAAAGGACTGCGCGGCGCTTGTGGGCGGACTGAAAAAAATCCCGGGCATTGAAACGGTTTCTCTTACCACGAACGGGATCCTTCTGTCAGACCAGATCGGGGAACTGAAAAAGGCGGGACTGGACGGCGTGAACATAAGCCTTGACACGACGGACGGGGAACATTTCAAAAGGATCACCGGGACGGACGGAAAGGACACGGTTCTGAAAGCCATCGGGGATTCGTTCGATGCAGGCCTTATGACCAAGATCAACGTGGCCGTCATGGAGGATACGAAACCGGAGGAGATCCTTTCCCTCGTGAAGCTTTCGGAGAACAGGAGCATTCATGTCCGGTTTATCGAGATGATGCCGATCGGGTGCGGCGCCCGTTTCAAAACTGTGGACAACGATCAGATCCTTTCGGTCATCCGGGAAAAATACCCGGACATAAGACCGGAAGAGAAAGATGCGGTAACAGACCGGCTGAAATGCGGATACGGTCCGGCCAGGTATTACCGGATCCCCGGGTTTCCCGGAAGCACGGGTTTTATTTCCGCCGTTCATCATAAATTCTGCGGCGACTGCAACAGGCTGCGCCTGACGAGTACGGGTTTCCTGAAATACTGTCTCTGCTTTGACAACGGGGAGGATTTAAGGAAGATCATACGTTCCGACCTTCCGGCTGAGGAAATCAAAAAACGTCTCGGGGAAGCTTTCCGGAACGCAGCCGTTCACAAACCGGAAGGCCACTGCTTTGACAGTCCGGAAAAGATCAGCGAAAAAAAACCGATGGTGGATATCGGAGGTTGATGCACGATGACAGAAAACAAAAGACCGGCAGAACAGACGGATGCCGGAACAAAATTAAGCCTGACCGGTACCGTGAAGGCGGTCTGCATCTCCGAAAGGAGAGGGATCCAGAAAAAGGCAGTGCCGGAAGCGGTGTTTAAGGAACACTGGGGAATTGAAAACGACGCGCATGCCGGAAACTGGCACAGACAGGTAAGTCTTCTTTCCTTTGAACGGATAGAAGATTTCCGTAAAAGAGGCGCAGATGTGGAAGACGGCTCTTTCGGCGAAAACCTGATCGTGAACGGGATCGATTTCCGTTCCCTTCCCGTGGGAAGCATTCTGACCTGCGGAGACGTTGTTCTTAAGATGACGCAGCTCGGAAAGGAATGCCATTCCCACTGTGCCATCTTTCAGAAAATGGGCGAATGCATTATGCCTGCCCAGGGTGTCTTTTCGGAAGTCCTGAAAGGCGGGACCATCCGTGCGGGAGACAAAATGACGGTAACGCTGCCGGATCCCGACCGACCGTTTTCCGCGGCGGTCATAACGCTGTCCGACTCCGGGTCAAGAGGGGAACGCACCGATGAAAGCGGTCCTCTTGCCGCCGGGATCCTTAAGGAGAACGGTTTTGAAATCCTGGAAACGCTGATCCTTCCGGACGACAGGGAGAAGATAGCAAAGGAACTGATCCGGCTTTCGGATCAGAGGCAGGCAAGCCTGATCGTCACGACCGGCGGAACGGGATTTTCCCCGCGGGACAATACGCCGGAAGCCACCATGGACGTCATGACAAAAAATGCGCCGGGGATTGCGGAAGCAATCCGGGCTTCTTCCCTGCAATATACGGACAGGGCAATGCTTTCCAGGGGTGTCAGCGTGATCCGCAACAGTACGCTGATCATCAATCTTCCCGGGAGTCCCAAAGCCGTAAAGGAGAGCATGGCGGTGTTCATGAAATGCATCGGGCACGGACTTAAGGTCCTCCGCGGAAACGTCAGGAACTGCGCGGACGAAAGAAACTGATTTTACTGCCGGAATGCGGCATAAAATAATAATGCACCAGCGATAAAAAAGGCCGGGCATAAATACTAAGGATCAATCAAAGGAGAAAATTATGAAGAAAAAAGTATTTGCAATTGCCTTAAGCCTTTTAATGACAGCAGGACTCTGTGCCTGCGGAAGCAGTACGGGAACGGCAACAAAAGCAGCGGCAGCCGGAACAACGGCAGCGGCAGCAAAGGCAGCAGCGACAACAGCGGCACCCGCAGCAACGAAAGCGGCAGCAGGCGGTTCTTCCACGGAGCTTACCGTATTCGCGGCAGCCAGCATGACGGAAACCCTGAATACCATCAAAGGAATGTTTGAAAAGGCAAATCCCGGCGTCACCGTAACATACAATTTCGATTCTTCGGGTACGCTGAAGACGCAGATCCAGAACGGCGCCGACTGCGATCTTTTCATTTCCGCCGGACAGAAGCAGATGAATGAACTGGATTCCTCAAAGGACAAGGACTCCAATCCGGACGGGCTTGATTTTGTGGAACAGGGGACAAGAGTCAATATCCTGGAAAACAAGGTTACCCTTGTGGTTCCGAAGGACAATAAAAAGGGAATCAAAAATTTCGACGACATGGCGGCAAAGCTGAAGGACGGATCCATCCTGCTTGCAATGGGAAACAGCGATGTTCCCGTGGGACAGTACACGCAGAAGATCTTAAAGTACTACAAGCTGGATGAGGCTGCGCTTGCTTCTGCAGGCACCGTCACCTACGGATCCAACGTCAAGGAAGTTACCACGCAGGTCAGCGAAGGTTCCGTGGACTGCGGCGTGATCTATGCGACGGATGCGTTCAGTGCAGGTCTTACGGTCGTGGACAGCGCGACAAAGGATATGTGCGGACAGGTCATTTATCCGGCAGCCGTCATGAAGAACGGAAAGAACCAGGATGCGGCAAAGAAATTCCTGGATTATCTGAAAACGGATGAAGCCGGCAAGGTATTCGAGAAGGTCGGGTTTACCGTGGTAAAGTGATTTCGGAAGCAGGCATTTGTTACCGCGGCGCGGGAATTTTCCCGCGCCGTATCAATAGGAATGGAGAAAGCGGATGGACTGGTACCCACTCTGGAACAGTTTGCGGATTGCGGCGGTTTCCTGTGCCGTTGTGTTTTTTCTGGGCATATGGCTTGCTTTTGAAGTGGCAAAAATGCCGCGGATCATAAAAGGGATCCTGGATGTTTTCCTGACGCTTCCGCTGGTGCTTCCGCCTACGGTATGCGGCTGGTTTCTCCTTATGATATTCGGCCTGAATCACCCCGCAGGACAGTTCCTCATGAAATTCGGATTTCAGTTTGTCATGCGCTGGCCGGGCGGGATCCTGGCGGCTATTGTCGTCTCTTTTCCGCTGATGTACAGGACGGCGCGCGGCGCATTCGAAAGCTTTGATGAAACGCTCTCCTGGAGCGGCAGAACGCTGGGTCTTTCCGATACCTATATTTTCTGGAGGATACGGATGCCGGTCTGCCGTCAGGGCATCATGGCGGGAGCAGTGCTTGCCTTTGCCCGTGCGTTGGGCGAATACGGCGCCACCAGCATGCTGATCGGATACACGCCGGGAAAAACGGCAACCATTGCGACAACGGTCTACCAGCTCTGGAGAACCAACGACAATAACGGCGCCCTGCGGTGGGTCCTTGTCAATCTGGCAATCAGCACGGTTGTTCTTCTCTGCATCAATTTTCTGGAAGACGGCGAAAAGCAGAAGAAGGGGAGGCGCCAATGAGCACGGAGATCAGCATCAGAAAACGGCTCGGGAATTTCAGTCTTGCCGTGGACCTGTGTTCTTCCGGCGGCGTCACGGGTCTTCTCGGAGCTTCCGGATGCGGAAAGAGTCTTACCCTCAGGTGTATTTCCGGTATTCTGAAGCCGGACGAAGGAAGGATTGTCATAAACGGGAAAACGGTTTTTGACAGCAGAAAAGGCATTAACCTTCCTCCTCAGAAAAGGCATGTCGGCTATCTGTTTCAGAATTACGCGCTTTTTCCGAACATGACGGTGGAACAGAATATCCTGTGCGGCATCCGTTCGGAAAAGGACGCTGCCGTAAAGGCGGAAACCGTGCGCCGGATGATCTCTTCCATGCAGCTCTCCGGGCTGGAACATCACAGGCCATTTGAGCTTTCGGGCGGACAGCAGCAGAGGACGGCGCTTGCCAGGATCCTTGTGGGGAAACCGGAGATCCTTCTCCTGGATGAGCCCTTTTCCGCACTGGACAGCTTTTTAAGGGAACAGCTGATCACGGAAATGAAAAGCCTGCTCGGATCTTTTCAGGGGGATTCGATCATAGTGACGCATAACCGGAACGAAGCATACGAACTCTGTTCTTCGCTAGCCATTATGGAAAACGGGAGACTTACGGAAACGGGAAATACCAGGAAGATCTTTTCCAATGCCGGTACGAGGGCGGGAGCCGTCCTTACGGGATGCAAGAATATTGTCGGAGCGGAAAAAACAGGGGAGCACGAAGTAAGAGTCCCGGAATGGGGAATATCTTTTTTCACGGAGAAGGCGGTCAGGGATGATCTTGCGGCAATCGGTATCCGCGCCCATTATTTCGGCCCGGACAGAATGCAGAACCGGTTTCCGGTGAAAATTACCGAGCAGATCGAAGAACCGTTTGCATGGATCATTAAATTCCGGTACGGAAATCAGAATGCGGAAAGCGAGAGCATCTGGTGGAGAACGGATAAGGGAAGTTACGACCCGTCATCGGAGACAGGATACCTCGGTGTCGCACCGGAAGATATCATGCTATTATATGATACGGAGGAGGAAAAACATGGCAAGGATAGAAAATGATGTTTATGTGGATGACCAGTATCTGAATACGAGTTCTGAAAATACAGTCAAGCCGATGATACGCCTTACACTGAAAAAAGAAGAAAAATTTTTCGGCCCGGGTGTCGCCACGCTCCTTCATCTGATTGACGAGAAGGGTTCCATCCAGTCAGCCTGCGCCACGATGGAAATGTCCTATTCCAAAGCCTGGAAAATACTGAAGAGGGCGGAAAAAGAACTCGGGTTTCATCTTCTGGATTCCCAGAACGGCGGGACTAAGGGAGGCAAAAGTTCCCTGACGGCTGAGACAAAGGATTTCCTGAAGCGCTACGATACCGTGACCGAAGAACTGAAAAAGCAGGCCGCGGTCCTGTTCCGCCAGTATTTCAAGGAGAAATGACATGGATAATCTGGAACTGATCCGGCTGGGAACTGAAAAACTGAAAAACGGAGAAAACCTGGAATTTGCACAGATCATTTCTTCTTCGGGTTCCACGCCGAGAGGAAACGATGCTTTTATGCTGATCGGAACCGAAGGCTGCATAGGCGGCACGGTAGGCGGCGGCACGGTGGAATTTCTGGCGCAGAAAGATGCCGCGGAATTTCTGGGGAAAGAGGAAGATGGCGAAAAACCGTATAATTTAAGCCGCGGCAAAACGGAAAGCATAGGAATGATCTGCGGCGGCGACGTGAGCATTTCCTTTACCTGGCTTTCCGGCGAGGATGGGATTTCCTTTCTCACGGAAAAAGAGAAAAAGATCCGTGAGGGGAAACCGGTCTGCTGGATATTCGGCGGCGGCCATGTTTCGGTCTGCACGGCGGCGGAACTGGTCCGCATAGGATTTGACGTGATGATATATGACGACCGGCCGGAGTTTGCTTCTCCGGACCGTTTCCCGTTTGCGAAAGAAGTGATCTGTGCTTCCTATGACGAGATCGGAAAACATGCGACGGTAAAGGAAGGCGATTATGTGGTTGTCATGACGAGAGGCCATGTGTGCGATTACGAGGCACAGAAATTTGCCATCGGGACAAAAGCCTGCTATATAGGCGTGATCGGTTCACATGCCAAAACGGCGGAAGTTTCCAGAAAACTTCTTTCGGACGGAATCCCGGCGGAGAAGATAGGCGCCTGCTTTGCACCGATCGGCATTCAGATCGCGGCGGAGACACCGGAGGAGATTGCCGTTTCGATTGCGGCAGAAATGATCCTTGTCCGGGCAAGACGGGAAAACAGAAGAAAGGTCAGGGAACACAAGACGATCGATTACAGGTGAAAAAAAATGGCGTATGTGATAACGGCGGTAGGCGCCGGCGGCAAGACGACGTATCTTACGGAAAGAGGCCGGCGGCTGGCAGCGGAAGGAAAAAAGGTCGCTTTTACGACAACGACACATATATGGGCCCCGAAAACGACGGATGCGGAAAGCGGCATCCGTTATTTTGGCACGCCGGTACCGGGCGGGAAGCTTGCTTCCCCGGATCCTGACTTATGGAGAAAAATCTGCGCGGAGTATGACGCTGTGCTCGTGGAAGGGGACGGCTCGCACTGCATGCCGGTGAAGATCCCGGGTGCGGAGGAACCGGTCATACCGGATAATACAGATGAAATCACAGTCGTTATGGGAAAACATGCCCTGGGGCGGCGGCTGAAAACGGTATGCCAGAGATTTTCGGGAGAAGACTGCAAAGTGACGGAAAAGACGCTTTATGACCTGGCAGATCGGTATTATGTGAAACCCCTTTCCGAAAAATATCCGGGAGCCGTAGTCCGCGTTGTCTTAAGCGACATGCAGGTTTCCGGGCTGGACCGGGATATCGGGAAGATCACGCTGGTCCTTCTGGCTTCCGGTTTCGGAGTGCGTTTCGGCGGGAACAAGCTGACGGAAAACATCGGCGGGAAAAAGCTTTACGAACGGATGCTGGAAAAGCTGTGCTCCGTTTCCGGGAGACTGGGAAGGGACGCACAGGTTCTTGTCGTCACGCAGTACAGGGAGATTATGAATGAAGTCCGGACAAAGAACAGGAATAATATGTCCGCCGTCCTGAACACACAGGCAGCGGAAGGGATTTCCGCTTCCGTCCGCATAGGCACTTCGGAGGCAGTCAGCGGCGGTTCCGATGCCGTGGCATTTTTTGCGGCGGACATGCCGTTTCTTCCGGAAGAGGACATCCTCATGTTCCTAAGGCAGTTCATGTTTTCCGGGAAAACATGCGCCTGCATGCAGATCCGGGAAAAAGCGCCGGAAGGCGGAAAGGTACTGTACAAAAATGTAAACCCCGGGGCATTCCGCCTGAAGAAGAAAACGGCAGAACAGCTCCTGGCTCTTTCGGGAGACCGGGGAGCCATGAAGATCATTGCTTCGATGCCGGAAGAATGCCATTATTATCAGATCGAACCGGAAAAGGTTCGGGATATTGATCGTCGGGAGGATATAGGTAATTTATAATTCTGCGCAAAATAGTGCGTACAAATTTGTGGAAGCTAACGAATTTGTATTTTGCTATTGACTTTAACAAGAGGGAAATTTAAAGTAACAATGTACAGGAGTTCAGATTAGATATAGAGCAAATTTATACTATACAAATTTTTCCCAAAGGAATGAAGACAAAATATAATTATTCTTACGGGGGATGAAATGCCGGATAAAAAGCCGAAGTACACCAAAGTCATAGAATGGGTGCGGAACGGGCTGTCCTCCGGAGAACTCAAACTCGGAGACAGGCTGAAAACGGAGAATGAGCTGAGCAGGATGTTCGGGATTTCCAGACAGACCGTGCGCAGGGCAATCGGGGAACTGGAAAACGAGCATCTTCTGACCCGCATTCAGGGAAGCGGAACCTACGTGGGTGTGAATGCTCATATGCCGCGCAGGGAAAGCACCATGAATATTGCCGTGATCAGTACCTATGTGGACAGCTATATCTTTCCCAAAACGCTCCGCGGATTCGAAAAGATCTTTTCCCGCAGAGGCTATACGACGCAGATTGCCTTTACGAACAACAGCGTCTACCGGGAGTCCGTCATTCTGAAAAACCTTCTGCAGAAAGACAATATTGACGGGCTGATCGTGGAGCCGTCCAAGAGCGCCCTGCCGAACCCCAACCTGAAATATTACCGGGAAATGGTTTCCAGGAACATACCGATCCTTTTCTTCAACTCGTTTTATCCGGAGCTGGATCTGCCGTGCGTTTCCCTGGATGACAAAGCTGTTTCCGCAAATGCGGCAAGGCTTCTGATCGATGCGGGGCACCGCGACATTGCAGGAATATTCAAACTGGACGACGGGCAGGGGCATCTTCGTTATGCAGGCTTCATGGAAGCCATGCGCGAAGCGGATATTCCGGTGCATGACCGGCAGGTGATCTGGTACGACTCCGAGGACATCAAGGATTTCGGAGTTCTGGAGGAGTATCTGTTCAAACGGATCGGTTCCTGCACGGCGGTGGAATGCTACAACGATGAACTTGCCTATCAGCTTACGGAAGCATGCAAAAAGCGCGGGATCCGGATACCGGAGGATCTTTCCGTTGTCAGCATCGACAACTCCGACATGGCAGGGATTGCTTCCACACCGTTCACTTCCTTCCCGCATCCCATGGAGGAACTCGGGAAAAAAGGAGCGGAGAATCTGCTCCGTCTGATCGAAAATCCCGGGTTTAAAGCAGATTACAGGTTTGACAGCAAACCGGTCATCCGGGATTCCATCCGGAAGATCCAGGTTAAGAAATAAATAAAAGCTGCAAATATTGAGAATGTTACCATGAAGGAGAGAATATGCTTGAAGAACTGAAACGGAAGGTATGCGAAGCGAACCTGCTTCTGCCGAAGTATCATCTTGTCACGTTTACGTGGGGCAATGTCAGCGCCATCGACAGAAAGTCGGGACTGTTTGTCATTAAGCCGAGCGGAGTGAGTTACGAGGAGATGAAGCCGGAAGACATGGTTGTCGTGGATCTTGACGGAAAGAAAGTGGAAGGGGATCTGAACCCTTCCTCCGATACGATGACGCATATGGAACTGTACAGGGCTTTCCCGGAGATCGGGGGGATCGTTCATACGCATTCTCCCTTTGCGACCGCCTGGGCACAGGCCGGGAGAGACCTTCCCTGCTACGGGACCACGCACGCGGACTATTTTTACGGAGACATTCCCTGCGCAAGGACACTGACCATGCAGGAGATCGAAGAGGCGTACGAGAAGAACACGGGACTTGTCATTGTGGAAACTTTCCGTGAGAGAGCCATGCCGGGAAAGAAAGAGACAGGGCTTGATCCCGTTTCGGTTCCGGGCGTACTGTGCAAGAACCACGGCCCCTTTGCCTGGGGCAAGGATGCCATGGAGGCCGTGCACAATGCGGCAGTCATGGAGGAAGTGGCAAAAATGGATCTTTATACGGAGATCATCAACAGCAAGGTATCAAAGGCACCGCAGTATATGCAGGACAAACATTACCTGAGAAAGCACGGCCCCAATGCCTATTACGGGCAGGGGAAGAAATCTGCCGCAGAAGGAGAAAAATTATGACGGATCAGAAGGGCTTGATCGAGAGAGGGGAGACTGCTCTCGGAATTGAATTCGGATCTACCCGCATCAAGGCGGTTTTCACGTCCCTTGACGGAGAAGTTCTTGCCATCGGGACCCATGACTGGGAAAACCGTCTGGAAAACGGTATCTGGACTTACAGCTTAAAGGATATCAGGGATGGCCTTCAGGACGCCTATTCGAATCTCTTTAAGGATGTAAAGGACCGTTACGGCGTGGCGCTTCAGAAGATCGGAGCAATCGGGATCAGCGCCATGATGCACGGCTACATGCCGTTTGATGAAAGCGGGAATCTACTGGTCCCGTTCCGCACCTGGAGAAACAGCATAACCGGGGAAGCGGCGGACAAGCTGACGGATCTCTTCGGATTCAACATCCCGCAGAGATGGAGCATTGCACATCTTTACCAGGCGGTGCTGAACGAAGAAGAGCATGTGAAGGATATCCGTTTCATCACGACGCTGGACGGATATATCCACTGGATCCTGACCGGAGAAAAGGTAACGGGGATCGGAGATGCCTCCGGCATGTTCCCGATCGATTCCTCCGCCGGAAATTATGACGCCGGAATGATCCGGAAATTCGATGACCTGGTTGCCGCGAAGAATTTCCCGTGGAAGCTGGAAAATATACTGCCGAAGGTTCTTGTTGCCGGTGAAAATGCGGGGAAGCTTACGGAAGACGGTGCCGCCTTCCTGGATGTTTCCGGGAACCTTAAGGCCGGAATTCCTTTCTGCCCGCCCGAGGGAGATGCCGGGACCGGAATGGTCGCGACCAATTCCGTGGGGAAACGGACCGGGAACGTGTCGGCCGGCACAAGCGCTTTTGCCATGATTGTCATGGAGAGACCGCTTTCCAGGCTTTACCGGGAGATCGATATGGTAACGACGCCGTCCGGCCTGCCCTGTGCCATGGCGCATGAGAACAACTGTACTTCCGACCTGAATGCCTGGGTCAGTCTTTTCGGAGAGTTTGCCGAAGCGCTCGGGATGAAAGCGGACAAGGACAGACTGTTCGGGACGCTTTACAACAAAGCCATGGAGGGCGATGCGGACTGCGGCGGGCTGATGGCCTACGGATATTTTTCCGGAGAGAACATCACCGGCCTCAAAGAGGGAAGGCCTCTTTTTGTCAGGACCCCGGATGCCGCGTTTTCGCTTGCCAATTTCATGAGGGCAAATCTTTACACATCCCTAGGAGCCATGAAGATCGGGCTGGATATCCTGATCCGGGAAGAACATGTCAAGGTGGACAGGATAACCGGGCATGGCGGGCTCTTTAAAACCAAAGGTGCGGGACAGAGAGTTCTCGCAGCCGCCATCAACACGCCGGTCACGGTCATGGAAACGGCGGGAGAAGGCGGACCGTGGGGAATGGCCGTTCTTGCTTCGTACATGATCAGCAGAGACGGGGACGAATCCCTGGAAGACTTCCTGAGCCGCAGGATATTTGCAGGCCGGAAGGGAAGCACCATGGAACCGGATCCGGAAGACGTGAAGGGATTCGAAAAGTTCATGGAACGCTATAAGGCGGGCCTTTCCGTCGAGGAAGCGGCAGTGGATGCCCTGAAATAAAAGGGCGATGCGGGTATTTCATATTGCATTCGGAAACACTTTATTTTGAAAGCAGGCAAGGATGCCATCACCGGAAATTCCGGCGGTGGCATTTTTTATACATCAGTATTCGGTAAATGCGCCGTCGGCGCATTTAACTGAATACCTAAAATAAATTTATATGGCATAACTGTCATTGCATTTCAGGGTAAATATGGTATCATGAAAAAAGCAGTGCAAATGCAATCCGATCAGGGAGGCACCGATGAAAGAACTGCTTCGCATGGTTAACATTTCCAAACAATTCGGAGATTTCTACGCGAATAAAAATGTGTATCTGACGGTTTACGAAGGGGAAGTCCACACGCTGCTGGGAGAAAACGGCGCGGGCAAGAGTACGCTCATGAACGTGCTGATCGGACTTTATCAGCCGACCGAGGGAGAAATCTACCTGCGCGGGAAAAAAGTCAGGCTGGATTCCCCGAAGACTGCGGTAAAATACGGGATCGGCATGGTACATCAGCATTTCATGCTGGTGGAAGCCATGACGGTTTTTGAAAATATCATTCTGGGCGTGACGCACGACAGTTCCTTTTTCATCAACCGGGACAAGCTGAAAAAGGAAATTCAGGAACTGGCCGACCGGTACGATCTGGAAATAGAACTGGACAAGCCTGTCACGGAAATTTCCGTCGGAGAGCAGCAGAGAGTGGAAATTCTGAAGGCGCTTTACCGCGGCGCGGACCTGCTGATCCTGGATGAACCGACGGCTGTTCTGACGGATATTGAAGTCAAGGGCCTGTTTCAGATCATCCGGAAGCTGATCGCCGAAAACAAATCCATTATCTTCATTTCCCATAAAATGCGTGAAGTGCTGGAGATCAGCACGGAGATCACGGTACTCAGGGCGGGACAGGTCGTGAAGACCCTGAAAAGAGAAGAGACGACTGGGCAGGATCTGGCCAATCTGATGATCGGCCGGGAATTTTCGCCGAACGTATACAAAAAAGTGAAGGCGGAAGGCGAAACGGTCCTTGAGTTCAGCCATATCAGCTATCATAAGGAATCCAAGCATGCGGGCTTAAACGACCTTACCTTTACGGTACACCGGGGAGAGATCGTGGGCATTGCCGGCGTAGACGGGAACGGACAGTCGCAGCTGGCTCAGGCGGCAACGGGAGTCATAAAGCCCGATGAAGGCACCCTGGTCCTGGAAGAAAAACAGGTTGCTGTATTCGATCCCCTTGCATTCATCATGGAAGATGTGTCCCATGTTCCGGAAGACAGAAACAAAATGGGACTGATCGGGAACATGAGCATAGAGGAAAACCTGGTACTCAAGAGTACCAGGGATCCGCGCTTTTCCGACGGGAAAGGTGCTCTCCTGAAAACGAAGGCCATTCATGATTATGCGGAAACAATGCGCGTGAAGCATGATATCCGCTGCACGTCCGTGGAACAGCTGACCAAGAATCTTTCCGGCGGCAACCAGCAGAAGGTCATACTGACAAGGGAACTGGAAAACGCGCCCAAACTTCTGGTGGCGGTCCATCCGACGAGAGGACTTGATATCGGCGCCACGGACTATGTTCATCAGTCCATGATCGAAGCCCGGGACAGAGGCTGCGGCATTCTGATGATCAGCGCGGACTTCGATGAAATCCTGAAGGTATCGGACAGGATCATCGTTCTCTTTGAAGGAAAGATCATGGGAATCTATCCGGGAGAAAATCCGCCGATCGAAGAAATATCCTTTGCGATGGCAGGAAAATAGGGGGGAGAGCATAATGAGAAAAACGGAAAAGATCGTTGCCTTGCTGATCCCGGTGCTTTCCATCCTGATTGCTTTTATCATCGGGGGGATCATCATCGCATGTCTCGGAAAAAGCCCGATCGCAGCCTATCAGAAACTGTTTGACGGCGCTTTTGGCACTTCCACTAAATTCGCACAGACTCTGGAAATAGCGTGCCCGCTGATCTTTACCGGACTCTGTGCTGCGTTTGCCTATAAATGCGGCGTCTTCAATCTGGGCGGCGAAGGACAGTTCATCATAGGAGCCGTGACAAGCATAGCCGCATGCCTGCTTCTGGGACTTAAGGGCCCGGGCGGCGTTTTCGTAAGCCTGGTTCTCGGTATGCTTGCGGGTGCCGTATGGGGAGCCATTCCCGGCATCATGAAAGTGACGAGAGGCTTGAACGAGATGATCACCAGCATCATGCTGAACTATGTGGCGACGCTGTTCATGGGCTATGTTTACACCAACCTTCTGCGGGAAGGCTCCACGCCGCAGACGCCCGCCATAGACGAGAGCCTGAAGCTTGCCGATCTGCCGGGGACCAAGACCCACTGGGGATTTCTCCTGGCGGTCCTTCTGGCGGTGTTTCTTACCTATGTGATCTACAGGACTTCCTTCGGATTCCAGATCCGTGCGGTCGGGATGAATCCGACGGCGGCAAGGTTCAACGGATTCCGCGTGAAGAAACTGATCCTTCTTTCCTTCATCATTTCGGGAGCCATTGCCGGTCTCGGCGGCAGCATAGAACTGCAGGGAAAACAGTTCCGCCTGATGAACGGGTTCGGTCAGGGATTCGGCTTCGACGGTGTCGCCATTGCGTTGATCGCACAGCTTAACCCGATCGGGGCGGCGCTGGTCGCCTTCCTGTTCGGTGTTCTGAGAAAAGGTTCCAGCAGCATGCAGACCTCCATGAAAATTCCTTCCTCGGTTGCCAGCATTATACAGGCGCTGATCATTATCTTCGCGGTCGGCGGAAGTGCACTGATCAGGCAGCCCGGATTTCAGAAGATGCTGAACAGGCATCATGACAGGAGCACGGAAGGAAAGGGGGCACAGGCATGAGCGCATTTCTGGATTCGAATTTCATTCAGCAGCTGCTTCTTTCCACGGTCCGGATGGCAACACCCATTCTCTTTGTGGCGCTTGCCGAACTTTATTCGGAGCGCGCGGGACTGGTCAATATCGGACTTGACGGCCTGATGACTTTCGGTGCCTTCATGGGGTTCCTCGTGGGATACCATACGAACAATCCGTGGCTCGGCATGCTGACGGGAGCGGCTGCGGGAGTTGCCATGAACATGATCTATGCGTTTTTTACGGTTTCCATGTGCGCGGAACAGATCGTTTACGGCATGGCTATCAATATCCTGGCTCCGGCGCTTGCCACATTCTTCAACCGCATTTCCTTTTCGGACACATCTATCAGCATTGAAGGCGTCAGGATGTCGCCGGTGGCAATTCCGGGACTTTCCAAAATACCGTTTATCGGGGAAATCCTGTTTGATCATCCGCCGATGGTTTATGCGGTCTATGCCCTTCTGATCTTCACGGCGGTGTTCTTTAACAAGACAAAACCGGGTCTGAACTACAAGGCGGTCGGGGAATTTCCGAGAGCGGCGGAGACACTGGGAATCCGTGTCATCAGGACCAAATATATTGCATCGGTGATCTGCGGTGCGCTTGCCGGAGTCGGCGGCGCGTATCTGACCATATGTTCCACCAATACATTTTCGGAAGGTATTGTGGCTGGCCGTGGTTTCATTGCTCTTTCCGCAGTCATTTTCGGAAGATGGAGTTCCGGCGGCGTTATGCTGGCCTGCCTCCTGTTCGGGTTCTGTGATGCGCTCCAGATCCGTCTCCAGATCGTATCGCCGTCCACGCCTTACCAGCTGCTTCAGATGATCCCCTACGTGGCAACGCTTCTGGCACTTCTGTTTTTCGGGATCCGGCGGAGCGGGCCCAAGGCAAACGGGCAGCCGTATTTCAGGGAGGAAAGATAAAGCGGCTTTAACCGGTTCTTTAAGGCCGGTGCAGTATAATACAATTTTCATGCTGCCGGCGAAAGGCCGGACGTAAAAAGGAGGAGTTTTATGAAAAGGAGATTATTGTCAGTGATATTGGGTGCATCTATGGTCATAGCGTCGCTCTCCGGATGCGGTGCTTCTTCCGGAAGCGGAAGCACGGCTGCGCCGGCAGCGGGAACCACGGCGGCTGCAGCGGCAGCTGCGGAAACCAAGGCAGCGGGAAGCGCTGCGGCTTCTTCCGGCAAAAAGTATAAGATAGCCATGGTACTGGATTCTTCCATATCCGACGGCGGATGGGGCGCAAGCTGCTATCAGGCCATGCAGGATGCGGCAAAGGAAAAGGGATGGGAGACAACCTATACGGACAACGTGAAGCAGTCGGATTATGCAACAAGCTTTACGGATTACTGTGATCAGGGATATGATCTGATCTTTGCTCCCGGCAATCAGTATTCGGATGCCGTTTCCCAGGTTGCCAAGGAATATCCGGACATCAAGTTCTGCCTGCTGAACGGCGTCATCGAAACAGACAACATCACGTCCGTCATGCCGGATGCGGAACAGATCGGCTATATGGCCGGCGCACTGGCAGGCCTTTTAAGCAAATCGAATTCCATCGGATTCATCGGCGGCATGGAACTGGATACGACAAAGGCAAAGCTTGACTGTTACACCAAGGCGGCGCAGAAGATCAATTCTTCCATCAAGGTTCAGTCTGCCTATGCCGGTTCCTTCAGCGATACCGCAAAGGGCAAGGAAATTGCCAATACCATGATCGGCTCCAACGGCGTGGACGTTCTCTTCGGCGATGCTTCCGCAGTCGATGCGGGCGCGCGAGAGTCCTGCAAGGATACCGGGAAGTGCACCGATATCGGGCAGCCGAGCGATCTCGGAAAAGCGGATGACACCGTCATTGCCTGCAGCGTGGTAACGGACAATGCGGCGCTTGTAAAACAGTGCATGGAGGATGTGGAAAGCGGCAAGTACGGAAACAAGACGGTCAAGGGAAATCTTGAGAACGGCTGCTTAAGCATAGGAACATTCATGAAATAAGACCTGGCGGAGAAGGTCGGTGAAAAACAAAAAGCACGGCGGTGAGAATTTTCTCACCGCCGCGATTTTTGTTTTATGCCGTTTACAGGGGACTCCGGATATGTTTTTATTTTCCGGCTTTGTTCACATCGATATAGCTGTACAGCGTGAACTTGCTTATCCCGAAATAGCTGGAAACCTTGTCCCCGGATTTCGTGATCAGGAAGGCGCCGGAGTCGTTCAGGTACTGAATGGCCCTGACCTTTTCGTCCTTGGTCATAAGGGCCGGCTGCTTGCCGATCAGTGCCACGCTCTGTTCGATCAGGCTGTCCAAGAGGTCATTGACCGTGGTCGGGATGGGAGAAGCCTGCTTCGAATTTTCATCTTCGATCGCGATCAGGTTGCGCAGGCCGTTGTCGATATTCACAAGGTTCGTGATATCGTAATTTACGCCGAAAAGATAACGGTACTGTCCGTCCGCATCTTTAAGGAAGATGGAAGAGGATTTCAGGATCCGCCCGTCCTTGGTCCGTGCCATGTAGCAGAGATGGTCGGAAATGATCTCTCCCTTCTTCAGGGATTCGATCGTCTTCAGGACTACCTTGGAAGGACCGTCTCCGATCTTGCGGCCGGAAATCTGTCCGTTGACAAGGTATACGACCGTATGCTCGGGGTTCTTCACGGCAAGATCATGGATGACGATCTCGCAGTCTGTTCCGAACTGGTGGGCAAGTCCGTGTGCAATGGTGATGAGATTTTCAAGAGTGATATCATCTTTGATCTTCATGAGTTATCCCTCCGGCCTTATTAATGTTTATTATATTTATCATATCACATTTCTAAAAATAGAAAAGTATGTCTTCAAATTTTTGCACTATGTTTTTTTGTTATATCCGCCATATCCGTTTTACGGTTCCTGTTCCTTCGGCAGCGTGATATTCAGGAACACGGCCACAAGGGTTGCGATCACGACGGGGCTTGTTCCGAAAATCGTGGTCACCCATCCGGGAAACTGGGAGAGAGAGGAGCTTGCTTCGGAGATCCCCATGCCGAGCGCGGCCGAAAGGCCTACGATCGAAGAATTCCGGAATCCCATTTTTTCCGACATGACCAGCTTCATGCCGGTCATGGCAATGGAGGCGAATACGGAAACGGTTGCACCGCCGAGAACGCAGTAGGGGATGGTGATGAGAAGAGCCGAGAATTTTGGAAAGATGCCGGCGATCAGGATGATCAGGGCGGACAGTCCTAGCGTTTTCCGGTTCACGACTTTCGTGGTCGTAACAATGCCCACGTTCTGAGAGTAGGAAGCGGTCGGCAGGCATCCGAAAAAGGCGCCGATGATGTTGGAGATGCCGTAGGCGGTGATCCCGCCTTTCAGTTCGGCATCGGTAGGCTGACGGTTCAGTCCTCCGGAAGTCGTGGCGGAGAAATCGCCGATCGCCTGTATGGAGTTGACGGCAAACAGAAGCCCTATGGCAATGCAGGAAGCCGGTTCAAAACTGACGGAGAAATGAAGGGCGGTTGGAGCGGCAAAAAATCCCGCAGCGGCAACGGGAGAAAGATTCACCATGCCCGCAAAGGCTGCAACGATATAGCCTGCGATCATGCCGATCAGGATGGAAGCAAGTTTGACGAATCCCTTTGCATAATGGTTCAGCACCGTGACCACGGTCAGCGTGAAAATGGCAATGATCCAGTTTTTGGCAGAACCGTAGTCGGCGCTTGTTTCTCCTCCGGCCATATATTTGATGGCAGTGGGATAAAGGGAAAGGCCGATGGTAAACACGACGGTCCCCGCGATCAGGGGTGGGAAGAACTTACGGATTTTCCTGATGGATAACCCGACGCATACGGCAACGATCCCGCCTACGATCTGTGCGCCGAAAATGGAAGAAAGGCCGGAACTTTTACAGAAAGCAGTCATGCTCGGCACATAGGCGAAACTTACGCCCATGATCACGGGAAGGCGGGCGCCGAGACGGAAGGAGCCGATCTTCGGGGCAAAGATCATGATGAAGGTGGAAAGAGCCGCAAACACGAGCGATGCCTGGATCAGGATGACTTTGTCCGAATTGCCGAGGCCGGCGGCGCCGGAAATGATGATGGCGGGCGTGACGCAGCCTACGATCATGGCAACGACATGCTGAAGAGCCAGAGGCAGAGCCTGGGACAGTTTCGGCATCCCGTCCAGTTCAAAAACGGAAGCACGGGATTTCTGATCCTTCGATACGGAAAAATTTTTCATGCAATCCTCCCCGAAAACATACACTGTCTTCATGATAGCACAGGCTTAAGAAAAACAGGAAAATAATAAACGGGAAAATTCCGCTTTTTTTCTGATACAATGGATACGGAGCGGAAACGGGTATCTGCGGAGGAAACGGCGGATGGAAAGAATAACGGACATTAAACACGAAAAGGGCGAATCGGCCATGCGTGTCATACAGATCTGCGAAGACGAGAGAAAGTTTCTGAGGGAAATCGGTTCCGGTTCGGGGAATGACGATATCCTTTCCTTAAAGGCGCTGATCGTCCAGGGGCTCCGCGGGATGGACTCCTATGCCTGGCAGACCGTGACGCTCGGATATAAGGATAACCGGGTGGACAAATTCTTCAGGGATGCCCTGAAGATCGTGGAACATGAGGGAACGCTGTTCGAACTGATGCCGTACCTGGAGGAGATCGGCAGCATCTGCATCAGCTGCATGGAGATGCGGCATGCCGCCATCCTGGAAAGATTCGGGGAACCGCAGGAGGTAAAGCTCCCGTCCTTTATCGAGAAGGGACCGTTCATCATTTTCTGCGGACACGACATGCGTTCGCTCGAACTTCTTCTGGAACAGACCGCGGGGAAAAACGTAAATGTCTATACACAGGGAGATATGCTGACGGCTCATGCCTATCCCGGTTTCCGGAAGTATCCGCATTTCAGGGGACATTACGGTACCGAATGGATTGATCTGGACAGAAGCATAGACATTCCGGCTCCGATCGTTTTCACGTCGGACTGCCAGACGCCGGATCATCCGGTCCATTCCGAGAGAATATTTACGACGGATATCATGGACGACCCGGACATTCCCTATCTGGGGGATCCGGTGGATTTTGCGCCGGTCATAGAAAAGGCAATTGAACTGAAAGGCTATCCGGAAAACCGGGAAGCCATGGACATAAAGGCGGGAAAAGAGTTTGCGTCCGGGTACGGAAGCAGAACGGCAATGGCGCTTTCGGAAAAGATCATTGCAGCTGTCCGGAAAAAGAAAGTCAGCCGTGTATACTTCGTGATCGGAAACGACGAAAAGAAAGAACTGGGATTCTATGAGGACTTTTTTAAAAAGGCACCGCAGGATTCCCTGTTCATCACCAATACCAGCCTGAAGTACGGGCTTTACCGTCTGGATCCGGGAACTGTTTACGGTCTCCCGCGCATCATGGATGTCGGCTGGGTGGACGATGTTTACGGGACCATGCGGATTGCATCCGAAACGGCCGGAAAACTGAAAAAGAAGATCGGGGATCTTCCGTTCTCCTTTCTGCTTTCCTGGTACAAACAGAAAACGGTCTGCATCCTGCAGACGCTTTTAAAGCTGTGTTTCGGCGATATTCTGATGGGGCCGTCCATGCCGGATTACATTTCGCCTTTCCTGCTGGATTATCTGGAAAAGAATTTCGGCGTTACCATGGTCGGATCCGGAAAAAATTAAAAAAGAAAGCCCTGCCGTTGCAATTCCAACAGACAGAACTTTCTTTCGTGGTACAGTATTTACGGAGAGGACGGATCTTTGCCGTCCGCTTCCACGGATGTGAAGCGGAATTTTCCGACATTGAACAGGCCGCGGGCCGTCAGTTTGAGATCGGGTATGACGATCAGCGACATGAAGCAGAGCGTCATGATCGGTTCCACGGACCTGCTGACGCCGAGCTCCGAAAAGGCGGTGTCATGAAGCGCGGTAAGCCTTTCGGCGACCCATTCGCCGCTCTTGTCGCTCATAAGACCGGCAATCGGAAGAGGAAGGGATGAAATGACGGAATTGTTCTTTACCAGGACAAAGCCGCCTTCCTGATCGATCAGGGCCCGGATGGCGCATTCCATTTCTTCGTTGCTTACGCCGACGCAGATGATGTTGTGGGAATCATGGGCGACGGAGAGTGCAACGGCGCCGCAGCGGATCCCGTAGTTCTTTAAGAGACCCAGGCCGATATGGCCGGTATTGTGGTGCCTTTCCAGTACTGCGATCTTGACGATATCCTGATCGGGCGAGTACACGAAATCCCCGTCCGCATCAAGAGAGACCTTTACGCGGGCTTCTTTTGTGACGATCCCGCCCGGTATGATCTCGATCGCCCGGACTTCGGGATCCTTCAGATGCATTTTCAGGTCATTCAGCGAAAAGGTTTTTACGTGCATGGACCCGCGTACGTTCGTAATGCCGGCTTTTTCGTATGAGAGCAGATAGCTGCCGTTTTCCGCAACTTTCCTTCCTTCGATGTAAACAGACCGGACGCGGAAATCTTTCAGGTCTTCGAACAGGACGATATCCGCTCTCTTTCCGGGGGCAATGCCTCCGCGGTCGGTGAGACGGTAGCACTCCGCCGCATTCAGGGTGGCCATGCAGACGGCCTTGACCGGGTCGATGCCGGCTTTCACCAGTTTCCTCAGGTGGCCGTCCATATGGCCTTCCTCAAAGATGGTCCGGGGCTGCCTGTCGTCGGAACAGAGGAGACAGCGGCGGTAATTGTAATCGGTAATGCCGGGCAGCAGATTCTCCAGATCATGGCAGGCGCTTCCGTCCCTGAGTTGCACGTACATGCCGCGTTCTATCCGTTCGTTCATTTCCTCGATCGTGCGGCATTCGTGGTCGGTCCTGATGCCGGCCGCCGAATAGGCATTCAGTTCGTCATGAAGAAGGCCGGGGCTGTGTCCGTCTATGATCTTGTGCATGTTTGATGCGACCAGCAGCTTGTTCAGGACTTCCTCATCGGCATTGATGACGCCGGGGTAGTTCATGAATTCCCCGAGGCCGGGAACGTGGCGGTCGCCCATGGGCCACTGCAGGTCAAAGGCGGTGACGACGCTGCCGGAGTCCTCAAACGGGGTCGCGGGGACGCAGGAAGGGATCATGTAGCGGACGGAGAGTTCCGTTTTTTCGGCGGCGCGGATCATGTAGTTGAAACCTTCCAGGCCGCAGACGTTCACGATCTCATGGGGATCCGCGATCACGGTCGTGGTCCCGCGCGGAACCACCATGCGGCCGAATTCCTCCGGCGTTGTGTAGCTGGATTCGATATGGATATGGGAGTCGATCAGGCCGGGCGCCGCGTACATCCCGCCGGCATCCGTTTCCGTTTCTCCCCGGTAGCTTTCGCCGAACCCGCAGATCGTTCCGTCGATCACCGCAATGGCGTCTTTCCGGATCTTTCCGGAATAGACATCGACGATATTGACGTTCCGGATGACCAGATCGGCTTTGATCCGGTGCATGGCGGCATCGATCTGGCGCTTTAACTGTTTTTTCTCGAGATGGTCCATGTTTTCTCCTTCTTTCCGGACAGTATGTTTTCTGCTTCATTTTACAGCAGCAGAATGCCGGAAGCAATGCCGGCGTAATGCCGGGAACAAAGAAATAAACAATATTTTTAATAATATATCAAAAATTTTGTTGTTTTTTATTGCATTGCGTATTTTGAGGTGTTAAACTTTAATCAGCTTCAGGGAAACATACTTTAAGAAATCATATCAGCTTTTTACGGCAGAAAACAAGGAGGACGGAGTATGCTTTTAATCGGTAACGGAAGGCTTGTGACAAGAGATCCCAAAGATCCGTTTTATGAAAACGGAGCGGTCCTGATCGACGGGACGGATATTAAGGAAGTCGGCGACAATACGGCCATGAAAAAGAAATATCCGAAGGCAGAGTTCCTGGATGCAAAAGGCGGTGTGATCATGCCTGCCTTCATCAACTGTCATGAGCATATTTATTCCGCCATGGCAAGAGGCCTTTCCATAAACGGCTATAACCCGAAGGGATTTCTTGAGATCCTCGACGGTCTCTGGTGGACCATTGACAGAAACCTGGACAACGAAAATACGTATCTGTCCGCCATGTCCACTTATATCGACTGCATCAAGAACGGATGCACGACGGTTTTTGACCATCACGCAAGCTTCGGCGAGATATCCGGTTCGCTTTTCGCCATTGAGAAAGCGGCAAAGAAGCTCGGGGTAAGGAGCTGCCTCTGCTACGAGATCTCGGACCGCGACGGCATGCCGAAATCCAGGGCAGCCATCCGCGAGAATGTGGATTTCATAAAGCATGCGCAGAAGGACAAATCCGACATGATCGCCGGCATGATGGGAATGCACGCGCAGTTCACGATCTCGGACGAGACTTTTGAACTGTGCAACAAGGAAATCCCGGAGGACACCGGGTATCACATTCATGTGGCGGAAGGGATCTACGACCTTCACCAGTGCTTAAAGGAACACGGCAAGAGGATCGTGGACCGTCTTTACGACTGGAACATCCTGGGGCCGAAGACTCTCCTTGCGCACTGCATCTATATCAACCCGCACGAAATGGAACTGATCAAGGAAACGGACACGATGGTCGTCCACAATCCGGAATCCAACATGGGCAACGCCTGCGGGTGTCCGCCCACCATGGAACTGGTCCACCGCGGGATCCTGACCGGCCTGGGAACAGACGGATACACGCACGACATGACCGAAAGCTACAAGGTGGCCAATGTCCTGCACAAGCACCATCTCTGCGACCCCAATGCGGCATGGGGAGAAGTTCCGGAAATGCTCTTTGAAAACAACGCGAAGATTGCCGGGAGATATTTCAAACGCCCGCTCGGTGTCCTGAAAAAGGGAGCGGCAGGGGATGTTATCGTAACAGATTACATTCCGAACACGCCCATGGGTAAGGACAACATCAACAGCCACGTTCTTTTCGGCATGAGCGGAAGAAGCGTGGTGGATACGGTCTGCAACGGAAAGGTTCTGATGAAGGACCGCAAACTGCAGGGGATCGACGAAGAAAAGGAATGGGCGGCAATCCGTGAAGGCGCACAGAAACTGGCAAACAAAATCAATTCCAGATAAGGAGAAAAATTATGGGCGACAGAATGACACCGATCCCGTTTGATCATCTGATGACGTGGGTCCTGAATGAACACAAACAGGGCAGCTGCTTCGGGCTGCACAGATGCTATCGCGCCGATCCCTCCAGAGAATATGAGATATTCGGCAGAAAGCTGGAAACACCGATCGGCCCCGCGGCCGGCCCGCATACGCAGCTTGCGCAGAATATCATTGCCTCCTATGTCGGCGGTGCCCGTTTCTTCGAACTGAAGACGGTACAGAAGATAGACGGAGAGGATCTTCCGGTTTCCAAGCCCTGTATCCTTGCGGACGACGAAGGCTATAACTGCGAATGGTCCACGGAACTGACCGTTCCGCAGGCGTTCGACGAATACGTGAAGGCCTGGTTTGTCCTGAAGGTCATCGCACGGGAGTGGGGGCTCGGTTCTTCCGACGGTTTCCAGTTCAACATGTCGGTCGGCTATGACCTTGACGGCATCAAGACGCCCAAGGTGAACAAATTCATAGACGGAATGATCAATGCCGCGGATACGCCTGTTTTCAAGGAGTGCAAGGCATGGCTTCTCGCCAACCTTGACAAGTTCCAGCAGGTGACCGGGGACTATGTGGAAAGCATCAATGCGGATATCTGCAATTCCGCCACTATTTCCACGCTGCACGGCTGCCCGCCGGCGGAGATCGAATCCATTGCGGTCTATCTTCTGACGGAGAAGAAGGTCAATACGTTCATCAAATGCAACCCGACGCTTCTGGGATATGATTATGCCAGAAAGACGCTGGATGAAATGGGCTATGACTACATCGCTTTCACGGACGTTCATTTCAAGGGCGACCTGCAGTACAAGGATGCGGTGCCCATGCTGGACAGACTGATGAAGCTTGCAGCCTCCTCGAACCTGGAATTCGGCGTCAAGCTGACGAACACGTTCCCGGTGGACGTGACGAACAAGGAGCTTCCGAGCACGGAAATGTACATGTCCGGAAAATCCCTCTATCCGCTTTCCATGGAAGTCGCGGCAAGGCTTTCCCGTGATTTCGGCGGGAAACTCAGGATTGCCTATTCGGGCGGATGCGACTATTTCAACGTCAGGTCCGTGATCGATACGGGGATATGGCCGGTTACCGTGGCAACCACGCTGTTAAAGGCGGGCGGCTACAGCAGGCTGGTCCAGATGGCGGACATGCTCATGAAGGAAGACCCGAAGCCGTTTAAGGGGATCGATGCCGCGGGCGTGGAAAAGCTGGCGCAGGATGCCAAGAAGGATCCGCATCATACGAAACCCATCAAACCGCTCTCGCCGAGAAAGAACAACCGCCCGGTTCCGCTGACCGACTGCTTCTTCTCGCCGTGCACGGAAAAATGCCCCATCCATCAGGATGTCATGACATACGGCCGCTACTGTATTTACAAGCAGTATGATGAAGCGTTCCGTGTTATCATAGACAAGAATCCGCTGCCGTTCATCACGGGCACGATCTGCAGCCACGCCTGCCAGTCCGTCTGCACCAGGAACTACTATGAGACGCCGGTGCAGATTCGGGCCAACAAGCTTCTTGCGGCAAGGCACGGATATGACAAGATCGTAAAGGAACTCAAACCCGGAAAACCGAACGGAAAGAAAGTCGTTGTGATCGGAGCCGGACCGGCCGGAATTTCCGCTGCCTATTTCCTCGGCAGAGAGGGATGTGAAGTAACGGTTTACGACGAAAATGACAAGGCCGGCGGCGTGGTCGCAAACATCATTCCGGAATTCCGCATTCCCATGGCGGATATCGAGAAGGATGTTTCCCTTGCCAGGGCGGTCGGCGCAAAGTTCGTGCTGAACCGCCGCGTGGACGACGTTAAGAAACTCATGGCCGACGAAAAAGCGGACTATGCCATCGTCTGCATCGGCGCGCACAAGGATTCTCCCCTGAAACTGGAAGAGGGCACTGCCCTGAACGCTCTTGAATTCCTGCAGGAAAACAAGGCAAACGGCGGGACCTCGAAGCTCGGGGAGAACGTGGTCGTGATCGGAGGCGGCAATACCGCCATGGATACGGCGCGTGCGGCAAAGAAAAATAAGGGAGTCAGGAATTCCTATCTGGTTTACAGACGCAACCGCAGATACATGCCGGCCGACGAAGAAGAACTTCAGATGGCCATAGACGACGGCGTCATCTTCAAGGAGTTTCTTGCTCCCGTGAGTTTAAAGAACGGAAAGCTTCTCTGCAAAAAGATGCAGCTCGGGGACATGGATGCTTCCGGCAGACGCTCCGTGGTTGAAACCGGCGAAACGGAAGAAGTGCCGGCCGATACCGTGATCGCCTCCATAGGCGAAAGAGTGGACGGCTCCTTCTATGCAGACAACGGGATCGAAACTACCGACAAGGGATTTCCGAAAGTGAACCCGGAAACGAACGAAACCAGCGTGAAGAACGTATTTGCCGCTGGAGACGGCGCATTCGGCGCTTCTGTTGCCGTCAAGGCGATCGCCGATGCCAAGCTTGCGGCGGAAACCATTGTGGGACACAAGATCGGCACGGACCGCGACTCCGATACGACGGAAGATCTGCTGTACGGAAAGAAAGGCGTTCTCCGCGAGCCGGATATGTCCGACGGGCAGTGCGACAACAGATGCCTTACCTGCGATTATGTCTGCGAGAACTGCACGGACGTATGTCCGAACCGCGCCAACATCTCTCTGAAGGTGCCCGGTGCCAGGATGCATCAGATCATCCATGTAGATTACATGTGCAACGAATGCGGAAACTGCGAGCACTTCTGCCCGTGGTCTTCGGCACCGTACAAGGACAAATTCACGCTGTTCGCAAACGAGAAGGATATGGAGAATTCCAGGAACGACGGGTTTGTGTTTACGGGGAATGAAGGAAATGTGAAGATCCGCCTGGGCAGCATGAGTCTTGCCTATAAGGTGGGAGGGGAACCCGGAAATCTCGGGAAGGATCTGGCAGCGGTGATCGATACCGTCTGGAAGGACTATCATTATCTGATCCTCTGATCCCCCCTGCTTTCGGATATCAATAAAAAAGGATGCCGGTACGCTATGCCATCAGCCAGAAAAAAGCCATGTGTCGTTTTTACATTCGGAAGCACTACGGAAGCCATTCATATGGAACGGACTGCCCATGAATGGAAATACAGAGGGAGAATGATCCCTCTTCCCACGGAGATCGATTCTTCATGCGGTCTTGCGTGGTGTGCTCCCGTAAAGGACAAAGAGGGACTTAAGAGAATGACAGAGCGGATGAAAATCAAAGTTGAGGGAATCTATGAACTTGAACTGTAAAATTAATGTAAACGGAAAAGAATATGAATTTGACGGCAGCCGGAAGCTGATGGATGTCCTGCGAAACGACCTTCATCTCAAGTCCGTGAAAAACGGGTGCGCGGAGGGTGCCTGCGGGGCCTGCACGGTTCTTGTGGACGGGAAACCGACCAAGTCCTGCGTCCAGACGGTTGCCAGGATGGAGGGAAAGCACATCCTCACGGTGGAAGGGCTTTCGGACCGTGAGAGGGAAGTGTTTGTCTGGGCTTTCGGCGAGGCCGGCGCGGTGCAGTGCGGCTTCTGCATACCTGGCATGGTCATGTGCGGGAAGGGACTGATCGACCAGAACCCGGATCCGCAGCGTGTGGAAGCGGCCATGGCCATACGGAACAATATCTGCCGCTGCACGGGATATAAAAAGATCATTGACGGAATTCTTCTGGCGGCGAAAATGCTCCGCGAGAACACGCCTGTACCCGCAGCGGACAACCGGGTAAAGATCGGCAGCCACATGCACCGGATTGATGTCCGCGAAAAGGTACTGGGAACGGGGAAGTATGCGGATGACATTGAGCTGGAGGGAATGTGCTATGCCTCCGCGGTGAGAGCGGCATATCCGAGAGCCAGAGTGCTTAAGATCCATACGGAAGATGCAAGGAAGGTACCGGGCGTCATTGCCGTGTATACGTCGGCGGATGTCCCGGGAAGCAACAAGGTGGGACATATCGTCCGCGACTGGGATGCTTTTATTCCGGAAGGGGAATGCACGAGATACTTAGGGGATGCCATCTGTCTCGTGGTCGCCGAAACGGAGGAGAGTCTTGCAAAGGGAAAAGAAGCGGTCCGGGTGGACTACGAGGAACTGAAACCGGTCACGAATGCACAGGAGGGGCTTGCACCGGATGCGCCGAAAATCCATGAGAACGGAAATATCGTTTCCCATGAGCATCTGATCAAGAACAACGCCTCGGACATCATTTCAAAATCAGCGCACAAGGTCACGAGGACTTATCATACTCCGTGGACCGAGCATGCGTTCCTGGAACCGGAATGTTCCGTGGCGTTTCCGTTCGATGACGGCGTGTTCATCTATTCGTCCGATCAGAGCACATACGATACCCGGAGGGAGTGTTCCTATCTTCTGGGCCTGCCCAAGGAAAAGATCATCGTGGAAAATGCGCTGGTCGGCGGCGGGTTCGGCGGCAAGGAAGACGTGACGGTGCAGCATTTTGCCGCCATGGCGGCCTATCTGCTGAAGAGGCCCGTCAAGTGCCGGCTGGCCCGGAAGGAAAGTCTCATTATCCATCCGAAACGCCACGAGATGACCATTGAAATGACGACGGCCTGCGATGAAAACGGACGTCTTACGGCCATGAAGGCCGTGATTTTAAGCGACAACGGGGCCTATGCCTCGCTGGGAGGACCTGTTCTGCAGAGAGCCTGCACACATGCGGCCGGTCCCTACAATTACCAGTCGATCGACATCGAAGGAACGGCTGTCTATACCGATAACCCGCCGGCCGGTGCTTTCCGCGGATTCGGCGTGACGCAGACAAATTTTGCGACGGAGATGAACGTTGACCTGCTTGCGGAAGAAGTCGGGCTTGACCCGTGGCAGATGCGTTATCTGAATGCCATCCGTCCGTATGAAGTGCTTCCGAACGGGCAGATTGCCGGCCCGGAAACCGGACTTGCGGAAACGCTGGATGCGGTCAAGGACCAGTTCTACGGAAACAGACATGTGGGAATTGCCTGCGCGTTCAAGAATTCCGGCGTCGGCGTCGGACTTCCGGACTGGGGCCGCGTACGGCTTCTGGTGAAGGACGGCGTGGTGGAGATCCACTGCGGCGCAAGCTGCATCGGACAGGGGGTCGGTTCGGTCTTAAGCCTCATGGTATGCCAGGAATGCGACCTGACCATAGATCTTGTGAAATGGTTCAGGCCCAATACCGGGGATTCTCCGGATTCCGGTACCACTTCCGGTTCCCGCCAGTCAACGGTATCCGGTGAAGCCTGCCGGAGAGCCTGCCAGATTCTGAAGAAAGACCTGATTGAAAATCAGGGGAACTTAAGCCGGCTGGAAGGAAAGGAATATCACGGGGAATATCTGGCGGAAACGGACGCGCTCGGCGCGGACGTGCCGAATCCGGTCAGCCATGTGGCCTACGGGTACGCGACACAGATCTGTATCCTGAACGATGACGGAACAATCCGCAAGATCGTGGCGGCGCATGATGTCGGGAAGGCAATCAATCCGGTCGCACTGGAGGGACAGATCGAGGGCGGCTGCGTGATGAGCGCCGGCTATGCGCTGACGGAGCAGTATCCTCTGGACAACTGCGTACCGACCGCAAAGTACGGGACGCTCGGACTGTTCCGCGCGGACAGGGCGCCGGTTGTGGAACCGATCATTGTGGAAAAGCCGGGGCTTCAGATTGCCGACGGCGCAATCGGGATCGGGGAGATCACTTCCATTCCGGGGGCGGCGGCCATTGCGGATGCCTATTACCGTTTCAACGGAATTTTTGAAACGGATCTGCCGTTAAAGAACACACCGTATGCAAAGAAAAAATAACCGTATCCGCAGGATTGCCATGAACCGCCGGACAGACGAGTTTTAAGTCTGTCCGGTATTGCAATTCCGGATACCGATAAAAAACGAAAGAAGGTCATCGTATGAAACTGATCAAGAACGGAACGCTGGTATTTCCTTCGGGAAGCAGAAAGGAAGATATCCTGATCGACGGAGAAAAGATCGTCAAGGTAGCGCCGGATATCCGGGATACGGATGCGGAAGTGATCGATGCTTCCGGGAAGCTGATCTTTCCGGGCTTTATCGATGCCCATACGCATTTTGACCTGCACGTGGCAGGCACGGTCACGATCGACGATTTTGCATCGGGGACAAAGGCTGCCGTTTCCGGAGGCACAACGACCATCATCGATTTCGGGACGGCCTATCCGGGAGAAAACCTGAAGCAGGGACTGGAAAACTGGATGAAGAAGGCGTCCGTCGGCTGTTCGTGCGATTTCGGGATCCATCAGACCATCACGGAATGGAATCCGTCCATTTCAAAGGAATGTCAGGATATGATGGACATGGGTGTTTCCACATTCAAGATCTATATGACCTATGACACAAAGCTTGACGACAAGACCATCCTGGAAGTGCTGCAGAGACTGAAGGAAGTGGGCGGCATCACGGGATGCCACTGCGAAAACGCGGGACTGATCGATGCGCTCCGCGACGAATACGCATCGGATGAAAGAAAGACAAAGGTAAGTTCGCATTATCTGACAAGGCCGGCCGCCGCGGAAGCGGAGGCAATCGGAAGGCTCTGCCATCTGGCGGAAGTTGCGGATACACCGGTTGTCGATGTTCACCTGACCTGCGCGGAAGGCCTTGAGGAAATCCGTGCGGCCAGAAAGCGCGGACAGAAGATCTACGTGGAAACATGTCCGCAGTACCTGACGATGGATGACAGTCTTTACGAGCTGCCTGGATTTGAAGGCGCAAGGTACGTGTGCGCGCCGCCGCTTCGGAAGAAACATGACCAGGATGTGCTGTGGAAGGCACTTTCGGACGGGGAAATCCAGACAGTTTCCACCGATCACTGTTCGTTTACCCTGAAACAGAAGGAGCTCGGGAAAGAGGATTTCCGGAAGATCCCGGGCGGAATGCCGGGCGTGGAACTCCGCGGTCGCGTGCTCTATTCCGAAGGAGTGACAAAGGGAAGAATCACAAAGGAAAAAATGTGCGAGGTCTGTTCCGAAAATCCGGCAAAGCTGTACGGACTCTACCCGAGGAAGGGCGTGCTTGCCGAAGGCTCGGATGCTGATATCGTGATTCTGAATCCGGACCGGAAGGAAACCGTGACGGTGAAGACGCAGGTCAGCAGATGCGACTATGCGCCGCTGGAAGGCAAGGAACTCACCGGCGTGATCGAAAAGGTGTTTCTCCGCGGGGAAGAAGTTGCGGCAGAAGGGAAAGTGCTGAAGGAGAACAGAGGGGAATTCTTAAAACGCGGCAGATTCAGCCTGTAAAGAGATCTGCGGACAGACCTGAACACCGTTATTTTTACCGATCCGTTTCGTATAAGATAGGCAAACGCTCCGTATTGCTTTCGGCGATACGGAGCGTTTATACTGTCAAAATGGATATTCGCATACAAAAATAACGGAGGAAAAAAGTATGAATATGAAGATGAATCAGGAAATCAGTGTCAGGAAGGTTACAGAAGATGCGGAGAATCTGTTTCGGAACGGTTTCTTCTGCTCGGAAGCGGTCGTGAGTTCTATCCGCTCGAATTTCGGACTGGAGGTTCCGGAGGAAGTGATCATGATGGCATCCGGTTTTCCGGTCGGCGTAGGAAGAAGCAAATGCCTCTGCGGCGCGGTTTCGGGCGGCGTCCTTTCGCTGGGAATGTTTTTCGGCCGTACAAAACCAGGAGACCCGAAAGTGGAAAAAAATCTTGCGGTTGCAAACGAACTTCATGACTGGTTTAAAAACAACAACGGAAAAAACGCTGTCTGCTGCCGGATCCTGACAAAGGAATTTGATATGGGGAAAGGTGAGCATAAGGCACAGTGCATACGTTTTACGGGAATGGTCGCCGGGAAGACGGCAGAGATCATTATCCGTGAATTTCATCTGAAGAATACGGATGCGGAAAAAGAAGACGTTGAGAAAGGAGACGGTAAAAAAGCATGAGAAATTTCCTTCGCAAAGTCCCGCTTCCCATTTCAGGAGTCATGCTCGGGTTTGCCGCACTTGGGAATCTTCTGCAGAGTTATGGAGAAGGCTGGCACAGGGCATGCGGCATTTCTGCCGGCTTCATTCTGATCCTGTTGCTTTTAAAACTTGTTTTTCTTCCCGGTGATTTTGTCCGGGATATGAAAAACCAGGTGACTGCCGGGATTGCCGGAACTTTTCCCATGGCCCTGATGCTTCTGTCCGTTTACCTGAAACCGTATATCGGGCAGGCTTCGATGACGATATGGTTTGCCGCGATCATTCTTCATGCGGCTCTCGTGATCTTTTTCACCGTTTCCTTTATCCGTGCGAAAAACATCCCGGATTTTCTTGCCAGCTATTTTATCGTCTATGTCGGAATGGCGGTAGCTTCCGTAAGTGCGCCGGCCTACGGGATGCAGCCGCTCGGATACGGGATCTTTGTTCTGAGTTTCGTTCTGTTCCTTGTCCTGTTTGTATTTGTGACTTTCCGCTATCTGAAATATCCCGTGAAAAAGGATTCCCTGAAACCGCTGTTCTGCATTTATACGGCGCCATGCAGCCTGTGCCTGGCGGGGTATCTCCAGTCTGCTTCCGTAAAATCCGCGGGAATGGTCATTTTCATGCTGGTATTTTCGTTTGCGCTTTATCTTGCGGCATTCATTAATCTTTTCCGGTGCCTTGCACTTCCGTTTTTCCCTTCTTATGCCGCATTTACGTTTCCGTTTGTGATCAGCGCCATTGCCGTGAAACAGACGAACGCATTTTTCCTGAAGGCGGGAGAGCCGCTTATGTGGTTGAAATATGCGGCTTCCGCAGAAACCGTGATAGCCGCGGTAATGGTTCTCTATACATTCGTCCGGTTTCTGAAAGAAGTATTTTCATAAACTTTATGGTATGATTAGACCTGCACCGGTAAATTTTACGGATATTTCGGAGGAATGGCCATGAATACTGCTTTCAGACTGACGGAAGAGGAAAATCAGAGGATCCTGGATTTCAGGCATGACATGCATGAACATCCGGAACTGTCGCACGAGGAGTTCCGTACCACGGAAAACATCAGGGATTTTCTGAAAACGGTCCCGGGCGCGGAAATTCTGGATCTTCCGGTAAAGACCGGAGTCCTGGCGCGGATTACCGGCGGAAAGCCAGGCCCCGAAACCGGGCTCCGAGCGGATATAGACGCCATCCGCCAGACGGAAGAGTACGAGAGCCCGTACAGATCGGAAACGCCGGGCATCATGCATGCCTGCGGCCATGATTTTCATACGGCGTCTCTTCTGGGAGCGGCGCTGATCATAAGCCGGAACAGGGAATGCCTGAAGGGAAATGTGGATTTTCTCTTTCAGGAAGCGGAGGAAACAACGGACGGAGCCAGGGAGGTGCTGGAAGCCGGGCTTCTTGAGATCATCCATCCGCAGAAATTTTTTGCACTTCATAACCGTCCGGAGGTCATGACGGGAAAAGTGGTCGTGAAAAACGGGGCGCTTATGGCCGCCAAGACGAATTTTGCGATCACCATTCACGGTGTCGGCGGACACGGTTCCATGCCACATCTTTGTGTGGACCCGATCGTCTGTGCGGCGGCGGTCATTTCATCCCTCCAGACGATCGTCAGCAGAAATACGGACCCGCTGGACAGCGTCGTGCTGTCCGTCGGTTCCATTCACGGGGGAAGCCTGGAAAACCTGGTCGTCGACGAGGTCAGGATGACGGCCAGCATCCGTGCCCTGAGGACGGAAACGAAGAAAGCCATGCTGAAAAGAATGGAAACGATCGTAACGGAAACCTGCCGGGCGTACGAATGCGCGTCTGAGATCCGCTATGAGGAGAACATCCCGGCCGTATTCAACAGCCCGGAAATGGCGCGACTTGCAAAGAGAGCCGCGGAAAACGTGGTCGGTCAGGAAAACGTGACGGACGTTTCCCCGACTCTTGCCAGCGAGGACTTTGCCATGATCATGGAAAAGGTGCCTTCCTTCCTGTACTGGGTCGGCAGCGGCACGCCGGGGGAAGAGTGCCATGCCTGGCATAATGCGAAATTCCATGCCTGTGACCGGGGAATCCGGATAGCGGCGGAGGTCCTGGCGGAGTCGGCGTTCTGTGCTGCGGATCCGGAGGGGCGGTAATATATAGAATGATACAACATTAGGTTACATTAAAATTTCAAAATTACAAAAAATTTCGGTTTTCGGGTTCCTATGCTGTTTTGTTTGTGCTATACTGATGTTACTACCAGATTACGGTTTTCATAAGTCGGGTGATCAGAGTGAGCACATATGGGAACGGACAGACCTTGGCGTATCTGTGGCTGATTATTCTGCTTGTACTGATTATTGTCATTCTCGAGATATCAGCATACAGAAGGCAGGTTCTGCTGAATCAGGACCTTCTTACAAAACTGCATAACCGCAGATGGGCAATCGACCGCATCAACCGCATGCTCCGGTCGGGGAAGCCGTGTGCGGTTGCTTTTATGGACATTGATGATTTTAAGGACATCAATGATTTTGTCGGCCATATGAACGGAGACCGGCTCCTGACCGGGATCGCGGAGCGGATCGGAGAGATCGAAAGGGGAAAATGGATCTTATGCCGCATCGGGGGCGACGAGTTCGTAGGGATTTTTGAAAAGACGGCCAGCACGGAAGCGGAGCGGATATGCCGGAAAATCCTTTCTTCCTTTGAAGAACCTTTTATGCTGAACGGAAGCCGGGTCAGCCTGACCGCAAGCATAGGAATTGCCAGGTCGCCGGAGGATACGGGCAACGGAGACGATATCTTTTCCTGTGCGGACATTGCCATGTATGCCGCCAAAAAAAACGGCAAAAACAAACTGCAGATCTTCAGCGGAGAACTTCGTGAGAGACTGGAACGCAAAAAAACGGTTTCCATGCTGCTGAGCGATGCCATAGAAGAAAACGGGTTTTCAATCGTGTTCCAGCCATTCTTCTGTGCCGGGACCGGTTCCCTCTGCGGGGCGGAAGCGCTCCTTCGGATGAAAAACTCTCTTTCTTTTCCCGATGAATTCATACCGGTCGCGGAGGAAAACAGATCCATCGTACAGATCGGAAGAATCGTCGCGGAACTGGTGATCCGTCAGATTGCCGAATGGAACAGCAGGAACATGCCCCGGATCGTCATCACCATGAATTTTTCCAACGTGCAGCTTCAGGATACTTTTTATCCGGAATACCTGGGATTTCTTCTGAAAAAATACAATGTCCCGGTTTCCGAGCTGCAGCTGGAAATGACGGAAAGCGTTTACTTGAACCGGGTGGACGAAACAAGGAATTTTCTGCGCCGCCTTTCCGATCTTGGCGTGCAGATCGTGCTGGATGATTTCGGCACTGGTTATTCCTCCATCAGTTATCTGAATTATGTGAATTTCCGTTCGGTCAAACTGGACAAGAGTCTCATGGACCGTTTCCTGCAAACCGGGGAAGACGGAATGCTGGACGGCATCGTGAACATGATCCACAGTTTGAACATGAAGGTGATCGCCGAAGGCGTGGAAAAGGAGGAACAGGCGGATGCACTGACATATATCGGATGCGATTATATTCAGGGCTTTCTGTATGCGAAACCGATGACGTCAAGGGAAATGGAAACGCTTATGCAAAATGAAAACAGGGAGAAATGCGCGGTTTCCTAATCGAGCGGTAAAAGAAAACAGAACGCCCCGTATTGCCTATGGCAATGCGGGGCATTTATAATATCTGAGGAGATGTTTTAAATCTGAAAGGAGAAGAAATGATAACGCTTGATGAAAAAGGAAAACAGTGTCCCATACCGGTCATAGAGACGAAGAAGACCCTCGAAAAGACAGCCGTGGGGGAGAAGGTCCTGGTACAGGTTGACAATGAGATCGCCGTGGAGAATCTTCAGAAATTTGCCGTCCAGAAGAAATTCGCTTTTGTGTCGCGCAAAACAGGAGCCAATGAGTATGAGGCGGAATTTACGGTAACGGACGAAGGGAAAAAATCCCTGGGCGCATCGGCTGCGGAGCCGGTTACGTGCGATGCCGCGGCAGCAAAAAGCACGGACGGAAAGCTGAAAACGGTAGTCGCTATTTCAGCCGATCATATGGGAGAATCGATTGAAGAACTCGGGAAGATTCTTTTGAAAGGATTTATTTATGCATTGTCCAAAACGGAGGATGTCCCTGCGACAGTACTTTTCTATAACAGCGGTGCAAAGCTTACCTGCGAGGGAAGCGAATCTCTGGAGGACCTGAAAGCGCTATCCGATGCAGGATGCGAGATCCTGACCTGCGGGACCTGCCTGGATTACCAGCATCTGAAGGAAAAACTGAAGGTCGGCGGCGTGACAAACATGTATGACATCACCGAAAAAATGCTGCATGCCGACAGACTTGTGAGGCCCTGAACATGGCGGAGAAAGTGCAGTTCTGCAAAGGCGGCGGCTGTACCGCAAAGCTGGGACCGGATATCCTGAAACGTGTTCTTTCGAAACTGCCGGCGCAGAAAAAGGATCCGGACCTTTTGGTGGGATTTGAAACAAGCGACGATGCCGCAGTCTACCGGGTTTCCCCGGACAGGGCAGTGGTACAGACACTGGATTTCTTCCCGCCGATGGTGGAGGACCCGCATACGTTCGGACAGATTGCGGCAGCCAATGCGCTTTCCGATATCTGGGCCATGGGAGGGAGGCCGGTCACTGCGCTGAACATTGTCTGTTTTCCGCAGGACTGGGACCTGAACATACTGGGAGAAATCATGAGGGGCGGCGCCGAGAAGGTGGCGGAAGCCGGAGCTTCCCTGGCCGGAGGGCACAGCATCAATGATGCTGATGTCAAATACGGGCTTTCGGTGACGGGCGTGATCGATCCTGCCAAAGTCCTGAAAAACGTGGGCGCGCTTCCGGGCGACAGGCTTATCCTGACCAAACCGCTCGGCACGGGAATCGTATGCACGGCCGGACGCGTGGGAGAAGCGGACGCGGAAAGCATGGAGGCGGCCGTTCGGTCCATGACGACGCTGAATAAATACGCTTCGGAAATTTTTCAGAAGTACAAAGTGGATGCCTGCACGGACGTAACGGGGTTCGGCCTTCTGGGACACCTTAACGAAATGCTGGGGGAGGAATCCTATGCCGTCCTGCATATGAAGGACATTCCCTGCCTGCCTGAAATTCCGTCCTACGTCGATGCATTCTATCTAACGGCGAACGGACAGAGAAACAGAAACCACTTGAAGGGAAAAGTACTTTTCGAGAACATGGAATTCTGGCAGGAAGAGCTGCTTTTTGACCCGCAGACGTCCGGAGGGCTGCTTGCAGCCGTTCCCGGAGAGCAGGCGGAGGCATGCCTTGCGGAGATCCGTACGCTGGGGCTTCCCTGCGGGATTATCGGAGAGATTACGGAAAACGGAGAAAACCGGATATGCGTGAACTGATCATTGTGAGAGGCGGCGGGGATATTGCCACGGGAACCATATGGACGCTGCGGAAGGCGGGCTTTTCCGTATTAATCCTGGAATGTGCTGCCCCGAGCGCCATCCGCAGAAGCGTTTCTTTCTGCGAGGCGGTCTATGCCGGAAAAGCAGCGGTGGAAGGCATGGAATGTCTCCTTGCGAAGGACTTGAAGGATGCGGTCCGCCTTCTGAAGGAAGAGAAGCTTGCCATGCTGGTGGACCCGGAAGGCAGGTCTGTCAAGAATTTTAAAAAGAACGGTACCTATGCGGATGAATTCCGTTATCTTGCCCTGGTAGACGGGATCCTTGCCAAGAAGAACCTGGGCACGGAAAGGGACATGGCGCCTTTTGTCATTGCACTGGGGCCCGGCTTTACGGCGGGAAAAGACTGCGATGCCGTCGTGGAGACCATGCGCGGCCACAACCTGGGAAGAGTGTTCACGGAAGGCAGCGCCCTCCCGAACACCGGCATGCCTGGCCTGATCGCCGGCCATGCCTCGGACCGTGTCCTGCATGCGGAATATGCGGGCATTCTCTTTAACCGCTCCAAAATCGGCGACATCGTGGAAAAAGACCAGACGATCGCCGTGATCCGGGATGAAAAAGGGACGGATCATGAGGTAAAGGCAACCTTTGAGGGGCTGCTGAGAGGACTCATCCGGGACGGGTTCCCGGTGACAAAAGGCTTCAAGATCGCGGACATTGACCCGCGGGAAACGGAATTCAAAAACTGCTTCACCATTTCCGACAAGGCAAGGGCAATCGGCGGTTCCGTCCTGATGGCTGTCATGCAGTACAGAAAGGAAACGGAAAATGATCTACTTTGACAATGCGGCCACGTCCTATTACCGCCCCGCCTGTGTGGGAAAGGCAGTCGAAAAGGCGATCGGGTCGCTGACCAATTCCTCGCGCGGCGCCTACGGCAGTTCCCTTAACGCTTCCGGTGTCCTTTTTGATGCCAGGGAAGAGCTTTCGGAACTGTTCGATGCGGACGGCCCGGAGAGGATCTCATTTACCAAGAACGCGACGGAAGCACTGAATACGGCGCTGTTCGGAATGGATCTGAAAGCCGGAGACCATCTGATCGTAAGTGTCCTGGAACACAATTCCGTGCTGAGGCCGGCATACCGGCTTAAAGAGCGCGGCGTTTTCCTGCACGTGATCGGGGCGGACAGCCGTGGCGTGCTGGATTACGGTGAACTGAAGGAAACGCTGAACGGCATTTCCGGAAAAGCAAAAACCGCGGTCGCTCTTTCCCACGGTTCCAATGTAACTGGCAACGTCATCGATCTTGAAAAAGTCGGGAACATGTGCCGGAAGGCGAAAGCTGTTCTGATCGTGGATGCCGCCCAGACGGCAGGCTGCATCCCCATCGACATGAAAAAACAGAAAATCGACATTCTCTGTTTTTCCGGGCACAAGTCCCTGATGGGGCCGCAGGGGACCGGCGGGATTGCCGTCCGGACCGGTCTTGAACTGATGCCTCTTCTTCTGGGAGGATCCGGGATTCTTTCCTTCCTTACGGGAATGCCGGAAGACATGCCGGAGCATCTGGAAGCGGGCACGCAGAATGCACAGGCGGTATCGGGCCTTCTGGCGGCGCTGCGGTATTCCCGCGGCAGAAGGGAAGCATGGGCGGAAAAGGAAACACGGCTCAGGATGTCTTTCCTGGACGGGCTGGAAAAACTTTCCCGGGTTTCCCGGGAAAAAGGCGGACCCGGCATCACGGTCTACGGGGATCAGGACGCACAGCCGCATCTGCCGGTCGTTTCCTTTAATATCGAAGGAGAGTATTCTTCACGGGTGGCGGATTTCCTGTGGCGGAAGTCAAAGATAGCGGTTCGCGCCGGGATCCACTGCGCACCGCTCGTCCACGGGCATTTCGGGACCGGAAAGCAGGGAATGGTCAGGATTTCCTTCTCCCACGCGAATACAAATGCCCAGGTTACAATATTGCTCAATACCTTAGCGTTATTTTTTTAAAAAAATAGTTAGAATGCAAAAAAAATCTTGAGGTTTGTTGAAAGATGTATTATAATATGTTAAAGTAAATGAAACAACAGAAGAGAGTTCAGGCAATTTGTATAACAAGGGAGTTATATGGAATGATTTATATTCGTATGGACTCCTTTTTTATTCAGGATTACCAAAATAAACTGTTGTTTTATGTAAAGGAAATCAAAAAGGAGGAAATGTATTCATGAAAAAGATCGTAAGTGTGTTATGTGCTTCTGCAATGGTAATGGGTCTGCTTTCCGGGTGTCAGAGTGCGGCACAGTCCGGCAGCGCTTCCACGACGGCAGCGGCGGCAGCCGGAACAACGGCAGCAGCGGCAGCCGGGAGTGCAACGACAGCAGCGGCGGCTGCAACCGCCGGTGTTGCAAAGGACAAGATCAAGGTCGGCTTCCTGTATGTCGGAGATGATACGGATCAGGGATATACCTCCAACTTCATGGATGGCACCAAGGAAATGAAGAAGGCTCTCGGACTTTCCGACAGCCAGGTTATTGAAAAGACGAACGTCAAAGAGGATTCTTCCTGCGAAACCGCATTGAAGGAACTCGCCGACGGAGGCTGCAACATCATTTTTGCGACATCCTTCGGATTTGAACAGTTCGTGGAACAGGTTGCTCCCGATTATCCGAACGTTCAGTTCTGCCATGCGACAGGTTATCAGTGCGCAACGGATAAGCTGGAAAATACTCACAACTATTTCCCGCAGATCTTCGAAGCAAGATATCTGACCGGTATCATTGCAGGCATGAGAACAAAAAGCAACAAGATCGGCTATGTCGCGGCAATGCCTTATTCGGAAGTCATGAGCGGATATACGGCATTCTATCTCGGCGCAAAATCCGTGAATCCGAATGTCACGATGGAAGTTCAGTACACGAACTCCTGGAATGATCCCAACATGGAATCCCAGCTGGCACAGGCTCTGATCGATGACGGATGCGATGTACTCGGACAGCATGCGGATTCCGCTGCAACCGCAACCGTATGCGAGAAGAACAAAGTATGGCAGATCGGCTACAACTCAGATATGAGAGACAAGGCAAAGAATGCTTCCATCTGCAGCTGCCGCTGCGACTGGGGTATTTATGCACAGTATGCCGTTCAGTGCGTTATCGACGGGAAAGCGATCGATCAGGACTGGACAGCGGGTCTCAAGGACAATGCAGTTGTCCTGACAGAGTATAACGATGCTCTTATGCCGGACGGCGCAAAGGACAAAGTTGAGACTGCAAAGAAAGCTATTATTGACGGAAGTCTCCACGTATTTGATACCTCCAAGTTTATGGTCGGCGGCAAGGCTGAAACAACATTCAAGAGTGCCGGCGGTGCGGAAATGGTTAAGGACGGATATTTCCACGAGCAGGAGATCGGCTTCGGCGGTTCTTCACCTGCATGGCCGTCTGCAAAGGACAACACATGGATCGTTGATGGAATTACAGTAAAACAGTAATACATTCGGGAGGGAAGCGCTTCCTTTTCGGGGCGCTTCCCTTTCATTTGAAATGGTATACAGGATAGGAAAGGTTTCCACAGGAAGGGGGACAGGACATTGGCTGCTGATGCACAGGTTGTAGTTGATATGCAGAATATCACGAAGACGTTCGGCAAGGTCGTTGCAAACCACAATGTAAAACTGACGCTTCATAAAGGGGAAATACTGGCGCTTCTCGGAGAAAACGGGAGCGGGAAAACCACGCTTATGAACATGCTTTCCGGAATCTATTTTCCGGATTCCGGTACTATAGAGGTGAACGGAAAGGAAGTCATGATCCGTTCTCCCAAGGACGCGTTCGATAACGGGATCGGAATGATCCATCAGCATTTCCTGCTTGTGGATGTTCTGACAGCGGCGGAGAACATTGTTCTCGGACTGCCCGGTGCCGCAACGGTGGACCGGAAGGGAATCAACGGGAAGGTAAAGGAACTCTGCGACAGATACGGCTTCGATATCGATCCGAAAAGAAAAATTTACAACATGGCTGTTTCGGAAAAACAGACAGTCGAAATCATGAAGGTTCTTTACCGCGGTGCGGATATCCTTATTCTTGACGAACCGACAGCGGTCCTTACACCTCAGGAAGTGGACAAGCTCTTTGCGGTCTTAAGGAATATGAAGAAGGACGGAAAGTCAATCATCATCATTACTCATAAGTTGAATGAGGTGCTTGCCATTTCCGATCATGTGGAAATTCTGAGAAAAGGCGAATACATAAAGACCATCAATACGGCGGAAGCGGATCAGCAGATCCTGACGGACGCCATGGTCGGTCATGCCACTTCTCTGGCAATAGAGCGTCCGCAGTTAGAGCGCGGGCCCGAACTTTTAAAGGTCAGCAATGTTACGGTTCTGAACAATGAAAAGCTGAAAGCTCTGGACAACGTATCGTTTTCCGCATACGGAGGAGAGATCCTCGGTATAGCGGGTATTTCCGGCTCCGGACAGAAGGAACTGTGCGAGGCAATCGCCGGTCTGCAGCATCTGACCACGGGAAATATTATGTTTCAGGAAAAAAATCATCAGGGGAAAACGCTCAGTGATGTGAACGATAGAACACCGTCGGAGAGAGAGAAGGCAGGACTTACCTATGTCAATCTTTCCTTTGTCCCGGAAGACCGCCTCGGCATGGGACTGGTAGGTTCCATGGACATGACGGACAACTGCATGCTGAGAAGCTACCGGAACAACAAGGGAATTTTTGTGGACAGAAAGACGCCGCGTGAACTTGCGGAAAAACTGATCAAGGAACTGGAGATCGTGACGCCGGGCGTGGAAACCCCCGTAAGACGTCTGTCCGGCGGAAACGTGCAGAAAGTTCTGCTCGGAAGGGAAATTGCGGGAGGACCTGAAGTACTGGTCGTTTCCTATCCCGTCCGAGGACTGGATATCAATTCCTCCTATAAGATCTATGACCTTCTGAATGAGCAGAAGAAAAAGGGAGTCGCGGTTATCTTCGTAGGCGAGGACCTGGATGTTCTGCTGGAACTTTCCGACCGTATCCTGGTCATGTGTGACGGTCAGGTCAGCGGAATCCTGAATGCGGAAGATATCGCAAAACCGGAAGCCAAGGCCAACATCGGCATTTATATGATCAAGGTCGGCGGACCGGATGCCAAAGAGGAGGTGAGAGCATGAGTGCGGAAAGTGTTCATGAGAAAAAAGAACCATTCATGCGAATGGTAAAACGGGATAACATATCCCAGGGCGAAGCTGCCAAGATCCGCATTCTCGCCATTGTTTTTGCCATTATTGTGGGCGGGCTTCTTTTCCTGGCTCTCGGCAAAAACCCTCTGGTTTCCTACAAGGATATGATCAGCGGCGCTTTTGATACCAAGGTCATGATCCAGGAAACCATCAAGAAGGCCATTCCGCTTCTGATCACGGCGCTCGGCATCACCTGTGCATTCAAGATGCAGTTCTGGAACATAGGCGGAGAGGGCCAGATCTTAATGGGCGGCATCGGTGCTGCCTACTGGGCTTACTTCTGGGCAGACAAACTTCCCAAGATTCCGCTGATTCTTGTCATGCTTGTGACGGCTATGGTCATGGGAGGTCTTTTCGGACTGCTGCCCGCACTTTTCAAGGCGAAATGGGGGACCAACGAAACGCTGTTCACCCTGATGCTGAACTATATTGCCAAATATCTGATCATTTATCTGGCAAACGGACCCTGGAAGGATCCGGGTTCTTCCTTTCCGCAGATGCCGACGATCAACCGGGGCGTATTTCTTTCCACGGTGTTCGGTGTCCACTGGGGCTGGATCGTCTGTATTATCCTGATCATTCTGATGACCATATATTTCAGAAAGACCAAACAGGGCTTTGAGATTGCGGTTGTCGGCGAAAGCAACAACACGGCACGCTATGTGGGGATCAATGTCGGCAAGGTGTTCCGCAGGACCATGTTCCTTTCCGGCGCCCTGATCGGCCTTGTCGGTTTTTTCCAGGTCGCAGGCGCGGACCATATGCTCAGTGAAAATACTGCGGGCGGCGTCGGCTTTACCGCCATCACGGTTGCCTGGCTGGCTCACATGAACCCCACCGGTATAGGCGTTGTCGCACTGGCGATTGCCATACTGGAACGCGGATGCAGCAGGATAGAGACAACACAGCATGTACCGGCTTCCGTTTCCAATATTCTGATTGGGCTCATTCTTTTCTTCATGCTCGGCTGCGAATTCTTCATAAACTATAAACTGATCTTTCGCGGGAGCAATAAAAGAAAGGAGGCGGCAAAGGCATGATCATTAAACTTCTGATTGCGGCTGTTATTGCCGGCACACCTCTTCTTCTCGGTGCACTGGGAGAAATCCTTACGGAGAAATCCGGGAACATCAACCTCGGAGTGGAAGGCGAGATGTTCATGGGAGCGATTGGCGGTATTGCCGCGGCATTTTTCTACAATCATTCCGGCGGGGATATCGGCATTGTATCCGTTCTTCTCGCATTGGTGTTTTCGTTCCTGTTCGGTGCACTCGGCGCTCTGATCTATTCATTCCTGGTCATTACGCTCCGGGCAAACCAGAACGTAACAGGACTTATCCTCACAATCTTCGGCACCGGTTTCGGTAACTTTTTCGGCGACTATATTCCGAAGAGTACGGGTGCCACGCTGGTTGTGTCGGATACGACAAAGGCAATGTTCGGAGATATCGGTCCGTTTAACTGGATGGTCTATTTTGCGATCGTCATTGCGGTGATCATGGCATGGCTGTTCCAGAAGAGCAGGATAGGCCTGAACCTCAGGGCTGTCGGCGAAAGCCCCGCAACAGCGGATGCGGCCGGAATCAATGTCACAAGGTACAAATACATTGCGACGCTGATCGGCGGCGGCTTGTGCGGGATCGGCGGTATGTATATCAGCATGGTGTCGCAGCACGGCAACTGGGTTATCGACTGCGTGAACGGATACGGCTGGCTGGCTGTCGCTCTGGTTATTTTCGCGGCATGGAGTCCGTCGCGTGCACTTTGGGTGGCAGTGGTATTCGGCGGCCTGAAGATCATGCGTCTGTACGTTCAGCTTCCGATTCCTTCCCAGTTTTATGATATGGCTCCGTATATCGTTACCATCATCGTCCTGATCATTACCAGCACGACGGGAAGCAAGGAGCATTCACAGCCGAAAGGATGCGGATACAATTACTTCCGTGAGGAACGGTAAAAGTTACGTGAAAATCAGATTCAAGGGGGGGACACGCATGTGTCTCCCCTGTTTTGTAAAGGCCTTTCGCTGTTCTTCATAAAGTATATCGTAAAACCAAAAACATTGTTGAAAACTAACTAATATTATGATACGGTGAATTTTGAAGAACAGGGGAAAACAGACTGTGTCTGTATGCAGATTCACATTCTCTTTGATAAAAAACTCAGAGAATTTACGGAGGTGAAAAAATGAAGTCGGTAGGCCAAAGATTTACCAGAGTAGATGCTTACGGGAAAGTGACCGGTGAAGCAAAATACACAAATGATCTGGTCCCGAAGGGATGTCTTTTCGCCAAGGTGGTTCATTCCACAATCGCAAACGGACTGGTGAAGAAGATCGATACTTCGGAAGCGGAGAAAATCCCGGGCGTGGTGAAGGTCGTCACATGCTTTGATGTACCGGATATCCAGTTCCCTACGGCAGGACATCCGTGGAGCGTGGAAGCCGCCCATCAGGATATCATGGACCGGAAACTTCTGAATACGAGAGTCCGTCTGTACGGGGATGACATTGCAGCCATTGTGGGAGAAAACAATGTTGCCTGCGAACAGGCGGCGCGTGCCCTGAAGATAGAATATGAGGAATACCAGCCCATTCCGACCATAGAGTCGGCACTGGCCAAGGGAGCGACCATCCTGCATCCGGACGTTACCGGCGACAGCAATCTTCTGAAACATAATTCGTTCCGCATGCCGGCAGACTTTGATTACGACAAGGCAAAGGAACAGGCGGAAAAGGAATACGGAAAAGACAATATCATGGAAATTTCCGAGACCTATCAGACGCCCCGCATATCCCACTGCCACATGGAGCTTGTGACGAGCTGGGCATTTGTGGATACGAACGGAAAGATCACCGTGACTTCATCGACGCAGCTTCCGCATATCTGCCGCCGTATCGTGGCGCAGGCACTGGGAGTTCCGGTCGGAAAAGTCCGCGTGATCAAACCGTATATCGGCGGCGGTTTCGGAAATAAACAGGATATCCTCTATGAACCGCTGAATGCATGGCTTTCCGTTATCTTAGGCGGAAGACCCGTACAGCTTGAAATTTCCAGGGAAGAGTGCATTTACTGCACAAGGACCCGTCACGCCATGCGCGGCGAGGTCAAAGCTCTCTTTACCAAGAAGGGAGAACTGCTTGCCCGTACGCTGGACGACTACGCGAACGGCGGTGCCTATGCGTCTCACGGCCATGCCGTTATAGGCGGTTCCACCATGATCTTCAAGGATCTGTATGCGGACAAGTACGGATGCCGTTCCGACGGATATTCCATCTATACGTCATCCCCGACCGCAGGAGCCATGAGAGCCTACGGCGTTCCGCAGGCAGTTGTGTTCGCAGATTTCCTGATTGATGATATCTGCGCAGCCGGAGGTTTCGATCCGCTGAAATTCCGGATGGACAACTGTGTGCGCGAAAATTTCAAGGATCCCGGCAACGGGATAGGCTTCAATACCTACGGACTTAAGAAGTGCATGGAGGAAGGCGCAAAGTATATCCACTGGGAGGAGAAGAGAAAGGCATATGCCCATCAGACCGGACCGGTTCGCCGCGGCGTGGGAATGTCCATCTTCATTTACAAAGCCGGCGTATATCCGATGTCGCTTGAAACGTCAAGCGCGAGAATGGTTTTAAATCAGGACGGATCCATGCAGGTGGAGCTTTCCGCAACGGAGATCGGACAGGGCGCGGATACCGCATTTTCGCAGATGGCGTCCGAAGCGACCGGTATCAGCTTTGACAAGACCTATATCATTTCGACCCAGGATACGGATGTTGCCCCCTTTGATACCGGAGCCTATGCATCCCGTCAGACCTATGTTACGGGCATGGCGGTCAAGAAGTGCGGCCTTCAGCTGAAACAGCGGATCCTGGATTATGCAAGCTATATGCTGGACGGGCGTCCTGCGGAAGAAATGGACGTCGTGAACAACTTTGTCGTGGAGAAAGCCACCGGGAAGCAGCTTCTTCCGATGGAAACTCTGGCACAGACGGCATTTTATTCTCTGAAGCGCTCCGAGCATATCACGGCGGAAGTGACCAACCAGTGCTTCCAGAATACGTTCGCATCCGGCTGCGGTTTCGTTGACCTCGAAGTGGATATGCCGCTCGGGATCGTGAAGATCAACGACATCATCAACGTGCACGATTCCGGCACGCTGATCAATCCGGCCATGGCGGAAGCACAGGTCCACGGCGGCATGAGCATGGGCCTGGGATACGGACTTTCCGAAGAGCTGCTGGTGGACGACAAGGGAAGAACTTTAAACGACAACCTTCTGGATTACAAGATCCCGACCGCCATGGATTCCCCGGAACTTAACGTGAAGTTTATCGAGCTGCCTGATCCCAAGAGTCCGTTCGGAAACAAGGCGCTCGGCGAGCCGCCGGCTATTCCTCCGGCACCCGCTATCAGAAACGCCATTCTGAATGCCACAGGTGTTTCCATGAAGGTCCTGCCGATGACGGCACAGAGACTCGTGGAAGCATTCAAGGCCAACAATCTGATTTAAAAAGGAGGAGCGGTAATGTACGACATTAAAAATTATACGGAAGCAAAAACCGTGGAAGAAGCCATTGCGGCTCTTTCCGGAGATCCGGATTCCGAGATCATCAGCGGCGGGACTGATGTCCTGATCCGCATGAGAAGCGGGAAAGATGCGGGGAAGAGTCTGGTCAGCATTCATGAGATCCCCGAACTGAAGGGAGTGCATCTGGATCCTGACGGCACAATCATAATAGGGCCGGCTACCAGCTTTTCCCATATTACCAACGATCCCGTCATCCGGGAAAACATCAATATGCTCGGGGAAGCCGTGGATACGGTAGGCGGTCCGCAGGTCCGCAATTCCGGAACGATCGGCGGCAATATCTGCAACGGAGCGACAAGCGCGGATTCCGCAGCCACCATGCAGACTCTGAATGCGATCGTTGTCTTAAAAGGACCGGAAGGCATCCGTGAAGTACCGGTGACCGAATTCTACACGGGCCCCGGCAAAACGGTCCGTCATCAGAACGAAGTCTGTACGGCCTTCAAGATCAGAAAAGAGGATTATCAGGGCTGGCAGGGATGTTACATGAAATACGGAAAACGCAAATCCATGGAGATCGCAACCCTGGGATGCGCGGTACGCGTGAAACTTTCGGAAGACAAAAAAACGATCGAGGATGTCCGTCTGGGTTACGGTGTTGCGGCACCCACTCCCATCCGGTGCCGGAAAGCGGAGGATGCCATAAAGGGCAAAAAAGTTTCCGACGGCAGCATTTACGATACCTTCGCGGACACCGCGCTTACGGAAGTCAATCCCCGTTCCTCCTGGAGAGCATCCAAGGAATTCCGTCTGCAGCTGATCCATGAACTGGCAAAACGCGCACTGAAGGAATCGATCCGGAGAGCGGGAGGTGAAGCCGATGCTTAAGATAATTCATTTTACGGTCAACGGAAAAAAGACGGAGCTGGCGGTCGATGACCGTGAGTGTCTGCTGGAAACGCTGAGAAACCGTCTGGGACTTACCAGTGTCAAAAAAGGATGTGAAGTCGGAGAGTGCGGTGCCTGCACGGTCCTGATCAACGGGGAAGCGGTGGATACCTGTATTTATCTGACGATGTGGGCGGACGGAAAGAGCATCCTGACCACAGAAGGCCTGAAAGGGCCGAACGGCGAACTGAACCCGGTTCAGCAGGCGTTTATCGACGAGACGGCGGTTCAGTGCGGATTCTGTATTCCCGGCCTGATCATGACGGCAGTGGAAATCGTAGGGACCGGAAAGAAATACAGCAGGGAAGAACTCAGAAAAATGATCACCGGGCATCTCTGCAGATGTACCGGATATGAGAATATCGTGAATGCAGTGGAGCGCGTCGTGAACGAAACATACGATGCCACGCACGGAAAAGAGTAACTGTTCCGTATCAGAAAAGCGTACATGAGTCCGGAAGGCGGATTTACCGGTCGGTGAATCCGCTTGTTTTTACCCCGGGCAGCAAAAATTTTTTTGAAAACCTGAAAAATTTGTTGAATTTATTCCAAAATCACTTATAATGGAAAGAGAAAAGAGTATTTGTTTGTATTTGGAGACACCGCATCGTAACGGAAATCGGGAAGATTTCCAGAGAACGTCGGGCTCCCTTGACGAAGGAGGAAAATATGGATTTTGAACTGATCAAGGCGGCATCACAGAAATACGGACCGGATATGACGAAATTCCTGAGGGACCTGATCGCAATCCCGAGCGAAAGCTGCGAAGAGGAAGGTGTCATCAAACGCATTGCACAGGAAATGGAGAAAGTCGGTTTTGACAAAGTTGAGATCGACAAAGAGGGAAACGTTCTGGGATGGATGGGAACCGGCTCCCGCATTTACGCGTTCGACGCCCATATCGACACTGTGGGAATCGGCAACAGGGATAACTGGAAATTTGATCCCTACAAGGGATATGAGAATGACACCGAGATCGGCGGAAGAGGAGGATCGGATCAGGAAGGCGGAATCGTTTCTGCCGTTTATGCGGCAAAAATGATGAAGGAAATGAACCTGATCCCGAAGGATGTAAAGATTCTTGTCACGGGAACCGTTCAGGAAGAGGACTGCGACGGTCTCTGCTGGCAGTACATCCACAACGAGGACAAGATCACGCCTGAATTCGTTGTTTCCACGGAACCCACAGACGGCGGCATTTACAGAGGACACCGCGGCCGTATGGAAATCCGCGTTGACATGCACGGGGTTTCCTGTCACGGATCTGCTCCGGAAAGAGGAGACAACGCCATTATCAAGATGGCGGAAGTGATTGAGAACATCCGCGACCTGAACGAAAATGACGATGCGGACGACAAGGAGATCAAGGGCCTTGTCAAGATGCTGAATCCGAAATACAACCCGGATGATTATGAGGATGCCCGTTTCCTGGGAAGAGGAACCGTTACGGTTTCACAGATATTCTACACATCCCCGAGCCGCTGCGCGGTAGCGGACAGCTGTTCGATTTCTCTTGACCGCCGCATGACGGCCGGTGAAACATTTGAATCCTGCCTGCAGGAGATCAGAGATCTTCCGGCATGCAAGAAGTATGCAAAGGATGTAAAAGTCTCCATGTATATGTATGACCGTCCGGCATGGACCGGCCTCAAATACGAAACGGAATGCTATTTCCCGACATGGATCAACAAGGAAAGTGCTCCCCATGTCCAGGCGATCGCCGATGCCTATCATGCCATGTACGGCGACAAGAGAATAGGGGATCCGGGCGCCATGAGCAAACGGGAAGGCAGACCGTTAGTCGACAAGTGGACATTCTCCACGAACGGAGTCGCCATTCAGGGACGTTTCGGAATTCCCTGCGTAGGCTTCGGTCCCGGTGCCGAATCCCAGGCACATGCACCGAATGAGATTACCTGGAAACAGGATCTGGTTACCTGTGCCGCCGTTCTGGCTGCGGTACCTATGACGTACAAGGGAACCGGCAAAGAGGACGTAACGCAGTTCCGTGCGCCGGGAACCGACAAATAAGCATTTCCGGAACCGAAAACCATAATTTAATCATGAGGAGAAAACCAATGTCTAAAACAATCGAACTCGCTGAAAAATTAGCCAAGCTGCAATACGGCAATATGTACAACAATGATTTCTACTGGACCTGGGACAAGACCGATGACGAACTTTCGGCAATCTTCACGGTGGCGGATGCCCTCCGCGATCTTCGTGAGCACAACAAATCCACGAAGATTTTTGATTCCGGTCTCGGAATTTCCATATTCCGCGACAATTCCACCCGTACCAGATTTTCCTTTGCTTCCGCCTGCAACCTGCTTGGCCTTGAAGTACAGGATCTTGACGAAAAGAAATCTCAGATTGCTCACGGCGAAACGGTGCGTGAAACGGCAAACATGGTTTCCTTTATGGCGGACGTGATCGGAATTCGTGATGACATGTTCATCGGAGAAGGTCACAAATATCAGAAAACATTCATGGATGCCGTAACGGAAGGCTATCGCGACCACATTCTGGAACAGAAGCCGACCCTTGTAAACCTTCAGTGCGATGTGGACCATCCCACACAGTGCATGGCGGATATGGCACACGTCATTCATCATTTCGGAGGCGTTGAAAATCTGAAAGGCAAGAAAGTTGCCATGACATGGGCATATTCCCCGAGCTACGGAAAGCCGCTTTCCGTTCCGCAGGGTGTTGCAGGCCTGTTCACACGTTTCGGAATGGATGTCGTTCTTGCACATCCGGAAGGCTATGACATTATGCCTGACGTGGAAGAAGTGGCAAGAAAGAATGCGGCCAAGACCGGCGGAAGCTTCAAGAAGGTCAATACGATGGAAGAGGCATTTGAAGGCGCCGACATCGTATATCCGAAGAGCTGGGCTCCGTTTGCAGCCATGGAAAAGAGAACCAAACTATACGCCCAGGGAGACAAGGACGGAATTGACACGCTGGAGAAGGAACTGCTGGCTCATAATGCCGAGTTCAAGAACTGGACATGCTCCGAAGACATGATGAAGAAGACAAAAGACGGAAAGGCACTTTATCTCCACTGCCTGCCGGCGGATATTTCCGGACTTTCCTGCAAGGAAGGCGAAGTCGACAACTCCGTATTTGACCGCTATCTTGTTCCGCTTTACCAGCAGGCTTCCTTCAAGCCTTATATCATTGCGGCAATGATCTTCATGGCCAAGGTGAAAGACCCGGTCAGCGCACTGGAAAAGCTGGATTCTTCTGCGGCAGCCAGACTTCAGTTTCTGAAGTAATTCAAATCACTGCAGCTGCATGCATTTCCATAAGGGAAACGTATGCAGCTGATTTTATTTCAAGGAGAGACCCTATGGAAAAGAAGAGAATAGTCATTGCCCTCGGCGGAAACGCACTGGGAAAAAATCTCCCGGAACAGATGGTCGCGGTGCAGAATACATCAAAGGCGATCGCGGACCTGATCGAGGAAGGTCACGAAGTGATCATTGCGCACGGAAACGGCCCGCAGGTCGGCATGATCCAGGAAGCCATGACGCTGCTTACGCGTTCCAATCCCGAAAAATACATCCCGTGCCCGCTTTCCGTCTGCACGGCCATGAGCCAGGGATACATAGGATATGATCTTCAGAATGCCCTGAGAGAGGAGCTGTATGAAAGAGGCCTGAAGCCGGATGCGACTACGGTTCTGACTCAGGTGGTCGTGGATCCCGAGGATCCCGCTTTCAAAAATCCGACAAAGCCGATCGGCGCATTTATGACCAGGGAAGAAGCGGAGAAACTGGTGAAAGAAAGAAATTACACCGTCACCGAAGATGCCGGACGCGGATACCGCCGTGTCGTGGCAAGCCCCATGCCCAAGGAAGTCGTTGAACTTCCCACCATCAAGGCACTGGTGGATTCCGGCCACGTTGTCATAGCATGCGGCGGTGGCGGAATCCCCGTCATCAAACAGGACCATCATATGTGGAAGGGGGCCGCGGCGGTCGTAGACAAGGACTTTGCCTCCGAGCTTTTGGCGGAAGAACTGGATGCGGATGCCCTGATCATCCTGACTGCAGTGGAAAAAGTTGCCGTCAATTTCGGAAAACCGGATCAGAAATGGCTGGATTCCATGACACCGGAGGAAGCGGAAACATATATTGCCGAAAAGCAGTTTGCGCCGGGTTCCATGCTTCCCAAGGTACAGGCGGCCGTGAAATTTGCCAGGTCCAAGCCCGGCCGTACGGCGCTGATCACGCTCCTTGAAAAGGCCAAGGACGGAATCAACGGGAAAACAGGTACTACCATTCAGGCGTAATCTGCGCTAGAATACAGAATATATCGAAAATACAACACAGGAGGAAACGGCTTTATGATGATTGATCTGACAATAAACAAACAGGGTCTTGAACACAACATCGAAGTGGCCAAACAGAAAAAATTCATTATTCCTACGATCGAACAGATGAGAAATCCGGATTCCGTCCCCGAAAAGATTAAGGAACAGCTGAAAGGCGTAGGCCTTTGGGATATCAATCCGCTGAATCTGTTCCGTATCACATGGAAAAACGAGCCCATGGAAAAGGGCGGCCTCTATCAGAAGGTTCCGAACTATATCGAATTTCCGCCGGAACTGACCGGTGTACCCTGCAGAATTATCGGCATGGTCGGAAAATGGTTTCCGACCGGATGTCATAAAGTCGGCGCCAGCATAGGATGCCTTGCTCCCATGCTTGTAACGGGACAGTTTGACTGCACAAAGAATAAAGCCGTTTGGCCGTCCACCGGCAACTACTGCCGCGGCGGTGCATTTGACAGCAAGCTTCTTTCCTGTTATTCCATAGCAATTCTTCCTGCCGGTATGAGCAAGGAACGTTTTGACTGGCTTAAGACGGTTGCCAGCGAAGTCATTGCAACGCCCGGAACGGAGAGCAATGTCAAGGAAATTTTCGATAAGACTCATGAACTGAGACAGGATCCGCTCAATGTGATCTTAAATCAGTTCGAGGAAATGGGAAACGCACTCTGGCACTATAATGTGACCGGATATGCGCTGGCGGATACATTTGAAGCCATCAAGCGTCCTGGCGATCATTTCGCCGGAGCCTGCTTTACTTCCGGCAGTGCGGGAACCATGAGCACCGGTGATTACCTGAAGGAAAAATATCCTTACCTGAAGCTGGCTGTCGGCGAAGCGCTGCAGTGCCCGACCATCCTTGAAAACGGCTTCGGCGCCCACAGGATTGAGGGTATCGGCGACAAGCATATTCCGTGGATCCATAACGTGAAAAACACGGATATGGTCATTGACATTGACGATGAAGATTCCCAGCGTCTGCTCCGTCTCTTCAATATGCCGGAAGGCAAGGCATATATGAAGGACGTCCTGAAGATGGATCCGGAACTTGTGGAAAAGATGAGCTGGCTCGGAATTTCCGGAATTGCAAATCTTCTCTGCTGCATCAAGATGGCAAAGTATTACGAACTGACAGAGCACGATGTAGTCGGCACGGTTCTTACGGATTCCGCCGTCATGTATCAGACCAGGATCCAGGAACTGAACGATGAGTTCGGCGAATACACCGGAGAGGAAGCCAGAGTCGATCACAGCCGTCATATGCTTGACCTGAAGACGGACAACATGGGCGAGCTGAATTACTGGCAGAGGAAGAGGGTTCACAACCTGAAATATTATACCTGGGTGGAGCAGCAGGGTAAGACTTCCGAAGAGCTGAATGCACTCTGGTATGACAAGGAGCATACATGGGATGAAGTCCATGCAGATGCGAAGCCGCTGGATGAGCTGATCAATGAATTCAACGAAGCAACTGGACTGCTGAAGAATCTGTAAGGACGGAAAAGATGAAAAATGTGAAGTATGCAAAATGCGTGAAGTGCGGGAAGATCTATGATGCGGTTCCCAACGTGACCAACTGCGAATGCGGCGGGATCCTGGACATCGTGTATGATTATGACTGGATCCGGGAGCATTTCACGAAGGATATGCTGAAGACGCGTCCGTATGACATGTGGCGGTATAAGGAGCTTCTTCCGGTAGAGGAGAGCACAAAACCGACACCGCTCCGCGTCGGCTGGAGCCCGCTGTATGAGGAAGACCGTCTCGCAAAAATGCTGGGACTGAAGAAACTCTGGGTAAAGGATGACGGTCAGAATCCGACGGCATCGTTAAAGGACCGGGCAAGCGCCATGGCTGTTGCCAAGGCAACGGAAGCGGGTGCAAAGATCATCGCCTGCTCCAGCACGGGAAACGCGGCGTCCAGCCTTGCGGGAAATTCAGCGGCGGCGGGACTGCGCACATTTATCTTTGTTCCCCAGAGGGCGCCCAAGGGCAAGGTTGCGCAGCTTCTGACATTCGGCGCTACCGTTATTTCCGTTCAGGGCAACTATGAGGATACGTTCAACCTATCCAAGAAGGCAATTGATCATTTCGGCTGGTACAACCGGAATGCGGCCATCAATCCCTATCTTTCGGAAGGAAAGAAGACCGTTTCGCTGGAGATTGCGGAACAGCTGAACTGGGAGATGCCGGATTATCTGGCTATTTCAGTCGGCGACGGATGCACGATCGCCGGGACATGGAAAGGCCTGAAGGATCTCTATGCGATCGGTTTCATAGACAGGCTTCCGAGGCTGATCGCCGTGCAGGCAAAGGGCTGCTGCCCCATCAACCGTGCGGTTGAGGAAAAGAAGCCCATCCGTCCCATGGAGGAAAATACCCTGGCGGATTCCATTGCGGTCGGTGTTCCGAGGAACCCTGACAAGGCAATCAATGCCATCATGGAAAGCAACGGCCTTACCGTGGAAGTCACGGATGAGGAGATTATGGCCGCTCAGAAACTTCTTGGGAAGGTCTGCGGCGTATTCGGAGAGCCGGCTGGAGTTACGGGAACGGCCGGCGTGAAGAAACTCTGCGAAGAAGGAAAAATCGGAAAGAATGACACGGTGGTTTCCGTTGTGACAGGAAACGGCCTGAAGGATGTGGACAATGCCATCCGTTTTGCGGGAGAGCCGATTTCCATTCCATCCGATATGGAAAGGCTTCTGAAGGAATTTTCGGAGAGAAAGATCAAAACAGAATAAAGTTTTTTATGATCATGTGTTACAATGGAACGCATCTGCGGTTTGTACGCGGATGCGTTCTTTCTTTCGCAGGAAACGGAGGTTGGCATGAATAAACATCACGGGCAGATGTCGGAAGCATTTTTAACGACTGTATTCCTGACGCTATCGGGAGGATTCCAGGATGCCTATACCTATTTTTACCGGGGCAAGGTCTTTGCCAATGCGCAGACAGGGAATATTGTATTGATGAGCCGGATGATCTCATTAGGGCAGTTCGGGGATGCCGTGCGGTATTTTGTGCCGCTGGTATCTTTTGTCATGGGAGTATTCTTTTCGGAGCATATCCGGCAGAAATACAGGAACCTGACCACGATCCACTGGAGACAGATCGTCATGGTGATCGAGATCGCCATCCTTTTCGGAGTCGGTTTTATGCCGCAGTCCGTAAATCTTGCCGCAAATGCGCTGGTTTCCTTTGTCTGTGCCATGCAGATCCAGGCGTTCCGCAAGGTCAACGGGAACACCTATGCCAGCACCATGTGCATCGGAAACTTAAGGAGCGCCACGGAAAGCCTGTATCGGTTCTTTCAGACAAAGGAACGGGAAAATCTGGGGAAAACCCTTCAGTATTTCGGCGTGATCCTTCTGTTTGCGTGCGGTGCCGCCTTCGGCGGGGTCATGGGGAGCAGACTGGCGGAGAAATCCGTCTGGCTCTGCTGCGGCCTGCTTTCTGCGGCATTTATGATCATGTTTATCCGCGCGGAAGAGGAAGCCGGCCGGGAAAAGATGTAGAATTTAGGGCAGTGAGATGCTATACTTTAGCTATTATCCTGTTTTAAGGGAAACAAAAGGCAAAGGAGAAAACATGGGCGAAAAGAAAATCATGCTCGGCAATGCGGCAATCGCGAGGGGGGCATACGAAGCGGGCGTCAAGGTTTCCGCGGCTTACCCGGGGACGCCGAGTACGGAAGTCAGTGAAAATCTGGTTCAGTATGAGGAAATCTATGCGGAGTGGTCGCCGAATGAGGCAGTAGCCGCGGAAGTGGCACTCGGTGCTTCCATAGCGGGAGTCCGTTCCATGTGTGCCATGAAGCATGTCGGCTTAAATGTAGCGAGCGATCCCATTTATGCGGCTGCCTATACGGGTGTGCGCGGGGGCATGGTTGCCGTGGTTGCGGACGATCCCGGCATTTACAGTTCTCAGAACGAACAGGACACAAGAAGAGTAGCGAGAGCCGCCATGCTTCCCGTGGTGGAACCTTCCGACAGCAGCGAAGCAAAGGAATTCATGAAGATCGCCTTTGACTTAAGCGAAAAATACGATACGCCGGTCATCCTCCGTTCCACGACCCGCCTTTCCCATTCGCAGGGCGTTGTGGAACTGGAAGACAGAAAGGAACATGAAGTCATCCCTTATGAAAGAGATGCCGCAAAGTACGTCATGATGCCGGGCAATGCCATCAAGCGCCATGTGGTCGTGGAGCAGAGACTGAAAAAAATGGCCGAGGATGCCAATGACATGCCTTTCAACAAGGCGGAATACAATGACCTTTCTGTCGGATTCATCACGAGCGGGATTGCCTACCAGTATGTAAAAGAGGCAATGCCGAAGGCTTCCGTCCTGAAACTCGGCATGGTGAACCCGCTTCCCAAGAAGCTGATCGGGGAATTTGCATCGAAGGTTGACAGACTGTATATTTTCGAGGAGCTGGAACCTGTCATAGAAGAGCAGGTCAAGGCATGGGGCATTCAGAAGGCAGTCGGGAAAGAACTCTTTACCGTTCAGGGAGAATATTCCGCCAACATGATCCGGGAAAAGGTCCTGAAGGAGGACCTGAAACTGGATCCCAAGGCACAGGTCCCGGCAAGGCCTCCCATTCTCTGCCCGGGCTGTCCGCACAGAAGCGTGTTCAATGTCCTGAATAAACTTCATATCCATGCGGCAGGCGATATCGGCTGCTATACTCTGGGGGCGGTTGCACCGCTTTCCGTGATCGACACCACGATCTGTATGGGCGCCAGCATCGGCGTGCTGCACGGCATTGAGAAGGCAAGAGGAAAAGAATTCATCAAGAACTGGGTCGCGGTGATCGGCGATTCCACGTTCATGCATACAGGTATAAACACACTGGAAAACATGGCCTACAATCAGGCAACCGGAACGGTGATCATCCTGGATAACAGGACAACGGCTATGACCGGACATCAGGATCATGCGGCAACCGGAAAGACGCTGAAGGGCGAGACGGTTCCCGCCATCAGCATTCCGGCGGTCTGCCATGCGTTCGGCATTCAGAACGTTGTGGAAGTGGATGCCTTTGATCAGGAGAAACTGACCGAAGTCGTGAAACAGGAAACGGCAAGGGATGCTCTTTCCGTGATCATTGCGGAAGCGCCGTGCGCGCTGTTAAAGGGCCAGAAGTTCCCGAACAAATGCCGTCCCCTGCCGGAAAAATGCAAGAAGTGCGGTGCCTGCCTGAAACCGGGATGCCCGGCGCTTACCAGAGACAGCCAGGGCGTTATCCATATTGATGAAACAATGTGCAACGGATGCGGGCTCTGCAAGCAGCTCTGCAAATTCGGTGCGATCGAAACCGTAAAGGCAGGTGAATAAAATGGAAAATACAATGAACATCATGATCGTGGGTGTAGGCGGACAGGGAACGCTCCTGACCAGCCGTATACTCGGTAAGATGGCAACCAATGCCGGATATGACGTCAAGCTTTCCGAAGTTCACGGGATGGCCCAGAGAGGCGGCTCCGTGGTCACTTTTGTCCGGTACGGAAAAAGCGTGTCGGAGCCGATCGTTGAAGAAGGCTGTGCCGATGTTCTGATCGCCTTTGAGAGACTGGAAGCAATGCGCTATCTCCATTTTCTGAAAAAGGACGGAGCACTGATCGTAAACGATACGCGGATAGATCCGATGCCGGTCGTTATGGGGGCCGCTTCCTATCCGGAAGGGATCATCGGAGAACTGCAGAAAAGGCGGAAGACGATCTGTGTCGATGCAACCGAAGAAGCAAAGAAGATCGGAAGCCCGAGATCCTTCAATGTCATTGTGCTGGGAGCTGCGGCAAAGCACATGAATTTTGCAAAAGATGACTGGGAAAAAGTTATCCGCACAACGGTACCGCCGAAAACGGTCGACATCAATATCGAGGCGTTTGAAAAGGGGTATTCCTTATGATCTGGAACGAAACGAAAGAATGCATGAGCCGGGACGAGATGACAGCCCTTCAGAGTGCCCGGCTTGTAAAGCTGGTGGACCGTGTTTATCACAATGTTGAACCGTACCGGAAAAAGATGCAGCAGATCGGGCTGGAACCGGGCGATATCCGCGGACTGGAGGATATCACGAAACTTCCCTTCACGACCAAGGATGATCTGAGGGATAACTATCCGTTCGGCCTGTTTGCCGTGCCGAATTCGCAGATCACTAGAATCCATGCTTCCAGCGGTACCACCGGAAAGGCGACCGTGGTCGGCTATACCAGAAGGGATATCGATATCTGGAGCGAATGCGTGGCACGCTGCATCACCATGGCGGGACTCGGGAAAAACGATATCATTCAGATCGCCTACGGATACGGACTGTTCACCGGAGGACTCGGGGCGCATTACGGCGCGGAGAAGATGGGGGCCACCGTGGTCCCCATGTCCACAGGCAACACGAAGAAACTGGTTTCCATGATGGTGGATTTCGGCGTGACAGGCATCATGTGCACGCCTTCGTATCTTCTGCATATTGCGGAGACCATCCGTGACATGGGGCTCCGGGACAAGATCAAACTGAAGGCTTCCATAAACGGAGCGGAGCCGTGGTCGGAAAAGATGCGTATGGAAATGGAATCCATGCTGGGAATCCATTCGCATGACATTTACGGGCTTTCCGAGATCATGGGGCCCGGCGTTGCGACGGACTGCATTTATCATAAGGGACTCCATGTCCAGGAGGATCATTTCCTTCCGGAAATCATAGACAGGAATACCTTTGAACCTGTTCCGGACGGAACGGAAGGGGAACTGGTCCTTACGACGCTGACCAAGGAAGGGCTGCCGCTCATCCGTTACCGGACAAAGGATCTGACAAGCATAACGCACGGAAAGTGCGAATGCGGGAGAACATCGGCAAGAATATCGCGCTTCACGGGAAGAACGGATGACATGCTGATCATCCGCGGCGTGAACGTATTTCCTTCTCAGGTGGAGAATGCGCTTCTGGAACTTTCCGGAACGACGCCGCATTACCTGATGATCGTGGACCGTCAGGACAATCATGATTCGCTGGAAGTTCAGGTGGAAATGGAAGAGAAGTTCTTCTCGGATGAAATCCGCGGCCTGGAAGACATGACAAGAAAGATCGAACATGCGCTGAAAGATGCCATCGGTCTTGCCGTTAAGGTTAAACTGGTGGAACCGAACAGCATTGAGCGCAGCATGGGCAAGACGAAGCATGTGATCGATAACCGGAAATACTGAGAAACAGGCATTCAAAAACAAGGGAGGCACACATGTTTGTAAAGCAATTGTCCGTATTTATAGAAAACCGGGAGGGAAGGCTGGAACAGGTAACGGGATGTCTTTCTGAAAAAGGCATCAACATTCTGGCACTCAGCATGGCGGATACCCAGGAATTCGGCATCCTGCGCATGATCGTTTCCGCCCCCGAAAAGGCCCTTGAAGCCCTGAAGGAAAAAGGGTTTTCCGCGAAACTCACGGATGTGCTTGCGGTCCGCATGGAAGACAAGCCGGGACAGCTTCACCAGATCACCCATATCCTGTGCACGAAGCAGGTCAACATCGAATACATGTACAGCATGGCTACGACGGAGAGGCTGGCCATTATCGTAAAGGCATCGGACGGCGAAAAGGCCGAAGAAGCTCTTACGGAAGGCGGACTGAAGGTGTACGGAGAACAGGAGATGAATTAATTTTTCTCCCGTTTGATAAATCCGTTTACGGTGACGAAGGCGACCTTTGTTCCCGCATCGTCGCGGATATCGATTTCGTAGAGACAGGTGGAACGGCCTTCCTTTATGACGGAGGCTTTTGCAATGAGAGCGGAACCTTTCGGCGGAGCAAGGAAAGTGATCTGCGAAGAAACGGAAACATGCAGCGGCTTGTTCCAGTTGGCTGCAACGGCAAAGGTAAAATCAGCCAGCGTAAAAATGGCACCGCCCATAACGGTACCGGCGGCATTCAGCAGGGATTTCCCGATCTTCATGGAGCATACGGCGGAATTCCTGCTGATCTTTTCTATACGTGCCCCGCTCAGCGTGGCAAAACGGTCATTCTGAAAACGCTTTCTTACTTCATCCAGTGTAGGCTGCATTCCGGTTTCTCCTTTGTCTGTGCTTACTGTATCCGGCATTCTGACAGGATTATACTCTTTTCGGGGTTACTTGAAAACATATTCCGTTCTGTTATAATGGCCATGCAGCGGACGGTTTCTGAAATTTCATGATGATGCCCGTAAGGGGCGGCTTCCATGGCCGGCCCTTTGTTCATGCCTTGCAGTCGCTGCAAGGAAATAGTAAAATAAAAGGCACCGGCATCATCCCCGGTTTGCACAGGGACAGATGATCCGTGGAAGGGAAAACAGGAAAAATGGAAAAAGTAAGAACAAGATATGCACCGAGTCCAACAGGACGCATGCACGTGGGCAACTTAAGAACGGCACTGTATGCTTATCTGATCGCAAAACATGCCGGCGGGGATTTTATCCTCCGGATAGAAGATACGGATCAGGAAAGATTTGTGGAAGGCGCCACGGAGATCATCTATCAGACGCTGAAGGAAACAGGACTTGTCCATGACGAGGGACCGGATATCGGCGGTCCCTGCGGTCCCTATGTGCAGAGTGAACGGCAGAAAAAAGGCATTTATCTTCAGTACGCAAAGGAACTGATTGCAAAGGGAGAAGCCTATTACTGCTTCTGTACGCCGGAAAGGCTTGCCACGCTGAAGAAGACCGTGAACGGCGAAGAGATCATGGTCTATGACAAGCACTGTCTTTCGCTTTCGGCGGAGGAGATCGAAGCGAACTTAAAGGCCGGCAAGCCGTATGTCATCCGTCAGAACAATCCGACGACAGGCACGACGACTTTTCACGATGAGATCTACGGCGATATCACCGTGGACAATTCCGAACTGGATGATATGGTGCTGATCAAATCCGACGGGTTTCCCACCTATAATTTTGCCAATGTCGTGGATGACCATCTGATGGGGATCACGCACGTGGTCAGGGGAAACGAGTACCTTTCTTCCTCACCGAAATACAACCGCCTTTACGATGCCTTCGGCTGGCAGGTGCCGGTGTATGTGCACTGCCCGCTGATCACGAACGAGGAGCATCAGAAGCTGAGCAAGAGAAGCGGACATGCTTCATTTGAAGATCTGATCGAAGCGGGGTTCATTGCGCCCGCAGTGGTGAATTATGTGGCGCTGCTGGGCTGGTCCCCGGAAGATGACAGGGAAATCTTTTCCCTGGATGAACTGGTAAAGGCTTTTGATTACCGCCATATGAGCAAGTCGCCGGCGGTTTTTGACATGGTGAAGCTTCGCTGGATGAACGGCGAATATTTAAAGGCCATGGATCCGGAAAAGTTTTTTGCCATGGCAAAGCCGTATCTTGAAAAGTATGTGACGGTGCCGGCGGACCTGCACAGGATTGCCGGCATGGTACAGTCCAGAATAGAAATATTCCCGGATATCGAGCAGCAGACGGATTTCTTCAATGCATTACCGGAATATGATATTTCCATGTACACGCACAAGAAAATGAAGACGGATGCCGCTTCATCGCTGAAGGTTCTGCGCGATGTGATGCCCGTCCTGGAGAAGCAGGAAGACTGGAGCAACGATGCACTGTTTGCAGTCCTTTCTCAGTATGTAAAGACAGCCGGCGTCAAAACCGGTTTTGTGATGTGGCCGGTCCGCACGGCAGTTTCGGGGAAGGAACAGACACCCGCCGGAGCAACGGAGATCATGGAAGTGCTGGGCAGGGAAGAATCGTTAAAGAGGATCGGGATTGGAATCCAAAAGCTTTCATAATCATCTGAACGAATCGCAGAAAAAGGCGGTCACCTGGGGCAGGGGACCGCTTTTGGTACTTGCCGGTCCGGGATCCGGAAAGACACTGGTCATTACCGAGAGGATCCGGTACCTGACGGAAACCTTAAAAGTAAGACCTTCTGAAATTCTTGTCGTCACTTTTTCAAGGGCTGCCGCACAGGAAATGAAGGAACGCTTCCTGTCATTTCGGATTGCGGATTCCGCACTGGTGACGTTCGGGACTTTTCATTCCTTCTTTTTCGGCATCTTAAGAACAGCCTATGGCTATTCGGCAGACCAGGTCGCATCCGATGAGGAAAGGATGAATATCGTTCTGGATCTTATCCGTAAATACCGGATAGGAGGCGAGGATCCGAAGTCTCTTGCCGTGAACCTGATTTCCGAAATCGCCGTTGTCAAGGAAGAAAAGGCGGCGCTTGAAAATTACTATTCCGCAAACTGTCCCGGTGATGTTTTCCGCCTGCTGTTTTCGGATTATGAAAAATCCCTCGGGAAAATCCGCAAGATCGATTATGAGGACATGCTCCTCATGACCTACGATCTTTTAAAGCAGCGGGAGGATATCCGCTTTGCCTGCGAAAAACATTTCCGCTGGATTCTGGTGGATGAATTTCAGGACATTAATCTTCTGCAGTATGAGATCGTAAAAATGATCGCCGGAGAACAGGCAAATATCACTGCCGTCGGGGATGACGACCAGTCCATTTATCAGTTCCGCGGGGCAAAACCGGAGATCATGCTTGGATTTAAGAAAGATTATCCGTCTGCCGGTGAAGTGCTGCTTGACCGGAATTACCGTTCCACGCCGGAAATCATTTCGGCAGCCTCGCTTCTGATATCCTGCAACACAAAGCGCTTCGCCAAGAGAATCCTTCCGGTACGGCCGCATGCCGAGCCGGTCCGCATGATCCGGTGCGAGGACCCTCTTGCTGAGGCGGAATATATAACGGGGAAGATCCGGCGGATCCGAAAAAGCGGAACGGCCGGAAAGGACATAGCCGTTCTCTACCGGACAAATCTTCAGCCGCGGATTCTTGCCCGGAAACTGACGGAAGAAAACATACCGTTTCAGATGAAGGAATACATGCCGGATTTAATGGATCACTGGATCGCAAAGGATTTTCTTGCCTATATTCTGTTTTCCCATGGAGACAGAAGCCGCGGGAACCTTCTGCGGCTTATGAACAGGCCGAACCGCTTCATCAGAAGGGATGCCCTGCAGGATGAAAATGCGGGACTGTTAAACCTGGAATGTTATTATGCGGGGAAGGAGAAGATGACGGAGAGAATCCGTCGTCTCTGTTATGATATCGAAGTCCTCTCGAAGATGGACGTTTCCCGTGCGATCGCCTATATCCGCAGGGAGATCGGCTATGATGATTTTCTTTCGGAATATGCCGCCCTGCACGGCATTGAGAAAGGCGAACTGGAAGAAACCGCCGATGAGATCGAGGATTCTTCGGAAGGATTTCCGACGGCGGAGAGATGGATTACCAACTGGAAGGAGCTTCACAAAAACATTACCGGAGTAAAGGATGAAAACGGAGAGAAAAAAGCAGACAGGATTTTTCTGATGACGTTCCATGCATCCAAGGGACTGGAATTCAAAAATGTATTCATCATGGATGCGAACCGGGGGATAACGCCGTACCGGAAGGCAAGGACGGGAGATGAGACGGAAGAAGAACGCCGGATGTTCTACGTGGCCATGACCCGCGCCAAAGACAGTCTGGAAATTCTGACATGCAGGAAACGGTTTCACCGCGAGGCGGAACCGTCCGTATTCATAAATGAAATCATGCAAAAAGGAGAACACTGATGAACGACCGCGATGCTGTAAAGAAAGAAGGCCTTTTCCAGGGGGGAGACACCACCGTAACGCTGACGCTGGACAATGACAGGAAACTGGAATGCACGGTGCTGACCGTTTTCAAGGCAGGCAAAGAAAAGAGGGACTATATTGCCCTGATGCCGAAAAACGATGGGAAGGGAGAGGTTTATCTCTACTGCTATGCCGTAACGGAAGACGGTCAGCCGGACATCGGGAATATTTCCGATGATGAGGAATACGAGATCGTTTCCGACGCCTTTGATGAGATCCTGGACGAGGAGGAATTCAAGGAACTTCAGGAAGGTTTTGAAGGAAACAGGGACTCAGACTGACAGGAATTCCTGGTTCGCCGAAAATTTTGCGGTTTTGCAAATAATTGATATGTATTTTTGGCTGCTCCTATAGTATACTACACGCATAAAGTATTTTTATAAGGAGGAAATATGCAGCTTAAACTGGCCACGGATTATGCTGTCCGGTGCGTCCTTTATCTGGCAATCTATCCGGGATCCGCAACAGCGGAGACCATCGGAAAAGCAATGGGGATTTCCCATAACTACACACAGAGGATTCTGCAGGACCTGAAAAAAGCCGGCCTGGTTTCATCCATACAGGGCAGCAGCGGAGGCTATGTGCTGGCAAGGGACCCGCAGCAGATCCGCATGATCGACCTGATCAAACCGGAGGAGCAGTCGACCAGGATAAACCGCTGCCTGGAACCTGACGGGTTCTGCAGCCGGAACGGGATAGAAAAGAACTGCCCGGTCCATTCCTATTATGTGATCCTGCAGGATATGATAGACCGGTATCTGGAGAACACGACAATTTTTGACCTGCTTCATCCGCAGGACAAAAAAGAGGAAGAATCAAAAAAGCCTTCATGAGCAATCATGAAGGCTTCAGATTGAAGACAAACAGGGTTTTGAAAAGGTCGTCAGGCCATTTTCAGAATCCTGTTTTCATTTTTCGGTAGAAATTGCAGGGAAATCATGAAAAACAAAGAAGAAACAGGCTTCTTCAACCCGTACTTCTGTATCATCTTTGCCAGCTTCTTTAAATTCATGCACGTATAGGTAAGCCCGACTTTCATCCGCATCCGGGCGATGCCGATCATGTTCGTGTATCTCATCAGGTGATCTTCTTTTGCGGTTCCGAACAGCCGCTCTACCGTTTCCTTCCGCTCTCCGTATTTTTCTTTCATCCCGACCGTCTGACGGATATCCTCGCACTGTTCCATGTAATCTTCCCAGACATGCCGGTTGATAACTTTCTGATATTCGGCGCTTCTTGTGCATTTCTCCTGCAGCGGACATTTCTTACAGTCTTCAGGGTCGCTTTTGTATTCCCGGTACCCGTCGCGGTCTACGGTGGAAAATTTCAGTACTTTGTTATCCGGGCAAAGATAGCAGTCAAAGTATTCATCATAAACGTATTCGTACTTCCGGAAAAATCCTTCCGCTGTCATCGGTCTCTTATACGGGAACACCGGTTTTATCCCGTCATCCAGAAGCATCTTTGCGATCGGGGGCGTCTTGTACCCGGCATCCATCACGATGTATTCCGGCCCGTACTTTTTTATCTTCTCATAGATCGCAGGAAACGTTACGGAATCGTGCTGGTTCCCCGGATGAATGGTGTATCCCAGAATCCATCCGTGGCTGTCACAGGCGGTCTCTGCGGAATACGCGAAGACCTGCTTGTGTTCCCCCTTATGGAACCAGCCGCTCTCAGGATCCGTTGTGCTTTCTTTTACTTCGTGTATGTCTCCTCCGGAAGAACTTCCTCCCTCCGGCCCGTTCCCGCCGTCTTTATCTTTGAACGGTTTCTTTCCCGCCTCTTCCCGTTCCTTATCGATCTCTTCGTTCAGCTTCTCCGTATAAAAAAGACTCTGCTGTTTTGCCAGACGGTTGATGTATTTATGGCTGTTTGCATTCGCTTTGATGTGGGTCGCATCCACGAAGACTGTATCGGGATCTACAAGCTTATAGCGGAAGCATTCCTTTAAAACCCGCTCGAAGATCTGCTCGAACAGATCGGTTCCCTTGAAGCGTCTCGTATAGTTCTTGCCGAACGTAGTGAAATGGGGAACCGGATCATAAACCCCCAGCCCCAGAAACCACCGGTACGCCATGTTCACTTCTATATCTTTTATGGTCTGCCGCATGCTCTTGATGTTATAAAGGTATTGGATAAGAGGCAGCTTGATCAGTACGACCGGGTCCAGGGACGGACGTCCCTGATCAGGAGAGTATTTATCACGTACAAGATCATAGATAAACGACCAGTCGATTGCCTTTTCGATCTGCCGCAGAAGATGGTCTTTCGGTACCAGGTCATCCATGGAGAAGAACTGTACCTGTTCCCGGTTTTTCTTCGTTTCTTCTGACATCATAAGCGCCACCGTTCCTTTCTCTGATCTGATTATAACCCGGGTAATGGAACGGTCAAAGAAAAAGAAAAGGATTGGCAAAAGTTGTTGAAAACCTTCCGGGATATCAGGACTGCTGTGGACAGCAGCTGCATTTTTCAGCCGGTTATACACAGCGGGCAGAAGGCGGCGCAGCACCGTTCCGCGAGGGACAATCGCCGAGGCCGGTACTTTGCGGCATCTTTATGCCGCATTAGTACCGCTGCACGAGGCGCTTAGCGGAAGCGTGTCCCGAACGGAATGACGTGCTGCCGCCGCCCACTCTGTTCTTTGATCCGTATAAAAAATCCCGGGATCGGAGCTTCAGCTCTAATCCTGGGACTTTGTCTTCAGTCTGAATCACGGGCGGAAATCTTTCCGCCCGTGATTTTTCATACATCAGTATCCGGATTTTTATTTCTCCATGTAGTCGACGACCTTGTTGATCTGTTCCGCAAAGGTTCCGTCGAACTTGTTCTCAAAGAAAGCACCGCCGATCGTGAAGGACCAGGAAGCGGCATCCTTTACTTCATCCAGACGTTTGTAGTTGTTTACGCTTCCGGCAAGGCATACGGGTGCGTGAACGCCGGCTACGAACTTCTTGTTCAGTTCGACCGGATCCCCGGTATAGCGGTAGCCGAGAAGATCAATTCCGTAAGCGCCCTTTTCAATATAGGAGTTTGCTTCGTCGATCATTCCCTGGATGCTGCCTTCCAGAACGGAAGGACGGCCCGTGATCTTTCCGACAAACGGCATGTATTTCAGATGATGTTCCTTCGCATAGTCATTGATGGAATCAAAGAAAAGGGTTCCCATCAGAATGTCGACGCCGCAGGCAACTGCCATTTTTGCGCCTTCCATGCATTCGGGTTCGGTATAGGCAACGACTTCCAGAAATGTTGTCTTGCCGGCCTTCTTCATATCCGCATACAGCTTCTTCATCTGGTCCAGCGGAAGTCCGACTTCCTTGAAACCCCAGAATTTTGCTTTGGTGTCCTTACATTCGTCAAAAATCTTCTGGGCATCTTTTACGGTTACGTCATTGTGTGTGAGCATTACGATCAGTTCGGGATGTTTCATGATTTTATTTCTCCTTTTTTTCTGAATTTATTTTTCGGGATATCCCCGATGACTGCATGTGTTTCCTGAAGAACTTCATCCGTTACGGATGCGGTGCGCAGCTCCAGCTGATCAGGGCGTCTTCCTCGCCGATATTGTAGATCCTGTGGCCGGTTGCCGGCGGTATTAAGAGAGCGTCGCCCTTCTCCAGTTCATTCCAGGAATTGTCCTCCGGGAAGTAGACGAGCACATGGCCCTGCATGCAGAAGAATATCTCATCCGCTACCTTGTGACCCGGGTCCAGTCCCCCTACCGCGCCCGGTTTCAGCTTTGACACGCCGAAGGTGATCCGTTCGGTCTGCACATACTGCCTGACCAGTTCTTCTTCATCCATGGAAACAGCTGCTTCCTTCGGATGAATGATACGGCCGCGTTTCTCCATATAGAAACCTCCTTATGCGATTTATTCCCCATTGGGATGTACAACAATTTTAATGAAATCCTTTCTGTGAAGCAGCATATCAAGAGCTTTTCCGAAATCATCCAGATAAAAGAAATTGGTTGCCATTCCATCCGTTCGGATAATGCCTTCATTCAGAAACCGAACCGATCTGTCAAAGCACAGCGTCTGTGCATCAGAGCATATGACAGAAAGTTCCTTGTTGAATATTTCCAGCGGGTTGACAGAAATTTCAGCGCCGGAAGGAACACCGTACAGGATTAATTTGGCGCCCTTATGGGCAAACCGGGCGCATTGCTTTATGACCGGAGCAGCGCCTGTCGCGTCTATGACCACATCGAATCCGTTCGGCCATCTGTTCAGGATTTCCCGGGTGTGCCTGTCGTAATCATTTCTGTCCATCAGGACGGTTTTCGCATAATGATGCTCTTTGATAAAATCGAGTTTTGACTGTGAGGAAGCGCAGACCACCACGTTGGAAGCCCCGCCGTTTTTTACAAGCTGAGTCAGAAGAATGCCGGTCGGACCGGCTCCGAAGATCAGCACCTCATCACCGCATCTTAAATTTATTCTGTCCATTCCGTGAATGGTACTGGCAAGCGGCTCTGCAAAGCATGCTTCGTCAAATTTAAGATGGTCTGCGATCGGATAAACCTTGCCGTAATTTACGGCAACATACTGTGCAAATCCTCCGTTTCTGCTACACCCGAGCGCCTGAAAGTTTTCACAGTACAGAGGCTGGTTTCTCCTGCAGTAATAGCAGTGCCCGCAGTTTATCGTATTATCTGCCGTGACCCTGTCGCCGATATGGAATCCTTCTGCCGCGGATCCCACCTTATCAATGATACCTGCGAATTCATGACCCGGTACGATGGGGAAAACATTGAAATATTCTCCTTTGAACACATGCTCATCGGACCTGCAGACACCGCAGGACATAACCTTGATCAGTACTTCATCCGGTTTCAGTTCAGGTTCCGGAATATCCTTGATCATATAGGACAGAGCCTTCGGATAAACAACCGCTTTCAATTTCCATGCCTCCTTAAACAAAGTCCTGTGTTACTCTGCATCCTTGTCAAAAAGTTCGTGAAGGGAAGAAAACAGAAGCTGGTACTTTTCGTACTGTTTCCTGTAAATTTCATGCTTTGACATATCCGGTTCGTAGGATTTTCTGATTTTCACCATGGAATCAACGGCAGATTCTATACCCGGGAAAATACCGGCTGCCTTGCCGGCAAGAATCGCGGCGCCGAGACATGCGGTATCCTGGGAGGAATAGGTGACATTCAGTGTCTTACCGGTGATATCCGCCTTGATCTGGTTCCAGATATCCGATTTTGAGCCGCCGCCCATGGTACGGATCTGTTTCACTTCGAGTCCCATATTTCCGACTGCTTCCAGGTTCCGGCAGATAATATACCCGAGACTTTCCATGATGCTCCGGATGAAATGGGCCTTGGTATGTTTTAACGTCGCTCCGTAGAATACACATTTGGCATTCAGATCGACATCCGGTGCCATGGAACCCTGCAGATGGGGCAGACATAAAAGTCCGTCGGATCCTGCCGGTATTTTTTCCGCTTCTTTATCCATGAGATAATAGGAATCCAGGCCGGTTGAATCCTGCAACTCTATTTCATTCTGGCAGAAGGAATCACGAAACCACCGGAGACACATACCGCCTGTCGTGAACGTGTGCATCATGTAGGTGTCCGGAATGGCAAAGTAATGAACAGGCATATGACGATGCGGGTCATAGGTGAGCTTGCGGGTCGGGACGCAGACTGCGAGGGCGGCACCGATGTTTTCGGAAAAGATACCGGGGCGTATATTGCCGACGCCTATGGCACCGGCAGCCTGGTCCAGGCATCCCGTGCAAATGACGGCATCGGATGAAATGCCAAGTTCCGCGGCCATATCCGGCAGGATTTTACCGACGATTTCGCCGGATTCCCGGATTTCCGGAAGATATTCTTCCCTGATGCCGATGAAATCAAGCATTTCCTTCCAGTATTTTTTGGTCCGGATATCCCAGTATTCCGTGGAGGTCAGAAGAGAACCTTCTGCGGCAAATTTTCCGGTCAGCCGGAACAGAATATAATCTTCAATCAGAAGAAAATGACGGGTCTTTTCAAAGCGGTCCGGTTCATTTTCCCGGATCCACAGGAGTTTGGCAGCCGGCCAGTTTGCTTCAAAGCTGACCTGACCGGTGATTTTATAACAAAGCTCGTCCCCAAACTTCTTTTTCATTTCTTCGGATTGTTTTCCCGCCCGGTTGTCCATCCAGACAATGGCATTTCCCAAAGGCCGGTTTTCCTTGTCCAGGAGGCACAGGGTCTCCCCCTGCACGGAAAAACCGACGGTTTTGATATCCGAAAGGGAAAACACGCCCTGAGCTTCTATCGTTTTCAGGCATTTCCGTATGGAATCCAAGTAGAGCTCACAGGGAGCTTCCACAAATCCGTTTCTGGAGGTCAGAAGGGAGTATTCCACAACAGAGGAACCCTTCTGTATGCCGGCGCAGTCATAAACTGCGGCTTTCAGTGAAGTAGTGCCGACGTCAATTCCGAGGATCAGATTGTTCATTGCAGAAACCATCCCTTCATACAATTTTCAGAATATTCATGTTAGAATGAAATAATAAAAAAATTGGTATAACGTATTTCATGAAAGAAGGAATCAAAAATCTCTTTCATCCTATCATGCTGTCGCACCAATGTCAAATAATTGGGCGGATTGTTGGGAGGCAACTTTTCCAAAATGCAAATTTGTATAAATATAATATATAATGCAAATAGTATCACAAAAATATGGGAAATAATATGCATTGAATAAATATTTATTCCGTGATATAATGCTGTCACAAACAGACAAAGAGGTCTGGGGAATTTCTCCCAGACCTCTTTTTATGCATATTTTGCCGAAATAAAACAAAATATTAATAAAAAGCAGGCAAAAAACACAAATTTTTATTGACATGAGCATATATAGTTGTTAAATTTAGGATAGCGATTGGGTCTACCTATTTTGCGCCACTTTACATAAAATTGGATAAGAATAGGGGAAGTTATGAAAGAAACGAAGAAAAATAAGGCAAACGAGTTTTTGGGGTCACTTCTATTTACTAAAAATCTTAAAGCGTCAGGTTTCTTTGAACCGATTGTTTCAATTTTTCTAGCATTCCTGTTCGGTTCTATCGTCATTCTTCTGATCGGGGAAAATCCCCTGAGTACCTATAAACTGATGTTCGGAGGAGCATTCGGGTCTCTTGCCAACATTACGAACACATTTAATAAAGTGACGACGCTTACGCTGACCGGATTAAGCTATGCGTTCGCTTTCCGCTGCGGAATGGTTAATATCGGAGCGGAAGGTCAGCTTTATATCGGTGCGCTTTGCTCGTCCATAGTGGTTCTGAGAGTACCGGGCCCGGCTCCGCTGGTTATTCTTCTGGCTCTTTTGGCCGGTTTCCTGGGAGGCGGATTGTTTGGTCTGCTCATTGGTTTCCTGAAAGTGACTTTTGGAGCAAACGAAGTCATTACCACGGTCATGCTGAACTATGTTGCCCAATATCTGGTGCTGTGGGCAATCAGCGGACCGATCAAGGATCCGAACAGTCTGACCGCGCAGACGGCGGTGTTCGAGGAAAGCTATTGGCTGCCGAGCATTTTTCCCGGAACAAAAATACAGTGCGGAATCCTGCTGATGGTAGCCAGTCTTATATTTTTCGGCATCTTCCTCTGGAAAATGGTAGCCGGCTTTGAAATGCAGGTGGTAGGGCAGAACAGTTCGGCTGCCGCCTATGCGGGAGTCAACGTGAAAAAGAACCGCTTGCTTTCCATGTTCCTGGCGGGAGGTTTTGGCGGTCTTGCAGGTGCGATTGAGGTTCTCGGGGTGCAGCACAGGCTGCTGAAGGGCGTTTCCAGCAACTACGGATTCGACGGAATAGCGGTAGCGTTGCTCGGAAACAATACACCGATAGGCATGTTCCTTTCCGGAATTCTGATCGGAGCGATGAAGAGCGGAGGCAACAATGTTCAGATGTTCAGCAAAGTTCCTTCTTCGGTTGTAGACCTGATCCGTGCATTGATGATTGTCTTTGTGCTTGTGAATGCGCTTCACAGATTTCTCAAAAAGAGAGAGATGAGGAGGGACCTGTTAAATGTCTAATTCCATACTGACTTTTCTGAATTCCGTAGTCCTGTATTCGATACCGCTCCTGTATGCCTCTCTCGGAGTTCTTTTCATGGAAGTTGCGGGTGTTGTGAATATGGGCGCGGAAGGGATGATGATCATCGGAAGCCTTGTCGGCATCATGGCCAGCAACGCTTTCGGAAATGTATGGGCAGGAGCACTTATTGCCATGCTGGCTGCCGGAGCGTTCGGGGCGCTTTTCGGGTTTCTTGTCATTGAGCTCAGAATCAATCAGGTGGTTCTCGGTGTTGCCTTTAATCTTGCGGGATACGGGCTTACGACAACTCTGAATCGTGCGTTTTCCGTAGACGGTATTATTTTAAAATGCACTTATTTCAAGGATGCGCTGGGTTTTTATCCTCCGGTTTATATCGGGCTTGGGCTGGTCGCTCTGGTCTGGATCATTCTTTATAAAACGAATTTCGGGATCCAGCTCCGATCGGTCGGCGAAAATCCGATGGTTGTCGAATGCATGGGCATCAGTGTCAAAAGACTGCGCTATACGGCCTGCATCATCGGGGCCATGCTTGTCGGTTTTGGCGGTTCCTTTCTTTCGACAGGTCTGTTAAGCCGGTACGCCGAACAGATGACAGACGGAAGAGGATATATTGCGCTGGCTGCGGTGACATTCGGAAAGTACACGCCCATCGGAACCTTGGCAGGGGTGCTTATATTCGGAGCCGGGGATACGCTTTCACTGCGGCTTCAGGCGGGCGGTTCCGGTTTCCCCTATCAGATAGCACTCATGATACCGTATGTGCTTACCGTTGTTGCTCTGTGCTTCTTTTCCCATAATGTTCATGATCCTGCTTCTCTCGGAGTGCCATATACGAAGAACAGATAAAGGATTTACCGGTTCCGCTTCGGAATAGTCCGCGCGGCTCCGTATATATATCAACAACAAAAAGGAGGATATTATGATGAAAATGATCAAAAAGGTACTGGCTTTTTCTGTTTCAGCATGTTTGATCCTGTCTGTTTCCGCCTGTGGTGATACTGCTTCAAAGACTTCAACGGCAGCAGCAACGGCAGCAGCAACGGCGGCAGCACCTGCAGCAGCGACGACGGCAGCGGCAGCAGCGAAGACAGCGGCAGCAGCGACGACAGCGGCAGCCGGAAATGCAGATTATAAGAGTAAAAAGATTGCGTTGCTTCTTGCCGGTTCCGCTAACGATGGCGGATGGAACCAGCTGGCGGCAGAATCCGCAAAGGCTGTTGCAAGCAAATACGGCTGTACTGTGAATACTTCCGAAAAAGTTGCAACTACAGACTATGAAAGCACGATCAGAGGTTATGCAGAGCAGAAATATGATGTTATCGTATGCCATGGTGCAGAATTTCTTGATGTGTCGAAACTGGTGGCAAAAGATTATCCCGACATAAAATTTGTCAACACAAGTTCTTTTGAGGGACAGGAACCGAATCTTTCCGGTATCGATTTCGGAAGTTACCAGGGAGGATATCTTGACGGAGCTGCGATGGGACTGGCAACAAAGACCAAGAAAATAGGAATCATCGGTGCTATGGAAGCGGATTCTTTCCGTGCATGGGTCCAGGGAGTGACGGATGGCGCAAAGGCCATGGACAGTTCCATTGAAGCTACGACAGTTTACATCGGCACTTTCGATGATGCTTTAAAGGCAAAACAGGCAGTTAAGGAAATGGCCCAGAAGGGCTGTGATACCTTTACACAGTGCTGTGATGCGGCTGAAGCAGGTTCCATTCAGGAATGTGATGATGAAGGACTTATGAATATCGGATATGTTGCCGATCGCAGCAACCTGGGAAAGAGCGTTATGATCAGCGTTCTCCAGGAATCCGGCAAGGGAATTGAGGAAGCAATCGACGAAGCTCTTCAGGGTAAGTTAGCGGCAGGCGGAGTTATCATGGCGGCCAAGGAAGGTATCATATCCTATACGGATTACACGGGAACATACAAAGATCTTCTGACGGCAGATCAGAAAGCAAAGCTGCAGACCGTCTATAATGATGCAAAGGGCGGGAAATACATTTCGGCTGCAAAATAGAACTGATTTATGATTTGCGTGCATTCCAGCACTCCTATATAATCTGATCTTCATGGGACTGCACGGAACAGAAAATTCTGTGCAGTCCGTTTATTTTATCCACGCGGAGGGAAATATGGACTTTGTTGAAATGAAGGATGTCACGAAGATATATCCCGGAACGGTAGCCTGCGACAAGATTTCCGTATCTTTTAAACGCGGAGAGGTTCATACGCTTCTCGGGGAAAACGGAGCGGGTAAAACAACGCTGATGAATATTCTGTATGGTCTGGCAAAGGCGAATGAAGGGAGCATCTGGATCAACGGAAAACAGACGGAGATCAATTCCCCCAAGGACGCGATTGCAAACGGCATCGGAATGGTACACCAGCATTTTATGCTGATTCCGACGCTTTCCGTCGTGGAAAATGTCATTCTGAGTCTGGATGAAAAGGAAGTTTTCATTGATAAAAAAAGAATTGCGGATAGAATTCTGAGTATTGCGAATAAATACGGACTTGCCGTAGATCCGTACGCAAAAATTTCTTCCCTTACCGTCGGACAGCAGCAGAGAGTGGAAATATTAAAGGCGTTATACAAGAACTGCGAAATGCTTATCCTGGATGAACCGACGGCGGTGCTTACACCTCAGGAAACGGAAGAACTCTTTATAGCGGTCCGGAATCTGATCAAGGAAAACAAAGCGGTCATCTTCATCAGCCATAAGCTGAATGAGGTCATGGAAATCAGTAAGGTTATCACGATCCTGCATCTGGGAAAGGTCAGAGGAACTGTCAATGTCAGCGAAACCGATGCCAGACAGCTTGCCAATCTGATGGTGGGGCGTGAAGTCAGTTTTGAAGTGGAAAAAGGCGATACCAAACCCGGAAAGGTCATGCTGGAAATCAAAGACATGCATGCCCATGATGCGAAGGGAGTAGAAACGGTACGCGGTTTAACTCTGAAAGTCCGGGCCGGTGAAATATACGGAATTGCCGGTGTGGACGGGAACGGACAGAGCGAACTGATCAGGGGAATAGCCGGGCTTTGCAAAAAGACAGGTCAGGTTATGATAGAAGGCAAAGATGTATCCTCATCCGCGCCGAAAGAGATACTGGACTGCGGCGTTGCCCATATTCCCGAGGACCGTCAGGGAGTCGGAATGATCATGAAAATGAGCATCCGGAATAATCTTGTCCTTGATACTTTCTATAATACGCAGTTCAGGAACGGAAAGTTTTTGAGATGGGACAAAGTCGGACAGCATGCGGATTATCTGATTGAGCATTACGGAATCAAGACGCCGAATGCAGATAATACCGCAAATTCCCTTTCCGGCGGAAACCAGCAGAAGCTGGTGGTCGCCAGGGAACTGGACAAAGCACCGAAAATTCTTCTGGCGGTACACCCCACCAGAGGCGTGGATGTCGGGGCAACGGAATTCATTCACAAACAGATCGTGAGTGCAAGGGACAAGGGATGTGCGGTTCTTCTGGTCTCCACGGAGCTGGATGAAATCATGGCTTTGAGCGACCGGATCGGTGTTATTTACGACGGCGTTATTTTGGGAGAAATGGATCGCAAAGATGCAAACCTGGAAACGATAGGCCTGCTGATGGCCGGTAAAAAAGATGAGGTAAAAACCGCGGAGGGAATATGATCAGGCTGCTGTTTATTTCCGGAAGTGCCAGAAATGCCGCCACTGCCTATGCGGTGGAAGAGGCAAGGAAAGGCGCGGAGGAAATCCCGGATACCGAAGTCACGGTTTTAAGGCTGCAGGGAAAGAAGATATCCCCCTGCATCGGATGCAACTCCTGCGTGAACAAGGGAAAAACGTCATGCGTGATCTATCATGACGACATGAATGAATGGAATGAAAAATTCTTCGAATATGACGGGATCCTGATCGGAACGCCGGTTTATGACATGGGGATTACCCCGCAGCTCTCTGCATTTATTTCTAGGTTCAGGGGAGAATACCTGAATCAGAAAAAGGATCCGTTAAACAGGATGTTCTTCCCCGGTGCGGCGCTTGCCGTAGGCGGGACCAGAAACGGCGGACAGGAGACGGCAATCCATATCATCCACGGTTTTTACCATACGCAGGGAATGCCGATCGTAAACGGAGGCCTCTGTGTTTACGGAGGCGCGGCGGTGTGGAGTCAGGATAAAATGGCCGAGGGTGCCGCTGCGGACGAGACCGGAATGAAGAATGCGCGTCTTATAGGAAAGAAGCTTGCCCTGACGGCAAGAACCCTGCAGGAAGGGAAAAAAGTCCTGACGGAAGAAATGATCATCTGAAGCGGGCGGTGGATATGGAGCACTGGAGCGTAAATGAAAAAGCCGCGGCTCTTCTGGAAACGGAAGTTATACCGAAGGCAGACAGACTGAATATTGAAGTTTACCGGCTGAAAAACTCTGCCGTGGTTCTTGATATGGGGGTCCGCGCAAAAGGCGGATTCCGTGCCGGAAAATATTTTGCGGAAGTCGGCATGGGAGGTCTCGGGAAACTGACTTTCTGTATGATTCCGGTCAGCGGATATCTGATGCCGGCACTGCAGGTGACCACGGAAAATACGACGGTATGCGAAATGGCTTCCTATGTCGCGGCAACAAAGGTTCCCTGGAGAGGAAGCATGCAGGTCGTATCCGGGCCCGTGCGTTCCATCAGGGCAACGGACGGTTTTGCAAAGGCAGTGGATTACCGGGATGAAAATCCCGCAAAAGCCGTGGCGGGCGTGCAGACGACGGAACTGCCGGATGAAGAACTTGCCGAAAGCATATCGGAAACATGCGGCATTTCCACGGACAGACTGTATATCATGGCGGCAAGAACCGGCTGCATGGTCGGTGCCATTCAGGTATGCGCGCGGAATGTGGAGCAGTCCCTTCCCACAGTGTATGACCGGGGCTTTTCCATGGATCAGATAGTGGAAGGAAACGCCGTGACGCCTCTTGTTTCCGTTGTCGATGATGAAGACATAGCGTATGGCAGAGTGAACGACTGCCTGATCTACGGACAGGAAACAAATCTGACGGTCAGATGCGAAGACAGGGAACTGACCGATATACTGGACGGCATACCGTTTTCAAAGAACAGGGATGTTTACGGGATTCCTTTTCAGAAGCTCTTTGCCGGGTGCGACAGGAACTGGGCAAATGTTCCCAGGGACTGGGATGCCCCGTGCCGGATCAACTTTTTCAATGCGGCGACAGGACATGCCTTTACGACCGGCAGACTGAACGAGGAGACTCTCAAAATGGCATTCCTCGGAAACGGAGGAACAGTTCATGAACAGCAGCGAAATTTATGACATTGACGTCAGAAATCATCATTCCTGGCAGGAAATGCTGAAAATGATCACCCGGTTATGCGATGATTCCGCAGACTGCACTTTTTCCTGCCGGAATGCGGACGGATGGAAGATACCGACACTGGAAGTCCGTCTGGACAGGCCGGACGAACTGGAAGAACCGGAGAGACAGGCCGCGGGTAAATATAAGGCGGACGTCTGGAAAAACAAAACGGTGATCTTTGCCGATGATGTTCCGGAGAAAATACCGGATGGGGAAGTTTTTCTGCTCCGGGAAAACGGCGCGGCTGCCGTGACATACCGGGCTTTCCGGGAGATCATACGCGTCATGCGCAAGGTGAAGGAAAAACCGGAGTTCCTCTGGAGCTCGGTTCCGCTTTCTCCGGTATGCGACACGGTCTCCGTTACTTTTGAGAAAGAGAAGAAAATGTATTCCTGCGGAGCCGTCCATACCCTGTGGGTCAGGGGACGGGATGAAGACATCCGCGGGGAACTGCAACTGATAACCGGATGCGGGGAACTGCGCGTACAGAATATGGCAACCGCAAACACATGGATCACTGGATCAACGGAGGATACTGAACTTCTTAAGGTCATAAAGGCGCAAAAGTATTAGAATAGTATAAGGGCAAACTGAAAAGAGGAGGATGACAGAATGGAGAAACTGCCTCAGCTGTCTGACAAGGTTACGCAGTCCCTGCTTCATGAGATGCAGGAAGGGGATTATGCCGGACTTGATACGCTGCCGCCGGAAATGGACCTTGCTCTCCGATTCAACGTAAGCCGCAATATCATACGGGAAAGCCTGACATGTCTGGAACGGGAAGGCTATATCATCAGGAAGCACGGCGTCGGGACGCTGATCAACAAGAGCGTCGTTCATGTCAGCTCCCGTCTGGATTTAAACCCGGGACTTATGCAGTCGTTTCAGGAAAACGGAAAACACGGGGAACAGGCTTATGTCCATTTAGGTTCCCAGCCCGCAACGGATCATCAGGCAAAGAAGCTTCATATTTCATCGGGAGACAGTCTCATAAGGGCTGCCAGGCTGTTTGTTGTGGACGGAAGACCGGGCGTGTACTGTATTGACTATGTTCCGGAAAAGCTGGTCGTGGACAGATCGTACCGGCAGGAAGAGATTGAAAAGAGCGATGTCTTTGATTTTTTATGCAGGAATTGCGGCGGTGAAAGCGTGGAAACGTGTCTTGCGGAACTGAGATCATTGCCGCCGACGGAGGAAGTGGCCAGGGCATTGCAGATCCCGATGGCCAGCGGGCTCCTTTATCTGGAGGAAGTAGGTTATGACCTGAGGTCAAAGCCGGTCCTTTACTGTGAGGAGTATTTTATCGACCGGGTAGTCCGGCATATGATTGTCCGGAAAAAAATTTAAAAAAGAAATAACAGAAGGAGAAATATGATGAAAAGAAGTTTCGGAAGAAAGTTAATGGCTGTGATCACCGTGCTTTCAATGGGGAGCGTTTTCCTGTCTGCATGCGGAGGCGGTTCATCGGCGACAACGGCAGCGGCGGTAACAACGGCAGCAGCGGCAAAGACAGAGACCACGGCAGCAGCGAAGGCAGCGGATACAACTGCAGCAGCAGCGGCAACGACGGCGGCAACTTCAGGTACAAAGTCTGCTATTACCCAGAAGGACAAGAAAGATCTTAAGATCGGACTTATGCTTTCCGGTTCCGCAAACGACGGCGGATGGAGCCAGATGGCGGCTGATGCTTCAAAGGCAGTTTCCCAAAAGTACGGATGCACCGTCAATTTCACGGAATCCGTTCCGAGCAGCGATTATGAAAGCGTTATGAGAGGATATGCGGACGGCGGATATGACATAATCGTAAGCCACGGCGCGGAATTCCTGGATACGGCCAAACTGGTCGCAAAGGATTATCCGAACTGCTGGTTTATCTGCACCAGTGCGCAGTCCGGTCAGGAGCCCAATCTGTCCGGTGTTGACTTTGCAACGGAACAGCTCGGATTCTTAAACGGCGTTGCCTGTGCCATGGCAACAAAATCCAAGAAGATCGGTGCCGTCGGTTCCAACAAGATCGACTCCATCATTGCCTGGCAGAAGGGTGTGGAAGAGGGAGCAAAGTATGTGGATCCTTCCTGCACGGTCACCACGGTTTACACAGGTTCCTATGATGATGCCCTGAAGGCAAAACAGGCTGTAACGGCTCTTTCCGAACAGGGGTGCGATACCTTTACACAGAATGCCGATGCGTGCGGTGCAGGTGCGGTCCAGGCCTGCGATGAAATGGGATTCAAGGATGTCGGTGCTGTTTCCGATCAGACGACCCTGGGCAAGAGCTGCTTTATCAGTGTCATTCAGGATGCGCAGTTCGGAATCCAGGAAGCCATTGAGGAAGCTTTGAACGGCAAGCTTGCGGCAGGTGCGGTTTCCATGGGCGCCAAGGAAGGTGTTATCAGCCTTTCCCAGTATTCGGGCGATTACAAGGATATCTTAACGGCTGACCAGAAAGCAAAGCTTCAGGAAGTCTATGACAAGGCGAAGAGCGGAGAAGACATTTCCAAGCTGGCAAAATAATAAGAGGATAAAATTTTTTAAGGCGGAGATAAGGTAATGAAAAAGAAAGCGGACCTGCTGCTTCTGAACTTCAGGGTATATACGCAGGATAAAAACAGAACAGTACTGAAAAATGCGGATATCGCAGTTTTGAACGGCAGATTCGCTGAAATCGGAAAGAACCTTTCGGAAAAATGGGAGGCACCCGATGTGACGGACGGAACCGGGAAGGCGGTTTTTCCCGGGATGCACAACATGCACGTCCACATTTTCCAGTCCGTGATGAAAGGACTGGGAGCGGACAGGAAACTGATCGACTGGCTTCAGGACGGACCGATGAAATACGGTCCGTCACTGACGCCGGAAGTTTATGCCATGGCAGCCGAACTTGCCTGCATGGAAAGCCTGAAGTGCGGCGTTACGACAATAGGGGATTTCAACTATCTGCAGCAGAATGATATTTTTCCGCACGTCAGCATTGAGACCGCGGAGCGTTTCGGAATCCGCGAGATCTACATGGACGTTTATCATGACACCGGAGAGGAAATGGGAATAGTCCCGTCCTTTATTCATCCGGCGGCGGAATGCATCAGGAGAACGGAAAAACTTGTACGGCAGTACAATACGGACGGACATCCGTTAATCCGTATCTGGGCGGGAGCTTCCGTTCCGTGGGGAACCACGGAAAATCTATACAGGGAGATGACGGATTTTTCCGAATCCACGGGAATTCCGTATACCATGCACATCCTGGAAACACCGGAAGACAACGCCTATACGGAAAAACATTACGGGAAACCGGTGGTGGAAGCGCTGGAAAGCATGCATGTTTTGACAGAGCGTTTTCTGGCTGTACACTGTGTCAATCTCAAGGAAGATGAAATGGATGTTCTGGCAAGGCACGATGTGAATGCCGTTTACTGCCCGGCGGCTAACTGCTACCTGGGCTCGGGAATTGCACCGGCTGCAGCCATGCTGAGACATGGCGTCAATATTACCATGGGGACAGACGGAGCTGCCAGCAACAACAGTTCCGATATGATCGAAAGCATGAAACTGGGGCTGTTTTTACAGAAAGCGGAAATGAAAGATCCGACTGCGCTTTCAGCGCAGGACATGCTTGACTTTGTGACCGTGAATGCGGCGAAAGCCGAACATGACAGGGAGAGCGGTTCTGTCGAAGAAGGAAAGAAAGCGGACTTTTTTATCATGAATACGGGATATGCCCGTTCGTGCCCGGACTACGATACACTGGCTGCGCTCATGTACAATGCAAGCCAGGAAAATATAGAAGCAACGGCAGTGAACGGTCATATAGTATATAGAGACGGGAATTTTGCCTGCGGCCTCGAAGAAAAATCTTCGGTCAGAAGGATACAGGAAGCCATGGAAAAGATTGTAATGTGAAGGGGAGAATGAAAAATGCTGAACGAAAAAAGAAAAAACGAAGTCATTGAACTCACAAGAAAACTGATCGGCGAGCAGAGCTATTCCGGACACGAGGACGGTGTGGTCAAGGTACTGAAGTCCTATATGCTCTCTCACGGATTTGACGATGTGCAGGTGGATGAGTACGGAAATATCATCGGCATGATCAGAGGAAAACGGCCCGGGGAAAAGACCCTTTTTGACGGACATATCGATACCGTTCCGGTCTCCGATCATTCGGCATGGCATCATGACCCGTTCAAAGGAGAAATCGCGGACGGAAAAATGTACGGACGCGGAACATCGGACATGAAGGGAGCCGTTGCGGCCTACACGGCTGCGGCCGCTTTCTTTGCGGAGGATACCGGAAAGGATTTTGCGGGAGAAATCTATACGGACGGCATTGTCCATGAGGAATGTTTTGAAGGCGTTGCCGCGAGAAACGTAAGCAGGCTTGTAAAACCGGATGTCGTGATCATCGGAGAAGCATCGGAATGCAATTTAAAGATCGGACAGAGGGGAAGAGCGGAGATCATGGTGGAAACATTCGGCGTCCATGCCCATTCGTCCAATCCCGACAAGGGAGTCAATGCGGCTTATTCCATGTGCCGCCTTGTAAGCGCCATCCGTGAGCTGAAGGCTCCGGAGCATCCGTTCCTCGGGAAGGGGATTCTGGAGCTCACCGACATAAAGTCAGAACCGTATCCGGGCGCATCCGTGGTGCCGTCCTACTGCAAGGCAACCTATGACAGAAGGCTTCTTGTGGGAGAGACCAGGGAAAGCGTCCTGAAACCCATTCAGGACATCATTGACAGGCTGTCTGCTGAAGACCCGAAGTTCAAGGCAAAGGTAAGCTATGCAAAAGGAGAGGAAACCTGCTATACGGGAAAGAAGATCGGGGATGAACGCTTTTTCCCGGCATGGCTTTACGATGAAAAGGAAGAGTATATCCAGAAGGTTCTGAAAGAACTTCACGACGCGGGAATGAATCCGGAAATCACGAAATACAGTTTCTGCACCAACGGAAGCCATTATGCCGGAGAAGCGGGGATAAAGGCGATCGGTATGGGACCGTCCCGGGAAAATCTGGCTCATGTGGATGATGAATTTGCGGAAGTGGATCAGCTGACTAAAGTGAGCGAATGCTATTACGCAATCATGAAAGCACTGAACGGGTGACATGAGCGAATACAGGTACATAACAAAAAAGATTCCCAGAATAGAGGGAAAGAGCCTGGCCTTGGGCAAGCCTGTTTACATGGCAGACCTGCTGAAGCCGGGTTGTGTTGTAATAAAAGCGGTCCACTGCCCGTATCCCTTTGCCGAGATCGAATCCCTGGATTCATCCGCATCAGAGAAGGTACCGGGATTCATCCGTCTTTTCACATGGGAAGACACGCCGGTCATGACAAACTTCGGGTGGCCTTACACACCGTTTGAACGTCATATTCTTAACCGTGTCGGCCGTTACGAAGGAGATGTAGTCGCCCTTGTGGCAGCGGAAAACGAAGAGGCCGCCGAAAAGAGCAGGCACCTTCTTAAGATCAGATGGAAAAAACATGAGCCTCTGATGGATCCGATGCTTGCCATGAGCAGCAATATCCTGGTTCACGGGGATCATCTGGAGGAACTGATAACCCATGTACAGCCGGACAAATTTGATCCGGAGCATGATTTCATGGCGGAGAAAAACCGCATTTACTGCTGGGAACATACCTACGGGGACCTTGAAGGTGCCCTGAAAAAGTGTACCCATACGACGCATGTGAAAATTCACACGTCACCGCAGATCCACAGCCAGCTGGAGACGCACAGAGCCTATACCTATTACGACGAACGCGGATATCTGACGGTGATCGCTCCCACGCAGGCAGTGGATGCCATGCAGGAAGATGTTGCCAGAAGCCTCGGAATTGACCGGCGCATGGTCCGCGTGATCAAGTGCCAGGTCGGCGGCGGGTTCGGCGGAAAGAATATTTTCAGCCCCTATCTTTACAGCGCGCTGGTAACGTATATCCTGAAGCGGCCGGCGTCCCTGATCTTTTCGCGGGAAGAAGCCATGACCACGATCGGCACCAGACATGAATACAATCTGGAATGTACGATCGGTGCCGATGCGGACGGAACCTTCCGTGCGATCGACTCCGAAGGCATTGAAAATGCGGGAGCCTATTCCGAGATATCCCTGGATGTCCTGGAAACGGGGATTCACAATTCCTATTCCATGTTCCCGCGCGTCGATGCCTTGAAGATCTGTCAGTATTCCGTGTTTACGAACCGTATTGAAGGCTGTGCCTTCCGCGGATTCGGAGCCACGCAGAACTGTTTTCTTCTGAATGTTGCGGCAAGGCATCTTGCGGACGAAATGCATCTCGACCTGCCGGATGTGTTCCTGAAGAATATCGCCAGGGTAGGAGATTCCCATCCTGTCATGAACGGCTATCTGCCGGATGACCCGGCTGTTGTCCGCAGCACTTCCCTAGGGGAATGCATACACAGGGCCATGGAAATGATCGGCTGGAAGGAAAAGAGAAATCATGAGGTCCCGGAAGGGACATTCGTACGCGGCATCGGACTCGGGATTGCTTCCCATGCGTCCGGCGTTCCGAGAGTGGACAGAGGCAACGTCAACATCGTCATGAATTCGGACGGGTCGTTCTGTGTCTTCTCCGGACATTCGGATATCGGAACGGGTTCCAATACGGTCATGCTGCAGATGGTGGCGGAAGTGCTGGAAGTGCCGATCGAACATATCCATCTTGTTGCGGCGGATTCTTCCTGCACGCCTTTTGATCCCGGAACCTATGCTTCCTCCAACACCTACCGGTGCGGCGGAGCGGCAAAACTGGCTGCGGAAAAGATGAAAAAGCTTCTGTGGCAGTGCGTGCGTGAAACGGCAAAGATCCCGGATTCCGAGAAGCTGATCTTCAGGGATGAGGTCTTTTACCGGGAAGACGGCACAAGGCTGATGGACCTGATCGAATTTGCCGACAAGCGTTCCTTCTACTGGGGCGGCGGGGATCCTCTCATTGTTTCGGCAAGCTTTCCGGATTCCTACGCGCCCAGCCCCTACGTGGCAAGCTGCGCGGAAGTGGAAGTGGATAAAGAGACCGGTTTCTACCGGGTGATCAGAATGACATCGGCGATCGACTGCGGGAGAGTCTTAAACCCGATCAATGCCAGGGTGCAGGCAATGGGCGGCATCACGCAGAGCATTGGCATGACCATGTTCGAAGCGGTTCAGTACGGGAAAGACCATTACAACATCAGCACGGATTTTGAAAGCTACAAGATCCCGTGCCAGATGGATATGCCGAGACTGGATGTGGAATTCGTGGAGAGCGAAGAGCCTACGGGGCCGTTCGGTGCAAAGTCCCTCGGGGAGATCGCCACGGGGTCCCCGGCACCTGCCATTACGGATGCTCTTTTCAATGCGCTCGGGATTCATTTCGATTCGCTGCCGGTCACGCCGGAAAAAGTACTGAAGGCAATCAAGGAAAAGGATTCCCATGATCATACAAAATTACGTTAAACCTGCAAATCTGGAAGAAGCCTATGCGCTTCTTGTGAAATCAAAAGGCAACCGCCTGCTCGGCGGCGGTACCTTTTTAAAACGCACGCATCTTCGCGTTGCGAATGCCATTGATCTTTCGGACTGCGGGCTTGACTATCTGAAGAAAGAAAAGGACGGACTCCATATAGGAGCCTATACGTCCTTGAGGAAACTGGAAACAAGCGAGGAAGTCCTGACGCAGTGCGGCAATGTACTGAAAGATCCGCTTTCCCATCTGATCGGCGTTCAGCTAAGGAACCAGATCACGATCGGCGGGCATGTGGCGCCCAGGTTCGGATTTTCGGATATCATCCCGGCGCTGATGATCTTAGATGCAAAACTTGAATTTTATCACAGAGGAGAAATATCCCTCATTTCCTATATGGAAGAAGAGAAACCCGAAAAGGATATCCTCACGGAAATTTTCATTCCCGAAGAAGGCAGAAAGGGAAAGATGCAGAGCATGCGGATTTCCTATAACGACTATTCCGTTTTCGGACTGGGTGTCAGCCGCTGTAAAAACAGCTGGATCATTGCGGCGGGAAATTTTCCGGGAAGGGCAAAATGCGCGTCGGCTGTCATGAAGGAAACGGAAGGCAGAAAAGTGACAAAGAAAGATGCCGGGATGCTCTCCGGAAAAATTGCGGAAAGTTTTGTCTACGGCTCCAACTACAGAGGCTCCGCGGAATACCGGAAGGAACTGTGCCGCGTTTTCGCAAGACGTGCCATCGAGGAGTTAGCCGATGAAAATTAACGTGACCCTGAACGGGAAAAAACAGGAATGGGATGTGACGCCGAACGAATATCTGGCGGAAACCCTTCGGAAGAACGGATGCTTTTCGGTCAAGATCAGCTGCAATGACGGAGCCTGCGGAACCTGCACGGTGCTCCTGAACGGAAAGCCGACGGTAAGCTGCGAGGTACTTACCGTACGTGCCGACGGATGCGAGATCATGACGGTGGAAGGAATGGGAGAAGAGGCGGATAAGATCGCGGACTGTCTTGTCAGAGTCGGCGGAGAAGGATGCGGGTACTGTGCGCCGGGATTTGTGGTTCTCCTGTATGCCATGAAACGGGAAATGAAAAATCCGACTTATGAAAAAGTCAGGGAATATCTGAACGGGAATCTTTGCCGCTGTACCGGATATGTTCCGAGAATTGATGCGGCGCTGGAATACATGAAAGAAACTTAAGGGGAGGATTCATATGGCAAATCTCAAAACGAAGCTTTGCGGAAGAGAACTGGACAGTCCTTTTGTTTTAGGCTCCGGCCCGTGCGGATGGGATGCGGAAGGCCTGGCAGCCTGCGCAAAATACGGGTGCGGCGCGGTCGTGACGAAATCCATTTCCTTAAACGGTGCAAAGAACCATACCCGGCACATGATCTATAACGGCGGAACGAGCCTGATCAACAATGAAGGCGGTTCTGACATGCCTATGGCAAGGTGGCGGGATTACGAGATCAAAAAGGCCAAGGATCTCGGCGTAAAGACACTGATCGCCAGCATCAACGGATACGGAAACATAGACGATACCGTGACGATCGCGCAGATGGCGCAGGATGCGGGCGCGGATATGCTGGAACTTGTCGGAGATTATTTTGAAGCAGGGGATCTTGTTGATCTTCTTTCGGCTGTCCGCAAGGTAGCCCGCATTCCGATCATCGTAAAGGTAAACGGGAACTGGAATGATACGGAACTGGTGGCACAGTCCTGCGACAAGGCAGGCGCGGACGCCATTACGGCTATCGATTCCATAGGTCCCACATTCCGTGTGGATATTGCCACCGGAAGACCGCTTCTCGGCGGAAAGGGCTACGGATACATGACCGGCGCCCCCATTCTTCCGATCGCGCTCCGCTATGTCCATGATATCGCGAAGAGCACGAAAAAAGACCTGATCGGGCTGGGAGGCGTGACGACTCCGGAAAGCGCCATGGAAATGCTGATGGCGGGCGCGACCGCAGTCGGTGTGTGCTCCGCAGCCATTATCAAAGGGCCGGAAATATTCCGTGAACTTACGGAAGGACTGAATAAACTGATGGACCGTTACGGATACCCGGACATTTCTTCCGTATCCGGCATTACCTTGAAAGCCGAAGGGCTTAAGGATATCACGACAGGGGATTTTGTCTATGAGGCAGACAGGTGCGTGCACTGCAACCGCTGCATTACCGGATGCGCCTATCGTGCAAGATCTTTTGACGAAAAGGGAAATATGCATGTGGACTCCGAAGTATGCCGCAGATGCGGCCTGTGCTTCGGTCTGTGCCCGAAACATGCCATCTATGTAAAGCCTGAATGAATTTTTTCGGAAGGAGCAGAAAGGCATGATCACAGCAGTCGTAAACGGGACCGTCGTTACGGAAAGTTCCTGCACAAAGGAAACACTTATACTCGGGGAGGGAAAGATCAGGGCCATCCTGGGGCCGGAAGAGGATTATGAAAAACTCTATTCGGGCTGTAAGAAGCTGGATGCTTCCGGCAGGTATGTGGTTCCGGGAGGAGTGGACGGCCACGTCCATTTCGGCGGCTTCGGCACCATCCCGATTGCGGATGATTTCTATACCGGGTCCAGGGCGGCGCTGGCCGGCGGCACGACCACAATCGTGGATTTCTGCGAACCGGTCCCGGGACAGAGCCCTGTGGACTGTATCCGGCAGAGAAAAAAAGCAGGAGAGATCTCCGCGGTGGATTTTGCGCTGCATTCCACCTTTACGGAAGATTACCGCAGTGAACTCCCGCTTCTTCCCGAGATCGCTGCCGAAGGGATAACGGCTTTCAAGGCGTTCACCTATTATGATCATACATCCTTAAGACCCGGGGATTTCCGTACAATCATGGAACAGATTCATGACAAGGGGACGCTCCTTGTCCATGCGGAAGAAAAGAGTATCATAGACTGTATGAAGGAGCGGTACCGGAATACGGGAGATGACATGCTTCCGCTTTCCCTGAGCCGCCCGAACATATCGGAGCAGATTGCCGTGGAACAGGTGCTGGCCATTGCAAAGGAGACCGGAACAAAACTCTGCATAGCCCATACCAGCACAAAGGAAACGGTTGCGATCAAAAAGCGAGAAGAAAGAGAAGGAAACAGAAAGTTTTTCCTGGAGACATGTCCGCATTATGCGGCATTTGACAGAGAAAGGCTGAAAGGGGAAAAGGGTTCTCTCTATACCATGAACCCGCCGCTTCGTTCCGCGGAAGATAAAAATGCCCTGATGCGGGCGCTTGCGGATGAGGATATTTCCATACTGTCCACGGATCACTGCCCGTATCTCAAAAAATACAAACAGGATCACACGACATACGAAACGGTTCCCTGCGGCGTGGACGGGATCCAAACGAGGATGCTTTTTCTTTTTTCCGAGGCCGTGCTGAGAAGAGGACTTTCCATGCAGGCATTTGTCAGGATGACATCGGCCAATGCCGCGAAATTTTACAATCTGTATCCGCGAAAGGGTGCCATTGCCGTGGGAAGCGATGCCGATCTTGCTTTATTTGATCCGGACTTCAGCAGGATCTATTCGGCAGATGAGATCGCGGGAGCAACGGACTATTCCGTATTTGAAGGTTTCCCGTTCCTCGGCAGATGCACATGCACCGTCAAGGGCGGCGAAGTGGTCATGCAGGACGGGATTGTCAATGCCGAAAAAGGCAGCGGCAGTTTTCTGTTTACCGAAAACCGGGACTGTTAAGGCAGGTCGGAAAGAGAGGCATTGAAGGAGAACATGGCAGCGGAAAAAGCGGTTGTGATCGGCGGCGGAATTATCGGGAATGCCTGTGCGGCTTATCTGGCGGAAGGCGGATTTTCCGTAGCGCTGCTGGAACGGAAGGAACTGGCCTGTGCCGCCTCGGGAGGAAACGTAGGACAGATCTCCGTGATCGACAGGGCGGAGCCCTGGCATATGAGGCTGACGCTGAATTCCTTGAAGACATACCGGGAGATCAGCGAAAAGGAAGATCTTGAATTTTCACAGGACGGCGGCTCCATACTGATCGAGAACGACGATGATTTCGAGCAGGCGGAAAAGCTTCAGGAAGAAATGAAAACATTCGACGTGCCTTCCGAGATACTGGAAGGAAACGATGTTTTGAGATATCTGCCGGGAGCGGATCTGTCGCTGGTAAAGGGAATTTTCTACTGCCCGTGGGAAGGCAGCATCAACCCGTTGAAAACTGTGATGTATTTCAGGGACCGTGCTGTCAGGGCAGGGGCGGAAATAAGGGAGTACTGCCCGGTGGAGAGTTTCCGGAAGGAAGGTTCCGTGATCCGTTCGGCACATACGCCGGAAGGAGATTTCGAAGCGGATTATTTTATCAACTGCGCCGGTTCCTGGGCATCCCGGATCGGAAAGATGGCAGGCGTGCCGACAAGACTGAGCTGGAGAAGGGGAACGGCAATGATCACGCAGCCGATTCCTGTCATTGCCAGAGGACAGATGTGCGGGCATGCGCTTTTCGGCGGTACCTCGGAAGTAATCGGGGGAAACGGTTCGGAACTGATTTCCCTTGGACTTGTGCAGACAAAGGACGGTGGCGTTCTCATTGCCCAGGCAACAAAATATACGGATGCGGATGACAAAGACATTACCCTGAGCGGTGTCTCCGGCGTGGCGGCGGGATTTATCAGACATTTTCCATGCTGCAGGGATACCGAGATCCTCAGAATGTGGTCTGCGGTCACTCCTTTTTCCGATGACGGGAATCCGTTTTTCGGATTCGGGAAGAATGCCGTGAATCTTCTGACGGCGGCCGGGTTCAAAGGAGCTTTCACAACGTCGCCGGAGATTGCGCGGGAAACGGTCCGTGCGCTGAAGGGACATTCGGAACTTTTTGATTCGAAATTCAGTCCGGACAGGGAGGTGAGAGGATATCATGCAGTATGTGAGTGATCATCCTATCCTCGGAAAAGGGGAGGCAAAGGAACTGACGATATTTTTTGACGGAAAGCCGGTAAAAGGATACGAAGGACAGACGGTTGCCGCCATTCTGATGGAAAACGGGGTCAGGACTTTCCGGTATACGGCAAAGCGCAGGGAACCGAGAGGGCTTTACTGCGGAATTGGACAGTGCACCGACTGCATCATGATCATAGACGGTGTTCCCAACACGAAGGCATGCATGACCTTCGCGAAGGAAGGCATGAGAACGGAAACGCAGCACGGGAACGGGAAAACGGTTGATGCGGGAAGGGAGAACGCCGATGAAAGAGTATGATGCGATCGTCATCGGGGGAGGGCCTGCCGGACTCGGAGCTGCCATAGAAGTGGCAAAGGCGGGAGGACACCCGGTTCTCATTGATGAAAACGCAAGGCCCGGCGGACAGTTATTCAAGCAGATACACAAGTTCTTCGGTTCCCGGGAACATTATGCGGGGACAAGAGGATTTGCCATCGGCGAAAAGCTCCTTCAGGAAGCCGAGGACGAAAAAGTGGAAGTGCAGCTGAATACCAGGGTATGGGGGATTTTTCCGGATCATATTGTAACGGCGGTTTCCGGAAAAGAGGCCGTATGCTTTCGGGGGAAGACCATTATCCTGGCGGCCGGTGCTTCCGAAAACTCCCTTTCCTTTCCGGGCTGCACGCTGCCGGGCGTCATGATGGCAGGCGCGGCGCAGACAATGATGAATCTGTACAGGACGCTTCCGGGGAAGGAAATCCTGATGATCGGTTCCGGAAATGTCGGGCTGATCGTGGCCTATCAGCTGATGCAGGCGGGAGCGCATGTTAAGATGCTGATCGATGCCGCCGCAGAGACAAACGGATACGAGGTGCACGCTGCAAAGATCAAAAGAGCGGGCGTGCCTATCCGCCTCGGACATACCATAGTCAGGGCGGAAGGAAACGGCAGAGTGGAATCCGCCGTGATCTGCAAGGTCGATGCTGCATTTCATCCGGTTCCCGGAACGGAAGAAAAAATTGACGTGGACACTGTATGCGTGGCAGTCGGGCTTTCTCCGCGCGTGGAACTTTCGGCGCTCGCAGGATGTAGGTTTACCTGGGCGGGAGCGCTGGGCGGACAGGTTCCGGTCCACACTTCCGGCATGGAAACAACAGTCCCCGGGATTTATGTTGCGGGAGACGGCGCAGGCACGGAAGAGGCAAGCACCGCTCTGGACCAGGGAAGAATGGCAGGTGTTTCGGCAGCACACCGGTGCGGGTTACTCAGCGATCTCCGTGAAGCGGAGGAACACCGGAAAATTCAGGAGCGGCTTGATATGCTGCGGTCCGGTCAGTTCGGAGAAAAAAGAAAATCGGCAGAGCAGGCTGTCTGGAAAGCAGCCGGAGAATGACGGGGACAGACGGGAGGCTTTTGTATGGATGAAGAAAAGATCATATGCCGATGCGAGGAAGTGACTGAAAAGGAGATCATGCAGGCCATAGAGGGCGGTGCCAGATCGCTTGATGAAGTCAAGAAGCGCACGAGAGCCGGAATGGGGTACTGTCAGGGAAAGACCTGCAAGAAACTGATTGCACGCATGCTTTCCTCCTATACCGGAGAGCCGATGGAAAAATTTCTTCCGGGATCGATACGGATGCCGGTCGGACCTGTTTCCCTCTCGGTCCTTGCGGCATCGGAAGAAGCGGCGAAAGAGGGGACAAAATGAAAAAAGTACAGATTTCCTGCTTTCAGCATATTCCCTGCAATCCCTGCAAGTTTGCCTGCCCGCACGGAGCCATCAGAATGGAGCATCTGACGGACCTGCCGGAAGTGGATTTGGACAAATGCATCGGCTGCGGGCTCTGCATCCCGGTATGTCCGGGTCAGGCCTGCGCGGTACTGGATGACGATTTCACGGAAAAGGAAGCGGCTCTTTCCTTTCCGTACGAGTATCTTCCCGTTCCCGTGAAGGGGCAGAAGGTACAGGCGGTCAATAACGAAGGCGAGATCATATGCGAAGCGCAGATTGAAAAGGTAGTCACTGCACCTGCATTTGACCATACCAATGTGGTAACCATTTCTTTTGATAAACGGTATGCCGGAAATATTACCGGGATACGTAAAATTTAAAAACCCAAGGAGGAAGGAATATTAAAATGATGAAAACAATCGAGAACGTCAAGGGGGTTATGGCAGGATGGCTTATCGTATCTTCACAGAAAGCCCTGAAGGATCACGGATTTACGGTTGAGAACGGAAAAATCACGGCAATTGTCCCGAACAGCAGGCTGAAAGGGAAATCCGGCGTGATCGATGCCCGCGAAAACATCGTAATCCCGACTTTTGCATGCACGCACACGCATATGTATGAGACGATCGCACACGGCGCCGTGGAACCGAATCTCAGCCTGAAACCGCTTCTGGAAGATTTCTGGTGGCCGGTCGTGGAAAACCGTCAGACGCTGGATACCATCCGCATCACATCGGAATATGCTTCCCTGGAACATCTTAAAACAGGCGTCACGCTGATCAACGATATCGTGGAAGCGCCTTTCGCGGAGAACGGAAAGAGACTTCTCACGGAGGAGAAGGTCTTAAGAAAAGCCGGAATGAAAGGGGTTCTGTCCCTGGAATCCAACGAACGGATCAATACGAAAAACGGCGAGGAAAACCTGAACGAAAACAGGGATTTCATTCTTGCCATGAGAAAGAAAGGCAACAGCGATATCCGCGGAACCATCTGCACCCATACCACGTTTTCCTGTTCCGTTCCCTTCCTGAAAAAGGCGGCCGGCATGGCCAGGGATATGGACGAATACATTCAGATCCATATGAACGAAGGACCGGATGAATGCAAGTGCTGCTTTGACAAATACGGAATGACGACGGCTGAACTCTATAAGAAGATCGGTTTCTGGGAGGGCGGCAAGGCATGGGCCAACCAGTGCTCCTGCATGGAACCGGTGGAACTTAATATCATGGGAACCATGCATGTCGGCATTTCCTCACAGCCGAGAAGCAATGCACTCTGCAATGCCGGTATTGCTCCGGTTTCCGATATGTTAAAGAACGGGATCAACGTAGGACTCGGCACGGATAACGGAGAAGGAAATTTCTTTGAGAACGGACGTTATCTTGCTTTGATGCAGATGGGCAAGAACTATACCAAATTTGCCCTGACGCCGGATAAGGCTTTTGAGATCATGACCGAAATGGGCGCCAAGGGACTCGGATACAAGGATGTCGGGAAGCTGGAAAAAGGCTACAGCGCGGACTTCCAGATTCTTACAGGGAATGCTTCCATTTATCTGAAAGAGTACAATGTAGTGGGTGAAGTCTTCTGGAGAAAGGAACCGACAGATATTCTTGCAGTCTATGTGAACGGACAGCTTGTGGCTAAGGGCGGTCATGCTGTCAACCTGAATGAAAAGAGAATCCGCGAGGAGTTCAGGGATTGCCTTGTCGATTTCTGGAAAGGCCAGCCGTACCAGGTGGGAACAAAGACAACTGCGAAAAAGAAAGGAAGAAAATAAGATGGCTAACTGTATAACGGAAGCAATCGGAATGCAGTTCTGGGGAACGCACGGCTACTACGATGAAGAGCATATTTTCGGCTCCAAATTCGTAGTCGATATCTGGGCTGAGTCCGATGAAACCGGAAAGTGCCAGAACGATGACTATTCGACCGGCATAAGCTATCTGGTTCTGTACAATGCGGCAAAGAAGGTAGTAACGGAAGAGCAGCACAAGATGATCCAGCGTGTGGCACAGAGAATTTCCGATGAGATTTTTTCTGCAAGCAGTGCGGTTGAAAAAGTCACGGTAACCGTGAAAAAACCGTTTGTTCCGATCGGAGGCATTGTGGAGTATACAGGCTGCACCATTACCCGTACCGGCAAGGGTGCATGCAGCGACGGAAACGCCGTGCCTTACACCGGGATCAATCCGCTTACGGTTCCCCCGAAATACACGGACTGACAGCAGAGCGGTTTTGAACGGAGGAAAAAATGGAAGGTTATCTGCCAAAATACAACGGGATATACACTGGCAGGGACGGGAAGCTTGCAGACGATGAAGTCTGCAGGCTTCTTTGCGATCTGGTCAGTACGGAAAGCACTTTCGGACACGAGGAAGCCCTGGGGCATCTGATCGAAAAGACCGTGCAGAAAGAGGGAATCGTCACGGAGATCATGCCGTGTACCGAAAACCGTTTCAACGTCATCTTAACGCTCGGGGCTTCTTCGTACCGGGAAAAGAAGCTGGGACTTCTTCTTCACGGGCATTATGATACGGTTCCGGCGCTTGATATGGAAAATCCCTATGAGCCGGATGTAAAGAACAACAAGGTCCGCGGGAGAGGCGCCGTAGACCAGAAGAGCGGGCTGGCGGCGGCTATTGCCGCCCTGATCGCGGTGAAGCGTTCCGGCATAAAACTTTCAAAACCTGTTTCCGTATCCTGCGTGATTGACGAAGAATCCGAGCACCGCGGAAGCTTTGCCCTGTCAAAAAGCGGCATGACTGCGGATTATGCCATTGTAACGGAACCGACGGATATGAAAACCTGCGATTTCGGATGCCTGGGAACGACACCCGTCCGCATCAGAGTGAAGGGAAAAACAGCCCACGCCAGCAATCCGTGGAAGGGAATCAATGCCATCGAAAAATCCCTTCCTGTTCTGGAAAGGCTTAAGGACATGAAGTTTAAGGAACTGGACATGGGCGTGCTCGGTGTCCGTTCCGGGACGCTCTGCGTCAGCAAGATGGAGGCAGGGACCGCTTACAACAATGTTCCGGGCGAAGCCGTGATATGGCTTGACAGAAGGACGGTACCGGGGGAAAATTCCGCGCTGGCTCTTCAGCAGATTAAAGACGTGATCGCCGACGCAAAGAAGGAAGAGCCCGACCTTTCCGCAGAAGCGGAAATTGCCCGGCCGGACTGGGGATGGGTTCCGATCATTCAGAGGGGGCTAAATCCGACGCTGACGGACCGGAACTGCCCGCTTTATGACGTTATCCGGAAAGCAGCGGAAAAAACCGGGGCAGAGATTCCGGGCAAGGGGTTTTTCTGGGGTTATAATGACATGGATTTCCTGGTAAACGACATGAAAATACCGACGCTGGTATTCGGACCGGGCGACGGTGCCATGGCGCACGGGCCTTCGGAAGAAGTGAATATCGATCAGGTCTGCCGCTGTGCAGACATTTTTGCCCTGACGATTGAAGAAGTATGCGGGAGTGCATGACTTTCCTTCAGACGGTTACAAAGCTGTTACAATCATGACTTTTGGGAAAAATTAATGAACTTTTTAACTGTTAATTGCGTCCTTATTATAAAGGGCAAAAACTCTTTTTTCTGTCTTGACCGTATTACCGCACAGGAGATCAAAAAGATAAAGGAGTCGCAATGAACCGCAAAAAGATCAGAAAACTGGTCAGTGCTTTTCAGAACGGGAAGGAGAGCGTATTTGACAGTCTCTATTCTGAATGGTATGATGGCCAGTTTTATTTTGCCTGTAAGATGGTAAGGGACCGGTATGCGGCGGAGGATATTACAGAGAATGCTTTTGCAACGCTTTACTGCCGTCTGAAACAGACCAGTCCGCCGGATACTCCTGAAAAGTGGCTTTACAGGCTTACATTCCGTAAATGCTCCCGTTATCTCAGGGAAAGGGAGATGGAAGGAAGGCCTGTGAAATATATTACCGCATGCACAGGGGCCGGACCCCTTGAGGATACCCTGAACGGGCTTCCGGCAGAGAAAATGGCAGCCGTGATCTTAAAATACCGCTGCGGATACGACAACGGCGATATTGCGTATGTCATGAATACGACGGAGGACCATGTAAAGCATGATCTCGATACAGCCGGAAATATCCTGCGCGGAAAACGAAGATCATTTCCTTTTTTGCCGGTATTTCAGGCGGTTTCCCTGTCTCTTCGCAAAGAGGCTCTGTGCATGCGCAAAGCAGACAGGTCAGCTTTCGGCAGTACCGGACCGGAACGCGTTATTCTGTCTGCGGCGGTGGCAGCATGCATTTTCCTGGCGGTTCTTACGGGAGTGACGGGAGAAGCCCTGACGGCAGAACACAGCCTGATTTCGGAAGACAGCCTGATTGCGGAAGACAGGACCATACCTTCCATTACGGTGGAAGAGACAGCAAGTAACGGATCTGTCCGTATTGCCTTAAACGATGCTGCAGGGATTGACTGGGACAGAGTTGAACTCCTTGATGCACGGGGAACGCAGGTTGAACCTCTTTCCGAAGACAGGGAAAGAGGGATTGTTGTGCTGGATGTGTCGCAGCTTCCCCTGACACTGACTGCCAGCGACAGGGCGGGAAACTGGCACAGCGCCAAAATAGCCGTCGGGAAATAAAGCTGTTTTGACGGGAGGCGGATGGAAGAAGAAAACAACAAGAAGAACAGAATAAGGTTTCTGATCCTGTTCGTCGGGATTCTGATCTCAGGAGGGTTGCTCTGGTTTCTCTGGCAGCCTTACCTTCATGCGTCCGGTGCGGACAGGCCGGATTACCTGACAGGCAGAAACACACGGATAACGGTTTTTGACGACCGGTCCGGAACATGGACTGCCCCGGAGGAAAAATCCGGAAACGGAGAAAGTGTAATGATCGAAGATCAGAAGACGCCGAAAGCGGTATCTCCGTTTCCGGTAAACGACAGCCGAAGTGCCGAAAACAGGGCAAGGGATAAAATAAAGACGGTTTTTTTGATATCGTTTTCCGTTCTGGCATTTTCGGTTCTGACTTGGGTCCTGACCGGGCGGAAAGAAATCGGGAAAAGAAAGTTCCGGAAGCCATGGTGATCACTGCGGACATTAAACGGGAGGCTTACGCCTCCCGCTTTTTATTCTCCGTATTCCATTATATGCAGGGAAGAAATTTCCGAATTTCTGATCTGCTTCATGACCTGAAGAGCCTGTGCCTCCAGATAATATTCGCCGGGGAGCGAGGAAAGTCCCCGTTCAATCAGGCAGCGCGTGACCTCCGCTGCGATCATTTCAACCAGCGATTTTTTTCCGGGATCCGTGAGGCTTTTATCCGTCAGAAGATTTTCAAGCTGTTCTGCGGTCATGGAAAATCCGGGGAGCATGCGTGCGGCACGGAAGCGCCATTTGTAAAACGGGGCAAACTGTCCGCTTAATTCGAAAAGGGCGGAAAGGACATGCGAGGAAAATTCGGAAAGCGTAAGTACGGCGGCGCCTTTTTCCCCGTGTTTTAGGCAGCGCGGAAAATTGTACTGGCCGGATTGTGCAGCAAGGGCAAGATGCGCGGCAAGTTTTTTGTTTCTGACGTCAGCCGGATAATTTTCTCTAAGGCCGTTTCTGATTGCGGTGAACTTTCCGAGATCGTCCCGGAAAACCTTTCCGTTTGTGGCGGTGAACATGGCATATTCCGGAACGGCAAACCATTCCTGCCATGTTCCGGGAACTGACGGGCATCCCGTCTGGTGCCGGAAAAAATCCCCGATCGTCATGACGCCGTATTTACCGGTCAGGAAGGAGACATGACCGGACGAGGAACTGCCGTTGTATTCCCGGGAGAGTTTTGTATAGGCTCTCATGAGAGGGAAGCCGATTGCCTTCTGATCTTCTTCGGAAATCCAGAGACAGAATCCGGCTTCCAGATCATGGTCTTTGCTTACTTCATCATCAAAGCCGGCACAGTCGCTGCCCTGTCCCGAAAGGCCGGCGGCTATCCGGCTTTCGTATTCCGGAAATTTTGCACGGATCATCTGCTTTCCGGCGGTCTCATAGAATTTTTCTGCTGCAGCCATTCCGTTCATTGTTTTTCTCTGTTTTTCCCGTAGATTTCGTCGGCACGCCTATCCAGTTCTTTCCGTCTGGTAAAAAATCCGTAGTAGCCGAATCCGGGGGCGCACTTTCTGCATACGAAGGCGTAATAACCGTTATGCGAAACGGACGGGTCGTTCAGCAGATCCCAGGCTTTGTCGCAGACTTCACGGATCAGGTTTTCCCGGAGTTCGGCAAAGGAATCCCCGGAATATTTCTTCTCGTAAAGCTCTGCCATATTGCAGTAGCTGATGGCGGCGTCCGGGCTGCCGTCCGGCTTTTTTTTCATGATGCCGGCGGCCTTCCGGAAATAGTCCAGCGCTTCGTCAAAACGGTTTAAATCCGTCAGGGTCAGAGCCATGTTGTTGAGGAGACCTGCGAAAAGAGCATCATCTTCCGGCAGCTTTTTATTGTAAAGGGAAAGCACTTCCTCGTAAACGGGAAGCGCTTCTTCCGGTTTTCCGAAACACTTGAGAGTCGTAGCCGCATTCAGCCGGATGGTGGCGGCATTCACCTGGTCCTCTATCCCGAGTTCCCTGATCAGGGCAAGGCTTTCCTTAACGGCGGAAAGACCCTGTTCCCTGTCGTTCCGTTTCCGGGAGAGACCGAGGAATTCATTCAGGATGCTGAGTTCTCCGTGCCTGTCACCCATGGCGCGGGCATCCTCCAGCCAGTAGCGGAGCATGCGGTCAGCCTCATCGTAATCCTCCCGGTTCAGGGATTCATCCAGTTTGGCTATAATGTTCTGTATGGGAATGTTTTCCTGCGGCTTGCTCCCTGCCCGGTCAGGGTAATAAAAGTCTTCCCCTCCGGAAAGGGGGCAGGAAGGTTCTTTGTAATCGGAAGGATCGATCGGCATATGTTTTCTTTCTACCGGTTCTTATGATTTCGGTTCTGAACCGGATTCTCTTCTGGTACAGCTGTTGTGATAAATGCAGGCAGAACAGTCCCCGCCGCAGCCTATGCATTTCCCGGATTTTTTCCGCCGGCGCATGCGAAGAAAGGCGAGGATTACGAGAATCAGTATGATGGCAAGAATGACCCAGTCGGTTATTTTCATAATTTGATTTTACAGGAGAAGGCCAATGTGGTATACACACAGTGCGGTGAGCCAGGCAACGGAACACTGCATGATGATGACGCCCACAGTTCCGATCCTGGAGTTCAGTTCCCTCCGGATAGTCGCTATTGCCGCGACACACGGAGTATAGAGCAGGGTGAACGTCAGAAAGCTGAATGCGGTGACCGGCGTAAAGAGGCTGGACAGGGAACTGCTCAGATGGTCCATGGTGGTACCGAGCAGAACGGACAGTGTGCTGACAACGGCTTCCTTGGCGGAAAATCCGGTTACAAGTGCGGTAGCTACGCGCCAGTCTTCAAATCCGAGCGGGCGGAATACGGGAGCGATCCATTTCCCGATCAGTGCCAGGAGGCTTGCGGAGCTGGATCCGACCACGTTCAGACGGGTGTCAAAGGTCTGCAGGAACCAGATGATGATGGTAGCCACAAAGATGATCGTGAAGGCACGTTCCAGAAAATCCTTTGCCTTGTCCCAGAGCAGAAGCGCCACGCTTTTCACGGAAGGAAAGCGGTAGTTGGGAAGCTCCATGACAAAAGGAATAGGGTTTCCCCTGAATGCGGTTTTTTTCATGATCAGGGCAACCAGGATGCCGAGCAGCATGCCCATGGCATAGAGCCCGATCATGACAAGCGCCTGATGCTTCGGAAAGAAAGCGGCCGTAAAGACGGCATAGATCGGAATCTTGGCGGAGCAGGAAAGGTAGGGTGTCAGCAGTATGGTCATCCTGCGGTCGCGCTGGGAAGAAAGCGTGCGCGTGGCCATGATGGCGGGCACGGAACAGCCGAATCCGATGATCATGGGAACAAAGCTTTTTCCGGAAAGACCGATCTTTCTGAGAAGCCTGTCCATGACAAAGGCGATCCTTGCCATATACCCGGTGTCTTCCAGAATGGAAAGGAAGAAGAACAGGGTCACGATGACCGGCAGGAAGGACAGGACGGATCCGACGCCGGCAAATATTCCCTTGATGATCAGGGAATGCACGACCGGGTTGATGCCGTATACCGTAAGGCCGTGATCTGCCAGAGCGGTAATATAGTCTATGAATACAGACAGCCAGTCGGAAAGAAATTTTCCGATCACGTTGAAGGTAAGCCAGAATACCAGAAACATGACACCGAAGAAAAACGGAAGAGCGGTGTATTTCCCGGTCAGGACCCGGTCTATGTTTTCACTGCGCCGGTGTTCCCTGCTTTCATGCGGTTTGATGACGGAATTCTTCACGATGCCGTCAATGAAATTGTAGCGCATGTCCGCGAGCGCTTCATTCCGGTCGAAGCCCGTTTCATGCTCCATTTCGACGATATCGTGCTCGATCAGTTCCTTTTCGTTCTGATCCAGGCCGAGACGGTCGGCGAACGACATATCCCCTTCGATCAGCTTGGTGGCGCAGAAACGCCTGGCCACACCGATCTTTTTTGCATGATCCTCGATGATATGGGCAACGGAGTGAATGCAGCGGTGTACAGGTCCTTCGGGACAGAAATCATATACCTTGGGGTGGATATCCTTTGAGGCCACTTCCTCCATGCGGCTGATCAGTTCCGATACGCCTTCGCCCTTCACGGCACTGATGGGAACGACGGGAATCCCGATCTCGGAACTCATTTTATCCACGTCTATCGTGCCGCCGTTGTTCCGGACCTCATCCATCATGTTCAGCGCAAGTACCATGGGCTTGTGAAGTTCCAGAAGCTGAAGCGTGAGATAGAGATTCCGTTCGATGTTGGTGGCGTCGACGATATTGATAATGCCGTCAGGTTTTGAATTGAGTATGAAATCACGGGTTACGATTTCTTCATTCGTATAAGGGCGGATGGAATAGATGCCGGGGAGGTCCACGACCTCATCACCCTTTGTTCCCCTTATGGTCCCCATTTTCTGATCCACGGTAACACCGGGGAAATTCCCCACATGCTGATTGGCTCCCGTGAGGACGTTGAAGAGAGTTGTTTTTCCGCAGTTCTGATTACCGGCAAGGGCAAATATCATCTGTTCTTTTCCTCCTGTCCGGAAGAAGAACTTCCCGCTTTCAGTTCCGTAATGGTTATGTTTCTGCAGTCTTCTTTTCTGAGCGTCAGTTCATAGCCTCTGATCCGGATTTCAATGGGATCCCCCATCGGTGCTGTTTTGACAAGCGTGACAGCAGTTCTCGGGATAAGTCCCATATCCAGCAGCCGGAGTCTCAAGGGGCCTTCACCGCCGACGGCGGTGATCATTGCGCTTTTTCCTGTTCCAAGCTGATCCAGCGTCATTTGTCGTCTCCCTTTTGCAATATTATTCTGTCCGTCATTATATCATAGCCCGGGAGCTGAAGACAGAAAAAGTCCCGCCGTAAGCATAGCGGCGGGACTTGACAGACCTGGATTATTTTGCGGAAGCTTTCTTTGCCTTCGCGGTTTTCTTTGTTTTCGCGGTATTTTTCTTCTGTGCTTCCACTTCCTGCATCTTCATGGCCCTTACCTTGAGCGGAAGACCGAAGAGTGTGATGAAGCCGCTGGCATCGTGATGATCGTAAAGTTCTCCGGTCGTGAAGCTTGCCAGGGACTCGGAATACAGAGAATAGGGAGAAGTGGTTCCGGCCTTGATGATGTTTCCCTTGTAAAGTTTGAACTTCACGGTTCCTGTCACATATTCCTGCGTCACATCCATGAAAGCCTGGATGGCTTCGCGCAGCGGCGTGAACCATTTGCCTTCGTAAACGATCTGCGCAAATTTACCGGCAAGATTCTTTTTCATTTCCATGGTCGCACGGTCAAGGACAAGTTCCTCAAGCTGTTCGTGCGCTGCCATTAAAATGGTTCCGCCGGGCGTTTCGTATACGCCGCGGGATTTCATTCCCACGACACGGTTTTCGACAATGTCAACGATACCAATTCCGTTCTTTCCGCCGAGTTCGTTCAGTTTGCGGATGATGTCGGAAACCTTCATCTTTTTTCCGTTCACGGAAGTCGGGATTCCCTTTTCAAAAGTCATCGTGACGGAAGTTTCCTTATTCGGTGCCTTTTCCGGCGTCACGCCGAGAACCAGGAGATGATTGTAATTCGGCTCATTTGCAGGATCCTCCAGTTCAAGACCTTCATGGCTGATATGCCACAGGTTCCTGTCGCGGCTGTAGCTGTTCGATGTGGAGAACGGGAGATGGATCCCTTTCTTTTTGCAGTAGGCAATTTCATCTTCGCGGGACTGGAATTTCCAGACATCGGTCATGCGCCACGGAGCTATGATCTTAAGGTCCGGCGCCAGTGCCTTGATCCCCAGTTCAAAACGGATCTGATCGTTTCCCTTGCCGGTCGCACCGTGGCAGATCGCGGTGGCGTGTTCCTTGCGGGCAATCTCCACAAGCTTCTTTGCAATGCAGGGACGTGCCATGCTGGTTCCGAGCAGATATTTGTTTTCATATACGGCTCCGGCCTTTACGCAGGGCATGATGTAGTTGTCGCAGAAGTCGTCTACGAGATCGACCACATATAATTTGGAAGCGCCGGAGAGTTTGGCTCTCTTGTCAAGATCCTTCAGTTCGTTTCCCTGTCCGCAGTCAATGCAGCAGCAGATGACTTCATAGTCAAAATTCTCCTTGAGCCAGGGAATGATGGCCGTCGTGTCAAGACCGCCGGAATATGCCAGAATAACTTTTTCTTTTTTCATAGAAGTTCCCCTTTCCATTTTCGATATTTATAAATATACAGCTAAAGTGAAAATAATGCAAGCATAATTTTAAAAAAGTACTTGATTTTATGCATTTTATATGTATAATTATAAAATGATATAATAGAATAAATGCAGGTGTTTTCCGTTTCTGCAAAAAAGGAGTATTTTTATGATTAAAGCAGGCATCATCGGAGCGACCGGATATGCAGGCGCCGAACTGGTCAGGCTTCTTCTGCAAAGAGAAGATGTGAAGATCGTGTGGTACGGTTCGCATTCTTTTGCCGGGGAATCTTTTTCTTCCTTATATGGTAATTTCTACGGGAAGGCGGATGCCCCGTGTCTGGATGACGACATGGAGAAAGCGGCATCCGTTTCGGATGTTCTTTTTACGGCGACGCCGCAGGGATACTGCTCCGCCCATATATCGGAAGAGATCCTTCGGAAGTGCAGGGTCATTGATTTTTCCGGCGATTTCCGTTTTCACGATGTTGCCACCTATGAAAAATGGTATGCCATCAAACATCCCGCACCTGAACTCTGCGCGGAAGCAGTCTATGGACTTCCGGAATACAACCGCGATAAAATAAAAGGTGCCAGGCTGATCGCAAACCCGGGATGTTTTCCCACCTGTTCCTTTCTCAGCATTTATCCGCTCCTTAAGGCGCAGCTCATCAATCCCGACTCCGTTATCATTGATGCGAAATCCGGGACAAGCGGCGCGGGAAGAAGCGCCAAGATCGGGAACCTTTACTGCGAGGTCAATGAAAACATCAAAGCTTACGGCGTAACAACACATCGTCATACGCCGGAAATAGAAGACCAGCTTTCACAGGCTGCCGGAAAAAAGATCATGGTAAATTTCACGCCTCATCTCGTGGCGATGATGAGAGGCATCCTGGTTACCGCCTATGCGGATTTAAAAAGGGATGTCACGTATGAGGAAGTAAGAAAAGCATATGACGACTGCTATGCGAAAGAAAAATTCGTGCGCGTGCTCCCGGAGCACAGGGTGCCGGAAACCCGTTTTGTGGAAGGAAGCAATTTCGCGGATGTCAATTTTGAAATCGATCACAGGACGCACAGGATTGTCATGATGGGGGCGATCGACAACCTGATCAAGGGAGCTGCCGGCCAGGCCATGCAGAACATGAATCTTCTGTTCTCCCTGCCGGAGGATACGGGATTAAAGCAGCTGCCCATGATACCATGAGAGGAATAAAATCATGCTGAATGATCTGATCAATATCCGTCCGATGGAGGAACAGGATTACGAAGAAGTCCGTTCCCTCTGGATGACGATCAAGGGATTCGGGATCCGCACGATAGACGATTCACGTGAAAGCATTGTCCGTTTTATCAGACGGAACAGGGGGATCAGCTGTGTCGCCGAAACACAGGAGGGAGAGATCATAGGCGCCGTGCTCTGCGGGCATGACGGCAGAACGGGATGCTTTTACCATGTCTGCGTGGATGAAAACTACCGCCTTCAGGGAATAGGAAAGCAGATGGTGATCTTCTGCAGGGAAGCCCTGGAAAGAGAAGGCATCAGCAAAATCACGCTGATCGCTTTCAAGGAAAATCCGACCGGAAACGTATTCTGGAAAAAGCTCGGCTGGGAAGAACGGATGGATGTAAACCGGTATGACTTCACGCTGAACGATGAGAACAGAACAAATTTTATCCGATAAGGGGAGCGAAAGATGAAGATGACGGAAGGCGGCGTTACTGCCGCAAAAGGTTTTATGAGTGCCTGCTGTGCGGCAGGGATCAAGTACAGGGGAAGAACGGATATGGCAATGATCTGGTCGGATAAACCATGCCGTGTTGCGGGAACATTCACCAGCAATCTGGTCAAGGCGGCCTGTGTGCTCTGGGACAGGCAGATCGTGGAGGAAACCAAAACGGCGCAGGCAGTCGTGATCAATGCCGGGATAGCAAACGCATGCACCGGCAGGGAAGGATTCGGGTACTGCAGAAAGACGGCGGAATCCGTGCAGAAGGCCATGGGAGTTCCCGTGAACCAGGTGCTGGTTGCTTCCACCGGCGTGATCGGAATGCAGCTGCCCATTGAAAAGATCATGGGCGGCGTAAAGAGAATGTCGAAAACGCTGGACCATTCCCTTCAGGCGGGGACGGAAAGCGCAAAGGCCATCATGACGACGGACACGAAGAAAAAGGAAGCGGCCGTCACGTTTACCATAGGCGGGAAAAAAGTCACGATGGGTGGCATGTGCAAGGGATCCGGAATGATCCATCCGAATATGTGCACCATGCTGGGCTTCATCACGACGGACTGCGCCATCAGCCGCAGGCTGCTGGTAAAGGCACTGAAATCGGACGTGAAGGATACCTTCAACATGATCAGCGTCGACGGGGACATGTCCACGAACGACACGCTGCTGCTCCTTGCCAACGGGGAAGCGGGGAATCCGGAGATCACAAAAGAAGGAGCGGAATTCGAGACATTTAAGAAAGCACTGCACGAGATCGATGAGACGCTTGCCAGGATGATGGCCGGAGACGGAGAAGGCGCCACCGCACTGTTTGAAGTGAAGGTGCTGCATGCGGCAAACGAAAAGCAGGCAAAGACCCTTGCAAAATCCGTGGTCACTTCCACGCTCACGAAGGCGGCTATTTTCGGGCACGATGCGAACTGGGGAAGGATCCTGTGCGCACTGGGCTATTCGGGAGAAAAGTTTGATCCGGAAAATATGGAACTGTGGTTTCAGAGCAAAAAGGGAAAGATCCTGATCTATAAAAACGGAGTGGCTGCTTCCTACAGCGAAGAAAAGGCAACCGATATTCTTTCGTGCGACGCCGTCACCGCCGTTGTGGACATCCGGATGGGAGAGGCGCAGGCTACGGCGTGGGGATGCGATCTGACTTATGACTATGTCCGCATCAACGCAGATTATCGTTCCTGATCGGAAGATCGGATTACTGTTCTTTCAGTTACTGAATGGGGAGGAAAAAACATTATGAATCTTGACCCGGTTATCATGCAGAAAGCGGAGACGCTGATCGAGGCGCTCCCGTATATCCAGCGTTTCAACAGAAAGATCACAGTCATAAAATACGGGGGATCCGCCATGGCGGACGAGGAGTTGAAAAAGCAGGTCATACAGGATGTCGTCCTGTTGAAGCTTGTCGGTTTCAAGCCTGTCATTGTTCACGGCGGCGGCAAGGAGATCAGCCGGTGGGTCAAGAAGACCGGAATGGAACCGAAATTCGTGGACGGTCTTCGGGTAACGGATGCACCGACCATGGAAATCGTGGAAATGGTGCTGAACCGGGTGAACAAAAGCCTGGTCCAGATGGTGAACCAGCTTGGCGTGAAGGCGGTCGGCGTCAGCGGAAAAGACGGCTGCATGCTGAAGTGCCGGAAAAAGGAGAACAACGGAAAGGACATCGGGTTTGTCGGCGAGATAGAATCCGTGGATCCGACGCTGATCTACGATCTTCTGGATGAAGATTTTCTGCCGGTAATCTGTCCTGTCGGTTACGATGACGGCGATATCAGCTATAATGTAAATGCGGACGATGCCGCATGCGCCATCGCAAAATCCCTGAAGGCGGAGAAACTTGCCTTTCTGACGGATGTCGAGGGACTTTACCGTGACTTTAACGACAAGAAATCCCTGATCTCTTCCATGACGGCAAAGGAAGCGAGGGCGTTTGTGGAAAGCGGGAATCTGGGCGGCGGCATGCTTCCGAAACTGGAGAACTGCATTGATGCCGTGGAGAGCGGCGTGTCCCGCGTGCATATTCTGGACGGACGGATTTCGCATTGCCTTCTTCTGGAAATCTTCACCAATCAGGGAATCGGGACCATGATCCGTCCCGACAGCACGGAAAAAAACTGAACACAGAAGGAACGGGGAAAAGAAAATGCCAAATGAAAACATGAACGGGATGATCGAAGAAGCGGAGAAGATCCTCTATAAAACCTACAATCGTTTTCCGGTTGTTTTTGAGCGGGGGGACGGCGTACATCTTTATGATACGGAAGGGACCGAATATCTTGATTTTTTCGCGGGGATCGCGGTGAATGCACTCGGCTATCATTATCCCGGATATGACGAAGCACTGAAGTCGCAGATCGACAGGATCCAGCACATTTCGAATTATTTCTATAACGAACCGGCAATCCGTGCCGGAGAAAAGCTTCTGAAGATATCGGACATGGAAAAGGTTTTCTTTACCAATTCCGGAACGGAAGCGATAGAAGGCGCACTGAAGATCGCAAGAAAATATGCCTGGATGAAAGATAAGAAAAGCGACAGGACGGAGATCATTGCCATGGATCATTCCTTCCACGGGAGGTCCATGGGCGCGTTGTCCGTAACGGGAAAGGAAAGCTACCGTGCGCCTTTTGAACCTCTTATCCCGGGCGTTAAGTTTGCAGAATTCAACCGGCCGGATTCCGTGCGTGCGCTTGTCGGAAAAAAGACCTGCGGAATTATCTGCGAGCCCATCCAGGGTGAGGGAGGCATTCATCCGGCAACAGACGGATTTCTCCGGGAGCTCAGGAAAATCGCGGACGAAAATGACCTCATTCTGATCTTTGACGAAATACAGTGCGGAATGGGAAGAAGCGGAAAATATTTTGCCTGGCAGTACAGCAATGTGAAACCGGATGTGATGACTGTGGCAAAGGCTCTCGGGAACGGTGTCCCGATCGGTGCTTTCCTGACGTGCGGAAAGGCAAACGATGCCATGGTGCCGGGAGACCACGGTACGACATACGGCGGGAATCCGTTCGTGTGCGCGGCAGCGGACGAGGTGCTCACCATATTCGAAAAAGACGACATTCTCTCCGGCGTGAACAAAAACGGCAATATACTCAAAGACAGGCTTACCGGAATGATGAAGAAGTATCCGCACATCAAAGACGTGCGCGGGAAGGGGCTCATGCTCGGGATGGAATTCGATATTCCGGTGGGGCCGATCATCAAAAAGGCACTGACGGAAGAGCACCTTGTTCTGATCAATGCCGGAGACAGCATCATCCGGTTTGTTCCGCCGCTTGTCATTAAAGAAAAGGACATTGATGATGCAGCGGACAGGCTGGAACGCATATTGAAAGACATCTGACGGAAAAGGCAGAGGAGGTATGAAGATGATCACGGAGAAAATGACGGTACGCGAATATACAGATGTACTTTCCTCAAAGGCACCGGTTCCGGGCGGCGGCGGCGCAAGCGCCCTTGCGGGAGCTCTGGCGGCTTCCCTTGCGCAGATGGTTTGCGGCCTGACGATCGGGAAGAAAAAATATGCGGATGCGGAAGAGGAAATGAAACGCATTGCAGGAGTCATGAAGGAAAAGCAGGAAACTTTCCTTGCCCTTGCAGACAGGGATGCCGAAGTATTTGAACCGCTTTCCAAAGCGTATTCCCTTCCTTCGGGAACGGAAGAAGAGAAACAGAAAAAAACACAGGCCATGGAAGGCCTGCTTGTTTCTGCCGCGCAGGTACCGCTCTCCGTTATGGAAGAAACGGTATCCGTTCTGGATGAACTGGAAATCCTGCTGGAGAAGGGAAGCAGCCTTGCTGTTTCCGATGTCGGCGTTTCCGCGTCGTTTTTCCGGTGTGCGGTTACCGGTGCCATGCTGAATGTTCAGATCAATACGCGGCTCATACAGGACAAGAACAAAGCAGACGAGATCGAAAGGAAAGCGGGAATGCTTCTTGCCCAGGGACAGAAGAAAACGGACGAGATCACGGAACAGGTCGGCAGCCGGCTGAAGAAATGACAGAGAGCAGCAAAAATAAATTCCGGTCAGAACCTTAAGTACGGCTGGCGGAGAACGGAGAAAATGTCATGATTCTGCTAAAGGGAAAGAACACGGCGGAGAAAATCAAAAGCGGCATCGCACGGGAACTGGAAAGTCTGCACGGAACCGTACCTGCAGTTTCTCTTGTCAGGGTCGGGGAAAAGCCGGAAGACCTTGCCTATGAGAAAAGCGCGGTGAAATATCTGGAAGGCCTGGGGTTTCATGTCGTTACGCGATCATTTCCGGCGGAGATCACGGACGGCGAATTCCAGAATGAATTTTTAAAGATCAACAGGGATCCTTCCGTAAACGGAATTCTCCTTTTTCTTCCCCTGCCCCGGACATTGGACAGTAAAAAAATCACCGGCATGACGGATCCGGACAAAGACCTTGACGGCATTCATCCGGTCAATATCGCAAAGGTTTTTTCGGGGGATGACACAGGTTTCGCACCGTGTACGGCGGAAGCCGTGATCCGGATCCTCAAGTCGGAAAACATTCCGGTCGCCGGAAAAAACGTCACGGTCGTAGGACGCAGCATGGTTGTGGGCAGGCCGCTTTCCATGCTCTTCTTAAGGGAAAATGCCACGGTAACGGTATGTCATACGAAAACGGAGGATTTAAAGGCAGAATGCCGCAGAGCCGATATTCTTGTCGCGGCAGCAGGAAAAGCAAAAATGCTGAACGGGGATTTCGTGAAGAAAGGTGCTGTCGTAATCGATGTCGGCATCAACATGGGAGATGACGGAAAACTCTGCGGGGATGTGGATACGGATTCCCTGGAGGGAATTGCCTCGATGGTAACACCGGTCCCGGGTGGGGTCGGCACGGTGACCAATGCCGTGCTTGCGGAACATCTGATGAGAGCTTTCAGAAAACAGGAAAAGCCGTGAAGAATTTCTTCACGGCTTTTTTGTAAATCAGTATTCAGGCAACCGTGCGGCCGATCTGCTTCAATGCTTTTACGACCGGCGGAAGAGAGATCACGATAACGGTAAGGACCGCTTCCACGGCAAGGAAGGAATAGTTATAGGCGAACGGATAGATCACGGCAAGCTTCTTCGGAAAGTTTTCGGGCATATAGCTCATCCAGAAAAGATATCCGCCGAGTGCATGAAAAAGTCCGCGCACAAAGACGGCGAAAAGATAGCCGGGAATAAATCTGTCGGATGCCCCGTGTTTCCGGAACACACCCGCAAGACCGAGAGAAGCAAATGCAAAAAGATAATCGGTGCATGCCTGAAACGGATTCAGGATATACTGGAGACCGTCCTGGAACATCTGAAGAAAGCCGTAGGCAAATCCGGTTGTGATCCCGGTCGCGGGTCCATACCAGTAGCCGATGAGACAGATGAAAAGCATGGAACACGGAGTGACGGATCCGCCCCACGGCATCTGAAGAAATTTGATGCAGGAAAGCGCATACGAAATTGCAATCGCGGCTGCACATGCCGTAAGATGCCTTGCACTGATAAAGGATGCCTGACTTGCTTTTGTTTCCTGATTCTGTGACATAAAAAAATCCTCCTTGTCCGGGAACACAGGAGGGGATGCAGAGAAAAATCTTATTGCCTCCTTCCGCCGGTATTATCCGGTTCAAGTAATAAGGGTCTGGTTTTTCAACCGTTCTCAGCGATAGCTCCCCTGGCGTTCGTATTATTTTCAATACAGTATAGTAAAACTTAACATCCATGTCAAGTTTTCAACAGCTATCCCTTGTTTTTCTGAAAATAATTGATTAAAATAGAATTACAGACCAGGCGGCATTCCGAAAGGGAGGCTGCCCTGAATCACAAAAATATCAAGACGGTTTTGATTATCCTGATCCTGCTGACAGCGGGTATTACCTACAGCTGCAGTCGGTTGAAAAACATAGATGATACGGAAGCACAGAATTCCGGAAAGGTTTTTTCGGAATTATCCGAAGAGAGAATTTCACTGACGGCGGAAGCCGGAGATGTTACTTCGGATGCTTCTCTGACTGAGCAAGAAAAAGTTCTGATACATGTTTGCGGCAGTGTTGTATGCCCGGGTGTTTATGAATGTAAAAACGGAGACAGAGTGACAGATGCGGTGGAACGCGCAGGAGGATTTTCGGAAAATGCCGCGAGGGATTTTCTGAATCTTGCGGAACCTGTTTCCGACGGAATGAAAATTTACGTTCCGTCTGCGGATGAAGTAAGAAACGGATCGGCAGAGAAAATTTTTTCACCGGGTGACATGTCGGTTACCGAAAACATGAGCGTCAGATCTTCCGAAGATGATAAGGTCAACATCAATAATGCATCAAAGGAAGAACTGATGACACTGAGCGGAATTGGCGAAGTCAGGGCACAGAGTATCATCGATTACCGGAACAGCAGCGGACCTTTTAAGGAAATAGAAGACATCAGAAATGTCTCCGGGATCAAGGAAGGATCATTTCAAAAGATAAAGGATCGCATCAGAGTTCACTGAGAAGGATCCCGCATCGCCGTCTGATCAAATCATAAGGAGCTGACATGACGAAGGTGCTGGTGGTAGATGATGAGAAACTGATCGTAAAGGGAATCAAGTTTTCACTGGAGCAGGACGGAATGCAGGTTGACTGCGCATACGACGGAGAAGAAGCAATCAATCTTGCCAGAAAGACAAACTACGATGTTGTTCTGCTGGACGTCATGCTTCCCAAGTTTGACGGATATCAGGTTTGTCAGGCTATCCGCGAATTTTCGGAGATGCCTGTCATCATGCTTACTGCGAAGGGCGGGGATATGGATAAGATCCTCGGCCTTGAATATGGTGCAGACGATTATATCACCAAGCCTTTCAACATCCTGGAAGTAAAAGCCAGGATGAAAGCCGTGATCAGAAGAAACGCCCGCAGCAAAGCCGAAGAGCAGGCGGAAAACAAGGTCATTACGGCAGGAGACCTGAAACTGGATACGGACAGCAGGAGAGTCTTTATCGGCGACAGGGAGATCAATCTGACGGCCAAGGAATTCGATATCCTGGAACTGCTTGTCATGAATCCCAACAAGGTGTACAGCAGGGAGAAACTGCTTGCCGCCGTCTGGGGAGGAAAAGCGCAGGAATCGGGCGATGTCCGTACGGTGGATGTTCATGTGAGAAGGCTTCGCGAAAAACTGGAACCGTCTCCGAGCGAGCCGAAATATGTTCATACCAAATGGGGCGTCGGATATTATTTCAGGGCATAGAACGGAAAGATATCAGGAACAAGAAAACAAATGAATATCGATATCATCGGTGTCGGAAACATAAAGGAAACATACTGGAAGGAAGCAATCGGAGAATATTCCAGGCGTCTTTCACGTTACTGCACGCTCCGGATCACGGAAGTAAAAGATGAAAAAGCACCGGAAGGTCTTTCCGATGCCGAAGAGCGGAAGATAAAGGAAACGGAAGGAAAAAGAATCCTCGGAAAGATCAGAGAGGATTCTTTTGTTGTTGCATTGGAGATCAGAGGCGGAAAATATTCTTCCGAAAGTCTCGCGGAGAATTTTGAAGCATGGTCCGTCAGGGGAAAATCGCATCTTGTCTTTGTCATCGGAGGTTCTCTCGGATTATCCGCGGAAGTACTTTCCCGCGCCGATGAACTCTTGAGTTTTTCCGACATGACATTTCCGCACCAGATGATGAGAGTCATTCTTCTGGAGCAGATTTACAGGTCATATCGCATTCTCCGTCACGAACCGTATCATAAATAGAAACGGTTTCCCGGAAACAGCCGTATATTGCCCCGGATGCCTTTTTCTGCTATAATCCTTGTATCTGAATTCAGGAGGGACCATCCAATGGCAGAGGAAAACAGGGAAGAAAAAAAGCAGATCGGCGAAGTCTGCATAGCGGACGAAGTGGTGGCAATCATTGCCGGACTTGCCGCAACAGAAGTGGAAGGCGTGGATTCCATGGCCGGAAACATTACCAATGAACTGGTTTCCAAGCTGGGAATGAAAAATCTGTCCAAGGGCGTCAAGGTGGACGTGACGGAAGATCACGTAAGCGTGGATATTTCCCTGAATATCAAATACAATTACAGCATTCCGGAAGTAAGTGCCAAGGTGCAGGACAAGGTCAAGAATGCGATCGAAAACATGACAGGGCTTAAGGTAATGGATGTGAATGTCCGTATTGCCGGAGTCAATGTAGAATAAATTGCGGGCGGAAAGCCCGCCCCCGCGGAACGACACTTTCTGCGGGGGTGGGCTTTCTGTATGCCTTCCGGGAGAAAAAATGGAAGAAAAGAATGTGGAAAGCTATGCCGGGAAAATTGCCATGTACGGCATGATGATCGCTCTCGCCATGATCTTAAGCTTCGTTGAGACGCTCATTCCGATTTCCCTCGGGATTCCCGGAATAAAGCTGGGGCTGGCCAATCTGGTCACGATCGTCTGTCTCTATACCATGGGGCCCGCCGGGGCATGGGCGGTTTCCCTGACCCGCATCATACTGACCGGCTTTACATTCGGCAACATGTTCTCCATGGCCTATTCCATGGCGGGCGGCGTGTTAAGCCTCGTATGCATGATGATCGCAAAAAAATCGGGAGTGCTCAGCACGGCCGGCGTCAGCATCATAGGCGGCATGACACATAATATCGGGCAGCTTCTGGTGGCTTTCTACGTGGTCCGGACGGCGGGGATATTCTGGTATCTTCCGGTACTCATGACGGCAGGGATCATAACGGGAACGCTGATCGGGATGCTTTCGGCCGCGATCGTAAAAAGGATCAGGCCTTATATCCGGAAATCCGGAGAACAGGGAGAAAACAGTACATGAAGGACAGAGCAGTCAAACAGCTTGTGAATTACGGACTGAAGACAGGCCTGATCACGGAGGATGATGCCGTCTATTCGAGGAATCTTATTCTCGACTGCATCAGGGAAGAGGAATACACGGAGCCGGGCGATGTTCCGGAAGAAACGCTGGAGAACATCCTGAAGGAGCTTCTGGATTTTGCCTGTGAAAAAGGGCTTCTGGAAAACACCGTCACGGAGCGGGATCTTTTCGATACGAGGCTTATGAACTGCCTCATGCCAAGGCCTTCGGAAGTGATCGGCAAATTCAGGAAACTTTATGCGGAGTCTCCGGAAAAGGCCACGGATTATTTTTACAGACTTTCACAGGATTCGGACTATATCCGCCGCTACCGGATTGCAAAGGACATCAAGTGGGTCACGGGAACGGAATACGGGGATCTGGATATTACCATCAATCTGTCTAAGCCGGAAAAAGATCCGAAAGCCATTGCCGCGGCAAAAAAAGCAAAGCAGAGCGGATATCCAAAATGCCTTCTCTGCAGGGAAAATGTCGGTTATGCCGGAAGAAGCAATCATCCCGCCAGGGAGAACCACCGCATTATTCCGATCACCATCAACAACAGCGACTGGTACATGCAGTACAGCCCCTATGTATATTACAATGAGCACTGCATCGTATTCAACGGACAGCATGTCCCCATGAAGATCGATGAGGCGGCATTCCGGAAACTGTTCGATTTCATCCGTCAGTTTCCGCATTATATGCTGGGGTCCAATGCGGATCTGCCGATCGTGGGCGGCTCCATTTTAAGCCATGATCATTTTCAGGGTGGCCGTTATGAGTTCGCCATGGCAAAGGCGCCGGTCGAGATTCCGCTGAATTTCCGGGAATACCCGGACATCCGGGGCGGGATTGTGAAATGGCCGCTGAGCGTGATCCGTCTTCAGTGCAGGGAAACGGAGCCGGTGATCAGACTTGCAACGGATATCCTGGCACGCTGGAGGAAATACACGGACAAGGCTGCCATGATCCTTGCGGAAACGGACGGGGAACCGCACAATACGATCACGCCGATCGCACGGAAGAAAAACGGATTCTATGAACTGGATCTGGTGCTGAGAAACAACCTGACGACAAAGGAAAGGCCGGACGGACTCTATCATCCGAGACAGGAACTGCATCATATCAAAAAGGAAAATATCGGCCTCATAGAAGTCATGGGGCTTGCCATTCTGCCGAGTCGCCTGAAAACGGAACTGAAGCTGGTCGGGGAGTACCTGGCGGAAGGGAAGGATATTGCCGCGAATGAACAGATATCCAAGCACGCGGCATGGGCGGAGGAACTGAAGAAGAAATACGGGACTTTTGACAGGAACACGGTCGACGAAGTCCTGAAAAAGGAAGTCGGACTTGTTTTCAAACAGGTACTGGAGGATGCGGGAGTTTACAAATGCACCGCGGAAGGAAGAAAGGCGTTCTTAAGATTTACGGAATACTGGACATAAGAGACCTTTGAACGGCGGATATCATATTCTGAAAGAGAAAAGAGGAAAAACTGGTTATGGCAAAGACAAAAGTGGATATTGTCTCCGGATTTCTCGGAGCAGGAAAGACGACCTTTATCAAGAAACTGCTGGAAGAGGCAATTTCAGGGGAAAAGACAGTATTAATTGAGAATGAATTCGGGGAGATCGGAATAGACGGAGGCTTCTTAAAGGATTCCGGCGTTGAGATAAAGGAAATGAATTCCGGCTGTATCTGTTGTTCCCTGGTCGGGGATTTTGCGTCTTCCTTAAAGGAAATCCTGACAAAATTCAAACCGGACCGCATTATCATAGAGCCAAGCGGCGTGGGAAAACTATCCGATATCATGAAAGCGATCGCAAACGTGGAAAAGGATCTGGAAGTGGAACAGAATTCCGCGGTAACGGTTGTGGATGTCAAGAAGTGCAGGATGTACATGAAGAATTTCGGCGAATTTTTCAACAACCAGATCCAGTTCGCCACAACAATCGTCTTAAGCCGTACGGATGTGGCAACGCAGGAAGTGACCGACGAAGCGGTGAAACTGATCCGCACCGTCAATCCGACCGCGACGGTCATTACGACGCCGATCGCGCTTCTTTCCGGGAAGAAACTTCTGGATATCCTGGAAAAGCCGGTTGACCTGAAGACGGAGCTTTTAAAGCAGGTCAAGGATGAAGACGAGGACGAATGCGAAGAAGACGAGCATGATCATGAGCACCATCACGACCATGACGATCACGATGACCATGATCACGATGAAGACCATGAAGAACATCACGAAGAACATGAGCATCATCACCATCATCACCACCATCATCACGGCGAGCATGATGCGGATGAGGTCTTTACAAGCTGGGGCCTGGAGCAGGTGCCTCCCATGGAAGAAGGAAAACTTAAGACACTGCTTGACAGAATGGCAAATTCCGCGGATTTCGGAACCGTGGTCCGTTCCAAGGGAATGATCCCGTCCGAAAAAACCGGCGAGTGGCTGTACTTTGATCTGGTACCGGGCGAAACGGAAATCAGGAAGGGTACGCCGGACTACACGGGAAAGGTCTGCGTGATCGGATCCGAACTGAAGGAAGAAGACCTGAAAAAGGAGTTTACCGGAAAATCATGAGTGACGGATATGATGAAGAGACAAGGACACCGGTCTTTCTGATCAACGGTTTCCTGGAAGCGGGAAAAACAAAGTTCCTGAAATTCACGATGGATCAGGAGTACTTCCAGACGGACGGCAAAACGCTCCTGATCGTCTGTGAAGAGGGAGAAGAGGAGTATGATGATGCCCTTCTTTCCCGTACCCGCACGGCGGGGATCTTCATGGAAAATTTCCAGGAGATGGGAAAGGAGCAGCTCCGGAAGCTGGAACTGGAATACAGGCCGGAGCGGATCCTGATCGAGTGGAACGGGATGTGGCTGCAGAATACTCTGGAGATTCCGGACGAATGGTTTATCAACCAGCAGATCACAATCATCGACACTTCCACGCTTGACCTGTACTTAAAGAACATGAAACCGATGATGGGGCCCATGCTGAAAAACACGGAGCTTATCATCTGCAACCGTGCGGACGGCTTTACGGAGGAACAGCTGGGAAACTATCACCTGCTGCTCAAAGCCATGGCACCGAATGCGGAGATCGTGTTTGAAGGAAAGCAGGGCGAGATCAGGGGCGACTTCAGTATTGACCTTCCGTATGACCTGAAGTCGGACAGGCTGGTCGTAGGACCGAAGGACTACGGAATTTTCTATGTGGATTCCATGGACCGTACGGAAAAGTACGACGGGAAGACCGTGGAGTTTACCGCTCAGGTGCTGAAACCGAAAGGTATTCCGGACAACTGTTTTGTTCCCGGGAGGAAAGCCATGACATGCTGCGAGGCGGACATGCAGTTTCTGGGGCTTATCTGTTTTTACAGCGGTGCTTCATCGCTTAAAAACCGCGACTGGGTTAAGATCACGGCAAAGATCAAAAATGAGCCGAACCAGGAATACGGAGGAAACGGACCGGTGCTGTATGCAACGGATGTGGTACTGACCGGACCGATCGAAGAAGTGGTCCAGTTTTAAGAAAAAGCCGGATGAAACCCGGGTCCCGCAAAATGTGCGGATCCGGGTTTCTTTTTGCATTCATGTTAACAAAACTGAACAAAGTATAAAATGTTTATAAAGCAAATATGAATAGTATGTTGACTTTTGCTCTGTGATTGCATAATATATATCATAAGAGAACAGAAAAGAACAAAAAAGAACATTCAACAGGGAAAAGCAGGGAGGGAGAATGCCTCAGTGTGTCGTTATCGCAGATGATCTGACAGGCGCCAATGCAACGGGCGTGCTGCTGAAGAAAATGAATTACCGTACATACACCATTCTGAATTCCGAAAGGATAGAGCTTTCTCTTTTCAATAACTGTGAATGTGTCATGTACCCTACGGACAGCCGCGGAATTGAAAAGGAAAAGGCCTATAACCGTGTTTTCAATGTGGCAAAGCTGTTAAAGAACGAGCAGGTAAAGCTTTATGCCAAAAGGATCGATTCCACCATGCGCGGGAACGTGGGAAGCGAAACGGATGCCGTTCTGGATGTTCTGGGGCCGGACGTGACTGCAGTCTGTGCTCCGTGTTTCCCGGAATCCGGTAGGACCGTGGTGGGCGGATATCTTCTGGTAAAAGGGCTGCCGCTCCATAAAACAGAGGTTGCGCTGGACCCGAAATGTCCGGTTAAAATTTCCGATGTGGCGGAAATTTTCCGTCAGCAGAGCAAATACCGTGTGGGCAGCATTTTTCTGAATGATGAAATGTCAGGAAAACATGCTCTGGCGGAGCATATGAAAAAACTTGTAAAGGACGGGTGCCGCATTCTGGTCCTGGACTGCGTGACGCAGGAGGATCTTGACCTGATCGCGGATGCCCTGATCACTTCCGGACTCAAATTCGTATCCGTGGATCCCGGCGTCTTTACGGCAACGATCGCCAGAAAACTGATCGTGCCGCCGGAGGAAAAGAAGACCAATACAAAAATTCTGGCCCTGATCGGCTCTGTCAATCCGGTCACCAGAAAACAGATCGAAGAACTCTGGCTTTCGCAGAGGACGGCCTTCAACGTCATGGTCGAAACGAAAAAGTTCCTGGAAGAGGATTCCGTACGCGATGCCGAAACGGAGCGTGTCGTGTCGGAAGTGCTGAAAGCTGCCGGAACGCATCAGATCCTGACTGCCGTCGGCGACGGCATCTATCCGGAGAACCGGATCAGCTTTTCGGATTACGCGGAACGTTATCCGAAGGGGATTGACCAGATGACCGCCAGGATCAACGATGCCTTTGCGGAAATTGCACACCGCATCCTGGAACGGAACCGTGATTTCAGGGGCATTTACAGCAGCGGCGGCGATATCACGCAGGCGGTATGCCGCAGGTTCCACACTTCCGGACTGCGCCTTCTGGATGAGGTCCTTCCGCTTGCGGCTTACGGACAGATGCTGCAGGGGGATTTTCCGGATCTGAACATTATAACAAAAGGGGGCATGGTCGGAGAGAGCGATGCGGCAAACCGCTGTATCACATATCTGAAGGAAAAGCTGTTCATGTAGAAAAAGAAACGAGGAGGTGATTTTATGAGCAAGCCGCTGATAGGCATTACGATGGGGGATCCGGCAGGCATAGGACCGGAGATCGTTGCAAAATCCATGACGGATCCGAAGGTCCTTGAAAAAGCAAACTGTATCGTATCCGGAGACAGGAAGATCATGGAGCGGGCTGTTTCCATAACGGGGGCGGACCTGAAGATAAAATGCGTGGAGGATCCGTCCGAGGGAGACTATGAACCGGGGATCCTGAATATGATCGACCTTGACAATGTGGATATGGGGTCCTTTGCCTTCGGCAAAGTGAGCGGGATGTGCGGAAAGGCCGCATACGAATACATTGCAAAAGCCATTGAACTTGCGAATGCCAGGAAGGTGGACGCCGTGGCTACGACGCCGATCAACAAGGAATCCCTGCATGCCGCTCATGTTCCGTACATCGGGCACACGGAAATTTTCGGAGCGCTGACGCATACGGCAGATCCGCTGACCATGTTCGAAACAAACGGAATGCGGATATTCTTTCTGACAAGACATGTTTCCTTAAGGAAGATGCTGGATCTGATCAGAAAAGACAGGATAGAAGACTATATCGTGAGGTGTCTTGAAGCATTAAAAAGACTTGGCGTAAAGGACGGCATCATGGCAGTCGCGGGTTTAAATCCGCATTGCGGGGAGCACGGACTCTTCGGTGATGAGGAGATGAACGAAATTGTTCCGGCGGTGGAAGAAATGAAGAAAAAAGGATATCCCGTAACGGGACCTGTGGGTGCAGATTCCGTATTTCATCAGGCGGCGCAGGGAAGATTCAACAGCGTTCTTTCCCTGTATCATGATCAGGGACATATTGCCGCCAAGACGCTGGATTTTGACCGCACCATTGCCGTTACCAACGGAATGCCCATTTTAAGGACATCCGTGGATCACGGAACGGCGTTTGACATTGCGGGAACGGGAAAGGCAGGATCCGTGAGCATGTCGGAGGCAGTCCTTCTCGCGGCAAAATATGCACCTTTTTTTCATCGGTCCTGACCGGAAAACGGAGATGAAGCAGCAGAAAAAAGGCAGCCCCGAGAGGGCAAAAAAGGAGGGAAAGTATGAACGGCGGTTTGGATGGACAAAGAATGCTGATAGCGTTACTGATTGGTATTGTAGTTCTGATCTTACTGGTTCTGAAAACGAAAATACATGCTTTTATTGCACTGATCTTTTCCGCTCTGCTGATCGGCCTGATCGGAGGAATGCCGATCATTAACACGAAACTGGAAAACGGCACTACTTTTGGCATCATCAATTCCATCACCAGCGGATTCGGAGGAACGCTGGGGAGCATCGGTATCATAATCGGTTTCGGTGTCATGATGGGACAGGTATTTGAGGCAACAGGCGCTGCCAAACGGATGGCCCTGTCTTTCCTGAAAGTGTTCGGCAAGAACAGGGAGGAAGAAGCACTGGCGGCAACCGGATTTGTGGTTTCCATTCCGATTTTCTGCGATTCCGGTTTCATTATCCTGGCGCCGATCGCAAAGGCAATTTCCAAGGCAACGAAAAAATCCGTGATTTCCCTGGGCATTGCACTGGCGGGCGGTCTTGTGATCACGCACTCGCTGGTTCCGCCGACACCGGGTCCTCTGGGCGTATGCGGACTTTACGGGATAGACGTAGGAAAGTTCATCCTGATCGGTATTGTTCTTTCCATTCCCATGGCGATCGCATGCACGGCCTATGCCAGATATATCGGAAAGAAAATCTATCAGATCCCGGATGAAAGCACGGAAAGCGGATTTAAACGCATGCCTTATCAGAAACCGGATTATTCCGGTGAAGCAAAGATCGAATCCGAGAATCTTCCGGGCACCTTTGAATCGTTCTTCCCGTTGATTCTGCCGATCGTTCTTATTCTGATCGCGACCATCACCAGCGCTTTAAAGGCAACTTCGGGCGGTATGGCGGTATTTCAGTTCATCGGTTCCCCGATTGTGGCAGTGGGACTGGGACTTATCATTTCCATCCTGACGCTCGGAAGCAAGCTTACCAGGGAACAGTGCCTGAAGGAAATGGAAAAGGGAATGGCGTCTGCGGGAATCATCATGCTGGTAACCGGTGGCGGCGGATCGCTCGGACAGATCATCAAGGACAGCGGTCTCGGAAGCTACATTGCGCAGGGACTGGTCGGATCCGGTCTACCGATCATCATACTGCCGTTTGTGATCGCTACTCTGATCCGTTTCATACAGGGTTCAGGAACCGTTGCCATGACGACAGCGGCCAGCATTACGGCAGCCATTGTTACGGAAGCGGGCGGAAATCCCTACATGGCTGCACTTGCCTGCTGCGTCGGTTCTCTGTTTTTCAGCTATTTCAACGACAGCTATTTCTGGGTCGTGAACCGGACGCTGGGCGTCAGCGACACCAGAGAACAGATCAGGGCATATTCCATTACGTCAACGATCGCATGGGCTGTGGGATTCATAGAAATCATGATCCTCAGCATTTTCTTCCATTGATTCTTTTCAGGCAGTGATTCCTTTTCGGACAGTGACAAAAAATCCGGGTCTGTGCTATATTGGTAGCACAGACCCGGATTTTTCCGGGAAATGCGGCTTTAGGAATTTAAAAACGGGATACCCGGATCGGAAGGAAAAAAGAATGCTTACGGCGGAACGTCAGCTGGCCATACTGAATATGATCCGCGACAGCGGTGTCGCGGAAGTGGAAATCCTGGCAAGAAAACTGGGCGTCAGCACCATGACCATCCGGCGCGACCTGAAAAAACTGCAGGAAAACGGTTCGGTGGAGCGCTGTTACGGAGGCGCCGTCAGCAAAACGGAAGTCACCTATGACGACAAGAAAACGGTCAACCAGGAAGAAAAGGAGAGAATAGCGGAGTGCTGTGCCGGATTTGTACGGGAAGGCACCACGGTTTTTCTGGATGCCGGGACCACGACATACCGGATCGCAAAAAGGATCATGGAGAAAAAGGACATGACGATCGTGACAAACGATCTGGAGATTGCCCTGCTTCTTCGAAACAGCAGATGCGAGCTGATCCTCTGCGGAGGAAACGTCCAGAAATCCACGCTCAGCATTTTCGGCTGCTACGCCATGGAGATGATGAAAAACTTCCGTTTCGACACCGGGTTCTTCGGAGCGGCTGTCATAAGCCCGGAACTGATGGTGATGACGCCTACCGCCGAGAAGGCTTTTCTGAAACGGCAGATCAATACGCAGTGCGTCGAATCCTACCTTGTTGCCGATCATTCCAAATTCGGACTGAAGGGAATGAACGTGATCAACCTTCTGTCGGATTATACCGGCGTCGTGACGGATCATGTATTCAGCGAAAAGGAAAAGGCGATTCTGAAGCATCAGGGCGCGAGGATCATACAGGTGTAAGCAGGTTTAAGCAGAATAAAAAAGGCATCTCCTCAGATAACAGCGGGAGATGCCTTTTTCACAGAGCGTTTTATTCCGTAGGCACCGGCGTCGGCCTTGCCTTGTCAAATACGGATTTCACGTCGAACAGATCGGAAAGCCTTGCCTTGTCCGGCTGTGACAGATCGGTCCACATCCTCTGACCGTCCAGGTTCCGCCTGCCCTGTCTCAGATAATCGCCACCCATCTGCACATAGTACTGGTTGGAATCCACGTTGCAGAAATAGCGGAAGCCGGTACTCATAAGATACTGGTAACGTTCGTTGCTGTCCTTGTAGGGATGCCAGTCGCCGATATCATTTCCGAAGGCGAAGATCAGGATATCGGTTCCGCCGATCAGGGACCCGACCCTTTTCTGCCATTTCTCGTTGTCGGTTTTGAGATCGTCCATGCTGATCTTTCCGTAGTACCGGTGTCCCCAGCTGTGGGATGCGATCTCCCACCCGTCGTCCCGGAGGCACTTCGCCACTTTCTTTACCGTTTCCTTGTCCTGATCGATATTCGGATTTTTTCCGATGTAGGCGTCGTCCGTCCGGTATCCGAATACGCCGTTGTAGCCGGTAACCGCCACGATCCCCTTGGAACCCCGGTAGGAAAAGTCCGGATGCTTTTCCACGAAATCATCCACAATGGGGACAACATCATAGGAACCTACGGAAATGGAACCGTCATCCATGACCATTTCGTTTTTGGGCTTTCCGTCGGGGCCTACGATCAGGTCTTTGGCAAATCCGTGTCCGGTCATGTATTCGTAATAACAGACATCGTCCTGGGAGAGGACAAAGGCTTTCTTCCCGGGAGGAAGCATGATATCGCCTTCCACCATTTTCTTGCCGCCCTTTTCCTTGTCGTCCGTTTCATAGGCAATATCCCTGATATCCACGAGGACGTATCCGCGGTCATACATGGCCTGCAGGATTTTTTCAAATTCGCTTTTGGTGGTCATGACTTCGTTGTAGCCGTCGACCTGTTTCTGCGACTGGCCGGTCGCGGAAAAGGCCTTGTCCGTATTCATGATGAGCGTATGGAAAAAGACATGGGTGATCTTATGGATGTCCTGACGCACGCATTTTCCCTTGGCATCGGAATAGGAGGCGATGGCGGCCTGTCCGTCCGGGCTTCCGGAGACGGAGGAATTGCCTTTGATCAGTTCAATGGCTCCGTCATAATCATACTGTTCCGCCTTTATGCCTGCCTGAGCCAGAAGCGTTTCCGAAGCGTCCTCTGTTGTTGTTTCCGGTGCGGCAGTCGTGGCCTGAACGGACGAAACGGCTGCGGCAGCAGTGCCTGTTTTCATGAACGGAAGCTTCAGCGCGCCTTTTCCGGAAGCCAGAATGACGGCAACCAGCACGATAAGGACGACCAGGATGAAAATCGGGTATTTCGGCGTCCTTCTCCTGTGCGAATGATGACTGATATAACCGAGGTTATCATTGTAGTTCGGCATATTCCCTTCTTCCTTCATTTCCTTTAAGACACCGGAAATGCTGTCATGATCTGTCCAGCAGCTTATTCATGAGCGTGAATCCGCGGTCCACGAAAGTTCCGGTTGAGGAGCAGCTTTCTTCCGAATAGGTCGAGAGCCCCGATGACAGCTCTCTGTTTGACCGGTACAGAAGAAAAGGGATGGGATCCGAAACATGTGTTTTTACGGAGACCGGAGTGGGATGGTCCGGCATGACGAGCATGGAGAAATCTTCTTTGGCATCCCGCATGGCCTTTACGACCGGACCGACGATCTTTTCATCGATCAGTTCTATGGACTTTACCTTGCCTTCGGCATCTCCGTGATGCCCGCATTCGTCGGGGGCTTCGCAGTGGATATAGACAAGATCCTGGCCGTCCCTGAGAAGAGTTTCTATGGCAGCCTGCCCCTTGCCGGCAAAATTGGAGGACAGGGTACCGGTGGCACCTTCCACTTCGATCACCTTCATTCCCGCGCTTAAGCCTATCCCCTTGACCAGATCCACTGCGGAAATGACCGATGCCTTCACACCGTACATTTTTTCAAAATTTTCCACTTTCGGCTTTGTGCCCTCGCCCCAGAACCAGCAGGAATTGGCCGGGTGAAGGCCTCTTTTCATGCGGGCCAGATTGACGGGATGGTTTTTCAGGATTTCATAGCTCTTTTTCTGCAGAGACAGGAGCTCGCCGTTTCCCGGAAGGTGATCCGTGATCTTTCTGTCGGAAATATCATGCGGCGGCGTAAGACTGATCCCAAGCGGCCCGTGATGCCAGATCAGGCAGTGCCGGTAGGAAAATCCCGGGTGAAATTCCAGATCTTCTGTATTCAGCGCGGCAGCGACCGCCTTCATCAGTTCCGAAGATTCTTCCGTTGTGATCTCATCGGCGCTGTAATCCACCATGGTCTTGTTTTCGTAAGGCTCGTCCTCCGAAAGCGTTACGGTATTGCAGCGGAAGGCGGCATCGTCCGCTTCCATGTGAATTCCCATGCTGACAGCTTCCAGGGGAGATCGTCCGGTATAGCATCCGGAGGGGTTGTATCCCATCACGGCGAGATTCGCCACATCACTGCCGGGTACCATCCCCTGCGGCACGGTTTTCACCATTCCGAGGGTGGAAAACGGTGCGAGGGCATCGATATTCGGCTTTTTTGCAGCCTGAAGCGGGGTCCTGTTTCCGAGCGAAGGAACAGGATAATCCGCCATTCCGTCTCCAAGCATAATGATATATTTCATTTTTTCAGGTTCCTCCAAGATTACATAATAAATAACAGTATAGTACAATCCCGTTTTAAAAACAACAAACCGGTCAGTATTTACTTTAACATTTTAATGTGTTAAAATCTGAAAGTGTAAAAATTCAGGAAAACAGCAGCCCGGGGCAAAAAGCATACGCGGGCTTCCTGCAGGGAGGTCACGATGAACGACAAGATCCGTACGGAAGCGGTGGACCATCTTTTTCAGGCAATCCTTACCCTGAAGAATCCGGAGGAATGCTATATCTTTTTCGAAGACGTCTGCACGGTGAACGAAATTCTTTCGCTTTCCCAGCGATATGAGGTTGCAAGAATGTTGCGGGAGAAGAGAACTTATCTGGAGATCGCAAAACAGACGGGGGCTTCTACGGCCACGATAAGCCGCGTAAACCGTTCGCTGAATTACGGGAATGACGGATATGACATGGTATTCAAACGGATTTCGGATATGCACAAAGAGAAAAAGAGCGGAAAGGACTAATCCGCTCTTTCTTTTTCTTTTTTCTTCCTGATTTTCACAGGCGCGCTTTCGGCTGAAAGTTCGTCCGCGATCTGTTCAATCATCTGTTTCTTCGCATAGACATCCAGCGCCAGTTCACTGACAAAAGCAAAGAGAGTCAGATATTCCCGTTCTTCCTCGGAACATTTTATGCCTTTCATTTCCGCGGCTGCTTTGCTATACTTGTCCTTAATGTCAGGTTTGATCTTTCTGATATTGTCTGCTTCCAAAGGCAGGATTTTCCGATAAATCCGGCTTAAGCCCGAGAGTTCCTTTTCCTGTGTCTCATTCTGTTCGGATCCGGGGAAATTTCCCATGGAAAGCAGCGGCTTGAACAGCATCTGGATATCGGAGAGAGAGATCAGGTTTTTATAATAATAAATGAAGATCAGAAGAAGAAGGTGATCTTTGGAATATTTTTTTTTGTTCGGTGCCGGCAGCAGGTGATTTTTGGCATAGTTGTTGATCATGGTCTTGGTTAGTGCCTTGTCTTCGGGATGCCGCTTGTTTCCCGAAAGATGCTCATCCAGAAAACTGGTGACCTGGTCCATGTAAAGATCGATATCGGGGATGTCCTGTTCCCGGATATAGGAAAAATGATCTATGCGGGAGAGCAGTTTTTCAATGATTTCCTGATTGCTTTTCATTTTTAAACCTCCTGACCACAGTATACAGTATTTAAAACTACATAACAAGATGGGAATATTGCGATGAATGATTTTAATAATTTGAATGACAGACAGAAGGAAGCCATGTTCTGCACGGAAGGACCGGAGCTGATTTTAGCCGGTGCAGGGTCCGGCAAGACCCGCGTGCTGACACATCGGATTGCCTATCTGATTTCCGAAAAGCATGTGGATCCCTGGCATATCATGGCAATCACATTCACCAACAAGGCAGCGGAGGAAATGCGTTCCCGTGTGGACTCCCTTGCCGGGCAGGGGGCGGAGGCGGTCTGGGTGGCAACCTTTCATTCCAGCTGTGTCCGTATTTTAAGGCGGTTCATAAGCCGTATCGGCTATGACGGACATTTTACCATTTACGATGCGGATGATCAGAAGACACTGATGAAAAAAATCTTCCGGGATCTGAACATTGACACGCGCATTTTCCGGGAACGGAACGTCCTCTCCGCGATCTCTTCGGCGAAAGACGAAATGACCGGACCGGACGAATACGAAAAGAATGCCGCAGGATATGCGGAAGAAAGAACGGCGGAATGCTACAGGGCCTACCAGAATGCGCTGCGTCAGAACAATGCGCTGGATTTTGACGATCTTCTGGTGAAGACGGTGCAGCTTTTTCAGGCATCCCCGGAAGTGCTGGAGTATTACCGGGAGCGGTTCCGCTATATCATGGTGGACGAATACCAGGATACGAATACCGTGCAGTTTAAGCTCATTGAGCTCCTGGCGGGCAAGTACGGAAATCTCTGTGTGGTGGGGGATGATGACCAGTCGATCTATAAATTCCGCGGCGCCAATATTCGGAATATTTTAAATTTCGAGAAGTCTTTTCCCGGTGCAAAGGTCGTCAAACTGGAACAGAACTACCGGTCCACGGGAAACATTCTGGACGCGGCAAACGAAGTCATCCGGAATAACCGCGGACGGAAGGAAAAGCATCTGTGGACGGCAAAAGGGAAAGGGGAAAGAGTACGGATCATCCGGTATGAGAATGCGGTCGATGAAGCGGACGGCGTCATAAAGGATATTTCGGAAAAGGCAAAGTCGGAAAATTTCAGCCGGTTTGCCGTGCTCTACAGAACCAATGCACAGTCCAGGCTTCTTGAGGAAAAATGTGTGTCCTACGGCATTCCATACCAGCTGGTGGGCGGCGTGAACTTTTATCAGAGAAAAGAGATCAAGGACATACTGGCCTATCTGAAAACCGTCGCAAACGGTAAGGACGATCTTTCCGTGATGCGGATCCTGAATGTACCGAAACGCGGGATCGGGCAGACGACCATGAACAAGATTTCGGTGTTTGCCGAGGCAAACGGGATCGGCTTTTACGAAGCATGCCTGAGGATCCCTTCCTCCGGGGTTGTTTCCTCCGCATCGGAAAAAATAAGACAGTTCACGGAACTGATCGAAAATTTTCGCGGGAAAAGTTCCGGCATGACGGTCGCCGCCCTGATCGGAGAAATCCTGAAAGACACCGGATACCTGGAAGAGATGAAAGAGGAAGGGGATATCGAAGCGGAAGCCCGGATGGAGAACATAGACGAGCTTACCAATAAGGCTGTTTCCTTTGAAAAAGACAGCACGGATATTTCCGACGGTGAAGACGAGACTCTTCCGGGAGGCACTTCGGGCGCACCGGTTCTTGACCGTTTCCTGGAAGAAGTTTCCCTGGTTGCGGATGTGGACCGGATGGAAGACGGAGAGGAAAACAGAACGGGGAAAGTAACGCTGATGACGCTTCATGCGGCAAAGGGACTTGAATTTTCCGACGTCTATATGGTGGGCATGGAAGACGGGCTTTTCCCCGGCGGACAGGCAGTTGCGTCAGGGGATCCGGATGAACTGGAGGAAGAACGGAGACTCTGCTATGTCGGGATTACACGGGCAAAGGAACGCCTTACCATGACGAATGCCCGTACCCGTATGGTGAACGGCGAAATGCGCTGGTCGGAAGAATCACGGTTCTTAAAGGAGATCCCGGATGAATACAAAGAGGAACATGCGGGAAGAGGGAGAGAGAACAGTGCCTTCCGTTTTTCGAAGTCTCCTTCTCCGGGAGAGAGGGAAAGTACGGAGCCTTTCCGGAGACCGGCATTTGCGCCATCGCCCATTTCCTTTGCAAAGGCACCCCAGGTAAAGAAATCGGATCATCTGGATTATGCGGTCGGCGATACGGTCAGGCATTTCAAATTCGGAGAAGGAAAAGTACTTGAAATCGCTGACGGAAGCAGGGATTTTGAAGTGACCGTGGATTTCGGCGCACACGGGGTAAAGAAAATGTTCGCCGGGTTTGCAAAGTTGCAGAAGGTTTAGAAATATGCTATATTATCCGTATGAAAAAACTTACTTTGACTGGAAAGGATGCTGTGGACAAAATGGGAGAACTTTGGGGCAATGTCAGTAATCAGGTCGCAAATTCCAAACTGAGTGAACTTCTTCACAGAAAAGAAGAGGAAGACCACAAAAAGAACACACTGCTCTGGATCCTTGCAATCATCGGAATCATTGCGGCGGTGGCCGGTATAGCCTATGCGGTCTATCGTTTCTTTACGCCGGACTATCTGGATGACTTTGAAGATGACTTTGATGATGATTTTGACGATGACAGTTTTGAAGACGAAAAAAAGACACAGGAAAAGGCTGCTGAATAAAGCGGTACGGTCGTGAAACCATAAGAGTTCGCTTCGGCGGACTCTTATTTTTCTGAAAGGAAAAAGCATGGATCAGTGTATTCATTTCCCGGACTGCGGGGGATGCTGCTATCAGGACATTCCGTACAGTGAGCAGCTTGCGAAAAAGGAACGGGAGATCGCGGATATTATCGGACAGGGAGAAACGCCGGATCCCGGTCTGTTTGAAGGGATCCTGCATGCCGCGGACCCTTACGGATACCGGAACAAAATGGAATATACCTTCGGGGATGCCTTTAAGGACGGGCCTCTTGCCCTGGGCATGCACAAAAGGAAAAGCCGCTTTGATATCGTAACGGCGGATTCCTGCAATATCGTCCATCCGGATTTCAACCGGATTCTGAAGGCAACGCTGGACTATTTCTCCGAAAGGAAGATCCGCTTCTACCACAAGTTCCGCCATGACGGAACGCTCCGGCATCTTCTGGTCCGGAGAGGAAAAAACACGGGTGAAATCCTGGTGTCTCTTGTCACGGCTTCAGAGGGAATGACGGATGAAATCTTAAACGGATGGAAGGACTGTCTCCTGAAGCTGGATACGCAGCAGAAGATCGTGGGAATCCTGCACACGAGAAACGATTCCCCTGCCGATGCGGTGATCGATCAGGGAACGGACATTCTGTACGGTCAGGATTTCTTTACGGAGAAGCTGATGGGACTGACTTTCAGGATCACGCCGTTTTCCTTTTTCCAGAACAATTCGGACGGCGCGGAAATCCTGTACGGAAAGGTAAGAGAGTATATCGGAGACGTACGCGGAAAAACGGTGTTCGACCTTTACAGCGGGACCGGCACGATCGCGCAGATTGCGGCGGCATCGTCCCGGGAGACTTTCGGAGTGGAACTGGTGCCGGAAGCCGTGAAGGCGGCGGAGGAAAATGCCGGTCAAAACGGCATGGGCAACTGCCGCTTTCTCTGCGGGGATGTTCTGAAGGTCCTGGAGGAACTGAAGGAAAAACCGGATGTCATCATAATGGATCCGCCCCGGGAAGGCGTGCATCCGAAGGCACTCGGCAGGATCCTTTCCTACGGGGTGGAGCACATGATCTATGTTTCCTGCAAGCCGCAGAATTTCGGGAAAGAACTTCCGTCCTTTTTCCAGAACGGATACAGGATTCGGAAATCCTGTGCGGTTGACATGTTCCCGTTCACGAAAAATACCGAGATGATCACGCTTCTTGAAAAGGAGAATGCAGTATGACGGATAAAAAGAACATTGCGCCGGAGCTTCTGAATGCCATCCGGAAAGCGCAGAAGGACGAGGAGACCGGTGTTCTGCTGTATGCCTTCATGGCCGGGAGAGAAAAGAATTCCGCAAACCGGGATATTCTTGAAACAATGTCGGAGGACGAGGCAAAACATGCCGCCGTCTGGAAAAAGATAACCGGGGAAAATATCAGGGCCGATGCGGGTACGGTATTCATGACAAAGGTGAGAACGGTCCTTCTCGGCTTTACCTTTACGGTGAAGACCATGCAGAAAAACGAGAGGATGGGACAGCAGGCCTACCTTCTTCTGGAAAAGGAATTCCCGGAAGCCGCTTCCATGCTCCGTGACGAAAGACATCACGAGGAACAGCTGTCCGGCATGCTGGATGAGGAAAGACTGCATTATGTCGGCTCCATTGTGCTGGGTTTAAACGATGCGCTGGTGGAACTGACCGGTGCCATAGCGGGAGTCACATTCGCACTGGCCAATACCAAGCTGGTGGCAATGACAGGCCTTGTGACCGGAGTTTCCGCCACGCTTTCCATGGCAGCCTCCAATTATCTTGCGGAACGCGCAAGCGGAAACAAAAATGCGGCGAAATCAAGTCTCTATACCGGGATTGCCTATCTGATCACCGTGGCACTGCTTGTCCTGCCGTATCTGCTTCTGCCTTCACAGATGTATTTTGCCGCCTTTATCATCATGATAGCGGTCGTGCTTCTGATCATTCTGGCATTTAATTACTATATATCCGTGGCAAAGGGAGAGCCGTTTCTTTCCCGCTTTGCGGAGATGGCGGCCATTTCCCTTTCCGTGGCGGTGATCTCCTTCCTGATCGGAATTGCAGCAAAAAATCTGCTCGGGATAAACGCAGGCTGATTTACCGGAATTTAACAGTCCTGCCGCCGGATATCTCGGCATAACGGTGGGAAATGGAAAGTACGGTCCTGTTCCCGGAAACGCGGAGCAGGGCATCCATGACCTGGGCTTCCGTTCCGGAATCCAGGTTGGCGGTCATTTCGTCAAGCAGCAGCACGGGCGGATCTGCAACGATCGCACGGGCGATGGACAGAAGCTGTATCTGGCCCTGTGAAAACAGATCTTCACGGAAGGCGGTGTCGTAGCCCTTTTCCAGCGTAAGGATTTTTTCATGGATTCCGGACAGGAGTGCCGCATTTTCAATCTGCTTTCTGTCAAGGGAAGGGTCAAAGAGGGAGATCTGTTCCGCCACCGTTCCGTTCACTGCCTGGAAGGTCTGTTCCGCATATCCGAACAGTTTCCTTTTCTCGGGATCAGGTATTCTGGAAGCCTCTGTACCGAATATTTTCACGGTTCCCTTCTGCGGGACATACAGTCCCAGGATCAGACGGAATGCGGTGCTCTTGCCGATTCCCGTACGTCCGGTAAAGGTGACCTTTTCCCCTCTCTTTACGGCGAAGGAGATATTTTCGAGAACGGGGATATCCCGGTCGTATCCGAATCGCACGCCGGAAAACTCCACGACCGGTGCCGTCTGATCCTGCAGCACAAAGGCCTTTACCGTAAGATCCGTTTCCGTGCGTTCCGGTTCCTTCAGAAATTCCTCAATTCTCTTTTCCCCGGCTACTGCCGACTGAATGCTCTGTATTTCCATTCCGATATCTTCCAGAGGACCGAATACCTTTCCCACGTAGGCAATGACCGCGACCGCCGTTCCGGCATTCATTCCGAATAAATACAGCATGTTTCCGCCTTTTGCAGCCATGACCATCATGACGGCAACGACTGCGGTGCTGATCATGATCACAATGGGGGAGTAGACGGCATCGTACAGGTTGGACTTTTCCGTGGCACGGTACTGTCTGCGTATGCTGTTGTCATAACGCTGTTCCATGAAATGTTCTTTCCCGAAGGAATGGATCATCCGGATGTTCCGGATGGTTTCCGGTATGTGGCTGTTGACTTCTGAAACGGCAATGCGGGCGGATGTCTGTGCGCGGAGCATTCTTTTCTGGAAGGAGCGCGTCATCAGAAACAGGAGAGGAACCGCGACGGAAATCAGGATGCCGAGTCCCTTGGACTGGATCCAGATCATGATGATGATGCCGGCCACGTTCAGGATATCCGTGAACATGCCTATGATGCCGTCTGTGAAAAGATCTTCCAGGGTATCCACATCGGAAACAAAACGGGAAACGATCTGTCCCGGGGTATTCATTGTAAAATAACCGGCCGGGAGCCGGGAAAGTTTGAAGAGCATACGGCTTCGTATGCCGTGCGTGATCTTCTGACCGAATATGGTGACAATCACTTCCTTGCCCGACTCCGAAAAACCGGCCAGGGCAAGAAGGGCAAAGTACAGGAGCGCGTACGGAAGAAGATCCGTTTTTCCTTCCACCATGCGGTTGATGATAAAGGCCAGGACAAGCGGCGGAACGAGAGAGAGGAAAACGGACAGGGCAACGGAAAGGAAAAGGAGGAAGGATATTCCTCTGTTCTTTTTAACGGTTTCCTTTATGACGGAAAGAAGAAACGGATTCTTATTTTTCATCCGTGCCTCCCTTCTCTGTCTGGGAAAGAAAAAGCTGCCGGTATTCCGGATTTTTACGGAGCATTTCCGCATGAGCCCCGGTTTCCGATTTTCCGCTGCCGATCCATATGATCTTGTCCGTTTCCGGAAACAGCGAGAGACGGTGCGAGATCAGAAAAATGATCCTGTCCGGATTTTCCGTGCGGAGGTTTTCGAAGATTTTCTTTTCCACGGGGATATCCACGGCGGAAAATGGGTCATCCAGAACCAGGATCTTCTGCCCCTGGCAGAGAGCCCGTGCGAGAGCGGTTCTGGCTTCCTGTCCTCCTGAAAGCCGGACACCGTTTTTTCCGACACCGGTCTGTATGCCGGCAGGCATTTGGGATACTTCCCCGTCAAGGCATACTTCTTTCAGATACCGGGAAGGATCTTCATTTTTACCGAGGAGTATGTTTTCTCCGATGGAAGCCGTGAGCAGTTCGGGCGAATGGCCCTGATAGGCGATCAGCCGGCTGCGTTCGTAGCCGGTCAGGTTGCGAAGCTCTCTGTTTTCAATCCGGAGACTGCCGCTGTAAGGATATTCCGCCAGAAAAATTTTTCCGAAGACAGATTTTCCGGAGGCAACGGGACCCGTAATGCCGATGATATCCCCGGGCTTCGCATCAAAGGACAGGTCTGTGAAAAGAGGCTGCATTCCGGGAAGGGAGACAGACAGATTTTCTGCGGATACGGAGACCGGCTGAGAAAAATCAAGAGTGGTTTTTTTATCTTCCGTGCGGTATTCCTTCATGATGGGGCGTATTCTCTTCCAGGAGATTTCCGCCTTCTGCACGGAGTTGAAGAGCCTTGCCGCATGGGAAGATTTAGCTGCCATTTTGGAGAAGCAGCTGAGATAGGTCGTAAAGGCGGCAAGATTCCAGGAGGCCCATCCGGTCCCTGAGAGATTTCTTGCGCCGAATACGATAATGAAGATAACGCCCGTCATGGAAATAATCTTATAGAGAGGCTGAAGGGAATTTTCCCAGAGGCCTGCGGATACGGATTTCCGTTCATAGTCGGTAAGCTTTTTTTCAAGGGCGTCGTTGCGTTCCGTTTCCCTTCCGTATACGCGGTACGTCAGGGCGGCCCCTATGCGGTCCAGCAGGGCATTGTTCAGGTTCGACGTGCTTTCCCGGTAGGCGGTATTGGCACGGAAGACTTTTTTCTTCAGAAATCCGGCGGTAAAATAGGCGGCCGGCGTAAAGACGATGGCAATCAGTGTAAGCCTTGCATCATACCAGAAAAGCATTCCCAGATACGACACCAGCACCACGCCGGTATCGAAAAGCTCCGTCGTGAATTTTCGCATGCCCTCCGTGCAGGCGTCCACATCGGATATGGATTTTGTCATGATGCTTCCGGCACTTTCCGATTCCGTATCCGTTCCCGTTTCCCAGATGAGGCTGTTGTAAAGCATATGACGCATGTTCTGCGCGGTGTCGTTGGCAAACCGGCGGACATAAAAACGCTTCAGGGCGCGCATTCCCTGGACGAAAAGAATGACAAGGACATAGGAAACGGCAATCTTCACCATGTCGGCAAAAACCTTGTTCCCGTTCAGAATATCATAAAGACACTGTACCATGCGGCCCTCAAACCAGGGGCCAGCCAGCATGCCGATATTATAGAGGATCCCGGTCAGCGATACCGTAACAAGGACCGGGATTTCGGCTTTGAAATAGGATCCCAGCTTTTCGGGATGACTGATTTTACGGATTTCTTTTTCTGCTCTCATTGACATGTCCTGTTCCAAAAGATACGATTACTCTATTATAGAACATAAATCATGACAGGAGGGAAAAATATGGAACTGAAATTTTTCTTCAAGCCGGGGTGCCCGTACTGCAGACAGGCAACGGAAATCATCGCAGAACTTTTCCGGGAGCATCCGGAGTACAAAAAGATCGATCTGAAGAGGATAGACGAGACGGCGGAACCGGAGCTGGCGGAAAAGTACGATTACTGGTATGTGCCGAGTTTCTTTCTGGGGGAGGAAAAAGTTTATGAAGCGGATTCTTCCGATCCGGAGGACACGGTACGCGAAAAACTGACCGCCGTCATGGAGAAGGCACTGAAGTCGTAAGGTGAACAAAAACACCTGTTTGTGCTACAATAGGTGTATTCTTGAATTGCGGAGGAAACGAATGAAATCCGGCAGAAGACTGCTTTGTTTTGCTGCGGCTCTGATCATGACTTTTTCGACGTCATCACCTGCTTTCGCCTTCTATCAGAAGCCCGCCAATATCAAGGGGCTGCATGTGGCGGGATTGGGAAGCTGCGATGTCCTGAAGGATTTAAACGGCTCTCAGGCAATCTGGAACGTGCGCGTGGATGACATCGAAACGGGACAGAACGCCGGGGAGGATGCGATGCTTCAGCAGAACAGGGACAGCGGGATCACGAACACGGTGATCATGCTGAACCGGTTTCAGACAGCAAATCCGGAAATCCTTCCCGTTTCCGCTCCGGCGGACGGAGCCGTTTTCTACGGATACAACGTGGCAACGGAAGAGGGAAAAAACGCCGTAAGGAAGATTGCCGGAATATGGGCGGCGCGTTATAAGGATACGGTCAGCAACTGGGTCATAGGCAATGAGGTGAACGACGGAAACCGCTGGAACTATCTTCCTGAGAAGGATCTGAACGCCTACACGTCGCAGGTCGCGGAATCGTTCCGGATATGGTACGAAGCCATAAAGGCGGAGAATCCCGAGGCCCGGGTCTTCATTCCGTTTGACTACCGGTTCAACTGGCATACCGATCAGGGAGCGGGGTATTACCAGGCTTCCGACATGCTGAAAATACTGAACGGGATGTTAAAGAATACGGATTACGGAATTGCCTGGCATGCCTATCCGGAAGATCTAGACTATCCGGATTTCATGGATAATGCGGATGCGACGGACAGTGCGGATTCGCAGATCATCAATATGAAGAACCTGCATGTATTGACGGATTTCCTGCAGCAGAAGGAATATCTTTCCCCATCCGGCACCGTGAGACATCTCATTCTTTCCGAGCAGGGATTTTCCGACAGGCTGGGAGAGGAAGCACAGGCACAGGCTGTCAGCGCGGCATTCCTGAAAGCAAAGGAAAATCCGTATGTGGAAGGTTTCTTTTTAAACAGCGAAGTGGACGCACCCGGAGGAGAGGACGGAAATTATTTCGGACTGATCCGTCAGGACGGAACACGGAAACTGGCTTATGATGCCTACAAAAATGTGAACTGAAGAGGAAAATAAAATGTATAAGGAACTGCAGAACGGAAGCGATATCCGCGGCACGGCCCTGGCCGGTGTTGCGGGAGAAAACGTAAATCTGACAAAGGAAGCCGTGATCTGCATATCCCGGGCTTATGTCAGGTGGCTCAGGAAGAAAACGGGGCAGGAGTCACCATGCCTTGCCGTAGGGAGAGACAGCCGTCTTTCCGGGGAACAGATTTCGCAGTGGGTCGTGAACGGGCTTACGGCGGAAAAGGCAGAGGTATTTGATTTCGGGCTTGCCAGCACGCCGGGCATGTTTATGTGCACGGTGCTGGACGGGTGGAAACTTTCGGGCTCCGTTATGGTGACGGCAAGCCATATGCCGTTCAACAAAAACGGACTCAAGTTTTTCACGCCCGACGGCGGACTGGAAAAGGAAGATATCGCTTCAATTCTCGAAGACGCGGAAAAACTTTCTTCTGATGTCGCTTCGGGAACAGCGGATAAGAAAGATTTCATGGACAGTTACTGCAGTTATCTCTGCGACAAGGTAAAGACAGGCGTCCGTGCGGAAGATTACGAGCATCCGCTGAAAGATTATCATATCGTGGTGGATGCGGGAAACGGTGCGGCCGGTTTCTTTGCGGAAAAAGTACTGAAGCCTCTCGGCGCGGACACTTCCGGCAGCCGGTATCTGGATCCGGACGGACATTTCCCGAATCATATTCCGAATCCGGAAAACGAAACGGCAATGAAAAGCATCATGGATGCCGTGCGGGAAACAAAAGCGGATCTGGGGCTGATCTTCGATACCGATGTGGACCGGGCCGGCGCCGTTCTTTCAGACGGGGAAGAACTAAACAGGAACCGGCTGATCGCGCTGATCAGCGCAATTCTTTTACGGGATCATCCGGGTACCACGATCGTGACGGATTCCGTGACAAGCACGGGACTTGCGGAATTCATTAAAAGCCACGGAGGCGTACACAGGAGATTCAAACGCGGCTACCGGAACGTGATCAATGAAAGCATCCGGCTGAACAGAGAAGGCACGGATTCACAGCTTGCCATGGAGACGAGCGGACACGGCGCTCTGAAGGAAAATTACTTTCAGGATGACGGTGCCTATCTCTGCATCAAGATGCTTGTCGAACTGGGAAGGGGAAACAGGCTGGAGGATCTGGTCAGTGATCTGAAGGAGCCGAAGGAGAGCCGGGAAGTGCGTCTTCACTTTTCCACGGGGGATTTCCGCCCGGCGGGAAAGGCTGTTCTGGAAAATGTAACGGCGGCCGTTGAAAAGAATCCGGGATGGTCGCTTGCCCCCGACAATTTTGAAGGCGTCCGCGTAAATCTGGACAGAGAGCACGGGGACGGATGGTTCCTTTTGAGGATGTCCCTTCACGAACCGCTTATGCCGCTGAATATAGAGAGTGACGAAAAGGGCGGCGTTGAGATCATTGCACGGCAGCTTCTGCCGCTTATAAAAAAGCAGCCCTGCCTGATGGCGGGACCGCTGGAAGAACTGGTAAAACAGTAACAGGCATTTCAGGAGGAACGATCAGTCTTCCCGAAACCGGACGCCGTTTGCCGGATCCATGCTTTCCACGATGGCAAGGGAGTGAAGATCTATCCCCATTTCGCGAATCCTCGTTCCTCCCGGCTGGAAACCTTTTTCAATCACGACGCCGGCACCGACCAGGGTTGCGCCCGCTTCTTCGACCAGCTTGGAGAGGCCGATGATCGCCTTTCCGTTTGCAAGAAAATCATCAATGATCAGGACCTTGTCCTCGGGCTTCAGAAATTTTTTCGAGACTATGATGGTGTTTGTGTTCTTGTGCGTGAAGGATTCCACGGAAGCCTTGTAGACCTCGCCGGCAATATTCAGTGTTTTGGTTTTCTTGGCGAAGACGACGGGAACCTTGAAATATCTTGCGGTGATGCAGGCAATGGCAATTCCGGAAGCTTCTATGGTCAGAATTTTGGTGACTTCCTTTCCTTCAAACTGACGGTTGAATTCTTTTCCGATCTCTTCAAGAAGAGAAATGTCGATCTGATGGTTCAGAAAGGAATCTACTTTCAGGATATCGCCGTCCTCCACAAGTCCGTCTTTCTGAATCCGTTCTTTCAGTAACTGCATCTGCATGATTTTTGCCTCCGGGTGCGATTTTGGTGTCGGTGTATTGTTTTCAAGTATAGACTATCGGGAGCGGTTTTTCAACGCTCCTTTGAAAAGCAAAAAGGGGGAAACGTTTTGGGGAAGGTATCTGAGGAGAATAAAAAGCTGAAGCCGTGGGAAAAAAAGAGGCTTTATCTGACGCTGATCATTTACGTGGGCTTTTCGGTCATTTATCTGCTGCTTACCTGCGGGCTTCTTTTAAAGGACAACCTGATCCAGCCGGAAAAATGGGAGAGTTCTGTCACAGAAAACAGCGATATGATCCCGGAAATCCGGAAGATCGGTGAAGAGGAGGGCGCACAGAAGGTTCTCTGCGGGACATACATTGAAAATCTTTCTTCAATCAGCTTCAAGGACAACAGTTTTGACGGCGTCATGGAGGTGTGGTTCAAGTGGGAAGGGAATCCCGACCTGGACATGATCAGCCATTTCAGGCTATACAAGGGAGAGATTTCGGAAAAGGAAATAGTTACTGATTATCACGAGGGAAATGTGAACTATCAGAAGGCCCGGATACGTTTTACCGTTTCAAAGAATTTCAGGACACCGCGTTTTCCGCTGGGCTCCTATCAGCTTCATATATATATCGAACCGGACATGAGGTGTGATGAAGTGCAGCTTGAAGCGGACACGGAGAACAGTTCGCTGAATCAAAATCTTGAAGTCTCCGGATACGATGTCACCCGCCATGCCATATCCCTGGTCCCGATCCGGTACGAAGGAACGCAGAGTGACCCGGCACTGGAAAAGAAGATAGCAAAAGGCGATCTCATGACGACCGAAGTCATGACGGCAGTGGAGATCACGCGGTCCGGAGTAGGGACTTACGTGAAGTGCTTTATTGCCCTGTTTGCCACCATCATATGGGTCCTGATCACGCTTTATCTCTGTACGGTGCACGAGGTTGATCCGCTCGGCATGATCCCCGGTGCCTTCTTCGGTGCGGTGTCCAATATCATGGTAGGTGCAAGCCTTCTTCCGGATGCTCTTCAGCCGGGGCTGATCGAATATGTAAATATCTGGGGAATCGCAAACATACTGGCCTGTACCGTTATGATCATCAGCATCAACAGCATCCGGAAAAGATATCATGAATCGGAATTTGCCAGACATTACGGAAGGATCATGCTGATCACATCCACCGTTCTTACGGTACTGGGCAACATTCTTCTTCCGCTTGTGTGTGTGGTGTAAAATAAAATCATGATGAAATATTTCTTTACCTATGAGGACAGCATTCCCGCAGGAGAAGGATTTTCGATGTTCGGGCCCGCCCATCTTTTATGGCTCGCGCTTCTTCTTGCCGCGGGGATTGTTGCTTACCGGCATTTTTCGCATCTTCCGGATGTGAAACAGAAGAAGGAGAGCAGAGCTCTTGCGGCAGGCCTTGTCTTACTCGAGGCGGTCAGGATTTTCATCCTGATTCTGACAGGACATTTCGGTATTTATGAACTGCCGCTCCATCTGTGCGGTCTTGCAGGCTTTATCTGTTTTCTGGATTCCGTGAAGGAATGGAAATGGACCGGTCAGACATTGTTCAGCCTTTGTCTGCCAGGTACGGTGTCTGCACTGATATTTCCGGACTGGACCGTGTATCCGCCCGTGCATTATATTACCATACAGGGTTTCCTGTTCCATGCGGGAATAGTTCTGTATGTGTTTTTCGGCCTGCGATCCGGAAAAATCCGGCCGGATGTTCACGAAATATGGAGAACGGCCCTGTTCCTTCTTATCACGGTGCCGGTCATTTATGTTTTTGACCGTGCCTTCAATGCGAATTACTTTTTCGTCAACGTTCCGTCGCCGGGCTCTCCTCTCGAATGGATTGCGGATGTCATGGGAGTTCCGGGATATCTGATCGGATATGCCGTCCTGGTATTTGCCATCGTGCTTCTCATGTACGGGATCCATGCCGCCGTGAAAAAGCTGCTGCATTTTCCGCCGGAGGATTAATCTTGATTATTGCCCGGAGGAATGTTATTTTATAGAAAACAGAGTGACCTGTTTTTCAAATCGTGAAAGGGGATATGGGAAATGAAAAAATACATTGCGGAATTTATCGGCACTATGGTACTTGTGGTTTTCGGCTGCGGAAGTGCGGTTGCGGCCAACACGCTCCTGACAAAAGTAGGAGCGGCACTGCCGCTGGCATTTTCAACGCTACTGATCGCATTCGCTTTCGGCCTTTCCATCGTTGCCATGGCATATTCCATCGGGAATATTTCGGGATGCCATATCAATCCCGCCGTTTCCTTTGCCATGTTTCTGACGGGGAAACTCAGCAGTACGGATTTTGTCGGTTATCTGATTGCACAGTTTTCCGGCGCAACGGCCGGTGCGGGACTTCTGGCAGCCTTTTTTAAGACGAACGTCAAGCTGGGAACGAACGGATTTGGAACGGAAAGCGCGCTCGGAGCGGGAATGGGAACGGCTTTTCTTGTGGAAACGGTGCTGACATTTGTCTTCGTCATGGTCATTCTCGGCGTAACAAGCCGCAGGGAATATAATGCGACGGCAGGCCTTGTCATCGGTCTTACCCTGACACTGGTTCATATCCTGGGGATCCCGTTTACGGGGACTTCCGTCAATCCGGCAAGAAGCTTCGGACCGGCGCTTATTAACGGACTGGGCAGCACAGCCATGAAACAGCTCTGGGTCTTCATCGTCGCCCCGCTCTTAGGTGCTGCCATAGCGGCGATCGTATACAAAAATCTGGATACGAAATAACTTAAGGCAACAGGCAGGAAGGAACGGGAATATTTTATTTCCGTTCCTTTTTTATACAGCATTCGGTAAAGTACGCCGGTGGCGCGTTTCATCGAACGGCAGACGGAGATAAATTTCGGGAGGTGATATCTTGAGCAGGAAAAAAAGCCCGGTTGTGGCGCTGATGTACGACTTCGACAAAACGCTCTGTACCAAGGATATGCAGGAATATACCTTTATCCCGAGCCTGGAGGAATCCGCGGCTGTTTTCTGGAAAGAAACGGGAGAGCTGGCCCGCAAAGAAAAGATGGATTCCATCCTGACCTATATGTATCTGATGATCCGCAAATCCAGGGACAGGCATCTTTCCATTACGCGGGACGTATTTGTAAATGCCGGAAGAGACATACGGCTGTTTCCCGGAGTCGATACTTGGTTTAAAAGGATCAACGCTTTCGGGAAAAAGCAGGGGCTTGAGATAGAGCATTATATTATTTCGTCCGGCCTTAAGGAAATTATAGAAGGTTGCCCCGTCAGCAGGGAATTCAAGGAGATCTATGCCTGCGAATTCCATTATGACGAAAACGGGACGGCAGACTGGCCGAAGATGGCCGTCAACTATACGAACAAAACGCAGTTCCTGTTCCGTATCAACAAGGGGATCCTGGACGTTTCCAATGACGGGGATCTGAATGCTTTTGTTCCGGAGGATGAAAGAAGGATCCCGTTCCGCAACATGATCTATATCGGAGACGGAATGACGGATGTTCCGTGCATGAAGCTGGTAAAGGTAAACGGGGGCAAATCCATTGCCGTTTATCAGAAGAATGACAGGAGTATCGTGAACCGTCTCCTTACAGACATGAGAGTGGATTATATAGCCAGGGCGGATTACCGTAACGGAAGCGATCTGGAACAGAAGATCAGGAAGATCATCGTTAAGATCTCGGCTGTGGACGAACTGGTATCGGAGCATGAAAAAGAGATGAAATCGTTCTGAAAAAAGAACACTTCGGCCGGTATCAGAGTTTCAGATTATGTTAAGCACAATATATAGTGGTAGCTTTATTCTGACAATATTCCGGGCAAAATGGATACAATATACTTGCAAAAAACATCAACAAAATTAGATGGAGGAGCCGGCAGAAAAATCTGTCATTTTGACATTTGAATTTTGGAAATATTCAGACATCATTTTCAGGAATCACGAGTTTTCAAATCTTCAAAAATGCAATTGCAGAAAAATCTGATGTTTTGTTGACAAATATCACGAAAAGATTTATAATTCACACAACTGAGAAATTACATCTTTAGTGTCAACTCGAATTGTAGTATTCGCCCAAACGGAGTAATACAGGTTTTATGGTAACATGATACAGGAGAAAAAAACTCAAGGAGGAACAAGGAATGTTAGTCGACAAGACGAATGTATTAAAGGAAGCAGAAGCAAAGGCAGTCGCAGCAGCAGCACCGGCAAAGAAAGCTACCACGGCAAAGAAGGCAGCAGCAAAGAAACCGGCAGCAAAGAAAGCTGTCAAGAAAGCAGTTAAGAAGGTTGTTAAGAAAGCCGAGAAGAAGCCGGCAGTCAAGAAAGTAGCAGCAAAGAAACCGGCAGCAAAGAAAGCTGTTAAGAAAGTAGTCAAGAAAGTCGCAGTAAAAAAAGCTCCGGCCAAGAAAAAAGTTGCAAAGAAGAAATAAGCTGAACGGCTGTAAGGAGTAAAATTCAGGAATGGGCAAGAATTCTAAAAAGGCAGTAAAGCTTGATGAAATCAAGGAAGAACTGAAAGCCGGGAAAAAGGCTCACAGGAAAGCAGCTGCAGAGGCTAAGGCGGAAAAGGCAGGGGCGAATGAAGTCAAGGCAGCACCGAAGTGTACTGTTACCGTTGAGTTTGCCGGGAAGTCCGTAGATACCGCCGACGCAGTTGACAGAGCAATCAAGGCTTACATGAAATCCCATAAGGACGCTGTCATAAAGACAGTTGCGCTTTATATCAAGCCGGATGAGAGTGCAGCTTATTATGTGGTAAACGGAGATGCTTCTCCATCCTACAGGATTGCCCTTTGAATCAAATATGTTATCCCGGTTACTGAAATTCCCGCATCGTTACGGATGCGGGAATTTTTTTGCCGTTCCGGAAAAAAGGGTATACGGGATGAAGATATGCTATACTGGTACCGTAATAAAGTTGAGTACTATCCATGAAGAAGGAGGAACTGCTCTATGTATTCTGACAATGTGATCTGGGCGGCGAAAAGCGGAGATAACAGACTCTGCATCATACCAAAAATGGCAAACAGGCACGGACTGATCGCCGGGGCAACGGGAACAGGGAAGACCATAACGCTGAAAGTGCTGGCGGAATCTTTCTCCGATGCGGGCGTACCGGTTTTTCTCGCGGATGTGAAAGGGGATCTGGCCGGGATGTGCAAGCCGGGTATTGATTCCGAAGACATGCAGAAGCGGATAAAGAATTTCGGACTGGACAGTGCGGGATTCTGCTACCGCTCCTATCCGACGAACTTCTGGGATATCCTGGGACAGAACGGACTTCCCTTAAGGACCACGGTTTCGGAATTCGGACCTCTGCTTTTTGCACGGCTCCTGGATCTGAACCAGACGCAGAGCGATATCCTGAATATCGTATTCAGAATAGCGGATGAGGAAAAGCTGCTCCTGCTGGATTTGAAGGATCTGCGTGCCATGCTGAATTACGTGGAAGAGAACGCGGATACCTATCAGAAAAAATACGGAAACATAGGGAAGAGCAGCATAGGCGCCATCACCAGGGCGCTTGTTTCGCTGGAAGACCAGGGAGCCGATAAATTTTTCGGTGAGCCGGCTCTGGACATCCATGACTGGTTTACCGTGGATGCGCAGGGAAAGGGAATGATCAATATTCTGGATTCGAGATCCCTGATCAACAATCCGGAAACATATGCGACCTTCATGCTGTGGCTCCTTTCGGAACTGTTTGAGGTTATGCCGGAAGTGGGAGACCAGGACAAACCGAAGATGGTGTTTTTCTTTGATGAAGCGCATCTTCTTTTTGACAATGCGCCCAAGGCGCTGCTTCAGAAAATCGAACAGGTCATGAAACTCATCCGTTCAAAGGGAATCGGCGTTTTCTTCATCACGCAGAATCCGAGCGATGTTCCGGATGATGTTCTGGCACAGCTCGGGAACAAGATCCAGCACGGCCTGCATGCCTATACCCCGTCGGAACAGAAGGGAATAAAGGCAGCTGCGGATTCTTTCCGTGCCAATCCGGAGTTCGATACCGCAAAGGCACTTCAGGAACTGGGAACGGGAGAAGCAATCGTCTCTTTCCTGCAGGCGGACGGTAGCCCCGCGGTGTGTCAGAAGGCAAAGATACTGCCGCCACAGTCCCAGATGGGAGCAATCGACGACATCACCAGACAGGCCTGCATTCTGGCAAGCCCGCTGAAGGCAAAATATGCGGATATGGTGGACCGTGATTCCGCGTACGAATTCCTGCAGAGAAAATCCGGAGACGATGAAAAGGCAGCACAGGAAGCCGAAGCCAGGACGGAAGCGGAAAAGCAGTCGGCGGCGGAAGCTGCCGCACAGGCAAAAGCGGACGCAAAGGCAAAGGCCGAGGAAGAAAAGGAACTGGCAAAGGAGCAGGCGGCCGCTGCAAAGGAAAAGGAACGTGATTCCAAAAAGAACAAACGCAGGGTGGCAACGGTTGCAGGTTCCGCGGTCGGTACCATAGGACGCGAAATCGGAAACGAGCTCGGAAAATCCGTGGGCGGTTCCTTCGGAAAGAGGATAGGCGGCAATGTCGGGGCAAGCCTCGGAAGAGGCATCCTTCAGACACTGCTGAGACTGTGAAGCCGTATCATGGAATTTAAGCTTCAGGTCTGGAAAATGAAAGGGCGAGGAAAAAAGATTGATCAGAATATGTGTGTTTGATCTGGATGGTACGGTTTTAAATACGATTTATGCGCTGCAGCGTTCCGTGAATCTGACAATGGCGGAATTTTCCCTTCCGGGAATTGATGTCGCGCATACCAAGCTGTTTGTGGGAACCGGCTCCTATAATCTTATCCGGAAAACGCTGCTGTTCAACGGAGACAGCGAACTTAAAAATCTTGACAGGGCTTATCACCGGTATCTGGAGATCTTTTCGGAGAACTGCAATTATATGGTAAAGCCGTACGAAGGCATGCCGGAAGCCATTCGGGAACTGCAGAAGAAGGGAATGAAAACGGCGGTTCTCTCCAATAAGCCGCAGGAGCGGGTTGAAGACAATATTTTTTCCACATACGGCAGGAACTTCTTTGATGTGGTGTACGGAGAAAGAAAGGGGATCCCGCTGAAGCCGGATCCGGCAGGGCTTCTGGCGCTCCTTAAAGAGTTCGGAGCAGCACCGGAGGAGTGCCTGTATTTCGGGGATACGAAAACGGACATGGCAGCCGGGAAGAATGCCGGCACAGTCACTATCGGTGTTTTATGGGGATTCCGCGGCAGGGAGGAACTGGAGGAATATCATCCCTATACGATACTGGAAGATCCTTCCGTCATTCCGGGACTGCTCGACAGAAATCTCTGATTTTATGATCTGAAAACTCTGATCTTACAATGTGTAAAAAAATCCGGGCAGCTCAGTGCTGTCCGGATTTTCCGTTCTCCAGAAAAGTCTTAAGCATAGGATTCGGATTGCTTCCGGAATAGGAAAAACCGATCGTCCTTTTCTTAAGAGGCGGTTCCGGCGGGATCTCGACCAGGCTGCCGTTTTGCAGTTCGTCCCGGACAAATTCCCGTATCACGCATCCTATCCCGAGGCCGATCTTGGAAAATTCGATCAGAAGGTCCATGGTGGTCACCTCCAGAAGTTCGTTTGTTTCGATATGGTTTTCCAGAAGGTAATCGTCGATATACCGGCGTGTCATATTTGTCTTGTCAAGAAGCATGATGGAGCCCGAAGAAAAAAGACTGCAGTCTTTCCCTTCCCGTAGCTTCAGGTTTTTCAGATATTCCGGCGTGGCAACGAAGGTGTCCTGGATATCCATGACGGGATGGAAGGAGAGAGACTTTTTGTTGCTGGGAAGAGCAATCAGTCCGAGGTCCAGCAGGCCGTTCTCAAGCTGATCTACGGTGTGGACCGTCGACTGGGATTTCATGATGATCTTTACATGAGGATAACTCCGGATAAAACTTTTGAGATAAGGCAGCAGGATATATTTGCAGAGCGTGTTGCTCACGCCGATGCGGATCTGCCCCATCTGGAATTCGCGGATCCTTTTCAGCTGCTGCTCTCCGGTGAAGATATCCTCGAAAGCCCGCGAGACATGCTCAAAGAGCATCTGTCCTTCCGGCGTCAGCGTGACCCCGCGCGAATTTCTCACAAAAAGGACAACATCAAGACTTTCCTCCAGCTTGGAGACCGCCTTGGATATGGCAGGCTGGCTGATGTAAAGCTCTTTAGCGGCACGGGAGATATTACCCGTTTTTGCCACTTCATAAAAGATACGGTACTGCGAAAGATGCTGTTCCATATTTATAACTCCGCCTTATAATATATATTCATAACATGTATTTCTATTATACATTATCCTGTGCTATTATCAACTGGGAGGCAGATTATTATGGGAATGACAATGTCACAGAAAATACTGGCAAGCCATGCCGGACTTGAAAAAGTCGAGGCAGGACAGCTGATCGAGGCCAATCTTGACCTGGTGCTCGGGAACGATATCACTTCGCCCGTTGCCATTAATGTAATGAAGGGAATGAAGAAACAGACGGTATTTGACAAGGATAAGATTGCCCTTGTCATGGATCATTTCGTTCCGAACAAGGACATCAAATCCGCGGAGAACTGTAAATGCTGCCGCAGCTTTGCCTGCGAGAATTCCATATCGCATTTTTATGATGTCGGAAAAATGGGAATAGAACATGCGCTGCTGCCCGAGCAGGGGCTTGTGACGGCCGGAGACCTGGTGATCGGCGCGGATTCCCATACCTGCACTTACGGTGCTCTCGGCGCTTTTTCAACCGGGGTCGGCAGTACGGATATGGCAGCCGGAATGGTAACGGGAAAAGCCTGGTTCAAAGTACCGAAGGCAATCCGTTTCGAACTGAAAGGGAAAACCGGGAAATGGGTTTCGGGCAAGGATGTGATTTTAAATATCATCGGAAAGATCGGCGTGGACGGGGCACTTTATGAATCCATGGAATTTACGGGGGAAGGCGCAGGAAGCCTTTCCATGGATGACCGGTTTACCATCTGTAACATGGCGATCGAAGCCGGCGGAAAGAACGGGATCTTCCCCGTCGACGAAAAGACAAAACAGTATATGGAAATCCACGGAAGCCGTCCGGCCCGGATTTTCGAAGCGGATCCGGATGCGGAATACGAAAGAGTCATCACGCTGGATCTTTCGGAAATACGTCCGACCGTTGCTTTCCCGCATCTGCCTGAGAACGCAAAGGAAATCGGGACGTTCGGAAAAATCGAAATAGACCAGGCGGTGATCGGTTCCTGCACGAACGGAAGAATTTCCGATTTAAGAACGGCAGCGGAAGTCATGAAGGGTAAAAAGGTAAACACTCATGTGCGCTGCATCGTCATTCCCGCCACGCAGAGCATATATCTGCAGGCACTGCAGGAAGGCCTGATCGAAACTTTCGTGGAAGCGGGAGCCGTTGTTTCCACGCCGACCTGCGGACCCTGCCTCGGCGGCTATATGGGCGTCCTGGCGGCAGGCGAAAAATGCATATCCACGACAAACCGGAATTTCGTGGGACGGATGGGACATGTGGATTCGGAAGTATATCTTTCCGATCCCGCCGTTGCCGCGGCGAGTGCGGTCAGCGGATATATCACGTCACCGGAGGAGATGGGATTATGAAAGCAAGAGGACATGTTTTCAAATACGGAGAAAATGTGGATACGGATGTCATTATCCCGGCACGTTATCTGAATGCGACGACCGGAGAGGAACTGGCAAGGCACTGCATGGAGGACATTGACGCGGATTTCGTGAAAAGAGTAAAGCCCGGAGACATCATCGTGGCACGGAAAAATTTCGGATGCGGTTCTTCCCGCGAACATGCGCCGCTTGCCATAAAAAGCGCCGGCGTAAGCTGCGTGATCGCAGATACGTTTGCCCGGATCTTTTACCGCAATGCCATTAATATCGGGCTTCCGATCGTGGAATGCCCGGAAGCGGCGGAGGCGATCGCAATGGGCGACGAAGCGGAAGTGGATTTTGACACAGGGATTATAACCGATCTCACGACCGGAAAAAACTTCCGCGGACAGCCTTTCCCGGAATTCATGCAGAAGATCATATGTGCGGGCGGACTGGTGCCGTATGTGAATTCCGAAAAGATGTAAAACGGAATGCTGTGTGCTATAATAAGAAACAATCTCACTGTACGGTGAGATTGTTTTTTTGCAAGAGAAAAATCGGAAACGGGGAACAGCGGATGCATTTCAAGAATATACTGTTCGATCTGGACGGGACCCTTACGGATTCCGGACCCGGAATAACGAAGTCCGTGCAGTACGCACTGAAGAAATTCGGGATTGTAGAACCGGACCTGAAAAAACTCGGTGTCTTCGTGGGTCCGCCGCTTGAGGAAAGTTTCATGAAATACTACGGGTTCAGCCATGAATCCTATCCCGCAGTACTGGCTGCATTTCATGAATACTTTCTTGTGAACGGAATTTTTGACAATTCGGTTTATCCCGGGATACTGCAGCTTTTACAGGAACTGAACGGGCAGGGAAAAAACTGCTTTGTTGCGACGACAAAACCGTACATGCCGGCGTGCAGGGTGCTGGAACATTTTCACCTGAAGGAATATTTCAGGGACATCGGAGCCCCTCAGGACGAGAATCCCCTGAACGGGGACAAGGGAAAGATCATCGGCGAGCTTTTACGGAAAAACGGGATATGCGATCTTACGGAAACGGTCATGATCGGAGACCGGGCGCGCGATGCGGACGGGGCAAGGCAGAACGGGATTTTATTCTGCGGCGTTCTGTACGGATATGGTTCGGAAGAGGAAATGAAGGCAGCCGAAATTGAATATACGGCGGCAACGGTGAAGGACCTTTATTCCTTCCTAACGGAAGAATAGCGGTCAGTCAAAGGAGGCGGAATGATAGAACTCGGTTTGGCAAAAAGAAATGTGATCGTGCCGGTCTGTGCAAACAGCCTGGATGTTCCGGTGCGTTCCGCCATGGAAGGCATTATGGGAAGGGTATGGGTTCCCGATCTGGAAAACCCGTCATTCTGTCTGATCAAGCTCGGGACTTTTGCCTATGTGCTCGGCGTACCGCCGAAGGGGGAACGGACCCTTGAACTTCTCAAGGTCATCCGCACCGAATGCGGAGGAACCTTCATCAAGCCCGAGAACGAACACTGGATCAACTGGATGGAAAGCAGTCTGGAAGACGGATACAGAACGGTATCCCGATACGCCCTGAAATATGACGAAGCCAGATTTGACAGAGAGAAACTGAAAAGTTATGCTGATTCCCTTCCGGAAGGATACGTCATGAAGAAAATCGACCGTACTCTTTTCCGGCAGCTGCTGAAGGAAGACTGGAGCGCTCCTTTCGTTTCGAATTTCGAAAACGAAGATCAGTTTGAAAAATCCGGGACAGGATACGGAATCCTGAAAGGAAAAGAACTGGTCAGCGGATGTTCCGCCTGCGGTTTTTCCGAAGGCATGATGGAGATGGATGCCGAAACAAAAACGGAATACAGAAGAAAGGGTCTGTCCGCATGTGCGGCGGCAAAATTCCTGCTGGACTGTCTCGACAGAAACCTGAAGCCGAACTGGAATACTTTTTCGCTTCATATGGTATCCGTTGCAAAGGAACTCGGATATACGCTCGACCGTGATATCACGGTTTTCCAGATCGCACCGGAAGATTTTGAATAGGAACTATTGAATTCCGGGGCTGCTTTGATTATAATTCAGTTGGATAGATTGATTATGTGAACGGATTTCCGTAATACCTGGAATGCTCGATAACCTTGCAAATTTGATCCTACATATTGATATAAGGGGTACCAAACATTTTCATGAGGATGTCATGCCGCTTCGGGCGGAAGACAGAATCATGACTGAGGTTCCCCACCTAGCTGAGCTAGGAGTCAATAAGCAAGGCCGGCATTTCGGGGTTACTGAAGGCAAATAAAGCAGCGGGATTTTCTTCTCGCTGCTTTCTCTTTAAAACAGTTGAAACGGAGACAGTATGAAGAATGAAAAGAACAGGAGTTATGTTTCCTGGGGTCTGACCGCGCTGGCTGTCGTAGCAGCTTCTCTTGCCATTTCATTTATCTTCAATAAGTTCAGCGTGATCAGGAATTTCTTTGCTATGATCACCAAAATCCTGATGCCGATCATTTACGGCTTTCTCATGGCTTTCCTGCTGGCGCCTCTTTACAACCGTACCTTCACGGGGATGAGCAGAAAATTCCAGAAAGGAAAAATGAAGGCAAAGACCGCCTGCGGAATTGCCAGGTTTTTTTCCACATTTCTCTGCATCATCGTGCTTCTTGCCGTTGTGGTGGGACTCTTTGCCATGCTGATCCCGCAGCTGATCGAAAGCATCAAAAACATGTTTACCGCAATCCCGGAAGGGATGAACAGCGTTTCCGAGTTTTTAAAACAGTTGCTTTCCAAGCAGCCCGATCTGGAAGGAAAGGTACTGGAAACCTACAATAACGTCGCATCGACCATAAGCAAATGGGCTTACGGACAGGTCATGCCGAACGTGAACAGCTTCCTGGAAAACATTTCCCACGGCGTTATGAAGGCCCTGAATTTCTTGAAGAACTTTCTGATCGGCGTCATCGTCATGGCTTATGTCTTAAACATCAAGGGCACGCTGTCCGCACAATGCAAGAAGATCATTTACAGCCTGATGCCCGTTCGCAGGGCAAACGATCTGATCGAGGAATCCAGATACGTGAAGGAAGTTTTTTCGCAGTTCATAGTCGGGAAACTGATCGATTCCGCCATTATCGGCCTGCTCTGCTTTATTCTGATGAGTATCCTTCATCTGAAGTATATCCTTCTGATCAGTGTATTTGTCGGGGTGACCAATATCATACCGTTCTTCGGACCGTTTATCGGAGCAATCCCGAGCGCATTCATCCTGCTGGTGGTGTCTCCGCTGCAGTGTCTGGAATTCCTGATCATGATTTTTGCGCTTCAGCAGTTTGACGGAAATGTCCTGGGACCGAAGATCCTGGGTCAGACGACGGGGCTCTCCAGTTTCTGGGTACTCTTCTCCATTCTGTTTTTCGGAGGACTCTGGGGGATAGTCGGAATGATCATAGCCGTGCCCACGTTTGCGGTTATTTACCGGCTTGTCGGAAGACACGTGAATTCGCGTCTTATGAAAAAGCATCTTTCCTTCCATACGGAAGATTACTGGGATCTGGCACAGATCAATGAAGAAAACGGAGAGTATATAAGAAAGGAGCAAGAAAAATGACACTGCTGGAGGAATGGAGATCAAAGGCATACGGGGAGGGTACGGACAACAAACAGAAGACGGAACTGTGGAAGGATTACTTTTCCGTTGAAAAGGGAATATACGAAAAACTTCTGTCCGATGTCGGAACCGAAAAGACGGGGACACTGAAGGAACTGGCGGCGGAATACGGCACCGACATTCAGACCATGACGGGATTCCTTGACGGGATAGACGAGAGCCTGAAAAAGCAGAATCCGCTGGAGACCATGGACGAGAACACGGAAATCCATCTTGCGATTGATCCGGAAAAACTCTATTACAATATGGTGGCGGCAAAGGCAAGCTGGCTTTATACGCTTCCGGAATGGGACAGTATCCTTCCCAGTGAAAAGAGGGAGGAGCTTTACAAGACGCAGAAGGCAAGCGGTACCGTCAGAAAAGAAAAAAAGATAGGAAGGAACGATCCCTGCCCGTGCGGATCCGGAAAAAAATACAAATTCTGCTGCGGACGGAATCTCTGACCTATGGAAGCCTATACATGCTTTGCCCGGGTCTATGACATGTACATGGACAATGTTCCCTACGATGAGTGGTGCCGCCAGGTCACGGGTATTTTAAACGAGCACGGGATCACAAAGGGGATTGTTGCGGACATAGGCTGCGGGACCGGAAATTTAACGGAGCGGATGGCGGAAAAAGGCTTTGACATGATCGGGATAGACAGTTCCGCCGACATGCTCGAAATTGCAATGGAAAAGAAACTGAAGAGCGGTCATAACATCCTCTATCTCTGTCAGGACATGCGGTCCTTTGAACTTTACGGAACCTGTGCCGCCATGGTAAGCCGGTGCGATGCCGTGAATTATCTGCTGACGGAGGAGGACCTGGTTACTTTCTTCCGTCTGGTCAATAATTATCTGGACCCGGGAGGAATTTTTGTATTTGACTGCAATACCGTTCACAAATATGAAACGGTACTTGCGGACAACACGATCGCCGAAAACAGGGAGAGCGGAAGCTTTATCTGGGAAAATTCCTACGATCCTGAGACCGGGTTGAACGAATATGATCTCACCTTATATATCAGGAACGGGAAAACGGACGCAGAGGACGGAAACGAAACGGAACTTTTCCGCCGTTTTACCGAAACGCATATCCAGAGAGCCTTTACGCTGGAAGAGATCAAAAAGGCCGTAACTTATTCCGGCCTCAGATACCTGGAAACATTCGACGCGGATACCATGACGGCTGCCGGCAGCAATACAGAGCGGTACCTTATCGTGCTCGAAGAAAGCGGGAAGAGCACCGGGTAACAAAACGCAATCCGGGTAATAAACAATAACAGAAAACGAAACGATATCAGATAACGGAGTAGACCCTGCCTTCATATACGCCCGGATGTTTCAGAAGCCAGCGCATATAGGCCAGGGTCTTTTTTTCTCCCCGGTCCCTGAGCAGGATCAGCAGTTTTTCCTGAAGCATCCGCGTTTCCGGGTGCATGATCAGTTCATTGCGGCGGCGGCAGTAATAGTTCCAGGGATCCGCGTCCGTATACGCATCCCCGCGGTAAATCTTGGAAGCGGCAATCCTGTCGCATGTCATTTCCAGGACATATTTGAGCGGCATTTTGGCGCCGACCACACCTTTGCCGATTTCGGCGGAATAGTCCATCCAGTACTCAAAATGATGTTTGTTCCGTCCTTTGTGATGAAGCCAGGCGGCGGAATAGCCGACGATTTCCTTCTCTGCGGCATTCGGGCTCCGGGTTCCCTGATAGTAGCGGACGCCGCTTAAAAACTCTTCCGGAGAGTATTTTGAGAGGTCGTGAAGAAGACCCTGGCGGATCAGGCCTACCTTGAAGCAGAGGTCCATGACTGTGAGCTTATGACGTGTTATAGTCCGGAAGTGTCCGATGGCATTGTCAAATTGCATAAATTTTATCCTTTGACCCTAAATTTGTTTGACATATCAGACATTATATGATATTGTTATCGAAGTTGCAAATAACTGCAACATACATTATTTTTTATTTATCTGGAGGATTTAAGTCATGAGCAAAGGTACAGTAAAGTGGTTCAATAATCAGAAGGGTTATGGATTTATCTCTGACGAGAAGGGCAATGATGTATTTGTTCACTATTCGGGATTAAACATGGAAGGCTTTAAGACCCTTGAAGAGGGCGCACAGGTCGAATATGATATCGTAGACGGCGCTAAGGGCCCGCAGGCTACCAATGTTACCGTTATTAAATAAATACGGAAACTAAAGCCGACATAACGAACGAAAACAGCTTCCACTGAAAAGCGGAAGCTGTTTTTTTGTAATAAGGTAAAACCCCTTGCTCTGCAAGGGGAGAGGCTTTCTCTTCAGATACAAGTAAAAACCTCCGCTGCTATACTAAGTGCAGGTTCGCCAACCGCACAGAATAAGCAAAGGAGGTATCCACGTGGACAAGAATACCTTAGCACATACCACATGGGAATGTAAGTATCATATAGTGTTTGCCCCAAAGTACAGAAGGAAAGTCATATATGA
>Ga0183098_10186_pt1 | contig 208268 bp, 206 predicted proteins | sample BioMet9_FD_128884 | JGI IMG/M metagenome (GOLD analysis project Ga0183098, IMG submission 128884) | Microbial communities from bioreactor (seeded with sewage sludge) at Lawrence Berkeley National Lab, California, USA - Biofuel... | ecosystem: Engineered > Bioreactor > Anaerobic > Unclassified ...
CTTTGCCGACTTCGAGCCTCTCCTCCTTCGAGAGTCTGCTCATAATGAAAACCTCCTTGTCTACAATCACATCATCCTCGTCTACAAATGAATGTGTGACTGTCTACTTAGAGGTTAGCAGTTCAAAGCGAGAGGAATATAAAATTCATAATCATAATTGACGAAAGAAGTGCTAACAAAATATGTTGTAAGCAGCATTATAAGAAACAACACGGTTGGCACCGTTATAACTCTGCATATTTTCGCTAACTTATTCATGACTTTCAGCCTCCAACATCGATAACAAGTCATTTACCTTGCCAAAAAGCATGCAAAGATCATGCCAAATAGGGGTGTCTCGGTTGATTGAGTAATAACTAAACTGAGCCTCTGACCTGCATTTTAACATCCCACAATCTTTCAACATCTTCAAATGGTGTGAAATCGCTGGCCTTGACAAATAAATGCTCTTCGACAGCTCATCCACGTTCATCTCTTTGTTTTTCTTTTCAAGCAACAAAGCAATAATTTGAATTCTAGTAGAATCACCTAAGACATCGAAATACTTTATTTTCGACTCAAATTCCTCGGCAATTGATACCTTTGTTTCATAGATACTATCCATAACATTCGCCTTCCTTTTGTTCGTTCGTTTAAACTTAAGAACCAATAGTATTATATCATATTTAAATTAGATTTTTTATGTTATAGAAATAAACTTCTTTTATGGAAAGAAAAACGAACAAACGAGGTGGTGCTTCGGATTTTTAGTTTTTTCCTTTTGTGATATAGTGAAAACGTATTTTGAAGATTGAGAGGGGAAAATATGGGCACATTAAGAAAACTAAAACTCCAACTAAAATTGGACAAAAATTTGCGCCACATGATGATAAAAGGTTGCAGAAATGAAATTCTTATTGACCTTGATGGAGATAAGCAAGCAGATTTGGCGTTTATTGATCAATGTGGGGATGGAAACATTGACACTATAGCTGTTGACTTAGGCGATGACGACACAACCCTATACTTCATAGACACTGATCACAATAACGTTCCAGATGCAATTCTTGTCGATGAACGTGGTAGAAGCGAGATTTCTGCCCTTGCGTGCGGAAAAGAGGTCGAAGCCGCAATCCTTTCTGCTGCACAGGCATTATTTGCTGCAATTGAGTTTGGGGAATATGTGACATCTGTTTTGGATGCTTGTCTAGACGAATTGGAAAAGGAAATCAAAAAAGCAAAGAAAACCTATAGGAAATAAAGGGTTATTAATGCTTTGACATCATCCAAGTTGATGTGATTTTGTAAAAGTCAAATAGATTAACTGTCCCTATAGTGTCTCGCTGAAGGGATTTTTTATAGGAAGAAGAGGTAAACTATGAAGATCACTGTTATTGCGGACGTTCTGGGAGAGGAAAACAACGGAACAACAACAGCGTGTATGAATTTGGTTAGGTATCTTAAGTCGATGGGCGATGAGGTATCTATTGTATGCTGTGATAAAGACAAAAGAGGAAAAGACGGCTACTTCGTTGTCGATACTTACAATCTTGGCCCAATTATCAACAAGATGGTTAGGAAGAACAACGTCTCTCTAGCTAAGCCACAAAAGAAAATAATATATAATGCGATAAAAGATGCCGACATAATCCACGTTATGATGCCTTTTGCGTTAGGGAAGAAAGCAACGCGACTTGCTAGAAAACTTGAAAAACCAGTCACTGCAGGCTTTCACGTTCAAGCGGAGAACTTCACGACTCACGTTGGGATGATGAACTTCTCGCTAGCTAATTACATAACTTACAAAAACTTCTATCGCAAGCTATATCGCCATGTTGATGGAGTTCATTATCCTACGGAGTTCATTAGAGAAACGTTTGAGAAGAGAATTCATCACAAGACTAACGGCTTTGTCATTTCAAATGGAGTCCACAGTCGATTTGTTAAAAAGAACGTCGATAGACCAGAAAATTTGAAGGACAAATATTTGATTTTGTTCACCGGGAGATATTCCAAAGAAAAATCGCACAAGGTATTGATTAAAGCTGTTTCGAAGTGCAAATACAAAGATGAAATACAGCTGATATTCGCTGGACAAGGTCCTTGTGACGAGGAAATAAGGAAATGTGCTAAGAAGGCTGGAATCAACATGCCAATTATGAGGTTCTTCAAAAAAGATGAACTAGTGGACGTAATTAATTATTGTGATTTGTATTGCCACCCAGCTGAAATTGAAATCGAAGCTATCGCGTGCCTTGAGGCGATTTCGTGCGGACTCGTTCCAATTATTTCAAATTCGCCAAGATGCGCTACAAAGGCATTTGCCATCGATTCAAATAACTTGTTCAAATGCAATGACTCGAATGATCTCGCAAAAAAGATTGATTATTGGATTGAGCATCCAGAAGAGAAAGATATTCGTTCAAATGAATATATTGGATACACAAAACAATACAACCAAGACGAATGCATGCAGTCGATGAGAGACATGATGATCAAGTGCATGGGGGAGCATAAACAATGAAGAAAACGTATTACTACCATGACATGAAAAATGACGATTTTGCTTCCACCAATATCAAAGCAATTCAACTACCTGATGGTTACAAATACATAGACAAAAACATTTTTTACAGAATAGGTGAAACGATCATAAGATGGATAGCGTTCCCAATCATTTTTTTGATTTTGAAGGTCACGTACTTAATTAGGGTAAAAAATAGAAAAGTACTAAAGAAGGCAAAAGGACATGGGTATTTCATCTATGGGAATCACACGAACTACCTTCTTGATGCTTATAACCCATCTCTGGTCGGTTTCCCAAAACGCGCACATATCATCGTTAATCCGGATGCCGTATCTATAAAGGGATTGGGAACTGTAGTTAAGATGCTTGGAGCAGTCCCGATTCCAACATCCTTGAAAGGGATGAAAAACTTTAGAAAAGCGATTACCGACTTGATAAACATGAAGCACGTGGTTGCCATTTATCCTGAAGCGCACATCTGGCCGTATTATACGGATATAAGACCATTTGGAACGGAGAGCTTTCATTATCCTTCTGAGTCTGGCACGCCGTGTTTTTCTTTCACTAACATTTATACCAAGAGAAAAGTCGGCTTTATAAAGTTCCCAAAGGTTGTCACCTATGTTGATGGTCCCTTTTATCCAGATATGAGCATCGCAAAACCAGAAAGAATAAAAAAGCTCAGGGACGAAGTGTATAACGCAATGAAAAAACGCGTTGATGAGAATCCTAAATACAACATTTGCGATTACGTTTACGTGGAAGACGAAAAAGACTCAAACAAGAAGAATTAGGAGGACACTATGAAAAAACTAGAAAAAATAAAAACCTCCGAGAAGGTAAAAAACATCATCTTAATTTTGATCGGTAGTTGTATGGTTGCGTTGGCAAACGCCATATTTATTGTTCCATTCGATATTGTTAAGGGTGGAATGACTTCAGTTGCGATGATGGTATCAAACCTGATGTATCCAGTTACCCACCAGAATATCACAGATATCGTGTTATGGATTATTAATATCGGCCTTTGGTTTGTTGCTTTCTTTTGCATCGGGAAGAAATTCGCAATGTCGACACTAGTTGGAACTGTTGGCTATTCCTCTTTTATGTCTCTATTTTTTAGATTAGATTTAGTAACTAGATGGGGATTGATGTCCTATTATCAACAAGGAGACACTACTGCAAAACTAATATTGTTTGGTCTTGCCGGTGGCGTTATTGACGGTTTTGGAGCATCATTATGCTTTATGGGAAAGGGATCAACGGGAGGAAGCGACGTCATCTCTGTGTCGTGTGTTAAGTTTCTTAATATAAAACAAGATGTCGCGACTCTATCCATTGATGTAATTACTATTCTTTTAGGCTTTGCTATATTCCAGGATTGGGGCAAATTGCTGGTAGGTATTTTGGCAGCAATGATCACTTCGGTTGCCATCAAGAACATCTATGGAAAATACCATTCGGTATACGTGCTTGATATCCTAACGGACAAAGTTGAAGAGATACAAAGAATCATATCAGAAGAATTTCACGACACGAGCACCATTTATACTGTTGAAGGAGGATATTCCAAAGACAGAAAAAAGGTCGTTCATTGCGTTCTTGTTTACAAAGAAGCCAAGTTGTTAAAAGCAATGGTACCTGAAATCGATAAGGATGCATTCGTTACAGAATTTGAAACAACATCTGTGTATGGTGGTTCAACAAACGATGCTTACGTTCCTGAAAAACAAAAGCAGAAAGTGTTAACAAAAATAAAATTCCATAAAAAGTAGAGACGAAATCCTATGAAAAGCAAAAGACAATTTAAAAAGATTATCAAAAATAGTGCATTGAATGATTTATTAATGATTCAAAAAAGGGATTGTTTTTCTTTTGATTTGCTAAAAGAGGGAAAGATATCTTTTGAGATAGAATCAAATAATAAAGCGCATGTGTTTGATTCCATATCGTTGGATTTAGATGGTATTGCTTAAGGGAGTAGATGGCCTAGCTGGTTGTAATATCCGTCATCTCGGTTAAAACCCGGATTTACATCAAACATCAAGACTTAAGTATGGATGACCATACTTGTAGTTTATTTAGAAATAATCAAGCAAGTATGGAAATATCTGCTTTTTATTTTTGGAGGCGAAAGAATGAATGTAATAGAAGTAAACAATCTAACAAAAGACTATGGTTTTGGAAGAGGCGTATTTGATGTTTCTTTTCATGTTAATAAAGGCGAGGTTTTCGGATTTTTAGGTCCTAATGGTGCTGGAAAATCTACTACAATCAGACATTTGATGGGGTTTAGTAAACCTCAGAGTGGAGAAACAAAGATTCTCGGAAAAGAGTCCTTCCATTGCTACGACAAGGTACAATCGGAATAGTGTTCTTAAACAATTAATTGGTGAAGGAGTAAAGTATATGGCAAAAATTTTAATATCGACAGATACAACTGCGGATTTATCAAAAGAAATATTAGAAGAATTTAAAATAAAAACTACCTCATTACACGTATTATTGGGTGATGAGGATTATATTGATGGAGTTAATATTACACCAAAAGACATTTTTATGTATGTTGAGGAAACAAATAAACTTCCTAAAACTAGTGCTTGTTCTGTATTTGAATACACTGAATTCTTTGAGAACAATCTGAAGGATTTTGATTATATTATTCATTTCACTATTTCATCTGAATTGTCGTCAACATATAACAATGCAAGACTTGCTGCAGAAGAATTTGATGGAAAGGTTCATATCGTTGACTCAAGAAACCTATCCACAGGGCAAGGATTATTAGTTTTGAAAGCATGTGATATGCGTAACGAAGGTGCATCGTTTGAAACTATTTGTAATGTAATTGAAGAACTTAAGTATCATGTTGCAGTAGTCAACGATAAGTAGACACGATCGCCGGCAAACGGAGACACGTCTTTGCCGTTTTGGAACCATCCGCTTCGGGTAAGTGGGCATCCCTGTACTGTTTCGGGGTCAGATAGCCCAGGCAGCACATCGGCCGGCCCTCGTTGAAATATTTAACGTAATTGGCCACTTGCTTAGCTACGTCATCCGATTCCTTTATGAGAAAGTCCATGAAAAGCTCGGTCTTGAGCCATCCGTTGATGGATTCCATCGCCCCGTTCTCCGTTGGGGTTCCAGGCTTCGACATCGTCCTGGTGATATCATATGGCTGAAGGATTTCGTTATAGCCCTTCGAAGAGTACACCGAGCCGTGATCCGTGTGGAAGATGGTTTCAAGGCCCATGTACTTTTCTTTTTTCGCCTCCAGAAACATCGCCAAGCCTATGTAATATCCGCTTGGGTCGCCCTTTTTGCTGGTCAGGCCCCAGCCGACGATCTCGTCGTCCCAGAGGTCCATGTAGAGGGTGAGCTCCCAGTATTGCCCGGCCGCCCAGAAGGCCGTCATGTCGCTCACGACCACCTGGAACGGGCCGGTGACGTCGAGCGAGGCGAGGATCATGTTCGGGTAGGATCTATTAGGCTCACCTGGTCTCCTATATCTGTAGTGACGCGATTCGCTGACGATTCCGGCGTAACGGCAGCACCTCCGCGCGTACTCGTCGCTCATGACGAGCCCGAGGTCGAGCCTGATTTTGGCGTTCAGCCATCGATACCCGTGCGACGGATGCTTTCGATGGAACGTCAGGAAAAGCGCGATGTCGTTGGCTTTTTTTGACGGCTCTCTCCGACGGGGCGATCCGGCGGGCCCGGTATTTGTAGAACCCGCTCCGGTTTACCGACATCTCGTCGCAGAGGGCCTTGACCGGCCACTTCCCCGACAGCTCCATGATCACTTGGTATTCTTGCCGCTTATAGAAACGAATTCCTTTTCTGTACCACTCCCTTTCACCGCATATCCTTTTTTTAGGCGCGCGGCCTCGATGTCTTTCCTCATCAGCTCCTTGATCAGCTCGTCCTTGCTCATCGCCGAATAATCCGACGGGATCTCCTGTTTGGCTGGCTTCGCCGGGGCCGCGGCCCCGATGGACCGCTCGTATTCCCTCAGCCACATGTAGAGGCACGTCTGCCCGACGCCGTATTTCGCGTGGGCGTCGTCGAAGGAGAGGCTCTTGTCGCGCAAAGCTTTGCCGACTTCGAGCCTCTCCTCCTTCGAGAGTCTGCTCATAATGAAAACCTCCTTGTCTACAATCACATCATCCTCGTCTACAAATGAATGTGTGACTGTCTACTTAGAGGTTAGCAGTTCAAAAACACCCAAAAATGAAACACTTTGAAACAATATGAAACAAAAAGGACGGCGACTTAAAATCCCTCGGACCTCAAATCCATACCGGTTCAAGTCCGGTCCCGGGCACCATTAAAAGCAAAACCAGCAAGTCCTGATGACTGCTGGTTTTTTTAATGCTTTTTACCCCTTAAAAATGGGGCTGATTTCGCCTCAAAAGCGACCCTTGAAAATCGAGATTTTTGGGGTATGAGTTCCCGAGTTTGAACAAACAATCGGAAAAACAAGACGTCAACGGCACTATTCGAAAAAGGCGAAACAAAACGAAACAAAAAGCAACAAAGAGAAACGCTTTGAAACGAGTGCCCATGGGACTTTTGTATAAGTTATCCGAAATAGATAAGAATTGCGTTTTGTCCCTCGAAAAAAGCATAAAAAAGAGCGCCGACCGAGTTCTCGAGTTTGTCTCGAGTTTGAGCAAACGCCCCCAAAAATCTGCTTTTCGGGGCGCCCCACGCCTGTCATGGAATGGGGTTGCTTCAGTTGACGCCGCTTTCGTTAAATATCGGCAACGGCTGATTATTTCATCTCGCCGCCAGAAGGCTTAGGCTCTTCGACGTCTTTCTCGCCGAACGCCCCGGCAAGCTTGTTGGCTGAGCCGATATTGCCGTTTTCGTCGAAATGCGCGTAAATTCCCTCGGTCGTGACGATCGTCGAGTGGCCGTTCCTTTTCGATGTATGACCCAGATTTCATCCTGCCGCCGGTTGATGCGAAGGGCGAGTTCAGGCTCAGTTCAGCGCTCCTGGGGATTGAGGAGGGCGTTACGCTTCGTTTCGACGCCAAGCAAGCAATATCCCATCTTCTCGGGGTGCGGAAGCATCACCTCAAAAAAGGAAACGAAGCGCTTACCGAAAATGAAAGAAAAGAGAAACCTCATTCTTATCTCGAGTTTGGCCATCCTTACCGTGGCTCTCTTTTCCTTCGCTTCCGTGGGCTTCGCCACGTGGAATTATGTGGGTGCCGTCGCCAATGAAAGCGCGACGGGGAATGCCGCCGCGGTGAGTTGGAGTTTCCCTGCGGCTACAAAAGACGTCACCGTCGTCCCGGGCAGTTCCAAAGACCCCAATTATGGCGATTGCGGTTATTACGACGATAAAGGCAAGTTGATTTCCAACCCGAATTTCACGATGAGTTTCACGGTCGATACGTCGACGGGCAACGCCACCTTGACGACTCTAACGAACTTCAATAACAGCGCCTATTCCGTCGTTTTGCCCTCCTCCGTCACCGATTCGGATGGCAACACCTATCCGGTCACCGACTTGGAAGGCGATGGGGTCGGCAATATCTTCCGGGGCCAGAACAGCTCAACGAACTATGCCGCTTCGGTCCATCAGATCACTTTACCCGACACCTTAACCACGATTGGCGCCGACGTCTTCAAAAACTGCGTCTCGCTTTCCTCGATCAGCTTCCCTTCGAGCCTCACCACCCTTGGCGTGAGCGCTTTCCAGGGCTCGCAGATTTCCTCGGTAAGCCTCGTGGGCACCCAAGTCACAGAGATCCCATCCTATTGCTTCGCCGATTGCTCGACCTGCCAAACCGTGACCTTATTGGGCTCCTCAGTCGAAAAGATCGATGATTATGCCTTCTATAACTGCAATATGGGTACTCTTTCGCTTCCGGGCACGCTTCAAAGCATCGGAACCTATGGCCTCTATGGTGGCTGGTGGAATTATAGCGGAGCCACCTATGGCGCTGCGGCGAGTAACTTCGCGAGCGTTACCCTTGGGGCTGCATGGACTAAAGGCACCTCGGTCACCATCACGGGATCGGACAATAAGACCTACTCCGCAGCCGTCAGCGCCTGAGAACTTATTCCGGCCCTTCTTTTAGTAGAGCTAAGATGGAGACGATGATCTTCCGGTCTTCCAAACGATAAAAACCAAAGGCTTTTTTGCCTGCATAATTTAACGACGAGCCGATCAGATAACCATCCGCTCGATCGATGATGAGAAACCGATCGTGGAAAGCGTCATTGATCGAGACGGAAAGCCCGCCATACGAACGATTGAATCTCTCAACGCATTCCGAAGTCAGCTTGGCTTGGCTCGAGCAATAAAGACGCAAGCGAACCTCTTTTTGCTTTTCGACAAAGAACGTCAGAGCTTTGGCGTCGGCGTAGGCATCGATCAAAACGATTTCGTTTTTCGCGCTTTGAACGATTTCCGAAATCACGGCATAAGGCTCGAACCACTCACCTTGATAAAAAAGCCGAAATGGGGCATCCTTCCCTGCCTTTTCTTCAAGCCCTTGGATTCGATTTTCGAGCGAATTCACTCGATGAACGAGACAAACATAATTGTCGTCGGTGACTAGGACGCGTCGCTCGGAAAGAGCATAGCCCTTAAGCAAATAGTCTTTGAGCACCGAACTCGCCCATTTTCGAAAGATAATTCCTCGGCTTGAATTGACTCGATATCCTACCGCGAGAATAACATCAAGACTGTATAAAATTAACGGTTTGGTAGATTTATGCATTTTTTGCATATTTCTTTCTTCCGAAAGCTCACCTTCGCTAAAAATGTTTCGAATGTGCCGAGCGATCACGCTTTGGCTTCTTCCAAAAAGAATGCCCATTTGATCTTGGCTAAGCCAAACGGTGTCTTCTTTTGGCGAAACCGTCACATCAAGCTGGACTCCATCATCACGAAAGGAAACGACTTCGCATTCTTTGAGCGGTTCTGCCATGGACTGACCTCCTCGAGAGAACGTCCCCCTCACTTATCCATAGACAGCCCAAAAGGAAATGTGCCCCTGAAAATGATTTTTCGGAGCCAAAAAAAGCCAAAAGGCAAAAAAGAAAGGTAGCAAGGTTCTAATCCGCTATAATGTTTCCCATGAGTCCTGACAAGAATAACTTCAGCTTCACGAGTCCGATCAGCGAATCCTTTTGTTTGCCGAATGGCGCTTTGAGGATCGCCTCATTCCTTCGTTTGATCCAAGAAACATCGATCGGCGGCAGCGCCTTTCTGGGCGATGGTGTCGAAACCTTGAAGGCAAAGAACCTTTACTGGGTTGTCATGAGCTACCACTTCGTTGTGACCCGTTGGCCCCTCGCCAACGAGAAGATCACGATCGAGACCTACCCGGGCCTCACCAAAGCCTTCGTCTACCCCCGCCACTACGTCGTCTATGATGAAAAGGGCGAGATCATCGTCCGAGGCATCTCGCTTTGGGCGGTGCTCGACCATCAAAGCCACAAGCCGACGATTCCGCCGGCAAACGGGGTGGCGATCGCCCCAGTCCATAAAGAGGGCGAACTGCCTTGGCCTCCCCGCCAAGTCTTGGAGGGTTTGAGCGTCAAAGAGAACCGCCTGGTCCGCAATAGCGACCTCGATTTCAATGGTCACATGAATAACATCCGCTACGTCGACTTCGCCCTCGATAGCGATGACCTGGCTTTCTACTCCTCCCACATCCCGAGCGAATTTCAAATCACATTCTCCAGCGAAACGACTTTGGGGGCGACGATGGAAATCGCCTCAAGCCTTACGGACAGCCTCCGGAATTACCAAGGCAAAGTCGAGGGGAAATCCGTTTTCTCCCTTAGCGTCCACTTCGCAGACTAAGCCGAATTCCCCCTTCCCAAAAGAAGGGGGATTTTTCTTATGCCTTAAAAAATGATCGTTTGCCCTTGATGAACAGGAAAAGAGGACTATACTCATTTGGTTATAAAAAGAACCTTTTATGAATCTCAACAGCGAAATCCTCACCTCCTCAAAAGCGTATCCGAAGGCTACCAATCCCAGCTTGGCCTCCTTTCAAAAGACGAGAATCTCTCCGCTTTGGAAGGGACGATTCTCTCGTTTCTCCGCTACAAAGAAGGATTGGATGCCCCTTCCGACATCGTTCGCCTTCTCCATCTTTCCAAAGGCGATGTCTCGATGGCGGTGACTCACCTTGAAAAAGCCGGCTATCTCTCGAAAACGAAAGATCCTGAGGACAAGCGAAAACAACACCTCACCCTCGAAAAACAAGCCGACCCCTACCTCCAAAAAGTCGATCACATGAGACAGCACTACTTCGCCCAAGTCTTCCAAGGCTTTGACGGAAACGACATCGCGACCTTCAAACATCTGCTCGAAAGGATCTCTACTAATGTCAGCACCCACCACTAATATCTTAGGAACCGGCAACGTCAAAAAGCTTTTGTTCCGCCTTTCGATTCCGACGATCCTCGCCCAGCTCATCAACATGCTCTATAACCTGGTCGATCGGATTTATATCGGCCACATCGAAGGAACGGGAGCGATTCAGCTCACCGCCTTAGGCATCTGCACGCCGCTCATTCTCGGGGTCTCGGCTTTCGCCTACCTCGTCGGGAGCGGAGGCGGACCAAAAGCCTCGATCGCCTCCGGTGAGAAAAACGATGCCAAAGCCGAGAAAATCCTGGCGAATTCCGCCGTCCTTTTGACGATTCTCGGCGTGATTTTGACGATTCTTCTCCTTTGCTTCAATAAACCGATGCTTCTCGCGTTTGGCGGATCGGAGAACACGATCGGCTACGCCCTCGATTACATGAACATCTACGCGATCGGGACCCTCTTCGTCGAACTCACCCTCGGGCTCAATTGCTTCATCGCCGCGATGGGCAAGACCACCACCGCGATGCTCTCGGTCTTGATTGGCGCCGTCCTCAATATCGCGCTCGATCCTCTTTTCATCTTCACCTTCGGGATGGGGGTCAAAGGCGCGGCTTGTGCGACCGTCATTTCTCAGGCGGTATCCTGCATTTGGGTCGTGGCCTTCCTCTTTTCGAAGCACAGCGTGTGGCGGCTCCGCTTCTCCCTCATGGCTCCGAATTGGGCTGAAATCGGCTCTTTGCTTCTTTTGGGGAGCGCGACTTTCCTGATGCAGATCAGCGAGAGCATTTTGACCGTTTGCTTCAATTCCTCGCTCCAGAAATTCGGGGGTGACGTCGCGGTCGGAACGATGACGATCCTCTTCTCCTTGGTTCAACTCTCTTTCTTGCCCCTTTCGGGGCTTGGCCAAGGCGCCCAGCCTTTGATTTCCTATAACTACGGCGCCAAAAACGCCAGCCGGGTCAGAGAGACCTTCCGTTATCTTTTGATCGTGAGCGTCTCCTTTTCGATGATTTCCTGGGCGTTTCTCATGGCCTTCCCGGAAGGTTTGGCCCATATCTTCACTTCGGACGAGGAACTCCTCAACCATCTGGCCACGCCGGCAAGGATCTATGGCGCCTCGATTGGCTTATTCGGGATTCAGATCGCCTGCCAGCAAACCTTCACGGCGATCGGTGACGCCAAGAGCTCTTTGGCCGCGGCGATCATGCGGAAGTTCATTCTTTTAATCCCCCTCATCTACATCCTGCCTTTGATCTGGACAACGAATCAGGAATACGCGGTCTATCTCGCCGAACCGATCGCGGATTTCTTGGCGGTCTCTTTCACATCCGTCCTTTTCTACATCCAATCGAAGAAAGCGCTGAAACGGATCGAAAACTCATTTCAAACCCCCGAAAAAACGCCACTCGAAAAATAGCAAATTTCCAAAGATTTTTTCTAAACAAAGTCTATTTCTAAGGCTTGCGACCGAAGGAAACCGAAAAAAGAATATCAGTTGCTGTGACTTCTCTTCGCACGCGCGTAGAGGTATGATTATTGCAATTATGAAAAGGGCAAGGGTGTCTTTTCTCGCTATTCTCGGTGTGCTGCTTCTTTCAGGTTGCGGTCCTCAATCGGGGAATTCAGAGAATCATTCTCTTTCTTCGGAAAAAGGAGATTCTCAAGAAACGCCGGACTCTTCCGCTTCGTCAAAAAGCGAAGGTGCTTCTTCCGCCTCTTCCTCGTCTGCCGTTCCGACCAAAGCCACGATTACCAAGAAAAAGATTTCTAACGTTCGCAGCCAAAGAAATCCGTCAACATCCGAATATGCCTGAGGAATCCCAGACTCGAGAAAGGCCGAAAACTTGCAAATTCCTGCCATTTTCCGTTCTCGAGTTTGAAAGAAAAACGCTTAGATTGTTCGGATGCCATCGAATGAATGTCGAAAACCCGGGAGAATTGACGCAAAGGACTTTTTGCTCCCCGTTCAAAGGATATATAATCCCTCGAATGAACGTTGACGGCCATTTTTTTGAAACAAGCTCTGAAAATGACGGCTTAGATACCGCCTTCATAGAAGTTAGGGTAGGCCGTTCATCGAAGCTGGAAGCCTCCTCCGAATCAACTCTTCAACCACGTGGGTTTTTGCTTTAATTGCAGTTCTCGAGCATTCCTTATTTAATTAGGATATGCCTATTCTTTTAAGATTTCCTAAATGACGGAATCGAGAACTCCACCGCTCCGTTCCACCACCGAAGTTCTCGAGTTTGGGCAGATCCTCGAGGAACGTTTTGAAACAAATCGAGACGTTTTGATAAATTGACGATTGCTTTTCGGCCGTTTGTCGGCCCGTTTGAAACGCCCTGAAACAAGGCGAAACAAGCGAACCTCCCCCTTAAAATCCCTCGAATGAATAATTCATACCGGTTCAAGTCCGGTCCCGGGCACCATCAAAAACAAAACCAGCAAGTCCTGACGACTGCTGGCTTTTTAATGATTGTTAACCATCAAAAATAAAGCTGTTCTCGCCCCATAAAACTCCTCGAGGTCCTTCCGCTGGGTCTTCATTCTCAGCCTTCTTTGCTTTACAATAATTAAAAGAGCAGAAGTCGTTCATAAAATGAGTCAAACAGTTGAGGAATTAATCTCATGAATGCTTATTCGGTACCGGAGTGCCTTGCTGGTCCATTGAGGGAATTGGACGATTATCGAAGAAAGAACTTAATCCCGTATCGGATTCTTTCCGTAATCGGGTGGCTACTCTTTTTCCTCGGACCCGCTATCGGGATTGGCTTGATGGTTTATTATGAGGTCGTTCTCTTGGATAAGGACATAACTTTTATCCTTACAGTAATGCTCATCCCATTCGCTGGCGGGCTTTTTGGTGGGATGGCAATTCTTTTTTTCCGAAATCTCTTCTCCAAACGGATCGTGAAGCGAACCCGGGAGGTCCTTGTCGAGGGCTACCTCAAGCAGTGTTATCAAGATGTTGTTTTCTCCCCCAAAGGCCAGGCTCAGGTTTTTGATGACTTCAAAACGCTTTTGCCATATGGCCCCATCGACTATTACGAAGAATTCAATTCCTACAGTGCCTCGTATCGGGGAATCCCTCTGCGGGCTTGTGATACGGCCATCAATGTTTATATCCACGGGGTCGTTTTTTCAGCAGACCATCTTGGTGGTTCTTCCCAGCCTCAGGACATCGGGAGGATGGTTGCTTTTGACCTGAAAAGAAATCTCGGGGCCCAGCTTTTGGTCACGGAGACAAAGAAAAAGCCTTTGTTTTCGGCCCGGAAGATGGAGATGGAATTTATAGAATTCAACAAAGCATTCGATGTTTATTCGGATTCCGATCGATTCGCGTTTTACGTTCTCACGCCGCAATTTCAAGAAAAGTTGATCGCCCTTTCAAAAAAATATCCCAAAAACTTCAATGTTTCGTTCTATGTCATGGGATCAAAGGCTTATGTGGTCATGGAGAACGTTCGGTATGGTTCCAACGCTGTTTGGGTCAAACATCCCCATCTTACCGAAGAAGATATTTTGAGTTCGACGCTTCTCCTCGATCTGGCCCGAGATTTTATCGATGGACTTAAGCTTTATTCTGAAAAGTATCAAGAAGGTTCCTTGGGGAAGGCCGCTGCTTAAATCCGCAAAACGGATTAGAAGCTCCCGCAGTTTTCTAATATTCGTTCTAATCTCGCTTCTAATCCGTTTACCTGGTCTTTTTGAAAAATCGTGAAACGCTTTCCCTTGTTTTAGGCCGATTTTTGGGTTTAACATGAAACACAGTGAAACCTTAAGAAACATAGTTAAACATTCGGTAGGATGCCTTAAAATCCTTTGAGTGAATAACTCATACCGGTTCAAGTCCGGTCCCGGAGGCCTCGATTACTGCACCTATCCGACAAGGTGCATTAGGTTCAAGACGGGTCCCGGGCACCATGAAATCAAAAAAGCGCGATGAATATTCGCGCTTTTTTCATAGGCTCTTTTCATACCATCAAACATCCAATCCCTTAGAAAGGTCCTAGGCCGGCTCGGTTTCTTTTCTCTTCACCTCATCCAAATAAAGAAAGAGGGCGTAGAGAGGAATGGTCAGAATTTTGTTTTTCTCGTCGTAGCCAAGGTTGTTCGCTGACACCTTAACTGCTTTGCTTAAAGGATTATGAGCTTTGAATTTCTCGAGTGAATCCAGCGACCCGCGTCCTTTTTTGACATCGATGGGCACGATGGAGCCCCCATCAGCGATGAGGAATTCGAATTCAGCGTCGTTTTTTCCTTTCCAATAAAATAAAGGGAAACCATTCGCCACGAGCTCACAGGCAACATAGTTCTCGAAAAAGACGCCCATTGCCACGTTGACCCCGCTGGCAAAATCCGCCATGTTGATTCCGCTTTGATAGGCCAAAAATCCGGTATCGAGGAAATAGATCCGATAGTTGGACCCCTCCTCTTCTTCCAAAGGAAGAGTAGCCTTTTCCTTCGTCCGCTTGCTTAAGTGAATAGCCGAGGCAAGACTCAAGACTTCCATCGGCAGCGAATAATCCCTCACCTTGGCTTTGCCCTCGAGCAAGGAGGGGCGGAAGTCCGGGTGCTCGCGATTCAATTCGACATAAAGGTTTTCAAAAAGCTTCCGGCAGCGGATCGTCGTTTCCCTGGGAACCCCATAGAGGTCGATGTCGTTGAGATAATCGCCGTAAATGGAGACGAGGTTATCCCGGCTTTCCAGGCGAGAGCCAGTGTCAAGAAAGAGCCGTATATCTTCGGGCAATCCGCCAACCAAGAGATAATTCCGGAGCTGTTCCATCGCCAAGAGATGAACATCTTGCTCAAAGGGGGTAAACGAAGCGTAACCCTCGCACAGTTTGTCATAGAGGGGCCGGTTCGCGTTATAGAGATATTCTTTAAAAGTCAGGGGATAGAGAACGAGATCCTCAGTCGCGCCGACGGGGAAAAAGAAACCTTCTTTCGAATTCTTTTGCCTCCGGATTTTGATGCGGAAGAGCGAGCCGGAAGCAATAACGGGGATATCCGAATGGTTTTCCTTAAAATCCTTTAAGGAAGTCACGGCGGGAAGAGCCTCCTGAATTTCGTCAAAGATGAGAAGCGTCTTTTCGTCGATCTTGCGATTCAACCGGAGCGAGATATGCTCCAGGATCTTCCCCGCGTTGCTGGTCGGGGACGAATAGGGCCCTTCCCCGTTGATGAAATCTCGGATGTCATCCTCGAACTTGAGATTGAGATAAAGATAGCGGTTTTTGTAGTAACGCTCGGCGAAAATATCGCGGATAAGATAGGTCTTCCCAACCTGCCTCGCCCCGTAAACCATCAAGGGCTTCCGCGGCTTCTTCTGGTTCCATGCGAGTAGTTTTTCCAAAGCGAATCTTTCCATGTCAATCTCCAATCCGTGCAAATCGATGTCATTATTTTATTATATTCCGTGCAATTGTTAAACTTTTTTATATCTTTTCCGTACAAATTATCGAAGTAAAACACCTCCATTTTGTACAAACATCCCTTCACGCCTAGCCGATTTGATCGGTGGTTGGATGGAAAAGGCGTTTTTTTGTTGGCCCTTAGCCTTGCCCGCAAATCGCTTGGATTCCATTCTTGTCCAAAGAAAGGATGGCCAAATGCCGCCGCTCAATAAAAGCGGAGTCGTGGCTGACGATGAGGGCCCTTCCTTTGAAAGAGTCTAAGAGACTGTCGAGCATCCGCACGCTGAACGGCGAAAGATTCCGGGTTGGTTCATCGAGGAGGAGCACGTTCTTTTCCTCGAGGACCATTTTGAGAAGGAACAGTTTCGCCTTCTGCCCGCCCGAAAGAGAGGAGAGAGGATAAAGCATCTCTTCGCTCGTGTAACGAAGTGACCCCAAATAGAGCCGGACCCTGGTCGCCGTTTCTTTGCGCTCATCGGAGCAAAGGAACGACAGGATCGTTCCGTTAGAAGGAAAACTTTCCTCGTAATTCTGGGGCATATAGCCAAGACGAATATCCTTCCGGCCTTTGTTCGCTTCGTACAAGGCTTCGAGCAAGGTGCTTTTCCCGATGCCATTCGCTCCGACGAGAGCGTTTTGACCCGGGCCGACGAGGTCGAGGTCGAGATGAGGGATCAGGAGTTTGCCCCCGCAAAATAACGGCCCATGAAAGGAGAGAATCCTTTTGCCATTCGCCACAATCGAGGATAAGGGGAAAACGAGATTGAGGAACGGATCGCCTTCCGGCTTTTCCCCGATGGCAGCCTCCTCTTTTTCGAGCTGCTTTTTGCCGACGAGGAGCCGCTTCATCCTCTTTTTAAGGAGCCGTCCGGTCTCGGGGTCCCGCACACACTGGTCCTGATCGTCCTTGACCCCTTGATAGATCTTGGCCCACCGTTCTTTCTTTTCTTGGAGTTGGCCCTCCTTTTTCGTGATGACTTGCGTCTCTTTTTCGTAGAGATCCTGCCGCCGCTCTTGATATTCGTCATAAGGAACGCGAGCGAAAGTCGCCTTCATTTCGGTTTTCCGCTTCAGTTGCTCCAAATGAAGGATGCCGGTCGCGCAATCCGAAATGAGCCGCTCATCATGGCTCACAAAAAGAACGGGGGCGCTGACGCTCAAGAGAAAGTCCTTGAGGAGAGACAGGCTTTCCAAATCGAGATCGTTTGAGGGCTCGTCAAGAAGAAAAGAACGATAAGGCCTAAGTTTTAGTTTTGCCAAAGCCAGGCGCACGATTTCACCGCCCGAGAACTCCGCGATTGTCTTCTCGGGCGAAAAGCTTCCTTTCGGGAAATGCTCTTTCTCCAAGAAAGCGGGTATTTTCCCCAAAAGGGCGTAATCTTCGATCATTCCCTCGGGAGCGTCCAAGAGGAAATAATCAAGGACATTTGTTTCGCCCCAGCGGGAGCGAAGATCCTGTTCGAGATATCCTGCGGGCGTGTCGAGGGATTTGTTCCCCTCTGTCGCAAACCCGGGGAGAGGAAGTCCCAAGAGATACTTCAAAAGGGTGCTTTTTCCATTTCCCTCTTCGCCGATGAGCGCGATCCTTTCCCCGGGATTGACGATGAAAGACAGGTCTTTGATTAAGGGCCGATCCTCTTGGATTTGGGTGATGGATAATTTGTTGACTTGAATCATGCGAAAAGCCTCCTGTGAAAAACGAAAAAGCGCAAAAGAACGTTCTAGTCATTCCGTTCTAATTTGCGTGAGAGGTTAATAGCGCATGGGTTTGTACTTCCGCTATTTTAAGCGCGACTCTCCTTTTCGTCAAATCTTCCTGGCGGCCGCTCGCCCCGTCGATAAGAAAAAATCCCGCGAGGATGACGCTCCTCAAAAGGATGAAGCGGCGAAATGCGTTCAATGCACCGCTGAAAGCATTGTCTACTTCAAAAAATCGAAATTATGGAGCCGAGAAAATAAAAACAAAGAAGAAATCGGGAAAAATCAGGGGTATCCTTCTTCGACTGTTTTTCCTTTTTCTGAGGCTCCACCACTTTTGTGTCAAGCCCGGCCCACAAAGAATCGAGAGGCGTTTCTCAACTGGCTTCTCGACTCTTTTTGGCCAAATATCAAACGTCATGAAACGCAGTGAAACTTGATGCTGATTCTCCTTCACAAATGTAAAACATCATGAAACATTGCTCAAATATTCACTTTTCAAAAACGAGAAATTCCACCAAGGGAAATTTCCTTATTTTTTCCTTATTCCAAGAGGGCGGAGAAGCGGTTCTTCCCGTCATCGAAATGGTCCTCGACGGATTCCATCGTCATGATGCTGTAAGGGTCGAACCAACGCTGGATGCCCCCGGAGCGCCCTCATAACGGAGCAAGCCGGCATCGCGATGAGAAGATCGTGGAAGCGGATGCGCCGAAAGCGATTGAGTTTCAGGAGCCTATTTTTTGAAAGGCTTTTGGCTAATCTCTTGTTGGTCTTGCACTTGAGTCTGAGCTTTTGGGAGATGTTTGTTTCTTCGAACAAGGGAAAGCAAAGGCTTTTCGATGCCGTAATAGAGGCCGGATGAGAGAAGCACTAGAGCTGGGAAGACGATAAGAAGCGTCAGCCACCACCTCCCCCAATTGTTGAGCGCCTCTGGGTAAGGATAGAAGAGGGCCATCGTCCGCAAAAACAACATTTAGAAGAGGACGCAACCGAGGGCACCTTTGGCAAAGAAAGGCAGAATCTTCAGTTTGGACATCGCTGGGAAATTCAATAAGGAGGCCGTTCCCAAAACCGCGAAGAACAAAAGACTCAACCGTCCCCAATCATCATCAAGGGAAGCAAAATAGACGATGAGCCCAAGAAGCGGAATAAAGGAAGGCAAACCAAAGCGGATATCTTTCTCGACAAAGAGACGATAGCCAAGAAATCCCAAAGCGAAGAAAGGAAAGCACGAAAAGTAAGCATGCTTAACGTAATTGTCCCAAACCTCGGCTTCAAGAGCGAACCAAGGGTGTCCGAGGCTCAAACGGAAGAGATAACGAATCAGAAAGGCGAAAGCCACTAGCCAAAGCAGTTTTTCAGAGCTTTCGAAGAAGCGGACGAACAAAGGAGCACTAAGGTAAAAAATCCAAAGAGCCCCAAGAAACCAGCTACCCGGCCATAAGGCGCCAGAAGCGGAAATAGGGTCAAAGCCATTGAGAAGCAAAGCGTGTTCGAAATAATCCCAAACCGTTAACGATTGCCATTCGGCTTGTCGCAAATAATAGCGGAAGATCAAATAGGAAAGGATAGCCAACATCATCAATGGCCAAAGACCAAGAAAACGTCTTAAAAGATAACGGGGATAGGAAAAACGTCCCTGCTTAAAGTCGAAGGAAATCGATGCGGCTATCTTAAAGCCAGAGATAAGAAAGAAAAGAATCACAAAACATTCAAGCCCATAAAGGAAATCGGTTGGAAAAGTCTGATAATCAATGACGTGAAACCCCGTCAAAACATGGGTGAGATGGCAGAGGAAAATTCCAAGCATCCCCAAGAATGTCAAAAGATCGCAAAACCAAAAATTCCGATGACCTTGGTCTATGGATTTCACCTTTTTAGTATAAAAGAAAAAAGTCTAGATTGTACATGTGGGATGACCACCGGATCGCGGCGGTTTTGTTGGATTTCAACTGATGTGAAACGTTTTCAGCATCCGACTACCCCGCAATTTTGGTTGAACGCCGGCATCAGTTCAAGCTCTTTCTCGTTCGGCGACCTGTAACCGAGGACGGCCTTCGGCATGCCGTTGTAGCGTTTCATCCACGCCGGGCCTTGCCTTTTGAGGTCCTCGAGCGAGTAGAAGGACATGCGGTTGTAGAATTTCTGCTGGTCCGTCCGATGGCTCCTCTCGACCTTCCCATTATGCTCCGGGGTCCTGGGCTTTATCCTCTTGCGGGCGATCTCGAGCCTCGCGCACTCGACCTCGAACGCGTGGGGGCCCTGATCGCCGTCGGGCCTCGACGCGTGGCAGACCTCCTTGGCGCTCCAATCGGGGTTCTTGAGCAGCTTCAGGGTCCCTTTCCTGGTCTCCGCGTCCTTGGGCAGGTACGTGAAAGGCCCCCGCTGTGATAGACTGGCCATGGCAGCATTCCCTCCTCTTGTTGGGCAAAAACATTATAGAGGGATGCTGCTTTCATTTCGCGAAAACCGGCCGCGACCCCCTGGGGGGCAGGACATGATAGGACGCGGAACGGCTTACGGCAGACGACTTTGTTTCACATCACTTGTTACTGAACACCCCCGAGCCTCACTGAAACGCTTCGGGAAACGCTACAAAGAAAAAAGACGGCTCAACTGAGAATCAAAAAAGCCGAAGCGAAGGGCCGATCGGAAAGAAGAACCGGGCCAGGACTTAGAGTTTTATCCCCCGCATAAAAGTGAAAAAACAGCAAGTCAATGACCCCGACTCCAAAGGGCGTTTTCGCCTTCAAATCCAACGTTTTTTAGCCTTGAAAAACTTGAAATTGAGGACTATGAAATAATCCATCCGAAAGAGACTACACGAATTTTGGAAACGGGTTATCATGGAAGAATGAACGAGAAAATGACCGTCGCCGAATTTGGAGCGGCTTTCGCTAGTGAGAGCAAACTCTCTCAGGAAGCTGGCTTGGCCTTTGCCCGCGAAGTTTACCAAAACCCGAACATCCGCAACCCTCAGACTCATCAATATGCTTGCTATCTCACGGCGATTTCTAATTTCTACGAAGCCCGCTTCGAAGAAGCTGAGAAACTGCTGAAGAGCTATGCCTTCTCCTATCAACGCTATCCTTTTATCACTCTCTACATCGACACCTTTGATCTTTTAGGCATCATTCAGTTTCAGAAGAAGCGTTACCATTTGGCGATCTTTTATGAAGAGCAAGCCATCTCTTTAGCCAAGGAGAAAAAAGCGCTCAACCGCCTCGCCTCTCTCTATAACAACGAGGCCGGGGCCTACCACAGTATCAAGGATGATCAGAAATGCCTGAACAATCTCGATGCCGCGATCTCTTATCTGGATAAGACCGATGAAGCCACCATGGATGCCCGCATCGTCTTTAACCGAGCTCAAGTCTTATTGAACCTCGGCCGTTCTCAAGAAGCCTTAACGGAAATCGAAAAAGCCACAGTTCTCGTCAAAAAGAACCCGATGCCTCTCGTCAACATGGATGAGCTCCCCTTGGTCCAGGAAGAAATTAAACTCGCGCTTCATGGCGAGGTGAATCTCCATGCGGTCACCACCGCTTTCTTGGCTTCCCCCTCTCAAAAAGATAAGGGCAGTTACGTCTTCTTGCTCGAGGATGATGAAGATCTCTGCGATCTGCTCCTGAAAAATGGCCTCATGGAAGACGCGAAGATCGTGCTCGCGAAAATCGAAGAGATTGAGGCGGAAACCCCCTCTTTGCGCACGGAAATCTATTTGGCCAAAACGAAGGCGGCGCTCGCTAAGCAAGAAGGCCGTCTCGACGACGAGAACCAGCAGCTAGCGACCCTAAACGGGCTCTATGAACGCCAGGGTGAGGAACTCGACCGCGATTTCGAAGAGGTCACCAAGCTCTATCTCAATTTCGTCAGCGTCACTAGCGCCTATCAAAAAGCCAAAAAACGGGCCCGTAAACTCTTGGTCGAAAGCAGCACGGATACGTTGACGGGTTTACCGAATCGCCGCGCTTTAGAAAAAGAAAAGAAATATCTCCCCGCCTTTTCGCGAAAAGCCCCCTATTTCGCCTTGGCTTTGCTCGATTACGATCACTTTAAGGAAATCAACGATGGCTATGGTTATCAGTCGGGCGATAGCGCCCTCCATCTTGGCGGAGCTCTCTTCAAAGGCTTTGCCGGACCCTTAACCAAGATCTTCCGTTATGGCGGCGATGAGTTTCTCTTTGCCATCGCCATTTCTTCTCCGGAAGAAGCCGCCTCGTTCTTTGAGCGCATCAAACACGGTCTTGAAGCCATCGACTTGACGGGGCCTGAAGGCCAGAAGATCCCGCTATCCTGTTGCATTGGCTATGGTCTTTTCAAAGGCACCTATGCTTCCTTTAGCTCGGCCTTAAAGGCTGCGACGGAAGCCATTCACGCCGCCAAGCACATCGGCCGCGGCAATGTCGTGTCCGTGACCATCTGAAATCTCTATTTAGGGCTTGCTTTGATGGCGGCCCATTCCATCCACTTGCCCCGCCCGAATCAGGGCTTCTTTCGTTAAGAATGCCCCGATGATGTTGTAGAGGATGGTCGTCGAGAGGATGGCGCAGACGATGATATCGCCATAGGTGTAGCCTCCAGCAAAGGGCGCGGTTAATTGCTGACCGCTCGTGGTGGCTAAGCCGATGGCCACCCCCGCTTGCGGCAGCAGCATGAATCCCAGGTACTTCCGAATCATCGGGTCGCAGTCTTTTTCGCTGAAACTCCCAAGATATGCCCCGGCCCATTTGCCCAAGGAACGCATAAAGAAATAAACGATTGCCAAAGGCAAGAACATTCCTAGAAGCGCTGGATCCCGATAGTAAATCGAAACGTCGAGTTGCGCCCCGGAAATCAAGAAAAAGAGCATAAATAACGGGGGCGTGAAGTAATCGATCCGTTCAATGACGAGAGCGGCTTGCTTCTCTTCGTTGCAATAAACCGCCCCGACCATCATGGCGGCGAGCAAGGGCGAAAACTGGAACTCGTGGAGCGGAGAAGCGGCAGGGAAAAGATGGAAAGACGAGATTCCCGCAATCCCTAGAAGCACGGCCAAGACCCCGATCAGGCGGTTATTCCGGCTCTTGAAGAAATGGTTCATCCCCACCAAAAGCCAGCCTAAACCAAAGCCTAAGGCTAAGGAGAGAACGATATCCATTAATGGCACCAGCAAGATCGAATAGAGGTCCACGCTCCCGCCCGATAAGGCTTTGGCTAGAGAAAATAGCAGAGCGAAAAGAATGAGGGCCACCGCATCATCTAAGGCCACCACCGGCAATAAGGTATCCACCACTTTTCCATGGGCGTGATATTGGCGAATGACGAGGACCGTGGCTGCGGGCGCCGTCGCGGAGGCGATGGCGGATAGCGTCAGAACAATCGGCCAAGGAAAACTAGTCGGCGCGATAAAATGGGCAATCATCAAACCCAAGAACACCATGAGGGAACCGCCGAAGGATTCGGTGAAGGCCGTGACGAGGATGCGCTTCCCGGTTTTCCGCAGGGCTTTCTTATCGAAGGACTGACCGATGGTGAAGGCGATAAAGCATAAGGCCACCGAAGATAGCCAAGAAATATCCAAGGTGGGGATTGCGGGGTTGCCGCCCGCTAAGGGACTGCCAAACAGCACATGGAGACCGAGATAATCCGGAATCGCGAGATTGTGGTCGACGATGGCGCCTAGGACAAACGGTCCAAAGAGGATGCCCGAGACCAGATAGCCGGTGACGTTGGGGAAATGAATGAGCTTCATGAGGCGAGAGGAGAGGAGGCCAATCCCCAAAAACGCCATCACGTAAAGAAGCGTGAATGAAATAGCGCTGCTCATGGCAAGGATCCTTTAGAAAGATCCTTCGTAAAAACTGAGGGGCCACATAAAGATGCCCCCGCGAATTTTTGCGAAAGATTCGGTGTAATCTTCGATGAGTTTCCTCACCTCATCGAATTGGCCTTCTTTGAGGACGAGGAAAAACGTCGGATTGTTGCCTTTGCTGAGGACTAGGGCGTTAGCGAGGGAGAGCACCGAAGGCTCATCCTCGTTCAAAACAGAGCTGAAAAGCGAATTGATCGACGAGCCATTGAGCGCGGTGCCGTTAAAGCCTTTTTGGTGCAATTCCCAAAGTAGCTCATCGATTTTGGCCCCCGATTCAAAGACCGCATAGAGTACATAATTCATGATTTCTTTTTTCCTTATATTGGGGAGGATAGCCGACCGGAAAAAAGAAGAGCCTTAAGGCAGAACGAGCCGGGCAAGAAAAGGCCAAGGCAAACGATTCACGCTGCCGAGATTGATGGCTTGGCAAAGAAACCGTTTGTAGAGGGAACGCTCTTCCATGGTTTCATTAAGCCATAGTCGTGAAGCGGGTTCAAGGCGGAAAGGGGAAATCGGCTCTTTTGCTGAAAAAAGGCCCAAAGGAAAGGGCTGATCATCAAAAAAGTCCCCTAGCGTAAGGCCAGGGGACTGGATTAAGCGAAAACCGATTAATAGTTGGCTTTATTGGCCGAACCAAAGAGCAAGACTTTCTCTTTGACTTTGGCGCGGATCGCTTCGCAACCCGGCTTCAAAAGTTTGCGCGGATCGTAACCCTTTTCAAGGTTCTCGGCAGTCGGATCGGCTTTGCCAGCGGCGCAATAGGCAATGGTCGCCGCCGCGAAGACGAGCTGGCAATCGGTGTTGACGTTGATCTTGCTGACGCCATGGGCGATGGCTTCGCGGATCTGATTGTCCGGGATGCCGGTGCCGCCATGGAGAACGAGCGGGATGTTGTTCGTGGCTTTGTTGATCTTCTCGAGCGCATCGATGTGGAGGCCTTTCCAATCGGCCGGATAGATGCCGTGGATGTTGCCGATTCCAGCGGCTAAGAAATCAATGCCTAAAGCGACGATCTTTTTGCATTCGGCCGGATCAGCGACTTCGCCATCGGCGGTCACGCCGTCTTCGGTTCCGCCAATCGCGCCGACTTCGGCTTCGATCGAGATGCCCTTATCATGAGCGAGGGCGACGAGTTCTTTGGTCTTGGCAATGTTCTCTTCTAACGGGAAGTGGCTGCCATCGAACATGATGGAAGTGAAACCCGCTTCAATGCAGGCTTTCGCGGCGTCATAGTCGCCGTGATCCAAATGAAGAACGACCGGAACGGTGATGCCTAAAGAACGATCCATCGCCTTCACCATCGCGACCACGACCGGATAGCCGCCCATATATTTGGCGGCGCCCATCGAGACGCCAAGGATGACCGGAGCCTGAAGGGCTTGGGCTTCCAAAAGAACAGACTTGGTCCATTCCAAGTTGTTGATGTTGAATTGGCCGACGGCATAGTGGCCATCTCTGGCCGCTTCGAGCATACGTTTCGCATTGACTAACATGAGATTTTTCCTCCTAGAAACAATCTATGTACGATTATTGTGCCACGAATGGCCTCGAAGTTTGAGAAGGAAATACACTTTTTTATCTTTTTGGATTCCTAGAGGCCTTAAAAAGAGGCACAAGGTTAGCAAAAGGGACGAGATTTCAACTTCTTGCGCGATAGTGTTACTTATTTGGAAGGCAATGTGCTATGCTTGCTTGCCTTTAAAATGAAAACCAACGAACTCGAACTCCCCAAATCCCTCAGCCAAGCCCTCGACGACTTGGGCTTTAGCGAATTTACCGCCATTCAGGCTTTGACTCTTCCCGCCTTACTTGCTGGCAAGGACGTTCTCGCCGAGGCTCCGACCGGAACCGGCAAGACCTTAGCCTATGCTTTGCCGATGCTCGCCAAGGTCGATCCCGCTTCCCCTAGCGTTCAAGGCCTCGTCATTTGCCCGACCCGCGAACTCGCGATTCAGGTGAACCAAGAACTCGTCAAATTCGCCAAATACATCCCTGCCCTCCATTTCGCGACCATCTATGGTGGCCAAAAAGTCGGAGCCCAATTAAAAGAATTGCGGGCCAAACCCCAAATCGTCGTCGGCACCCCGGGCCGTCTCAACGATCTGATTGAGCGCCAAAACCTCGTGATCTCTAACGTTTCTTATCTCGTTCTCGATGAATGCGACGAGATGTTGGAGATGGGTTTCATCAAGGATGTCGATAAGATCATTAAGAAGATTACTTCCGTCCATCAAACCGCTCTCTTCTCCGCGACCATTTCTTCCGAGATCAAAAAGGTGGCCCAGCGTTACCTCAATTCGTCGGTTCAGTCTTTCCAAATCAAACGGACCTTAACCCAAGAAAATCAGATTGCCCAGCGTTATGTTCTCGTCGCTGAAAATGAGAAAAAAGAAGCGATCGTGCAGCTATTGACTTCGCTCACCTTCACTCGAGCCTTCGTCTTCTGCCGCACCAAACACAAGGTGATGCAGATCGCGAAGATCTTGGCCAAGAACACCAATAACGCCATCACGTCCTTGCAAGGGAACCTCAGCCAGAATAAGCGCGATCAAGCCATGAAAGCCTTCCGCGATTACGAGGCTAATGTCATGGTCGCAACCGATATCGCCGCCCGCGGAATCGATGTGAGCGATGTCGACCTCGTGGTCAATTACGACATCCCGGAGGAAGACGAGTTCTACCTCCACCGCATCGGCCGAACCGGCCGCGTCGATAAGAGCGGAACTTCCTACACCTTCATCACTCCGAGCGAAAAGCCGATGATCAAGAAGTACGAAGCCTTGACCCACTGTCCCTTAGAAGCCTATACGATCAATCCAGGAGATGTTATGAAAAAATACCTTGAAACCCTTGAGCCGAAAATGTCAGAAGACCTGAGCGCCGAAAAAGCGGCGGTGAACCAAGCCTGCCAAGACTTCGCGGCCAAAGTCGGCCACGATGTCACCCCGCTTGATATTGCGGCTCTTCTGTTAAAAGACAAGATGAGCCTCACCAGCGATAAGCCTACGCAAACCCCCGCCTTTCATAGCGATAAACCTCAACTGCAAAAGCGCGGATCCCAAGTCTTCACCACCGCCAGCGACCATCAGCGTTTCTTCATCAACGTCGGCTTTCAAGATGGCGCCGATGAGGGCGACCTCAAGCGTTTTATCATTGAGCATGTCCCGGGCTTAAAGGAAGACGACTTCAGCGATGTCTACCTCCGCGATAATTTCTCGTTCTTCGAGATTCCGAAAGATAAGACCATGCCGGTCATTGATCATCTCGAGAATCAGACCTATGGCAAAAAGAACATTCATGTGGAGCGGACGGAGCGGCCCACTTCGGGAGGGAAACCCCACCACGATTTCCACGCTCATTCGTCCAAACCTCCTTACCGCAAAGATGGGGCTTCCCACTTTCACGATAAGAACGACCACCGCGGCTACGCTAAGCCAAAATTCTCCCATTACGGCAAGAAGAAATTCTAACCAACAGCTCTGAAGATCCTCGGCAAGATTTGTCCCGACCTTCGGGCTTTTTTCTTGGTTGCTTCGGATTTAGCGCCGCAGCGTTGCAAAGCGAAGAAGGGGGTATACAATTTTCTTCGATGGGACAGATCCCATTTAAAAAAGTTAAGAAACCTGAGCGCTTGATCTCGTACTGGGGAGCTCAGCTACCGCTTTGCCTCCTCATCACCCTCACCGGATTCCTCTACAATTTCGGGATGCTCGTCTCCCCTTATTTCGAGGGGCGGATCGTCGATAGCGTTGAGGCTAAACAATCCCTCCAGGATATTTTGATTCTGCTCGGCATTTTCATCGGTGCCATCCTGGTGGTCCTATTGGCCCGTATCGCCAAACGTTACACCGTGCGGCGCTTTGCCAATAACACCTCAGTGACGATGCGCCTCATTTTGGAGAACAATCTCCTCCATCAAGATCAAGGGCTAGGCGATTCGACGGGCAGTACCTTATCGAAGGTCATTTCCGATGTGACCGCGACCGTCGAAGGCATGCGCAAACTCACGACCGAAATCTTCGACACGGTCATCATGTTCATCTTCTATATCGCTTATCTTTTCCTCTTCGACGTCACGATGACACTCTACGTCCTCATTCCGGTTTTCGTGGCGGTTCTGGTAGCGTTCTTGATGCGAAAGGCCATCTTCTCGGCCTCGAGCCAAGCCCGCAAAGCCAATGGCAAGATGACCGCCTCCACCTACGATCTCTTCGATAACGCCATCACCTACCGCATCTATGGCCGCGATCAGGATCATTTGAAAGACTATGATGGCCTCCTTGCGGATTACGAAAAGAAGAATGTCCGGGCGTCTGCCCTCACCGATATGATGATTCCCTTAGCGAACATCATCGCGTTGATCGGCTTAGTCCCTCTCTTCATTATGGGGCCCGCCAAAGTCGCCTCCGGCTCCGCCTTAAGCGCGCCGATTCCCGGCATCATGAATTCCACCTGGACCCTCGGCGCCTTTACCTCCTATCTCACGACTTTCGTCCTCATGGCCTCTAAAGCTTCGAAAACCGCCAAACTCTTCGGTTCGATTGAAAAAGGCTTGGCTTCCTGGAAACGGATCAAGCCGATCATTAAGCCTTATGCTCCTTATGCTCAACCCGTCACGGTCGCCCAGAACGACGAATTGGTCCTCAAAGATTTCTCATTGACGATCGAAGGGAAGACCTTAATTTCCCATCTGGATTTGACGGCCAAACGCGGTCAGATCATCGGGATCACCGGGCCGATCGCTTCGGGGAAGAGCGCCTTCACCAAAGTGTTTTCGCAAACTCTCCCCTACGAAGGAAGCGTCTCTCTCTTTGGCAAAGAGCTCTCCGCTTATTCCCCCGCTGAACTCGCCGGCACCATCGTCACCATGCCTCATAAAAGCGAACTATTCACCGATACGATTGAACATAATATCAGCCTCGGAGGTGAGGCCCCGGTCGCTCCTTACTTGGAGAAGGTGTCCTTTGCTAAGGATCTGCAGAGTATGCCCTTAAAGGAACAAACCTTGGTGGGCAATGAAGGCGTGAAGCTTTCAGGCGGCCAGCAAGAACGGCTTTGCCTCGCCAGGACCCTCTACGAACGCAAACCCTTGCTCATTTTGGATGATCCTTTCGCCTCCGTTGACCCCAAAACCGAGGCCGAAATCGTCGCTAACCTCCGCGTTGACGCCGGCGATTCTCTCGTGCTGTTAGTTTCGCATCGGCTATCGTGCTTTTCTCAGCTCGACCAAGTCATCGTCCTCTCGCCTGAGGAGGGAGTCCAAGTGGGCACCCACGCTTCGTTATTAGAAACCTCTTCCCTCTATCATTCGCTTTACGCCTTGCAGCAAACCGGGGGAGAAAATCATGAGTAAGACTCCCTTTAAAACATCGCGCTTCCTCGGCTCCTTTATCCTGAAGCACTGGGGCTTAAGTTTGCTGCTCGCCTTTTCGATTCTCGGGGCTTCGCTTTCGGGCCTGCTTCCGGCCTTTGCGCTCCGCCAAATCATCGATCAAGAGATTCAGCCGGCCCTAGCCGCGGGTACCATCCCTGAAACCGGCCGCCTCATTGGGGTCGCCCTCATCTTCTACGCCTGCTATCTCGCCGAAGGCCTCTTCACCATCTTTGAGAACTATATGATCGACGTCTATGGCGAAAAGCTCATCCACGAGCTTCGCTATTTGATGCTCGAAAAGACGGCGCGCCTCCGCCTCTCCTATTTCAGTAAACACGGTTCGGGCGAGATGAGCAGCCGCCTCACCGATGACGTCTACGCCATCGAACTTTTGTTCTCAGATGGCTTGGTTTCGCTTCTAGTTTCGCTATTCAAAATCATCGGCATCTGGGTCTCCATCTTCATCTTTAACTGGGTCTTGGGCTTATTGCTTTTCATCGTCGTTCCGGCGATTGCCCTCATCACCCATCTCTTCCGCAAAGGCATGCTCAAAGCCCAAATCGAGAACCGCAAAGTCCTCAATGAACAAAGCAATCACTTCGCCGAAACGATCGATAACCTACGCCTATTAAAAGATTTAGGAAAAGAGAACTACCGCGAGAACGATTTTAAAGGTTTGCTCGCTAAGGCCTACCACAGCCAAGACAAGACCGGGCTTTACGATAGTATTTACTCCCCCACCATCGACTTCATCAAAGCCGTCGTCATCGCTTTGCTCACCCTCGTTGTCGCTTATTCCTATGGTTCCAGCAGCGTCATCATCGGTTTAAGCATCGGCACCTTCGCTGCTTCGATCGATCTCATTTCGTCGATCTTCTCCCCGATTCAAGCTATCGGGGAAGAACTCCAGAGCATGCAAGAAGGCGTCTCAGGCATCTACCGGGTCGAGAGCTTCTTAAACGAAGAAGAGATTTCGCCTAAGGATGCAACCCTAACCGCCCAAGCCGTCTTAAAACCGCAAGCGGACTTCCCGCTACTACGTTTTAAAGACCTGAGCTTCCATTACGATGACGGTACGGAGCTCATCTTTGATCACCTCTCCTTTGACTTACCGGCTCTCGAGCAAGTCTGCGTGATTGGGCGAACCGGCGCTGGCAAAACCACGCTCTTCCGCTTGAGCCTTGGTTTACTAGAACCGACCAGCGGGTCTCTCCTTCTTAATGGTCATCCCGTCCAAGCGATTCCCGATGCCGAAAAGCGTCAGATCTTTGGCTATGTCGAACAAGGCTTTAAACCTGTCCCCGGAAGCTTAAGGGATCAAATCAGTTTAGGAGATAAGGCGATTTCGGAAGCGATGATTTTAGACGCTTTAAAAGAGAGCTTCCTCAGTGACTATATCGCCCAGCATCTGCCAGCAGGGCTCGACACTCCCTTTAATCCTGATGATTTCTCGCGGGGTCAGTTGCAGTTGCTTGGCCTAGCGAGAGCCATCGCCGCTAATCCGAGCATCCTCTTGCTCGATGAAATCTCGGCCAATCTCGATTCCGAGACAGAGCAGCAAGTCATTAAGGCCATCACCTTGGCCAGTCAGTCCCGCACCGTCCTATCGATTTCGCACCGCCTGAGCGATCAACTAGGCTTTTCGAAGATCATCAAAGTCGAAAACGGGCACGCCGTTTCCGAATAAGTTTTATCGAATTGATTGAGAGTCTGAGGCCCCAATTCAATCGGCTTAATGCTGAGGATCGCGGTGCTTCTTCTTCCAGTCTTTGATTTGAGCGAGACGGGCTTTGAATTTGCCTTCGACGCCTTGCTCAGTCGGCTGGTAGTATTCTTTATCTTTGAGGGATTCTGGCAAGCACACCATCGGGGTTAATTTATCAGGGTTATCGTGAGCATATTGGTAGCCTTCACCATAGTGAAGATCTTCCATGAGCTTGGTCGGGGCGTTCCGGATAATTAACGGCACGGGTTCATCGATTTGCTTAATCGCATCTTCTTTGGCTGCCATATAGGCGACATCGCAAGCATTGGATTTCGGGGCCATCGAAAGATAGATGACGGCTTCGCTCAAGTGAACGGTGCATTCGGGCATGCCGATCCACTGGCAAGCTTGGAAAGCCGCGACCGCAATCTCGAGGGCATGCGGATCGGCTAAGCCGACATCCTCGGCGGCAAAACGGGTCACGCGCCGGGCGATATAGATCGGATCTTCGCCAGCTTCTAGCATCCGGGCGAGCCAATAGACCGCAGCATCCGGATCGCTATTGCGCATCGACTTATGTAGGGCGGAAATGAGGTTATAGTGCTCCTCGCCTTTTTTATCGTAGAGCAAGGATTTATGGGAAGTGCACTGCTCAAAGTTCTCTTTGGTGATGGTGACTTCGTTGAGATCACGTTTGCCATTCAAGACCAGCATTTCTAAGGTCGATAAAGCATTGCGGGCGTCGCCATTAGCGAAGGTCGCTAAGGCTTCAATGAGCTCTGGCTTCATCTTGATTTTGAGGTTGCCAAAACCCCGCGGATCTTTGATGGCCCGTTTAATGAGAGTCGCTAAATCCTCGACCCCTAAGGGTTGCAAAACGAAAACTTTGCAGCGGGAAAGAAGCGCGCCATTGACCTCAAAAGAAGGATTCTCGGTGGTCGCGCCGATCAAGACGATCGAGCCTTTTTCCACGTAGGGTAAGAAGGCGTCCTGCTGGGCTTTGTTGAACCGGTGGATTTCATCGACGAAAAGAATCGTCCTTACGCCCAATCGGCGATTGGCTTCAGCATCCGCCATCACGGTTTTGATTTCGTTGATTCCGCTCGTGACTGCCGAGAAATGAATAAAGGTCGCCTTGGTCTTACGGGCGATAATCTCGGCCAACGTAGTCTTACCCACGCCTGGCGGACCCCAAAAGATCATCGAGGAAATCTGATCCCTTTCGATGAGATTCCGTAGGACTTTGCCTTCGCCTAAAAGCTGCTGCTGGCCCACGAACTCTTCTAAGCTTTGAGGCCGAAGACGTTCCGCGAGAGGTTGCGAGGTTTCTTTTTCAAAAAGCGAGGCTTGTTCCATAATTTTTAAATTATATCGCAGGATCAGGGTAAAAGGGGACGAGGCGATTAATCGTCGCCCGGTTTCCGCTGCTCTGAGGCCGCCGTATCGAAACCTTGAGGATAACGTTCCGCGAGCTTCTTGAGATTAAGAGCCAAGACGTCATTTAAATCAAGGCCTAAAGCCGTCGCGGCTTCCGCCAAATACCAAGCGACGTCGCCGAGTTCTTTTTCAAGGTGTTCCTTATCGAGGGGGTGGCCTTGGGCGTACCACTTCTTCACGATATCGATCGCTTCGCCGCTTTCGCCGCACAAGCCCATCACGCTATTGAGTAAAACTTGCTCCGAGTTGAGTTTGGGATTTAAGGTCCTCATTGCCTGTTTCTGATAATCATGAGCATCCATAACGTTTTCCTTTCCCTTCTATTTTACGAAATGATGAAGCGCATAAGAGACGCCATCTTCATCGACGCTTTTGGTGATGTACTTCGCTGCCTTTTTAGCCTCGGGGATAGCGTTGGCCATCGCCACGCCTTGATAGGCGGCGATCATGCCAACGTCGTTGCCTTGATCGCCAAAAGTATAGACATCTTCCTTAGCGATGCCTAAGTATTTCCGCAAGAATTCCACCCCTGTGGCCTTATCGCAAGTGAGACTGGTGAATTCCATGAAGCGAGGGTCACTCCGAATCATATGAAACGATTGACGTTCTTGTTCCGAGAGTTTCACCGCCGACCAATCGGCATTAGCCCAAGCGATCATGAATTTAAGAATCGGGGCATCCGGAGCTAAAGGGTGCTGGTTTAAATCGATCAAGGACGTGCCGTTAAGATTGACTTCAAACCTCACGAAGGGGCCATAGGAAAAATAACCGACTTTATCGAGGGTATAGCAATAGATATCCGCGCCCTTTTTTATCAGGTCTTCGTGACGGTGATAAAAATCCACGTAGTCTTGAAACTTCAGCCTATCCACCATCAACGGATGGCCTTCTAAGTCATAAACGACCGCCCCATTGGCACCGATCGGAAATTTCCGGCCGGGGATTAAGGCATTCAAGAACTTCATGATGCCAACGTAAGGACGGCCAGAAACAATGGCAATGGCATCGCCTAAAACCAAGCGCTCATTGAGACTCGCGATCGTCGAAGGCCGAAAAACCTTGTCAGCGGCGATCAAGGTATCGTCAACATCAAAAGCTAAAAGTTTCATAAAAGGAATTCGCTGATGATCCCGACTGCGAAATCCCGTAACTCAAAGAGAACGAAGTAGGCCAGATAGACGTAAGCGAAGGACATCGAGACGAAATAGAGGAAGGAAATGCCAAGGTCGAGCGGACTGGAGCGTTTGCCTAAATGCGGGTGATAGAAAAGAACGATGGGAATGAGATAAGCCATCAGGTAACCATGGCTCATATCCAGGGTTTTGGCGTTGGCGGTTTTTCCGGCGATGACATTGAAGACGACAATGAGGGCGATCAAAGTGGCCGCCAAGAGATTCTTCGTAAAGAAATAAGCATTGCCATGGAAATACACTCCCGCGCCCTCTTGGCCATACTTGGCAATCAGAATTCGCCGATAAATATAGACCCCAAGCGGATAGAGGATCGCGAAGAAAATGACGGCGAATTGCTTTCGAACCAACAAGTTGGAGAAATAATACTCCCATTGCGGCCAGCCCCAAAGCTGGGTGCCGACGCCATAAAGGTAGGAGAAAACGAGATAGACGATCGGCAAGATGGCCATGGACCGCCAAATCCACACGAACTTCGGTTTAATGAATTTCGGCGTCGACAGCAAGAAACTCACGATGAGGGCATAGCAACCTAAGCCCCAGAAGAGGTTGCCCGGAAGCATCGTCATGAAGATGGAGTAAAGCAACTTATAGTAGAAATCGCCGCCATTGGTAAAGTAACGATGCAAGGCTAACTCGGCGCCGTAATAAAGGAAGCCCATGGCAAAGAAGAGGAGGGTGGACGGCCACATGTTGTATTTTTCGTTTTGGAGAATCTCAATCCGGACGAAGAACCATAGCAACATCGCCATGGTGACGATCGGGAGATAGTTCAACCAGGTTTTGCCACCGCTGATCAGGTCGAAGATCAAGGAGATGTCGCGCGAAGAAAGCAAGGGGACCGTGGCTTTAAACAAGATGATTGAAGAGATCAAAATGAGGACGATGCCCAGCAGTCGTAGCAAGGTCTCCGGTAAGAAAGGCTGGATCTTCCAGTTCTTCGGAAGCGCGGCGGGCTGGTGACCATTTCGTAACGGAATATCGTCCGCTAAATCGCTAGGAGCGCTGGCCCTCTTCGCCTGATGTCTTTGGGCAAAAATCGAGGAGCCCAAGAACAAAGTCATGAAGAAGAAAACCATGGTCACGAGGGAGAAAATGAGGGTGAGGTTATTGCCCGTATCGCTCAAGAATGAGGCTTTTTCGGTGCCGGTGCCTTGGTCAACGAGAATGGGATAGAGGCCGGACGAAATGTCAATGCCCTTGTTGGTTTTAAAGTTTTCAAAGAGGGAAGCCACTCCAGAAGAATACTTTTTCAAATAGGCGGCTTGCGTGGCAATGACGGTCTCATCGGTGACTTCGCTTTGATTGGTGTCCACCACTTCGGCAAGGCTATATTCATAGTTGGAACTGAGGTAGCCCACGCCATAGTACAGGGCATCATTTTTCCCATCGGTGTAATCCACCGTCTCAAACCAAGGAGACGACGTTTTTTCCTGGAACGCCACGACGTAGAAACCTTCTTGCTCGGGGAATCCCGCTAGCAAAATGAGGCTGCCGAGTTCGCTCATCTGCGTCGGGCCTTGAGCTTGGAAGAAACTGTTATCGCTGGCGGTGTAGTTCAGGATTTTTCGGTTGGTTCCGGTCGTTTCATCGGTCACTTCTTCGCCTTTTTCAATGACCGTAGCAACCAGAGTTTGATAGTCGGCCGAATATTGTCCGACGCTATTTTGGCCTTGGTCCATCATGCCGATACCGGCGCCTAACGTCCCGGCCGAGCCCAGTAGCAAAACCAGGCTAGCAATCAACATCGGCCACGAAAAGAGGATCTTTCTTAGTTTGAGGATGAGAGGACTATCTTTTTTCTCCGGGAAAATGGGTTCCGGATAACCTAGGCGATCATCAAAAACGGAAGGATCAACCTTATAGAAAGCGGCGATGGAGGGGATCCGCTTTTTAGGAATGGGGAGATAGCCACGCTCGTAAAGAAATAGCAAAAGAGAGGGGAGGTGTAGCGCTCGAGCCGCTCCGCGCAACTCCAAAAAGTGGGAGACACGAAGATCATAAAGAATTTTATTCGCCGCGGTTTTCTTGGGTGAGGGAGCTTCCGCCACGCTATTTTCCATGGCATAAGAATAATACAAACCTCGCCTTTTCGATAGACGAGTCATCACGAAAAAGACCCGCTTCGTAAAACAAAGAATTGGCATAATGGCAAGGTTCAGGGATCGACGCTAGGAACGATTAAACCATGACCCACCGCATAAATCGCGGTCTGACCAATCGAAGAAAAACTGGTCTTCGCCAAAATGGACGCGATATAAAACTTGATGGTATTTTCGGAATAATGAGTGAGTTCCGCCACTTCTTTGCGGTCTTTGCAGCGGCAAATCATTCGTAAGACTTCCATTTCGTGGGGCGTTAGTTTTTGCAGACGGCTGGCTTTTTCATCGAGGACCGGCTCTTGGGGAAAGGCTGGGTGACCCGCCGCGACATCGTTTATGACCGCGATAGCTTCGTCAAGAGAAGCATTCTTGTAGAGGAAGGAATCCGCCCCTTCTTCTTCCGCCCGTTTGAAGAATGAGATTTCGGGGTAGCCCGTCATCAAAATGACTTTGGTCCGAGGGTAGTTTTGCTTAAAGCGCGGCAAATCATCAAGGAAGTTTTTCTCCTTGAGACAAATATCGGAAAGAACGATATCGACCGAATTCCAATGAAGGAAAGTCAGCGCATCCTCTGCGTTATCGAAGGTTTTAAGAACTTCGAAGGGGCCTTGTAGAGACGAGGCAAAAGCATCGGCGACGATCGTCAAATCTTCAATGATGATGAGACGAGCCTTGCGGTCAGGCATGGAATGATTATAGCAAAGTTTGCAATTTACAATATAAATTTTAGTCAACTGAAAACGCCTAGTTTACTCACCTGCTGATGAAATATCTTTTATACTAATAGCATGAAACTGCAGCGAAAAGGGGTCGCTACAATCGTAGGGGTCGCCCTCTTCTTTTTGGCGGTTTTAGCCTGTTATCTCTACGCTTATTTCTCGGACGCCGACTCTCTTTTCTATGGCTTTCAGTTCGATGCCTATAGGAGCGTACCGGTTCTCTTGGTCGAGGCATTTTGGGGCGGGCTCATTCTTTATCGGGTGCAGGAGAGAAAGACCCGTTTTCTAGTTTTGGGAATGATTGCCTGCATGGGGGCCTGGACCTTCTCAGGATTTCTTAAGCGTCTCTCCACTCCGCCTTTTGAAGCTTATTGCGAATCTTTCTGCTACTCCATGATGATCCTTGGGGCTGGCTTGTTCTTTTTCACGATGCTCCACTGCTTCAGTCGCTTAACGCTCAAGTGGCCCTTACGGATCTTTGCTTTCGTTTGGCTAGCCATGACGGTCTTGGTATTTCTAAATCCTTCGCTTCACCTCGTTAACAGGGCCGACGGAAGCCACGCCCCGCTCTTTGCAGCACTCATATGTTTTGGCGATTCCCGCTTCCGGGGAAGCGGCCGCCCAGAATCGCCAAATCCTAGGGGATGGTCGCTTCGCCGGAGGCGCCTAAGGCTGCCTCCTCTGCAGCGATCGAAGTATAAACCGCAACGGCTTGACAGTCACCACACGTGTGCAATCTAGACTTTTTCGCCATTAAAATGATTCGGCCTTATCGCTTTCTCAACAATTATCGTTTCATCTACGCCTTGTGCGGCCTCTTCTTCCTCGAAGGAACCCTCGACTCCGGTTTGCTTCAAAACTCTGGCGCTTACCTTTCTTATTTCAAAGATGGGGCTTTCCGTTTAGCCCTTTGCGATGCTTCCTCCCGCCCAGTCTACCAAAACAAGAATTTCCGTTTCCCGCCCTCGCTTGATTTTAAAGACGAGGCCGTCTTTGGCTCCTACCGTTACCAAAAGAAGTCGGTTGCTGGCGGCATCCTTTACTCTCAAGAAGACCTTAGCGAACTCTTCGCTTTGCAAAAGCAACTCCGAGCAGTTCAAAACCGTCTTGATGCCGGAAATCAATTGCTGAAGAAGCGAGCCGAGGCCGAACCCGAGCTCACCCGTTTACGGCTTCAAGAGGAATTGATTCAGCGCGTCGAAAGCGAAATCGCCAACGAAAACAAAGTGATTTCGGCTTTGGTCGATGTTCTTCCCGATCAATTCAGCACGGCTGAGCGGCCCCAGCAACTTGCCGTTCTAGCTTCCCTAAAGATTCGCCTATGCTTCTTAAAGCAGCGTTGCCTTTTCCTTATTCGCGGTTCCCAGCAAAGCGGCCTCGACCCCAAAGAATTGAATCTCAGTGTCTCTTCTTTAGGCCAAGACTTAAAAGCCCTCCGCTTTGATTTTGGCGTGATGAATCTTTCCCAAGCTCCTTACTCCCTCACCGCTGTTTTGGCTATCAACGCCGCTGGTGCCAGTTTGCTTGAAGCATTTGGGGAGACCCGTGGATCGCTTTTCGTTCAGTTTGATCCGCGGCGTCAGACCTGCAATGTCCGAGTGACCCCCTGGGGAACCTTCAAGGCCAGCTTGGTTAAGGGCTTTACGAACGTCGAGCAAGAGGACGAAGACTATCTCTTTTGCTATGAGGAGCATCCATGAGTGGCATTGGAAATTGGAACTGGATCCTCAAGCTGGTTTTTGCAGCTTTGATTTTGGTAACCGCCCTGCTCTTTTTCATCGCCGAGCAATTCGCCCTCTATGCCCGCAAAAAGAAATCCGAGGTCGTTTATCTGAGCTTTCTTACCCTCGCTTTCTTGGCTTTGGAATTTGGCTGGCTTATCGCGCTAACGCCGACCAAAAAGACTCGGGAATCCCCCTCAATCCCCTATTGAGCGAAATCTTGTTCTACGCCGCGGCACCTCTAGCCCTAGGAAATCTTCTCTACTTTGGCCATTCCCGTAAGAAAATCGTTCTCATGGCCGTGGCCTTATTGCCCATCTTTCAGCAAAGTCTCCCCTGCTCCTGTCTTTATTTGTTAGCTTCCTTCTACGCCTTGGTGCGAGCGGTATGCTTGGCCTTTGACAACTTTCGAATGCTTAAGCAAACCCTTAACCCCTATGCCATCAAACTCGCTCTCGATGAATTGCCCTGGGGCTATCTCGTCGCCAGTAAAAACGGGGATATCCGTTTCATCAATGAAGCTTTCGTCTCCATTCTTAACTTCTACAAGATTCCCACCCACCAAAAAGCCAAAGATTTGGAAAAGAAATTACGGGATAACGCCCAGTCGTCCTTACCCAATGGCGATTTTGTATTGAAGGTTGATGAACGTTATCTCTTAGTCAAGCGCCTTTCGGGCCGCAGCATCGAATGCACCGTTCATGACGTCAGCGCCGTTGTTCAGGTGAACCAAGAACTTCAAAACACCCTCGAGCAACTTAAGCAAGAAGAAGTCAGTCTCAACGCGGTTCTCGATGAAGCCAAAAATTTGGCTCAAGAGAAAGCCCGCGAGTCGGTGGCCTTAGCGGTCCACGACACCTTCGCCGATGAAGTTTCGTTGATCCATCAGATTTTGCAAAGTCCGAACCTCAACGATTTGCGACCCTTGAAAGAATTGGTCCACCGCGGTCTTCACGAAGCCACCATCACTTACGCTTCCTTAGAGGAGTTTGAGTATTTCTATTCCCTGCTGGGGATCGCTTTTACCAACCGTGGCCCCTTTAACCAAATTCCGGATCAAGAGGAGGCTCTCGGGTTATTGCGGGAAGCTACCGATAACGCCATCCGTCATGGCGGGGCAAGTCATTTGGATGTGATTTGCCAAAAAGAAGCCCAAGGCTACCGCCTAATCATTCGCAATGACGGAGCGTTGCCTTTACGTATCGCCGCGCATAATGGCTTGGACCTGCTCTCCCAGCGCCTCCAAGAAAAAGCCGGCAGTTTGTCCATCGAATTGACCGATTCTTCCACCGTGAACGCCTTCTTCCCGGCTCCTCGCCAAGAAGGGTTATAATCGTCCTATGAGTTTAGCCAAGGATCTCATCGATTGGTATGACGTGAACCGTCGGCACATGGCCTGGCGGGAAGAGCCGACCCCCTACCACGTCTATCTTTCGGAGATCATGCTGCAGCAAACCCAAGTCGATACGGTTCGAGCTTACTATGACCGTTTCTTAAAAGCCTTCCCCACGATCAACGATTTGGCGAACGCCTCAGAAGAACAAGTCCTGAAACTTTGGGAAGGGCTCGGCTACTACAGCCGCGGCCGAAATCTCCATAAAGCCGCGTTGCAAATCGTGAGTCAGTATGGCGGAAACATCCCCGATAATTCGGCGGAGCTTCTTTCTCTTCCCGGCATTGGGGCGTATACCTCCCGAGCGATTTTGGCGATTGCCTTCCATCACAAAGAAATCGCGGTCGATGGCAATCTCGTCCGGGTTTATTCGCGTTTGCAAGAAGATGGCGAGGCGAATCCCGAGACCTTAAAGACCTCGGCAGAAGCTTTCTTCAAAGCCCAGCTGTCCGACGTTGACCCCTCCTCTTATAACCAAGCTCTCATGGATTTAGGCGAACTCGTTTGCCTGCCAAAAGGCGATCCGCTTTGCTCAGTTTGCCCCTTGGCGGCTTATTGTAAGGCCAAGGCCAACGCGAGTTATCTCGCTTATCCCCCGAGCAAAAAGCCCCTACAAAAAAAGCAGGAAGAACGGACAATTTTTTTGCTGGTTTATCAGGGGAATGTTGCCCTACAAAAACGGCCGGATGTTGGTCTATTAGCCTCCCTCTATGAATTTCCAAATGAAGTCGGTAACTATAGCCTTGCCGCCGTTAAAAAGCTGGCCAAAGATTGGGGGTTAGACGTTAAGGCCATCACCCCGTTAGGCCAGACCACCCACACCTTTTCGCACCTGCTTTGGAAGTTGACCGGTTTTCGTCTAGATTTGAAAAAGCAACCCCAACGGGCCTATATTTGGTCTACTAAGGATCAGCTCCTTAACGATTATTCGATTCCTTCTGCTTTCGCCTTTTATAAGGAGGCCTATCTCAAAGGAAAACCATGAACCGTAAATGGACCTTGAATCAGCAGGTTTATCGCCAAAAGAAGCTTTTAGGCCACGGCAAAGGCGGCTACTCCTATTTGGTGAGCGATAGCGAAGGCTATCTTTTCGTGCTGAAACAAATCCATCATGAGCCCTGCTCCTATTATCAATTCGGCGATAAGATGGAGAGCGAGTTAACCTCTTATTCCAAGCTCATCAACGCCGATATCATGGTGCCGCGTTTAATCGCCTTTGACCGCGAAGAAGAAATCGTCCTTAAGGAATACGTCCCTGGAGAAACCATCGATCATTTGGTCGCAAATGGTCCTTTAGACCCCGGAATTCTTCGTCAAATCAAAGACATGGCCAAAAAAGCGGTCGACCATGGTTTCAATCTCGATTACTATCCGACGAACTTCATTTTTTATGAAGGCTACCTCTACTATATCGATTACGAATGCAACAATTACGAAGACAAATGGTCTTTCGATGCTTGGGGAAAACTCTACTGGAGCAAAACCCCAGAATTTCTTCAGGCGTTCAATTACCGCTAAAATTGGTGGATATAGACTTTGTCGAAGTGGCCATCGAGGACCCAATAGACTTTATTTTCATGGGCGGAATAAACCATCGACACTTTCGTGGGCCAAACGGGATTGAGGCATTGCTTTAAGACGGCGAGTGCATCGGTGGCGTTGAAGGCATCGCCAGCCTTTTCAAGCAAGGACGTCGCCGTGACGTAACGGTCATACCCGGAATAGGGTGCCTGCTTGGTCGTCATCGGTTCAAAGAAAGAGAAATTGGTGAGGACCGTGTAGCGTTCTTCCCGAATTTTATTGCCGCGACCCGGCTCCAAAATCAGGGCTTGGCCAAAGCGGTTGGTGAAAAGGCTATGTAAGGAAATCCCCGGGGCGTTGACTAAAGTTCGGGCTTTCACGATGTCACCCGCTTGTTCAAAAGAAATCTTGTCGTTGATGTAATCTTCGGTCAATAAATCGATCCGCTGAATGTTCAAATTCGCCAAGTTATCGGCTTTTTGAGAAGGCGGGCACATGAGCTCGCAGCCAAAGCCCCCGTCCTTATTGACCCCAAAAGGAACCGACCAACGGCCCTTAAAATTAAAGACGCCGTAAACGAGCTGTTCATTGCTCTTAACCTTGACCTCAACTTCGGGGGCTTGGTCAAAATTAAAGGCGGTGATGACGTCGTTACCTTTATAGACAAAAGCCGTGCACATGGTCACAAAGTAACATTATTGAAGGCCAATTGCAATAGAGCGGGCACAAAGAAAGCACGGGTTTGCCGTGCTTTATTGGGCTTTAGGAGACGACTCGCGGAGGGCGAGAGTCGCATGGACAACGGTCGCAACGAGGAACCCGAATAGGAAGATGACCCCGAACATCAGCATCACCCAAGTCCAACTGTTGGATTTGGTCGCGAGGGCGTAGATGCCTTGACAGGCCATATAGACCCAGATCCAGGCCATGCCGATATTGAGGAGAGAAGTGGCGACGCTGCCAATCGTTTTATTGGCGATCAGCAAGACGACGAATAAGGCGATCGCCGGTAAGGGGATGATAAACAGGAAACTGAGCCAAGGACTAGCGGTTAAGCCGTGGGCGTTCGCGTAATAAACCGCGGGAAAAATCCAACAGAAAGCTTCGAAGGTTGCATAGATGATCAGCATGATCCAAGCTTTTTTCCGATTAGGCGCAAACATAAATGATGTCCGAAAGATCTCTTTCGTAGCTATAGGTATTGTCGTTGACTAGGCCAGAGCCTTCGCTAGCGACATACATCGAAGCCGAGCCTCCGCCATCGAGGTTATAGGCGTAAGTGCAGCCTTTGGCGAGCAGGAAATTGCCAAGATCGATCAACGAGAATTCGCAGCCTTTGGTCGAACGGCTGCTGCCATAGATATCAGTGGTCAAGAAGAAATAATGGTTGGTACCGGCATAGCCGATGGCCGTGCGCGGGTTCGAACCGGTGGACTTAGCGCCGCCGATCGCGCTCGAAGAGGTCACCGTAACGACTCCATTTTCAACGAGAGCGGGTCCAAAGCCCCAGTTCTGCCAGCAACCGCCGCGGGTGCTCGTGACCGTGCCGATCGCCGTGGACGATTCCGTGAAGGTCCCGGCCGTCGAATCGGCATAGATGGCGAAATCGGCGAGGGTGTTATACGTTCTCTTATTGCTGGAATAGGTGATGCCATTGGCGATGACATAACCATCGGTGCCACTGCCCCAATAGCAAGAATCGCCATTGATCGCGGCCAAAATCGTATAGCCACTGTTATTGACGCTGCTCACCTGGGTCGACATCGTCGCGGTGATGTTGGTGCCATAGGAGCCGTTCTCAGTCCAGATGTTGCGGCGGATGTGACCAGTATCAGCCAGTTTAGCTTCAACGAGGTAATAGGTGACAGATTTGCCCGAAAGCACGGTATAGCTGCCGGTCGTATAGGTCACGCTCGTCGTTCCATAAGAGGTAACACCACTGCTGGAAGTCGAGCTTGAGCTCGTTCCCCCGGCCGAGGTTGAGGTGGTCGAAGTCGAAGTACTTCCCGAAGAGGAAGTGCTACCCGAGGTCGAAGTATCGCTCGCGGACGAGGAAGATCCCCCGAAATTGAAATTGGCGGCTGTGCTCGTCAGCGTTCCGGCGGCATGGGCCACGAAAAAGGTGTCGACAAGGTTAATGGTCATCGTGCCGATAACGGCGAGGCCAGCGACGATGCCGGTTCCAAGTAGCCAAGCGGTTTTCTTTTTCATCGGGCATCGCCTCCTTCCTCTTTAGCGGATAAATCCGCAGGTTTTTTGCTATGTTTCTTCTTCGAGAAGACCCAAATCCAGTTCACGAAATAGTTGGAGATGGCCAGCACCGTATCCACGCAGATCTTAATCAGGGTCAGCGCCCAGCTATTCGGCAATAAGCTAAAGGCATAGGTTAAGCCAAAGGTTAAGCCCATATTGACGACGAACATGATGGCGTAACGTAACGATTTCTGACTGTGGCCGCCTTTGCTAGGAAAGACGAAGAGCATGTTCATGAAGAAGTTGTAGAGACCCGAGATCACACGGGCGATGATGACGCCATAGAAAACCTGCCAAATCCGTTCATTGGAGATAAAGGTGCTGATGAGGAAGAACGCCAGTTCATCGATCCCCCAGCTGCTCAAGGCCACCAAAATGTAGGTGATTGGGGTCTTATAGATCCGGCAAGTATCGCGGAAGGGACGGAAATGGCTGACTTTGTTGCCTTCCTCGTAGATGGTTTCGATCGGAAGCTGGAAGATCGTGGTCTCTTTGGCCGCGTCCATCACGAAGTTCATTTCGTATTCGTAGCGTTCGCCTTGCTCATCGATCGCTAAAGGGAAGAGGCATTCGGGGATGCCCCGAAGCCCCGACTGGGTATCCGGCAATTTCTTGCCGGTGAACATCTTGAAATAGAAAGCGCTGAAATGGTTGCCGCCTTTGCTGCGTTTTGGAACGTTCGGGGAATCGAAATCCCGTTCGCCCATCACCAGCTGGAACGGATGCTCGCTGAGGGCATCGCGGACCCGCAAAATATCTTTATAGGTATGCTGGCCGTCCCCATCCGCGGTCACGATTCCATGGATTTCGGGATGCTCGCCATAGATATAGCGGAACGCCTCTTTGAGCGCATGGCCTTTGCCTTTGTTCTGCGGATAAGAAAGAACGGTGAATAAGCCTAAGTTACGGATTTCATCAAAGATCGGCTGATAGGCCGCACCCGAGCCATCATCGACCACCACAAAGAGAGCGAAATCCTTGGGTTGGAAAGACTTTAAGAAGGGGAGTACCTTCTCATTGGGGCAATAAATGGGAATCACTAGGGCGGTGTTCATATACCCTATTAATTCCCCAGGTTTCGGTTTTATTGGTTTTCGTGATCCGAAGATCTGCCAGGTCCACATGCGGAGACATTTTAAAGCAAATGGACTACCCTCACCACAAAAACAACGGAAAGGCTCCGCTTGTGCTAGGATATCCCCGAAAGGTCGAGACCTCAAAACTATGGCCAAAAATTCTTGGACGACACTCCTTCCTTATTTAGCGAAAATCAAAGACTACTCCCATCTGATCGCGATTTTGGATTACGACATTCAAACCAATACGCCCCCGCGGCAGATCGACGAAGAGAACGCCCTGTTTGAAAAGGTCGCCGGTGAGCAGGCAAAAATCAGTCAGGACCCCGCCTATATCGCGGCCTTAACAGCCGCGAAAGCCGATCCGAGTCTGACTCCGATGCAGCAAAAAGTCGTGAAGGAACGCTTTAAGCAGGTCGAACTGCTTGAAGTTCTATCCTTGAAGGATTACCTCGAATATAGCCGCGTCACTAACCTCTGCAACGCCATGTGGCGGAAATACCGCCCCTTGAACGACTTTAAGAACTACCTCCCTTATTGGGAAGCCCAAGTGGCCTGGCAAAAGAAAGTCTTCGCCTTGCTCCGTAAACCGGAACACAAGACCCTCTATGACGTCGCCCTCAATCTCTATGAGCCGGGCAACGACGAAGTTTTGATCGACTCCTTATTTAATCCGCTTAAGGAGTTCCTGATCGCAAAACTTCATGAGGTTCTGGCTAAACAAGCTAAGAAACCATCCCTACCGATCCTCCCCTACTCGGTGGACCAGCAACGCCACCTCTCCTACGCCTTGCTTAAGCTCATCGATTACGACATGGACGAAGGCTGCTTACGGGAATCCGCCCATCCTTTCAGCGACTGGATCGGCCGTTATGACGCCCGCATCACCACCAAATTCCTCGTCGAAGATTGGCGAAGCAACGCCTTCACTTGCCTCCACGAAGGCGGCCACTGCCTCGAGTTCCAAAACTGGAGCGAAGAAGAATTCGCCAACTACGCGGATGCTTTGGCGACTTCCGCGATCTGCGAAACCCATTCCCGCTTCTACGAGAACCTCATTGGACGGAGCGAAGAGTTCGCGCCGTTATTTCAAAAAGCCGCCGCGGAAAACCTTGATCCCAAATTGGCCAAGATCAAACCCGCCGACTTCGCCTACATGGTCAATAAGATCGAGCCGGGGCTGATTCGCTGCGAAGCCGATGAGCTCACTTACTCCCTTCACGTCATCATCCGCTATGAGATTGAGCGCGACCTCACCAATGGCGTCATTTCCTGCAAAGATGTCCCGGCCCTTTGGGCGAAGAAGTATAAGAATTATCTCGGTGTCGTTGTCCCCAACGATAAAGATGGTTGTATGCAGGACGTTCACTGGTCTCAAGGCTCCATCGGCTATTTCCCGAGTTATGCCTTGGGCAATATCTATGGTGCCCAGATTCTTCACGCTTTAAAGAAAGACCTCGATTTCTCTGGCCTAGTCAAAGCCAACAAGCTTCACGACATCAAGCTGTGGTTCCGTGACCACGACTTCTGCTACGACTGGATGGACCCACGGGATTGGATAAAGCAAGTCACCGGCGAAGCGATGGACATCCATTGCTACATCGATTATCTCGACAAGAAGTTCTAAGGGTTATTTGGACCATTAGGCCTGCATCTCGTTATGCCTTTTCGCGCGCGTACGCGCTAGAATATATGCAACTAGGAGACTGAGGCTGAACCTCAGACATAGCAAAAATGAATGCGAAGATGTTAGAAAAAATGCATTCGGGCAAAGGCTTTATCGCCGCGCTGGACCAATCTGGCGGCAGCACCCCGAAAGCACTTGGTCTCTATGGCGTTACCCCCGATGCTTGGGGCAATGACGAAGAGAAGATGATGGATTTGGTCCACGAAATGCGGACGAGAATCGTCACCAATCCGAAGTTCAATGGCAATAAGATCATCGGCGCCATCCTTTTCCAGGCCACGATGGAGCGGAAGATTGAGGGCATGCCCTCGTCCGACTACCTCTGGGAAAAGAAAGGGGTCGTCCCCTTCCTCAAGGTCGATAAAGGCTTAGCCGATGAAGCCGATGGCGTGCGCTTAATGAAGCCGTTCCCGGGCCTCGATGCGCTTTGCAAAGAAGCGGTCAAGTTCCATATTTTCGGCACCAAAGAGAGAAGCGTTATCCTTAAGGCGTCGCGTTCGGGCATCAAAGCCGTGGTCGCTCAGCAATATGAGTGGGCCAAGGTCATGATCAAAAACGGTCTCTGCCCGATCATCGAACCCGAAGTCGACATCCATATCGCCGACAAGAAGGAAGCCGAAGCCATCCTCAAGGAAGAGCTTTTAGCTCAGGGCAAGCTCTTAAAGCCCGAAGAAAAAGTCATGTTCAAGCTCTCGATCCCGACGATCCCGAACTTCTACCAAGACCTCGAAAAGCTCCCCTGCTGCGTCCGCGTGGTCGCCCTTTCGGGCGGCTATAGCCAAGAAGAAGCCGATAAGCTCCTCAAGAAGAACAAAGGCATGATCGCCTCGTTCTCCCGCGCTTTGGCCGAAGGCTTGACCAAGCAGATGAGCGATGCCGAGTTCACCGCTGCGATCGGAAAATCGATCGATGCGATCTATGACGCTTCGGTCAATAAGATCTAATTTCCAAAGGTCCTAGAAAAGAACCAAAAGGCCTCGCGCAAAGTGAGACCTTTTTTATTGCCACTATTAATTCGTCAGCATTTATCGAATATTTTTGTTTGTAAACAATCATAGATTCGTTCCAACACAAAGACTCTATATAGCGCTATTGAAAATTGGCAAAACTCCCTTGGGAAAGGAGGAATTATTCTATGAGCATGAACAAGTCAAACAAGAAGAACCTGTTAGCCTACGTTCTCACATTATTACACAAATGTGGTTTCTCGCTCGAGGACTTGGCCAAGATGTTTAACACATCGACTCAAACGATGGCGAACTGGGAAGCCGGAAAAGGCGCTCAGTTTGAATCAGGGATGAAAGTCATCCTATACTCGCTTCGCCATGGGATCATGTCGTTTAAAGATCTCGATAGTGAAGGCCCGAGTCCGATGTTCGTTGACCTCGAAGGCCTAAGTGAAGAACACCAAAATATGGTGCTAGAAATCGTGGCCGCTTTGAAGTTCAAAGACAGCCTAGGGTTATCCAGTTCTGAAGCCGAGCCAAAGAATTCTAAAAAGTAGCCATTAGCGCGGGGCCCCCTATCTCCGATAGCGACTATCCGTGAAAAAGACGCCGTTGCTGCCCCTTTTTATCATCAGGGTTAAGAGGCAGGTCTGGCGTCTTTTTTATTGCTAGGAATAAGCCGTTAAATCAGTCGAGTTCGTAAGACTTTAAAACTTTGATGAGCGGATGGATGGCCTTTTTGACGACGCCCGGATCGAAGGGGCTCTTCATGCCATCTTTCTTCACCAACGTGACGAAGGGATACTTGCCGCCCATCTTGCAGAGCTTGAGGTAACGCTTCCAGGCTTTGGCGTGGTTCTTGCGGTCGAGGTTGAAGAACTCGAAGGCCATCACTTGAGCCAAAGTATAGTCGATGTAATAGAACGGATTTTCGAAGATGTGGGCCTGGGTGAGCCAACGATGCCCTTCGGCCATATAAGTGCAGCCCTTGTAGCAATCGACCTTATAGGGCGTGTATTTGACTTCGAGGGCGTGCCACTCAGCATCCCGTTCCGCCGGAGTGGCTTCCGGATGGGCGTAGACCCAATGCTGGAACTCATCGACGGTGACGCCATAGGGCAAGAAGGAGATGGATTCCGCTAAGTGCTGATAGCAGTACTTCTTCGGATCGTTAAAGAAGAGATGCATCCAGGGCTCGGCGAAGAATTCCATCGACATCGAATCGATTTCGCAGCTTTCCATCGTGGGGCTACGATACTCGGGGATCTTGATGTTGCGGGCCATATAGGCTTGGAAAGAATGGCCGAATTCGTGGGTGAGGACATCGACGTCCCCGGCCGTGCCGTTGAAGTTGGAGAAGATGAACGGAATCTTGTACTTCGGGAAATAGGTCATGTAGCCGCCCGATTGCTTGCCGGGTTTGGCTTCAAGATCAAGGACGTGGTGATCGACCATGTACTTAAAGAAGAAGGAGGTTTCGGGGGAAAGGTCATCGTACATCGCTTGGGCGTGGGCGATCTTTTCGGCGGTCGTGCCTAAGGGGGTGGGGTTACCATCCTTGAAGGTGAGGGCCATATCGTAGATCTCCGGCTTCTTGATGCCGGTGCGCTTAAACTGCGCTTTTAAAATCTTGGAGGCGAGCGGAGTGACTTCTTCGCGGATCTGTTCGCGGTAGGCCGCGACCATCTCAGGGGTGTAGTCATAACGCGACATCCGGATGTAACCGAGTTCGGTGTAGCTCGGGTAACCGAGTTTCTTCGCCATGGCGGTTCGGACTTTCACGAGTTCATCATAGATGTTCTCGAGTTGATCCTTCATCTGGGTATCGAGATAAGAATAATAGGCATCGCTGGCCTCTTTACGGGTTTCCCGATCGAGATCCTGCATGAATTTGCCCATCTGCGGGAGGTTATAGGTTCCGCCGCGGAAGGGAACTTTGGCCGAGGCGATTAAGGCCCCGTACTTCATTGAAAGGTCGTTCTCTTTTTGGGCTTCGGGGATGATCTTCTCATCAAAGCCTTTGAGGCTGTTTTCGACCATCTGGAAATAGAAGGCGCCGAGTTTCTCAGTGAGATAAGGACGGTAAGGCGAGGCTAATAAGGCTTTTTCAAACTCGAGCGAGGCGGCTTGGACGAGCGGTAAACCCTCGTTCATCTTGTTCATGGCCTTCTCGTAGGTCTTGTTGGTGGTATCGAGGCTATAAAGCACCTGAATATGGGTGACTTCGTTCGAGAGGTTATCGCTGTACTTCGAGACTTTCTTCCAAACTTTGAAGGCGTCTTCTTGCGAGGGGGCCGCTACAAAAGCAGCGGTGAATTCTTTGGTCTTCTTGACGGCGGATTTGATCGAAGGGACCTTCCAAGGCCAAGCTTCGAATGGGGCTAATTCTTTGCTCATGATGTGATGTTTCTCCTTTGTTCATGGCTTTAAGGGTAGAATACTTGCTTTAACCGGATGGGGAACCACCACCGCTTTGTTATGCGGGTGAGTCCGATAGGTTAAGGCGGCTTGCTGGCCTAAGCTGGTCGTCACGAAGTAATATTCGTCTTCGTGGGCGTCGTAACGTAGGCTAAGAAAACCGTGCTGCTTTAAGGTGCGAAGCAATCCTTTGATCCGTTTCGAGGAAAACGAAGTCAAGGAACCGTAGCTCGCTAAAGAAGCGAAGGCAAGCGCTGCGGGACTATCCGTTCCCTGGGCGAGTTCCACCAAAGCGGTGCTTGAGCCCATCTTTCCGGCTTCATTGAGGCCAAGGACAAGGTCAAGTAACTTCAGTTGAGCGCGTTTAGGGACGAATTCCTTACGAGGTCGCTGCAGCATGAGGATATTATAGTGGCCTTCCAGCATTTCGCCATGCTTAAACAATCACTTTTGTTGTTATTTTAAGACTTCGCTCTTACAATAACGCTCGTAAGTTATGGCAGACTCGATTGAAACTCAAATTCAAAACACCCTCGACAAGATCCGTCCCTTCCTCCAGCGCGATGGCGGCGACGTCGAGTATATCGGCTTCAAGGACGGGATTGTTTATGTGCGGATGGGTGGGGCCTGCGAAGGCTGCTCATTGGCCAGCGAAGACATCTCGGCCGGCGTCGAAATTATCCTGATGGAAGAAGTTCCCGGCGTTATCCAAGTCAAGACCACTGAGATCCCTGATGATCTCATGAAAGCCTACGAAGACCGGCAACTTGCCGCCGCCGAAGCCGCCATGAAGAAATAAAGCATCCGAGCCTCGGGTGCTTTTTTGATAACAACAAAAAGCCTGAGCGGTTAGCCCAGGCTTTTAGAGTCAAAATTAGAAAGGAATTACTTCCCTTCTTCTTTCTTCTCTTCTGCCGGTTTTTCTTCCGGTTTATCCGCAGGCTTGTCTTCAGGCTTCTTGTCTTCGGCTTTCGCTTCGACAACGCCATCTTCAGACCAATAGCTCGCCGGAGCGTTGTTCTTGCAGACGTTGATCACATCGAGCACCAAGCCAATCGGCCAAATGACACCCGCGATGATCGTGAACACGAACTTGTTGCCGAAATCTTTAGCGAGAATGCATTTGAAAATGCGGTAGACGATGAAGATCGGTTGGACGAGAATCGCGAAAAGAAGCTTCAGCCCCTTTCCTAAACCATCGACCCACTTAATATAGCCATCCATGTTTTTAGTCCTCCTTTTAAGGACACTATACACCTCTAATACAAACGATAAAGCGTTTTATTATCGGCCAAAATTCCTTAACATTTTTGAAAAGACGCTTTCTTAAGAAAGGGCCCTTACATTTTTTAGGATTTTTAGATGAGGAAATTCTCAGGGCAGGAAGCTAAGACATAACCCTCGCGGTTATAGACGTCTTCCCGGTTGTAGGTGTAGCGGGTGCCATCGAGTTTTCGCATGATGCCCCCCGCTTCGGTAAGGATGATATCGCCGGCGGCGACATCCCATTCCTTGGTGTTAGGCGACATCCGGTAAGAGATCTCGGCCGAGCCATCGGCGATCTTGCAATATTTGATGGCGGCCCCGACCGTCACTTGATGGGTGATCTTGTCGAGGTGTTTCGCGATCAGTCCCTTTTCGGTATCGTTCAGGAAGCTACGCGAGAGCAGGCAAGTCAGCTGATCGGTTTTCTTCGAAACATGAATCGGGGTACGGGTCCCGTCTTTTTCTAAGCGGAACGCCCCTTGGCCTTTGATCGCGTAGTAGGTCACGCCCCACATCGGGATGTTGATTAAGCCCGCCACCACTTCGTGGTCATGGGCTAAGGCAATATTAGTCGTGAACTCGCCATTGCGGGCCACGAACTCTTTGGTGCCATCGACGGGGTCGACGATCCAAATGTCGCGCTTGCTTAAGCGTTCCTTGGTGTCTTTGCTCTCTTCGGTGAGCAAACCATAGTCGGGGAAAGCCCGGCTCAGTTCTTTGCGGATCAAGGCATCCGCGGTTTTATCGGCCGCGGTTACCGGTGAGTTATCGCTTTTGATCTCGACGGCGAACGAGGTCTCGTAAATCTTCTTGATTTCGACTTCGGCATCTTTGGCGGCTTTGAGCATCGCCGCGAGTTGAGCTTCGTACATTAGGGATGAACCTCCGGGACATATTCTACCTTATTTAGGTCGTTAACGACCTCATGATAATCAGGCTTTTGCTGAACTAAGGTGAGACCGGCGGCAAAAAGATGGCCACCACCGCCATATTTCATGGCCACGGGTTGAACGGGATAACCGATTTTGGAACGGAGTTCTCCCCGGACATCGCCTTTCTCGTCGACGGTGAAGAGGCAGAAGATGTTGGTCCCTAGTTTCTCGAGGACGTTAACCATGTTGGACGCATGCTCATAGGAGAGATGCTTTTTAAGGTAATCTTCGCGCTTCAGGAATAAGGAAGCGACTTGGCCATCGATCTCGGCATGGCGGAGCATCCACTTCTCGAAGGCTTTGGTGGCTTCATCTTCGTTGAAGAGGATAGCCAATAAGGATTTAGGCTCGATGCCATAGGGGAAAAGCTCGGCCACAACGTGGAGGGTCTCCTGGGTGGTTCCGAAATATTTGTAATGGCCGGAATCGGTCACGATGCCAACGTAGAGGGCTTCGGCGGCGGCCCGATTGAAAGTGAAACCAAACTCGAAGCCGAACTCGGCGATGATCTCGGCGCAGCTGACTTTGGTGGAATCCACGTAGGAGGGGTAGGCGAATTCCTCGCCCGGGTTGAACATATGGTGGTCGAATTTTGCAAAACTATGGGCTTGAAGAACCCGCTGATCTTCGACGCGGCGCAAGCAAGAGACGTCGACTAAGATCGCTAAGGATTTTTGGATGGTCTTTAGGTCGATGGAATCCATGGTCGCAATCCGGCCGAGCATCGAGGGGAGGCCACTACCGACCGCATAAACCTTTTTATTTGGGAAGGCGGAACGGATGATTTCCCGCAAGCCGATTTGGCAGCCATAGCAGTCGCCATCGGGAAGCCCGTGTCCAAAGATCGTGATAATGTCGTTCTCTACGATGAGGCGATAGATTTCTTGGAGTTCCGGTTTCATGAAAGTCTTATAGATTACTCTTTCTTTGGATAGGCGCAAGAGTCAATTGAGAAAATCGTTAACAAGGTGAAAAAGAAAAGCTTCCCTTTCGGGAAGCCTTGCTTGGTTTTTTGAAGAAAAAGACTCAGTAGGTGTCGGTGTCTTTCTTGATGCCAAGGAGTTCGGCGGCATCGGCCGGTTCGCCTTTCGGCTCAACGCCTTCGCCATCGGTCGCCGGGGCTTCTTCGCTCTCTTTGGGGATATCTTTGCCTTCAACGGCGGCATTGTATTCCTTCTCTTCTTCGGCGTCCTCGCTATCCTCATCGCCCTCTTCGACGTCGCTATAGACGTCTTGGACATCGATGTGGACTTGCTCGTACTTGTGACGGGTCCGTAAATCCCAGGTGTTATCGCCTAAGGCCACGAAGCGACCATCGAGCGAGAGGTCGGTATAGAAATGACCGATCCGGGCTTTCTGCTCGTCATCGCTTAATTCCTTCTGGGCGACCACTTGTTTCCAAAGGTCGGCAAAGGGCATTTCTTTCTTCGATTTGCTTAAGACATCATAGGCGATGTCCAACATGCTGTTTTCTGAAGCCATAATAGAGATTCCTTTCTTTCTCTTTTCACATCTTGTCGGGGGCGCTCACACCTAGGAGTCCTAAGGCGTTTTCGAGCACGATCATGCAACTCTTGACGAGAGCAAGCCGAGAAGATGTTAAGGGGAGATTGTCGCGGTCAATGACGCGGCAGGCGGCGTAGAACTCATGAATGAGCGTCGCGAGCTTTTGGATGTAACCCGCCACTTTGTAGGGGGCTCTTTCCTTGGCCGCAGCCTCTATCATACTAGGAAAATCATTCAGGTGTTTAAGAATCGACATCTCGCTTTCTTCTTTTAAAAGCGGAGCTTTGGGGTCGATGGCGATGTCGCTAGAAAGCTCGAGGAGCGAATGGCAACGGGCGTGGGCGTATTGAGCGTAGTAGACCGGGTTGGAATTGCTTTGCTCCATCGCAAGGTTGAAGTTGAAGTCGAGGTGGCCGGAAGCCGAACGCTCGACGAAGAAATAACGAACGGCGTCTTTGCCGACATCGGCGACGAGTTCGCGGTGGGTGATCGATTTGCCCGTCCGTTTGCTCATCTTGACTTCTTGGCCGTCTTTGAAGACCCTAACGACCTGAACCAGCTCAAAATCGATGCAGCTTTCGGGGTAGCCCTTCATCATCAGGGCGCTCTTCATCCGGTTAAGATAACCGTGGTGATCGCTGCCTAAGACATCGATCAGCAAATTAAAGCCGCGGGCCATTTTGTCATAGTGGTAGCAGATATCGGGCATGAAGTAGGTGTATTGGCCATTGCTCTTCACGATCGGGCGGTCCTTATCATCAAGGAAAGCGCTGGTCTTTAAGAACGTCGCGCCATCTTGAACGTAGGTGTAGGGACTTAAGCTCTTGATCGTGTCGGGGATGGTCGAGCCTTTGCGGATGTCGGATTCGTAGGAAAAGATATCCCAATGCACGCCGAAATCGGACATGTCTTTCTTGATCTTGGCAAGTTCGTGGTCGATGCCGAAGCGGATGAAGAAATCATGGGATTGGGTCGAATCCACGAGGTATTTATCGCCGTATTGGTCTTTGATTTCCTTGGCTAAATCGATGAGATCGACGCCATGGTAGTCGTCTTCGCCTAGCGCCAGCGGTTCACCGAATTGCTCATGGTAGCGGGCGCGGATGCTGTGACCGAGGTGTTCGATTTGGTTGCCGCAATCATTGACATAATATTCGCGGGTGACATCGTAGCCCGCGGCCGTGTAGAGGTTGCAAATGCAATCGCCGATGGCGGCGCAGCGGGTATGACCTAAGTGAAGGTCGCCCGTCGGATTCGCCGAGACGAATTCCACATCGATCTTGAAATTCTTTTTAGCGCCTTGGCCATAGGCTTTGCCTTGGGCAAGGACTTTGGCGACGACTTCGGTGAGACTATCTTTCTTCAAAAAGAAGTTCACGAAGCCTGGTCCCGCCACTTCGATCTTTTCGATGACGGGCGAGTGAGCCCCGTTAGCGATCGCCTGGGCGATATCGCGCGGGTTCTTTTTCAACGTTTTAGCGTATTTCAAAGCGACGTTAGTGGAGTAATCTCCATGCACGGGGTCTTTGGAATGTTCAATGACGATGTCGGAAGGCTGGAGGGTGAGCCCCAGGTCTTTCACCGCCGAAAGAATCGCATTTTTAAGTTCGGTTTCGTTATCCATACGTCAAGTTATTCCTGATCTTCGTCTCCCGAAGGCTGTTCTTGCACATCGCTAACCAGCAGCACCACCGCACTCGCGCGGATGGCTAAACCACTTCCGACGGCATCAAGGCCTTCGTTGGTCATGGCTTTCACGGAGATGGCATCGACATCGACTTCGAGGAGATCGGCTAAATTCTGCTTCATGGAGCCGATATACGGGGCGAGCAGCGGCTTTTCGCAGCAGACGGAAACATCGAGGTTGTTCACCGCGAAGTTTCTTTCCTTCATCATGGTCATGACCCCTTGGACGATGGTCGCGGAATCCGCGTTCTCCCATTTGCGGTCATGCGTCGGGAAATATTTGCCGATGTCGCCTAGCGCCAAAGCGCCTAAGATCGCATCGCTCACGGCGTGGTAGACCACGTCGGCGTCGCTATGGCCGAGCAAACCCTTTTCGTAGGGGATTTTCACGCCGGCGAGAATCAAATCGCGATTGACCACCAACTGGTGGATGTCTTCGCCATAACCGATTCTAAATTTTTCCATAATCACACATTGAACCTGAAGAAGACGACATCGCCGTCTTTCATCAGATAGTCCTTTCCCTCCATCCGGAGTTTGCCTGCGGCTTTCACCGCATCTTCCGAGCCGAGTTTCCTCAGCTCTTCAAAGTCGTAGCATTCGGCTTTGATGAAACCTTTTTGGAAATCGCTGTGGATGATGCCCGCGCATTCGGGGGCGCTCATGCCATTGCGGAACGTCCAAGCGCGGCATTCATCTTTGCCGCAGGTGAAGAACGTCGAGAGGTTGAGCAAGCGGTAGGCCGCTTTCACCAACTTATCAAGGCCCGACTCGCTCGCGCCGAGGGATTCGAGGAATTCCTTGCGTTCGGCGGGTTGAAGCTGACTGATTTCGTATTCGATTTGGCAGGAGACGGGGATGCACTGAGCCCCTTCGCTCTCCGCGATGGCCTTCACGGTTTGATAGTGTTTGCAGTGATCAAGGTCGGTGTAATCGCTATCGGCGACGTTGGCGACATAGATGATGGGCTTAAGGGTCAGCAAGAAGAAATTCTTACGGGCGTAGTCCATCTGCTCTTGGCTCAAGCCTTGGACGAGGCGGGCAGGTTTGCCCTGGCCTAAGAGGTCTTTGAGCGGGTTCAAGATCGCCATTTCATAGGCGGCTACCTTATCGTGGGCCACCCGAGCTTTGATGTCTTGTTTGGCGATGCGGTTAACGACCATATCGTAGTCGGACATTGAGAGTTCGATCGCGATCGTTTCGATGTCGCGGGCCGGATCAACGCTATTTTCGACGTGGATGATTTCCGAAGATTCGAAGCAGCGAACCACTTCGCAGATGGCGTCGCATTCGCGAATCGCCGCGAGGAATTGGTTGCCTAGGCCTTCGCCTTTGGAGGCGCCTTTGACCAGGCCGGCGATATCGTAGAATTCAAACGTCGCATTGATCTTGCGTAAAGGGTGGAACATGTCGGTGAGGAAATCGAGCCGCTCATCGGGGACCACCACGACGCCCGTGTTGGGGTTGATGGTCGCGAAGGGATAGTTTGCCGCTTCGACATGCGAATTCGTAATCGCGTTGAATAGGGTGGATTTGCCAACGTTGGGCAAACCGACGATGCCCGCTTTTAATGCCATGATGTAATACTGCTTCCTTTGGTGCATTGAGATTGTATCTCAATAGGCGGAGATTAACTAGGGAGAGAAGTAAGAAAAAGCCCCGACAATTAAGCGGGGCTTGGAAGTTAACTAACGAATTAGTCGATCTTCTTAATGTTCGCAGCACGCGGGCCGCGCTCAGACTCTTCGACGTCGAATTCTACATGCTCGCCAGGTTCGGCGGTCTTGTAGTCGTCCATCAAAAGGGCAGAGTAATGGAAGAAGACATCACGGTTATCCTCAGTGTGGATAAAGCCGTAGCCTTTTTCCTTGTTGAACATTTTGACTGTTCCCTTCATGAAACTCCTAACCTTCCTGATTCGTTAACCTTTTAAGGGGCTAACTCACCGTGGATAACTATACCACCCTAAAAACGGGTTTGCTATAACTTTTTGATGTGCCGAAAAGGCTAGTATTCATGGGGTAAATCGGGCTTTAGAAAGAAATATTCGGATAAAGAGGGAAACAAAAAGGAAGGTTCCTAGGGTAAAACCGCCCATCGCCAATAACGGGTTAAAGGAAATCCTAAAAGGAGAAACGCTATTGAAGGAAGAGGCGATGTAGCCATGAATCAGGGCCTCGGAAAGCAGCATCGACGCTAAGCTGACCCCGAGGGCAAGCCCGCAATAACAGGCGCATTCTGCGGCATAACTTCGGGCGATATCGCTTCGAGAAATGCCCAGCACATAAAGAAGATAAGCTTCGCCTTTGTTCTCCGCCACCGCCACCATCATCACGATGATGAAGAGCAAACTAGAAATCACTAAGGCCACCAGCGAAAAAGCCAAGAGGATCATCCCGACATAATCGGTCGTGCTCGCGATCGATTTCACGATGCTTTGACTCGGATCGACAAAATGATAATTAGGCATGGCTTTGGCGAGCCTAGATAAAACCTCCGCGTTCGCGGTTTTGTCTTTCGTCGTGAAGATCACGTTGGTGGGTTCTAGCAAAAATGAAGACATCCCTAAGGCATCGCGGAAGTAATCGATCGTCCAATCTTCAATGCCATAGAGAACGGAGCGCTCATTGCTCACCACTCCCACCACTTTGAGGTAGCCTCTCGAAAAATTCCGAATCAGGTAATCCCCTTCTTCGCGGCTACTCGTCTCCGCGGCGACGTAGACTTCCTTAGGCTGGCCCCAGGCTTCATAAAGCGATGAGGACAAGGCCACTTCTTCGATCCCTTGGGGTAAGCGGCCTGAGGTTAATCCCCGGAAATCGCTGGAGAAAGATAGACCGCCCGAAGCGCTCTTCAAGAAATAGCCATCGACGGTGCCTTCGGGCAAAGCGATGTCCAAACCCGCGTCTTTTTTAAGAACGTTACTATAGCCATCGCTAATGGTATCGATGGTCTCTTCCTTTTGGCAGAGGAAAAACTTTTGGGCAAAGCCCATCATGAGGGAAGAGGGATAAGCGTAGTAGGACCCCGAGGTGCAAATTAAGCGCGAAACGATCTCTTGACTCAGGGATTGGGCTTTCAGGATATCGCGATAAGGAATCGAGGTTTTATCCGCCAAGTAGACATAAGCCCGTTTTAAAGGGCAAACCTCCCCGACCGGGCAATGGGTTTGGTCATAGGATCCCGACGGCCGTTCAAAGATGTCGCTAGCAAGCAAGGGGTCTTCGCGGAGGTCCTTCAATAAGGGGGCGAGTTCTTGCTTAGCCTCAAGATAGAAGACTTTGTTCATGATCCAAGGGAGGCTATGGTCTTCATGGTCAGAACTAGGGAAACGCATCGACTCTTCAAAAAGATAGGAAGTCCAATGATGATTGAGGTGATAGATGGTCGGAACGTTTGCCGCGGTCACCCCCACCACCTTAAAAAGCTGCTCATCTTCGTACTGCCAAGCATAATGGGCCAATTTGAAAATGGCGGGGAGGCCATGGGAACGGATATAGAGGCCAAGGGCTTCGTAATTTCTTAGTATTTGCAAGCCAAAACATAAGTTGGTCATGCTGGCAAAAGGCAGCCCGAGCACGATCTGGTCATTTTCCATGATCTTGGGTTTCTCGGGATAATAATGCAAATCGGGATAATCATCGAGCCAAAGGTAGTCGTTGCACGTCCGAATCGAAAAGGAAGGCAGTACGATTTCCTTGCTGTTGTGGGGAATAACCAGTTCGTTTTTGTCGCAATAAAAGGACTCAAAATCCACCAGATAGGAGGTGCCGTAATCTTTCACCTCATCGTAACGGGAACAGAGTTCTTGAACGTGCGTTAACGGAGCCGAATAAACCTGGGAAAAAGGATTGGCCACCGGATTGAGGGGGCTCATGACGATTTGGTTGGCCGCGACCAAAGAAGAAAAAGCGCCTTCAAGCTCCCCGTGGATGGAATTGGACACGAATAAGGAGAGACCTAAACCCAGCAAGCCGATCGCAATCGCCGTTTCGGAAATGAGGCTACGAAGCTTTTTGGCCCGGAGAAGATGGAAAGCATGCTTAAAGAGGAAAAGGCTCGAAAGGCGCGGGGTTTTCTTTGGATAATTGAGGTCAACGCTGAGCGGCGAAGGCAAGGTTTCGTCCTTTTTGAGCAAGGCTTCGCCCGAGAGATGTCCATCGTGAATGCAAAGGATGTAGGCGGCATAGCGTTCCACGAGTTTGCGGTCATGGCTCACCACCAAAACAAGTTTATGTTTAGCGATGGCCTTCATCAGTTCAAAGACCAGGGTGGCGTTATGTTCGTCTAAGGCTCCGCTTGGTTCATCGCAAAGGAGCAAGTCGGGGTCGTTGGCCAAGGCGCGAGCAAAGCAGATCCGCTGCTTCTCCCCGCCCGATAGATTGGATACCTTTTCATTGGCTCGATCTTGCAAACCGACGAAAGAGAGCAAGTCGAGGGCTTTGCGTTTCTTGAGGGTGGGGCTGGCATTAGAAAGGGCGTCCAGCGGCAGCAAGACGTTGGTGAGGGCGGTCTCAAGCTCAAGCAAATTAAAGCTTTGGAAGACATAGCCGATGTTCCGTAACCGGAACTCGGAGCGTTGCTTTTCGCTTAAATGCCGCAGCTCTTTCCCTTTGATAATGCAGGAACCGCTATAGCCCGAATCGAGGCCGCTCACGATGTTGAGCAAAGTGCTTTTCCCCGAACCGGAGGCTCCGACTAAGCCGATGAGCCCCACCCGGGGAAAGTCGACGTCGACATCGCTAAGAACCGTTTGCTTGCCGAATTTACGGTAGACATGGATCAATGAGAGCAAAGGGTTTTTCATTCGTCTTTAAGCTCCTCCGATAAGGGCATCCGTTTTAAGGAAGCCAGCGGGATCGAGCTTGCTAAATAAGCTAGAAGCATCGCAAAAAGGATCAGCAAAATCTCGAGGGCTCCCCGGTAACCTAAGAAGGACAATAAGGGAATCTGAATGAGATCTTTTAACTTAAAACGGAAAGCGATTAGCCCGTTCAATCCCCGTTCCACTGCCGGAGCTAATAGCAAGGCCGAAACGGCCGAGACTAAGGCGACGCTCACCGACTCATTGATATAGATGTTGGAAAGTTCGTTATCCCGGGCGCCTAATGCGAAGAGGATGGCGGTTTCCTTTTTCCGCGATACGAAATTGCTATAGCTCGTCATCGCGATGATGAGGCTGACGCCGATGAGGGCGATGCCGACGAAGACGATGAGGGAAAGCGAGAACGCGCTCGTGAGCTGCCAAAAGGCCTGCTTCACGCTATAGCAGGAGGAGTCGATGGCGATGAGCGAACCGGAGTTCAATAAAGCGGCAATGGCATCATCGAGTTTTGGGACTTCCTTGGTCTTATGAATGAACAAGAGGTAACCATAATTGGCGATGGGGTCATCGTTGCCGCAGAGGTCATAGAGGTTATCAATCGTGATAGCCTTCCCTAAGGCCTGGCTGATATGTTCTAAGGGCAGGCTGGCAAATAAGCCGGCCAAAGCGGAGTAGGAATAGTAAACTTTCGGGCCATTGAGGAAGGAAAACTCATCCACCACCCCCACGATTTGAAAGTGAAAGGCTAAGGCTCCACTATCTTTGACCCCGCCATAGGAAACGCTGTATTCGTTGCTGAGGGCGAGCCTGGAGTTAAGGACATCGTTACCATAAAGATCGGCGAATTCTTGGTTCACCAGCACCGAAACGAGGTCATTGGTTTTGGGGGCTGTTCCTTGGACGAGGAGATCGTTTCCCCCTTCGGACAAGGTGAGATCGTAGACCGGCAAGAAAGAGACGGGGTCTTGCTTCGTTTCATTGAATTCATAGGCCAAATAGTTCGGCAAAAAATAAGAATAATCATTCTCGAGACTCACCGATTCGAGATTGGCCAAGGCGTCTTCGGCCTCATTTCTTTGCGGGCGGACTTGGCGGACGAGTTTTAAAGGAGAGTTTTCGATTTCCACATAGGTCTTCTCCGAGATGCGGGCGCTTTGATATTCGAGCGATTGGCTGGCTTGCTCTTTTAAAGAGGCGGTGCTGCCAAGATAAAAACCCAAAGCGACGAGCAAAGAAATTAAGCCCAAAGTCCCGGCGAAATAAGCGACGGTGTTCTTCCAAAAGTTCCGTTTGAAGTTCCGTCCCGTGAAGAAACCCGTCCAATGGCGGCCATAGCTCCGATTTATTTGGGGTTTGGGGGTCGTTGACGCTATGGCGGGAGTGAGGTCAATCACCCGAGCGGCTTTCACTTCGATGACTCTTTGGGCGTAGGAAGCGATGAGGTCTTCGTTATGGCTGACGAAGATTACGAGGCGGTCTTTGGCAATCTCTTGCAGCATCCCCATCACGAGCTCCGAGCTTTTGAAGTCGAGGGCCCCCGTCGGTTCATCGGCCAAAATGATCTTGGGATCGTTCATGAGGCTGCGCATGATGGCCACCCGCTGCTTCTCTCCGCCCGACAAGGTATCGACATCGCGTTTCTTGAGGGCAGTTAAGCCAAAACGCTCAAAAAGAGCATCCACCTTCCCCTTAATTTTGCTTTTGGATTGGCCAGAAAGCACTAAGGGCAGGCTCACGTTGAACTCCGCGGAGGCCCCGGCGATCAAATTGTAGTGTTGAAAGACCGTGGCCACTTCATGCAGATGAAAGACGCTGAGGCGTTTGCCCTTGATCCGCGTTAAATCTTTGCCCGCGAAATACAAATGCCCTTCATCGGGGCTAAGGAGTTTCGCCATGAGGTTGAGCAGCGTGCTTTTTCCTGACCCCGATTTGCCTTTGATGGCAACTAGCCCGCGGTCCCCAAAAGATAAAGTCACGTGACGGATCGCCCAAAACTGGCTCTGGCCTTGGCCAAAGGATTTGCCGACGTTTTGCAGTTCGAGTAACGCCATCAAAAAGCCCCCTACTTCTAAATAGGGGGCAATTGGGCAAAAGGGGCTATTTTTCGATCGGGCCGCTATGATGGGCGATCACTTTTTTGATCTTGCCATTGAAGGCATCGCGGTCGAGCATGATGACGTTTCCGCAGCCCAAGCACTTGATTTTGACATCGGCTCCCACCCGAACGATTTGGAAGCGTTTGCTATGGCTTGAACACGGATGCGGTTTCTTCATCTCGACTTCATCGTAGAGGGCGATTTCCGGCGGCGTCACCATGGCTGATCTTCCATTTTGACCGCGGCCGGAACTTTCGGTAAGCCTGGCATGGTCATGATTTTCCCGGTGAGGGGAACGATGAAGTTCGCCCCGGCTGAGAGATTAACTTCGCGGATGGTGATGGTAAAGCCGCGCGGGGCGCCTAAAACGAGGGGATCGTCCGTGAGCGATTGCGGAGTCTTGGCCATACAGATATAGGCTCCGCCAAAGCCGAGATCCTCATAGCGTTTGATCTGCTCAAGCGCTTTATCGGTGTAGACGACATTACCTGCCCGATAGATCTCTTTGCAGATGGTCTCGATCTTGGTTTTGATGGGCGACTTGAGTTCATAAAGCGGATGATAGTTGCTCTTCTCGCTCTTCAGCATCGCCTGGACTTTTTTGGCGAGTTCAACCGAGCCTTCCCCGCCTTTATTGAAGCCATCCAAGAAGGCATATTGATAGCCTTTTTGGTCGCACCACTTCTCGATATAGGCGATTTCCGCCGGCGTATCTTGAGCGAAATGGTTAATGGCCACAACGACGGGCAAACCATACTTCTTGATGTTTTCGAGGTGAGTCTCAAGGTTGATCATGCCTTTAGCGAGGCAATTCAAATTCTCAACCGCGAGATTGTCGAAAGCTTCGCCGCCGTGCATCTTGAGGGCGCGGATGGTCGCGACCATGACGACGAGCGAGGGCTTAATGCCCGCGACCCGGCATTTGATGTCGAGGAACTTTTCAGCGCCGAGGTCAGCGCCGAATCCGGCTTCCGTGACCACGATCGGGGCGAGTTTGAGCGCGAGTTTGGTCGCGATGATGGAATTGCAGCCATGGGCGATATTGGCAAAGGGCCCGCCATGGATGAGAACGGGGTTGTTCTCTAAAGTCTGAACGAGGTTTGGCTTCAGGGCTTCCTTCATCAGCTTCATGATGGCGTGGCTGATCCGCAAATCGCCAACCGTCACCGGCTTATCATCGCGGGTATAGGCCACGATGATCCGGCACACGCGGTCATGGAAATCATTTTCGTCTTTTGCGAGGCAAAGAATTGCCATCATCTCGCTAGCGACCGTGATGACGAATTGGTCATGGCGAGGGGCGCCTTTAGGGTCATCCTGCCCCACCGTGATGGAACGTAGGGCCCGGTCGTTCATGTCCATGGCCCGAGTCCAGACGATGCGATTCGGATCGATGTTGAGCGGATTGCCCTGATAGATCGAGTTATCGATGATCGCGGAAATAAGGTTGATCGAACTGGTTAAGGCATGCATATCCCCCGTGAAATGGAGGTTGATGTCTTCGGCCGGGGCCACTGAGGCTAGACCGCCGCCAGTCGCGCCGCCTTTGATGCCAAAGACCGGACCTAAGGAAGGTTCGCGCAAAGCGAGCATGGCTTTTTGGCCGATCTTGCCAAAGCCTTCGGTCAAAGCGATCGAGGTCGTGGTCTTGCCTTCTCCGGCTTTCGTCGGAGTGATGGCGGTGACCAAAACGAGCTGACCATCAGGTTTATCTTTTATGGCTTCGTATTCGCCCGGTTCAATCTTGGCTTTCAAATGGCCATAGAGTTCTAAGAATTCGGCGTTGATACCGGCTTTTTTGGCGATATCTTCAATCGGTAAAAGGGACATGGGGGTGACCTCCTAAAAAATTACAAGTAATAGATTAGTCTTCTTGAACGATTTTGGCTAGGGATAAAATGACAACACTGTCAATCAAAAGGCCGGCTTCGCTAGGAACCATCATCATCGAAGCGGGCGTCGCCCCCTTCACGAGCGGGGTTTCTTCCGAGCAAACGACCGGAATCCGCTTCAGGTCGATTCCTTCGTGGCGATAGAGGCTCCGCATCTTTTTGGCGAGGGGGTCATTCTGAGTTTTCTCAAGGACGCTGACTTTGACCAGCGCCGGATTGAGCCGATTAGCCATCCCGAGGCAACTGATAAAAGGGATTTGATGGGCGAGCGCATATTGGGCGAGCGCCATCTTAGCGGGGATATCGTCAATGGCATCAACGAGATAATCGAAACCTTGAAAGTCATGTTTTTGGAAAAAGGAGGCATCCACCGCTTCGCTGATTAAGGCGATATCCGCTTCAGGATTAATCCCCATAAAGCGATGCCGAGCGGCTTCGGTCTTCAGTTGGCCAACCTCGGCTTGCGTAAAGAGAATTTGGCGGTTGAGGTTGCTCGGATCCACCCGATCAAAATCGATGAGGCTAAGGTGGCCAACGCCCGAGCGGACGAAGCCTTCTGCGGCTGTCCCGCCGACGCCGCCCAAACCGAAAACAGCGACACGGGCCTGCTGAAGTTGGTTAAAACGGTCGGGTCCTAGAAGCAAAGTGTTTCGAGCAAAGATGGGGTTCATGCTTGCCTCTTAAGTATAGCCAAGATTTCGGAAGAGGAGCTGACCCACGTGATGTCAAATTGATGCCGGAAAAAGGTTTCTTGGCGCTTGATGTAATGCCGGGTCGCTTCTTTGATGGCGTTCTTGGCTTCTTCTAAAGAGATCTGGCCATCGAAATAGGGATAGAGTTCCTTGACGCCGATCGCGTTAAAGGCGTGGGGAGTCCGGCCATACTTGGCGATAAGTCTCTGGTCTTCTTCAACGAGGCCATCTTTGAACATTTGATCGACCCTCGCCTCCACCGCCGGATAAAGGTTTTCCCGTTCGCTCGCTAGACCGAAAAAGAGGGTCGGATAAAGCGGTTCATGATGTTGCTCCGCCAACAAAGCGGTTTTGCTTTTCCCGGAAGCCAGGATGATCTCAAGGCTTCGCAGAACCCGTTGACGGTTATGCGGATGGAGTTTACTCGCTTCGATAGGATCGCGTTTCGCGAGTTCCTGATAGAGGGCCTCATCGCTATAAGCTTCGTAGGCGCTAAGGTCGATTTTGGGGTAATCGGTGAACTGATAATCGTATAAACCCGCCCGAATATAGAGGCCGGTTCCCCCGGCGATAATCGGAGTATGGCCTCGGGCTAAGACATCCTTAAGGCAAGCCCGCAAATCCTTTTGATACGTCGCGACATCGTAGTTGCTCGTTAACGGCACAAAATCAAAGAGATGATGGGGAACGCTATTACGCACATCTAAGCTCGGTTTCGCGGTCGCGATAGCCAGTTCTTGATAAACCTGAAAAGCATCCGCATTGATCACTTCGCCATCGATGGCCTTGGCAAGTTCCACCGCCAGGGCGCTTTTGCCTGAGCCGGTGCAGCCGGTGAGGACGAGAATCATTGGAGGGCCTCACTCACGCTTTTAAGCAGCACCGCCACTTCATCGTGGAGGGCTTCATAGTTCTTGACGAGGGGATGCTCATGGTAACGTTTCATCAGGTCATCGTATTTCTTTTTGGCGGGAAGGTACTCCTCGGGATGAACTTTCGAAAGCGAAACGGCTTGGCGCTCCGCCTCTTTGATCTCTTGTCGAAGGGCGAGGATGCTCGGATCTTGCTCAAGGGCGGCGGAGGTCGCTAAAAATTCGGCGATGACCGGTTCTTGCTTCAAGGAAGAGGCTAAAGCCTTAGTCAGACTCAAGATGGGGTCTTCAACGAGTTCACCGATCATCGAAAAGGCATGGTCCTCAATGATTTTCACGGGGACGATGAGGCCGCGGAGATACTCCGGTCCTTTGAAATTCACGAGTTTATTGCTTTCGGTATAGCCTGAAAGCATGGCTTCGTCTTTCTTAGAAGGACCATCCACCAAAACGTTATAGGTTCGGCCCAGCATCAAGGCGCTGTGGGACATGACCGAGGCTTCGATGACTTTGAGCAAGCGATCGAACCGTGCATGTTTATCCTGATCGGAGACGTTATCTTTGATCGCGGCGGCGGGCGTCCCTTTTCGCGGCGAATAGATGAAGGTGAAAGCCGCGTCGTAGTTCACAATCTGGCAAAGGGATAACGTGTCTTCAAATTGGGCGAGGCTTTCATTGGGGAAGCCCACGATGATGTCGGTGGTGATCGCCACCCCGGGGATCTTCTCGCGAATTCGTCTCACGAGGTCTAAATATTGCTCGCGGGTATAGCGGCGTCCCATCTCTTTCAAGATCTCATCATTGCCCGATTGGACGGGGAGGTGGATGCATTTCATGATGTTGGGGTAGCGCTGAATCACGTCGAGCATCGCATCGTTGAAGTCCCAGGGGTGAGAGGTCATAAAGCGTAAGCGCGGCACGCCGAGCTTCGCCACCGCTTCTAAGACATTAGCAAAGGAAGTCCCATCGTGGAAATCCTTGCCATAGCTATTGACGTTTTGGCCGAGCAAAGTGATCTCCTGATAGCCATCGGCGATGAGCTGGCGGCATTCTTTGAGGATGTCTTCTAACGGCCGGCTCCGTTCCCGACCTCGGGTATAAGGGACGATGCAATAGGTGCAGAATTTATCGCAGCCGTAGCTGATATTGACGAACGCTTTATAGGGATCGAGGCGGATCGAGGGCAGATTCTCGACGATATCGCCCGGGAAGGAAAGTACCTTTACCAGGTCTTTCTTCCGCTCCAAATGCTCGGCGATGAGATTTAGGATCTCCGGAACGTTATGGGTTCCGAAGATGATGTTGACGTAGGGATAGCTCGTCATCAGTTTTTCGGCGAGTTTCTCTTCTTGCATCATACAGCCGGAGACGCAGAGGATGAAGTCCTTGTCTTTTTGGTGATTCTCTTTGAACTTGCCGATTTCGCCATAGACTTTGTCTTCGGCGTTCTCGCGGACGGCACAGGTATTGATGATGACCAAATTCGCGGCTTTTTCGTCCGCGGTCTTGCTGAATCCAGCCAATTCGAGGTAGCCGGAAAGCACTTCTTCATCGCGGACGTTAGCTTGGCAGCCGAACGTCTTGATCAAGTACTTCTTGCCGGGGGCAAATGCCTTCACCGAGGCGGGTACGACCACGTCTTGGCGGATGAGTTTGGCCTTCTCCACGCGGGAACGGGCCAATTTCATCTCGGGCAAACTTTCAATGATGCAGCGACTCATGACATCTTCTTTCCATCCAAATAGGATAACGCTTTGATGCTTCTAGCGCGACCGCTGAGCTCATCGATATCGATCACGACCGCATTGACGAGCTTCGGAGCGTTTTCATCGATCTCAAAGAGCGAAGCTTGACCAAAGAGGATTTTATTCATGACCGAATTCTTTTCAAAACCAATGATGCCGCCAAAAGCCCCGCACATGCCGATATCGCTGATATAGGCGGTGCCATTGCTCAGGACGTGGGCATCGTTGGTCTGCACATGGGTATGGGTCCCGACCAAGGCGCTAACTTTGCCATCGAAGGCATAACCCATGATCTGCTTTTCGCTGGTGGATTCAGCGTGGAAATCAACAATGTGGACCAGAGTAGGCTCGTTGAGAATCAATTCGCTAAGCGAGGTATAAGGGCTCGCCACGGTTTCTTTGAGGAAGGCTTGGCCAAGGACATTCGTAACCCGGACATCGGTGCCGTCGCAATCGAAAACAGAGGATCCCGAACCATGGTCATAATTGATGAGGTTCAAGGGGCGGATAAGGCCATCGGCATCCTCAATATAGTCATCGATCTGCTCTTTGCTGTGCCAGTGATTGCCCAAGGTGATGGCGTTGATGCCGGCATCCATGAGCTCGCGGTAATTGCCCTCAGTGAGGCCTTTGCCATGGCTCGCGTTCTCGCCATTGGCGATCACGAAAGCAATGTCGTATTCCTTGACTAAAGACGGCAAAAGGGAGGACACGGCCTCGCGGCCAATCCTCCCAACAATGTCACCGAAGAATAGAATTTTCATCGGGGTTTAAGCCCCTTTCTAAACCGAGGTTATTTCGCGGTCTCGGTCGCCCGGTATTCACGGATCACGCTGACCTTGATTTGGCCAGGGTAGGTCATTTCGTTCTCAATCTTCTCGCGGAGCTGCTGCGCCATCACGACGGCATCGGCATCGCTGACTTTATCAGGGATGACCATGACGCGGATCTCACGGCCGGCCTGTAAGGCGTAAGCCTGAGCCACACCGTCGAAGCCTTTGGCGATGGTCTCGAGTTGATCGATACGTTTAATGTAGGTTTCAAGGGTTTCAGAACGAGCGCCCGGACGAGCCGCTGATAAGGTATCGGCTGCAGCGACGAGGTGAGCGATGACCGAAGTGGCCTCAACATCGCCATGGTGCGATTCGATCGAATTGATGACGACATCGGGTTCGCCGTATTTGCGGGCGAGTTTGCTGCCGAGTTCGACGTGGGAGCCTTCTTGCTCGAAGTCGACCGACTTGCCGATATCGTGGAGTAAACCAGCGCGTTTGGCCAAGGATTGATCAAGGCCTAATTCCGCGGCCATGATGCCAGTGAGATAGGCGACTTCCATCGAGTGGTCGAGGGCGTTCTGGCCATACGAGGTCCGATAATGGAGACGGCCAACGTAATTGAGGAGTTCGCGGTTGATCTTCGGTAAGCCCAATTTGAAGGCGGCTTCTTCACCGTACTTCTGGGTCGATTCATCAACTTCCTTCTTGCACTTGGCCACCACTTCTTCAATGCGGCCCGGCTGAATGCGGCCATCCTTGACGAGGTATTCGAGGGTCCGGCGAGCGATCTCGCGGCGGATCGGATCGAAGCAAGAGACGGTGATGACTTCGGGGGTGTCGTCCACGACGAGGTCAACGCCAAGTTGGGTTTCTAGGGCGTGAATGTTCCGACCTTCGCGGCCGATGATGCGGCCTTTCATATCGTCGCTAGGAAGGGCGACGACCGAAACGGTGCGCTCAGTGGTAACGTCTTGAGCATATTTAGCGCAAGCTAGAGCGAGCAAATCGGTCGCTTTAGCTTCGGCGGTATCGCGGGCTTCATCCTCTTGGTTCTTGATGTAGGCGGCGATTTCGGTCGACATCTTGGCTTCGACGCGGCTCATGATTTCGTCATGGGCTTCCTTAGTGGACATGCCCGAGACTTTTTCAAGTTCGGCGATGATGGAATTGATCTTGGCATCGAGTTCTTGCTGCTTCTTATCGGCGGCGGCGAGTTTCTCGGTCAACTGATCGTTTTTGGCATCGAGGGTGTTCTCTTTTTGAACGAGGGCGGCATCGCGTTGGTCGATGGCTTGTTCCCGTAAACTCAACTTCTGTTCTTCGCCGGCGAGTTCGCCTTTGCGAGCCCGGATGTCGTTATCGGCTTGCTGACGGGCCTCGAAGGCGGCTTGCTTAGCATCAATCTCGGCGTTCTTGGTGATGCGCTCCGCCTTGATTTGGGCGTCGCGGAGAATCTGCTGGGCGTTGTGGTCGGCGTTCTTGGTCTTGCTCCCTAAAATGAGCTTAACAATAAAGAACGTTGCGACAGCGCTTAAGACGACGGCCCCGCAGAGGATTCCAATCCAAGCGCCTACGGATAAAGCATCGATCACTACTAGATTTTTTAGCATTTATTTGCTCCTTTAAATAAACCCTTAAAGGGACTCATCACCCTACGGAAAAACCGATTGATTATTTAGTTTATCTTAATGGCCTATGGCCGATTACGAAGACCCAAACGACAATCTATGGGTGGTAAGTACCTTACGGTACAGCGTTTATTGTATCAACAATCAATTTCAATTGATAGATTGATTAGCGCAAAATCTCGGAACCTTGGAAGGTAAAATAGGAGAAATGATAGCCGCTCTTAGTGATGCCAAAATTGATGTAATAAGTCGTGGTATCGTCCAGGCTGGAGACGCCCGTAAACCACAAATTCAATGACACGGGGTTCTTATATTGCAGGCGACCATACCCCAGCCAAGAGTTGCTTAAGGCATTGGTCTTTTCGCGGTCGAGATAGGATTTTCCGATCGGCAAAATTTGGTAAGAAAAGAAAACATAATCTTTAGCCATCAGGGTGGCTTCAAGTAAGAGACCGTCGCGATAAAGGATACCGCGCTTCACCACGATCGAGTTTCCGCTATCGTCGCTGAGGGTCTCGCCCATTGCGGCAAAAGAAGAATCGCTCAATAGCGAAGAGAGGTCGGGCGTGCCGCAACTGCCTAGCAGCAAAGGCAGAGCCAATAAAGAAACGACCAAGCGCTTTTTCATCCTAGGGCTAATTATAACCGCTCTTACGAGAGACTCGAATAAAAGAAAAAGGCCCGGCCTAAGCCGAGCCTCAATCATGGGACCTTATTTGCCGTCATCGATGTCGTCGGGGCTAGAAGAGGTTGTGACTTCTTCTTCGCTCGGCTGGGCATCTTTGGCTTTGGCCGCTTCTTCTTTCCACTTCGCCCGAATCTTGTCGGAGATGTCGTTTTCGACATCCTGGTGTTCGTGGAGATACATCTTCGCGGCTTCGCGGCCGTTGCCGATCTTCTCACCGGCGATTTCGTACCAGTTGCCGGTCTTTTGGACGAAACCTTCTTGCTCGCCGAGGTCGAGGACTTCGCCATCGCGGGAAATGCCGTGGCCATAAATCATATCGACGACGCAACTCTTAAACGGCGGCGCCACCTTATTCTTAACGACCTTAATCTTGACGGTATTGCCGATGATGTCGCTGCCGGATTTGATGGCTTCGGCCCGACGGATATCGATGCGGATCGTCGCGTAGAACTTCAAAGCGCGGCCACCGGTCGTAACTTCGGGGTTGCCATAGACGATGCCAACTTTTTCACGGAGTTGGTTGATGAAGATAACGACGCAGCCGGTCTTGTTGAGAATGCCCGCGAGTTTACGCATGGCTTTCGACATCAAACGGGCTTGTAAACCGACTTGGTTATCAGCCATGACGCCATCAAGTTCCGCCTGCGGAACTAGGGCTGCTACCGAGTCGACGATGATGATATCGATCGCGCCGCTCGAGGCGAGCATCTCCACGATTTCAAGGGCTTGTTCGCCCGAATCCGGTTGCGACAAAATGAGATCATCGATGTTGACGCCGAGCTTAGCGGCGTACTCCGGATCGATGGCGTGTTCAGCATCCACGAAGGCAGCGCGGCCGCCTTTCTTTTGGGATTCGGCGATCGCGTGTAACGCTAAAGTCGTTTTGCCCGAAGATTCAGGACCATAGATTTCGATGATACGGCCTTTAGGATAACCGCCGACGCCGAGAGCTTCATCCAGCAGGATGGATCCGGTCGGGATCGTGTCCACGTCCACGTGCGGGCGTTCCCCTAGACGCATGACGGCACCTTTGCCGTATGCCTTTTCAATGCTCTTGATCGCGTCATCAAGGGCTTTCGACTTTGCCGTATCGACTTTAGCAACCTTATCAACTTTTTCAGCCATGAGTTTTGGCCTCCTATTTATAAATAGTCATCAATTAGTCATTTGGGACGGACGAGTTTTATTGGGCTGGCTCGTTTACGACCTGAAGTAGGCACGCCATCATGCTTTCGACGGCTTGAGCGCGAATTTCATTTCGTTGGCCCTGCCCCTTCTTATAGAAAGTATACCCTTTGTTGCGGTAGACGATTCCGATGAAGTAATCTCCAACTTCGCCATAGCCTGGGCAAGTGGTCGGACCCGCATTCCCCGTCACTGAGACCGCCAGATCGACTTTGAGGGCCTTGCGGCCGCCTTCCGCCATCGCGAGGGCCACTTCTTTGGAGACGACGCCACACTCCTTGATGGTGGCTGAGGGGACATGGGCTAAAGCGATTTTTTCTTGAGGATCGTAGGTGATGAGCCCGCCCAGATAGACTTTGGAGGCTCCGGGCACGCTGCAGAAGCTCGCGCCGAATAAGCCGGCCGTCATCGATTCGATCGAGCCTAGCGTCGCTCCCTTGCTGGCGAGCAAGGCCAATAATTTCGGGGCAAGATCGCTCATGCTTTCTTATCCTCAACGAGAACCTTGCGGTTTTGAATCACATAGATGATGCCCGAGATGAGAGACATCAGGGTCGCGATATAGACCAGGATGAGCGAAATCCGGAAATAGCCCCAATCGGCATCGAAATAGCGGAAGGGCCAGCCGTTCAACATGACCGCGGGGATAGCGACCATTTGGAAGACGGTCTTCATCTTGCCAAAGATATTGGCCGCGATGACTTGGTTCTTTTCAACGGCAATAAGGCGTAAGGCATCGACCACGAGGTCACGGCCGATCATGATGATCACGCAAAAGACGGGGACTAAGACTTCATCGCTGGGGGCAAAGGACCAAGGGAAGCAGAAGAAAATCAGCATCGAGTTGACCAAGAGTTTGTCGGCGATGGGGTCAAGGAACTTTCCCAAGGAAGTGACTTGGTTCCATTTGCGGGCCAAGTGGCCATCGAGGTAGTCGGTCGCTGAAGCGACGATGAAGACGATGCAGGCGCTGAGATAGACCCAGTTGATGGACGTATTGCCAACCATCGGGGCGACAAAATTCGGCCAGAAAGCAAAAACCGCTAGAGCGATCAGTAGTCCGACCACGAGAACGATGCGCGCCGTCGTGATCTTCGTTGGGATGTTCATAGGTTTGCTTCCTTTTTCTTTTAGTGAGTACCGACCCGATAAGCCATGTTATGTCGAGGACGACAATTTATCTCAGCCGAAGCTGGCTCCCTTAGTTTCGATTTACCTTGGGCGCTTCCCCTACCAAATTTGGGTTTCTCGCTTGTGGGGTTTGCCGCGTTGCATCTTGCCGTCGCCGGCAAGCTCGTCTCTGTGGCACCTTGGGGATTCCTATCCACGAGGGATATTCGTCCGCCGTTACGCGCTCCCGCGTACCTAGGGTTATTTCTTCCCCTAGCGCAATCACTACACCCATCACAGGATGTGCGAGCATGGACTTTCCTCTACCACTCGAGGTGGCAGCAGTCGTCTGGGTCGGAGTTCTCTTTATTTGATCTTGGTGGGATCGACACCGCGCGCATAGAGGAACTTTTCTAGCGCGTTGATCCGCTGCAATAAATCGATGTTGCTGGAAGTGACCTGATCGGTGTCTTTAATTCCAGATAAGCGGGCTTTCATTTTCCCGTTGTCGATATCGAGCTGGTGGTTCTGAGCCTTAAGTTTATTGGTTCCGAGCTCCAACTCTTCGATGTAGCCTTTGGATTCTTTCATGTAACGTTCGAATGCAGCGTAATCGGCGATGATAAGATCCAAGAAGTCATCGACTTCGTCAGGGTCGTAGCCCTTGACGTTGGGGGTGAATTTTTTGCTCAAAATCTGATCGCGGGTTAAGTTGAAATTCTCGTCCATAAAAAATACCTCTTCGATTATATCGAAGTGGAACCGCCACTTCAACGGAACTCGCTATTAAAAAGAGACGCTGTCTCTAATCCAATCGGTTATAATGTGAAATTAATGAAAGCCCTTGAAAAAGAATTACGCGGCCATGATTGCCTGATCTTTCTCGATTTGGAAGGCACTCAATTCTCCCATGAGATGATTGAGATTGGCGCCTATAAAGTCCTCTTAGCCCCCGATCAAAGCGTCAAAAAGATCTTCCCGGGATTTCAAAGTTACGTGAAAGCCAAAGCCAAAGTCGGCCGGGTTGTCACCGATCTCACCGGTATCACCGACGCCAAAATCAAAAGCGATGGCGTTCCCTTTCGGGTGGTTCAGCAAAACTTTCGCAAATACGTGGGCAAAGATTGGGGCAAATGCCTTTACGTCACGTTCGGTTCCCACGACCTTCGCATCATCATGCAAAGCGCGGAAAACAATATGGATTCCAGCCGCGAGGAAGCCCGTTATGTCACCCACAACGCCTTCGATCTCAGCGAATTCATCTCCCGTTTCATCAAGGATGAGCACGACAATTCCCTTTCGTTAACCAATTACCTCAAAGTCTTCGGCGTGCCTTTTGAAGGCCAAGCCCATGATGCTTTGGTGGATGCCTATAACCTCATCGATCTCTATAAAGCCTTCTTAGCCCATCCCGAAATCGTCGAGGCCGAATATAAGAAAGTCCTGGCCAAGATGACCCACTTCCCGGTCCCGGTGATGCGGGTGTTACAAAAATTGAACGCCGGCGAGGCCGTCACCCCGCAAGAATACGAAGAGCAAGTCAAAGAATTCCTCAAATGAGCATCAATTATCCTAAGGGCGTCGCTTTGGCCAAATACCAGAAGTCCCATAGCAAAACGAAAATCCGTCTCGGCCACAGCCCGGCGAACCGCGGCATGGGTTTTGAGGCGGACATCAATGCCTCAAACGCTTATTATTTGGAGCACGATCTTTGTTTAGTCACCAAACGTCCCACCCCCATCAACGTCGTCAAAGTCGACTACACCCATGGCGCCAAAATCACCCAAGCTTATTTTGAAACCCAGTCCACCACCGACTATAACGGCATCTATCAAGGCCATTACCTCGACTTCGAAGCCAAGTCGACCCAATCGAAAACCTCGTTTCCGCTTCATAACATTCCCCAGCAGCAAATCGATCACCTGAAGCGAGTCCTTCGCCATGGCGGCATCGCCTTCTTTATCATCAATTGCTACGCTTTGGGCAAGACCTATATCCTCGCGGCCAAAGACGTGATCGCTTTCTATGAAAGCAAACCCCGCGCTTCGATTCCGATGAAAGACATCGTGAGCAAAGGTTATGTCGTGCCTGAAGGCTATAATCCGCGTTACGACTATTTAAGCGTGGTGATCGCGCACTTTTTAAAGTAAAGACAATACTCGTGGAGCGGGCAGGAATCGCACTCGGGTTTTTGGCTATGGCAGATCGCCCGGCCAAAGGCGATGATCTGATGATGAAGTTGAATATAGAGGCTCGGGTCAAATTGCTTTTCGAGCTTCGCTTCGACGTCTTCCGGAGCATCGTTCTTGTTGCCATAGCCTAAGCGCACCGCGACCCGGTTCACATGGGTATCGACGGCAATCGCCGGCACGTTGGCGCATTCCGCCAAAACGACATTCGCGGTCTTGATGCCTACCCCAGGCAAACTCATGAGGTCGTCTTTATTCAGCGGCACTTCGTTCATGAATTGATTCACGAGGGCGTTAGCTAAATCCACCAAGTGCTTCGCCTTGTTATGATAAAGCCCGAGGCGTTTGATGTAGCCTTCAACCTCGCGAGGATCGGCTTTGGCTAGGGCGAAGGGGTCTGGATAAGCTAAAAAGAGGGCGGGCGTGACCTCGTTAACGGATTTATCGTTGGTTTGAGCGCTCAGGCTCACGGCAATCAAACATTGAAAAGGATTGGCAAAATGGAGCGCGCACTTCGCATCGGGGAACCGCGCGTTTAAAAACGAGACGACGGCTTCATTTTTTGTCATCGTCATCCACCCATTTGGTCTTGGCAATCTCGATGGTTTTCTCGATGTCTTGATTCCAACGGTCGTTGACGGTGGTGTAGCCTTCTTTGGCGATATCGGAACGGGCGCGGGCACTCCGCAAGATCTTGTCGATGGCTTTTAAGGTCCGCTTGCCGGCGGCTAAAGCATCTTCCAAGGCGTTTTTGATCGCGGTTTCGTCATAACCATCATCGAGCCAAGAAGAAATCGTATCAAGCTCGATCGGCGACAACGTGCGGTTTAAGCGTTTCTCGAATTGAGCGTAGAGGCGGTTAAGCATCTCGGCTCGTTCCGCCGAAAGGAGGTTGGCCCGGTCTTTGGCCAAATCGAGATCAAATTGTTTATAAAGCTTCTTCTTTAGAGGTTCTAAGGATGTGCGCATGCCCGCGTGCTCCGGGCTCGTTTCATAGGCGAGGAGGTCCTTCTTCACAAGCGAGACCAAAATCCCATCGATTTCGGCGGTCTTATAATTCATTTTGAGCGAAAGCAAATCGGCGGTCACCAAATCGTTGCCCCGCCGGAGCAGATGGTCGACCATCATGATCACGGCGAGTTCGTTTTCGGAGATGCCGAGCTTTTTGTAGTCGTCGAGTAAGATGAAGCGGAAGTCCACCGCTTGAAGAGATTCTTGGGTTGCTGACATAGGCTTATTCTAACCTACTTTGTTCCCTTGGCGAGTTCCATCTTCACCTTTTCGGGGTTCAGTTTGGAAAGCAAAGGCCGTAACTCCGCGATGGCGGCTAAACTTTTGGGTTCAATCTCAAAACCTAATTTTGCCGCAAAACGTTCGGCCCGCAAAATCCTTAAGGGGTCTTCTTCGATGCGCTTTTTAGGGTCGCCGATAAAGCGAATCAGGCCAGCTTTAAGATCCGCTTGGCCTCCGCAAAAGTCGAGGATGCGTCCTTCGGCATCGATATAAAGGGCGTTGATGGTGAAGTCGCGGCGGAGATAATCTTCTTCTGGCGTCTTCACGAAAGTGATTTGGCTCGGGTGCCGAAAATCCGCATATCCGCTTTCTTGCCGAAAGGTCGTGAAGTCCACTTCTTGGCCTTGGTCTTTGAGGCGGATGGAACCAAATTTCGCAAATTGGGTCTCGGCCTGGGGCAGAAAGGCTTTCTCTTGGATCGGGGTGGCTGCGCTAACGAAATCGTAGTCGGCATAGGGAATGCCTAAAAGCAGATCGCGGGAAGTCCCGCCAATCATATAAAGGGTGAAGCCATGGGCTTTAAAGAGTTCCGCGTATTTTAAAAAGAGAGGATCGTGCATGAAACAAGTTTACCATACTTTGCCAAAAGCAAAAGAAAAGCCCCGATTGCTCGGGGCTTTCGAGATCTTGTGGCTAAGCTAAGCTTAGTTAAGCTTCTCTTTGAGGGCTTTGCTGGCCTTGAAAGCAACACCGTTGCTGGCAGGGATTTTGATCTTCTGTTGAGTAGCGGGATTGGTGCCTTCGCGAGCAGCGCGCTGTTTCTTCTCGAAAATGCCAAAACCAGAGATCTTGACATTCTCGCCCTTGACGAGAGCCTTTTCGATTTCTTCGACGATGGCTTCGACAACGGCTTCGGCGTCTCTCTTAGAGACTTCGGCCTTCTCGGCGACGGCTAAGACTAATTCAGCTTTGTTCATGGAACTTTGTCCTCCTTTGGCTAAATTGGTAACTACAAGTTAGCATGGTATCTAGGCTTTTGCAACTTTTTTTGCGATTTGAGCGTTAGACAAGTGTCGCAATCGGCAAAAGATTGACAAAAATTCGATGTAGTCTAGATGAATAGGCTATTTATATACATATGTATTATTAAACATTAGCCGATTTGAGAATTGACAAATTTCCGATAATTCCTGAACTTTTTAATTTTTTACATTTAAAAGGGCAAAAAACGTTAATCGTTTTCGCCTTTTAAAGGACGTTGCATGAGGTTTAAGGCCATTTCTGAAGGCTTTGCACTTTCATAGAGCACGCTATAAAGCGCGTCGATGATCGGGGTAGAGAGGTGTTCGGCTTGGGAGATCTCATGAACCAGTTTGCAAGCGATCACGCCTTCGACCGTGACGCCAGCAAAGGCATCCTTATAGGTTTGCATGCCATCGGCTTTGCCGATCTCTAAACCAGCCCGAAAGTTGCGGGACTCTAAGGAGGAGGTCGTCACATCGAGGTCGCCTAGGCCGGTTAACCCGAGGTAGGTTTCGGCCTTGCCGCCGAAATGAAGCCCAAAAGCTGCCATCTCATGAAGGCCGCGGGTCATTAAGGCCGCGCGGGCGTTATCCCCATATCCCAATCCCTTTAAAATGCCGGAGCAAATCGCGATGGGGTTCTTGATGGCCACGCCGATTTCCGCTCCGATTTCGTCGGTAGTCGTATAGACCCGGAAATAGTAATTGGAGAAGGTTTGCGCAACGACTTTGCTGGCTTCCTCATCGGTGGAGACCGCGCAGATGCAGGTGAGCTGATGGCGCGCTACTTCAATGGAAAGCGAGGGGCCGATCAGGGAAACTAAGGCCGACATCTTCTTGCCGAGAACCTCGCGGTAGACTTCGCTTAAACGCTTCTTGGTTTTGACGTCGAATCCTTTGGCGGTGTTCACGAAAATCGGATGGTTATGCAACAAGGGTTTGATCTCGCTTAAGACGGGGCGGATGGCCTCGGAAGGAACAGAAATCACGATGAGGTCGCGGCCATCGAGGGCCTTGGCAAGATCGGTGGTCGCCGTCAGCGATTTATCAAAAGAAACGTCGCTAGGAAAATAGCGGGTGTTCTTATGGTTGGCGTTGATATCATGGACTTGGGCTTCATCGCGCCCGTAGACTAAAGTCTCATGACCATTCTCGACGAGGAGTTCGCCTAAGGCGGTTCCCCAAGATCCACTGCCAATGACGGACGCTTTCATCGTTTTATTTCCTTTCCCGATAGATGATATTGATCGGCGAACCTGAGAAGTCGAAGGACTCCCTCAGGCGGTTTTCGAGGTAACGGGTATAGGTGAAATGAGCGAAGTTCGGATTGTTGCAGAAGAGGACGAAGGTCGGAGGATTGACCGAGACTTGGGAGCCATAAACGATCTTGAGCCGCCCATGGTTGAATTCGGGGGTGGGGTTGATCGTTTGAGCATCGAGGATGATCTTATTGAGGACGCTGGTCGGCACCCGGCGGTTATAGCTATCAGAGGCTTCGGCAATGGCCGGATAGATCTTGTCGATCCCGCTGCCGTCTTTGGCCGAAACGTAGATGACCTTGGCGTAATCGAGGAACTTAAAGCGTTCCTGGATTTTCTTGGTGAAATCTTCCTGAGTCTCGCCTTTGGCATGGAGGTCCCACTTATTCACAAGGACGACGATGGCCTTGTCGGAATCGATGGCATAGCCCACCACATGGCGGTCCTGATCGATGATGCCCACGCTAGCATCGAGGACAAGCAACGCAACTTGGCTGCGGTCGATCGCGGCTAGGGCGCGCAAGGCGGCATATTTATCGAGCGCTTCATAAATTTTGCCCTTTTTCACGAGGCCCGCGGTATCGATAACGACGTAATGCCTCCCCTCTTTTTCAAAAGGAGTATCGATTGCGTCCCGCGTGGTTCCGGGGGTCGCATCGACGATAACCCGCTCCTGACCAAGGATACGGTTCGTCAAAGAAGACTTGCCAACATTGGGGCGGCCGATGAGCGAGAAGGTAATGGCATCGCCATAATCAACGTCGTCTTTTTTAGGCAGCAAGGCTACCACTTTATCCAAGAGATCGCCGATGCCAATACCATGGGCGCCGCTGATGGGCATAGGATCGCCCAAGCCGAGCGCGTAGAAGTCGCTCAGGTTGGAAATGTGCTCAATGTTGTCGATCTTGTTGACGGCGACGATGATGGGCTTATTGGACTTATAAAGCAGTTTCGCCACCGCTTGGTCATCGCCCGTCAAACCGCTTTTGCCATCGACGATGAAAACGATGACGTCCGCTTCATCGATGGCCATTTGGACCTGGGCGCGGATCTGCGTTTGGAAAGGTTTATTCTTGATTTCGATGCCGCCGGTATCGACCACACGGAAAGTCTGGGTGAGCCAGGTCGCGGTCGCATAGATGCGGTCGCGGGTGACCCCCGGAGTATCTTCGATAATGGATTTACGTTCACCGACAAAGCGATTAAAAATCGTCGATTTACCAACGTTAGGAGCCCCGACTAAGGCCACAAGACCTAGTGACACGGAATCTCAACTCCTGTCTTATCGTGGATGACTTTTAGCACGGCATCCACCGCTTGATCAACGCTCATGAAGGAGGTATCGATAAGCACCGAATCCACCGCCGGTTTTAAGGGCGCGAACTCCCGGTGCGAATCGATATAGTCGCGTTTACGGACATCATCGGCCACTTCTTCAAGGGTGGTCGGGATGCCTTTCGCCAAATTTTCTTCGTAGCGGCGGACGGCCCGAGTCTCCACGCTGGCAATCTGATAGATCTTCACGTCGGCATTCGGAAGCACAAAGGTACCGATATCGCGGCCATCCATGACCACCGATTTCTTGGCGGCCATCTTGCGCTGCATCTCCACCAAAGCCAAACGGATATCTTTATAGGAGGCAATATAGCTAACGTTCCCTGACACCAGAGGTTCGCGGATAACTTTGGTCACGTCTTCGCCGTTGCAGATGACGGTCCCGTCTTCCTTGAGTTCAATTTCCATGCCCGGGATGAGGGAGCAGGATAAGGCTTCGTTTTTCGGATCATAGCCTTTCTTGATGACGGCATTGGTAAAGGCTCGATACATCGCTCCGGTATCGATATAGGTGAATTTGAGGATTTGGGCGACCCGTTTCGCGACGGTTGATTTACCCGCGGCGGCCGGCCCATCAATAGCGACTGAGATAATGCGATCCATATTCACTTGCTCCTTTGCATGAAGAAATACCAGACAACCATCGCCGCAACCGCAACGCCAAGCAACACGAACTTGACGATGAGACCGCTGCGCTTATGGGAGAGATAACGCTCATAGGGAGAAACCACTTTGGTCGCAGCGGGTTCTAAACGGCCGTTTAACGGCTCAAGCAACGAGCCATAGGAAATCGCGGTCGAGGGTTTATCCACGCTGGAAAGTAAGCTGATATCGTCCGAAGTGAGGCTGGTGGGGCGCCGTTTGGAGGGGAACTGATCATTGGGAGTGAGCTTGATCTGCTCCCGATACTTCGTAAATCTCTCTTTGCGGGTTTCCATAACTTCCGCCCGATATTGTAACCCATAAGCCCCTCAAAATGGAATTGCCAAAGGCAAAAGAGGCGAAGCCCCCCTTGAAATAAGACAATTGAACTATCGCCAAACCTCACCTATAATTGCTTCGTTGTCCATGGAGGTAAATGAAACATGGCTAAAAAAGTAACTGTCAACAAGGATGTCTGCATCGGCTGCGGCTTATGCGTGGGAAGCGTTCCGGCGGTCTTCGAATTCGGAGACGACGGCAAGGCTCAGGCCAAAGCGGGCGGAGCGGATGATGCCGGCGTCGAAGAGGCGGTCAAGAACTGCCCGGTCGGAGCGATCGAAGCGAAGTAAGCTTCTTCTCTTTATTGATCAAAAAAAGGCCGATTCATTCGGCCTTTTTCTTTGTTTTTGGTTTGCCCCAATGTAAGAAGACATGGATGGAACGATAGATGAGGAATGTTGCCACGACCACCAGGACATCCTTGATGAGATTGAAGGGCAAAACCGCGATGACGGCATAGGACCATTTGAGATCGTGGACGATCGGCATCGCTTTTTGGACAAGGCCAAGCAGGCCAGCTTCGCTAAAGCCCATCATGTAAATATAGAACGGGATGAGGAGATAAACGTTAAGAATCATGGCGGCCACGACCTGAATCAAAGTCGCCACCCCAAAACCGATAGCCACGCCTTTCAGGTTACGAACCTTGCCATAGATGATAACCGCGGGGATCACATAGAGGCAGCTCAGGATCAAATCGCTTAACTCCCCTGCCCCCATCGTCGAAGTGAAGGGCAATTTGATCAGGGTTTTGACCGCGATCACGCACCCCGCGGCAACCGGACCATAAGCAAAACCGCAAATAAAGGCCGGGATCTCATCGAAATGAAACTCGAGGAAGGACGGCAAAAACGGCAAAGTAAAATGAAAAACAGGCACGGCGTAAAGAATGGCGGCCATCGCTCCAAAGATGGCGACACGCGCCATAAAGCGAACCGGATTGAAATCGGGCCGCGGATGTTCGTCGCCATAGAGCTTAATGGTGACGACCAAGGCCACGAATAAGAGGATTAATGCAATAATCGAAGCGGCGTTCATGAGGATAAAAAAAGCCCCCCGAGACTAAATTCTCCAGGGGAACTTCCTTCGTGGCTTCTCGCATCCGGACTTTACCGTTGGCTCTGGAATCACACCAGATCATGCTCTTAGTGAGCTTGCGGGCTATACCGCCAGTCGACGTAATTATCGTCGCCCTGAAGTTGCTAGTATTGTAGCGCGTTTTATCCCCATGTAAAGGGAAACGTTCTTAATTTTTGCCGATTTTGTTCAAAAACGCCCGTTTTTGTTCTTCGCTACCGAAGGAAAAAGTGACGGATTTCTTTTTAATGTCAACGTTATTTGCCCCATAAGTCCGAACCAAAGCATCCTCTTCCGTCGAGGCCAGTTGGCTCTTGCTGGCGTAACGCTTCGCGATCCGTTCCACTTCGCGGACAGAGAGATGATGCTCATAGATTTCTTCAACGATTTCGGTGATCTCTGATTCGCTTAACGAGACAATGGCTTTCGCGTGGCCATAAGAAAGTTTGCCCGTGCACAGATCGTTGAGCACCGGTTCAGGGAGATGCAAAATTCGCAAAATATTGGTGATTTGACAGCGACTTTGATGGGTGAGGTCCGCTAAGGTTTGCTGAGTGTAATGGTATTGGCTATTGAGAACTTGGCAGAGCAAAGCCATCTCGAGCACGTTGGATTCCCGCTGGTCGCGGGTATCCGCGAGGAGCATGAGCAGCATCTCTTCATCGCCCACATTGGCCAAAGCGCAGGGCACGGAAACGATTTCCGCAGCCTTGGCGCCATAGTAACGTTTCCGTCCTAAAATCAGCTCAAAATGGTTGCCTTTTTTACGGACGACGAGCGGCGAATAGAAACCCTTTTCACGGATGCCTTTAGCAAAACGATCGATGATTTCGGGCCGAAGTTTGACCCGTTTAACGTAGGCATTATCGTCGATGAGGTTCAGCGGAATCGTTTTGCTGGGGAGCTGCTGATATTCCTTTTCGATTTCGGCGACGACATCGTTCTTCGAAAACTTCTTGATAAGGCTGGACAACGACGTCTTAAGGATTTTATTGGAACTTTTAGCGTTCTTCATGGTCCATCACCTCGCGGGCAAGCGAGAAATAGGCTAAGGCCCCAGAAGAGGAGGGACGGAACGAGGTTACCGGCATTTGCCGGCCTTGGGATTCTTGAACCGACTGGTTCCGAGGAATGGAGGTCAAAAAGGTATTTTCTTTAAAAAGACCGCGGACCTGAGTGGATATTTCGGTGCCCAAGTTGGTCCGAGGATCGTACATCGTGAGCAAGAAGCCCTCGATATGGAGCCCCTCGTTATTGTCGTGTTGAACTTTGGTGATGGTCGCCAAAATCGAAGCCACCGCCTCCATCGCAAAGTATTCGCATTGGACGGGGATGAGAACGGAATTCGAAGCGATGAGGGCATTGAGGCAAAGAAGTCCTAAACTCGGTGGGCAGTCGATCAAAATGTAGTCGAAAGAATTCTCTGGCAAAGTCGCGATGGCGTTCTTTAAAAGGAAAAGAGGATCGCTATAGACGCTGCTGGGGTCAAGCGATGCAAGACGGAGATTCGCCGGCACGATTTGCAACCCGTCAAACGGGGTTTTGATGATGGCTTTGCTGAGGGGGCAATCGCCAATTAAGACTTCATAAATCGTGTTTTTCTGAAGGGTGATATCGAGCCCCAGTCCCCGGCCGGCATTCCCTTGCGGGTCCATATCGATCAGCAAAACTTTGCGACCGAAGTGGGAGAGAGCGCTTGAAAGATTGATGGCCGTCGTGGTCTTGCCCACGCCACCTTTTTGATTGGCTACAGCGATGATTTTGCTCATGGTTAAATACTATTTTAATGAAGGCGTGGAACAAAGAGAAGTTGTTTCACAACGGCTTAGCGACGATATCGGCCCACTTCCGTGGATATTTCGGGGTAGTCTTCTGGCCTTTGGAGATAAAGATATTGATGCGAATATCATGATCGCTGGGCAAGGTGTCACGCTGCTGCTGGCTGATTTTGGATTCCAGTTGCTGTAAGGCATGGCCGGCGCTTTGGAGTTCCTCAAGGCCTTTGGCGGACTTCATCACAATCAAGGTTCCGTTAACTTTGAGTAAAGGAATACCAACTTCGATCAAGGCGGACAAAGAACCAAAAGCACGAGAGATCGCCACATCGAAATGTTCGCGGTAGGTTTTGAGATCTTCGACCCGAGCGTTAATGAAGGTGACATTCTTCAGGCCGAGTTTATCTTTGACATCTTGCAGGAACTCGAATTTCTTTTTCGTTGCATCGACTAAGCTCACCGAGCAATCGGGGAAAACAATGGCCAAGACGAGGCCAGGAAATCCAGCCCCTGAACCAATATCCACGAGGGATATGCTATGGAAATCGAAGACTTTTGCCGGAAGAAGAGAATCGAAGAAATGCTTTTCGACAATCTCGGGTTCGCTCTTAATCGCAGTGAGGTTCATCACCTCGTTCCACTTCATGAGAAGTTGGGCATAAGTCTTGAGTTGTTCCACCATGGCCGGGCTAATAACAATACCCGCTTCGGCATAGTGGCTCACAAGTTCTTCATAGGTCATAACTTTTTGTCCCTCCTCAGGGTCAGAATCAAGATGGAGACGTCGGCGGGATTAACCCCCGAGATGCGGGAGGCTTGAGCAATGGTACGCGGTTGAACCGCGTTCAACTTCTGCCGAGCTTCGATCCGTAGACCTTCCACTTTGAGGTAGTCCACCCCCGTCGGTAAAAGCATATTCTCTTGCTTCACCAAAGTCGCGGCTTCTTTTTCTTCTTTTTGGATATAGCCCGCATATTTCACGCGGGTCTCCAAAGCTAAGATGGCATCATCATCGAAATGAAAACCCTGAAGTTCGGGCATGAGGGCGGCGATGCGTTGATAGGTAAAATGGGGCCGTTTCAATAACTCCAGGCCCTTATGACCTTCATTATCCGACGGAAAACCCATCTCCACAAAATACTCGTTGAGGCCTTTTTTGTCGGTGACGTTATTCGAAGCCATGATGGCAATCGCTTGGTCAATATCCGACCATTTTTTCTTGAATTCGGCGTAACGGGTCTCGTCAATGAGGCCAAGTTCGTGACCATATTCGGTGAGGCGAAGATCGGCGTTATCATGACGGAGAAGCAAACGATATTCCGCCCTAGAAGAGAGCAAACGGTAGGGTTCCTCAGTTCCTTTGGTGACGAGGTCATCAATCATGACGCCGATATAGGATTCGTTGCGTTTAAGGATAAAGGGTTTCTTGCCTTGAATAGCTAAGGCGGCGTTGATCCCCGCCATCAGGCCAAGGCCGCCGGCCTCTTCGTAGCCCGAGGTGCCGCAAATTTGGCCAGCGCCATAAAGACCTTCGTATTTTTTGACTCTTAAGGTCGCATCAAATTGCAGGGGTCGAATGGCGTCATATTCGATTTGATAGGCATATTTAAGGAGTTCAGCATGCTCAAGGCCCGGCAAAGAGTGAACCATTTCAACCTGAATCTCATGGGGCATAGCCGTTGAGAAACCTTGGAGATAAACCGATTCGCTATTTTCAAATTCAGGCTCGAGGAAAAGTTGATGGCGTGGCTTATCGGCAAAGCGGACGACTTTGCTTTCGATGGAGGGGCAATAACGTGGCCCCACCGAATTGATCGTGCCATTGAAGAGGCCCGAATCCTTGAGATGGTCGTGGATGATTTTTAAAGTTAAGGGAGTCGTGTAAATCAAATAGCAAGGAAGTTGATTGGCGAGGGGCGTGTAGGTCTTTGTGGTATAGGAAAAGGCTAAATGCTCATCGCTGCCAAGTTGAATTTCGCCCTTGGAAAAATCAATCGTGGATTTCTTAATGCGTGGCGGGGTTCCAGTCTTAAGACGGAAGATATCCAGACCCATTTTAGCCAAAGCTTCTGAGAGACCGATCGAGGGTTTTTCGCCATCGGGTCCACCGGGATGAACATCGCGACCGGAAATAATGCGGCCGTTCATGTAGGTCCCAGTCGTTACGATGACCGCTTTTGAGGTGATCGATTCCCCGGCACGAGTGACAACGCCAAACACCCGATGATCGTCATGGAGAAGGTCCACCACTTCGCATTCTTGGATGGTTAGGTTAGGAATTTTATCCAACAACGACTGCATGTAAGCGGGGTAGCCTTTTTTATCTTGCTGGCTCCGTAAGCACTGCACGCCCGGGCCCTTTCCGGTGTTGAGCATCTTAATTTGAAGAGGGTGATGATCGGCGGCGATGGCCATCATACCGCCTAAAGCATCAATCTCACGGACGACGATTCCTTTGGCGGAACCGCCGATATGAGGATTGCAGGGCATATTGGAAATCATCGTCTTATTGAGGGTGCACAAAAGGACCCGCAAGCCCATATGGGCACCGGCAGCCGCGGCTTCAACGCCGGCGTGGCCTCCGCCAACAACGATGATGTCAAAATCAGAATCCATAAGTTAACCGATGGAGCCGCTCATATCCATCTTGATGAGCTGGTTGAGCTCGACCGCGTATTCCATCGGCAGCTCTTTCGAGAAAGGTTCAATGAAGCCCATAACAATCATCTGGGTCGCGTCTTTTTCGCTTAATCCCCGTGACATCAAATAGAAAAGCTGATCCTCATTGATCTTGGAAACCGTGGCTTCGTGTTCGATGAAGGAGGTCGCGTTTTTGATTTCATTAGTCGGGATGGTGTCGGAGCGAGAAGCCTCATCGAGAATGAGGGTATCGCACTCAACATGGGACTTAGCGTTCGTGGCGTTAGCTTCATGGCGTACCGTGCCGCGATAGTTGGCAATGCCGCCGCCGTGGACGATCGACTTGCTGATGATGGTTGAGGAGGTGTCTTTGCCTTGATGAATCATGCGGGCGCCGGCATCTTGGTATTGGCCTTTGGCTGCCACCGCAATCGAAATGCAGGTGCCTTTGGCGCGGTCCCCATGCAAGATGCATCCGGGGTACTTCATATTGACCATGGAGCCGATGTTGCCATCGATCCATTCCATGAGGCCATCTTCTTCGACCAGAGCCCGTTTGGTCACGAGATTCACAATGTTATTCGACCAGTTTTGAACCGTGGAATAGCGGACCCGTGCACCTTTTAACACCACAATTTCAACGACGGCAGCGTGCAAGGATTCTTTGCTATAAATCGGCGCGGTGCAGCCTTCAACGTAGTGAAGGTCGGCCCCTTCGTCGGCAATGATTAGAGTGCGTTCAAACTGACCCGTTTTCTCGTTATTGATCCGGAAATAAGACTGAAGAGGCTTATCGAGGTGAACACCTTTAGGAACGTAGATGAACGAACCACCCGACCAAACAGCACCATTGAGAGCGCTGAATTTGTTGTCGGCAAAAGGCACGACGGTGTTGAAGTACTTCTTCACCAGTTCGGGATACATCTGAAGCGCCATATCCGTCGAAAGGAAAATGACGCCTTTCTGTTGAACTTCTTGCAGCATGTTGTGGTAGACGACTTCGCTTTCATACTGAGTCGAAACACCGGAAAGGTATTTTTGTTCGGCTTCGGGAATCCCGAGGCGCTGGAAGGTCGATTTAATGGTATCGGGGACTTGATCCCAGCGGTTTGATTCTTGATTGCTGGGCCGAGTGAAATACGTATAGGAGTCAAAATCGAGGAACTTGAGATCCGGTCCAAACTTCGGTAGAGGCATCTTTAAGAAGGCCCGGTAAGAACGGAGCCGGAACTGCAGCATCCAATCGGGTTCGTGCTTTAAGGCCGAAATCTCGCGGATAATGTCCTCATTAAGGCCTTTTCCGGTATTTAAAACCGAAACATCGCGGTTTTTGAAGCCGTACTTGTACTCGTCGTTGATGAATTCGGGCTTCTTGGTCATGATTTCTTCTCCTCCAGCAGCTTTTGCATCGCATCCCAGCCGATGGTGGCACAGTGAATGCGGGCCGCTTGCTTCGAGGTGTTCATGAAAGCCAATGCTTCATCAAGCACCGAGGAATCATAGGGCTCTTCGTGAATCATGTGGTCATATTGGGCGATGATGTTCAAGGCTTCATCGCTCTTTTTTCCAATCAAAAGATCGCAAAGAATATCGGTGCTGGCCGTTGAAATGGCACAAGCCACTCCGGTCCAAACCGCATCCACGACCACGCCTTTTTCCTCTTTAAGGAAGACATCGATATCGTCGATGCAATTCACCGAGGAGGAATGGGTTGAAACAAAACCTTCTCCAACCGGGGCATGCTTATGCCGGGGATTGGAATAATGATCCATGATAATTTCCCTCATGATCTGAGGGGTCAATTCAATTGAAGTAGGCATCGAGATAATTCCCTCCATTTTTCACGGCGCGAACGAGGGCGTCGATATCATCCTTGGTGGTATAGAAGTAAAAGGAAGCCCGCACGGTCGCCACCACGCCCAAGTAATCGATAAGGATTTTGGCGCAGTGCTGGCCGCTACGAACCGCAATGCCTTGGGAATTCAAATAGGTCGCGGCATCCTGGGCAAAGACGTTCTTGATATTAAAGGTAACAATACCCGCTTCGCTCTTGGCGTTATAAATCGTGACGTTATTGGTCTTTTCAAGCTCGCTCACGGCATAGCGCTTGAGCTCTTCTTCGTAGGCGTTGATGTTATCAAGACCAATCCCCATGATGTAGTCCACGGCAGCTTTTAAACCGACGATGCCTTCGATGTTCTGAGTGCCGGCTTCAAAACGAAGCGGCGGCTCCAAATAGCCGACGTCACCGCACATATCGAACTTGGCGTTCATGCCACCGCCCGTCATAAACGGGTCCATTTTGGCCAGCAAAGAGTATTTGCCATAAAGGACGCCGATGCCGGTCGGTCCACAAAGTTTATGACCACTGAAAGAAAGGAAATCGCAATCGAGATCGGCGACGTCGGTCTTCATGTGAGGAACCGATTGAGCACCATCAAGAACTAGAACCGCTCCATAAGCGTGAACAACTTTGGCCAATTCTTTCACCGGGGCGATGTAGCCCAAAACATTGGTGATATGAGCGACGGCAACCAATTTGGTTTTGGCGGTGATCGTCTTCTTCAAATTCTCAATCGTGAGGCGGCCATCCTTATCCAAAGGAATATAGCGAATAACGGCTCCGGTCATCTCTGCGACCTTAAACCAAGGAAGAACGTTCGACGCGTGTTCGGCTTGAGTTAATAAGATTTCATCGCCTTTTTTAAGAAATTTAACACCATAACCAAAGGCGACTAAATTAATCGAGGCAGTCGTACCGGAAGTAAAGACGACTTCGTTAGGCTTGCAGTTGATGAACTTCGCGATGGTTTGGCGGGTTTCCAAAATTTTCTGGTCGATGTTGAAGCAAAGATCGTAGTCGCCACGATGCGAATTCGAGGTTTCGTGGGTGTAATAAAGGGAAACGGCATTCAGAACGCAATCGGGTTTGAAAGTGGTCGAAGCGTTATCCAGCCAAACTAACGGATGCTTTTGCATCTGTATTCCGTTACGAAACATTGGAAATTCTTGTTTAATTTTTAAAGTATCAATCATCTTAGATTCCCTCCTCGATAGAACCATCGATTTTTGCCACCAGTTTTTGGTCAGCAAAATAGGATTCAATGGGTTTCAAATAACCCAAGGTGATAAGCCGCTTGGCAACCGGTAAAGAAATGCCGCGCGATTGAAGGTAGAAAAGGTGGTCTTCATTGAGGCGGCCGACGATGGCGGCGTGGCTAGCATCGACATCGTTCTCATCGATCTTCAAAACCGGGGAGCAACGCCCATCGCAAAGGGGGTCGAAAACAATGATTTTCGCCGCCTGGCGAGTCACGGTCTTTATCGCGCCTTTGGTAATGGAAGAAACGCCGGTGAAGGTCAGGTGGGATTCCCCCATCGTGATGCCGTAGTTGGACATCTCGGCGCTCGTATGTTTGGCTAAATGAGTCACCGAAGTATCGAAAACTTTTTTATCCTGGTTAGCCGCCAAACTGGACAGATGCCAATCGCAGCTGCTTCCATCGCCTTCCAGGATCACATTCAACACAAATTTTCCTTCACCCTTCGAAAAATCCGCAAACGCACCTTTAAAATGGCCATTTGCCGAAACTTTTACAACAATGTTGGAATTCGGAAACCCTTTAAAAGCCGCCAAATTTAGATTTAAAGTATCGCCTTCTTTGACGTCGAAGGTTAGATCTTTGATGTCGTTATCAACTAAGGTGATATCCATATTACTTCTTGCTCGGAGCGACCGCCTCGCGGGTGGCGCAAACGCCGATTGAAACCTTGTTCATTGGTTGTTCGTCTTTCTGGACTTCAATTCCCAGCTCCGTCTTGATCCATTCATAACCGGTCGTGTCGATCTTCTTAATGATCTCCGGGCCCCCCGTCACAGCAATTTTTCCATTGATCATGACAGCGACTCGGGTCGGTTGAATCATATCGTAGAGTCGAGCGTAGTGTGAAACCACCAAAAAGCCCCGACCTTTTTGCTGTTCTTCTTTAATAGCAGATGCCACGACTTGCATCGCGTCGACATCGAGGCCGGAATCGATCTCGTCCAATAAGGCGAATTTAGGATCGAGAAGCTTCAATTGGAGAATCTCGTTCCGTTTCTTTTCGCCCCCAGAGAATCCTTCATTCAAATTGCGGTTGCTCATTTCGAAAGGAATTCCCATTTCTTTGTAGCTTTTTTGAAGTTTGTTATAGAACTCAAAAAGACTGAGCGGTTTTTCGCGGTGGGCATTCATGGCAGCCTTCAAGAAATCCGCGGAATTGACTCCTGGGATCTCGCTGGGGTATTGCATGGCGAGGAAAAGACCGGCTTTGGAACGTTGATCGACGCTCATCGCGAGGACGTCTTTATCATCGAGAGCGATCGTTCCAGCCGTCACGGTATAGTTGGGGTTGCCCATGATCGCGGCCAATAAAGTGCTCTTGCCGTGGCCGTTTGGCCCTAACAAAGCTAAGGTTTCGCCTTCATGTAGAACGAGGTCGACTCCCTTCAAAATTTCCTTATCTTTGACGGCAACATGTAAGTTAGTAATGGTTAATGTGGACATTTCTCGTTTCCTCGGAGCGTTCCTATTCTATCGAGGGGCGGGAGATGAAACAACAAAAGTGGTAACTCCGGCCGCTTCCCCCCGTCAAAGATGAATATCTTTGCCGACTCTCCGTGGGATTTTTGATCAATTTTAAGTGAAAAAGCTACATTTGGTGGGCATAAAAGTCTCTTTAAATTGTTGTTGTAACAATACTTGTTAAAGTTTATGATTAACACGCTATGTTCAAGACTAAGGAGGAACCAGTCCTAATATGAAGAAAGCCAAGTTGACCCTAGGACTTGTTGCTGGCTTAGTTGCCACGATCGGTTTAGCCTCGTGCAACGAAGTCACATACAATCAGGGCGTAGTGCTGACATATACGGACGCTGAGGGCAATCGCGTAGATTACACCGCCACTGAATTATTTGGCGACTACGAAAAGACCTCAAGCGCGGCCAGCACTGATTTCGAGAAAGTTTACGAGCTCTTGATCCGGCACTACTTCGCCGATGATTCGCAAAAGAGTGCGCTTGCTGCGATTAACAAGAAAGCGCAATCCGATGTCAACGCCGTGAAGCAGAACGCCGAGAAGAATGCCAAAGCAAATGGCACCTCGTACGAAACTGAACTCGAGAAATTATTGAGCAGCAATAATTGCGATAACATCGATGAGCTGTTCGATCTCAAGCAGTACGACGCAGAAAAGACACAATTCGAATCCGCCTATTATAACAACAACATCGACCAGATTCGCGATGGCGTTTATAGCAGCGCCTCGACGTTCCTTGGCAACCATGCGGCCGGAGATAAATTCTTCCCCGCGAAAGATGACACCTATGGTGACACCGCGAATGGCTATCTTATCGATAAGATGCCTTATCACGTCCGCCATATCTTGGTGAAAGTCACCGCCGCCAATAACGACCTCACCGAAGGCACCATCTCCGAGGCTAACGCCACCAAGATCGGCACCGTCATTGAGGAACTCGCTGGCGCCGTGAGCGGAGCCCGTCAGAACTTCGGCGCTATCGCCTTAGGCAGCTCCGATGACACTTCTTCGGGCGCGCTTTATGGCGACCTCGGTGTCATGGATAAAGGCACGAGCTTCGTTCAAGAGTTCAAATTGGGCGTTTACGCCTATGATGCTCTTTATAACCAAAGCACGACCAGCTATCGCACTGCCAACAAGGCGAATTTACTTCCGCCTTCCGATGTCAAAGTCACGGCTAACGGAACCGAAGAATCCGTCAAAGATTTCTTCACCGCTGGTGAGACCTACGATGACAACACCACCGGAATCGGTCAGATCCCGTATGGCGCCGCCGTCGCAATCCTCGCTTCGGCCAAACAGGATGGTTCCAGTTTGGAAAAGAAGCCCAACAATGGCAGCGAAGTCTACTATCCGCGTAACATTCTCTTCAATAAGTATTTCAATAAGCACAATGTCTGTGTCATCACCCCGAACGAGATCTCCTTTAACTCGACCGCGGCGGGCAGCGCTACCTTCAGCAGCGAAACCTTCGATGGCACTTATAGCGCGACTTATGGTGCGCTAGCGGGCTTCAGCGTCGACACCAAAAACATTCTGCCGGCCTTTGCCCACAACGTCCTCACCGATTCGGAAGGCCAGATCATCTTAGCGGTCCGCGCCGGAACTTCGGGCAGCAACGCTTATGAAGGCATTCACTTCATCACCATTCAGCGTTCGGCCTTCGATAAATACGGCCACGCTATCGTGAACAACCAATACACCGAATACACCAGCGACCAAGGCACTGCGGTTGATACGCCGAATCTCTCGACCTATTACACCGTCTATGCTCCCGGCGAAGATGGCTATCCGACCTATACTCCGGCCGGTGGATCGGCGACCAACATGACCACCTACATCAACTTGGTCAACCAAGACGTCAGTAAGTTAAAGGATCGCCGCGATAAACTCGTGTCCTCGATCAAGACTTACAATGGCAACATCTCGAACTACATGTTCCAGCAGCTCATCTCTGCCGGCAGCATCAAGTTCGCGAATGCCAGCATCCAGACGACGATTCAGGAATATATCAAACAAAAACGGACCAAGACGGGCATCGATGATGCGAAGACTTGGGACGATGCTTGGCGCACTTACGCCGAGTACCTGATCAACCAGGATGTCCAGCGCGGCAAAGGTGTCACCACCGGAAAAGGCCCGCTCATCTCGGAGACCTGCGCGATCAATTACACCAGCTCGGCCGCCCAAAACGGGACCGGCGACTGGGACGTTGGAGGTGTCTGCTATGGCAAATAAATTCAAACGGACTTGCTTAGTCGCCTTTGCGGTTCTCGCTTCGACGACCGTGCTCGCTAGCTGCGACACGATCACTGCGAAAATCCCCGATAGCGATTACTACTCCAAGATTTTGAATCTTGAAGGAATCACCAACAATCAGCTGAAGCGGATTTACGATGCCGTCATCACTGAAGGCGATACCAACAGCGAGAAGGTGCTGAACAACATTCTTCTTGGCCTCGCCGAAAGCAAACTCGGATACTTCTATGATTATAAGGATGCTAGTGGCGCGACCCAGCCGGGCTTAATGAGCGCGGCTGCCGATTCCGCCAAAATGGCGACTTTCTTAGCCAACCACACCAGTTACACCGCCGATGCATCCGTCACCAAGGAAGAAAAGGTCAAATACTTCTACAACGCCTTGCTTCAACGGATCGAAGAAAACTTCTACAGCACTGTGAGCAATTCGACCTATCAGCTTCGCAGCGTCTTCCACGAAAAGTACTTCTACGATGCTCAAAAGGCTGAACTCTACGCCTTGGGCGATCGTGCGAGCTTTAAAGAAGTCCAAGTCGATGGCGCGGATACCTACCTCGATGTCGAAAAGTATTTCGGCAGCGACTATCTCACTGTCTATCAGGACTACATCGCTCGGGCGATTCTCCCCGACGCCATGCGGCGTTTACTCATCGAAGAGTATCTTTACACCAACAACTACGGCACCTTAGGCCGTTCTTACGCTCGCAAAGTCCAATACATCGCCTTAGCCGATAACACCAGCTATCCGACGGCGACTAACAAGCTCATGATCGCTTATGCGAAGAATGTCCTTAATGCCAGCGAAAGCTTAGCCACCACCTATAACTTGACCTTATTAGGCGACCTCTACAAAGGTTACTTCGATTGGGCCAATATGGATGCGGCCAAGAAGACCTTGGTCGACCAGATCTACAGCGATGCGGGTTTCACCCACTTCACCGAAGCCGGCTATACCAATGACTATAAGGAAACCACCTATGGCGGTTACATCACCAGCTATCTGAAGATCACTTCGGATCGTTGGAGCAATGATTCTTCCACCGAAAAGGATTTCACCAGTTCGGGCACCTATGACGTCGCGACGGGCATGGCCATCAAAAAGCAAGCCTTAATCGCCACCGACAAGACCACCGAAGGCTGGTACACTTCCTCCGGATTATCCGCGCTTCCTAGCGATCTCAAGACCCGTCTATTCAAGATCACGGTCGCCAACGAAGTCGATGGTTCGGGCGAGACTTATGGCAAGTATATCCAAAAGCACTACTACCTGACCCCCTCCGTCTATCAAAGCGAAGATGCTTACCCCTACCTCATCTACGATAAGTCCTCGACCACGTGGTACGTGATCCGGGTCGATGAAGCGGTCAAGTATTCCAAGCTCGTCGCTTCCACCACCTCGCCTAGCCCCTATTCGGCCAGCAAGATCTACGAAGTCGCCCATGAAGTCGCCTATCTCCTTAGCGATACCGATACCAACAAGAAGACCGCTAACCAGTATTACGTCGAAGCCATGGCGATCGCCTACAACGATCAATCCGTCTACGATTATTTCAAGAAGACCTTCCCGGATCTCTTCGATTAATCGAAACCCACGCTATAATAAGGGAGCAAGGCAACTTGCTCCTTTGTTTTATTTAGGGAGGTTTCATCTATGAAAGACGTCTTCTGCAAAATCATCGCCGGGGATATCCCGAGTTCCATCGTCTATGAAGATGACGATGTCTTGGCGATCCTCGACATCAGCCAAACGACGAGAGGCCACACCTTGGTCATGCCCAAAAAGCATTACGATAGTTTCTTGAGCTGCCCGCCCGAACTCGTCCACAAAGTCTACGATGTCGCTCAGCGCATCGGCCAAGCCGAAGTGGGCTTGCTAGGGGCTAAAGGCGTCAACATCTTGACCAACGTCGGCGAAGTCGCCGGCCAAAGCGTCCCCCATTTCCATGTTCACGTCATCCCCCGCTATACCGGCGGAGAGGGCGGCTTCCAAATCACGATGAAGGGCCAAGACACCTCCGGTATGGATTTGCCGCGCTTAGCTCATAGCATCGGCGATGCCATTAAGAAATAGATACGCGCGTACGCGCACGGAAAACAAAAGGCGTCTTCCTTATCGGGGAGACGGCCTTTTAACGTTCGTAGAGCCTTATTTCTTCGCGTAGAGGGGCAAATAGAAGTAGCGATCGTCCATCGTGAAGATCTTTTGGGTGAATTCGCCCGGATTGACCCCCTCATAGGCCTTATCGAGGATCATCATCTTCGCGTCCATATCGTCGATCATGGCAAGGGCGAGGGCTTCGCGGGTCAAGGGCGGCACGGGCGAACCGAATTCCGGTTTGGTGTGATGCGATAACACCATGTGTTCCATAATCACCGGGATTTCGCCGGTCATATTGAGTTCTTTGGCCGCTTCGCGAATTTCGGCTTGCATGATGGAAATGTGGCCGAGCAGTTTGCCTTCAAGGGTGAATTGGGTCGCCACCGGGCCAGAAAGTTCGAGGGTTTTACCAATATCGTGAATCAAGGCACCCGCGACCAAAACATCGCGGCTGAGCGAGGGGTAAATCTCGCAAACCTTTTCCGCGAGATCCGCCATGGTGAGCGAATGGTAAAGCAACCCCGAAACATAGTTATGGTGATTTTTGACCGCGGCTGGCCAATCGACATAAGAAGCCCGGAATTTCTTGACGAGATAATTGGTGAGTTTGGTGACGTCGGGATTACTGAAGGACGCCAAATACTTGTCCAGTTTGGCTTCGAGGTCTTTTTTGGGGACGGGAGCCGCGGGGACGAAGCGGGAAAAATCGATGTTGTCGCTCAGGATCTTTTCGCCCTGGATGACCTTCATCTGCAACTTTTGGCTATAGAGAATGACTTCGGCTTCGAGGTTGACGATATTGCCCGTCATGAAGGTTTCGAGGTCCGCCGGTTCATAGTCCCAAAGCTTGGCCTCCATGCTGCCGGTCGCGTCTTGGAAGACGATCGTCAAATAATTCTTCGAGTTCGAAGTGACGCCTTTCTTCACATCGGTCACTAGAAACTGGCCATAGACATGCTCGCCGTCGGTTAATTCTGAAATGGTTTTCATAAATGCTCCTTTTCTTGCAGTTTTTTAATGTCGTCATAACGATAGCCCTTACCGATCAAATAGGCAAAAATTCGGCGGTCGAGATCGTAGCCCGAATATTTGCGGGCGTAACGGGTTTTCGCACTTTTATAGGCCGTAAGCAGTCGGGCCGCCTCGGCTTTTGGATCGCTCGGATTAAAGAAAGCGCAGGCTTCTTTGGCCACGGCTTCATCGAACCCGCGGATCAATAACGCCTCAGTTCCTTTTTGTTTTTTGCGGCCATCGGGGACCCGGGAATAACGTTTATCGAGAATCTCAACGTAACGTTTCGCTTTGTCGAGTTCCTTATCGTAAGGGAAGCTCAGAGATTCCATGATGTCGTTAGGGATACCATGCTTATGCAACTCATAGATGACCCGGCGCTTGCCGTATAAGCGCATGTCCGCGATCTCATCGGCGAAGCTTTTGGCATAGAGGGCGTCATCCACCAACCCATCCTTTTTGAGTTTAAAAAGAATTTTGCGCGAAGACTCCAAATCCGCCCCATGATCCCAAAGTTTCTTGCGGAGATCATGCTCGGAATAGGCTTCGTGGGCCAGCAGCTTGAGGGCATAGTTTCTGAGATCGTCGAGCGAGGAAGCGTCTTGGAGTTGCCGGAGTTCAAGAGCGATGACGTCCTTGCCTTCATAAAGATGGAAGTCCGTGAAGGCGTTCTCCGAGAGCTCAATCTTCTTGGCCGAAGCGAAATGGACGACCACCTGGCCTTTTTTCTTCACGACAATTTTTGTGATGACATCGTCACCAATTCTTTTTGTTGGCACGTTGATATACCTCAATAATATTGGAATAGAAATGGTCCATCGAATAGACGTCGATCGCGGCAAAGGCATTCGTCTGAACGCTCTTCTTCACATTCGGATCAAGGGCAATGATGTGGGAGAGTTTCTCTTTAAAGTCATCCTCATCATAGAAGAAATATCCGGTTTTGCCATCCGCAATCGTGCCTTGAAGGTTGTCGTCATAACGGGCGAGAACAATTAAGCCAGAAGCCATGGCTTCCATGAAGGTGAGGCCCTGGGTCTCCGTGATCGAAGCCGAGACGAAGCAATCCCCGAGGGCATAGTAACGCTGGGTCTGATCGGGTTTGACCGCGCCGGAGAAGATCACGTTCTTATCGATGCCGAGTTGTTTGGCCAAACTTTTAAGGTCTTCTAGGGCAGGCCCGCCGCCAACCACCAGCATTTTGGTGGGGACCGTGGGTTTGTTTTTGAGGAAATCGGCGTAACCTCGTAAGCAGACATCGATGCTCTTTTCTTTGGCAACGCGGCCCAAAGAAAGGACAACGTAATCCTTAGGAGAAATACCTAAGCTGGCCTTTAAAGAAGCGATATCGGCTTTATCGAAATTCTTCGGCGAGAATTTACCGAACTCGATGCCGGTAGGGATGATGTTGATGTAGGTATCGACCCCAATCGCGCGGAGATAATCTTTGATTTTGGCCGAAGGGGCAATAAGCTCCGTCACTTGGTTGGATTTAGCCCGAACATAGAAGCGGACGGCATTACGGGCGAAACGTTCGAAGTGACCTTTGGTCGCGTAATAGGTGTAGTCCTCATACATCGTGTGGAAGGTATAGACGGTCGCCGCATGGAGACGCGAAGCCACGATGAAGCCGAATTGGCCCATGCCGGCATCGGTTTGAACGTGGATGATATCCGGTTGGAATTTAAGCAGCATATCGTAGGCTTCTTGGTTAAAGAAGTTGGCCATGCGATAGCCATAGAGTTTCTTCATTTCGGCCCCGGGAATGCGAATGACATCGCCATCGAAAGTCACCTTTTTGCTGTAAGGGTTGGTGGTTACTACCACGACGTTGTTGCCATGGTCGTGCAAAACTTTCCGCAAATTAAAGGTCGAGGTCGCGACGCCGTTGATCTCGGGGGGATAGGTATCGGAAAATAATGCGATGTTCATGGCTAGTTATCGATATCGATGGTTCCCCAGTCATCTTCTTCTTTCTTTTTGGAACGCTTCGACTCTTTAATTGTAGTCGTTTTTAGGCTCGGGTCGGTGTCGGTCTTCGTGGGGTCTTCGTTGCCGCGATGCCGCTCGTGGACGGCTTGGGTCGATTCCTGAATCCGACGTTGGATTTCTTTGCGGGAAAGCTGCCGGGTTTCAAACATGGTATCCGCCGAACGCTTACGTTCATCGAAGGTTTCGAGCTGCAAGTTGACGAAGGTCTGACGGTTGGCGTAATGGATCGGCTCTTTCGGACGGCTGCGATAGAGGGCAGCCACTAAGCCCGAAACCAACAAGACCAAGTGGTAGGTCACAGTACGCCAAAGGATCTGGGCGGCTTTGACGTTAGCATCGGCAGTCCGGAGAATCACGCCCGTGGGAACGTCATTAATAATCTGTTGGGTATCGCCATAGAAGTTATAGAACAGGTAGTAGAAGAAGTATTCGGAAACACCGGCGGAACCTGGTAATGGGACGAGCCCGGTAACCATTTGGTGGAAGGAACTAAGGAACGTTGCCTTGAACATTTGGGAAACATTAAAACCGGAATAGGTGTAAGCGTGCAAAGCCAGGCCCGCTAAATACGGGATGGAGTTGCGCATGATGATGACCACCAAAAAGAGAAAAACGATGAGGATGGTAACGGGAATATTGGCCTGAAGACGGCGAAGTTCGATTTTGAAGTTTTCAACTTGAACCCGTAAGTTCTCACGCATTTGATCTGGCTTTTTAATGAGGTGAATTTTGCCCAAGAAGCCAATCACATAGTGGAGAATGAAATTGTGAAACTTGTGAGAAAAGCTCATGAGGTAAAGCAAGACGATGACGGAAAGGTTAAGCAAGAAGCCCACGATGATGAGCGGGACGATCGGCAAGGTGACGGTGCCAATGTGCAAAGGTTCGATGCTGAGGATCGTTTTGTTTTCAAAAGCGAGGGCTAAAATATCAAAACCGATGAGGGCCACCTGATAAAGAATGAACCACATGACCATGATGGAGGCGGCGTTGGAAACCTGAATGCCTTGCTGTTTAAGAGTGTAGGCTTCCATGACCTGACCGCCGCTTGAAGACGGAGTGACGTCGTTATAGAAAGCCCCGATTAACGAGGTGCACAACCCCTGATGGAAATGATAGTGACGGGTATAAAGGCGGCAAAAGATCTTGATGATGAGTCCTTCAACGCCGTAGGAACCAGCGACGATCAAGACGATGATGGTCATGTAGATCCAGTCGACGTCGATGAAGGCATTCATGACCGTATCGAAAGAATTCCACAACGAAACCGTGAGTGAAATGGCGGTCGCCACCAAAACGATCAAGAAGTAAATGACATACTTCAGGCTCGAACTTTTCTTTTTTTTAGGCGTTTCGACCTGATCCGCGTTATCCATTAAAGTGTGACATGGCTATTCTAGCCTATGTCACCCCTGAAAGAAATGGGCGTTTGCATAGGAGGAAGGGGGTCGATTCTCTTCAGGCATGAAACGGCAAAAAGCGCGGAACTTTCCTCTCGTTATCACGCCTTCCTCGCAAGTTGGTCTAAAATAGAAAAATATGAAAGCGGCTTCAGGGAATCTCAAAACCCCACGAAATTATTGGGTCGACCTCACGCGGCTCATCATGGCCCTTTTCGTCGTTGGAGTCCATGCGACCCGCAAAGCCAGTTGGGCCAGCGGACCCTATCAATGGTTAACCATACTCAATCCGACCTTATTCCGTGCCGCGGTCCCCTTCTTTTTCCTGTGCACGGCCTTCTTCACTTACCAAACTTATCTCCGGACCAACCGGGATTCCAAAGTCTTTTTTAAGGCCGCGTTGCGTTATTTCATCATGTATACGATTTGGGTGATCATCTTCATCCCGACCATTCTCAAAGAATCCTATTTTGGTGGCAGCAAATCCGCCAGTGAATACGCCATCCTTTTCATCAAACAGTTCTTTCTTGATGCCCCGATCTCCGTCTTCTGGTTTTTAAGAGCCTGTGCCTATGGCCTCGTGTTTCTTGGGGTTCTAGCCTGGCTAAAGATTAAGCCGATTTATGTATTGCCTCTAGCCATCGCTGCTTATGTTTATGGCGTCTATGGCGATGGTTGGTATGGCTTATTAGGGGATGATATGAAATCCGTTTATGTTCAATACTTCGCTACCTTTTATCGGACTCGCAACGCTTTCTTTATGGGCATTCCTTTCTTGGTCGTCGGAGCGGAGATTGCCGAAGTCCACGAAGACAAAAAGCCATCCACGCCCCTCGCCATTTTGGCTGCTGTTGGAACTGTCCTTTCGGGGTTAGCCCTTTATTATGAAGCTCAGTACGTGGTCGTCGGGAAATACGCCCGCGACTACAACATGTACTTTTCCCTGATGCTGCTTGCGCCCTTGCTATTCATCGCCTTAATCAACATCAAAGCCCCCTGCCGTTTGGCCGGTGCCCGTTATTGGGGACCGCTATCGTCGCTCATCTATTTCACCCATATCGCTTGGCGCGATTTCTATCAGGATGTCTGGCCCCTCAAAACAACTCTTGGCGATAACTTGGCCTTCAAAGTTTTGTTCGTCATCATCCTTTCCGCCGTCATGAGCGGGCTCATTCTTTACATCACCCGTCATTGGAAAGCGAAGAAGTGGCTCTATTAGTTCGCCACTTTTCATATAGTGTCCGGTAATAATTCCTTGTCCAAGGAACTATTTTATTGAGAACTCTTTATAATAAGCATTCGAGGAAAAACATCATGAGTAAAGTCTTAGTCATTTCTGCCGACCAGCGCGTCGGGAGCAATTCGCTTCTTCTCGCCGAAAAGTTCGCTGAAGGCGCCAAAGAAGCCGGCAACGAAACCGAACTGATTTCATTGCGGGGCAAGAAGATCAATTATTGTTTGGGCTGCTTAAGCTGCCAAACCATGGGCAAATGCGTTCAAAACGATGACGCCGTTGCCATCGTTGCCAAGATGAAGGAAGCGGACATCATCTGCTTCGCTTCGCCCATTTACTATTACGAGATGAGCGGGTCGCTAAAAGTTCTACTAGATCGTTCCAACCCGTTATATCCGGGTACTTATAAGTTCCGCAAAATCTATGCGATTTTCACTTCGAACGATTCCGATTTCGCCGCGACCAAGCGCCCAGTGGAAGGCTTAGGCGGTTGGATCGAATGCTATCCGAAGTGCCATCTTGAGAAGGTGCTTCACGCTGGCGGAATCAACCACGCCGATGAAATCAAAAACAATCCCGCCAAACTTGACGAAGCTTTCCAAATGGGGCTAAGCATCCGCTAATGGCTAAACCCTTCGAACTCGTATTGAAGGCCTTGCCTGGCGCCGGTTACTCTTGGCAAGTCAGTGCCACCCCTAGTGATTTGGTAAACATCACCACCCGCTTTGTTGCATCGAATCCTAAGGTGATCGGCGGACCGGGCGAAGAGCATTTCCTCATCACCGGTTTAAAGGCTGGCGAAGTTCATCTAAAAGCAACCTATGGCCGTTCCTGGGAAAAAGAATGCAGCCAAGTCAAAGAGTTCGATCTCGCAATCGATAACAAGTTCAACATCAAGCAAAAATAAACCCAGCAAAAAAGGGCGCCCTCGCGGCGCCTTTTTTAGAAAGTGAACGCATCATAGACCAATTTGGAGAGAAAGCCCCCTTGGCCAAGGCTTAAACCGCTAAAGCTGTTAAAGGCCACGCAGAAAACCATGACAATCGAGAAGAGGCAAGCCTCATAAACAAGGGGATAGGAAATAGCTTTTTTCACCATGCTGTCTTGGCCAGCGGATAGGAACCGCATCAAGATCGCCAAAGCCGCCAAGCTTGCTAACGGCCAGACCCCCATAAGATAACGGGCGCAGACGCCACCGAGGCAATAAATGGTGATTGAAGTCATGATTGGGGCTAACGGAAGCAAGGCATGCATGGTCTTTTTCTCCCAACCTTTCGCTTGAACGCAAACGCGTGGGGCCAAAGCCATCCCATAAAAGAAGGGGACGCAAAGTAAGCCAATTGCCCCGATATTATAAGGGTGGGTATCCCAATCAGCCTGTGGCCATTGGCTTGTCGTGTAATAAGGGAAATACTCATTGTTCTTCGGGGGAGTAAACCAATAATGTAGTAAGCCCGCCACCGCTCCTTTAAAGCTCATTTTTGTTGGCTGCAATCTAGGGCGGTCAGTTGATAATCCTGTCCAAACTCCGTTATTTTGCCATAGCGGGCCACGTTATAGGCAATCAAAAGGCCAGCCCCGACAAGCAAGATTCCGGCCATCGGAACAAAGTCGAGAAAACGTTGACCAACCGCTTTGTCTTTCATAAAGAATAACTTCAGAAGCAAGGACCAACTAAAGAGGAGAACGATCCCTAGGTCTGGCCGCGAAGCCATAAGGGCAACGTAGAAGAAGCCGGCCATCCCGAGATAAAGCATCCGCCAGGAGGGACTTTGATAGGCCGTTAAGACGAGACCGAAGAACCAAACTGCAAAGGCTAGCCCGAAATCAAAGGGCAGGATGTATTTCCAATCCGTCAAACGCTAGGCTACGAAATTGAGGGAGAGGCCAGAGAGTAAAGCCACACCGGTTAATAAGCTTCACAAAGGCCAGGGCAACGCTTCTTTCCGGGCTTATTTAGACGCAACGAAGTATAGGCGAATCCAAAGGCATAAAGAATGAAGGCGAAGACTTCCAAGAACAAGCCGGTAGGAACGTGGCCGGTAAGCCAGTAGACGGGGAACATTACCAATATCACCGGGGCGGGTCCATAGTAGCAATAGTATTTCCCTTGGTAATAGGCGGTATCCCAAAGATAAGGAATGCCACGGCGGGCGTAAGGATCATAGGGATTCGTCAAACTGGCCAAACGGGAGTCGGGAATATCGTCGAGATAAACATGCCCGTTCTTGAACGCCTGGAATAGATTGTAGTAAAGGAAGGGGTTGCTGTTCGTATCGCTCTGCTGGAAATGATAGGTCGTGAAATAACGGGAGGCGTTAAGGCTAACTAAGAGCACAAAACCTAAGGTCGCCACGATGGCCGCGCCCAACAAAACGAAATAGGGTTTCCGCGAAGTGAAACTCGGGGCGGCCGGTTTGAAAACAAGGCGAAAGAGAGCCAATCCGAGATAGGCCAATGCCCCTAGACCATAAAAACGAAGGGGCGAGAACAAAAAAGCTTTCTCGGAAAAGGACTTGAAATAAAAAGAAAAAGCTCAGCAAGCAGGACCAAAGCGAAGAGAGAATTCTGAAGGATTTTCCATAGGTTAAATTCGGAAACCTATGCTTTTCGTGGATGGAAAGAACGATTTCGCGAGGAGATAAGGCTTGAAGGAAAAGATCAAATCCGAGTAAGAGTTCAGCAAGGTTGGTTTCGTCATAACCTTGATAAGCGAATAAAGGAAGCAGCAAGAAAAGACAATTGAGACTCGCCTCCATCAAGGCGATGAGCATCGCGAGCAAGAACTCTTGACGGTAAGGCATTTCTTGGTGATGACGGCACTGGAATTTTTGATAATCGTAGCCTAGAACGCCAAGAATTCCAGGAATTGCAAATGCCCATAACCAAAGCATGGCTCTATGCTACTCCCTTAGGCTTCAAATGAAAGCGAAACTCAAAAAGCGGAAACTCTCTTTATAAAAAGAGAGGCTCGAAGATAACTTTGCGCTTACGCTCTCCCCGAAAAACCTTGCGCGTTCTATAATCTAGCCATGCTGAAACGCCTTGCCATCACTAACCTCGCCATCATCGAGAACATCGAAGTGAGCTTTCAAGAAGGCTTCACCGTCTTAACGGGCGAGACCGGGGCCGGCAAAAGCCTCGTCATCGATTCGTTATCGCTCCTTCTCGGAGCCAGAGCCTCCAGCGAGCTGATTCGGGCGGGCGAAGATAATGCGATTATCCGCGGCGTTTTTGAGCTTCACAATCCCCAACTCAGCGCCATCTTAGTCACTCTAAACGTCCCCGAAAACAATGGTGATATTATCATCGAACGCACGATCGGACGCACCAAGAGTCTCATCAAAGTGAATGGCGTTTCGATCAGTCTGGCCGATCTCAATAAAATCGCGAAGTATTTGGCCGATATCCATAACCAGTTCGACTTCGAAAAGATTTTGAATCCGGATAACTATCTGGAAATCATCGATGGCTTTTCCTATGAACTGACTTCTTCCTACAAGAAGGATTATTTCGCCTTGCTCCAGGACTATAAGCAAAAGAAGGCCGCTTATGATGACCTGATGGCCAAGAAAGCCAAGATCGATGAATCCCGGGATTTTTATGAATACCAATATAAAGAGCTTAAGGCCGCGGACTTAAAGGAAGGCGAGGAAGAGGAAATCGCCTCCCAAATCTCCTTGCTCAAGAACTACGATAAAATCTATTCATTATCCCAAGAAGCCGACCAAATCATCCATGAGGATTTCCTCGATCGTCTTTATGAGTTAACTCGCCTTCTCTCGAAACTCAGCGAATATCAAAAGCAGTATCAAGAAGCCCACGACAAACTCGATGACTCGTATTATCAAATCCGCGATATTTTCGAAGGTCTCAAGAAAGACTTTGAAGACATCGATTATGATCCTAACCGCCTCAACGACTTAGAGCAGCGCGATAGCGATCTCTCTGCCTTAAAACGGAAATACCGCAAAGACATGGGCGAGCTGATCGCCTACCGCAACGAACTCGCCTCCACTTTAGGGGAAAACTCCAATTTCGAAGGCGACATCGCTAGCGCAAAGCAAGCCCGAGACACCGCCTTTGCTAAAGTCCTAGCCAAAGGCAAAGATCTTACGACCGTTCGCCAGAAGATTGCCAAGTCCATCGAAAAAGAGCTTGAACGCAATATGGCAGACCTGCTTTTAAAGGCGGACTTCCAAGTGGCGTTTAAACCTCTTCCCACCACTCCAGACGACACCCTCTATAAAGAGAACGGCCTCGATGAAGTGGACTTCCTGATCGAAACTAACGTTGGCGAAGGCTTAAAGAGCTTAGGCAAAGTCATTTCGGGCGGCGAAGCTTCCCGGATTATGCTCGCCTTTAAGGCAGTCTTCATCAAGGCCAACAAAATCTCGACCGTCATCTTTGATGAAATCGACACCGGCATCTCCGGGGAAACCGCCCAAGCGGTCGCTAGAAAGATCCACGACATCTCTTTGTCAAGCCAAGTCATCGCCATCACTCATATGCCGCAGGTCGCGTCTTTGTCCGACCACCACATCTTAATCAGCAAGGAAATAAGAGCCAATCGCACCTACGCTCACATGAAAGAACTGACTTTGGACGAAAAGATCAAACAGGTTGCCTATCTTATTTCTGGAGGCAACATCACTGAAAAACAACTCGAATACGCCAAAGAAATGGTCTTAAGCAAACGCGACTAAGATTTGGCGGGTCTCCGATTCGACGATCCTTGAAGGTTTTGGAGAAACTCCGGCGCCAATTCGGCTTTGTTCTTGGAAGGCAAGTGGGGCAAAATCGTTGGTGCGGGCGCAAAAGGCTGCCGGCGCCTCGATGGCGTTTTCGTCATTCCCGTCGGCCGTCTCGCGACGTAGAACTATTTGCTCATTCGCCGACAAAACAAAAAGGGCAATCAAGAATCGATGCCGCTCAAAAGGATGGCGGCCGCCTTCCCAAAAACGATTCAATTCTCAAGAACGTTTCTTCCTTCGCCGTCTTGTCTTGAACAAGGCGAAGAAATGGGCCTCTTTTTGCTCGGGCTTGCTCATGAAGGCCGCCAAGGGCATGTCACCACAATCAAGGCAACGCTAGAGGCTTTGTTTTTCGGGAGGCCGCGGGTTTCGAAAAAGTCCTAAAATGAAATGAAGTGGCTCGATGGCGGGGACGAATGGATGAGGTCAAAAAGGACGTCGGTGTTTTGACGTCATCAAGCCCAGGCATTCTCGCGACCCCAACCGAGCCCGCGCGAGAACGTCAGCGCGTCTCGCGCGGGAAAAGGCGAACTATTTTTTCTCCTTTCCAAAAATCATCTGCCTTGATAAGCCATAAGTGATGAGGAAATAAACCGCGTAGAGCGTGAGGATGATCGCCAACGAGATAACGATACCAAGCGAAATATCGCAAGAAAGATATTTCCAGGCGTCTTTATACGCGCCGATAAGACCGAGAGCGACGACGAGAAGCGCGAAAAGCAACGGATAAACAAAATACAGCGCCTGTTCCTTCAGGAGCGCCTTCTTGACCTGCCTTTTTTCTGCCCCGATCGTCAATAAAAAACGATAATGCTCCTTTTCGTCCATCGCCTCGCTCAACGAACGGATCGAAAGAATCGCACAGGCGCTTAGCACGAAGCTAAGACCCATATAAAGCGCGGTATAGGAAAAGCCGAACCAAACGGTTTCTTTTCCTTGGTAACCGAAGTTGACTCCGAAGCCCATCGCCATCAAAAAGGCGGTCAAAATCAGAGTCAACGCGACGAAAGCGAGGCTGAAAGCGTTACTGTTGATATGGCTGTTGGCTTGCTTAAGAACGAAAAAATTCAGATGATTGTAGTAATGCTTTGAATCGCCTTTCGCCCGAGAAAAAAGGAAAGTGGAAAAAGCCGAGAAGAAAAGAAATGCGGAAATAGAACCCGTGATAAAGACGATGAAACTGGTGGTAATGAATGCCGCGATCATCAACCCGTAAGACAAAAGAAGCAGAATCAAGGAAACGATGAGCATCGCCATCATCGTTTTCTTCCGCTTTTGCAACGCTTCGGTTTCGTTCTTTCTTCCACCGAGATAAACCTTAAGAAGCGAGGCGTTGTTGAGGCGGAAAAGACTTAGAAGAAGCGAAAGAGCGATCACGGAAAGGAAGAAAACAGCGCTCGACGAAACCCCATCCCACGAAAAATAGAAAGCAAAACTAGTTTGCGAGGCGGCAAACAAAGATGTGGTGAAAAGCCCTAATAACTGACTGACTCCAATCCCGAGGAGCAGACCGGCGACAAGCGAGATCAACGCAGGAAAAAGAATCTCGATCGCCATGATGATGGCGATTTTTCCTTTGGGGAAACCCAAGATAAGAAAGAGCCCGAATTGCCGTTGCTTCCGTTTATAAAAGAAATTCGTGGCGTAAAAGATCAGAAACGCAAACATCAACCCAACGAGAACCGAAGCGATCCGAAGGGAATACTGAAGCGTGAGGAGGCTTGTCATATTCTTCTCTGCGATTGTCGTTCCAATGAGATAAAGCGCTTGGGGATAGGCGCCTGAAAAGGCATAGAAAATGGCGATCGCCAAAGTCAGAGTAACGAAATAGATGCCGTAATCGGCGAGGCTTTTCTGGGCATCCCGAAGTGCGATTTTGAGGTTCATCGGCTGGCCTCTTTCTCAGCCATTTGGCCAATGATGTCTTCGTAAAACGCCTTTCTTGATTTGCCTTTTCGGAGAAGCTCGCCAACGTTTTTGCCATCGGAAAGGAATAAGACTCGCTCTGCGAAAGAGGAAGCGAAAGGATCGTGGCTGACCATTAAAATCGAAGCGCCGCGTTTTTCGTGCAATTCCGAAAAAGATTCGAGGATCGTCTGGCTTGATTTGCTGTCCAAAGCCCCAGTTGGTTCATCGGCCAGCAGCAGCCGAGGGGAGGTCGCCATCGCCCGAGCGATGGCAATTCGTTGTTTTTCGCCTCCGCTCATCTCGTAAGGATATTTCGCCAAGATTCCTTCAATATGAAGGAGCGAGGCCATATCGATGACTCGATTCCGGATTCTTTCGCCCGCAACGTTGTTGATTGATAAGCTAAGCGCAATGTTCTCAAAGCCAGTCAAAGTGTCCAAAAGAGCGTAATCCTGAAAAACGAAGCCGAGGTTCTCGCGCCGAAATCGAGAAAGATCATTCGAGGAAAGGCTGTCGATGCTTTGACCATTGATATAAACTTCCCCAGACGTTTTCTTATCCATCGTCGCAACGATGTTCAAAAGGGTGCTCTTGCCGCTTCCGCTTGCGCCCATCAGCGCCACAAACTCCCCTTTCCGAACGTTAAGGCTGACTCCGTTTTTGGAAGGGCGAACCCTTCCATGCTCTTTGGGGGGAAGCCAAGGTGCGAACTGAATGCGGATAATGCCGCGCTTTTGAAACGTAGCGTAGTGTATATTTCTTAATGGCCAAACGAGGGCAAGCCAAGGAGCAATTCAAAGTAATAAGACAGAATAGACCTACTGACACAAATTGATTTGTAGGTCTATTTCTTTTATAATACTGTCATGACCAGTCTCAACGACCTTTATAAAGAGTTAAGCCATTTGCCCAAAGGGACTCTTGTCACGAAAAAAACAAAAGGCGTGCCCCGTTATTATTTGCAATGGCGAGAACGTGGGCGCATTGTCAGCAAATACGTCAGCATTTCCGAAAAAGATGAACTTCAACGTCAGATTCTTAGCCGCCAATCCATCGAAAAGAAAATCCGAAAACTTGAAAAGCAATTACCAAAAGCGATTGCCGTCTTATCCCATGAGGCTAAAGCCCTGAGCGGGTCTCTCATGGAGAGAGATGACAAAGTCGCTGTCTTTGATTGCGGGCAATGTCTTTGGATGGACGGCGAACGAGTCCCTCTTTTCATCAAAAGGACGAAAAACATCGCCGGTTTTTTGGCCGGTCGGGTTATCGATCCCGAAAGGCGCAACTCCCGACTACTCAAAAAGATTCTCTCCTTGAGCGGGGAAAGCGATACCCTGTTGGCTCTTCATGTCTACGGGGCCTCTCTCACCGATGATTATTGGTTTAAACCCCGGGGTTCAAAGAAATCCTTTCGTGATGTGGCCTTTCAAAACGACCTTTATGCCGACACCGCTTTAAACGGTAGCCTTGACGTCATTCTTCGTCATCGCCCCCCCACTCCGCAATTGGTTCTAGGAGGCAGCTACGAAAAATGCTGGAAAATGATCAACGGAGAATGGTGGATTATTAAAACCGGGAACCCGAACGAGCTTTTTTCGGAATACTTCGTCTTTCTTTTGGGGCAAGCGTTTGGTTTCGATATGGCGGAATATCTCATCGACGAAAACACAATTCGATCCCGCAATTTCGCCAGCAGCTTTAACTACGAACCGGCCAAATCTCTTCTCGACGAAAATGATGATTATTCCGTTTGCTTTGAAACTATCAACACATTTGGGCCATCATTGGCAGAACAATATTTAAAAATTATCTGGATGGATTCCTTAGTTAATAACGTCGATCGGCATACCGAAAATTTCGGTTTCCTTCGAAGACGAAAGGACGGGAAAGTCTTCGCAATGGCGCCGAATTTCGATAACAACGCCGCCTTAATTGCCCGGGGTTATCCTAGCGAACTCGAAAGAAAGCGCGACGGTCTCATTGGATTTTTTGCTAAATTCTTGAAAAAAGAGCCCAAAGCCAAAGAACTTTACCAAGCGATGCTTTTACCTAAGCTGGACCGTCTCTTGCTCGACTCGCTTTTCAAAAAATGCCCAATTAAAGTAAATGAGGAAACCATCATTTCATATCTTCTTAATGGTTATCGAATTTTGAAAGATCTCCAGAAATAGACCTACTGACACGAATTGATTTGTAGGTCTATTTCTCCAATGGTTTCCTTGATTTTTGAGTAATCAAAAGCCCGACCGCTTCCGATCTGACTTATTTTTCTGAACCTACCCCAATTCTTTGGACCAAAGGTCTTTCAACCTGCACAAATCATAACATCCGAATCAGCTGGAAGGAATGCCGAGCTCGGCATTCCTGACGCTGATCGGGCTCGCCCCCAACCTGCCGGCGATCCGCGAGGAGCTCCGATACTCGATGTAACGCCTGATCTGCCTTTCGAGGTCGGCCAGGGACTTGAACGAGTACTCCTTGTCGTAGTACATCTCGATCATGAGCCTCCCGAAGAAGTTCTCGGTCGGGGAGTTGTCGAGGCAGTTGCCTTTCATCGACGTGCGAACGCGCTATCTCCAGCTTCTGAGATTGGTTGATTTTCATAGAAAAATCCCTCCAAATTGTACCAATTTCTTGGTCCAAATTTTGGGGGGAATTTCATTTTGCTTGGTGGGCCCAACAGGAATCGAACCTGCATGAGTTGCCTCATTAGATCCTAAGTCTCCAAGTCTTTTTCGAACGGCTTGGAAGGATTGAGAACCTCTTACCGGAAAGTCCCGAGATTGGCTCGTTTCTCCGCTTTGTCCGCCTGAACCTGTGGGAACGCCTCGAACGGGGAAGGAATCCCTTTTCCCGGTGTTTTGCGGACCGAATGCGGACAAGTCCGCTTCCCAAGACCGAAGCCTTTTGAACGCCTCGGAACGACCTACCTGATGGGCGGAATCCCATCCTTGGGAACAGTCTCCTGCTCCTTGGCTCCAATATAAGTCTAGTAACAGAAAAAGCAAGACAAAAATCCGAACAAATATCGATGCTGTCTTCGCTTTTTTCGTTCATGCTTTGCTCCGTCCGCGCTTGGTCTGCCTTTGTCCATGAGCACTGAAGATAATGGCCAGCCAACTGCGTAGACACGTTGGACTTTGGGAAAGCTAATTCACCTGACCGCTCCATAGATCGGTTTTTTTATCTCAATATGACATTTTCTAATTCCACCATGGTAACTTCGTTTCCGTGCGCTTTAATTAGTTGGATAAGGTCATTTGCTTCCATCCACACAGTAGCAGTGTTGTCATTTGGATGCACACCAATTCGATTACCTAAAAACTCTTTATCGAGGTAGAAGTGTACTCGACATTCTGCATCCTGCAAAAGTCCAAGTGGTGTCACCGAGCCCGGAAGCAATCCCATAATTGACATTAAATCATCTTCTGATGCAAAGGATAAGTTTCGTAGACCGTGTTGTTTGCGAAACTCCTTCAATTCGATTCGTTTGTCACCCTTTATGGTAATCAAGTAGTAATTGCGTTTTTTATCATCCACACAAAACAAATTCTTTGCGACACATTCGGGATATAGAAAATCAACTGAATCAAGCTCCTTCATATTGTAGACAGCTTGATGTTCCGTAACCTCATATCTTATGCCGTGATTTGTTAAATATTGATAGGTTTCCTGTTTATTCATGCTTACCTCCGTAGGCCACATAATAACATAGTTTTTCAGCTGAGTGTCGTAGAAGACTCCCGACACACCAGTGACAGACGTGGAATAGACTGCCCTCTTTGGGGAGATCATTCACACCATCGTCTTGTTGCCATCTTCCTGGCTATGGAATGACGCCTGGCATCGCCTTCGCTTTCGGGTTTAGGGGTGCATCCGCATGAGTATGGGTGCTTGCTGAGCTCCTGGCCGGTTAGGATGAATTCCTTCCCGCAAACGCATTTGCACCGGTAGAAGACTCTTGCCTCCGTTTTGTTGCCGGCCTTTCTTCCGCAGGGGTATCTTTCTTCCACGTCGATCAGCCCCGTCTTGAAGGGTTTGAAGTACTTGTCCATATTCTGCCTTGCTCGGAAAACAGAAGCCTCCGAGTTTTCCTTTCTAAGGAATTCGGAGGCTGTTTCTATCTGGTGCACTGAACAGGAATCGAACCTGCATGAGTTACCTCATTAGGTCCTAAGCCTTAGTTGCGGTTAGGAAAGGCGAGCCCCTTCCGTGCCCTTTGGGGGGAGAATGTCTCGCAATCAGCGAGGGATTCTTATTTGTCCGCGGAAGGCCGTACCCTCCTGTTCCCTTTAGTGGAAGCCAGAGTGCGGACGGAATACAGACCGCTAAGGCAAGTGGGTCGACTGCCTTTTTGGGGGTTTCGGAAAACGTGGGCCGATTCATCGGGGAGCGGCCTCTGCTCCTATACGCATTCTTGCAAGTAAATCAAAAGAATTACAAGAATAAAAAGATGCCGATTTTTCCTAATCTTTTTACTTGTCAACGTCATCACTCGTTCGCAGGTTCCGCGAACAGCCCGATGGCGATCTACTTTTAGCCATTTAGAATTTGCCTATTTTATAAAAAGGTGACCGAAAAAATTAGAAGCTTTCTCCAAAGATTATAGATGAGTTTTCAGATTGTCGGTGATTCTTCATCGGAAAGAAAGGGACATCTCTCCGCTATCCGCGCTCATCGCGCAGGAAAGGGCGATTCGATCACCGTCGGAAAAAGCCGCCTTCCCGTCGTCGTTGAAGGCATCGCCTGGTAGGAAGAAGGCATCGTCCCCGTCCGACAGGGTATGCCAAGGCTCGACGTTTTCCGTGAGCAAGCCGTCGTAATGGCCTGCCGTCTTGCCGAAAAGGCTCATAAAAGGATGAGCGCTCTCATCGACGCCGACCGCCTTATTCGAATAGAGAAACCTCTTGTCCGCCCCAGCCCGGGCATCGATTTTCGTCACGATGACGCCGGGCTTCGTGATGCCGAGAAAGCCCGGGCAGGCGAGGAAATCTTTTGCCGGATCGACGCATTGGAAGGAGACTGCCCGCGACAAAGGGAAGCCTGGGTCGTTCGGGCAGGGGTAGAAGACGCTCTCGCCAGGCTTGAGGGAGACGGCCCCGCTTGCCTTATCAATCATTTTCGGCTCCTCCCACCCCAAAAGCGCTTTTTCGAAGGGGACGATCTCCCCGGGCGCGGCCTCCATGAGGGAGAAGCCGCCCATCGGGTGGCGGGTGCTCTTCCCGGCGTAGGTGTCGGGAAGCCCCAATAGATGGCCCATCTCGTGGGCGATGAAGGACAGGGTCCGCTCGGGGCTGTCATAACGATAGTAATAGGGCGAGACCGCGGCGTAGCTCGACACGGCGCATTGCTTGTCCCCCGCGCCGTCGGCCTCGAAGCAGCCGCCCAAAAACGGATTGTCTTTCTTGGTTTCGAGGAAGATCACCCCGTCGTAGAGCCCGTCCGAATCCGCGTCGAAGAGTTTCAGCGGGTAGGGCGCCTCATCCGTCCCCATGTAGGCGCGGAGCTCATGCTCGAAAAGGTAGGAGCAGCGCTCCCACTGGGATTTGTCTGGGAGCGAGATCCCGCTGACGTTGATCGGCCGGGCGAAGACGAAGTTGGGGACGAAGAGCCCCTTCGACTCGATTTTGAAGTACTCCTTCGCCGAGGACGGCGAAAGGGGATCGCCCCCGAGGGAGTTGAAGAGGGCATCATAATCATTCGAATTGAATCTCTGATCGTCATATTCGAGCGGAACCACGAGGATGTTGGCTTCCTCGCTGACCTTCGAGGGGAGCGGGCAATAGCCCCCATAACCCAAGTCGCGCGGCGAGTTTGCGAAAGCCATCGCTGCCCCTTCATTCGTCGGCAAGGCGGACCTCTCCGCTTCTGAAAGCGAGAGGTACTCCCTTCCTTTCGCACAGCCGGGGAGCGCCAGAGCCAAGACGAAGGCAAAAAAAGGGAAAAAATTCGTTTTCGATTTCATTCTTGGCTCCCCCTTTTCAAATAGTATAGCAATCCTGTATCTAATTCAAAAAAGAAAAAAGACTGCTCGTTTTTCTAAGCAGTCCCGTTTTTCTTGACTTGTCTCCGCTATCGCGATTCTTTGACTCCGATAAACTCGGCCATCTTCGCCCTGTCCTCGGGAGAGGGTGCGACGATCGGGGAGGCGACGTGATGCCGGCCGTCCTTGGTGAAGAAGGAGATCCCTTTGCCGCCATCGCGGACCAGGATGAAGCCCCAGCTCGACACCTCGGAGGTTGGGAACGAGACGGTTTTGCCTCCTTTGAAGGAGCGGATCGTGACGAGGCCATCCCCGATGACGACGGGGAAGCGCTCGGCCTTGGCGTAATAAAGGAGCGCGAGGACCTGAACGGCCAGGAAGAAAAGGCCGAACTGCGAGGCCATGACGATGCCCCCGGCCACGGCGTTCGTTCCGGCGCCCTGGACCGCGGAACAGATCCCGACGGCGGCGAAGCCCCCGAAGACGAGGCTGGCGAAGGCGTGATAAAACACGATAAAGGAGACCCGCGCTTTGACTTTCATGCCCCGCCTCCTTTTCCAAATAATATACCATACCCCGCGCCCGAACCGAAAACAGAAAGGCAGGCGGGAGAATCCCGTTTCAAAGCGTTCCGCGGCTTGATACAATAGAATCATGAGAAAGAAAACGTTTTTGCTCCTCGCCCCCGTTTTGTTCACGCTGCCCTCCTGCGCCGGGGGCAACGCGGCCTTTCGCGTCTTCGCCCCGGAGCAAAACGCGGCCGTCGGCAGCTCGGAATCCATCGACGCCTCGCTTAGCGAGGCCATTCCGCTCTATCAGACCATCAAGACAAACTATCCCGGCGTCCTCTCCCAGCTCTACGACGTCACGCCTTCGTTTCTGAAGGGCGTTTGCCAACTCTGCCGTTTCTCCGAGGGCTGCGAGTCCTTGGGCGGCCTCGAGGGCGGAAGCCTTATTTTATACCGGGAGAAAGCCTACCCGATCGGGGCCAGCTTCGGCGGCTATGGCGTCACCCATTACGCGTATGGGGAGAGCCATGGCAAGCTTTTGCTCTATTTCATCTATTCTTTTGGCAGCGGGATCCATAGGTCGCTGGTGAGCGCCTTCGATTTTTCGTCCTGCACTGTCAAGTCCGTCGAGGAGAAGAACAAGCCCTTCTGGAACGACGACCTCCAATTCGCCCTCTCGGAAAAAAGTAAGCTCGAGGTCCGATATTCAACCTACGACGTCAAATGGGATGATGGTTTCGACATCACGATGACCCCGGGCGAGATCATCTACGGGGATTTGTCGGAGGTCGCTTTGGTTCCCTGAGCGATCCAACAGCAAAAGAGAAAAGCAAATGGCTCAGGCCTTCCGACCCGGGTCTTTTTGTCAATTCTCGTTTTCCGTTGGCAAAGCCTAATGGATTGCATCCTTCCCAAAAGCCCAAGACTGAGAACGAGGCTTGTTTATCACACGACATTAAACAAGTTCTATTCGTTCAACTCGCCGCTTTTTGCCTTAACAAACCCAATAGGATTTAGAAGGGCAAAAAGAAAAAGTTCGGAATGACCCGAACCCTAGTTTTTTGGTGGGCCCAACAGGAATCGAACCTGCATGAGTTGCCTCATTAGATCCTAAGTCTAACGCGTCTGCCTATTCCGCCATGGGCCCAGCGGAGAAAATTATAGGCGTTGACCCCCGCTAAATACAAGCAAAGACAGGCGGAGGCATTTTTCAAGAAACCTCCCCTCCCTCTCGCGAATGGTCCTTTTAGAAAAAAGAAGAGGGAGGTGAATGGATTTAGCAAAGAAACGAGGTCTATTTGGCCTTAGGATCTTCGGGTTTTGAAACTGGCGCATCACCGATAGTTTCGGATCGGCTTTCCGATTCTTTACTCGCGACTAAGCCCCGGTTTTCTGGCATGAAATAATGGGGAAGACGGAGATAAAGCACCACCACAAGAGCGGTCGATAGGATGATGGAGGGGAAAGTATAGGCGCCGTTATAGAGGAAGGAATAGAGGGCGGAACTCCCAACGTTCCAGGCATCGTCCGGCCAGAAGATGACCCCCGAGAGGAAATGGCAAAGGAACTTAAGCAAGCCCCCAAGCACGCAGCCGGAAATTAAGGCGATCAGTTGAACCTTCTTGCTGCTGCCCTTGCTAAAGAGATGATGCAATAGGCCAGCAAATCCGACCACCGGGTAGGCCAACCAATAATCGAGGGCGATTTGAGCGAACGCCTTCCACCACGTATCGGCGATGGGGGCGACATAGACGCCATTGACGAGTTGAAGGAGCCCTAAGATGAGACCCGTGGCTAGACCCGGCAGCAAGCCGCGGCGAAAGGCGATGAAGAAGATGCAGGCCATCGCAATGCCAATCGAACCCCCATTGAGGAAGAGGGGTTTCGAATAAAGACTCGCCACCGTATCGAGAACATAGCCTAAAGCTGAGAAGATGGCAATCTCAGCCATCGTCGCGACAACGCCATTCTTTTTCATGATCTTTGTTGCTCCTTTTCAAGAAAAAGTCTCCGCTAAGCCAGGTTAACGGAGACAAGGGTTCCAAAAAAAAGAAACAACGAAACTCTTTCCCTTCGCTAGCATTGCCTAGATCAGGTTATAGGGTCGCTATTTCTAGCCTCTCAGCCCCGAATGGAGCTCCCCTAAGATCGACAGGGACTATTGTAAGTCAAAAGGGCAAAGTTACAAGGGGCAATGATCGCTATGGGAGCAGACGAGAAGAACCGCCCCGGATGCCACCAAAATTGTTCCGGGCTTCTTCGGATCGCGGAGTTCATTGGAGACGCCTAAAGAATCTAAAGGTTGAAGCAGATAGTTTTGAAGCGGGTAAGCAAACCCGGAAAGGCTAACCCGAGACTCTACGATCGCAAAGATCGAAAAATAGGGACCCCGTTCCGCGGTTATCGAATAGGCTTTGGGAGAAGAAGGAAGCTGGCGAATCAACGACTTGTCATCGATAAGTTCAACCCGGGGATCGGCTTTCACGAGGTTAAGCAACGCTAAGAAGTGCTCGATCCGCGGACCGGCAATCCCGCCCACCACCACGATCGCTTCGCTATTTCCCGCCTCAAGATACGCCCCATAGGTGTCGGTGATATCTTTGATGGGGTTAAGGGCTTTAAACGCTTTAGCGTGCTGCTTGATGTAATCCAATTGCTCAGGCGTCGCCGAATCAAAGTCGCCATAAGCTAAATCGAGGGGAAGCCCAGCCTTCAAGGCTTTATAGGCTCCGGCATCCACGCCGATAATCCGGCAAGGCTTCCTAAAAGGAAAAGCCGCCAAATCCACGTTATTTCCAACAATCAAATAACTGATCATATCCATTGGCGATTGTAGGCTCTTCCAAGGCAAAGAAAAAGAGGCGAATCATTCCACCTCCCTTTTCGCGAAGTTAACCTTAGAAGTCGTTTCCGGCGTCGAGGTTATCGAGATAACCATCGGCCAAGGCATCGCCGAATTCATCGACGAAAGTCTTGCGTGAAGCGGAATCATTATGGTTGTCAACGCGAGTTTTCCAAGCGTTGTTAGCATTGAATTTCTTGTTCATATTCTTTTATCCTCCTTAAGTTGTGGTGACTCCCGTTTTTTCTCGGGAGCACGTTATAATAGCCTTCTTTTATTGACCCTCAAGGGTTAAGCTCAAAGAAAGCGGTTCCATACCTTCTCCCAATAAAAAAGGCCCCTTTAATCCTTTATAAGTTGTACGTCTTCAAAGTAGGGAAAGGAAATTGACCTATGCACGTTAAAAATTGGAAACCCTTCTTGTTCGTCTTAGCCCCGCTGGTTCTAGCGAGTTGCTCGATTTCGCTCTCTTCGAATTCATCGGGAGCAAGCACGGCGAATGGCGCGACTTCGGCCTCGACGTCCGTCTCGTGGGACTCGAATACCAGCGCCGATAGCGAAGGCGGTTCGGTCTCGATCGATGTTTCGGTCCCGAGCAGCATCTCTTCCGCCACGGTCGATAGTTCCGAATACACCGCGGTGATTGTTTTGGCTCAAGATGCTTCGACTGTGACTGGCAATAACGTCACAATCGCCAATAATATCGTCACGATTTCGGCCAAAGGTTCCTACCTCATTTCCGGAACATTGACCAATGGCAGCATCCTGGTCACCGCCGATGACGATGATTGGGTCGAGCTTGACCTCAATGGCGTCTCTATCACCCGCAGCGGCACTTTGGCCTATGCCCCGATTTCGTCGATCAATGGTGACAAACTTGAAGTCAAAAAGATCAACGGTTCGGTCAACGTCATCACCGATTCGCGTACTTCTTGCAACACCACCGCCAATGATGGCGCGGCCATCTTCTCCAATAAGAAACTCAAAGTCACCGGCGCTGGCACGTTGACCGTCACGGGCAATCTTAAGAACGGCATCGATTCCGATACCAAGATCGAAGCCAAGAACGGCACTTTGAAAGTCACGGCCAAGAACAACGCGATCAAAGCCCATGATTATCTGATTTTGGGCGATGAGACCGACGGGGGAACCTTCGTGGTGACTTCGACGGGCGGCGATGGCATCAAGATCGATGAAGACTACACCGCTTCGATTGAAACCGGTGAGTTCGCTGGCATTAAGATTCTCAATGGCGCCTATTCCGTTTCCGCCTACGACGATGCGGTGACTTCGGCCTCCAACGTCTATATCGAAGGGGGCGAGGGCACTTTCAAAGGCACCGACACCGCCCAAGCCGATGGCTCCAAGGGCGTGATTGCGGATTTGGCCATCTATCTCGATGGCGGCACCTTTGCGATCGCCAGCGCCAATAACGATGCCATCAATGCGGTCGGCAACGTCACCGTCAATGGTGGCAGTTATACCCTGACGGCGGGCAAAGCCAAGAGCTCCTCTGCTCCGCAAGGCATCCATAGCGATGCGACTTGCACCATCAATGGCGGCACCGTCACGGTCACCCAGTCCTATGAAGGCATTGAAGCTAACATCATCACGATCGCCGGCGGCACGACTTTCGTCACCTCCAGCGATGATGGCCTTAACGCGGCAGGCGGCAACGACAGCTCCGGCGGTTGGGGAACCACCACCACGAGCGGCACCACTCCGCTCATCACCATTTCCGGAGGCTACCTCTATGTGGCGGCCGCGGGCGATGGCATCGATAGCAATGGCAACATCGTCGTGACCGGCGGCTTCACCGTCGTCTCGCAAACCGGCAGCGGCAATGGCCCGATGGACTATGGCGATTCGGGTTATTCCTTCAAACAATCGGGCGGCTTCTTAGCGGCCTATGGTTCCAACGATATGGCGGTCGGTTCGACGGGCACGCAATATAGTTTGCTTGCCGGCTCCAGCACAGCCGTCTCGACCAGCCAATACCTGATCGTCACCAACACCGGCGGAAGTTTCGCCATCAAGCCGCAATACGCCAGCGCCTATTCGCTCTACATCTCGGATGCGAGCTTCAAGGCGGGCAGCGTGAGCGTGGCTTACGCTTCCTCAATCAGCGGCGGCACTGAAAAGTTCAAAGGCGTCTACACGGGTTATACCTCTAGCTCCACCACCTCGATCGGTTCTTCCACCTGGTCAACCTCCGCGGTCAACCTCAGCATCGGTACCACTTCCTCTCATGGCGGCGGTCCCGGTGGCCGTCCTTGAGCGCTCGTCTATTTCCTCCACTTGGCTCCTTAGTATCGTCTAGGGGGCCAAGTTTTTATTAAAAAAGAAAAGTTTCCAAAATCGGTAAGTCCACCTCTCCTGGGTCAGACTCAGAAAGGATTCCAAAACAAAAAACCCGATTTTTGACAAAACTTTGTTTCGTTTTTGTTGTTTTTTCACAAATATGGATTAAAGTATAAACGCTGGAGGAAAACCTCAAATGCTTCTGAATTTCAAATTAGCCAACTACAAATCCTTTCGTGATCCTGTCTCATTTGATTTGCTGGCCGACATCGGGGCGGAGCACGAAGATAAGCAAATCCTGACTTTTAATGGAAAGCGCTATAAGAAGACCATTGTTTTTTACGGGGCCAACGCTAACGGAAAGAGCAATTTTATCGAAGCTCTTTTATTTATGAAGTCCATCGTCATGCATTCCAAGGCCATTCTTCCTGGCGAGCCGCTTCCCTACAATCCTTTCTTCTTAGACGATGTTTCGGTCACTAAGCCAACATTACTGGAACTCGAATTTGCTTACATGGACATTCGTTACCGCTATTCCTTTTCCTTCAATCAAACCAACATTTTGTCTGAGAGTCTCTACTACGCCCCCAACGGAAACATGGTTAAGGTCTTTGTCCGACAAGGCCAGCAAATCGAAGGGCGATCGGGAATGGAACAAATCACAAGCGGGAACATCACTGCTCCGAATAAGCTGTTTTTAGCCACCGCTGCCTCGTTTAATAACGAACCCGCCAACGCTGTGTTCAACTTCTTCGTCACCGAGCTCTATTACGATAGAGAAAATACCAATTTCAGCGTGGATCCCTTGGTTAAAACTCTCGACACTCAATGCTATGATGCCATCCTTGAGGACCCCGATTACAAAGTCTTTCTTTTGTCCTTGCTTCAAGCGGCCGATTTCAACATCGTTGATATTGACGTTCAAAAAACCACATTGGAAACCGCCTTGCCCACGGGGCCAGGAAAACAAACCTTTTATAAAGTCTTTTTGGCCCACGATGTTGGCGGGGTTAAGAAGATGCTTTATATCGATTACGAATCCAAAGGCACCAAAACGCTTTTGTATCTATCGCACTTGTTCTATGAATCCTTTATTTCCGAAAAAGTTTTCATCGTCGACGAACTTGAAACTTCGCTTCACCCCAGTGAATTGTCTTTCTTAGTTCGTCTCTTCGCTGAGAAATCGATCAAAAGCCAGCTGTTCTTCACCGCCCACAGCCCTTGCATCCTTGCAGAGAAGCTTCTTCGCCGGGATGAATATTACTTCGTCGACAAGACAAAAGAAGGAGTCAGCCAACTTTACTCTTTAGCGGACTTCTCGGTTCGAAAAGACACCAGTTTTGCCAAAGAATACTATTTGGGCCGCTATGGCGCCGTGCCACTGATCAAGGATGGACTCGTGTCATGACGAGACGTTACCGCGCTCGTAGACGTTTGTACGTCTTGGTGTACGAGGGGAAAAATAACAAGACGGAGAAAATCTACTTTCAGCACTATAACGTCGGTGAAGATTTCGTGATCAAAGATGATCTCAGCGAACTCAAAGGAACGGACCCGGCTTCTTTATACGCCTATGCCGAATCCCAAATATCGGCCTATAACTTGGAATCATCGCTAGGCGACCATGTCTTTATCGTCAGCGATATTGATCATCGCCAAGACCACGTTTCCTTCATTAAGAAGCACGCCAAAACAAACAAGATGATCACTTGGGTCGCTAGTTTTCCTTGCTTTGAGCAATGGATTCTCATGCACTTTGAAGACCCCGATTTCTCTTTAACAGGAGATGAGGTTATCAAACGCTTAAGGTTGAATTACATCACCAATTACGACAAAAATCGTGATGTTTATCCTCAAATCGAAAGCAAAAGAACTGAAGCAAAAGAGCGATGTTCCGAATATCACTCCAAGCACCGCATCCCAGGCACAATATCCGTTGGGGAATTGGTTAGCCTCTTAGAAAAGAAAACGAAAATAAAATAAAAAGGAGTCTATCAAAATGGATTTTGAAACAATTGTGAACGAGGTCGCGAACGGTACCATTATCGAGTTTCCTTTGTCATCGCCATCCTTCAAAGACGATTGCAAGCTTCTCGGGAAGTTCATGTTCCCGGAGCATGGGAAAATAAAAACTTATTGCACGGGCTGTAAAAGTAAGGAAACCTTTGAGGTTGAGGAACACATTTTTAGTTGGGATGGAGACTGCATAACCAAAAGAGAAACCTTAGGGATTAATGGTAGCCTGGTTAACGGAACGACCAAGTATTCCGCTTATGCACTCTACGGCGAGGAAAGCCAATATCCGAGTTTCTATGTGGAAGGAAATAGCTTCCCGAAATACCTTTTATTTTATTCCTTAACCTGCGATTTCGATTGCCAAACCAACTATGTTCTTTTGCTTTGCCTCGATCTCACAAACGGGAAGATGCGGCTTTCCAAAATCGGTCAGATTCCCCCGCTCCATGTCGTGGGCAATTCCGATAAAGCCGAATTTCGGCCGTTCCTTGAAGAAATCGATGCCTATGATGACTATATGAACGCCATGAAGTCGCATGAAGATCACCTCGATGCTGGAGCTTGCTGTTATCTGCGCCGAGTCGTGACGTCAATGATTAAGTACTACAAAGGCAAATGCCCCGAAGATATCCCCGATTCGCTTAAAACCAAAGACAAGTTGACGATCCTTGAGAATAAGGGCATCATCGACGCCGACGCTAAGGAATTTTTCGACAAGGCCTATTCCAACCTCAGCGAAGGAGACCACAATCTCAGCGAAGAAGATGACGGTCGTTATTACCCGGATTTCATTAGCGCAGTGGATATGCAATTAGAAGAAGAGACTTCGAAAAGAGAGCACGAAAAGAAAAAGGCCGAAATCAAGCGAAGAACGAATGCTGTCTCTCAAGAAATCGCCTCTAAGAAATAGCCGGAGCAATCGTCAAATCTGCCTTCGCTATCTCCCGGGTTTTGAAAAGTGTCCAGCAATATTCGTTACTTTACCGTTGCCCAAGAACGCTTCTATAATAGGTCCATTATGAAAGTCCTTAAAAAACAGTCGAATTCCCATAAGTGCATTGTCTGCGGTCTAGAAAACCCTAATGGCGTCAAAGCCCGTTTCTACGAGATGGAAGATGGCAGCCTCTACTCTCTATTTCAGTTCAACGAAATGAACCAATCCTATCCGGAACGCACCCACGGGGGCCTTATTACGGCTATGATCGATGAACTCATCGGCCGGGCCATTTGGATCAAAGAGCCCAATACTTGGGGCGTGACGATGAAGATCGATGTCGAATTCCATAAGCCCGTTCCCTATGGCGTGCCCTTAAAAGGCATCGGCCGCTTAACGGACATCACCCATTTGACCTTTGAAGGCACTGGGGAAATCTATGACCAACAGGGGCACATCTTAGCCAAAGGGCACGCCCTCTATTTTAAATTGCCACTCAATAAGATCTCCGAAGGCACCCACCCCGAAGAAGTCAACGTCTTCGAGCCGGATAACGTCAAAGAAATCGATTAAAGATAGAACTTCGCCGTCACGGAAGTCAAGAGCAGGCTCCCTAAGCCCTGATTGACGATTTCGCTGCCGACCATATCGCTATCGTAGACCGCGGTCCATTCCCTCAAATCGGTCACGAGAACCTTTTCATTCCCGGCCGTATCGGTTTCCTTAATCTACATGGTGTTCATCGGGTCATAGAGGCCAACAAAGACGAGGCTGATATAGTGGCAATTCGGATGAGCCGTCCGATTAAAGGTCGGGAAAAACATGCGCGAGGTTGAAGCGGCAAGCTGAATCTTGCCATCCTTAATTTCGAAATTATCTAAGCCGATGGTGTAACCATCTTCTTCAATGCTGCTACCGACTTCGCCAGAAGTGACTTAGAAATCGCTGGCGGCGACTTTCACGGTGTAGGTCGGCCCATATTGGGTACTCTCACTGGAGGAAATACTCGAAGAGCTGCTCGAGGCATGTTTACCAACGTCATCGCTAGCGGCGCTCGAGGCAACGGTATTGTTGCACTGACATAACGCCAATGAGCCTAAGGCCGTTAACACGCCTAACGCTACCCGTTTGAAAATCATAGATTTCATAAGTCAATTCCTCCCCTGCTTCAATTTCAGTCTAGAACGCATTTTGGAAAGGCAATAAAAGAAAATGAACTTTTCCTCGATTTTTGAATAAAAAAGGCATTTTTCATCATTTTTCGTTAAAAATGACCGAAAGAGTTGATTTGGAGCAAAAGTGAAGGGCCAAGGTTGCATTAGTTTTGACTCTCTCCTTAGGCTCCTTTAGTATTCTTATAGAATAAAGGGGTTATCCTATGGCAAAAATCCTGATTGTCGGCGGAGTGGCGGGCGGCGCGACAGCGGCGACCCGTTTACGGCGTCTTTCGGAAAGCGATGAGATCATCATTATCGAACGGGGCGGTTATGTCTCGTTTGCGAACTGCGGTCTCCCCTACTATCTTGGCGGGGTCATCAAGGAACGGGAACGGTTGCTTCAAGAAACGCCCGAGACCCTGAAAGCCAAATTCAATCTCGATGTCCGGATCCAGCAAGAAGCCTTAGCGATCGACCCGATCAAGAAAACCCTGCATATCAAGAAACTCGCTACCGCCGAAGAATACGACGAATCTTTCGATAAACTGATTATCACCACTGGGGCCTCGCCTAGGAAGATTCCCTTTGCGGGATTAGAGGAGGCGGACAACGTCTACTATCTCCGTAACATGGAAGATGTGGACGCGATTGAAAGCGCCTTAGAAAAGAACCCGAAATCCGCCCTGGTTGTCGGGGGTGGCTTTATCGGCGTCGAAATCGCCGAGAACTTAAACCATCGGGGTTTGCCTGTGACTTTAGTTGAGAGCAAGCCTCACGTCCTTCCGCCCTTTGATGGGGAAATGGCCGCCTTTTTAGAAAACGAATTAAAACGCAACGGCATCGATCTTCGTACGGGTTCCACCTTAGAGTCCTTTAGCGAAAAAGGCCATAAGGCTACCCTAGTGAATGGCGAAGTCATCCCCAGCGATCTCGTCATTCTTTCCTTAGGTATCGTCCCGGATAATGCCTTAGCCAAAAATGCGGGTCTAAAGCTCACCAAAGAGGGCTATATCGTCACCAATGACAAGATGGAAACCTTCGACGAGGCCACTTCTTCCCTTCATCAAGATATCTACGCCGTCGGCGATGTGGCCGCGGTCGCCGATCCCCTGGGTTCAGAGTTAACCCATATCGCCTTAGCGGGTCCCGCCAATCGGGAAGCGCGTTTAGTCGCCGATAGCATCCATGGCCTGCCTTATACCTATAAAGGAGCCATCGGAACCTCCGTCGTCAAAGTTTTCTCGTTAACGGCCGCCTCCACCGGCTATAGCGAAGCCCTTTGCGAAAAGAAGGGCTTAGCCCATCAATCGGTGCTGATTGAACGTAACCAGCATGCTGGCTATTATCCTGGGGCTTCCTTAGTGACCCTCAAGGTTATCTTCTCGCCCGAAGATGGCAAGATTTTAGGCGCTCAAGCGGTTGGACTCGATGGCGTGGAAAAACGCATCGATGTCATCGCGACCGCGATTGCCGGCGGCCTCAAAGTTCAGAATCTCGTTGATCTTGAGCTCTCCTACGCCCCACCTTATGGCATGGCCAAAGATATCGTCAATATCGCTGGCTATGCGGCGAGTAACCTCTTGGAAGGCCAGTTCAAACAAGTCGCTTTAGCGGACTTAGAGAAAGAAAAACAAGGCGCGATCCTCGTCGATGCGAGAACCTCGCTCGAGTATGGCTTAGAACATCTGGAGGGGGCCGTGAACATTCCTTTCGTCACTTTGCGGAACCACCTCGACCAACTCCCCAAAGACAAGAACGCCAAGATCATCGTCTACTGCAATGTCGGCCTCACCGCCTATCAATGGATCCGGGTCGCCGTCAATCTCGGTTACACCAATCTCTACAACGTCGAAGGCGGGATGCGGTTATACAAAACGCTCCATGAAGAAGTCGAGGTCCAAAGCAAGAAACCCGAGGTACAACCCATGAGAGAATCTAGTGAAGCGATGGTCGAAATCGATGCGACGGGGCTCCAATGCCCCGGCCCGATTATGGAGGCCTCAAAAGCCAGCGAAAAACTTCAACCCGGCCAGCGGATGCGAATCACCGCTTCCGATTGTGGCTTCACCAGCGATATCGAACTTTGGGCCAAAACAACCGGCAATAGTTTGATCTCCAGCGAGAACAAAGAGGGTAAGATCGTCGCCGTCGTCGAAAAGGGCAGCGGCGAAATCCATAACCCCACGAATCCGAATGGCAATGGCGGCACCACCATCGTTCTCTTTAGCGGCGATATGGATAAAGCCCTCGCCGCGATGATCATTGCCCAAGGCACCCGCGCCATGGGTAAACCGGCCACGGTCTTCTGCACCTTCTGGGGGCTCAATCTCCTTCGCAAACCCAAATCACCTCACGTCAAAAAGTCCTTCATTGAACGGATGTTTGGTTGGATGATGCCGAAAGGCGCCAAGAAGTTCAAACTCTCGAAGATGAATATGGCCGGCATGGGTAGCGCGATGATGCGCGGCGTCATGAAGAAAAAGAATGTCCCCGTCCTTGAGGAACAATTGGCCAACGCTCAAAAAGCCGGCGTTCGTTTCTTAGCCTGCACCATGTCGATGGATATCATGGGCATCAAGAAAGAAGAGCTCATCGATGGTATCGATTACGTGGGCGTGGCGACTTACTTAGCCGAATGCCAAAACGCCTCCACCACCCTCTTTATTTGAACATTCCACGTCCTTTTTGGACCATGACTCTTTCGCCTTCCTCTTTTTCACCTCATCCCTCAAAAAGCCGATAGATGGTTGCCTTTTCATCATCAAGGGGCATTTCTTCTCCTTCTTGTCCTAGCAAAGCGACCGAAAAGCCTATACTTTTTTGGTATGAAGCAGTCAACGCGCCTGTTCTATTCCCTCGTTATCAATGCAATCGTTTTTCTCTTATGCGTCTTTACGACCACGAACGCGTATTTTGGCTATTGGGGGTATTTGTTTGGTGAAGGCGGGGTCTTAATGTTCCGTTACTTCACCAATGAAACCCTAATCCTCTTAGGCTTATCTTCTTTGCCCTATGTGATCTTTGGCTGGCGTGAGCTTAAGAGCCATAAACCGATACCCCCACTGCTAAAAACCTTCCCGCATTTGACGATGGCCATGACGATGGGCGTCGTCCTCGTGGTGATCTTCTTCTTGGCCCCTTGGTACGCCTACCAAAGAGGACCCTTAGCCTATTTCTCCTTATTTGGACTCCCGACCAATCTCTTTGCTCACTTGGTCATCCCCTTTGGGGCGTTACTCTCCTATCTCGTTTATGAGGAACCTTATTGGAGCCCGCATTCGCTGTGGATTCGGGCCATTCCCACTATGGCTCCGATGCTCCTTTATGCGGGCATCGTCTCGACTTTGGCGACCCTTCATCTTCTCTCCTCAGATCCTGAACTCAATAACGTCTATGGTTTTATGGACCTGGCTTCCAATCCCTGGTGGGTCAGCGTGATCACGGGCGTAACTGCTTTGCTCACCACCTATTTTGAAGGAGTCATCCTCTTTATTGGCCAAGCTAAACTCATGGCCCGTTACCATCAAAACGCCTTAGTCCCACGCTCCCGAGCACCTCGGAAATAATCGAACAAAAAAAGGCGGCTTGAGATCACTCAAACCGTCTTTCCTTCGGGGTTTATTTCCCGCAGCCCCAACCGCAGCCGGATTGGGCTTGCTTAAGGAGTTCTTTGGCTTGCTCAACCGTGAGGACCCGGCCCATCGCGTAGATCTTGTTATCGATCACTAAAGCCGGGGTCGACATGATGCCCATCGCCATAATCCCTTCAGAATCCTTATAGAACTCGACTTCGTCGGTGATGCCTAATTCCTTGGCCGCTTTGACGATGGCCTCGTAATTGGCGGTCGAACGTTTGCATCCGCATCCTAAAGCTTGAATTTTCATGGTTAATACCTCCTTATTCTTGCTTTATTTATTCCTTCTATCTCCTAGATGAAGAGATAGCCGAAAGCATTGAAAAGATAGCCGATCGCGATGATGCCGAAAATCACCACGCCGATAAAGACGGCTAAGAGCTTTGGTTTGACGGCTTTGCTCAGCATGATAAGCGAAGGCAGCGATAAGGCCGTAACGCTCATCATGAAGGAAAGAACCGTACCCAAACCCGCCCCTTTTCCATAAAGGGCCTCGGCAACCGGCAGCGTCCCAAAGATATCCGCGTACATCGGTACGCCCACCAAAGTGGCGACTAAAACCCCATACCAAGTGTTACCGCCCAAAACGTTTTCGACCCATTCGGCAGGGATAACGTTATGGATCACCGCCCCTAAGGCCACGCCGATCACGATGAACCAAAAGACTTTCTTATAGGTTCCCCACATCTGATCTCTAGCGTAGAGAAGACGGTCTTTCCGACTCAGTTCTGGCGCATTGATATCAATCGAGGAAGGACCAGCTTTTACGAAGTCCTTCACTTGGTTACCGATCCCCGTGACTTCGATGACTGTCCCTCCGACGACGGCGATGATTAAGCCCACTACGATATAGGCGATGGCAATCGGCCAGCCAAAGAAACCCACGAGCAGCATGAGCGATCCGAGATCAACCAATGGGCTCGAGATTAAGAAAGAGAAAGTCACCCCGCTAGAAAGGCCAGCCCGGGTAAAGCCGATGAAGATGGGGATGGAGGAACAGGAGCAAAAGGGCGTAACCGTCCCTAAAAGGGCCCCGAGGATGTTCGCGCCAATCCCATGGAATTTTCCCAAGATTTTCTTGGTCCTCTCCGGCGGGAAATACGACTGAACATAGGACACCAAGAAAATGAGAACGCACAGCAGGATCCCGATTTTGATAAAGTCATAAATGAAGAATTGGACCGAACTTTCGACGCGGTATTGCCAAAAATCCGCCGGGTAGGTGCCCCCGATTCCCATGATGGCCAAGCCCAACAGATAATTGAGCCATTTCATCCCGAGGACTTGATCGCTAAGGAAATCCCAAGGGATTTTGGCTTTATCCCAGCCTAGAGTTAACCCTAAGGTCACGTTGAGAGCGATGAGAAGCAAAATAACGCCTAGCGTCCACCATAGCCACGCCTTTTGATACCATTTCTTGCTCGGTTTCACTTCCGGGACTTTTTCGCTACTTTCCATGTTGAAAATAAGCCCTCCTTCGCTTTCTTTTTTCCTGCAATCGACCTTAATGGTTACAGCAGCCGCACGAACAGGCACCCTGCTTGGGGCAGCAAAGCTCCTCAAGATAATCCGCCAATCCGCAGATGGCTTCGGCGTTCAGGGAATAATGGCACCACTTACCTTCTTTCCGGCAAGTGACGATCCCCGAAGCGGCCAAGGCCTTCATATGATGAGACAAGGTGCCCTGGCTGATGGAGAGTTCCTTGAGGAGCTCACACGCGCACAGTTCGCCCTTTTGCGAAAGTAGCCGGACAATCTCTAGCCGGGTCGCATCGGCCAAGCTTTCCATCTTGACCAGCACTTCTTTGGTTTCCATAAGCTACCTCGCTTTCAAATATTGACCAACGTGAATATGTTATTCATTAGATTGATGGTTGTCAATCTATGTTGTCTTTCTTCCACAAAAAAGGCTTGGCGAATATTCCGTTTCACCAAGCCTAGTCTAGATTAACGAGCCGATTAGCCCAGAATCTTTTTGGACACTTCGACGATCTTCTCGCCGTAAATCGCTTTTCGATGAGCCAAGAAAACCCGATAGACGAAATAATTCCCCGCTAAGCCAAGAAGACCCACGTCACTAAGCACATATCCGAGCCAATCTAAGCCCTCAAAACTTAGGGCTTTGAGGCAAAGAACCAACCCAAAGCCAAAGACCAAGGTATAGATCGCGCCCATCACGAAGGCATTGATCTTCGGAAGGCGGTTGACCTTCTGGTCCAGTTGCTTCAGCGTCTCGTAATCCGAATTGCCTTTCTTCTCGGGGCTATAGTCGGCCAGCATCTTTTCGGCATACTTCTCTTCTTTCACGGTGTTTTCCGTGATCGCGTTCCTCCTTTTTTATGAACGTGACACTAGGCTAGCCCCTGTTTCAAATGGGCGGAATGGATACGGTTTTCTTTGAAGCAGAGGGAGGGGGTGTGTCATCCTATTTGCGACAGAAAGTCCCCTTTCGTCTCGGCTCAGAATGGAAACTCATTCAAAGGATTACATCATCGACGCGTTCTTCGCCTTGCTGCAGGAACACGACTATTACGCGATCGACGTCACCAAAAATCAGCAAAAAAGCCGGAGTTTCCCGGGCGACCTTCTATCGGATTTTTCAAAACAAAGAGGACATCATCAAAGCGTATTTTGAGCGGAGCGAACTCAAATTCCTTAGCACCCATTCTCCGCTTAACCCTTATGGTGACCCCAAGGAATTCATTTATTTCTGCTTTGAAAAATTAGGCCAAGAAAAGGCCAATTTTCTCGCCCTTTATCATCAAGGGCTCATTCATTACCTCACTGAAGCCCTCAATGCCGGCATCGAAAAGGATTTCGCCGAGCACGCCCGCGGCGATAAAGCCGCGGCCTATCTCTATGCTGGCGCAACCGCCAACCTCGAAGTCTATTATTTGGCTAACGGGACCCAGCAAACTCCCGAACGACGAACCGAAGAACTGCTGCGCTTCTTACATTGCGATAGGGCTTAAGACTATGAAAACCCTCACCCCGCAAAAGAAAGAACGGATTTCCCTCATCCTATCCATGAGCGTGAACGCCGCGACCCTCATTGGCAAGATCGTCCTCGCCATTTTGACGCCTCGGGGTTTTGGCCGTATCCGCCTTAGTCACCTTTCTCAGTTTAATGACCAAGCTCACCGCTTTGATTCGCCTCGGCGGTAAAACTCCGCTCAATGAGACCCAAACTTTTGGCCTAATGACCTTGACCGTCAGCTTTGGCGCCGTCTGCTATATCGCCTACATGGCCCGCCTCTTTTTCTTCCCTGAGGTCGATACCTATAGCATCTACGAAGACTTGGCTATCGCCGCCTTCGCCTTCACCGATCTCATCTGGGCGATCGTGAGTTTAGCGAAAGCAAGGAAACAGGCGAACCTCGTCTTGATCGGATTAAAGTGCGGCAGCCTTTCAAATGGACTCTCTGCGATCGTCCTCACCCAAATCGCCAGTTTAGCCTTCACCAATCCGGGCGTAGATTATTCTTTTGATAACGCCCTCGGAGGCATGGTCTTTGGCGGAGCGGATCTCCTGATTGGTGTCTTTATGGCTATCCTTTATTTCCGTTCCCGCAAAGGGACACCACTGCCTCCAAAAACCTTACCTAAAGATTATGGATAATGTCCCAGGCTGATAACTCTTGGATTTGGTAATAAAACGGTTTTTTCTTGAGCTTTCACCGCGTAAAAACCGACGCCATCGTCGCATCGATTAATTCTCGCTTTGGTGCCGCCTTCCGAAATCGGCCCGAAGCCTGCTGATTACAAAGGCGGTCTGGAGCCGTGCGGTTGTGTTACATATCGTTTCAAGGCGTTTCAGCAATTCGCCCGCAGTTGGAGAGACAATGGGAAGAAAAAATTCTCCCCAAAACCTACAATTACGCAATTTGTTTAAACCAATCGAAATGCTTTTTCAGCTAACGCCAAGGTTTCCTCAATGGTCCTTGCTTCATCTCTCACAATAACGTTAAAACCTGAATTCAAAAATTTTTGGTAGGCGTCAACCGAGTTGACTTTCTTCAGGCATTCCCTAAAATTAGCGAGCGCTTTTTCGGGATTGTCCTCTTTCATCAACAATCGATACAGAAATTGTTTTTCTCTGTCGGGACGTTCAAAGAAACGCCTTACCGATATGTCAGGGTCTGCCAGCATAATCAAAACATGGTCTTTGTCGGAGATTTCCCACAATGTTTCTACTGGGATATTGGTATCGACAAATACTTTCTTGCCTTTTTTTCGACACTTCATCAAGGATTCTTAACTCTAGGATCGTGCATTCCTTTATGCATCCATCAATCCAAGCACTATACTCAGCGGGCGTTCTGCGAACAAAATCGCTCCAATTTGCCAAATCCCTCGTATAGGTTAGGCTTGGAAATTCGCGGGCATCCAAACCGTCAAGAAGCGCATCCTGATAGTTTTCTTCGCAGGCAATCCCGTCATATTTTTCCGCAAGCGCCTTAACCATTGTGGATTTTCCGGCATACGCAGTTCCGTTAATAAAATAGACATTTCCAAATTTCATCATAGATATCATCTCATGAAATTCTGATTTATGGATCGGCCGTCTTTTTCGCTTCTTCTTCGGATACCCGTCTTCGGCTTCTTGATCCCAGCGCACTCCTCTCACAGGTCGGGCGAGCATTTCCGCCGTAGACCGCGCACTCGTCGATGCACTGTTTATGATCAACCCTCAAATTAAAGAGTCGAAAGAATCACGGCTCCGCCTAGAGCATCAGGCACTCTTAGGAATTTCGTCAGTGGGTAATCTTTTCGTCCGAGGCAGCATCCTCTTTTGCCGCTTCAAATGGGATCGCCTGATGGGCGATCCGGGAATAATAGATGCCATTGATCACGAAAACGGCGAGGAAGAGTTGCACGTTGAAAGTCACCACCGCCCAAGAAATCGGAGAATGGCCAAAATCGTAGATGAGCTCAAAAATCGCACCCGAGAGTTGAATGCCAAGGGCAATCCCGGCAAGAGCCCGCGGGATGCCATTCGGTTTTTTTGATGGTGAGGGCGAAGCCGATCAAAAACACCGCCAACACCAGACATTCAGTACCATGACCCCATCCAGCACGGCAATAATAATCGATGCCCAAGGCAAGGAAGCAGGCTGCGATATAGAACACGATAATCTGAAAGCTCAAAATCCGCATCTTATAGCCCCAAATCGAATAGACGGCGAAGAACAGGAAAGCGAGCAACGAGCAGATGCTCATTACCAGATAGTCAATTTCGTTGCCGAGCGAGAAATCCACAATCACGTAAAGGGAAGTGGCCAAGCCAACCGCCACCAAAAACATCAGGATAAACAAAACGATGCCATGCCATTTACTAAGGCTGTAGCGAGAACGAACCTCTTCATTCGTCATTGACCTATCCCCCCGGGAAAACCCCTTTGCATAACCAAAGTTTTCTTTACCATATCATTTATTGCTACCGAAATGAAAATAGAAAACACAGAACAGTAAAAAGTCCCCGTCAAACGCCTTTCTTTTCAATATCAAAGAGAAATACAGGAAGATTCCGGATGGCTAAAATAAAGCAAATCGGGAAGTCCCGAAGGTGGAATTAAGCCAATTCGCATCTAAGCCGGATGGCCGGGCGCTGATTTTGAAGGAGGCTTCCTCCAAAAAGTCATGACCATCGAGACGTTCCTTGCTCGCTTCCGTTAGCGACAACGGATCTGGTTTCACGGAGCCTCGTCAAGGTGGAGGAACTCGCACTCAAATGGAAAAGGTCTCTTGATTCTCATCGAAAAACCATCCTCCCCTTCCCTCTGATCGAGAAAGACAGATGCAGGTCTTTCAAGAGGGGTGTCGTTTCTAAAGACTCAATCGTGGACCATAGGCATTCCGCGTTTGCGAAACCTTTGGCTAGAAATCGGCTAGAAATGCGTCTAGACAAATCTTGAAAAGCTGGCCATGTGAAGTTATCTGAAAAAACCATGTCAATTTAAACCAACTTTTTTGGAAAACTCGTTTTTTAAATTAATGAACCATTGATTTAAGGGTATCCTTTTTGTATAATATTTTAAAAGAGATACCGTTAAACTAATCTTTGGAGGGATATTATGCTAATTCGGGAGATGTATTTGTCAAAGATTCGCCCCTTCTACGATGATTTTGGGATGATCAAGGTTCTCGAAGGAATCCGCCGCTGCGGAAAAAGCGTCATTCTTGAGCAAATTCGCGATGAACTCATTTCCAAGGGCGTCAGTGCATCTTGCATCATCTTCCTCAATCTCGATAAGCGGCCTTACCGCGGTGTCAAAAGCGCGACCAAATTGGACAAGCTCATTTCTAAGAAATGGCCCAAAGGGGGCCAACCCGTTTATCTGTTTGTTGATGAGATTCAGAACGCTAAGGGCTTTGAGCCAATCATCGAATCGTATCGGCTCGAGGGCAATTGCTCGATTTTCATCACGGGCAGCAATTCTTACCTCTTAAGCGGAAAGCTGGCTAGCAAACTCACCGGGCGCTATGTCGAATTCAACATCATGCCCTTTTCGTACCAAGAGGCCGTCGCCTACCAAAAACTAAAAAATCCCGCAGCCGAAGCTTTACCCGTAGATGACTACTTCCGTTATGGGGGATTCCCGAAACGATTCGATTACCCTCGCGAAGAGGATTCCGATCTCTATACCCAATCCGTCCTTGACGAAATCATCAAAAAAGACCTTAAAAAGCGGGCTAAAATCCGCGACAAAGCCCTTTTTGAAAGAGTAGTGCAGTATGTCTGCCTCAACACCGCCGCCACCTTCTCGTCCAAGTCCATCACGAAATATTTGAAGACCGAACACATCAAAACCAAGGCGAACACGATTGCTCGTTACCTCCGGTTGATCCAAGAAGGCAAGATCGTGTCCCTCTGCCACCGCTACGATATCCGGGGGAAGGAGGCCCTCCATTTCTACGAAAAGAGTTACATCACGGACCCCGCGCTAAAGAACCTCTTTTCGCCAGGAGCCCGAACTGATTACTCCTCGATGGTTGAAACCATCGTCTACAATGAGCTCCTTGCCCGGGGGTACAACGTTCAGGTAGGAGTCCTGCCCAATGCGGAAATCGATTTTGTCGTTAGCAAAGGCTCGAAGGTCGCTTACGTCCAAGTCGCCTATCTGATTCCTGAACGCAAAACCGAAGAGCGCGAATTTTCCCCTTTGCTCGAAGCAAAAGAAGCCTTCCCAAAATACGTAATCTCGATGGACCAAGTCGATTTGTCTCAAAACGGCATCAGACACCTCCAGCTCGTCCGGGATTTTCTCCTAGGGAACGGCTTCTCGCTTTAAGCCGGAGTTAACGGCATCCTTTTCAAAAAAAGACAGGAAAAGGTTACCCTTAAATCAAATTTTCATGATGATACGGCTTATCAACACAGGCTGGTTCAAGCACTTTTGCAATTTTTGCTAGAAATTTGGCTGTTTTCTTTACATTTAGTAGCTCGATTTTCCAAAGACTGTTTCTTTGCAAGTCCAATAAAAAACCGATGCCTTCGCAACATCGGTTATTTCTCGTTTTGGTGCCGCCTTCCGGATTCGGACCGAAGACCTACTGATTACAAATCAGTTGCTCTACCAACTGAGCTAAGGCGGCAATCGGCGTAAAGCGCCGAGATAGATAATACCATTCTAACCCCACTTTATGAACAATCTTCAAACTCGTGGGTGAAAAAAGCCTTGCTCTAGGGCAAGGCCTTATGGACATTTGGTGGGTGTTACTGGGATCGGACCAGTGACCTCTTCCGTGTGAAGGAAGCGCTCTCCCGCTGAGCTAAACACCCAAGGTGAGGACATTTTAACGCAGTCCATGCCCTTAAGGAAGAAAGAAAGCCCCGCTCTAAATTGGGACGGGGCTTTGGTTTTCTGTGGTGGGCCTTAATGGGCTCGGACCATCGACCTTGCGCTTATCAAGCGCACGCTCTAACCAGCTGAGCTAAAGGCCCACAGGCGCCCGAAAGCGCCTTAATAATATACAACGCACGAACGCCAGTGGCAAGAACAAGAACGCGGAAGTTCGCCCTAACCTTCTCTTAATAAGAAAGGCTCATCACATCGCGCCAAGAAGAGGTGATGGCCACCACCGCTTTTTGGAAGGCAGAAATCTCAGGATCCTTAGCTTTAAGGATACTGTCGATGAGGTCCGCGATCTTGATCGCGTCCGCTTGGGTGCAGCCTCTTGAGGTGGCCGCGGCAAAGCCAATCCGTAAGCCCGACGCAAAGGCCGGTTTTTGGGTATCGCCATGGATCATGTTCTTATTGGTGGTGATACAGCAAGCTTCAAGGCGCTGCTGGGCTTCTAAGCCGGTAATCCCATAGGAGGCTAAAACATTGAGTAAGAACAAATGATTATCGGTTCCGGAGACTTTCGCCCCGAGGCGCGCCAGTTCATCATTGCAGGCCTTGGTATTGGCTAGAACCTGATCGATATAGGTCCCGAAAGAGGGCTGGAGATCTTCTAAGAAGTTCGTGGCTTTGGCGGTGATGACGTGCTCTAGCGGTCCGCCTTGCGTATAAGGGAAGACGGCTTTATCGATCTTTTTAGCGAGTTCGGGATCATTGGTGAGGATGAGGCCGCCGCGCGGGCCCCGTAAGGTCTTATGGGTAGTCGAGGTCACCACATCGGCGTAGTCGCAGGGATTCTGGCAACGGCCGCTGGCGACGATGCCGGCGATATGGGCCATATCGACCAGGAAGCGGCATTTAATTCCACTATGGGCATTATGCTCATCGATCAGCTCCCGCATCCGCTTAAAGTCGATGGCAAAGGGATAGGCGCTATAACCGGCTAAGAAAAGGTTGGGATTCTCTTGGTCAAGGCATTCTTTGATCTTGGCGTAATCCAAATGGCCATCTTCTCCTAAGGGATAATGACAGAACTGATACATCTGGGCGGAAAAGGACACCGGAGAACCATGGGTCAAGTGGCCACCATCATCGAGGATGAGGGAGAGGACTTTGTCCCCGGGGTTCAACAAAGCGTGATAAGCGGCAAAATTGGCTTGAGAGCCAGAGTGGGGTTGGACATTGCAGAAAGAGACATGGAACAAGGCACAGCAACGCTTCCGAGCCAGCTCCTCCACCGCATCGATATATTCGCAGCCTCCATAGTAACGATGCCCTGGATAACCTTCCGCGTATTTGGCCGTCAAAATGCTGGCCATATCTTCGCGGACTTGGCGTGAGGGATAGTTTTCGGAGCAGATCAATTCAATCCCGCGATTTTGGCGGATTTCTTCTTCATGGCATAAGGCTAGGATTTCAGGGTCGTTCATAAAAGGCCTCCCAAGCATACTAAAAAGAGTCTACTAATCGCTAAGAAAAAGAAAAGGCTTATTTGAACAAATCGCTATGGGAACCCGTCCGCATAAAAAGAAGAATTAACTGGGATTCAAAAATCTTGTAAATCAAAAGCCAATCGGGCGCTAAATGGCACTCGTAGCAACCGGTGAATTTGCCCGTCAGGATATGAACGTGATAATGTTCTGGCAAAGTGCCACCAACGACTAAAATATAGGTGACTGCATCTAAAAGCGCCATGTCATAACCCCGGCGGCTAGCCAAGCGGTAGTCTCGCATAAACTGATTCGACATGACGACTTGGTATTTATTTGCCACTTAGAATCTCCTTTTTGGCCTCTTCCCACGACATCGGCTCGCTTAAACCCACCCCGTTAAGAGCATCTTCGATCGTTTTTGCAGTGAGATCATTAGGAATATCTGCAGACAAGGGGACAGGAAAACTTTGGGTACGAACCACATATTTGGCAAGAATCACGAAAGCAGAATTGAGATTGAGCCCCATGACATCAAGGGTTTGCTCAAAATCGTTTTTGAGATTTTTGTCTAATCGTAAGGTAACATTCGTGCTGTCCATAGATTATCTCCAAAATTAGTATAGAAGCCTTTAGTTCATCCTGCAAGTACTTTGCAAGTTGTCTGCACATTGTTTGCACATCTTGATTAGGGAAAAGAAAACCCAGTCTTTTGGGGACTGGGTTGATCTTCTTTCCAGCGATTAACGCTTGCTGAATTGCGGGGCGCGACGAGCGGCCTTTAAGCCGTACTTCTTACGCTCTTTGCTGCGGGCGTTGCGGGTGAGCATGCCAGCGACCTTAAGGGTCTTGCGATCCTCATGGGCCTCTAGAAGCGCACGAGCGATGCCAAGGCGAATGGCCTCGGCTTGGCCAGTGAAGCCACCGCCGCGGACTTCCGCGACGACGTCATACTTGGCTTCGCCACCGACGAGGACGAGCGGCTGCTTTAAGTCAGTCACGAGGGTCTCGTAGGGCATGTACTTGTTGACTTCGACGCCGTTAACGGTGATGACACCTTTACCAGCTTGGACGTAGACGCGGGCGATCGAGGACTTACGGCGGCCCGTGCCATAGTATTTGCTAACTTGTTCTGCCATGGTTGTTCTCCTTATTTCTTAAGATCGAGCACAACCGGGTTTTGAGCGGCTTGTTCGTGCTTCTCATCTTTGTAGACGTGAAGCTTGCTGGCGATTTGGGTCCCTAAGGGTCCTTTCGGAAGCATGCCCCAGACGCAGCGTTCGATGAGTTCGGTCGGGAATTCGGCCTTCATGACGCCGGCGGAACGGGTACGGAGTCCACCGTTATATTCCGAGACGTTGTAATAGTTCTTCTTGTGCTCGGGATCCGGTCCAGTCAGTTTGACTTTGGACGCGTTGATGACGACCACGTAATCTCCGCAGTCGACATTGGGGGTGTAGGTGGGTTTGTTTTTGCCCATCAGGATGACCGCGATTTTGCTCGATAAGCGGCCAAGCGGGATATCGGTGGCGTCGACCAGATACCAAGTGCGCTTGATATCGGCGGGCTTCGCCAAGGTTGTTTGACGTTGCATAATGAATCTCCTTGTTGTCGTTTTAGCGACTTTCTTTTGAATAGACGAACTTTACCGGGGTTTGCTCATTCCAAAGTAGTGCCAGCGGTAATTATGCTTATCACTAGGCCGCTTGTCAAAGGTTTTTAGTTCCCTTTAGGGAACAAAAGGACCAAAAAAGGGATCCCCGGAGGAACCCCTTGTTCAGTTTTGACAATAAACCTTAGGCGTTTTCGACGTTATGATAGACGGCCTGAACGTCTTCCGACTCATCGAGTTCAGCGAGCATGTCTTTGAACTTCTGAAGGTCATCGGCTTCCAGGGTCACATATTGCTGAGCCACCAAGGTGGTCTCGGCCGAATCGAATTCGCTGACGCCCATGCCTTTGAGGACTTCTTTGGCCTTTTCAAGGTCAGAGGGAGCCACATAGACTTCGACCTCGCCATCTTGAAGGGTGACCGACTTCACATCGACATCGCCAAGGACGAGGTTATCTTCGACATCTTGACGGTTATCGCCTTTGAAATCGATGACGCCAAGATAGTCAAAGTTATAAGCAACCGTGCCCATTTTGCCGCCTTTGCGGGTGACGATGGTACGGACGCTGACGAGCGCGCGGTTAACGTTATCGGTTAATGTATCGACGATGATATAGCTTCCGCCCGGGCCAAAGAACTCGTAGCGGCCCTGAATGTACGAAACCGAATCGCTGCCTTTAGCTTTTTCGATAGCGCGTTCGATGACGTCTTTCGGGGTGGTCTTCCGATATTTATCGATGGCGGCCCGTAAGGCGAGGTTGCTATCAGGATCGGGGATTCCGGATTTGGCGGCAGCATAGATTTCCTTGCTGGCGCGCATGTAGATGGCCGATTTGGCTTTGGCGGTTGCCGCCATGGCCGCGGCTCTGACTTCAAAATGTCTTCCCATAGGTGAATACTCCTTAACGCGTGTAAATCATACCACTCGATAATATCGAGAGAAACAACCAAATTTATAAAATCTTAGCGAAGGTGACCCGATTGATGTAATGAAGATGGTGACTCTTGATGAAGTCGAAGGCCCAATCGAAGGGGGAATCCTGGAGTTCGCGCGGATCATGATCATCGACGCCAAGAATCACATCGCATCCATAGGACGCCACCACATCCCAGAAGGCGGGATAAGGGTAGGCGACCTGGATGGGTTCGCCCGGTTTATTCTTTCTCCCCCAGCGGGAAGGACCGAGGTTGACTTCCAGCGGCAGATGGCAAGCTAATGCCGTCTCGCAGATGGCTTTCGCCGCGGCCAAAGCATGGGCATTCCATTCCGGATAGTAAGACATGAAATGGTCGGGGTGAGCCACATAGGTGAAGAGTCCTGACTTCATGCCGGCGATGAGGTCTTTGAGGTAGCGATCTAGGGCCGCATCGGGAGAAGGAACCGAAGCGTACCAATGAAAGCGTCCTTCTTCGATGAAACAGTGTTGGCCTAAGAGCAGATAATCGATCTTATGGCTCGCTAACAAGTCATGGTAATACGGCTGATAGAGATCCCCATACCATTCGGCTTCAAAGCCCAAATAGAGGGTGATTTGGTCCTGGTATTTCGCGGCTAAATTGCGGATGGATGAACAATACTCATCCAGGAGTAACGCGCTGCCGCGCATGCCCGGTTGTTCCATACCGGGTAAAAAGACATGGTCAGAAACGCCATAGATTTTGTAGCCGTTGGCGATGGCCGAGCGCACATACGCCTCATCGGTGCCGACGGCGTGGCCGCAGCGGGCGGTATGGCTATGATAGCAATAATCGGGATTTTTAAGCATAAAGGACCTCCACAAGGTAAAGTCCTTCAGCGGGGGCTTTAAAGGCGACAATATGACGGGGCTTCATCGCGATGAGCCCCGGAATATCCTCCGGTTTGATTTTGCCGAGCGCGGCTTTAAAGGCGCAGCCCATGATGAGCCGGACCATATAGGTCATGAAGCCATTGCCTACGAAGGTGACTTCACCGGTTTTTGCCGTTTCGTCCACTACCGCATCGATCCGCTCGATCATGCGGATAAAATGGTCGACGTCATCGGGTTTGGTCGTGAAATTGGAGAAATCGTGTTCGCCCACAAAATAGCCGAGGGCTTGCTTAAAGGCGGCGACATCGAAGTTACGGCGTTCGAGCTGAGCCCGCAATTCCTTTTGAAGAGGATCGCGGACGCCATAAGAGAAACGGTAGCAATAGATTTTGCCACACGAAGAATGCCGGGCATCAAAGTCCTCCCCCACTTCGTCGATGACTTTAACGACGATATCGGAAGGGAGCAAACGGTTGAGGGCAAAAAGGAAGGCCCCCGTGTCGACGATTTCCTCGGCGTGAAAGGAAAAACGCTGGCCCAAAGCGTGGACGCCCGCATCGGTCCGACCCGCGCCTTTAATGAGAGTTTCCTTGCCGCAAAGGGTGGATAAGGCTTTCTCTAAAGATCCTTGAACGGTCCGCAGATGCGGCTGGCGTTCAAAGCCATGGAAACGGGCGCCGTTATAACTTACGGTCGCCACATAGTTCTTCATAGGACCGTAAGCCCCCAGAAGAAGGCATAAAGATCAAAGTGGGTGATGGTGACATAGAGGGAGAACGCAAACACCGCCGCGACAATCACCAAACTCAGGTAGTCGTACCAGTGCCAGTGCAATAGGCGGAAGCGCGTCCGTTTGGCTTTGGGGTTATAGCCGCGGCATTCCATGGCGTTAGCCAACTCTTCGCTCCGCATGAACGCCGAGACAAATAGAGGAATGATGAGGGAAGTGAGGGCCATGAGGCGTTTCCAAATGCGGCCATGGGTGAAATCCACGCCCCGGCTCTCCTGGGCTTTCATGACCCGGTTGGTATCATCGAGCAGCGTCGGAATGAAGCGCAAGGCGATCGAGATGGTCATCGCGACTTCATGGGCGGGGAAATGGAGGAGTTTTAACGGGGTCAGATACCACTCGAAAGCATAGGTGAGATCAAGAGGCTTGGTGGAAGCGGTGAGAATCATCGTGAGTTCCACCATCATCAATAGCCGCAGCATGATTTTGCCCGCCTCGGCAAAGGAATCCCAATAGACGGTCCAGCCATTCCAATTCCAGGCGACGCCTAGGGTCGGATTGGCGTGAGGCATCAGGACGTAGATGATGAGTAAAAACACAATCATCATCCAGAGGCTGCGAAGGGAAGAAAGGATATCGCGAATGGAACTATGGGTGCACCACAAAAGGATGGCGCTCAGCAAGAACAAAATCCCCGCCATCGTGAAGGTCATCGCCCAGCCTGAGATCGGAAGGAAGACGCACACCATCAGCAAAATCGAACCCAGAATCTTGTCGCGGGGGTCGAGGCGGTGCACGAAGGAGTTATAGGGGACGTAGCGCCCTAAAGAGAAGGAGTTCATGAGACTTTCCCCTTCAGCGCAACCAACTGATCCGCCAAGCTTCCCAAATCTTTGATTTTGGTTAAGTCCAGATGAGCGCCCCGCTGCTCGAGGTCCTTCACCAGCTGATAGATCAGCGGAGTCTCGAGCGAATACTTTTCGATATCTTGGCTAAACAAGCTCACGGGGTCGGTAATTGAAACGATCTTGCCGTTATCAAGGACCACCACCGAATCGCAATAGGCCAAGACGATATTCATATCGTGGGTGACGAGAACCACCGTCGTTCCGGCATCGTGGATCGACTTGAAGAGCTCCATCATGGCTTTGGCGCCAAGCGGATCCAAACCAGCGGTCGGCTCATCCACGACCAAGATATCGGGATGGAACGCCAAGATGCCGGCGATGGCGACTTTGCGTTTCTCGCCGCCGGAGAGTTCAAAGGGCGAGCGTTTAAAGAAGGACTCGTTGAGCCCAACGGAAAGCAAGGCGGCATGGGCGGCCTTAAGGGCATCCTCATCGCTCATGCCAAAGTTCTTTGGGGCAAAGGCGACATCTTTTTCGACGGTTTCTTCGAAAAGCTGATATTCGGGAAATTGGAAGACGAGGCCGACGTGGCGGCGTAAGTCTTTGACTTTCTTGCTGCGTTTCTTCTTTTCCGCGGCGTTGATCCAACCATCGATATCGACTTCGCCTTGGGCGGGATTCAGTAACGCATTGATATGCTGAATCAGGGTGGATTTGCCGCAGCCTGTCCGCCCAACTAAGGCGGTAAAGGAACCTTTTGCGATGGAAAAAGAGATACCGTTTAAGGCTTCCGTTTCGAGGGGGGTCTTACGGTTATAGATATAGAAGACATCCTTAAAAACTATCGCCATAAGAACGCCTCTAAGGAAGGAAGATCCTTCACCGAACTCGGCACATCCACGCCCCGCTGCTTCAAGGCTTTCTTTAAGCCGAAGAGGAAGGGGACATCCAGTTGGATTTTCGTAAGGCCTTCATCGTGGGAGAAGACTTCTTCGGGCGTCCCTGAAAGGAACAAGGTGCCTTCATTAAGAACGATCACTTGATCGCTATGGGCGGCTTCTTCGACGTCGTGGGTGATCGAGAGGATGGTGAGTTTTGGATTGGCTTGCTTCATCGAAAGGATCAGGGAGGCGATTTCGTGCTTGCCTTTGGGATCCAACATGGCCGTGGCTTCATCGAAGATCACGATGTCGGGGTTCATCGCCAAAACCCCCGCGATGGCGACCCGCTGCTTCTGGCCGCCAGACAGGGATTGGGGCTCCCGTTCAAGCAAATCGCTCATGCCCGCTTGCTCGGCGTAATGCTTCACGATGCCATCCATTTGCTCATGGGGCACCTGACGGTTTTCGAGTCCGAATGCGATATCGTCCGCGACTGTCGAACCGACGAATTGGTTATCAGGGTTTTGAAAGACGATGCCTAAGCGGCTGCGGATGCTATAAAGCGTCTTGCCCGATAAGGGGAGACCAAAGATATCGACTTCCCCTTCAAAGCCAGAGAGCAATCCCATCAAGACTTTGGCTAGGGTCGATTTGCCAGAGCCATTATGGCCGATCAATGCGACATAGCTTCCTTCTTCCACGTCGAAAGAGACATCCTTGAGGGCCGGATGTTCTCCATCGTAGGAGTAAGAAACGTTTTTCGCAGAGATGACTTTCATGAGGTTATTTTTTCTTGGTATGACGAATCACGATTTCGTTGATGAGGAAGCTGAGGAGGAATAGGCCGCACCATGCCCCAAGAACGATGTAGATCCAGGGGGCAGTGAGAGTGTGGGAAGCGCCTAAGGGAGCTAAGATGGCCGCGCCGATGAGGGCAAAAACCAGAAAAAAGATCAGGAGGCGATAACCGACGCTTTTACTCGCCCACACGGATGGAAACCTTTCGTCCGACATAGGGACGGTACGTTACCCCGGCCATATCGAGGATCTTGCGGGAAGCCTGGGATTCGAGGTGGTCGTGATACTTGTCATCGAGATAGACGATCTCTTTGATGCCGACTTGGATGATGGCCTTGGCGCATTCGTTGCAGGGGAAAAGGGTGACATAGAGAATGCAGCCATTTAAGGCCGAGCCATCGCGGGTATTGAGAATCGCGTTAAATTCAGCGTGGCAAACATAGAGGTATTTCGAATCGAGGCCTTCGCCTTTATCCCAGGGGATGGCTTCATCATCGACCCCGCGGGGCATGCCGTTATAGCCGATCGAGACGACCTTATGGTTGGCATCGACGATGCAAGCGCCGACTTGAGTGGAGGGATCTTTGCTCCGCAACGCCGAAAGCGAAGCGATCCCCATGAAGTATTCGTCCCATTTTAAGTTGTCGGTGCGATGCATAAAGAAGTCCTCCTGCAGAGTTCGTTACTAATATACGCGTAACGCGGGGTTCTTTCACCTTGAAAGGTGAAATGGCCCCTACTTCTTTTGCACAATCAGGGCCTCATAAGGCCTTAGTTTTTTTAAATCCACGAGGGAGGTGTCCGCGTAATTGCTTAAAAGGAGGTGACCTTGTAAGCCTTGTAGGCTCTTAGGAAGACGCCGGGTCTTCTTGCTGAAATTAAGAATCACCTGAAGATGGTCTTCGCCTTCTAGGCGGAGATAACTAAAGACGTAGGCGTTCCCTTGAAGCGGAGTGATGCTGCCGGTCACTAGGCCCGGATGCTCAAGACGTAAAGCCAATAGCTTCTGGTAAAAAGCGTAGATCGAAGAGGGGTCGGCGATTTCGGCTTTGGCATTCAGTTGGCGATAGTTCGGATTAACCGGGAGCCAGCAAGGAAGGCAAGTCGAGGAGAAGCCGGCGTTGGGAGTGTCATCCCACTGCATGGGGCTACGGGCGTGGTCGCGGTTATAGTCATCGATGAAAGCCATCGCAAAACGTTTGGGCAGATGGTACTTTTTGAAGATGTTATAGATGAAGGTGCAGCAGACATCCTTATAGTCTTCGGGCTTCTCTTTATAGGGGTAATTCAGCATCCCTAGTTCTTCGCCTTCATAGATAAAAGGCGTGCCCCGTAACGTCAAATTGAGCAAGGCAAGGAGCTTTCCCGAGGCCTTCCAGTAATGGTGAGGATCGCCAAAGCGGCTGATGGAGCGGCGTTGGTCGTGGTTTTCAAGGTAGTTCGCATTCCAGGAGACGTTAGTTTGCCAGCCATAGATGATGTCCATGAACCGTTTGGCTTTAAAGTGTTTCTTCCACAGGGGATTCATCGATTTATCGACCCCCATATGGTCGAATTGGAAGAACATGTTCATCTCGCCATCAAGGAACTGGCGGCCATTCTGATAGTCGACCGCGAAGGTCTCGCCGACCACGACGCAATCATAATGGGAAAAGACATCGGCCTGCAGGGTTTGAAGGATCTTGTGGTTCCCTGGGGTCATGAGGTAATGCTCGATGCCCCGGCCCGAAGCCGCATGGCCCTTGCCATCTTCTAAGCTTTCTTTGTAGATTTGGTCGATGACGTCGCAGCGGAATCCATAGACTCCTTTATCAAGCCAGAAACGGAGGATCCCCTCCACTTCTTCAAGGACTTTCGGGTTATGCCAATTGAGGTCGGGTTGTTTCTTGCCATAAAGATGGAGATACCATAAGCCAACGCTAGGGACATATTCCCAAGCCGGGCCCGGGAACATGCTGGTCCAGTTATTGGGCGGATTCTTGTTGCCGTTACGGCCTTGACGCCAATAGTAATAATCGCGGTACGGCGAATCGCTCTTTTGGCTTTCCTTGAACCAGCGGTGTTCGTCCGAGGTGTGATTGACCACGAGGTCCATAACGATACGCATTCCCCGCTGCTTTGCTGCTGCGATAAGGCGTTCCATATCGGCCATGGTGCCATATTCGGGGTTAATGGCCTCATAGTCGGAGACGTCGTAGCCTAAATCATCATTAGGAGAACAATAAACGGGCGACAGCCATAAGATGCCGACGCCGAGGTTCTTTAAGTAGTCGAGTTTGCTGATGATGCCGGGGATATCGCCGATCCCATCGCCATTCGAGTCGCAAAACGAACGAGGATAAATCTGATAAACGGCATCGCGCTGCCAAGGTTTTAAGTCCGCCATAGAATCAGTATAAAACAAAAAGAAAACGCGGGATGCCCGCGTCTTCTTGAATTCTTGAGATTAGAACTTTTTGCTCGGCGTTTCCGCTTCGTGAACTAGGGCTTCTTTAATCGTCTCACTATCGCTTGAGAGGGCTAATGAGAGATAAGCCGCCATATCGTCGGGATCAACTTTCGCTTTTTTCCCGCCGAAAACATCGTCGTCCATATCGTCCCCTCCTTATTTTATGTGAGCCCTTAGGCTGCCAATACTTTAAAGAAGGAATAAAAGGATACAAGAGGATGGGCTAGGACACTGTCCAAGAAAAAAGAAAACGGCTAGCCGAACATCGTAAGAACAACTTTAGGCTTTAGAAACGGGTCAATTCAACGAGACGATAGCCGTGGCCGTACTTCGAATCGATGCGGATGCCTTTGATCGGTAAAAGTTTCCGCCGGATGTTCGAAATATGGACATCGACTGTTCGAGTCGGTACCACTTCATCATCGCCCCAAAGAACCTTAATCAGTTCTTCGCGGGGAATAACCTGGCCTTTGCGGACGTATAAGTAGTCCAGCAACGTCCACTCGCTTTGCGTGAAAAAAGCTTTGCGGCGACCAGAAATGATCTCGCGCTCTTCGCGAATCACGGTGACGGTGGAACCGTTCCCTCTTGTGATTTCCATAGGGAATACCTCCTAATAAAGCAGGCCCCTATCACGCTGCGTTTTCATTATTAGAGAAAATAAGCAAGAATCAAGCCTTTTGTTTCAAATCGTGTTATTTTCACTAAAAAGGGTGAAATTGGTCATGAAGCGGTCGAGGTTGTTGGCCATCCTAAGGCCGCAATCACGCTGATGCAGACGATGATCAAAATCGTAACAATGGCGAAAAAGATGACCCACCCCCATGGGAATTTAGGATGCAATTGAGCTCGATCTTCCTCGCTTAACTGCGACTCATCAATCTGAGGTTCGGGTGTCTGATCCTTCTTCATGAGGGAGTTTCCTTTCCACTTTCGCTTTTTCGTTCAAATTGCCCTTGTTTTCTTCGTAGCCATAGCTATGCAAGAAGCGCTGCGAGAACATCAAAAGCCAGGAGACCAAAAAACTCGCTAACGGGATGTCGGCGAAACTGAACATGATCGCTAGTAGAACCAAGATCCCATATTCGAGGGTGGTGTTAAAGAAGATCAGGAAATCGCAATAGAAGGCCAAAGGCTTCAAGAACACCATGAGCACGACTTCCGAGATCAGAACGATGAAGCCCACTTGGTAGGGCGAAGGGATATCGTTATCCCCGCTAAAGCGTTTCTTGAAGTAAGAGCCGGAGGCTTGTAGGCCGAGCACCGTCCCAACCGCTAACACCAACGACACGCCAAAGAAGACCCATTTGGCGATCAATACGTTCATATTCCAGCGGATGAAGGTCTCATCAAAGACGTTGCTCCCAAATAGGAAGCCGACATAGACGCCCCAAAGAATGGCCAGTAGCCCATAGAGGATAAAGGGCTTATTAAAAAGGATGCGGAAATGATCGCTGAGTTTCAGCAATAACCATGGGAGTACGCCTAAAAGACCATAGATAATGGTGATGAAGAAGTTCAAAGGTCCGGTTTGAGTGCCTAAAAGCAACCAACCGAGGGCATCGCCTCCAGCTCCCACCACCGCTCCATAAAAAGGCCCTAAGGCGAGCGAAGCAAAGATCACGATCGAAGGACCTAGGCTAATGCGGTTAAAGCCGAACAGCGCGGTTGGCTGAAGATAACCCGGTAAGCGGGTTCCTAGAATATCGATGACGATCAGCATGGCGGCTAAGGTCATCTTCATGACGGGGCCTAAGCCTTTTCTCATCGATGGAGCTCCTTAACGACATACTCTCGAGCGACCGCGGCAAAGGCTAAGCCGCCGCAGATAAGCAGAACATCATCTGGATATTTGGCCAAATCATCCGAAATGGCTTTCTTATAGTCTTCGACGAAGGGGTAGTCGGCCTCATAGAGGAAATAGTCCATCTCTTGACGGGCCCGAGGATGGTCAAAGGTCGTCAAAGTGATATCCGCGGCCTCTTTGCCAAGCATCGGTAATTCAAGGGCGATGTTCTTATCTTTAAAGGAAGCGAAGACCACGTGGACGGGTTTACCGCCTTGGCTAATCGTAGAGAAGCAGCCCATCAAGGCCGCGATGGCTTCCGGGTTATGGGCGCCATCGATCCAGATGTTGCCATGTTTCTCGAGGCGGAGGATCGGTGAAGGCACTAAGAGTCCTTGCCGCACCGCTTCTTCTTTGACGGGGAAGCTGCCCGCGAGGATCTTGGTGGCCTCAACCGCCAAACTGGCATTCCGTAATTGATAGTTAGCAAAGGAAGCGATGACAAGGTCGTGATAAGGCCGGTAATCGAAATGGAAGCGATCTCCCACCAGGTGTTCCCCATGGTAATCGTCGACGAGGGTATAGGCGGATTTGCGTTTCAGGCAAAGATCCCGGAGGGTGCTTTCGGCGCTGTCATCGAGCTTGCCCGTAAGCAAAGGGGCGCCTTCTTTGACGATGCCGCCTTTATGAAGGGCAATCTCCGAGATGGTCCGTCCTAAATAAGCGGTGTGCTCCAAGGAGACCGAAGTGATAATCGCAAGCTGCGTGGGAAGGTTAGCCAGGTTCGTCGCGTCCAAAACCCCGCCCATTCCGACCTCAATCACCGCTAAATCGGGCTTCTTTTCGTTGAAGAAGCTATAGGCCAAATCGACTTGGATCTCGAAGGACGAGAGCTGATATTTTTCGTAGAGTTTTTGGTGGGATTCGAAAATCCGGAGCAAATCGGCATCGCTAATTTCGACGCCATTGATCTGAATCATCTCATTCGGATGATAAAAGAACGGCGAGTTGAAGGTGGCAACCCGATAACCCGCGGCTTGGTAGATGCTAGCCAAATAAAGGCAAGTCGTGCCTTTGCCGTTGCTCCCAGTCACATGGATGCAGGGAACTGCGAGTTTAAGCCCCACCGCTTCGCAATAATTGTCCCAGCCTTCCCGCTCATAACGGGGATAGTTATGGCTGAGGAAATACGCTTCAAGTTCGTTTTTGGTCATGCTCATTCTCCCGAAGCTTTGACGCCTTCGCGTTTCGCTTGCCCAAGTTGCTTTTTGTTATCGCGTTCCTTGATGGCGGCCCGCTTATCGTGGGCTTGCTTGCCTTTAGCTAGGGCGATCTCCACTTTGGCATAGCCATGGCTGAGGAAGACTTTGGTGGGCACGCAGGTGGTCGATTGGCCAACGAGGTGGGCGCTTAGCCGTCTTATCTCATTCTTGGTGAGCAAGAGTTTACGGTCGCGGAGATGGTCAACGTTATAGATCGTCCCTTCTTTATAGGGGGCGATATGCATATTGCAGAGGAAGACTTCGCCATTGCGGATAAGAACGTAGGCATCGGCTAAGGAAGCATTATGAGCCCGCAAGGATTTGATCTCGGTCCCGGTGAGGACTAAGCCGGCCGTCAAAAAGTCCGAAAGAAAATACTCGTAGTGGGCTCTACGATTTTCAAGCAATAACGAGTTATCTTTCTTGCGGCTCATGGGGTTTCTTTTGCCTTAAAGGCAAAGCAATTATAGCCTCTAGAGAGTGGCAAAGGCACGCAGCAATTATCCACTGACAAGAGGCGAAAACGCTAAAAAGAGAGAAAGAGCCCCAAGAGTCGGTGCTCTTGAGGCTCTAGGATTGACGGGATGGAATTAGAGGCCGTAGGTCGAACTTAGGCTCCGCCAATTGCTGAAGTTGGTCTCGCTCGCGGCGTAATAGACCGACTGGTTAGAATCGCTGCTCAGCGAGAAGAAGCAGCAAAGGCCATTGGAATTGCCCGCGCCGGTTTGGCAGGTGCTATAGCCGACCAAAGCGCTAAAGGCATTCGAAACCGCGGCGACATACGTTGAGACGCTGCCTTTATTGAAGGTGGAGCTGGCGAGAAGTTTGTTCAGGAAGTCTTTGGCATCGATCGTCCCGAAATAATCCTGGCTATTATCGGAATCGACCGCGTAACGTTTGCAGCCTTTGAGCAGACTCCGGAAGGAGGAAGCGTTAGAAGAGGTCACGACGTTCGAGGACAAATAGGAAGCCATCGATTCCCAAGAGGATTTGTAGGCGGACATCTTGCTGAGATCGAGCCACGAGAGGGTTTGATCGGTTGAGCCCGAGGAACTGCCACTAACGCCGCCATTATCGGTGATGAAGGTATCGGCCACGCTGGTCAGCAGGGCCGGGGTCGTGATAGTGCTGGGGTTGTTATAGATCGAGGTGAGCCAACCGCCATCATAGTCCCAACCGGCTCCGGCTTCCGATTCTTCGGAGCCGACCATGTAGTTGAAATAGGCGCTATTGAACTCGGCGACATCCTGAACCTGCATGAGGCAGGCATCATAACCGATGCATTCGAGTTTGCTGGTTCTGCCCATCGAGGTGAAGGCCCCGCTTAAGGCGGTCTTGACTTCGCTGTTGAGTAAGGAATCGTCGCTATACAGTTCATCGTAGCAGCAGCCGTGCATCGCTCCGCCATGGTCCCAAAGGACCACCATCGTGCGATCGGCAGGATAGGAAGTTAACCCCCACTCGAGGAAGCTCTGGAAGGTCGAGGCGACCCCCATGCTCGCTTTGGTGATTTGGGCATCTTTGGCATAACCGCTCGTCGTCAGGTGGAAACGGTTTAGGTAACTGGTGCTGATGACCGAACTATAGGTGGATTTCCAAGATTTCGCTCCGCCCGCTTCGACGATGACGTTGACGTTATCGGGGAGCGAAGCCCTGGTATTGTAGATTTCTTTGAGGTCGCCCGTCGCGTAACCGGAAGCTCCACTGGCCGAGGTTTGACCATTGCTTTCAAGGTCGGCGCCGCACATATAGATCATGATGGTCCAAGCATCTTGGGCAGTCGCGGTAACCGTGACCGCCAAACTGCCGGATTTGCTGGAATCCGCCGTCGACGTTGCGGTGATGACGGCATTGCCGACGCTCACCCCCGTAACTAGACCTGCGGCGTTGACGCTAGCAATGGCCGGGGCGGACGAGGTCCAGCTCACCGTGGTCGCAATCGAACCAATCGACGAGACCGTCGCCGTTAAAGTAACGTTCTTTCCAACGGCAACGCTGCTGGTTCCGCTCACGCTGACGCTCGTAATCGAGGCTTGCTCATAGACGGTGACGGCGACCGAGGCGGTCTTCGTGATCTCGCCATAGAAGGCTTTGACCGTTAACGTCGTCGTGCCAGCCGCTCCCGAAAGGACGCTAAGAGTCCCATCTGAGACTTCGCCGGTCGCAATATCGCCTTCGCTCGAGATGACCGTGTAAGTCGGGGTTCCCGCAAAATTGGAAGCCGTGACGACGATCGAATTATCGATCACCCCCAGGCCCACCACCGTTAAGGCCGAATTGCTTAAGGCCAAACTCGGTTCATAAACCGTGACGACGCATTTGGCGGAGCGGCTATAGCCATCTTTGGTGGCTTTGACCGTAATCGTGGTCGTGCCAGCCGCAATCGGGGTGACCGTGATGAGGTTACCGTTAAGAGCAATCGTCGCTACGCTATCGCTAGAATTGACGGCAGATAAACTGGCCCCGCTGTCGGTGGTCGCCGTGATTGTGCCGGCCGCCGCCCCACGGTTAAAGGACAAAGAACTCGTATTAAGGCTCAGCGCTGGGGCTAAGGCGGAAGCGCCTTCAACAAAGAGATAAACCTTCGCCGAAGTCGTCGAGGTCGTGAAGTCCGAATAAGTGGAATTGAATTGAAGATAACGGTTTTTGGTGAGACCCGCATTCTTGATGGTCAAGGCTCCGGCGGAACCCACGCTGATCGACCAAATGATGGAGACTGAGGAGGAAGCCGCGGAAACTAAGGGTAAATTGCTGCCTGAGGTGTTCGCGCTCAGATAGCCTTTGGTGCTCGCTTTCGTGCTATAAAAGGTCCAAGCCCCTTCCGAGCCGCCGAGGGTGAATTCGTCGATGGTGCTCGTTGGAGTCATGGTGAGATCGGAAGCGATGGTCCCGCTCACGGCCGAACGATAATCGGTGGACTTCGCCGAATTCCCGCAGAAATAAGCGCTGCCAGCGCTGCCCGAATTCGCAATCACGTATTTGCTATTGGAGACCAGTTGATCGGAACTCGTCACTAAGGAATAGGTTGAGGCCTCGCTCGAGCTGCTTGAAGAAATGGAAGTGCTTGAGGAAGAAGAGGATGAAGTCGAAGAGGAAGAGGACGATGCCGAGGATGAAGTCGATGACGAAGCGGGCGAAGAACTGGTGCAGGTATACGTCAAAACAATCGAAGAAATCGTGGCATATTTTGATCCGCAAGCGAGTTTGAAATAATCCTGACTAACCGACACCGCGCTGCCCGAAGCAATCATAGACGCGCTGCCTGAAAAAGTCGCGCTATCCGAGGTATAAAGCGAAAGAGACGTACTGCTGGAATAAGTAACGGTGATGGAAGTTAACCCTTTCACGCCGTTCGTGGAATAAAGGCTACCGGACGAGGCTTTGAGTTGGGTATAGTAACCCGTGGCTAAAATCGCATTGGCATAGGTGACGGAAAAAGGGTTTCCACCGGAAGTTACCGCCGAGGTATTGACCCCGCTGCTATAACCCGATTTCTGCCCAAGAGGACCGTTTGTCTCATCAAGGGTCAAAGTATAAGTCGTACCGTCGGCGCCAAAGGCGGCGGGGTTCCCACCCATAAAGGCCACCAAAGTGACCGTCAAACTTCCGGCAATGACTAAAGCGGCTAGAACCGACAACTGATTTTTCTTATTCATAAGAAATCCCCTTCTTAATGAACAAAATAGGATACACGAGAGTAGGAAAATATTAAAGAAACATTCAGCAAAACAATAGAAATGAAAGGTTTTTAGGCAAAATAGAGGCGGGGATTAAGCGACTGTAAAGGTAATGCGAGCGTGATCTTCGCTCACTTCATTAAAGGTGAAGCTATAGCCTAGATTCTTGCCGTTATCGAGTTTGCTGCCATTTGGGAAGTACTTCGAATATTTGCTCATGCTGAAGGTATCACCGGTCTCAAAGAGGCAAGATTCATCGGCAAGTTGACCATCTTCAAAGGTCTGGATGTTATCCGCAGAGATGAGACGAATCAAGGAATAATTGTTATTGCACTTCGAGGAATCCTTGTAGCAATTGCTCGGTCCGACCTCATAGCCATAATTATCGCTATCGAGGCTGGTTCCAGAATAAAAGGCCCAGGTCTTCGTGATCGAGCTATAGCGGACCACCCGAGCATCGATGTGGTAAAGCTTGACCCCATAGGTGGTGTAATGCTTTTCTCGGGACGAATAGGCGGTATGGGAATCCAAATAGTTCAGGTCGGTTGGAGTATAGAGTTCCATCAAAAGGTACTCGTCAAACGCGGTCTGGTTCCAAGAAGAGGGCGCGACCAAAATGCAGTTGCCTTTGGTTTCGCTAGGATTGATCTCAAGAGTGCAGTTACCGCTGACGACATAAGGGGTCGTCCAGCCTAGAGCCATCTTCGAAAAGACATCATGATCGAGGATGTTCTCGTCCATCATGTCCCAGCCACCGGCTGGGTTGAAGTTCTTGTAGGTGTTATCGTTGCTATTGGCGTAGTAATCATCGAGTCCGAGCATATGGCCCGATTCATGAATTAAGGTATGAGGATCGACTTTCGGGGAGCTCACGGCTTCGTAGAGGAAGTCATAGGACATCCAGAAATAGACATTGCCTTTCGGGGAAGTCTTGTCCCAATAGGCCGAAGTGTGGCTTTGATAGTCCCAATAGGTATAGGCCCAGAAAACATCGAGGTCTGAGTCAATGTTACCAATCACGGCACTATGTTGGGCGTTAGGGCAGCTATAGACCATGATGACGCCGTCGATGCGGCCATCGTGGTCGTTATCGAACTGGGTGCAGTTATCCCCCGTACTGGACTTATAGTTCGCCACCGCTTCTCGTAGCATCGTGGTCGCGGCTGCGGCCGTGCTGGTATTCTTGGACTTGAGTTGCTGCGGGGTCAGGCCAGAAGAATATTTAGGAGCAACGGTATAGCTGAGGCTCAGTTTTCCAAAGGAACTCTTGGAGTAAAAGCTCGAGAGCGATTCCCAATAGCCCGTATCAGCGGATCCACTTCCGTTAAGGCAAGTATTGAGATCGGTGAGGGTCTGGCTTTTGAACGGATAGCCCGTCAGTTCAATCGGTAAGACCAAGAGCTTGTAGGTTCCTACAGAAGGCACGGCCTCGATCCCTTCGCTTCGAGCCAAATCGCGGTAGGAATAAGGCGTGACGTTGGAAATGGTATAAAAGCCATCGCCTGAATTGATGGAAGCCCCTTCGGTCGCCGACTTCGCCCCCGAGGAAAAGAAATCAAAAATCGAGCAACCGCATAGAGCGATTGGAGCAAGGAGGACGAGGGGTAAGATGCGAAGGTGTTTATTCATGGCGGAATCAGTGTAATGCCCTTTAGGGCAAAAACAAACCCTTTCACTTCATTTAACGAAGAAAAGGGGGTTCTTGTTGGCAGATTTTAGAAATAATGAAGGGCTTTAAAGACAATGAAAAGGACGAGAGCGATGACGAGCAGCACCGCGACAGGCACCAAAATAAAGATCCAAACAAGGCGCCAACTCATCTTGGCTGGCGGGTTGCGTCTGGCTTCTTCTTTGGCGGCTTTATCAGCTTTATGTCTACGAGCTTTCGGATCCATCCCCTACATTATCGGATGACGAAATAGAAAATCGAGAAGAACATGAAAAGGGTACCCGCCAGAACAAAGAAATGGAAAACGGTATGCCACCAGGGCGACTTCTTGCCGCCAATCCGGTACAGCACCGCTCCAATCCAGTACATGACCCCGCCTAGAAGCAATAAGGTGCAGGCTTGCCAGCCCACCGCTTGCCATAAAGGGTAAAACGCTGCGATGATGGCGGAGCCAATCACAACATAGATCGCCATCGATAACTTGTCGTACTTTTTGATGTTGATGGAATTCATGACGATGCCTAAGATGCAACCGGCCCAAACAACCCCAAAAACAATCCAGCCCCAAGGGGACATGCTTCGTAAACCAATCCAGGTATACGGAACATAAGTGCCCATAATGAGAACAAAGACCATATCATGGTCAAGAACCCGGAGAACCTTCTTGCCACGGTTTCGACCTAAGGCGTGGTACAAGCAGCTGATCGTGTAGAGCAGGAGCAAACTTAGGATGAACAAGGAAACCGCCACAATCGAGAGAACGTCCCCCGTTTTGGCCACTTTGACGATCATGAAAGGGCCCGCGATCAGAGTGAAAACGGTGCCAAGGCCATGGCTGATGCTGTTCCAGAGTTCCTGGGCGAGGCTGTATTTAGGGAGTTCGATATCATTAACTTTCATACGGGCCTAGTCTAACAAAGAAGAGGCTCAAGTCAAGCGATTTAGTATTTAAAACTAGATGACCTTTGAAAAATGTTAATTTTGCTTACTCCAAAATAAGCCTTATACTTGCTACTTAAAGGCGGTAGCAGCTATGGTCACTTGGCTAAGGCGTCTCTTTGTTAAGAATTACGAAAAGGTCGATGATGAGCGGGTGCGGGCGGCTCATGGCAAGCTCGCGGCCTGGTTTGGCATCATCACGAACTTCATCATCGCCGGGATGAAATTAACCATCGCCATTATCCTGTGGGCTCAGTCCAGTTGGAGCATTCTTCCGATGGCCCTTGTCGCCGATGCCGTGAACAACTTCTCGGATATGGGCACTTCTGTCGTCACCCTTATCGGTTTCAAGATGGCAAGTAAGCCCGCCGATAAAGAGCATCCATTCGGCCACGAACGTATCGAATACATCGCCGGTCTCATCGTCAGCATCATCGTCGTTGTCCTCGCGGTCGAGCTCTTCCGTGACTCTTTAAATAAGGTTATTGCGGGAACGAAGACTTCCTATGACATCTTGGCCCTAGTTATTTTGGGGGTCTCTATCCTCTTAAAACTATTTCAATCCTACGTGAACCGCGGTTTAGGAAAGGCAATCAACTCGCTGCCTTTAAAGGCCACCGCTCTCGACAGTTTCACCGACTCGATCGCCACCACCTTCATTCTCATTTCCGGTATCTTGTCCATCACTCCGGGTTGGGATTTCCTTGATGGCTATATGGGCTTAGCGGTGTCTCTATTTGTTGCCTATTCTGGCATCAAGATGATGAAGGAGACCATGGATCCTCTGATTGGTGAAGCCACCGATAAGGACTACGTCGAAAAGATCGTTAAAGATGTCATGGCCCACCCCGAAATCAAAGGGGTGCACGATGTCCTGTGCCATTCCTATGGGCCGACCAAATACTTTGTGAGCCTTCATGCCGAGGTCGATCAAGACCAAAAGCTCACGGACATTCACGACGTCATTGATAACGTCGAAGAAGAAATCCATAAGAAATACGGCTGCGACATCACCATTCACATGGACCCCATTGCGGTCGGGGATCCCGTGGTTGATGCCTTAAAGGCCGAAGTCAAAGATGAACTGGCTTCGATTTCAAAAGACTTGATGTTCCATGATTTCCGTATCGTCAAAGGACCGACCCACACGAACATCATCTTTGATGTCGTCCTGCCCTTTGATGCCAACATCACGGAGCCGATGGTCAGAACCCATCTACAAAGACGGTTTGAAAATCGAGATACTCAGTATCATTTCGTCATTCACTTCGATCGGCCATTCACTGAATAAAAAAAGCGGGGTTTAACCCGCTTTCAAAGGTCAATAAACAACCAATTACTTCTGATCTTTTAGGTAGTACTTGTCGAGAACCTTAAGGGTCTTCTCGTCAAGTTCGTAGACAAGCGGACTGCCCGTAGGAATCTCAACGGAGATGATCTGCTGAGCGGTTAAGTGCTCTAGTTCCATAACAAGGGCCCGTAGACTATTGCCGTGAGCAACAATCAAGACCTTCTTGCCCGAACGAATCGCCGGAGCGATATCGCTATCGAAATAAGGTTTAACACGGTTGGCGGTATCAACGAGGCACTCTGTAAGGGGCATCTCTTCCTTGGATAAGCCAAGCTTTTGATACTTCTCTTGGTTGCCCGGCCAACGGGGATCGTCATAGGTTAATGCCGGAGGTTGAACATCGGCGGAACGACGCCAAATGTGGACCTGCTCATCGCCCCACTTCTTGGCGGAATCGGCTTTGTTGAGGCCCTGAAGCGCGCCATAGTGACGTTCGTTGAGTCTCCACGAATAGAAATGCGGAATCTTGGTCTCGCCCAGTTCCTGAAGAACATAGTCCTCAGTCTTATTGGCTCTTTGTAACACAGAGCTATAAGCCACATCAAAGGTGTAGCCGTCTTTCTTCAGAAGCTTGCCTGCTTCTTTCGCTTCCTTAACGCCATTCTCCGATAACGGTACATCGGTCCAGCCCGTGAACTTGTTTTCCAGGTTCCAAGCGGATTCGCCATGACGGATCAACACTAATTTGACCATAGTTATTTCCTTTAGAGTTTTCTCTTTCCGAAAAGAATTATATCTTCATCTTCTTCATTAATGAAGAACGAGGCGCATCCATTGTTTTCAATTTCTTTAATAAGGTCCTCCCGACAGGCCTTAAGAATAGGGTATAATCAAGTCCAGATTATGAGAACCCTATTTACGAACGCTCGTATCCTTACCATGGCCGATGGCCCTGTGCTTTTAAAGGGTTATTTAGCTGTGGATGGTTCAACGATTTCCTATATCGGAGAAAAGAAGCCTTTCTTCCGTGCCAATCAGATCATCGATTGCCATAACATGATCTTGATGCCAGGGCTAAAGAACGCCCATACGCATTCGGCCATGGTCTTCCTTCGTCACTTTGCCGAAGGCCTTCCTCTTCAAGAATGGTTGTCCCAAGTCTATCCGATGGAAGCCAAGCTCACCGAAGATGATATCTATTGGTTAAGCCAGGCCGCTTATGTGGAATATATCAAAGGTGGTACCACCGCTTTCTTCGATATGTATTTCTTCCCCCATATGATTGCTAAGGCCGCTGAAGATCTTGGGATCCGCTGCGTGAACCTGTATATGCCTAACGGCACTCCAGAACGCCGCCAGTTAATCGAGGATCAATTTGAAAAGTACCTTCATCAGGATTGCTTAGTCCGTCCAATGATTGGCTATCACGCCGAGTACACTGCCGATGAAGGCACGTTAAAAGACGTCAGAGATATCGCCGATAAATATAGTCTTCCCGTCTTCACCCACATTTCCGAAACTCAAGCCGAAGTCGATGGTTGCTTTAAGCGTCGGGGCATGAGTCCAGTCGAATTCATGGATAAGCGTGGCTTCTTCGAATATGGCGGAGGTGGCTATCATTGCATCTACCTCACCGACCATGATCAGGAAATCTTCATCAACAAGAATCTCTATGCCATTTCCTGCCCAGGATCGAATATGAAGTTGAAAGACGGCACCGCCCCCCTCACGAAATACTGGAAAGAGGGCATTGTCGTCGCCTTAGGCACCGACGGAGCTTCCTCGAACGAATCCCTGTCAATGTGGCGGGAGATGAGATTGGCTCATGAGCAAAATCCCGGTATCCCTCTTTATGAAATCTTGAAGATGGGGACAGTCAACGGGGCTCACGCCATGTATATTGATGACTGCGACGTGCTGGCCAAAGGCAAAAAAGCAGACCTTATTCAGGTTGATGCGGAAGACGTTGATTCGCTTATTCGTAAAGTAAAAGATGATGACGTTAAATTGACCATGATTAATGGTATGGTCATCCGTCCCGATGAAAAAACGATTTTGACGAAGTCAGATGCCTGCACAAAAAGGTTGAGAAGTTAACTATGGACGCCGCAAAAAAGAGTTTGGTCTATTTTCAAAGTGGCGGCCCCACCGCTGTTATCAATTGTTCTCTTTATGGCGTCATCAAAGAAGCCAAGAGACATTCTGAGATTGAAAATATCTTTGGTGCCCGGTATGGCGTTGAAGGCCTAATTGACGACAACCTTGTTGATTTACGGAAGCAAGATTCTGAACAAGTCGAACTGTTGAAGCAAACCCCGGGTGCCATCCTAGGCTCGACCCGCAAGAAACTCCCCGCGGATGACGATCCTCTTTTTAGCAAAATCATTGAAACCATCCAAAAACACAATATCGGTTACATCCTTGTTAATGGTGGGAACGATTCCATGGATACGTGCCTTCGCCTTTCACGTTTCTTTGAGGAAAAGAAGATGGATGTTAAGGTCATTGGAATCCCCAAGACCATCGATAACGACCTTGAGGTTACCGACCATTCCTTGGGTTATCCTTCTGCCGCGCTTCACATCATCAATACGACCAAAATGATTGTTGAGGATGCCAAAGCGTACAAGAAAGGCAAGGTTGTTCTTGTTGAAATTATGGGAAGAGATACCGGCTGGCTCACCGCTTCCGTAGATTTGCTTCCTGAAGATTGCCGTCCTGACCTCATTTATGTTCCTGAAGCCAAATGGGATGAAGACCAATTCCTCAAAGATGTTAAGGAAACCTACGATAAAAAAGGCTATGCCGTCTGTGCGGTTTCTGAAGGAATGCCCGTTCAGCATGAGAACGCTATTGAGACGGATGCCTTTGGTCATAAATCGATGGATGGTTGTTGCGTAACGTTAGCCGAACTCGTGAAAAACAAGCTGGGGATTGGCTCACGTTCGATTGAACTCTCCATTCCAGAACGCGCCGACCCACTATTCACGACCGAAGTCGATCAAAAGGAAGCTATCGTTTGCGGAGCTTTTGCCGTTAAACAAGCTCTCAGAGGAAAAACTGGCCAAATGGTTTGCCTAAGGCGCAGTGGATCAGTTCCATACCACTCTGTTTGCATGTTAACTCCCGTTGAGCAAATTGCAGACAAGACTAAACTTCTGCCTGAAAAGTTCTTGTTCGATGTCAAGCACATGTCCCCCGCATTCCGTGCTTATCTCGAACCTTTACTGATGGTAACTAAACATCGCCATATTTACGAAAAAAACGGTATTTACCGTAGCGCAAAGATTCACAACTAGCAGTTTACTGCGCGCCTTTATGCTTTAAGACTGCAGGTACCGTAAGAATAATCAATTTTAAATCGAACATTAGGCTTCTTTTTTCAAAATAAACCATGTTTTGCCGCACGCGGTTGCCCGAAGCATAATCCGATTCACTTCGACCATAAACCTGCCAATAGCCCGTTAAGCCAGGGCGAGCGGATAGCAAAATCGCTTGTTGCCCTTTACTGAAATGTTCGTCCAATTCAGTCTGTGTAATCGGCCGTGGCCCAACGATAGACATGGTACCTAAGAAAATGTTGAAGAGCTGAGGCAACTCATCAATCGAAGTCTTTCTTAAGAAGCGACCAACTTTAGTGATTCGAGGATCTTTGTCGACCTTTCGTTCAGTTTGCCACCGCTTCAATTGTTCGGGGCTAAAATACTTTTCTGGATGTGTTTCAGCATCAATATACATCGATCGGAATTTGAGAACTTTTACCACTTTCCCGTCTTTTCCAATACGTTTGTCCTTAAAAAGGGCAGGTCCTTTTGAAGTGCAAACAACCAGCAAAGCAGAAATTAAAAGAACGGGGGATAAAACGAGAATGGCTAAGAGCGAGTTAAAGATATCAAAGCAACGTTTCACAAAGAAATACCACCAAGTGACTTTACGCACTTGGCAGTCGGTTGGATTGTTGCTGGGTGAAATTGAGGTGTCCATAAGATACAAACGTTAAGATTCTATACGCCAGAGAACCAGAATCAAGTTTTTTTCCGTTTCTAAAGCGACTTGTTATTAAAACATGTCTAAAGAACAATATTTAGAGCCTTTCGGATGAAGTTAGCGTTAAATTGACGAATATCAGTTTAATTTCTTCTTCCAGTAGGCAATCATATCGCGGACGGTGTCCAAATATTGATACTCTTCTTTCCAGCCGAGAGTTTTGATCTTATCGCAGTTGCCGGCATAGAGGCGTTCATCAGCAGGACGAAGCAATTTCGGGTCCTGGACAAGCTCGTATTTGGTCCCCATGACCTTTTCGATGCACTCCACGACGTGGGTCATCTTGAAGATATGACTGGAACAGATGTTGTACGGTTCCCCAGGGGTCCCCTTTTCGCCGAGGATGATTAACCCTTCGCAAAGGTCACGGACATCGAGGATCGCGCGTAAGGCGGTCAAATTGCCAACGACGAGTTTGTTCGAGTGTTCTTTTTCAAGAAGAACTGCTCTCTTGGTGAAATCCGATGTAATATCGCCAACCTTTTTCGGGCCGGTGCAGTTAAATAAGCGAACCCGTGCAGTCTTGATCCCGTAGTTGCGGAAGTATTGGAAGCAAAGAAGATCCTCGGCCGCTTTAGAGACACCATAAGGATGTAAGGGAAGCATCGGGCAGTCTTCTTTAGGAAGATGTTCGGGGCTATAAGAAAGTAACGCTTCCCCATAGATGGCAGAAGAGGAGATGACCACCACCATTGGATCATAGCCAGGATGTTTGGCTTTGGCATCGCGAATGGCCTCAAATAGGCCAATCGTTCCGTTCACGTTCACATCAACGGTGTAATAAGGGTCCTTCCAAGAGACGACAGGGAAGCTTTGGGCGGCAAGGTGGAAAATTTTGTCGGGAAGATAATCATTGATCCACGCCTTCATCGCTTCGTGCTTCCGAACATCAAGCTCGAAAAGGCGAATCGAAGGGCCAATCTCTTTGATATCGGTGGTCGGGGTGTAATAAGACCCCACCACTTCATAGCCGTGTTTCTTTAAAGCTTCAACGAGATGGGAGCCAACCATGCCCCCAGCGCCAGTAACGTATGCTTTCATATTTGACCTCCAAAGTAATTAGATAATTGCAATGACAATATTCTACCATTTCTCTTGAACTGATTAAGGTATAATCAAGGATAATTATGAGAACCCTATTTACGAATGCCCGTATCCTTACCATGGCGGATGGCCCCGTGCTTATTAAGGGTTATTTAGCCGTGGATGGTTCAACGATTTCCTATATTGGCGAAAAGAAGCCTTTCTTCCGAGCAAATCAAATCATCGATTGCCATAACATGATCTTGATGCCAGGGCTTAAGAACGCCCATACGCATTCGGCCATGGTCTTCCTCCGTCACTTTGCTGAAGGCCTTCCTCTTCAAGAATGGTTATCTCAAGTCTATCCGATGGAAGCCAAACTCAGTGGAGACGATATCTATTGGTTAAGCCAAGCTGCTTATGTCGAATACATTAAAGGCGGAACCACCGCTTTCTTCGATATGTATTTCTTCCCCCATATGATTGCTAAGGCCGCTGAAGATCTTGGGATCCGCTGCGTGAACCTGTATATGCCTAACGGCACTCCAGAACGTCGTCAGTTAATCGAGGATCAATTTGAAAAGTACCTTCATCAGGATTGCTTAGTTCGTCCAATGATTGGATATCACGCCGAATACACCGCGGATGAAGGCACTCTAAAGGACGTTAAAGATATTGCCGATAAATATAGTCTTCCCGTCTTCACCCACATTTCCGAAACTCAAGCCGAGGTCGATGGTTGCTTTAAGCGCCGGGGCATGAGCCCAGTCGAATTCATGGATAAGCGTGGCTTCTTCGAATATGGCGGAGGTGGCTATCATTGCATCTACCTCACCGACCATGATCAGGAAATCTTCATCAACAAGAATCTCTATGCCGTTTCTTGCCCAGGATCGAATATGAAGCTGAAAGACGGCACCGCCCCCCTCACCAAATATTGGAAGGAAGGTATCGTGGTTGCCTTAGGAACTGATGGAGCTTCATCCAATGAATCTCTTTCGATGTGGCAAGAGATGAGACTAGCTCATGAACAAAATCCTGATATCCCCCTCTACGAGATCTTAAAGATGGGAACCGTGAATGGGGCCCATGCCATGTTTATCGATAATTGCGACGTTCTAGCAAAAGGCAAAAAGGCAGACATTATCCAAGTTGATGCCGAAGATGTCGATTCGCTCGTTCTTCAAGCAAAGGACGAGGACGTGAAACTCGTTATGGTCAATGGTTCGATTGTGCATCCTGATGAGAAGACTATCCTTGCCCATTCCGACGCCTGCACGAAACGGTTAAGAAGCTAACAATGAACATTCAAAAAAAGAGTTTGGTCTATTTCCAAAGTGGCGGACCCACTGCTGTTATCAATTGTTCTCTTTATGGCGTCATCAAAGAAGCCAGGAAGCACTCCGAAATTGGCAATATCTACGGTGCCCGTTATGGCGTCGAAGGTTTGATTGACGACAATCTGATTGATCTTCGGAAACAAGATCCCGAACAGGTTGAACTGTTGAGGCAAACCCCCGGGGCAATTCTGGGATCCACTCGTAAAAAACTTCCCGTGGATGATGATCCTTTGTTTGGCAAGATTATTGGAACAATTCAAAAGCATAATATCGGCTACGTTCTCGTCAATGGCGGGAACGATTCAATGGATACCTGCCTTCGTCTTTCACGCTTCTTTAAGGAAAAGAAGATGGATGTTAAGGTCATTGGAATTCCCAAAACCATTGATAACGACCTTGAGGTCACCGATCACTCTTTGGGCTACCCTTCTGCCGCTCTTCACATCATCAACACGACCAAGATGATCGTTGAGGATGCTAAAGCCTACAAGAAGGGCAAAATCGTACTTATAGAAATCATGGGTCGCGATACCGGATGGCTCACCGCTTCCGTGGATTTGCTCCCCGAAGATTGCCGACCTGATTTGATTTATGTTCCGGAAGCCAAATGGGATGAAGCTCAATTTTTAAAAGACGTTAAATCCGTCTATGACAAAAAGGGCTATGCCGTGTGTGCCATTTCTGAAGGAATGCCAGTCCAACACGAGAACGCGATCGAAGCAGACGCCTTTGGCCATAAGTCCATGGATGGATGCTGCGTAACATTGGCTGAACTTGTGAAAAACAAACTCGGAATCGGGTCACGCTCCATTGAATTATCTATTCCCGAACGTGCCGATCCGTTATTTACCACCGAAGTTGATCAAAAAGAGGCTATCCGTTGTGGAGTTTTCGCTGTGAAATCGGTTCTTAAAGGTAACACGGGGTTCATGGTTTGTCTCAAAAGGAAGTCTGGCAAGGTCTATCAGTCCATCGCCTTTCTTGCTTCCGTTGACCAAATCGCAGATAAAACCAAACAACTCCCCGATGAGTTTTTGAAAGATTCCAAAGAGATGTCGCCCAAGTTCAAAGCATACATTGAGCCTTTGCTGATGGTGACGAAACGACGCCATATCTATGAAAAGAACGGAATCTACCGTTCCGCTCATTTCTCAAAGTGAAGTTATTGCGCGCCTTTATGTTTTAGTACAGCGGGAACTGTCAAAATAATAAGTTTTAAGTCAAACCAAAGACTTCGTTTTTCAAAATAAAGCATATTTTGTCTGACACGATTGCCCGAAGCAAAATCAGATTCGCTCCGCCCATAGACTTGCCAATAGCCCGTCAAGCCAGGACGAGTTGATAAAAGGATGTCTCGTTGTTCCTGAGTAAAATGCTCCTTAAGTTCAAGCTCGGTAATAGGTCGAGGGCCAACAATTGACATACTGCCACAAAGGATATTTATCAGTTGGGGCAGTTCATCAATCGAAGTTTTCCGAATAAAACGTCCGATTGGAGTAATACGAGGATCTTTATCGACCTTGCGTTCGGTTCTCCAGCGCTGCAGCTGCTCAGGGTTAAAGTATTTTTCAGGGTGCTCCTCAGCATCGGCATACATCGAGCGTAATTTTAAAACTTTAATGGGTTTGCCTTTTTTGCCCACCCGAACATCCTTAAAGAAAACGGGGCCGCGCGAAGTGCAAGCAACCAAAATCGTGAAAAGCAAAAGCAAGGGGGACAGGACAATGAGGGCTAGCAGCGAGTTGAAGATGTCAAAGCAGCGTTTAACAAAAAAATACCCCCAGGAAACTTTTTTAATTTGGTAATCGCCTATTTGATTGATCATGATTTAAATTGAAAGTTTTGCACGTCGGAGTCAATTTTACCGAATCAGTAGATAGAATCAACAAAAGATTAGAGGAGGACTCGCGACTCGTTATTTAACCATTTTCATAGGCTTTTTCGCTACGGCCTTTTGGGCTAGATTTCAGCCGTTTTTTCGGATTGGAAAGTTTATATCCCGCTTAAGCCTAGCCAAAAAGTGATTACAAAATCAAAAATTGATACCAGCGTTTTTTAGCAGAATAGAATTCCTTCAAGCACCGATTCCCAATGATGTGAGTGGCTTGGGCGGAAAAGCCAATATACGATTGAGGAGAAAATCACAAGGAAACTTTTGCTTCGCTAATGCCATTGGCTTTCTGCACATCCTTGGAGCGCCAAATCCACGCAAGCAAAAGGAGCAAAAGGAAAACAACCAGAAGGCTGATGGCGAAGAAGGTTGCGCTGCTAGTATATAGAGTGAGAAAACGTGCGCCCTGGCCGATAGAGAATGATTTGCATGCCAAACGATAAATCAAAAGCCAGAAAAGTGAAAAAATAAGAAAGGAAACAAAATCTATTACGGGTTTCCGGAAACGGCGCGAATGAACTAACTCAAGATGAAAGCGCCGGTAAAAGTAGGCGTAAGTAAAGACGCCCACCACACTCGAAGCGTACAGAATAACGGAAACAACAGAGACGGCGATTTTTGCGCCACTGCTAGAAAAACTTAAAAGACTCTTTTCGAGAGAGACGATAGATCGTGAATCGTTGCCGATGAGTGGATGAATGGCGATTTGAAGGTTCTCTTGGTTGAAGAAAGCGCAATGTTCCCGGAAAGAAAACATGTTTTGGTTCTGATCGTTGCTCAAGGAAAAATAAGTAGCTGAAGAAAAATGAGAAGAAGACCAAATCGAATAGTAAGTGGGAGCAGGAACAAAGAAAACGTTTCCGAAATTCGAAGAAAAGGCAGAGTTTGTATATGGCTTTCCGGAATAGGAAGAAGAGAAGTACCCACCAATTTTTAGACTAGTTTCATTTTCCCCTGAATCTTTAATTTTCAGGTCTAATCCGATAATTTTGGTAAGGTCACCACTTGTCAAAGAATTAGCTACAATTTGTCCAAAATCTTGAGTCACGAAAATCGTGGGGTCATCAGAAAGGAGCCCAACCGCACCTTCCGAATTGTTGAAGAGAATCCGGTTCCAAGAAGATTTAGGTGAATCCGAAAATCCTTCAGTATCGGAGAGCCTGAAGTTGTAATCGGTGTTTCCGGCCGTGGCCGTGAATGAAGAATCCGATATGTTCGTAGAAAAACCCTTCGTTCTAAAGCGTGTCGAAAGATGAGAATAAAAATCGGGAGCGTCAGAACGATAAGACTGGTTTTTGACCTCCGCAAACACGGTCTCGTCGGTGTTAATAAACGAAGACGCCGAGAAGGCCAAAGATTGGCTACGATTGTTTGAATCGAGAGAAGCAAACGTTAAAATCGATGAAAAAACGAAGAAAAAAGAAAGAATAAATGAAATGCCATAATTAAGCCATTTTGTTTTTTGCATGCGTTTTCCCTCCTTTTAATTTTTTGATGATTTCGATAGGAGTTAAAACAAGGGCAGGCGAAATAAGAATGGCGTTAACCACAACGATAAAAACCCAGCTTGAATCGCCCAACCACATCTTGAAAAGGAAAATGGCCGGGACTTTTAAGATGCAAGCAACCAAAGAAACAATAGTAAAGGTTTTAAAGGCTTCGGTGCCATTCATGAAAGGTGTCACCAATGAAACCAACAAATAGATAAGTGAGAACAAAAAGAAAGCTAGAGAAATCCACGGAACAACTTGGATGGTGTACTGGCCTAACCAAAGGTCGAAAATGACTTGTAAGCCGAGCGCAGCAACGCCAGCAATGATAACGAGCAGCCCCGTAAATGCACAGTCAAGATAGAAGAGCTTTTTAATCCGATCAAACCTTTTGTCTTGAACGGCTTTGGCAACTGCAACCCATATTGGGGATTGAACGATTGTTGCAAGGCCAATAATCGCATTGAAGATTTTAAAGTATTTCTGATAAACAACGACGACACTGGGGCCGTAAAGATTACTGATAAAGATATCATTGATTCCAAATAACACCATCGTTGTAATTTGAAGAATGAAAAAACGAATTCCCAAGGAAAAGAGACTAGCAGTAGTTTTCCATTCCACTGCTGAGAAAGACGGGAATGGTTCTATCTTTTTTGCGAAAACAACAATCGAAGTAACAATAAGTGGCAGGTTAACGGACAAAAAATGCCACATCGAGAAGACAATTAAATCGTTAAGAGGCAAGAAGCCTTTGTAGGTATAAGCAAAAACTAGAAGAAGGCAGGTAGATAAAAACGTAATAAAGCTCGCCAGAGCATTTTTTTGAAATGATTGAAGAATGAACACAATATTTTTAAGAAAAAGTTCGAGGCAAACAGAAAGGATAACAACGGACATTGACCACTTAAGAATCAGAGGACTTATAACCGTTTCCGAAACCGCGAAAAGAGAGTTCAAATCGACAAGCCAAACTGCAATTAGCAATCCTGTTGCTAAGACTAAACTAAATACGCCAGAAGAAAGATAGCCAGCAGATATATATTTCTTTTCGAGCACCGAATCGTGCTTTGACCTAGCTTCGATGAGCTTATTTTTCATCCCATTTCCTAGGCCAAAATCGCAAGAAATGATATAGGTCAAAAATGAAACAATAGCCAGCCAAACACCAAGAATATCATCGTTCGAAAAATAGCGGGTGTAGGCGGGGAGGGTTAAGAACGCAGCGACGAGCGAGAGACCTTTGACAATAAACGACAAAGAGAAGTCCATCGAGAACTTTCCTTTTTCGTTGGCCGTAAACAAGAAAGCGGCGACTGTTGTTGGCTTTGTTGTAACCGAAGAAACAGCAGCCTTCCGTAAGGGCGGACAGGCCTGAATAAGATAGAAAAGCACTAAGTTAGAGACGAGGAGACCGGAATGATTTTCTTTGTTGATCAGCCCAAAAAAGAGAACGGCTAAGACGATCCGATTAATCACCGGAAGTTTTTTGTTGGCTAAAAGATAAAAGATCGGAACCAAAGTGTAGAGAAAACCGATAACGCCAAATGAGGCTAAAAGCAGGCCGCTCGTTGAGGTCCGAGCGTTAACAGAAGAAGGGGCCAATGAAAAATAAAGTTCGTTAGCAGTAACGCCGCCAAATCCAAACCAAGGGCTCTTAAGAAACACTAAAAAGTAGTAATAGGGAGAAAGAAGCCGGGTTTGGAAAGAACCATTTTTGTCGACAAGTTTTGAGAAAACCAAAGGAAAGATTTTAGCAAGCCACCCGAAAATCCAAGTAGAACACGCAATTGAAACCACTACTAGCGTAAGAATAATCAGTTGCCCAATCAGCGCTTTTTTCTTGGACAAGATTTTGGAAAAGAGTAAGGCAATAATCAATACAAATAAGAAGATACCAGCAGTAGAAGCAGTCAGTAAAATGCAAATCGAATAAAGAAGGCAAAGCCAATAGTTGGGTTTATCGCGGAACACAAGCTGAAACACCAAGGCGATCAGCAAATAAGAAGCGAAAACACCGGGTTCCCAAAACAAAGACATGATTCGGAAATTGTTGTAGTTTAAGAATTCGTTCTCTCCATAAAAGAGATTGATACCTAAGAAATTATCATAGTAATAACCTTCAATTCTGAAGATCGACGTTGAAAAGCCGACTCCCGAAAAGATTGTGGCAATGGAAAGAAAAAGGGACATGAAGCAGCAGCAAGCAAGGAACGTACAGTACACTTTGACAAACCGGTCAAAGCTAACAACCTTAACAAACAAAAACGAAGTAATAAAAACGGCAGCAATGTCAAGATAGGTATACAAATTGTCGGTTTTGGCCTGGTTCATAATGAAAGAGAGACCAATTCCCAAGCCGAAGATCAAACAATAGATAAAAAGACGATCGGGTTGTTTTAGCTTATCAAGAATGGCTTGTTTTGACTTAAACCATGAAACGTCAAAAAAGAGAACATAGGCCAGAAACAAAATGACGAAAATGACGAGATAACCAATTTTACGAACCGTCGAAAGATTCTGCAAAGTTGTCACGCCAAAGCCACTTTGAATAAGCACCAAGAGGCACATGACAATAGTGAAAACAAAAGAGACAATGACCTGACTTTTCCGGGTCAAGACAGTTTTCAGGGCTTTTGCCCCTCCGGCAATTTTGGTTCCTAAAGCTTTCATCATAAAAGATGGCGTTATTGTGATTATAATCTAGCCAGAGACGAAAATCACTTTAAGAAAGGCGACTTTTCTTTGGATGCTTTGCTATTTAGCAAAGAAGGCTATTAAATGGCCAGTCTTCGGCGTGGGATCACGCCTTGATGGTTTCCGGGAGTCAACAGGCAAAAAACAATCAACGATATTTTGGAAAATAAACTGAGTAGTTTTGATAAACGTCAAGATAGTGAGCGGCGCAGACTTCGATATCATACGGAGTCCCTTTAATCTGATTAACCCGCTGGGGCAATGATGCAGCCAATTCTTCAATCTTTTTAGCCCAAATTTCCGTATCAAGTTCTAAAAAGGAAATATTGGGGGTAGGGCATTCCAATCTCGGGACCGCAGTCGATGCAATCAAAGAAATCCCGCTGCCCACCGACTCAAGTAAGGCCAAGGATAAGCCTTCTTTAGGAGAGGGGAGAAGCAAAACATCCAAAGCGGAATACCACTTCTCGATGCCAGACTTTTGTTCACCGTCAAAATGAATGTAAGAGAGCCCTTTGGTCTCAATATATTCTCGAACAGAAGGGTCATATTCTCTTCCAATTAAATGAAGGGTTAAATTCGGATAAACTTCATGGACCTTTTCCATCGCATGAACGGAAAAAATCGGATTTTTTTCAGCGATAATCCGGGAAATCTGTCCAATGGCAATGCCGTCATCGAAATGAAATTGCGAGCGAATCTCAAGCCGAGCTTGATCGGAATAAGAGAAACGTTCGGTATCAATACCATTTAAAATTTTGAAAGGATGAGAACTCTTTGAAAACATAAAACGAGAGATGTCATCCGTCATTGTGATTTTGACACCGACTTTTCGGTACAACCGTTTATTAAGGTAATGCATCCATGGCATCCGCCCATCGGCCACGTTAGCAAAATGCCCTGCTACGATGGTTTTAACATGAGCTTTCTTGCAAGCGAGCAAAGGCAAAAAATTGCGGTACGAACAAATGTTCAATTGAACAACATCATCCGGACCGGCGCTTTTTAAAATTTGACGGAACTTTTTGTAGTAGGCAAAAGGATGACGTTTAAAATCAGGAAGTCTTTCGATCGAGCATCCCGCTGCTAAAAAGTCATCTTCGAAGGCTATTTTTTTCGCCGGGGTCATTAAAGTAAATTCGATACCTTTCTTTCTTAAAGAAAGGACCAAATTTCGGGCAAAGTTTTCTAGGCCGCCATAGTTTCCGTAAACTCCGAAATAGAAGATTCTCATCTAGAGCCTCCGTGGGTTATCCTTCGGCGCAGCTTTTCTCGAGGGATTTTAGGCTTTTCAATCATAAGCGAGGCATCGGAGGATTTAAAGAGAAACTAGATTTCGGGCTCATTTTCAGATCCTGATGGTCTAGAAGGGGCTCATTCTTTGACCTTTGGCCCCTATTCAAAGCATTCCATTATTTCTATTCGTTGGTAAAATAAGAGCAATGCTTAGAACAAACCAACGAATTTATCTCGTTTGGAAACGCCTTTGCGACATAGGGCTTTCTTTCCTTTCTTTGCTACTCTTTTCGCCTTTGCTTTTAATTTGCTTTCTTATTACTCTTTTGGACTCCAAGGGCCACCCCATTTTCCGACAAGAACGACTTGGAAAAAACGAGAAGGTTTTCCGTATCTTAAAGTTCCGCTCTATGAAAAGGGGATCCGTGCAAGTTGACCCCTATTCCATCTCAAAAGAAGATCTTCTTAAGATGACGACCAAATGGGGAGCTTTCATGCGACGTTCTTCAATCGACGAGTTGCCTCAGTTGCTCAACATTTTAGTTGGCCAAATGTCTTTTATTGGCCCCAGGCCAAGCCAATGTAAGTCCATTGAACCCGCTCTCGTTGATTTGCGAGAAAAGGCTTGCCCATCCCCTTATCTCGTGAAGCCTGGATTGAGTGGCTACGCCCAGTTGAAACTGCTTTCTAGTCCAAGTGTGGAAGAAAAAGCGCGGCTCGATTCAGAGTATGTAAAAAGGATGTCATTAGGGCTAGACTTTTGTCTTTTTTGGAAAAGCCTTTTTATTGGTTTCTTGCCGAACAAAGGACATCGGTAATCTTTTATGAAAATTCTTGTAATTTCGGATCAATATTGGCCCGAGAGTTGGCGGATAACCGAAATTTGTGAAGCCTTGGTCACCCGAGGTTTTGAAGTTACCGTTGTTGCCGGCCTCCCGAACAATTCCTCTGGTCAAGTGTTTCCTGAGTACAGGCATCAAGCCAAGTCGAAAGAGACCCGAAATGGCGTAGTAATCATGCGAACTAATGAGCGCGGACGGAAAAAAGGCGCTCTCAATTTATACCGAAAATATCAATCCTTCTCCCGATCTGCCACGAAACTCGTTCGTGGTCTTCCCGGAGACTTTGATTTAGTTTTGGTCAACCAGCAAACTCCTATCATGCAATGTCTTCCAGGAATTGAGTACGCTAGACAAAACAGCAAGCCTCTCCTGTATTATTGCCAAGACCTTTGGCCCGCAAGTTTAGAGGCTGGCGGAATCCACAATGCCGGCCTCACGAAGCCCATTTACGCCCACTATCTAAAACTCTCGAGAACAATTTATCAGCAAGCGGACCGAATTTTAGTCACATCCCCGGGTTTCATTTCTTATCTAGAAGAGACTTGTCAAGTCAATGCGAACCATTTAGCTTTACGTTACCAGTACGCCGAAGATTCCTATTTCAACTTGACCCCCACTGCTGAGGCAGATGGCAAACCGCTAACTTTTCTTTTCGCGGGCAACATCGGAAAAGCTCAAAGTGTGGAAACACTGATTGAAGCCGCGGCTCGAATCGAAAAAACAACCCCAGTTCAATTTCTAATTTTAGGGGACGGATCTCGCCGCAATTTTGTTGAAAAAAAGGCTCAAGTTTTAAAATGCCACAACGTGACCTTTCTTGGAAAAGTGCCAAGCGAGAAAACCGCGGAGTACTTTTCTCAAGCCAATGTCCTCGTTCTTACTCTTTCTAACGCCAGTTTTACTTCTTCGGTGCTGCCTGCAAAATTAACATCTTATGCTGCGTCAGGAAAGCCCATCCTTGTTTCAGCTAATGGATCCGTTGCCGATGTTGTCTCGGAAATTGGTTGTGGGTTCGCTTCCCCGGCTGAAAATGTCGATGCCTTAGTCCAAAATATCCAGAAAATAACAAGACTCTCTTGGCAAGAAAGGGCGGCGCTAGGAGCCAAAGGGAGAGAATTCGCTCAAGACCATTTTAAAAAAGAAGCCTTCATGGATAGCGTCGTTTCCGTCATAACTCAAATGGTGAGGAAGTAGACCTTGTTCAATGTCAGGTGATGTGATACTAAATCCGCATCCGTGATCCGCGGCCGTTGCTATCCTTGTCCCAGACCCCTAGGGGTCGCGCCGCGATACTCGCGAAAAAAAGGCATCCGACCTTATAATGTTGCTGACCAAAGCACATTGGAAGGAGAGATGCCATGAACATTATATCCGAAAAAGCGGCGAGGAATTACCTGCCGCTCGATTTGGAGACCAGGCTGCATTGCTGCCGGAGGAGGAAGGAATCCGGCTGGCCCATAAGGAAGATCTGCTCGTACTACCACGTGAGGCGGCCCTCGCTTTTCAGGTGGCTCAGGAGATACGACGGAACGCCGGGATCGCTGGAGGATGGGAGCCATAGGCCCCATTCCAGGTGCCCTTTCGCCCTTCCCAGGGAGGTCGACCGCAAAATCAGGTGCCTGTTCAACAAGTCAAGGGAGAACGGCATGTCGTCGGTCGAGATATGGGTGAAGCTCAATTCCATGGCCGGCCTCAGCGCGTCGTATTCGTCGGTGCTGAGGAGGCTGAGGTCGTTCGAGGGTTACGAGCCTTACAGGACCAATCCCAAGAAAAAGCACGGTGGCTTCTACGACACCCCGAAGGAAGTCGGGGAGAAATGGCAGATGGACGTCAAGTTCGTCCCGCCCGAATGCAGGCCGGCCGGAGGGGCGAGGTTCTACCAATACACAATCCTCGACGAAGCGTCCAGGAAGCGTTTCCTGTATTGGTGCGGCGAGCATTCGATGTGGGAGAGCGTCAACGCGTTGAGGGCGGCCGCGGCCTTCTTCGGCTACGTGCCAAAGGTCCTCCAAACCGACAACGGGTCGGAATTCTCCGACCGGGCCTTCGCAAAAGAGGGATCGAGATACGGCCGCGGCTACCCGAACGTCCTTGAGCCGTATCTGGCGTCTTCGGGGATATCCCATAAGTTCATAAGGCCCAGGACCCCGGAGCACAACGGCAAGGTCGAGAGGAGCCACCGGATCGACCAGGAGAAGTTCTACAGGAACATGAGGTTCTACTCGCTCGACGACCTGAGAAGCCAAGGCGCGAGGTGGAATAGGAGATACAACGAGATGCCCAAATTGGTCCTTGGGCTCAGGACCCCGAACCAAGCCGAACTTGAAAGCCTGAGGCGACTGCTCCAGAATACGGGGGAGGTCAGATGCCCCAAGCGTCTCACATCACTTGACAGCTAACAAACTCAAATGGTGAGGAAGTAGACCTCCATCCTGCTTTATTAATGGTTCACGTGTATTATTTAATTAAATATGAATAAACAAGTTTCAATCTTAATGCCGCTTTATAATGCCGGCCCTTTCGTTAAACAAAGCATTCAATCTGTTCTCGATCAAGATTACGGGAATTGGACTTTGCTGGTCGCAGACGATTGTTCAACAGATGAGGGCCCTCACATAGTTCGTGAAATGGCAAAGCAAGACCCCCGTGTCCTCTTTATTCCTTCTCCTTTTGATCATTCTACCGGCGCGGCCGCAACCCGGAATCGGGCTCTAGAGAAAGCAAATGGTTCCTTGATTGCCTATTTGGACTCGGATGATTATTGGGATCCTAAATTTCTAAGCTCACAAATTGCTTTCATGGAAGCCAAAAAAGCCACATTTGTTTGCGGCGCATTCTATTTTCTTACTGAAAAAGGCACTACTCCATTTGTTCCCCCAGAAAAAGTGACTTATAAAGATGTTTTAAAAACAAACACCATCCAAATTCTTACGGTCCTTTATGATAGGGACTCTTTGGGTGTTTTCAATATGCCCGAACAGGCGGTTAAGCGCGAGGACCTGGCTTGTTTCCTTAACATCCTGAAGAAAACTCAATATTGCTTTTCTAACCCCGAGCCGCTCTCATACTATCGAATTCATTCTGGGTCTGTCTCAAGTTCGAAGTTGAAGATGATCAAGTACCAGTACCGAGTGTACAGGCGTTGCGAAAAGATTAACCCATTCAAAAGCTTGTTTTTACTTTGGTGCTGGGCCGTCGCCGGTTTTAAAAAGCATTCAAAAATTAAATAAAACGTTAAGCAGAAAGCAAATCCCCTAATTCCTTTTCAAAGTTTTCAACCGCAAGTTCCTTGTGAGCGGTTGCTTTGGCGTTTGCTTTAAGAAGAGACAAAGAGAAATCCGAGAGACCAATAGCTCGATGTAAGGCCTCGCTAAAAGCTTTGGAGTCGGAGTTCCGAGCAATGATGGCATTTTCACCATCTTTTAAATACAGGCCTAAATCCGAAGTCAAATTCGTCACGGGTGGGATTCCAAGGAAAAGACTTTCCGTAATTTTGGTGGGGAAACCGGCTTTTGCGAAACGCTCATTTTCATCGCGGAGCAGTATTGAGAAGTCAAACGAAGAAACCTGATTTAGAAGTTCTTCGCGTTTGGTCCGCCCATGAAAAACGATATGACCTTGGAGCTTTTTGTCGATAATTCCTCTCGTGTTTTTCGAAAAGAAGTCTTCACCGATTCCAAAAATATGAAGCCTTGACTGATCCAAGTCCTCTTTTGAAAGAAGAGAGAAACCAACGACCATTTTCTCAAGCAAGTCCTTTTTTGCAGGATCGCCTGCATAATAAAAGTTCCGCTGGCGGTCGGATGAACGAACATCAGATTGTATTTTTGAGGGCCCGAGGACGGTGTCTTTAGACATCACAAACGGGATAGTAACCGAATCAACCCCTTTATCAGCGAAATAGCGGGTCAAAAAGGAAGAGATGGCAATCACCTTACCATCTTCTTTCGTTATCTGCCGAATAAAGGAATCTCTCTTCCGATAGGTTAGCGAAGCCGAGCCAAGGGCAAATTCGCTGGGTGAGAACCACTCAACAAGAGAAAACACGAGAAGGGCATTGTGCCGATGAGCGAGAGACACATACTTCTTTAAAAGCGTCCGAGAAAGCACTCCCCCAAAGACAAGAACAGAATAATCCTGACAATGCTGCTGGTAGAAATGAAAATAACGCCGAGCCATCCCAATGTGGTTTCGAGCTTTTCCATAAATCGAAATCTTCGATTGAATTCTAAGCGAGGCGAAACGGCCAAAGTCAAAAGAAGTAAAAACTCCATAAGGGGAATACCCTTGAGTTAATAAATCCACGGAATAGCCTAAATCAGAAAAGGCTTTTGAAAGATAATAAAAACGAATAGAACCGGCATCACCATTCGGAAATTTGCCCTCGGTGATAAAAAGAACCTTTTTTGTCGGGGTCATAATTCCCATTATCCCTCAATCGCTTTCGCATAAAGAGCAATGTTTCGATCAAATCCGAATTTCCATCGTTCTTTCTTTGCCGCTTCACTGAATCGTTGAGCTTTTTCCTTATCATCAACAAGAAGAGACATAGCGTCGGCGAGAGCTTTAGGATCATCCCGAGGAGCCAAAAGCCCATTGGTGCCACTGCTGATGATCTCATTAACTCCAGGCCAGTCGGTACTAATGGTCGGAATGCCTGCGAGGAAGGCCTCAAGCAAAGCGTTTGACATGCCTTCGAAATCAGAAGATAGAACAAAAAGAGAAGCACCGGCAATCTTCTGATGAACGTCTTTCGTCGCGGGAATCAGGGCGACCTTGCCCTCGACGTGACATTGTGCAATCAATTCTTGATCCGCAGTTTTATCAGGACCGTCTCCATAAATCTCCAAACGATATTCAGGGTGGTTTTGAACGAAAATAGCAAAGGCACGTATCAAAACATCATGTCGTTTCTGGAAGTTTAGAAGCCGGCCCATGGTAACGATTACTGGTCTTGTTACTTTTGATGCCTCGAAATCGACAATCACGGGATTGAAGACCACGTGGCCTTTCTTTTGAATAGACTTTGGGCAGCATGACTTTTCCCATTCGGTTTGGAAAATAAAAGAATCCGCTTGCTTGGCAAGATGATAAATCAGGAAATTTGAAAAACGAGAGCGGGCCGCCGACTTGGGATCACTCGTTTCCCTAATGGTTAAACGTGTCGGGATCCGATGCCTGGCTTTTTGACAAAGCGCTCCGATCTTGAAGGTCATTGCCAGTGTGCAATTTGGTTTAAAATCGCGCATGGTTTGTCTGATAAAGGAAATCCATTTTGGCGCAATGGCCCATTTTTTGAATCCGGAAAGACCCTGACCTTCATTTTTAAAGAAGGTGGTTTCAATCCCGGGATTTAAACTGACGGAAACCTTCCCTTCGGGATCTAATAAAGTAGCAATAAGAACTTTCCAGCCTCGGGTTTGATAATAATTGGCGATGTTTTGAACCATCCGTTCGACCCCGCCAAAGCGAAGGCTTGCCGTCACAATCAGAATCCGCTGTTGTTGATTTTCCATAAGAAGGTTTGCTTAACCTATATTCCCTTTTATATTACAATGATAAAGCAAAAACGAGGAAGCCGATACACTGTCCGATTTGAATATCGTGATGCAGCTTCGGAAAGGAACGTTATGAATTCTGTTCTCATTACCGGAGGCGCGGGCTTCATCGGCAGCACATTGGCCGGGAAACTTCTAGCCCAAGGTTGGTCAGTCACGATCGTTGATAACTTCAACGATTATTACAATCCCGAAATTAAAAGGCGGAATATCAAAGCATTTTTTGCGTCTAAAGAGTTTGAATGCGTGGAAGCCGACATTACCGACTTTGCCAAAATGGACGAGCTTTTTGGCCGGAAGCACTTTGACTTTGTGGTCCACTTAGCTGCTCGAGCGGGCGTTCGTCCTTCTTTGGAAGATCCGATCGCCTATCAAAGAACCAATGTCGAGGGGACAGCCGTCATTCTTGAATGCGCCAAAAAACATGGGGTCAAAAACTTAGCGATGGCTTCTTCTTCAAGCGTATACGGTAACAACAAAACCTACCCTTTCAAAGAAACAGATTGCGTCGACTTTGCTATTTCCCCTTACGCCGCAACGAAAAAAGCCAATGAAGTTTTAGCCCACGTTTATCACGCCGTATATGGCCTCAATATTATCATGCTGCGCTTCTTCACGGTTTATGGTCCGCGTCAAAGACCTGATTTAGCCATCAACAAATTCGTTCGGAGTATTGAGCAAGGGCAGCCGATCAAACTTTATGGCGATGGCACCACTTTCCGGGATTACACCTTCATCGACGACATTTGCCAAGGCATCCAAAAAGCCTTGGATTATTTGAAGTCTCACAATGACGTCTACGAAATCGTTAACCTCGGATCAAATAACCCCATTACGCTTATTGGAATGGTCCAAGCCATCGAAAAGGCTCTAAACAAAAAGGCATCGATCCAGTATCTTCCGATGCAACCTGGCGATGTCAATGGGACCTATGCCGACATTTCGAAAGCCCAAAGACTATTTGGTTATAAACCCTCGATTTCTTTTCAGGACGGGATCCAAGCTTTTGTTGATTGGTATTTGAAGAATAAGGAGATTTATAAATGAAAATCGCAGTTGCAGGGACTGGTTATGTTGGTCTTTCTTTGTCCGTTCTATTGGCTCAGCACAACGATGTGGTCGCCATTGACGTCCTTCAAGCCAAGGTCGATCTCGTTAACGCTAAAAAATCCCCGATCCAAGATAAGGAAATAGAGGATTATCTCGCTCACAAACCTCTTCATCTAAAAGCAACGACCGATCCAAAAGAGGCTTATTCCAATGCGGATTTCGTCATTGTGGCGGTTCCGACGAATTACGACCCGCTTAAAAACTATTTTGATACCAGCTGCGTCGAACAAGCTATTGCCACAATCTTGAGTATTAACACCAACGCTACCATCGTCATCAAATCAACCATCCCCGTAGGTTACACTGCTGCGATCAAATCGCAGTTCCATTACTCAAAGATTCTTTTCTCGCCTGAATTCCTGCGTGAATCAAAAGCCCTTTTTGATAACCTCTACCCTTCACGAATCGTCATCGGGGTTCCCAATAACGACGCTCAATTGCAAAAATCAGCAAAAGCGTTTGCTCACCTTCTGCAGGAGGGGGCTATCAAACAAGACATCCCCACTTTGTTCATTGAGCCAACCGAAGCCGAAGCCGTCAAACTCTTCTCTAACACTTTCTTGGCTTTACGGGTTGCCTTCTTTAACGAATTAGATACTTATGCCCTTTCGAAAGGGCTGGACTCCAAATCGATTATCAGCGGAGTCTGCCTCGATCCAAGAATTGAGTCTTTTTACAACAACCCCTCGTTTGGTTATGGTGGGTATTGTCTCCCCAAAGATACCAAGCAATTGATGGCAAACTACAAAGACGTCCCAGAGAATCTGATTTCTGCAATCGTCGCCAGCAATTCAACGCGTAAAGACTTCATTGCTGACGAAATTTTGCGTCGAATCCATTTTGATCCTCAGTCTCCGACTGATAAAACCGTGGGAGTCTATCGTCTTACCATGAAATCGAACTCCGACAATTTTAGGCAGTCTTCAATTCAAGGGGTCATGAAGCGGATTAAAGCAAAAGGCGTCAACGTCATTGTCTATGAGCCAGCCATGAAAGAAGAAACGTTCTTTGGCAGCCAAGTCATTCGCTCTTTTGAAGAATTTTGTTCGAAAAGCGACTTAATCATTGCCAACCGTTTTGACCCGATTCTTGCCCCAGTAGAAGAAAAAGTCTTCACCCGGGATATTTTTAAGCGGGATTAATTAAATCCGAATTATATCCGTTTTAATATCGGCTTTTTCTTTGATGCCGTTTATGCTTTGAGCCACAGCAGAAGGCGCGTAGAAAAAAGTCGGAACCATGTTAATTACACCAAGGACATCAAAGATAAGGGCCTTGTTTTTGACATTCGGTGAATCGCGACCATCAAAAAGAAAATACTGAGCCCCACAGGAAATCAAAGTTGCCATAACATTCTTAAGCTTGGCGCTTCGATCAGCAGCAGATAGACAAATAACATTGGCGGCCGGACTTAAAGAGGATAGAAGCGATAGTTGAGTCGGAATGGTAGACTTTGCAGACGAAGGAGTGAGAAAAACAGCCAGAAATTGGGCGGTTTCTCCAACTGTAATATAGAAAAGGAAAGGTTTTTTCCCATTTTTATCCTGCGAAAAAAGAGGAACGTTATTTGACAAGAAGGATTCAGTATTAATTGAGCAAAAGGAAAAAGACAATAAATGGTAAAGGCTTTCATCGCGATCTGTCAGAATGTTAAGCGTGTTTGAAAAGGCCATATCTATAGGACCCTGCGGCTGGGCATCCGGCTTAGCGACGATAATCAAACCATCAAGTTGAATCACACGTTAATCATATCGCGAAAAGCAAAGTCAGAGAACAAAGAATGAAATGTCCGCGAAACCGCACGGTTAGCCTCAAAAACACTAATGGCCTGTGAACCATAAAATGTTATAATATTCAACAAAAGGGAACAGTATGGTTTTTGATTATCTAATTGTGGGTGCTGGGCTTTTCGGATGTGTGTGCGCCAACGAGCTGACCTCGCGTGGCTATTCTTGCCTTGTGATCGACAAGAATCCGTTTGTTGGAGGCACCTGCTACACCAAAGTCATGGATGACATCGTAGTCCATATGTACGGAGCCCACATCTTTAGAACAAACGATGTCGCGATTTGGAATTACATTAACAAATTTGCCACTTTCAATAATTTCGTCAATAGCCCAATGGCGGTCTATAAAGACGAAATCTACAATCTTCCGTTTAATATGAACACATTTTCGAAACTCTGGGGAATCAAAACCCCGGCGGAAGCCAAAGCCATCATCGCAAAAGAAATCAAAGAGTCGGGCATCAAAGAAATAAACAACTTAGAAGACTGGGCTATTTCTCAAGTCGGAACTACTATCTATAAAAAGCTAATCAAGGGCTACACCGAAAAACAATGGGGTTACGACTGCAAGGATCTTCCGAAAGAAATCATGCGAAGAATCCCGGTTCGTTTCATTTACGACAACAACTATTATAACTGCCGCTATCAAGGCATCCCCGTTGGAGGCTACACCCCACTGCTTACCGCGATGCTAAGCAAAGCTAAGGTAGTGTTAAGTGCTGATTATCTAAAAGATAGAGCTAACTGGAACTCAAAAGCAAACAAGATTATTTTTACTGGCCCAATCGATGAGTTCTATGACTACAAGTTTGGCGAGTTAGAGTATCGAGGGCTTCGTTTTGAAACAGAAAAGTTAGACATTCCAAACTATCAAGGAAATGCTGTGATCAATTACACCGAAAAAGAAGTTCCATATACTCGGATTATCGAGCATAAGCATTTTGAATTTGGTGAGCAGCCCTGGACTATCATTTCGCGAGAATACCCTTGTTCATGGAAACGAGGATCTTACCCATTCTATCCAGTGAACAATGATAAGAACCAAACGATTTTCCTTAAGTACAAGGAATTATCCAAGACTGAAAAGAAAGTTCTCTTCGGGGGACGTTTAGGATCTTACCAATACTTTGACATGCAAGACACTATCGCTGCCGCCATGAAATTCTGCCAAGTTCTTTAAAACCAAATCGAAAAACAAAGGAACTCTGATTTCCTTCCTACCTTTTTTGTTTTCAGGGCTTAATCAGCACATGACTTTTTAGCGCAAAAAGAAAACCCGACTGGTTTTTGGTCAATCGAGTATTTATTTTGGTGGAGAAGTAAGGAATTGCACCTTTGTCCTTAAATTTTCTATAGGCCTCACGAAATGGTGTACGTATGGTCTTCCCCACTAAGGACGTCTCCACCTTTTACACTTTGTGACATATATAATGCCTCGCATGTTAGAACAGTGACTACAACGATTAGCAATGAAGAGGAACCAGTTGATACCAGTTCGGTGAGACCCAACACAAGGTTCACGAAATCCGAACCCTGTGTTAGAAACGAATTTAGGCGTTGTATTGTATCCTGAAAAATCGGCCCGTCAAGGGTTACCATCGAATTCGCTTAAGAGATGAACAAGAAAGGGCAATGAGCGAGCACTTGCTATTAAGCCGAATCGTGGCCCCCAATCAAATCAGTTTCTTGCTAAGTGGGACTATTTAGACATGTGCTTCAAGCTATTGGCAGCCGCTTTGACGTTCAAACCAAAAAACGAGGCGAGTCTACTCGAAAGCAAAAACGTAGGACGAAATCGACAGCTCGGCCTCTTAACTAGGATAAATTCAGCAATCTAACCAACGAACACTTCGTCTATGAGAGAACGAACCTTTGCTTCGTACTTCGGCATAAATTCTTTCTTAGAATCGTCAAGCATTTTGAGAAAGTCATTATCTGTAATCACTACGATTAGGTTTCTGGTATTTTTGAAATTGTGGACCAGCTTGGCAATCAGTCTGCTTCTCTCTTCAAGTTTTCTACAACACAAAACGCCAAAATGGCCATTTGCGCCTAGACGTAAATTAATCTGGGCAAGTTCAGGATTTCCGATATCGTCTGAGTAATTCTTGCACTCAACAAAAACAATTGGGCATGTAATCTTATACTTATTCTCTAAATCGGCAAAAATACCCTGCGTAGCTATACGATCATAGGCAATATCAACAATCTGTTCTCCGCCTTCGATAGGCAATTGAGATCTCGGAAGCGCAAGATCGTTGCAGAAAAGAAACCCCATCATTCGTTGCACAAGTTTTTCGTAATCGTGACACGTGCCTGGACCAGAAGGCAAAGAAGTTAGATCTTTCATCAGTTCGTCGGCCTTCATTGCGAAATCAGCTTTTTCTTGATCATCGATTGGGAGATGTTCAAAAGAGGAATCGACGATTTCTTTCTTAAACTTAGGCAAGATTGAATCATGCTTTTGTGCCAAGAAAGATGCCAGCCCTTTATTTGTGGTCGCCCCCATCTGAGTTCGAAATTCATTTCTTAGTTCGTCAGTAATAATAGGCTCTCCGTTTTTGTCGCGTTTCACATCTTTTAGTGTTTTGGCAAAACTAATTAATTCTTCATAAAAATAATGAAGGCCAAAATCTTGGTCAAAAACGAAGGTTTTGGCTTCGTATTTGTTCGTTCTTGAAACAAACATTTTTGGAATAAGGATGTGAACCGAGCCATTAATAACCAAAGTATCTATATAGTCATGTTTAAATTCTTTTAGTGATTGGTCCCAATAGGAAGGCGAGGCAACTCCAGTTTGAAGGGGGATATTCCACAATTTGCATTGTTCTATTGTGTATTGAAAAAGTTGCTTTAAAATAGCTCGGCCCGTTAAATCGGAGAGACGGTCGTTGCCGACTCCGTCCACAAACAAATAGAGATCTTCAATGCTCTCAATGAGTCCAGTTTGGGCCGCGGCGCTTTTTATCAGAGAATCGACCAATTTTTCAGAAGTTTCTTTTCCAAATCCTCTGCCGCAAGATGTCGATTTGGAAAAGCCAAGATGAATTTCGTTTAGCTCTTCGCTTTGAACGATAATTTCCAGTGCCTCTGCCTTCTTGCCATTTTTAATGAGAGTAATTAGTTCATTAAAAAGGCTCTGAATGGAACTAATTGCCGATTTAGTATAAGGGGTCTCACTAGAAAGAATGAGACGCGGGTTCACAAAAAGAGGAAGATCCTTGTTAACTTCTAAATCAACAAAGTCCAGCTCTCTCTGACAAACTCCTAATTTAAAGTAATCTGAAATTTTCATTTTTACATTATAGCAAATATACCCTGTCAAAAGCAGGGGAGGAATAGAAGGTTTGGGAATCGGACTGCAAACGATGGGGAAACGCCATTCAGTTTACTTTTTAAGGGGCAAATAAGATATCAAGCATGCATGGCGCCGTAAAAAGGAATGCCTTCACGAGTTTAGAATTTCGATGCCGCTCAGGTTAAAGAGAACCGACATGAATTAATTATGAAAGGGGATTAATTAAGAGACGAAAAGCCAAGTGTTGAGAGCGACTGTTTATCTGGCTTTTCTTTTATGATTCCGCAGAGGCAGTCAGAGGCATGGCAAGATTCCTCAAATTCTCGTTCACGTCTCCACCTGCTAACTAGCGATCAAAGACATCATCAAAAGAACTTGTGCAGTCCAGTTAAGGCAATGAGCGATGTCTTTGCTACCAGAAAACTCTTGTTTTAAAGTTCTTGTTTCATTCTAGTCGCAAATTTAAAACGCAATCGCTAAAAATCATTTGTTAAATCCAGCATTATAGGTTGTATAATAATTAAAATGTTAATTGATTTCCATTGTCATACAAAGGCAACAAAAAAAGATGAATCTCCTCTGAGAAATTGCTCGCCTGACATTTTTTCTTCTACTCTTCAGAAAGCTGGGGTTGGAATGGCGGCAATAACTAATCACAACTTTTTTGAAAAACTATATTTTCAGTCTTACGAGGCTGCGTGCAAAGCAGTATCAATAGTTCTACTTCCAGGAGTTGAATTGGATGTCGTTTTATTGGAAGGCCCGTCCCAAAGGGGACATTGTATTGTCATCGCAAATCCAAATGAACTTGATAAATTTGCTCAAAAGATGGCAAGTTTAGGCTTAGATAATCCGTCAGCAGCTGATTCTTTTAAGATCACGATAGCGGATCTTGTTTCGATCTTAAAGGATATAAACTGCTTCTTAATTGTTCATTACGGAGGGAAAGCTCAAGCTTTTCAGCCCGATGACATAAACTACCTGAAAAGAAATATGGTAGGCAAAGCTATTTTTGTTGAACCATCAAATCTGCTGAGCGCGTTTGTGTACATAGCGCATGGCAGCCCATCTCTCATCGGATCGGACTGCCTTGATTGGTCCAAATATCCTGGAGAGAACAAGCAGTTGCCCGAATTGAAATTCCCAGTGTCTTCTTTCGATACCTTTCTCATGCTGTTAAGAAAGAACCCCACCGTAATTCAAACCACTTTAGACCATTCCAAACCACCGGAAATTGTTTCTTTCACAGATGAAACCTACCACGATCTCTCTCTTTCTATTCCGCTGTATAACGACATCAACGTTATTTTTGGCGGAAAAAGCACGGGCAAGTCAATCATCGTCAAAGATCTATCAAACTATTTCCACGACCATCAGAAAACAACTTCCTTTTATGCAGCCAGCGACAAAGACAGTGATTACGAAAACGCAACAACGTTTAATCCATCAGGTGAGCAAAGAGCTTTGGCTGAATCGCCACTTTTGAAGGACGATTTTGACTTTTTTTCGAAAGAGCAAACGGTCAATCCTCCAAAAATTTTTGATCAGTTAACTGAATATTCAAAAACCAAAAATGGCGACTTGAGAAAAAGATTAGGTTTTGTAAATTCGACAACGATATTTCAAAGCAATCCCGACGAATACGAGAAAACCGTTCAAAATTTAAAGACAAAAATCACGAAACTTGATTCTTTTCATGCTGCTGATTTTGAGCGATTTATATCCCAGGCCGATTATCTAACATTAAAAGATTTATTGGAAAAGATCAAAACGGGAATCAATAGCGAATATCAAGCCCGGTATATTGAACATTATTCGGCAATATATGCCAATAAAGGCATACAGCATTTCAAAGAAGCTTTTACAAAAGAAAAGGGGCTTCCAACCAAACCAAATTCAATCGGCCTTTTGGAACTTTATAATCATTTCAAATCTTGTTACATACACAGTAAAGCAATCTTTGACGGCCTAAATTCTTCGTTGATACCTGACAAAAAGAAGATCGGGAACTTAGACAACAAAGGTGACATTTTTTTGAAAGGTGAATTTGGGATAAATCCTGATCTATTTAAGAGGGGGTTTAGAATTGCCTCAAAGAAGCCCCTCTCGGTGTTGCGACAGGCAAAACAAAATGTTGAAACAATGATGAATGCTTGCTATTCGCCAAATTGCGAATCTTGCTTTTCTTCACTTTCTTCCTTTTTCCTTGATAACGCCATTGATGCTAACTCATTTTTTGGGTCTTTTTCTTCATTAGTTAACCAGAGTGATCTATTGATTGAACCATCAAACGGAGAAAAAAGTGTATTGGTTTTGGGAAGCAAGCTCTTTGACAATAAAGACGTTTATCTTCTTGACGAACCAGAAATGAGCGTTGGCCACGATTATGTGAACCGGGTAATTATCACGAGGCTTAAGGAGTTAGCAAGGAAAGGAAAAATGGTCATTGTGTCTACTCACGACGCAAATATAGCCGTTAGAACATTACCTTGTTGCGTTATTTATCGGCAAGAAACTTCCTCCAACACGTATAATACTTTTATTGGTAATCCCTTCATTGGTATTTTGAAAGACTCAGTTGGCACCGAAATAAGTTGGCGCGACAAAACGCTCGAGATTCTTGAAGGTGGCGAAGAAGCCTTCGACGAAAGGACAATAGACTATGGAAAATGAAGTTGTAAAGACTCCTTTTAAGGCCGAACTTGTCAAAAACTCTTTGGCAAACGAAAAAAGCGAACAAATTCTTACTGATTTTTTGATTTTAAATTTACCCGATTCTAAGCTTTCAATCAATCTCAGTTCAGAAAACCAAGCAGATTTAAAAAATACTTATGCCGCTTTAATCGCGTTTTGTATCAAGAATCCCACTCCTTTTGAATTTGTTTTGGAGCCGATTTCAAACCAGGAGGATTTAGGCATTTTTAACGTTTCGAAGGATTTTATTGAGATGCTGAACGATGATATTGGCACAATACTTGTGGACATTTCAAGCAATCAAAAAGAAAACAAAATGAAATGAACAGTCAAACTAGGCCGACCGACAAAGGCAGAGGAATTGTTGTCCTTTGCTGATTCGTGTACTTTGTTGAAACTGCTATTTCTTTGATTAATATCGTTCGAGCCGCCTCATAATTGTCACGAGGCCCGCTATCACGTGTAACTAAAAAAGACGTTTCTCCTTAATAAACTAAGTAAGGAAGGAACCTTCTTTTCTTTGCTGGCAATTAAAAAGAAAATTCAAAAAGGCTCATCGCTCGTTTCACTTAGTACAAAAAGACTTTAAAAAATCGGCGATTTTGATAATTTCATTGTCTTTGAAGACGCTTGGAGAGTCTTTTCTTGATATATAATTAAATTTTCCTTTCGAAATTACTCGAATTTGATTATCAATGAAAAAGAAACGGTTCTAGGACTTAAAGAAAATTGGAAATACGCTCAGTTGAAACTTTATCAATGACGGTTTTGAGATGCAAGAACATCCTTAAGAGCCGCAACGTCTCGCAGCTCAAGCAAGCATTTATTCTTTTTGTCATCGAAACTGGCGATTAATTCGATACTTATATCTTTCACAGATCTTTGATAATCGTTGAGAGTATCAACGGGTTCGTAATCCCCGCGTTCGATCTTTTCGATCTCTTTGTTAACAGAAACAAGAAAATGCTCTCTTGTTTCGGGATGACTAATTAAAGGAAATAAAACGGGGCTTTCAAGTAACTGATAACATTGGAGGAGTTCTTGATGAAGTTGCCGTCGGTCAAAATGAGAATTGCAGTTGACTTCATACGACCGAAGTTTAACAACCTTCTGTAGATGCTTTGACAATTCAAAAAAGGATTTGCTTTGTTGCTTTGTCAATATTGCAGGTGCAACTTCGTCTATGATTCTAACAACCCATTTTTCATCCAGCTTATAACGTAGATATTGTTTTTTCATGCAAGGATCCTTTCATTAATGACAAAGGCTGAAGTGCCTATCTAAACGGGGGAGGAACCCATCATTTTCTTTTTTGGTAGTATTCTTCGAAGAACTTGTTCGCATCCTGTTTTCCCACCGCTTCGATCCAGTCCGCATGATTGATATTCCAATCAATCGTCTCTTTGATCGCGCTCTCAAAGGTGTATTTCGGCTTCCATCCGAGCTTCTCGACCTTGGAGGGATCGATCGCATAACGTAAGTCATGCCCCGGCCGATCCGTGACGTGATGGATCAGGGATTCCGGCTTGTGTAATTCCTTTAATATGGTCTCGACGATATAAAGGTTCGTCTTCTCGTTATGGCCCCCAACGTTATAGATCTCACCATCAACGCCCTGACGGACGATCAGATCGATCGCGTCACAATGGTCCCCCACATAGAGCCAATCCCTGACGTTGACGCCTTTGCCATAAACGGGCAGAGGCTCATCATGGATGGCCTTTTGAATCATCAAAGGAATTAGCTTCTCTGGATATTGGTACGGCCCGTAGTTATTGGAGCAACGGGATACCGTGACGGGCAATCCGAAGGTCCGATGATAGGCAAGGCAAAGGAAGTCCGCGCCGGCTTTGGATGCCGAATACGGGCTAGACGGCTTGATCGGGCTTTTCTCATTGAAGAACTGGTCCACCGCTTCTAAAGGTAAGTCCCCATAGACTTCATCCGTAGAGACCTGGTGGTAACGCTTGATGCCGTATTTCCGGCAAGCATCCAGCAACACCTGGGTGCCTTCGATGTTAGTCTTGACGAAGATATCGGGGTATAAAGACGCCCGATCGACATGGGTTTCGGCCGCGAAGTTGATCACGTAGTCAAATTTCTCAGCAGCGAAAAGCTTGTCCACGAGTTCCTTGTCGCAGATATTGCCATGGACGAACTTGAAGTTCTTGCAGCCTTCGATGTCTTTGAGAGTAATGCGGTTCCCCGCATAGGTTAAAGCATCTAAGCAGACATAATCGTCCCCAGGATACTTTTTCACCATCTCGAGGAGGAAGTTCCCCCCGATAAAGCCCGCCCCGCCCGTCACTAGGAATTTCATAGGTTAAAACCTCTCAATGTTCTTGCTAAGCCAATCCGCGGTGGATTTGATCCCCGCGGCAAAGTCTGGCGATGCCGCGTAACCCGTATCACGGCTCAGCTCTTTGATGTCGATGTGCTCATAGTCGATATGGTTGTCGGTAGGATACGCCCCAAAGGCAATATCCGCACCCGGTTTAAGGATATCCCGAATCTCCGAGAACCATTCTTTGAAGGTCTTGAGCTCTTGGTGGCCCACGTAGTAGGTCTTCATGTTCACGCCCTTCTCCGACATGGCGTAGAAGGCATTCACGATATCGCCGATGTAGATAATGTCGTAGAGGTCTTTGCCCTCAATGAGCTTAGGCGTGACTCCTTTAATGAGAGAAGTCATAAAGACATTCGGGACCATCTTGGAGAAGTTCCCCTCGCCATAGGCCATAGCAATGAGACCGCAGTTGAACTCGATATGCTCCTGATAGGCCAAAGTCTTACAGATCATCTCGGCAGCCAATTTCGCCGTGCCATAGATGTTCGTGTACCGAGGCTTAATGTCCTGCTCGAAGAAATACTTCTTGGTCTCTAACGTATTGATGGAGCTGGCCAAGATGAATTTGCGGCAGCCAATCTTGATCGCGTTCCGCATCGTGTCGCCAGCGAAGGCGGCATCCTCTAACTGATCCCGGTAGTTCTTGAAGGCCTCGCCCCAAACACCCTTCCAGGCGAAATGGAATAAGCAATCAATAGGTTCATGGATTTCAGAGAAGAGGCGATCATAGTCCGCGAAGAAGCCTTTGAGGATAACCAAGCGGTCGCAGGCTAAATTTTTCATGGACGTATCATCCGTCACAATGGCGTAGACCTTATGGCCTTCAGCCAGTAACTTCTTGGTCATGGCGTGGCCAATAAAGCCATTCGCGCCCGTAACGATATCGTTTTTCATCGTTTCTCCTTATAGACGAAATCAATCCCTGCATCCTTGAATAAGGGGTTCTTGAGATCCTTGTCGCTAAGGACCGGATGTTTAACACCCCAATCAATTCCAAATTGGGGATCGGAATAAAGAACGGCCCGTTCCGAGGCCTTATCGTAATAGGCGTCAACCTGATAGGCAAAGATCACGTTATCTGTAACCGTAACAAAGCCATGAAGGAATCCTTTGGGGATAAAAAGCATCTTGTGGTTCTCACCAGATAACCGCACCCGAATCCATTTGAGGTAAGAAGGTGAGCCTTTACGCACGTCAACGATGACGTCGTCCACCGCACCTTGAATCACGCGGACGAGTTTGGCCTGACAGGAGGAACCCGATTGGCAATGTAATCCTCGGATCACGCCTTTGACCGCGGAGAGGGACTGATTGTCCTGAACGAACTCCCCATTAAAAACGGATAAGAGGTCTTTCTTGGTATAAGACTCAAAGAAATAGCCACGGTTATCCCCAAAGACCTTGGGAGTAATCACGAAAGCATCTTTTAACTCAGTAGGTTCAATCGTATAAGGCATTATTTCTTAACCTTTCCCTCATAGACGATTGCACCATCGGCGACCATACGGAGATAGGCTCCATAGGTGGACTTACCCATCCGCTCAGCGGACTTCAGTAAGGTGGCTTTATCGATCCATTTATTGATGTAGGCAATCTCTTCAAGGCAGCTGATCTGCATTCCTTGACGGGTTTCAATCATCTTCACGAAATCGGTCGCATCCGCTAGGGATTCATGGGTGCCCGTATCGAGCCAAGTGAATCCGCGGCCAAGGAGATCAACATCCAAGTCGCCTTTCTCAAGGTACATTTGGTTGATAGAGGTAATTTCATATTCGCCACGTTCCGAAGGGACAACCTTTTTAGCGAACTCCACTGCCCGATTATCGTAGAAATACATTCCGGTTGCCGCGTAGTGGCTCGCCGGGTTCTTCGGTTTCTCGACGATCGAGATGACTTTCCAATGCTGATCAAAACCGATGATCCCAAAATCTTCGGGATTCTTGACGAAATAGCCAAATAAAGTAGCCCGATGATTCTTTTCAGCATTCTCTTTGGCCGCCAGCAAATGGGCCTTCATGCCAGAGCCGTAGAAGATATTGTCGCCAAGGACCATAGCAACGGAGTCATTGCCGATGAACTTCTCGCCAATAATAAAAGCTTGAGCAAGCCCGTTAGGTTTAGGTTGCTCGGCGTAGGATAAATGAATACCAAAAGAGGAGCCATCTCCTAACATGCTTTCAAATCTAGGAAGATCGGTTGGAGTCGAAATAATCAAGATATCCCGGATTCCTGCGAGCATGAGCATGCTAAGGGGATAATAGATCATCGGCTTATCGTAGACAGGCAAAAGCTGTTTCGATACAGATATAGTCAAAGGATAGAGACGCGTACCTGAACCACCGGCAAGGATAATGCCCTTCATAGTTAATTCCTCAAAAGGAATTATACTATGTAAGGCTTGAAACAATAATCAGTTAATAACTAATAGCTACCCATGCAAAATGAGTTGGCACAGAAAAAAGGCTCAATGGAAAATCAACCCGAAAAGTTAAATGTCCCTGACGATTATTCAAGGACAATAACCAGTCTAATCAAGAAAAACCATGAATTTTTATCCTCACATCAAGAAATACGCTGGTATTTCGTTTGGAATGACGACATCTCAATTTATGGAGCCTCAACGTCGATTGGCCTCGCCATAAATAAGAAAGCGGCCATTACGTCGATTCAGGAAGGAAACAAGCTAGAACTGGAATACTTTCTGATGCACGAAATCAGGCATTGCTTTCAAAAAGAAGTCATCGATGACTATAAGAAAACTGGAAAATCGGTTGTGGACTCGGCCATAGTTGAACAATGGATTAAAGAAAAAAGCCACTATCAATCGGCCAAGAATCCTGATGGATCAGTCAACGAAGCCTACTTTGCTCAAGACTGCGAAATGGATGCGTACGCTTATTCTTTTGCGATAATGAAATATAAATACGGTGATAAAGCAAACGGACTCTATCTTCCCGAATCCTATAAAACGAGTCAAGAATTTCGAATAATAATCGATGGTTGGGCAAAGACTTTTCGCCAATCCCGCAAACGTTAAGTAAATTGATGACCGTTCAAATATCAAAAAGCACCATAGGCAAAGGGCAGTTCAAAAGCTATCCGGCAGATTTTTTCCATAATGAACAGCCAAGGTTGGTCACCCGATAAAGGACAAATATAGGATCATCAGCTTTTTAATGTCCATATGAAAAAAGGGTTATCTTCTCACGATAGTCTCTGGTTATCAGCCCTTTCAAACGGCAATTAAAACTTTTTAAACAAGCGATAAAATCGCGCTTTTGAACCGATGGTGCGGTACTTCTTTTTAAGTATAGTAACATAATCGGGATCAATGGTTTTTAGATATGAAAGGCGGCCTCGAATAACATCCTGTTTTTCTGGCAATTTGTTTTTCAAAAAACGATAGATTGAATTTCGTAGTTCTTTTTTAAAGCGAGCGCTTAAAGAAAGCTTTCCGCCGTTAAGACAGATTCCAGTAATTTTTACTGTAAAAGCCGTCGAATCGCAATGTGTTTTCTTAGAGTTAATCAAAAAGCCATGTTCTCTTAAAATACTAAAAACGTTTTTCTGAAAATCTTCAGGAAGGGGACGATTGGATGAAATGGTAATGTCGTCCGAATAACGGGTATAAATGCCGTTGCTAAGTTTAATAGTCTGATCGTTAATTGCATCATCAATTGGGCAAAACACAATATTGGAAATGCAAGGAGAAGTAACCGCACCTTGTGGGAATAAACCTTTGAGGGTCAAAAAAGAAACAAGGTCCATAAGCTCCTTGTCCGTCCAATCTGTAAAGATAGATGTAGCGTGAAGAACAGATAATACTTGATCTTCTGAGATTGTATCAAAAAAATGATGAAGATCGGCATGAAGAAAATAAGTATTATTTCGATGGAAATAGGCATTGGTCAAAACACTGGATCTTTTAGAATATGCTGTCGCGTTTGATGAAACTGGGATTTTTGAAAGATAGTGATCCAAAATATAATATTGGAATAGTTTCATCTCGGATGATGGAATATAGATATCGCGCTTTCCCCCGGTGCGCTTTGGAATTGAAGCCTTAGCGTAATATCTATACGAGTTGGCGGCGTGAAAGCGAACGAAATCAGGGTCATACTGGTAAAAGGCGGCGATTTCGGAAACAATATCGTGGCTCATCAGCGAAACCTCCGCAAATAACAAAGCCGACGTGAAAGAATTCTTTTATAGGCGGTTGAACCAGCGAAATCAGAATTGAAAAGAATGCTTGAAACTTCAGCCCCTGGAAAAAACAACATTTTATTGCTGGGCAGCGAATAAATAAAGCCTTTATCGTCTTGAGAAATCAAATTCATTTTTTCGCAAAAAGAAATAAGCAATTTTAAATATGCTTCCGCCTGGTTCCCTTTGATTTTAGATGTTTCTTGGTCTAAGCAAAGTGCTAGATGTTTGCACTCGTACAAACTAAGCAAGGCAGCTTGCACCTCGCTTAAGGTTGTTGTCTGCAAAAGCCCAATTAGTTCGAGAAGAGCCAGCCGAAGCCAAAAGAGATCTTTGATAATTAAGGTACCCTTACTAAAACTAATAGCATCTTTTCTAAATGAAGTTTTTGCTGAAATAACGTTAGAGCAATTTTTGAACGCCTCTTCCAGACTTCCGGTTCCTTTCGGAATGGCTAAATCAAAATAAAAAATATGTTCATGAGGTTTGCCCAAGCGTTTGATTTTTTCGATTGGACCAAGACTAATGAAAGAGTCGTTGTCTTTATACTGCATGTCGTCCAAAACATATGTTTTTCTCGCCACGGAATCAAGGTAAGCAAAAGAGCCGAGCTCGCAAACAGACCCCATACTCTCGACAGCGATCACAATGGCGCCAGAAAACGAGGCAATCAATCTTTCTTGAGTCAAGAAGTCCCAATCAAATAAGGATTTATCGGCGGCTTCCTCAGCAAGAATTGGGGATATCTCAATATGATTGCTAAAACAATGATCTAAAAATCGCTGCCTAATGGTGTCTTTTTCTTTCCGGTCCTTCCCACAAACGAAAACGATAGTTTTGTAGTTAGAAGACGTTAGAAATGATTTCTTAACGATTTCGGTTTTTCGAGATTCGTCGTCTCTAGTTAGCAATGAATACATAACAAGGCCCTACCAATGCGGCGGATTGGGTCAAGCGACGCGTGAGGTCATCAATGTGAATTGACGAGCGAACACGTCGGTTGAGCCAAGCCACCGCGTAAGTGAAGTAAACTTCGCTGAACCCTCCAATACAAAGGGCTGTGGCGCCGAATAACCGGCATCATCTACTAGGGCATCTTAATTATAAAACCTTTTGTGTATCGTGGAAAGAATTTACGGTTGGGGACAGATTCTATGTTTTCCTGCAACCGATCAAGAAGGAAAACTCTAAAATTGCTTTGTTTACAAACAAAGATGGGTTTCCCGAGGATTTAAAATTTAGAAAACTATGTCTATTTAGGGCTTCGTTCCAAATATGAAGGCATTCTCCCCGGAAGAACAAACCCGTTCGAGCGGGAGACCGAATAGTGAACTCCTTCGAACCAAGCAGAATTGATCTTTCCTGAGCAAAGAGGGCAAAAGGACGGACCTAGTTCCAAGGAGCTAAGAAAGATGTAAAGCGGAAAATAACTGAGAACCGCCAATTGATGGGGAAATTTAAAGACATCGAGAGCATCCTTTTTCGATAGTAGTTTGCCATCTTCAAACTTTTTTAAGTGTTTAACTCATAATTTAGAGCTTGAAGGACGCGGGGCGCGCCATCTGGATTCGCGTCTTCCGAATGAATTTGTATCAAAAAGAGAATAAGACACGAAAAACAATGCCGATTGGTAATCAGTTTGAACAAAATCAAACAATCATTTGGGAACAATAGCCTTCGCGATAGAACCGATCAAGATAATCAAAGCATTTCTGTTTCACGTCCCGAGCATCGTTGTTTGTGCTAATAGAAAGCAAAAGAGGGGGGATTTTCGAAGCAATATAGCGTTGAATGTGTCCTTCCTTTAACGAGACATCGCATAGGGCAAACAAAACGTCTAAATTCTCTGCGTTATTTTTGCTGTCCCTCAGTTCCCACAAAACCGACTCGATAATTGAATCAAAGGTGTTTTCTGAATTTTCAGTGAGAATAAGGAAGTTTTCTTTTATGCCTTTTTCAAGAAGTAAAACAAAAAGACTCCTAAATCGTTTTTGCGCTTCTTTGTTACTATCTTTCATCAAATGCACGCAAGCTTCTAAGGCATCGATATAGAAACCGGGAGAGTCAATAACAAGTTGGTAGACATCTCGAAGAGATCCATGGTATACGTAATAGGCAATTGCGTATTCGGCAATCGAAGAAATTACTTCCTTATAATCAAGTTTAGCCGCAGTCAAGAAAATTGGGGTCAAAGATTTTGACAATTTCTCAACCCAACAATTTAAAAAAGGTGCAATCATCGGAATTCCAAGAAATTCCGGGTCTTGCTCGAGAAGATCAACAAATTCTAGTTGTTTCCATCCTGTCTTGTCTTGCCCATAAAACAAATGAATAGCCGAAAGCCTTTCCGATGCTTTTGGAGAAGAAAGAAGGGAATCGGCTAATATCCGAGTGTTATAATCCGGCAAATAACCAGCCTGAATCATTTTGCCGAGAATCAGAACTGCAGTACATCTTTTTTCGTTAATGGCATCGCTTTCAAGAGAAGAGATTACAGGAGGCTTTTCGTCAGCGATTCCATCAAATCTTTCGGCTCTCTCAATAATAAATTTTTGAACCCATTTTTCTTGCCAAAGAACACTTTCTGAAAAAAGACAAGACATCAAAAAGTTTTCAAGTTCTGGCTGGGCAGTAAAGAAAGATGATATTTCTTGGAATAGGCTATCAGAATCAACCGGAAGTTCTTCTTGAGTTTTGTTACACGCTTCCATAACCCCATTGAGAATTGCATGTCTAAAAGGCCGTTTTATCTTGTTTTCGTTTTTCTGGAGGATCCGGAAAAAGAGGGCTGGCCTGTTGCTAGCGCATTCCTCAATTTCACTCGTCCATAAAGCATTCTCATTTGAAACGTGCTTTGTAGATAACCAACGAGAATCATGGTCGGAACCGGTTTTTGGATTAACGAGAATTCGGCCCCAAGTTGCTTCGGAAAAAGAATCGCCTTTTCCGTGAATTGGGGAAACGACATTAAAAAACTGATCTGTTCCCTTTTCATCGATTATCCGTCTTGACCCAGAAGGAAATTTTCTCTTGAGATAGGCAACATACCGTTCCCCCCACTCGTCAAAGTAATCCAAAGGAAGATCCTTTAGCAAGAGATATTGCTCATCTTCAGAGGATGGCAGCCAATATTCACGAATGGAGGGCATGTCTGATCGCAGTTTTAACAAACTTTTTTTGTTCCAATAATTTTTCTTAGATGGTCGAACCGCAAAGATCCTATTGATGACGGTGGCCTGTTCAGTTTCGTTAAGACACGGCATATAGCGCGCGAGCACATGAGCGCAACTAAAAGCAAGACCATCATTGGAAGAAAAGTCAAAACAAGTGAAGAACGAAGGCGACAGTATCAAAGTAGTTCCACAAGGGTTTTCTTCCGAGCCTGATTTCGTTAAAGAATCAAGAAGTTGCTTTTGAAATAAGGAATTGCCTTTCTCAGCGAAGAGAAGGCTAATCTTCTTTGATTGGACGAGTTGAGAATAGGCCGCAGTCGTCAGCAAAAGAACAAGAGAATAGGCATCGCTCTCATAGTTCCTTACCTCATGAGAAAACCAAATGGCAGCGTTCTTTTTGCAGAAGGACGAACAAAGCAACAAGATTTGTTCTGGAAGACGTTTCGCCACAATCAAAAAGGATTGAAACCATTCCTTTCGTATAGAGCGCCGAGGCTCGCCGCCCATAACTGCAGCGTTAATAATGTCAAAACAGCGTTCAGGCTTTTTGGTGGCCAAAGGAAGAAAGCTGTCTGTAAAAAAGAAATCCGGATTCTTTTGAATCGAAGCGACAATCTTCGAAAAGATAGAGTCAGATACATATAAGGGGTCTAAGTAGTTAAGAAGTCGACTTCCTTTATCCAAAATGGTCTCGTCAGCACTGATCTGCTCAGCAACAAAAACCGGGTCGACATCGTAAAGAGAAAAAAGAACATCGATCTTTTCAGAAATGGTTAGTTTCCCATGGCAAAACAAGTATTCACTAATTATTTTATTATGAGTACAAGACGAGGCCAAACATTGCTTCCTTTCTTTCCTTTTTAACATTGACAGAGCAAAGCGACACTCCTTGAAAGAAGGATGAAGTAACGCTCCCAAGGCGGAAAAAGCAATTTCTTTATATAAGGGGCGAACGGACCGAGAATCCAAAAGTTCTTTTATCCCACGATCCAACATTTTGTTGTCAGAATTTTGAAGCAAGAGCTGAAAAAGTTGTTGAATAGAATCATAAGTTGCCAAGGACTCCTGATCGGCTTCCAAGATATAGTTAACCAGCCCTTTTCGTTTAGAAAAAATGCTTTTTGCCAAGTTGTCAGCGATAAGAAAGTCGGCAACACTCTGATGAGTAAACGAAATCTGCGAATCTTCTAGAACCAAAAGATGAGAATCGCAGGCCGCATCGATTTCGCAAATTGAAAACCCTCCCGTCTCTCTAAGATAATCAAGTGGCACACGAAGTTGGCCAGTTAGTCGAATTCTTTCCGCAACTAACTGGAGCAATTTTTCAAAGCGGTCAGAGGAAATCCCTCTTTTTTGGGCGACAAGTTCATTTTGTTCTATAAACTTAATAATGACCTCACGGCAACTCTTGACCTTGGGATCTTTGAGTTGAAGATAAAGTGACAGGAAAAGAAAGTTGCTTAACAAGGAGGCAAGCGGCGATCCTGAAATTAGAGGACTACCAATAAAGGTTTCGATTTCTTCGAGGGATAATTCAGGCACAGAAACGTTCTTGACGGTTTCTGAAAAAAGCCGATCAAATTCGTTGGCAAATAAAGAGCGGCAAGTCATCAAGACATGGATGTTTGATAAGCCTTGAATCTCAAAAAGAAGTTTCTCGCACAGTCCAACAAGAATCCCCCCTTGAACAGAATTTAAGAGACAGCTATCTAATTGATCGAGAACGAGAAAGCAAGTTTTGCCTGGATAGAAACGACGGAAAACAGAAATTGGAGATTCATCAAATCCCAAATTTTTCCCAAAATCACTTGGCATCATAACAAGTGGGACCTTGGTCATGTCAATTAGAAGGACCATGTCGCCTTTCTTTTGAAGGACATTGCAAACGCCATAAAGCAAGGCAGTCTTTCCACACCCTTGATTTCCAGTTAGAAGAACCGAAGGCGACAATTCGCAAGAAGAAATTAGATTCTCTTGGAGTTCTGCTCGTTCAAAGTACTTGCCTTTGACAAAGTGCACTGCCATTGCTTTTAGAGATTGTTGCGTAAGCAAAGCAATCGTGTCTGCGACCTTCTGGGGATTCTCGGAAGAAAAAGTGAATTTTCTTTTTTTAAGATAGTCATGAAGTTCAAAGGAATCAATGGGATGAGATAAAAGATTCTCTTTTGTAAAGAAAGAATAAAGGTAGTCAAAGGCTGCTTCCGGTTGGAGGAGTCCTGTTCGATAAATCGCATTTTCAAGCGAAACACGATCGCAAGCAAATTGCTCGTAATTAAATTTCTTAAGAAAGCAAAGAACCCTTTCTTTACTTTGCCAACCCGATGGAAGGACTGATGTTAATGCGCTGAAAAGTTTCCGATTTGCTTCGCTCAATGATCCATAAAAAGAAGCGACCTCTTTCGTTTCGTACGAAGAGGCTAGGTTCAATAAGGGGAAAATGTCCGGCCGATCTGGGGAAACGAAAACATAAGATCCGCCAGAATCAAATTCAGCTGCGGCTGCTTGATAAATTTTCTTTAAGCTGACGGTAGACCAACGGCTGGCTGAGCCTGAAGTTCCCTTGCATTGATAAAGAACGATGCGATTGTTTTTGTCGACTGTCTTGAAGTCAATCCGAAGTTGTTCTTCCGATTCTTTCTCGCTATCTTCGCGAACCGAAATCAAATCTCCATTAAGCAATTCACAAAGAAGTTTAACCCCATAGCGGTATTCGTAATCGTTCCCCTGCTTGTCTGCTATTCCACCGCTCATAAGAAAAGTCTACATTCGTTGTTCCATTTAAAAAAGTCATAATATAAAAAAGACAAAATGTGCCTTCCGCAATAAACGAAACACGAGGATTAATTCAGTAAGAAAGAAGCCGCGCCCGCAAGTCCACGTAAAAATACGTTTGTCCTTGAGATCTAAATTAAAATACGTCGAAGAAAAACGAAATAAAAAACTCAGCGCGTTAGCGCAAATCTGTTTTATCAATTCTATTAACGTAAGAAAAGCAAATGTCCATCATTCAAGGAGAAAGTTTTGCTCACAAGAATTGTGAAATATCCAGCCAGATCGCACCCGAGAATCTTTTTTACTCAAAAAAGACAAAGAAATCACTGGGCGAAATCATCGACACAGGATCAGCCACGCGATAGTTATGACAGCAATAAGCATTTAGCGTTTGCTTCGAAAAAAAGTCATTCGGAAATCGAAAAATTGGGTAACAGCCCTTGATCTTTAAATCGAGCAAAGAACACAGATTGGGATGGCCGTAATGGTTTTCTCCTGAATAAATAATGCAGGAGGGTTTCGGGTCAAACAGTAAGGAGGAAGGAATCAAGGAGCAGCTTCCATGGTGAGGAACAACCATTGCCTTGATTGGACGAGGAAGAACTGGCCAATCCTCATATTTTGCATCGCCAGGAATGACAAGAAGTCCTTGTTTCCCAGCGATATATGAAACAATGCCCGAATCGTTTTTGTTTTTCCCTAAACCAACTTGTATAAAAACGTTCTCGGCCACTTTCACCCATTGCTGGTTGCAGTTAGAAGACAGCATGTATATTGAAGAATTCCCACTGGAAAACAACGAAACCAAAAGCAGAATCGAACTAATTGACAGTTCGCTAACTAATTGGTTTGGGGTTTTCACCCATGAAAGATCGGGAATGATCCAAGATTTTAAAAAAATGTTGTGACTCTGGCTAGAGGAAAATGCAGCACCTAAGAAATGGTCAGTATCGAAATGAGATAGCACGACAAATCCATCGAGACGAACTTGCTGATAAATCTGTTGGGCTGTTTTGAACTGCCCAGGCGTAAAAAATCTTTCAAAACCTAAATCAAAAAAGGCCGAACCAACTGGGCTAGAGTCAAAGACTCCATAGGTGCATGCTGCTTGCCCAACGTTTAATGGAAGTATTTTTGAAATTTTCCCCGGCAAATTCAGGTTTGAAGAAAGCCGTTTAATCGATGCCAATTTCGCAAGGACCCACGCGCATAAACAGTTCATTGAACCGGCGAGAGAGGTTACCTGAAATTGAAGAAAAGGATCAACCCTTGAAAAACTTCCATCAGTAATTGAAAAAAGATCAAATTTTCCGATTTTTTCATAGTCGTTGCTTTTTTTTGATTGAAAACGAAAAAGTGTAGATCTTAAAAGGCTATTTAATACTTTTAAACTTAGTGTGGGAATCTTTTGATTCTCGTTCACCAGCAATTGGCTTTTTTGCAAAAAGTCAACGAGATCCTTCAAAGATACTTCTTCTTTCATCTTAAAAAAACAAAGATTAAAAGGGACAAAGTTGGAAGCTTCAGAAGTTCCGAGGTTTTTTAAAATTTGGTCTAATCGGGCTTCAGAAAGCCGTTCTCCAGCTAAACAATACCCTTTTCGTCCTTTTTCTATAAATAATTGGCAAAAACCATCATCTTCTTTTGGGCCGGCATCTGCCGAGTGATTGAAACTACTAACGTGATAATTAGGAATATAATCAAAGACCTGACAATTATCTTTTCTCATTTTTTTATTTTAAATCGTTCTTGTAAGTTTGAGATAAAAATCGTTAGATTAGGTTTTTGATTTTGGTCATGAACTGGCAAACTAATGGAAGCTCTTCCAAATGAAATCGCATTCAGCACGGTAACCTCTTGGCTCATGATTTTTCAGTCTCATCAAGGCAGAAATCGGCAAGATCGAGATTCGTCCCAATTCAAGTAGCTTTGAATGTGAAGGCCAATGGCAACGGAGCAAAAAATCGTAGAATACGTGACAGTATGCAAAAGAAAACCGTGTACACGTTGTTTGTCCAGAAACCGTCTTTGAAATCATAAGTCTTGCTTATTTCTCGCAGGCTTGAGTCTTCCCTATTTGATCAATTCGAGGGCCGAAAATGAAGAAAAAACTCTTTGTAATGATTTCAAACTAATTTTGTCCACTAAGATCGATTACAAGAGGCATTAATTAAGAATGGGAATTTGCTTTTCGGAATTAACAAATAACGTCAAATAAAAGGCCGTTGTTTTCAGGGTGAATTAGAGAACGTCTATCAGCTTCCATTAACTGTTTGAGAGTAACTTCCCATAGCCATTTTTTACCTTTAAAAATTCAAAAAGGAAAGTATTATCAGATCGGCTGGTGCTAGGTTAACAAGCAAACTCAATCTTTTACAAACAGGCGAGTTTTGTTCTTTTAACACGGATTGAATAAAAATGCATCATTTCCGAAAGAACAAAAAACTAGATTCCTCGGCGCCGAAGCTCCGCCCTGACGTCTTGACTCGTATAATCAAACTCATATGGATTAAGACCAATCAAAAGGGAACTATTTAGATGAACAAGACTACTAAGCTCCGCTCGCAAGGAATTGTTATTTTTAATAAATTCTCTCAAATAAATAGCCTTTTCAAACGTTGTATAGTTTTGAGTGTGGATGTTGGTGAGAAGACTGGGCGTGAAAGACGGAAATCCAGAAATATGAAAATCGGAGTCTATTGTGGAAATTAGCGCCCCTTCATCCCAACCACGGGCAACGATTTGGGCCCCGACACTAATCGAAGGATTGTTTACCGAATGCAGTATTCCGGACAAGTAGTCGTAAACCATTCGGGAAGTGGTACCGCGCGTTTCATAGAAAATTCGCATATTTATTACGGCGCGGAAATAATCTCCATTATTAAAAGCCTGTTGAGCCATTGCCTGAGCCAAGTTCTCTAAAGAATCAAAATCGGTTTTATGAACATCCTTTAAAACCAAAGTCCCAGTTTCGTTGACGCAATAGGCAATTTTGCCCCAATTAGCAAATTGATCACAAATCGCGAGCTTTTCGAAAACACAATCATGAGAAAGAACGAGGATTGTTTTTCCGGGGATAATGGATCGAATCGAATTCAAAATAGCTTGCCGCTTGTACTCATCATAATCAGAAGCCGGATCGTCAACGATAACTAAATCGGGATTCTCGCTTCTAACAGATTCGAGGAAAAAGACGAGAGCCAAAGCATTTTTTTCACCATTCGAAAGCGCGTCTTTTCGGTTCATCCCTCCCGCCAGTTTCTGAGCCCATGTCGAAGAATTCGGTATCGTGTTAATCAGTTCGCCGTTATGAATAAGACGATAACTGTCGATTCTGCCTTCTTGATATTGCGCATCAAAAACGTAAGGGATACCAAGTGCATCGATATAAGCGTTAATTTCTTTCCGACGATTCTTTAAATATACCCTCGTAATTGATTTTGCTTGATCGATTGCTTTTGAAAGTGCAGCCCCGGATTGAGCCAAGGCAGCTAAAACCGAGCCAAGTTGGGGAACGAAATGAATCAAATGGTTAGCGTGAATAGAAAAATCAAATGGCTTTGACATAACGCTCAGTTCTTCAATTTTTCCAATGGCTAATTTTAGGTTTTGAAGTTCATTTGCAGCTTTTTCAATCTCCAAAAGATCTCTTTCCATTTGCTGAACTGAGTTTAAAGTCGCGTTAATTGGCGATATTTGATAAGTAGATTGAAGAGCAGGGTCCAAATGAAAAGAAGAAAGAACCTTATCGTCAAAAGAGGCGATATCGTTAATCACGCTTAGACGCGTTTGACTTAATTGTTTTTCGCAAAATGGGCAAGCATTCTTGACAATAAAACCCCGGCCTTCATTAATCCATCCTACTTTAGCGGGGTCTTGCAAATAGATACTACCTTTTGTTTTTCGACCAATGGCTTTCTTCAAAGAGGCTTCATATTTTCTCAAAGAAAAATTCTTTTGGGTGAAAACCCACTTCCCTTTCTTAACGACGGCCTTACAAGAGAATTGCTTTTCAATTAGCGCGAAGTCTTCTTCCGCTTTTTCCAATTGTGGAAGGAGAGCTTTAAGAGACTGGACCCGTACATCAACAGCATGCTGGGCGTTTGAGATCAAATTTTGCTGATCAATCAAAACGTGATAAATCGGGCTTTGTCCATCAGGAGATTCGGGGTAGGAATCTGAAAAATAGGAGTCCACCGCTGACCTGTCAAAAACCATGACTTTCTTTTGCAGAGAATCAACACCATCAATAAAAGCATCGGACGTACCGACATACCCAACCGTCTTATTAAAATCCGTATCCTTTTGGAGCAGAGCCTGTCCAATAGCGCTCTTTCCCGATCCGGAACGGCCACTAATAAAATTGATTTTCCCATCTTCAATTATTTCGTCAAAGGAAATAATGTTTTTATAGCCGTGGATCTGAATATGCATGCGCTTACCCCCATTCTTGAAATTGGCTGCATAGCCCAAATATTGATTCTTAAAAATTACTTTTCGGCGACGTATTTTGTTTCTTATTGATTTATGATAAATCCGTTGACCTGTTAGCACAATAAGAAAGAAAACCCTTTTTGGTGCAGAAATAGTGAACAAAAACTCTTTGCTGCTTTTGTCTATGTAAAAGTATTTTGAATGCAACGCCAATAAATAAGAATTCTTTAATAAAATAAAGGACGAATTTCTGGTTTTTATCAGGGGCTGAGAAAGAAAACGGTCTTTGCGTAAAACGAAACATGATGATGAAACTAATAAGAAGGAGGAAGTGCCTGAAGGCTCACAGCGAAGCCGCGTTTGCCTTCAAGATCTTCGTCAATATAAGTCACAGAAAACAAAATAAAAGGCTTTCCCAGTTGAAACTGATATTGGTCTTTAATGCTGTTAATGCAAGAAAAAAGCGAATTTCCTTCACTATCTAAGGAGAAAATTAAATCAAAGAGTATTGTAAAATATTTCCCTAAATCATGCCCACTCCAGCCGACATTCTTTTCTTCTGAAAAGATCAGTAGGGACAATAGGGCTTCGGCAATTCTCGCATTAAAATTTATCTCTGGATAAAAGCAAAATGAAAGCTGGTTTTGCTCGTTTTTGTTGATCAACTGGAAACAAGAACGGTAGTGACAGGCGAGATCGTGAAAGAGAGTTACAAACAAATTTTCTAAGGGTTTTGAATCATTAATAATTAAAAAAGGATTTTGAAAGGTGTCAGGGAGGTTTGCCTTTTTTATGGCGTCCTTAAAGCAAGATTTAAAAGTTAGAAAGTTGATGCTGCAGTCTTCTGTTTTCATTATTTGATTTTAGAACAAAATTTGGTAAAGAAACAATGCAGAGATTAACAAGAGACTGCCTTTTGAGCAATAAGCAGAGAAAATAAACCCAGCCGCAAGAACCAAACGACTTTCAAAAAGTAAAATCCTTAACAGTTCTAGACGGCAGATGCATAAGAGGCGGTTCACCCATTTCGGTTGGGGGACTTGTTTAAGATGGATGAAGACAAAAGGTCAGTAAAGAGGACATTAATCGAACTCAGCCTATAAATCCATATCTTTTTTAGGATAATCCTTTTTCTCGTAACATTCGTTTTGTAATTCTTTAATGAAGGTTGAGAAAAACGCGATAAATTCATTGATAAACGTCCCATAGAACCCTTCAGAATGTTTCTCTTCGAAGATATATCTCCATTGGTAAAATGTGTTTGAGGCTCTTGAAAGATGGTAAGAAAAGCCCTTAAACCAAGGTGCACCGTTTAATTTGCTTTCCACATTGCTAGAAATTCGCTTTTTTGTCTTTTCCTCTAAACCCTCGTAGAGGACTTTTAAGTGGTGCTCACCTTTTTTCGGATTCATCGACTTAAGATAAAGCTCACAGGCGAAGGCACCATTCACGATTGCGGGAATGGCGACGATATGTGAAACGGCTCTGTTCCACTCATCCACACGAAAATTCGTTCCTTTTAGACAGCGATAAAAGGCCTCAGCAAAATCGTCGGCTTGCGAAAGAATGTCAGTACTTAAATCATTGAATGCTGCGTTCATGATTGTCTCCTTATAAACGCGCAGAGAAACATTTCTTCTAAATGAAAAGAGCGAATTATTACGTCTCAAACAATTTCAAAACAAGAAGATTAATCTCTCCCAAATAGATCCCTTGAATATACTTTCTCTTGGAGAGGTTTCAGTTCCTTAGTAATCCTGTTTGCGAGGATCAGGTCGGATTTCGTGATGAATTCTTTGAAATCGGAGACCACGGGGTACCCGTTGAAGTCGGCCCCCTTGACCGTGGGCTCGTAGACAATGACCTTGATTCCTTTGGCGCGCAGGCCCGCCATGACGTCCTGGATGGAGGAGGAGCGGAAGTTGTCGCTGTTGGCCTTCATGGTGAGGCGGTAGATACCCACCGCCGCATCCTCTTTGCCCTCGAGCCGCTTCATCACCTCGGATACAATGAACTCTTTTCTCGTCCTGTTGCTCTCCACGATCGCGGAGATGAGGTCCTGGGGCACGCCCTTATAGTTGGCCCGAAGCTGCTTGGTGTCTTTGGGCAGACAGTATCCTCCATAGCCGAACGAGGGGTTGTTGTAGCCCTCGCCGATCCGAGGGTCGAGGCAGACGCCGTCGATGATGCTCTCCGTGTCGAGCCCCTTGACCTCGGCGTAGGTGTCGAGTTCGTTGAAATACGCGACCCGTAATGCCAATAGGTATTGGCGAAGAGCTTGACGGCCTCGGCCTCGGTGGAATCCATGATAAGAGTGGGAACGTCTTCCTTAAGCGCGCCTTCCTTAAGCAAAGCGGCGAAGCGTTCCGCGCCAGCCCTAAGCTCGGGGTCCTTCAAATCCGTCCCGACGATGATGCGGGAAGGATAGAGATTGTCATATAAGGCCTTGGATTCCCGAAGGAATTCGGGTGAGAAGAGAATCCGCTTGTACCCGAGAGACTTCCGCAGCCCTTTGGTGTAGCCGACGGGGACAGTGGACTTGATGACAATGAAGGCCTTCTGATTAAAAGAGAGAATGGTTCGAATTGCCTGCTCGACCAAAGAGGTGTCGAAGTAATCCTCGACCGGATCGTAGTTGGTCGGAACGGCGATGACTACGAAATCGGCATCCTGGTAGGCCTCTTTTGGGGAAATCGTTGCTTTTAAATTTAAACGATGAGAAGAAAGATATTCCGATATTTCTTTATCTTGAATCGGAGAAATAGCGGAATTGACTAAATCAATTTTGTTTTGAACCACGTCCAAAGCGACGACGCGATTCTTTTGGGACAAAAGAACGGCAAGGGAGAGACCTACATAACCTAGACCGGAAACTGCAATCATCACGAAAAAGAATATACCTTTGTTAGCAGAGGAGCAACACGCCTAAGAGGTCGATGCTGATGGAAGGTTTTTAGTGTTGGTGTCGCTTTAAGTAATGGTAAAAAATCTTGGGAAACGAGAGTTCAGCTCGAATTTTCAGCCGGCGAATTCGGTTCTTGGGGCCGACGATGTAGGAGAGGTGACGTTTTAAAAAATGAGCTTCAGACCGGTAGAAGCATCGATCGAATTGTTTCTTCGGGATACTTTGAAGCAAATAGGCCTGCATCGAAGCCAAATACGTTCCATTGATATCAATACCATCCGCTTGATAGTGCTTGTCATCATAGAATTGGAAAAGCTGATGACATACTCGAAGAATCGGTAGGGTGTTTTTCCCAAGGCTTCCGGTCGAGGAGAGGCTGTCTTCGTGAGTCAGTCGAAAATAGCCATAAACAGGCAAGCGCCACATCCGGGTCGCTTTTTGGCAAACTAAGGAAGCAAAGGCAATATCGCAAAAGCAAGGGGCGGCCGTGAAATAACGGACATCGCCTAAAAGCTCACGACTGTAGAGCTTGCAGACATCGCAATAGAGGCACGAAATATGGTCATCAGATTCATTCTTTTCACGGTCAATTTCCTTGGGATTTTTAAAGAAATTAAAGGGGCCAGAAGGAAGAGAAGAAACGGCAGGGATTTGAGGCTCACTGCCTAACGAAAAGTCAACGCGATAGAATCGAATCAGATCGGGATTTTGACTTTGAATCAACTGGATGCATTTTTCAACGATGTCTTCACCGAGATAGTCGTCGCTATTAACGACCATGAAGAAAGAACCCGTAAAGTGATCTAGGCCCCAGTTTAGTGTTGGGTATAGTCCTTGATTAGCCTGGTGGCGAATGACAAAGCGGGGATCGGAAGAAAAAGAATCCAAAATCTTCGGCGACTCGTCGGTCGAACCATCATCAATCGCGAGGACTTCGATATTGGAGTAGGTCTGCCTTTGAATAGACCCTAAGCATTGGCGAAGATAAGGCGCTTCGTTATGGATGGGAACAATAATCGAAATTTTGGGGTCAATCATTGGTATATTTCCTTTTTTGGTCTTAGCCGACAGCTATTTAATTATCTTACCTAGAATAATAATCAACTCGTAGAAAGAAGATAGAAGTTTTGTAAAAACCATATTTAAGTTTGAGAAAATTATCATGCAATAAGAGACGGCCGATTCAAAGGACATGGAATCTCTAAACAAGCCATTGGCCTAATTGAAAAAACTTTATTTAGGCCTTGGCAAATTCCATAATAATGTAGATTTTAAGAAAAAGCCGTCGTCGCCAGCGATTTCAATCATCGCACCAGCCATCCCCTGCCGATGAAAGTGAAAAGGATTAAAGATTATGTTTAGAAAACTGCTTGCCAAATATGGTAGTTTCCACCAAAGGTTGCAAACCCGGTGGAGATGTCTTCGTTTGGGGATTCATTACGAAAAAGGACTTATTTTAGGGAGACACATCCGTATTGCCAATAAGACCCAAGTAGTTTTTGGTCATAATTGCAAAGTAGCAGATGACGTCCTTCTCTGGGGGGGGGGAACAATCCGGATCGGTTCAGGTACTGGAATCGGAAGGGGAGCCAACATATTTGCTTCGCCTGAAGGAGGGGTCGATATCGGCGAGAATGTGTTAATGGCTTTTCGGGCCTATATCATGGATTCCGAACACGGAACGGCCCCCGGACAACTAATCAAAGAACAACCGTTGCGTTCCAAGAAGATTGTTATCCATGATGGGGTTTGGTTAGGCTATAACGTTACCATTTTAATGGGAACCGAAATTGGGGAGGGAAGCGTGATTGGGGCTTGCTCGTTAGTAAAAGGATCGGTCCCAAGCAATGTCATTTATGGTGGAGTGCCAGCCCGATTTCTAAAGAATAGATGATAATCGGCAATTTGCTAAGGCCAGCAATTTTGGCCCGTTCATTGTCAATCAAGAATTAATGAATCAAGTAATGAAACGTAGAGTGGAAAATTGGTTCGTCGATCAAAGAGTTCGAGACAGCGATTGCGGCAGTCGGTAGCTGAGAAACCCGGGCCCTCAAAAAGCGATTAATTGCCGATAACATTTCTTTTAAATTGCCTTTGGGAACGAGAATACCCGTTTTATCGTCGATGATTTCAACGCAGCCACCCGTAGCAAAAGAAATGATGGGCGTGCCACAAGCTAAAGCCTCCGCGTTCACTTGACCAAAGGCCTCTTGCATCGTGGGGTTGATGAACACCCGGGAACTTGAATAAAGGATGGAAAGTTCCTGTTTGTCATAAATAGGTCCTAAGTAGCGAATATTCGAATTAACAAAAGACTGCCCCGCCTCACCGACAACCGCGTGCTGGATTCCTTTGCTTGCAAGAAGGTCACCAATAGGCGCTAAATACTCCCCACCCTTGGTGGAAGACCAAATGCTGGCAACGGAAATGGCGATGGGTTTATTGGGGTCGAGACCATATTTTAAAAGGACATTAGGGTCCTTTCGTGGCTGAAATACATCAGTTCTTACTCCGTTTTCAACATTGACAATCCGGTGGTCCTTAACGAACGACATTTGGAGTTGCTGCTCTAGCCAATGAGAAACGCTGACAAAAACAACCTCAGGGCACCGTTCAAAGAGGCGCTTTTTCTTCTTCCACAACCGAGCCGTTAAGTCTTTCTTTAACAAAGGATAGCCATTTAAAGCCGGACAATGATTGCAGCCCGATTTCCATTTTTCACAACCGAGTAAATCGTAGTAAGGGCAATTACCAGTGATGGGCCAGCAATCGTGCAAATCAATGGCCATTGGAATGTGATGGCGATGAAGATAGCGAATTAAGACGGGGACGTTCAAGAAATAGCCATGCAGATTGTGAAGTAGAACAACAGATGGCGATATTTTTCTGATATATCGCAGGGCTCGTTTCGTTTCGAAATAGTAAGAAAAACCATCCCCTTCGATGTAAGGAATAAGAATGCGCTCATTGATACGATCGGACAGGGTAAAACGTTGCGATTTTACGCTATAAACTTCAGCCGATGGAACGACCCGTGAAAAAATGGTATAGGTCTGATAACCCGCCTCTTTTGCCAAGGCGTTAATCGAAGCCACGGTTCCGCCCGTAGACCCCCCAGAAGCACAATTTATTTGTAACAGAACTTTGCTCATTATTTCTTTTTGAAAAACCGCCTAATCAATTTCCGAAGAGGGTAAAAACGATAGGACCAATAATAGTAGGACCTCGATTGGCCGATTGAATTCAAAACAGGATAAGATTTTCGGGCAGAAACCACAAATTTCAGATAACGCCTAAAAACTGGCCAATTCCGCTGTTCACGAGTTTCGCTAAGAACTGATTTAGCGTAACGAAATCCGATAAAAGCTTTGGCTCTTTCTTTTTGTTCGTTTGGAATTTGAAGAAAATCAATTGAAGATCTGCCCGCATTAAACGTTTCGTCGAATGTTTGGGGATCCGTCACGCTATCTTGGCTCAAACTTCCCGGGCGAAAATACATCATGAGTAGAACCTCGGGAACGTAAACTTTTTTGCCTGAGGCATAAAGCTGGCCCAAAATCTGGAAATCTTGAAGCTTCTTCAACGGGGTAAATAGCAATGTCGGATTAACCTGACGGTATTTTTCAGTATCAACAAACCATAAACCAAACAAAAAAGCTTTCTTTTCTTGGGCGAAATAGAAAAGCGGATCCTCATTTTTATTCATGAGATCGGAATCGATTCCATAAGCATAGGAGAAGCGGATGGCAGGAACCTCTTTGCCATCCACAATCCGAAACCCTTGGCAATCCGCTTGGGCAAAAAGCGCATCAGGATGAGATGATAACGCTTCGTAAAGTTTTGTTATTGCCCCTGATTTATAGTAATTATCACTGTCGATTTGGGTAAAGTAGGCGCCGGAAATATTGTGCATGCCTGTAAGAGTTGCTGACCCTAACCCCGCATTTGCCTGTTTGATGTACTTAACTTTCAAAGTTCGGCCCTTGAGAGCGGCAAAACGATCGCGATATTCAAAGACGATCGATTCC